>Ga0182742_1000011_pt1 | contig 442044 bp, 431 predicted proteins | sample eDN5th37CBELigMG_FD_128880 | JGI IMG/M metagenome (GOLD analysis project Ga0182742, IMG submission 128880) | Enriched Miracle-Growth compost microbial communities from Emeryville, California, USA - eDNA 5th pass 37_C BE-Lig MG (version 2)... ... | reverse complement strand
CGGCGGCCATAGCGAGAGGGAAACGCCCGGTCACATTCCGAACCCGGAAGCTAAGGCTCTCAGCGCCGATGGTACTGCAGGGGGGACCCTGTGGGAGAGTAGGACACCGCCGGACTTCTTTCAGCGAGGGCCGCTGTTCCGTTCGGAGCAGCGGCCCTCGGCTGTTCTCAGGCCCGTTCCGCGTGGAACGGGCCTTCGTCGTCTGAGGACCTTTTTCGATCATGCGAGGATTGACGTCGTGAGCGACAACCCACGAGGCGACCGCCGCCCGCCCCGCCGCGATGGCGAGCGGGGGCGTCGGGGCGACTCCGCGGGGCCGCGCCAGACGGGCCGCGCCAGCGGGAAGCCGACCCGCGCCGGCAAGCCGCACCCGTCGATGACGCCGCGCCTGCGCCGGGGCGAGACGGCCGAGCCCGACAACAAGTCGGTCCGTCCGCGACTCGACGATCCGCCGATCCCCGATGAGGTGACGCCGGAGCAGCTCGGCAAGGACGTCCGCAACGAGCTCAGGACGCTGACCGCCGAGAACCAGGAGTACGTCGCCCGCCACCTCGCGATGGCGGCGCTGCTGATCGAGGAGGATCCCGCGACCGCCCACCGGCACGCACTGAGTGCGAGCCGTCGCGGTGGCCGGATCGGGGTCGTGCGCGAGACACTCGCGATCACGGCCTACCGCACCGGCGACTACGCGCTCGCCCTGCGCGAGCTGCGCACCTACCGGCGGATCACGGGCCGCGACGACCAGCTTCCGCTCATGGTCGACAGCGAGCGAGGTCTCGGCCGGCCGGAGCGCGCGCTCGAGCTCGCGCGCAGCGTCCCGCGCGGGACGCTCCCGGTCGCCGTCCAGGTCGAGCTCGCGATCGCGATGTCGGGAGCGCGGCTCGACCTCGGCGAGCCCGAGCTCGCGCTCGCGGAGCTGGAGATCCCGCAGCTGGATCCGGACATCGCGTTCTCCTGGAGTCCCGGACTCTTCGACGCGTATGCGACCGTCCTCGAGGAGCTCGGGCGCACCGACGAGGCGGCGGCGTGGTACCGCCGCGCGGAGGTCGCGGCGGCGGCCCTCGGGGACGAGGAGGACGAGGACTTCGTCGAGGTGTTCGAGGACGACCTGCCGGACGCCGAGCCGGCGCCGGCGACCGAGCGCGACCCGGCGCGCGACCCGAAGCACGACGCGCCGTGATCGCGGCGGCCTCCCCGCTCGACGGGGTCGACGTGCTGCTCGCCGACCTCGACGGGGTGCTCTACGCGGCCGCCGAGCCGATCCCGCACGCGGTCGGCGCGGTCAACGCGCTCGTCGCGGACGGGGTCCGCGTCGGCTATATCACGAACAACGCCTCGCGTCGCGACGACCAGGTCGCCGAGCAGCTGCGCGGCTTCGGGCTCGGCGCGCAGCCGCAGGACGTCGTGACGAGTCCGCAGGCCGCGGTCGACGTGCTGCGCGGGCTCGTGCCGGCCGGCTCCAGGATCCTCGTCGTCGGCGGCGAGGGCATCACCCACGAGCTCGGCCTCGCGGGCTTCGCCGTCACGCGCAGTGCTGAGGACGCCCCCGCCGCGATCGTGCAGGGCTTCCACCCGAGCGTCGGCTGGACGGACCTGGCGGAGGCGGCGTTCGCGATCCAGGCGCTCGGCATTCCGTGGATCGCGACGAATCAGGACTGGACGATGCCGCACTCGCGCGGTGTCGCGCCCGGCAACGGCACGCTCGTGTCCGCGGTGCACACCGCGACGGGCACGCTGCCGATCGTCGCAGGCAAGCCGGAGCGCCCGATCTTCCAGACAGCGCTCGCGCGGTTCGCGGCGGCGCGGCCGCTCGTCGTCGGGGACCGCCTCGACACCGACGTCATCGGCGCGAATCGCGCGGGGATCGCGTCCGCGCTCGTGCTGACCGGTATCGACGGTCCGAAGCAGCTGCTCGCCGCCGGCGCCGAGGAGCGCCCCGTGTACATCCTCGACGACCTGCGCGAGCTGAGCACGCCGTACCCGCTTCCCGTCGTCGAGGACGGCGGGATCGTCCGCGTCCGGGATGCGGCGATCCGGCTCGACGGCTACCGGCTCGAGGTCGTGGCGGCGGGCACCCGGCCGACGGATCTCGTGCGGGCGGCGTGCGCGATCATCTGGGGCTCCGGCCTCGCGATCTACGCGTTCGAGGTCCCCGAGCAGATCTACGCGTAGCGCGTCCGCGAGGGCGCGCGGCTATCCTGGCTGCGTGAGCGATGCGACGGACCCGGATGCGCTGATCGAGCGCCTGCGCCTGATCGAGGAGCAGCCGCTCGCCGACCGCGCAGACGGGTACGAGGGCGTCGTGCGCGAGCTGCGCTCCGCGCTCGAGTCCGCCGATGAGCGCTGACGCCGCCGGTCTCGATGGCGTCCGTCGTGAGAGCCCGCGCCTCGACGTCGAGCTCGTGCGTCGCGGCCTCGCGCGCTCGCGCAACCACGCCGCGACGCTCATCCGCGACGGCCGGGTGTCCGTCGACGGGCGCGCGATCGTCAAGACGTCCGCGCCGGTCGCCGAGGCCCAGGCCATTCGGGTCGACGCGACCGACGGGTATGTGAGCCGCGCCGCGCACAAGCTCGTCGCCGCGCTCGACACCTTCGGCATCGAGGCGGACGGCCTGGTCTGCCTCGACGCGGGTGCGTCGACGGGAGGCTTCTCCCAGGTGCTGCTGGCGCGCGGTGCGGAGCTCGTCGTCGCGGTCGACGTCGGCCACGGTCAGCTCTCGACCGCGCTCGAGCCCGAGATCCGAGCCGGTCGGCTCGTGAGCCTCGAGGGGGTCAACGTCCGCGATCTCGCGCCCGAGACGCTCCAGCCGCACCTCGCGGGACGTGCGATCGGGCTGGTCGTCGCCGACCTGTCGTTCATCTCGCTGAAGCTCGTGCTCCCGGCGCTCGTCGCCGCCGCACCGGACGCCGAGCTCGTCGTGCTCGTCAAGCCGCAGTTCGAGGTCGGGCGCCGCGGCGTGCGCGAGGGCATCGTGCGCGACGCGGCGCTTCGGGTCGAGGCGATCGAGGGCGTGCTCTGGGCGGCGCACGACGCGGGCCTGCGGGTCGTCGGACTCGCGCCGTCGCCCATCCTCGGCACGCACGGCAATGTCGAGTGCCTCGCCCACCTCAGCCCCGGGCGCGGCGGTTCTCCGTCAGAATGGAGCACACGGATCGCCGAGCTCGCGGGAGGGTGACATGACCGAGCCGAACGCGCCGCGGCGCGCCTTCCTCGTCATCGCCCACACGGGCCGGGACGAATCGGTGCGGGCCGCCCGCGAGGCGATCGCGGGCCTGATCGACGCCGGCGCGGTCCCCGTGCTGCCGCCCGACGACGCTCCCGACGTGACCGCCGGCCAGCCGGGCGAGGGGGCCTGCCGGCTGCTCGGGATCGACGTCCCGCTCGAGGCGATCGAGCTCGCGATCGTGCTCGGCGGCGACGGCACGATCCTGCGCGCGGCGGAGCTCGTGCGGCCCGCGAGCATCCCGATCATCGGCGTGAACCTCGGGCACGTCGGCTTCCTCGCCGAGGCGGAGCGCGAGGACCTGCACGAGGTCGTGCGTCGCGCGATCGGCGGCGACTACGAGGTCGAGGAGCGGATGGCGATCGACGTCGTCGTGCTCGACGCGGATGACCGCGAGGTCTACCGCACCTGGGCGCTCAACGAGGCGACCGTCGAGAAGTCGACGCCGGGGAAGATGGTCGAGGTCGTCATCGAGGTCGGCGGGCGGCCGCTGTCGTCCTTCGGGTGCGACGGGGTCGTGATGGCGACGCCGACCGGCTCGACCGCCTACGCGTTCTCGGCCGGCGGTCCCGTCGTCTGGCCGAACATCGACGCGATGCTCATGGTGCCGCTGTCCGCCCACGCGCTCTTCGCCCGGCCCCTCGTCGTCGCGCCGACCTCGGTGCTCGCGGTCGAGCTGCGCGCGACGACGGCGAGCCCCGGCATCCTGTGGTGCGACGGGCGCCGGAGCACCCCGCTCGGCCCCGGTGCCCGCGTCGAGGTGACCCGCTCGGCGACGACGGTGCGTCTGGCGCGGCTCTCGCGCGGGCAGTTCACGGATCGCCTCGTCCACAAGTTCGACCTGCCGGTCGCGGGCTGGCGCGGCTCGGGCCGATGATCGACGAGCTGCGGATCCGCGACCTCGGCGTCATCGCCGACGCGACGCTGCCGCTCGGCCCCGGCCTCACGGTCGTCACGGGCGAGACGGGGGCGGGCAAGACGATGGTGGTGACCGCGCTCGGCCTGCTGCTCGGCGAGCGCGCCGACGCGGGCGTCGTCCGAGCGGGGGCGGACCAGGCGGCTGTCGAGGGCGTCTGGCGGATCCCGCAGAACGCGACGGAGATCGCCGAGCGGGTCGACGAGGCCGGGGGCCGGATCGAGGACGGCGAGCTCGTGCTCGCGAGGACCCTCACCCGCGCGGCCGACGGCGCCGCGCGCTCGCGGGCCTTCGTCGGCGGCCGCGGCGCGCCGGCCGGCGTGCTCGCGGAGCTCGGCGAGCAGCTCGTCGTCGTCCACGGCCAGTCGGAGCAGCTGCGGCTGCGATCGCGCGCCGCCCAGCGAGACGCGCTCGACCGCTTCGCCGGGGCGGGGGATCTGCGCGCGGAGCTCGCCGCCGCGTTCTCCCGCTGGTCCTCGGCGAGCGCGCAGCTGCAGACGCTGCTCGATGCGCGCGACCGCCGCTCGGACGAGGCCGCGGCGCTGCGCGAGGCGATCGAGCGGATCGAGGCGGTCGACCCGAAGCCTGGGGAGGACGAGGCGCTCGCGGCCGAGGCGGGGCGGCTCACCCACCTCGAGGCGCTGCGCCAGGCGGCGGCCGAGGCGCACGAGCTGCTGAGCCCCGAGTCCGACGACGTCCCCGACGCGTCGGCGCTCGTCGGCGGCGCCCGACGCGCGATCGAGCGCGCCGCCGAGCACGACCCCGCGCTCGCGCCCATCGCGCAGGCGCTCGGCGACCTCGTCTACGGGATCGGCGACGTGAGCGTGCAGCTCTCCGGCTATCTCGCGGGCCTCGACGCGGATGGCTCGGTCCGGCTCGACGCGGTGCAGCAGCGGCGCGCCGAGCTCTCCGAGCTGATCCGGGAGCACGGTCCGAGCCTCGACGACGTCATCGCGGTGCTCGAGACCGGCAGCCGCCGGCTGCTGGAGCTCGAGCGCACCGACGCGAGCATCGCGGAGCTGCGCGACGGCGTGCAGGCGGCGCTCGAGGCCGCGGAGTCGTTCGCGGGCCGGCTGTCGGAGGTCCGGCGCGCCGGCGCGCAGCGGCTCGCCGCGGCGGTCAGCGCCGAGCTCGCGGCCCTCGCGATGCCCGACGCGCGCCTGACCGTCACCGTCGAGCCCGCGCAACGGCTGAGCGCGCAGGGGGCCGACGACATCGCGTTCTCGCTCGTCCCGCATCCCGGCGCGGAGCCGAGACCGCTCGGTCGCGGCGCCTCCGGAGGCGAGCTGAGCCGCATCATGCTCGCGCTCGAGGTCGTGCTCGCCGGCGTCGACCCCGTGCCGACGTTCGTCTTCGACGAGGTCGATGCGGGCGTCGGCGGGGCCGCGGCGATCGAGATCGGTCGTCGGCTCGCCCGGCTCGCCGAGCACGCGCAGGTCGTCGTCGTGACGCATCTCGCGCAGGTCGCGGCGTTCGCGACGAACCACCTGCGGGTCGTCAAGGACACCGCGGGCGGCTTCACGGCGTCGAGCGTCGCGCGTCTGACCGGTGCCGAGCGCGAGCGCGAGATGGCCCGGCTGCTCTCCGGGCTCGCCGACTCGGAGTCGGGGCTCGCCCACGCGCGCGAGCTGCTCGCGCTGCGCTGAGCCCGCGCGGCGGGTCGGACTTCCCGTGTCGGTGGCTTATGCTGGAATCCCGTGGTGGACACTTCGCACGGGCCCGAGGCGCGGCAGGCGCCACCGACGGTACGTCCCGTCACGAAGCACATCTTCGTGACCGGGGGCGTCGTCTCCTCGCTCGGCAAGGGCCTCACGGCCGCGAGTCTCGGCAATCTGCTCACCGCGCGCGGGCTGCGCGTCGTCATGCAGAAGCTCGACCCCTACCTCAACGTCGACCCGGGGACGATGAACCCGTTCCAGCACGGCGAGGTGTTCGTCACCGACGACGGCGCCGAGACGGACCTCGACATCGGCCACTACGAGCGCTTCCTCGACATCAATCTCGACCAGGCCGCGAACGTCACGACGGGCCAGATCTACTCGCAGGTGATCGCGAAGGAGCGTCGCGGCGAGTATCTCGGCGACACCGTCCAGGTCATCCCGCACATCACCGACGAGATCAAGCGCCGGATGCGCCTGCAGGCGGCTCCCGGTCCGAACGGCGAGGCGCCGCCCGACGTCATCATCACGGAGATCGGCGGCACGGTCGGCGACATCGAGTCGCAGCCGTTCATCGAGTCGGCGCGCCAGGTGCGCCACGAGCTCGGCCGCGGCAACGTCTTCTTCGTCCACGTCAGCCTCGTCCCGTTCATGAACGCGAGCGGCGAGCAGAAGACGAAGCCGACGCAGCACTCGGTCGCAGCGCTGCGCTCGATCGGCATCCAGCCCGACGCGCTCGTGCTGCGCAGCGACCGACCCGTCTCCGAGTCGAACAAGAAGAAGATCGCGCTCATGTGCGACGTCGACGAGGATGCGGTCGTCAACGCGGTCGACGTGCCGAGCATCTACGACATCCCGACGATGCTGCACGAGCAGGGGCTCGACGCCTACATCGTCCGCCAGCTCGGCCTCGTCGCCGACGCCGTCAACTGGGACGGCTGGGCGGATCTGCTCAAGGCGGTCCACGAGCCCGCGCACGAGGTCAGCATCGCCCTCGTCGGCAAGTACATCGACCTGCCCGACGCGTATCTCAGCGTGACGGAGGCGCTCAAGGCGGGCGGCTTCGCGCAGAACACCCGCGTCGACGTCCGCTGGGTCACCGCCGACGACTGCGAGACGCCGGAGGGCGCGGCGAAGGCGCTGTCCGAGGTCGACGGGATCGTCGTGCCGGGCGGCTTCGGGGTGCGCGGCGTCGAGGGCAAGCTCGGCGCGCTGCGCTTCGCCCGGGAGAACGCGATCCCGACGCTCGGCCTCTGCCTCGGCCTGCAGTGCATGGTCATCGAGTTCTCGCGCAACGTCGTCGGCCTCGAAGGCGCTTCGTCGACGGAGTTCGACCCGGACAGCGAGTTCCCGGTCATCGCGACGATGGACGAGCAGGTCGACATCATCGACCACGGCGACCTCGGCGGCACGATGCGTCTCGGCCTCTACGACGCGCGGCTCGAGCCCGGCTCGATCGTCGCCGGCGTCTACGGCTCCGAGCTGGTGGCGGAACGCCACCGCCACCGCTACGAGGTGAACAACGGCTTCCGCGAGCGGATCGCCGCGGCGGGGCTCGTCTTCTCCGGCATCTCGCCCGATCGCACGCTCGTCGAGTACGTCGAGCTGCCGCGCGAGACGCACCCGTTCTACGTGGGCACGCAGGCGCACCCCGAGCTGCGCTCGCGGCCGAACCGCGCGCACCCGCTCTTCCGCGGCCTCGTCGGCGCGGCGCTCGAGCGCCAGCGCGCCTCGAAGCTCTTCGACGTCGAGCAGTCGGCGGTCGACACGGATCAGGTCCCGACGGTCACGACGACGATCGCGGTCCCGGTCGACGCGGAGTGAGCGAGGGCGGCCCCCTGAGCGAGCAGCGGCGGGAGCGTCCCGGGAGCGAGCGCGTCGATTCGACGGGCGCGCTCGCGTCCCGGCGCGACGAGCCCGAGGGCGCGCCGCTTGCCGATGAGCCCTTCGTCCCCGAGATCCTCGCCTCCGAGGTGGCGTGGCGCGGGCGGGTGTGGGACGTGCGCAACGAGCGCTTCCGCTATCTGGGCGGCGAGCTGAGCCGGCACTTCCTCGACCATCCCGGCGCGGTCGCGGTGCTCGCGCTCGATGCGCAGGACCGGGTGTGCCTCCTCCAGCAGTACCGGCACCCGGTCCGAGCGCGCGAGTGGGAGCTGCCGGCCGGGCTGCTCGATGTCGAGGGCGAGTCGGCGCTCGATGGGGCGCGGCGCGAGCTCGCCGAGGAGGCCGACCTCACGGCGAGTCGGTGGCACCTGCTCGCCGATTTCGCGAACAGTCCGGGCGGCTCGAACGAGGCGATCCGCGTCTATCTCGCCCGCGGGCTCGAGGCGACGCCGACCGCGTTCGAGCGGACCGGCGAGGAGGCGGACATGCTGCTGCGCTGGGTGCCGCTCGACGAGGCGGTCGCCGCCGTGCGGGCCGGCCGGGTGCAGAACGCGATCGCGGTCGTCGCCCTGCTCGCGGCGTGGTTCGAGCGGGAGCGGGGCTGGTCGGGGCTGCGCCCCGCGGACTCGCCGTGGCCGCGGCACCCGCGGTTCGGGGCGGCCGCCGGCTCCGACGCGCCGGGCGTGTCGTAGGCGGACGGGAGGTCGTCGCATGCCGCCCGCGCAACTCGTGGACCGCTTCCTGCGTCACCTCGCGGTCGAGCTCGGCCGTTCGCCGCACACCGTCGCGGCGTACGGTCGGGATCTCGCCGCGTACCTCGCGTTCCTCGACGCCGCGGGCATCGGCGAGCTCGCCGCGGTCGCCCGCGCCGACGTCGACGCGTATGCGAGGTCGCTGCGCGAGCGGGAGCGGCCGTTCGCGCCGTCGAGCGTGGCGCGGATGCTGAGCGCCGTGCGGGGGCTGCACCGGTTCGCGCTCGACGAGGGCGCGGCGACGATCGACCCGAGCTCGGAGGTGCGCCCGCCGAGGGCGGCGCAGCGGCTGCCGAAGGCGATCACGATCGCGGAGGTCGAGGCGCTGCTCCAGGCGGCGGGCGGCGACGAGCCGCAGCGGCTGCGGGATCGGGCGCTGCTCGAGCTCCTCTACGGGACGGGCGCCCGGGTCTCGGAGGCGACCGGTCTCGACGTCGACGACGCCTCGGCGGCACTCGAGACGGGGCTCGTGCGGCTGACCGGCAAGGGCCGCAAGCAGCGGATCGTGCCGCTCGGCGGCTACGCCCGTGCCGCGCTCGAGGCCTACCTCGTGCGCGGGCGGCCCGCGCTCGCCGAGGCGGCGGGGCGCGGCGGGGCGTCGATGCGGGCGAACGGCGCGCATGCCCGCGGCACCGCGGCGCTCTTCCTCGGCGCGCGCGGCGCGCGGCTGTCCCGGCAGCACGTCTGGCTCATCATCCGGGGGACCGCCGAGCGGGCGGGCGTCGCGGGGGAGCACCTGTCGCCGCACACGCTGCGCCACTCGTTCGCGACGCACCTGCTGCAGGGCGGCGCGGACGTGCGCGTCGTCCAGGAGCTGCTCGGGCATGCCTCGGTCGCGACGACGCAGATCTACACGAAGGTCACCGCCGACGCCCTGCGCGACGCGTACGTCCTCGCGCACCCGCGCGCCCGCTGAGGCGTCGTCGAGGACGCGATGCGGCGCACGACGACAAAGCTTCATCTTGCAGTTGAGGGTTAAGTGAGCCGCCGCGGGGCGAGCGTGTGCGCCCCGGAAGCGGCGTGGGCCGGGAATAGCATCGCGGCATGAACGCGAAGCAGGATGAGCCGATCCTGCGAGGGACCGGCACGGAAGGGGCGAGCCCCGACACGCTCGGCGCCCCGGGCGGACCCGCGCAGCTCGACCTCGGACTCGAGCAGCTCGACGGCGGCGCAGCGCCGCGCCGCACCGGCGTCAAGTACGGGCCGACGGGCCGCCCGCTGCGGGAGTTCCCCGCGCCCGCGCCGCTGCGCCAGCACGGCCCCGCGCGGATCATCGCGCTGTGCAACCAGAAGGGCGGCGTCGGCAAGACGACGACGACGATCAACCTCGGCGCGAGCCTCGCGGCCGACGGCCGCCGCGTCCTCGCCGTCGACTTCGACCCGCAGGGCGCCCTCACCGCGGGCCTCGCGATCCCCGCGCACGACGGCCCGACCGTCTACGACCTGCTGCTCGGCAACGAGCGCGACATCCGCAAGACGATCCGGCGCACCTCGGTCGAGGACCTCGACGTCATCCCCGCGAACATCGACCTCTCCGCGGCCGAGGTCCAGCTCGTCGGCGAGGTCGCCCGCGAGTCGATCCTCGCCCGCGTGCTGCGCGCCGTCAGCGACGAGTACGACGTCATCCTCATCGACTGCCAGCCCTCGCTCGGGCTGCTCACCGTCAACGCGCTGACCGCGGCGCATGGCGTTCTCATCCCGCTGGAATGCGAGTTCTTCGCGCTGCGCGGCGTCGCCCTCCTCGTCGAGACGATCGAGAAGGTGCACGACCGGCTGAACCCCGCGCTCAAGCTCGACGGCATCCTCGCGACCATGTACGACGCGCGCACGCTGCACGCGCGCGAGGTCATGGAGCGCGTCGTCGAGACCTTCGGCGACGACGTGCTCGAGACCGTCATCACGCGCACCGTCAAGTTCCCCGACGCGACTGTCGCGGGCGTGCCGGTCAGTGTGTACGCGCCCGACCACGCCGCATCCAAGGCGTACAGCCAGGTCGCCCGCGAGCTCGTCTTCCGGCACGCTGTAGCGTGATGGGCGCCGGACGCGATCCGCGGACCCCGGCAGGCACGATCACCGGGAGATAGATGGCGCGCACTGCCGGGACGGCGGAGCCGAGGGACGCGGACGAGGCGGCCGCTCCCGGATTCTCGGTGAGCCTCGGCAACTTCGACGGCCCGTTCGACCTGCTGCTCAGCCTCATCGCGAAGCACGAGCTCGACATCACCGAGGTCGCGCTGTCCGTCGTCACCGACGAGTTCATCCAGTACGTGCGCACGATCGACGGGCCCGAGCAGCTCGACCGCGCGAGCGAGTTCATCGGCGTCGCCGCGACCCTGCTCGACCTCAAGGTCGCGGGGCTCCTGCCACAGGGCGAGCTCGTCGACGCGGAGGACGTCGCGGCGCTCGAGGCGCGCGACCTGCTCTTCGCGCGGCTGCTGCAGTACCGGGCGTTCAAGCTCGCGTCGGTGTGGCTCGCCGAGCGGCTCGACGTCGAGACCGCGCGGCACTGGCGCTCCGTGCGACTCGAGGACCGATTCCGTCAGCGCACCCCCGAGCTCGACTGGCGCACCTCGCTGGAGGACTTCGCGGCGCTCGCGGCGCTCGCGTTCGCGCCGCGCGATCTGCCCGTCGTCGGGCTCGAGCACCTGCACGCGCCGCTCGTGTCGATCCGGGAGCAGGCCGCCGAGGTCGTGGCGATGCTGCGCCGGGGCGAGCCCATGACGTTCCGCCAGCTCATCGCCGGCGTCGACCAGCGCGGCGTCGTCGTCGCGCGCTTCCTCGCGGTGCTCGAGCTGTACCGCGGCGCCGCGGTGAGCTTCGAGCAGCTCGAGCCGCTCGGCGAGCTGACGGTCCGCTGGGCCGCCGAGCAGTGGTCCGACGACGCCCTCGCCAACCTCGGAGCCGACTATGACAACTGACGACGCGACCGCGACTCCCGCCGACCTCGAGCGCCGCATCGAGGCGATCCTCATGGTCGCCGACGAGCCCCAGCCGCTCGTCACCCTCGCGACCGCGCTCGGCGCGCCCGTCCCCGCCGTGCGCCAGAGCGTCGACCGGCTCGTCGCCGACTACGACGGGGAGGCCGGCGGGCCCAGGCGCGGCTTCGAGCTGCGCGAGGTCGGCGGCGGCTGGCGGATCTACGTCCGGCCCGAGCACGACGAGGCGGTCAAGGAGTTCGTGCTCACGCAGACCCCGACCCGGCTCTCGCAGGCGGCGCTCGAGACGCTCGCGGTCGTCGCCTACAAGCAGCCGATCTCGCGCCCGCAGATCGCCGCGATCCGCGCGGTCAACGTCGACTCCGTCGTCAAGACGCTGGTCGGCCGCGGGCTCATCGCGGAGGCGTTCACGGACCCGGAGACGGGCGCGATCCACTACGAGACGACGGGGCTGCTGCTCGCGCAGCTCGGCATCAACTCGCTCGACGAGCTGCCGCGCATCTCGCCGCTGCTCGAGGACGGTCGGGAGGGCTTCGATGTCGACGCGTGAGAACGCGATGCGCGGGGCGTCCGGGGAGGGCGAGCGACTGCAGAAGGTGCTCGCCGCGGCCGGCGTCGCGAGCCGCCGGGTCGTCGAGCAGTACATCGCCGAGGGGCGGGTCACGGTCGACGGCCGGGTCGCCGAGCTCGGCCAGCGCGTCACGACCGACCGGCACGTCGAGGTCGACGGCACTCCCGTCCAGCTCGACGCCGACAAGCGCTACCTCGTGCTCAACAAGCCGACCGGCGTCGTCAGCTCGATGGCCGACGACCGCGGCCGCCGGGATCTCACCGAGTTCACCCGCGACGTCCCCGAGCGGCTCTACAACGTCGGCCGGCTCGACTTCGACACGAGCGGCCTGCTGCTGCTGACGAACGACGGCGAGCTCGCCCACGTCCTCGCGCACCCGTCGTTCGGGGTCGAGAAGACGTACGTCGCGAAGGTCCGCGGCCGGGTCCAGCCGGCGACGATCGCGCGGCTCAGGGCCGGGATCGAGCTCGAGGACGGCCCGATCGCGGCTGATGCGGCGCGGGTGACCGGGACCTCGGGCGACACGAGCCTCGTCGAGCTCACCATCCACTCGGGGCGCAACCGCGTCGTGCGCCGGATGCTCGACGCGGTCGGCCATCCGGTCCTCGAGCTCGTCCGGCGGCAGTTCGGCCCGCTGCGGCTCGGCAGCCTCGGCTCGGGGCGTTCTCGCGACGCGACGCCCGTAGAATTGGGGGCCCTCCTCAAGCTCGTGAGGACGGCGCAGCGGCACAGGGCCGTCGAGGACGGCGAGGACGGGACGCAATGACCGCGAGGACGCAGGGCACCGTGCGCGTCGTCGGCACGGGACTGCTCGGTGCGAGCATCGGGCACGCGCTCACGGCCCTCGGGGTCGACGTCGTGCTCGCCGACGCGTCGCGCGCGGCCGTGTCGCTCGCCGTCGACTACGGCGCGGGGCGCGCCGCGGGTCCGCAGGACGTGCCGGCGCTCGTCGTCGTCGCGGTCCCGCCGGACGTGACCGCCGAGGTCACCGCCGCCGAGCTCGCGGCGCACCCCACCGCGATCGTGACGGACGTCGCGAGCGTCAAGTCGGGCATCCTCGCGGAGCTGCGCGCCGCCGGTGCGGACGTCACGCGCTACGTCGGCTCGCACCCGATGGCGGGGCGCGAGCGCGCGGGCGCGGTCGCCTCGCGCGCGGACCTGTTCATCGGCCGGCCCTGGGTCATCGCGGCGCCCGAGCAGGCGGGCACGGCGTGGCGGGCGGTCGAGGCGCTCGCGCTCGACCTCGGCGCGGTCCCGGTGCGGATGGACGCGACCGCCCACGACGAGGCGGTCGCGGCGGTCAGTCACGTCCCGCAGCTCGTCGCGAGCATCCTCGCGAAGCGGCTCATCGACGCGAGCGACCAGGCGGTCGCGCTCGCGGGCCCCGGCGTGCGGGACACGACCCGGATCGCGGCGAGCGATCCCGCGCTCTGGGTGCAGATCCTCGGCGCGAACGCGAGCGCCGTGCTCAAGCTGCTGCGCGCGTACCGGGAGGACCTCGACGTCGCGATCGACGCGCTCGCCGACCCCTCGGCGGCGGGTGCGCGGCGCGCCGTCGCCGAGCTCATCGCCGCCGGCGGAGCCGGCGTCGCGCGGATCCCCGGCAAGCACGGCACCTCGCGGCAGTACGCCTCGATCACGGTGCTCGTCGACGACCGCCCGGGCGAGCTCGCGCGTCTGCTCACCGAGATCGGCGCCCTCGGCGTGAACATGGAGGACCTGCGCCTCGAGCACTCGCCGGGGGCGCAGATCGGCATCGCCGAGATCGCGGTGCTGCCCGAGGTCGAGGCGCGCCTCGTGGCGGACCTCACCGCCGCGGGCTGGCGGATCGGGGCCGCCGAGTGAGCGCGGGAGGCGGCGCCGACGTCGTCGCGATCGACGGCCCCGCCGGCTCGGGCAAGTCCTCCGTCGCGCGCGCCGCGGCCGTGCGGCTCGGCTACGCCTTCCTCGACACGGGCGCGTGGTATCGCGCGGTCGCCTGGCACGGGCTCGAGTCGGGCGCCGACCTCCAGGATCCCGACGTCGTGCTGCGGCTCGTCGCGCAGACGCGGATCGCGTGCGCGCTCGACCCGGCCGAGCGCTGGGTGCGGGTCGGGGACCGCGACGTGACGGAGGCGATCCGCGAGCCGCGGGTGAGCGCCGCGACGACCTTCGTCGCGCGCAACCAGGCGGCTCGCGACCGGCTCACCGCGCGCTTCCGCGAGCTCATCGACGAGGCCCGACCGGGCGTCGTCGTCGAGGGTCGCGACATCACGACCGTCGTCGCGCCCGACGCCCGCGTGCGAGTCCTGCTCACCGCCGACGCCGCGGTGCGCGCCCAGCGGCGCGCGAAGGAGCTCGTCGCGGCGGGGAACGCGGTCGACGCCGAGAGCGTCCTCGTCGCGATCGCGGAACGCGATGCGAAGGACTCGGCGATGGTCGAGTTCCTGACGGCGGCGCCGGGCGTCGTCGTCGTCGACTCGACGCTGCTGTCGTTCGACGAGACGGTCGACGCGGTCGTCGCGCTCGTGCGCGGGGCGGCGCGAGAGGGAGGCACGGCATGAGCGAGGACGAGTTCGACGAGTCCGCGGTCCCCGCGCTCGACGAGGTCGAGGCCGAGCGGCTGCGCAGCCTCGACGAGCAGATCGCCGCGCAGCGCGCGGCGAGCCTGCGCGCCGGCCTCGACGAGTACGAGCTCGAGCCGGAGGACGTCGAGATCCTCGCGGGCAGCCTCGACGGCGACGAGGCGTTCATCGCGACCCCGGCGCTGCCCGTCGTCGCGATCGTCGGACGGCCGAACGTCGGCAAGTCGGCGCTCGTCAACCGCATCATCGGCCGCCGCGAGGCGGTCGTCGAGGACACCCCCGGCGTGACGCGCGACCGGGTCAGCTACCACGCCGAGTGGAACGACCGCCGGTTCACGGTCGTCGACACGGGCGGCTGGGAGCCCGACGCGCGCGGCATCGACGCCGCCGTCGCGGCCCAGGCCGAGGTCGCGATCGACCTCTGCGACGTCGTGCTCTTCGTCGTCGACGCGATGGTCGGCCCGACGGCGACCGACGAGCACGTCGTCCGGCTGCTGCGTCAGGCGCGCAAGCCCGTCCTGCTCGTCGCGAACAAGATCGACGACGCCGTGCAGGAGCCCGAGGCGGCCGCGCTCTGGGGCCTCGGCCTCGGCGAGCCGCACGCGGTCTCGGCGATCCACGGGCGCGGCGTCGCCGACCTGCTCGACGAGGTGCTGCGGGTGCTGCCCGAGGTGTCGGCGGTCGCGAAGCCCGAGCTGATCGGTCCTCGCCGGGTCGCGATCATCGGCCGGCCGAACGTCGGCAAGTCCTCGCTGCTCAACAAGACGGCGGGCCAGGAGCGCGTCGTCGTCAACGAGCTCGCCGGCACGACGCGCGACCCGGTCGACGAGCTCGTCGAGCTCGGCGGGCAGCCGTGGCGGTTCATCGACACCGCCGGCATCCGTCGGCGCGTGCACCTGCAGCAGGGCGCCGACTTCTATGCGACGCTGCGCACGAGCGCGGCGCTCGAGCGGGCCGAGGTCGCGGTCGTCGTGCTCGACGTGACGGAGCCGATCAGCGTCCAGGATCTCAAGATCGTCGACCTCGTGCTCGAGTCGGGCCGCGCGCTCGTCCTCGCGTACAACAAGTGGGATCTGCTCGACGAGGACCGGCGCTACTACCTCGAGCGCGAGATCGAGCAGGAGCTCGGGCACGTGACCTGGGCGCCGCGCGTCAACATCTCGGCGAAGACCGGCTGGCACCTCGGCAAGCTCGTCCCGGCGCTCGAGACGGCGCTCGAGTCCTGGGACACCCGCATCCCGACGGGCAAGCTCAACGCGTTCCTCGCCGACCTCACAGCGCAGCACCCGCACCCGGTGCGCGGCGGCAAGCAGCCGCGAGTGCTCTTCGGCACGCAGGCGTCGAGCCGGCCGCCGACCTTCGTGCTGTTCACGACCGGCTTCCTCGATCCGCAGTACCGGCGCTTCATCCAGCGGCGGCTGCGCGAGGTGTTCGGCTTCGAGGGCTCACCGATCGCCGTCAACATGCGGGTGCGCGAGCGCCGCAAGCGGTAGCCGGTCGAGTCGCCGCGCAGCGGCGTATCGAGGCCCTACGGCTGCTGCGAGGCCTGCGCGGCCTCGTACTTCGCGCGGACCTCGTCCATGTCGAGCGCCTGCACCTGCTCGATGACGGACTCGAGCGCCTGCGATGGCAGCGCCCCGGGCTGGCCGAAGATGGGGATGCCGTCGCGGTAGATCACGAGCGTCGGGATCGAGGAGATGCCGTACTCCGCGGCGAGCTGCCGCTGGTCCTCGGTGTCGACCTTCGCGAAGGTGATCTCGGGGTGCGCCTCGCTCGACTTCTCGAAGATCGGCGCGAACTGGCGGCACGGGCCGCACCAGGCCGCCCAGAAGTCGATGAGGACGATGCCGTCCTTGCCGACGGTCTCGTCGTGGATGTCCTTGGTGAGGGCGATCGTGGCCATGAGGTCGTCAACGCTCAGTGCGCGACGGGCATTCCCTCGGGGAACTCGATGTCGTTCGCGACGTCGTGGCCGCCCATCTCGGAGGCGGGCCGGCGGATGAAGCTCGCGAGCACGATCGAGCCGATCGAGGCGACGGCGGCGACGAGGAACGCGATGTGCGTGCCCGCGACGACCGCCTCGGACGCGCTCGCCCCGGCCGCGCCCGCGGCCCCCGAGCCGAGCGTGAAGACGACGATGAGCGCCGCGGTCCCGGCCGCGCCGAAGAGCTGCTGCGAGGTGCCGACGACGGCGCTGCCCGAGGGGTAGAGCTTGGGCGGCAGCGATCCCATCGCGGAGTTCATCATGGGCGGGAACGTGAACGCGAGCGAGATCGACAGCGTCACGTGGATCGCGATGACGGTCCAGATCGAGGTGTCGGGCCCGAGGAGTATCGCGAAGGCGGCGAGCGAGAGCGAGGACAGGATCGTCGCGGGGATGAGCAGCGGCCGCGGCCCGACCCGGTCGTAGAGGCGGCCGACGAACGGACCCGCGACGCCCTGCAGCAGCCCGCCGGGCAGCACCGCGAGGCCGGCGACGAGCGGCGCCTGGTCGAGCCCGTCCTGGATGTAGAGCGGGAGCAGGAGGATCGAGCCGAACAGGACGGCGACGGTGATCGCCATGAGCCCGATCGCGACCGGGAAGCCGGGCTGCGCGAAGGTGCGCAGGTCCATGAGCGGCGCGTCGCGGCGCTGCAGCACGATCTGCCGCCAGATGAACAGGCCGAGCGCGACGACCCCCACGACGATGGGGATCCACGGCTCGAGCGGGACGTCGCCGCGCACCGCGGCCGCGATCTCGGAGAGCCCGTAGACGAGCCCGCCGAACGCGATCGCCGACAGCGGGATGGAGACGACGTCGATCCCGACGCGGGCCGTCTCGCCGACGTTCTCCATCTTCCAGATGCCGAGCGCGAGGGCGATGAGCCCGATCGGCAGCACGATCCAGAACACCCAGCGCCAGTCGAGGCTGTTGAGGATGAGCCCCGCGGCGAGCGGGCCGAGGGCGGGGGCGACGGACATCACGATCGTGATGTTTCCCATCATCTTGCCGCGCTCGTGCGGCGGGACGAGGGTCATGATCGTCGTCATCAGCAGCGGGATCATGACGCCGGTGCCGGCGGCCTGGATGACGCGCGCGAGCACGAGCAGCTCGAAGCCGCCCGCCGTCGCGGCGAGCAGCGTCCCGAGGCAGAACAGCCCGATCGCGGTGATGTAGACCTGGCGCGACGTGAAGCGGCGCATGAAGAAGCCCGACATGGGGATGACGATCGCCATGGTGAGCATGAAGGCGGTCAGCAGCCACTGGGCGTTCGCCGCCTCGACGTGGAGGTCGGCCATGACCTTCGGGAGGGCGACCGTGATGATCGTCTCGTTGAGCATGACGACGAACGCCGAGGCGAGGATCAGGTGGATCACGAGCCGGTCGCGGGCGGTCATGGAGGCGGGGGCGGCGGAGGACACCGGTCAAGGGTACGCGTGCCCGGCGACATCGCATCCCCGGGGCTTGGAACCGGCTGCGATAGACTGGCTACACCCCGAGGGGCCAGGGATTCTCGACCCATTCGCCCCGCGCCGCCGCCGGCACGATCGGCAGGTCGACGCGCGCGGCGCGGATCGTGCGGGTCGAGGCGACGAAGTCGGCCCGCGTCGCCGTGTTCAGGTCGACGAACGCGCCGGGATTGCGCTCGAACGCGGGGAACTTGCCGCCCGCGACGACGACGCGCAGGCGCTCGCCCGGCTGCAGCTCGATCGAGATCGGCCGCAGTCGGACCTCGATCCGCTCGACGCGGCCCGGCTCGGTCGCGACCGGCGCGGTGCGGCCGTGCCGGTAGCGAGCGCGCGCGATGCCCTCGTCGAGGAGCCGCGCGCGGCCGTCGATGCCGACGACGTGGAGCTCGATGAGCCAGTCGGCGTCGGTCCCGGTCGTCGAGGCCTCGAGCACCGCGCGCGGCCAGCCGGTGATCTCCAGCGGCGCGTCGAGCGCCGCCGTCTCGTAGGCGAGCGCGTGCTCGCCGAGGTCCGCGCTCGCGTCGACGGGGCCGGCGACGACCGAGGGCGCCGCGTACGGGTGGGCGGGGTCGTCCCGGAAGCTGCGGCTGCCGGGCTGCGCGGGGGAGAACGTCGCGCGGCCGTCGGGCTGCAGCGCGAGGGAGCGCAGCTCGGTGCCGGGGATCGGCCAGCTGCGCTCGGCCCGCCAGCGGTTCGCGCCGAGCACGTAGACGAGCGCCCGGGGCCAGTCGTCGACGGGGCCGGTCGCGCCCGCGCCATCGGCGCCGCCCGCCCCGGCCGGCGCGAAGCGCGCCATCCAGTCCGCGATGAGCGCGGTCTCGTCGATCGCGGCGCCCGGGAACGCGATACCGGCGATGTCCGAGGCGGCGAGCTGCGCGTGCGCCCACGGCCCGACGACGAGTCGGTGCTGCGCGCCCACGGGGGAGAGCCGGGAGAGCAGCTCGAACTGGCGCACCGTGTTGCGGGTGAAGAAGTCGTACCAGCCGCCGACGTGCAGGATCGGGATCCGGACGCGCTCCGCCTCGGTGGGGCCGATCGCGTTCTCCGCGAAGTAGGCCTCGTCCTCGCGGTGGGCGAGGGGTCCCGCCCAGGCATGCTCGAGGCGCCGGTAGTAGGGCATCTCGGCGAGCGGGAGGACCTCGTACTTCGCGTCGCCGAGGGCGAGCAGCTCGTCGAGCTCCGCGGCGGCGACGGCGCGCTCGGCGGGCGGCAGCTTCGCGAGGATGTCGGGGGCGACGAACGGCAGGGCGGCCCAGTCGACGACGTTCTGGAGGAAGAGGACGCCGTCCGTGAAGGTGCGGTCGGTGTACTCGTCGCTCGAGGGCTGCTCGACGACGCCCGCGGCGAGGTGCGGGGGCGCGGTGATCGCCGCGCCCATCGCCGCGAAGCCGAGGTAGGACAGGCCGAAGACGCCGACGCGGCCGTCGCACCAGGGCTGGGCGGCGATCCACTCGACCGTGTCGTAGCCGTCGCTGTGGCCGCCCGTCGCGGCCCCGTCGGCGTCATCGCGCAGCAGCCGGTACTCGCCGTCCGAGGCGAAGCGCCCGCGCTTGTCCTCCACGACGACCGCATAGCCGGCCGCGACGAGGCGCTGCAGGTCGGCGCCGATCGCGAGGCCCGTGTCCTTGCCGTAGGCGGTGCGGGTCAGGAGCGCGGGGACGCCGCCCGGCGGCAGCGGCTGCGGCAGCAGCACGTCGCCCCGGAGGATCGTGCCGTCCCGCATGGGGATCTCGACGTCGCGGAGGATCGCGGGCATTCGATCAGCGCCCGAGCCGCTCGTCGAGCCAGTCGAAGATGCGCGCATCGGCGAGCGCGCGGCCGAGCGGCTCGCAGTGGCCGTCCGCGCCCTCGGCCGCCGTGAAGCGGACGAGGGTCGAGACCGTCGGGGTGAGCTCGTGGAGGCGCTGCGCCTGTCCCGGCCAGAACTGCTCGCCCTCGGGGTCGGCGATGAGCAGGGGCGTCGTGATCCGCTCGGCGACGTCGTCGGCCCGGTAGCCGCGCACCGCGCGGATCGTGGCCGCGTAGCCGTCGACCCCGAGCGGGCGGGAGCGGAAGCGCCAGGTGCGCGCCGCGTCCTTGGAGAACGTCATGCCGAGCGCCATGTCACGATCGAAGGCCTCGTCCTTGGCGGCGTCGAGCAGGTCGAGCAGGTGCTTCGGGATGTGCGCCGTCCACGAGGCGGCGACGTCGACGACGCCCGGGTCGACGATGGCCGCGGCGAGCCGGTGCTCGAAGGCGAGCGCGCGGGTCACCCAGTAGCCGCCCTGGCTGATGCCGTAGACGCCGATCGCGGCGGGGTCGGTGCCCGGCTGGGCGACGAGCCAGTCGACGACGGGCGTGAGCACCGCCTCCCAGTCGGGCCGGAACGGCACGCCGCGCTCGAACAGCATCGACTGCTGGCCGGGTCCGTCGAAGAGCAGCACCTGGTAGCCGCGCCGCAGCGCGCCGTAGGCGCACGAGCTCCACATCGCCGAGAGGGAGCCGTCGCTGCCGTTGACCCCGATCAGCGTCGGCAGCGGCCCCTCGGCGCCGGTGGGGCGCAGCAGGTAGCCCGGGAGGGTCGCGTCCTCGTAGGGGATCTCGGCGGCCTCGACGCCGAGGTCGGCGAGGCCCGCCCAGCGCTCCCAGGCGTCCCGGTGCTTGCGGAAGACGGGCAGCAGCTGCGCATCGCTCTCGAGCGCGGCGACCGCGTTCACCGCGGTCCCGTAGTAGGTGGAGGCGCGCAGCCAGGCATCGGCGGCCGTGACCCGGCGGCCGCCGCGCTGCGCCTCGGTCGCCTGCGCCGCGGCCCGGTCGCCGAGGCCGAGCCATGCCGCGAACCATGCCGCGTGGTCGTCCGGGGCGACGCCCTCGACCGCGGCGAGGACCTCGCCGACGTCGGCCGAGCCGCTGCGAGCCTGGCCGATCACGCAGCGGATCTCGAAGTCGAAGTCGGGGTTCGCGGAGAACCGCTCGGAGTGGTCGTGGTGCGTCATGACGAGTCCTCCTCGTGGGCTCAGTCGTCGGGGGTCATGTCGCGCGGCATGCGGTCGCGGTCGTAGGTGATCGTCGAGTAGCCGTGGGGCGCGGGCGCGCCGTCCGGGCCGAGGCTCACGTAGACGATGCGCTCGATCGAGAGGATGCGGCGTCGCGTGATCATGTTTCGCACGACGGCGCGCATGCTCAGCGAGGTGCGGCCGAAGCGCGTCGCGAGGATCCCGAGCTCGATGATGTCGCCCTGCACCGCGGATGCCTCGAAGTCGATCTCGGAGATGAACTTCGTGACGACGCGCGGATTGCCGAGCTGGATGATCGCGTAGATCGCCGACTCCTCGTCGATCCACTTGAGCAGGCTGCCGCCGAACAGCGTGCCGTTCGCGTTGAGGTCCTCGGGACGCACCCACTTGCGGGTGTGGAAGTTGATCTCGGAGTCGTCTGGGCGCGCGCTCACGTCACCAGGGTATGGTGCCGACACGGCAATCGATCGATGCTCGCCGCGATCTCGGCGGCGACGTCCGAAGGGAGTTCGCATCATGACCACTGCCAAGACCAAGCGGGAGAACGCCGAGCGCGGGTTCATGGCCTCGACCGGCCTCGCCGATCGGCTGCAGCGGGTGCTCGTCGACCTGATCGAGCTCGCATCGCAGGCGAAGCAGGCGCACTGGAACGTCGTCGGGCGCAACTTCCGCGACCTGCACCTCCAGCTCGACGAGATCACCGCCTCCGCGCGGGCCTCGAGCGACGTCATCGCGGAGCGGCTGCGCGCCCTGCACGCGGTCGCCGACGGTCGCAGCGCCACGGTGAGCTCCTCGACGTCGCTGCCCGCCTACCCGCAGGGCGAGGTCGACACGGCCGAGACCGTCGACCTCATCACGGCGCGCCTCGAGGGCGTCGTCGCGACGATCCGCGAAGTCCACGACGACGTCGACGCGGAGGATCCGACGACGGCGGACCTGCTGCACGCGATCATCGCCGACCTCGAGCAGTTCGCCTGGATGGTCGGCGCCGAGAACCGCACCCCGGCCGGCTGACGGCGACTGCCGGTCGATGCCGGCCCGCGATGCGAGGATGCCGGCCGGCGATGCCAGGATGATGGGGTGTCGAGCGCCCACGTCGTCGTCCTGGTCTCCGGCGGGGCCGCGGTCACGCCCTTCACGACGCCGACCGCCGCGGCGGGCGTCGGGCAGGCCGCCGGGAACACGCTCACGGCGCTGCGCGCGGCACTCCTCGCGGCGGGCCATGAGGTCTTTACGGCGCCCGCACGGGTCGGCGCCGGGGAGGCGGCCGAGGACACCGGGTGGGAGGGCTTCTCCGCGGTGCCGGAGGTGCTTCCCGCCGCGATGACGATCAACGCGGTCGGCGGCATCGACGAGGCGGGGGCCGCGCTCGACGCCTTCCTCGAGCATCTCGTCGCGACGCGCGGGGCGGGCTCGTTCGACCTCGTCGGCCACTCGATGGGCGGGCTTATCGCCCGCGCCGCGATCGGCGCGCGGCGTGCGCGGCGCGACGCGATGCCGGTGCGACGGCTCGTCACGCTCGGCACGCCCTGGACGGGCGCGCTGCTCGGCGACGTCGTCGCCGGCGAGCTGACGATCGCCGACGCGGGCGGCGACGCCATGACGCAGCGGATCCTGCGCGAGTCGGAACGGTACGCCGCGGAGCACTCGCAGGGCGCGGCCGAGCAGGTCTCGCGGCGCTACCTCGCGGGCCCCGGCGGCTGGAACGCGCGGCAGGCCGGCGCCCTCGACGGCGTCGCCGTGACGGCGATCGCGGGCAGCGCCTGCGCCGCTCGGGACGCGCCGGAGTCGCTGTGGCCCCACGACGGGCTCGTGTCGCGGCGCAGCGCGCTCGCGATCGACGTCCCGGCGGCGGTGCTGCCCGGGGCGGAGCGCGCCGAGTTCGACGACGTGCACAGCATCTTCTTCGCGGACGTGCTCGGGCTGCCCTGGGAGCGGGCGCTGACCTGGGATCCCGCGGTGCTCGACGTCGTCTCGGAGGCGCTCGGATCGCGTTCTGCCGAGACCCCGCACTGAGCATCCTGGGAAGTCAAGCCCCCTGCACGCCCGGATCGGGGCCCGTAGTGTCGCGACATGGACGAGACGCAATGGACCCAGCCCGGACCCGCCGAAGCGGCGCAGGAGGCGCAGGAGCGCGGACGCACGACCGACGCCGACCGGACCGCGACCGCGGGACCCGACGGCGCGATCGACGAGGCCGGCGAGGACGAGCAGGTCGACGAGGGACTCGTCGACCGCGCACTCGAGGAGCCGACCGACTGACGGCGAGCGCGGACCGGGCGCCGTGCCCGGTCGACGGAGCCCTGCAGAATCGCTAGGCTCGGCCCAGGCAGCCCGCCGGGCTCAGGGAGGATCCGCCAATGGCTCGCAACCGTCCGACGGGCGTCACCGTCGTCGCGATCATCGTGCTCGTCAGCGGTGTCATCGGCACGATCGGCTCGATCCTGCGGCTGCTGTCCGGCGAGCCGATCTTCGCGCCGATCGTCGCCCTCATCCTCGGCGTGCTGACGCTGCTCGTCGCCGCGGGCCTCTTCATGGGCAGCCAGATCGCCCGCATCCTGACGACGATCGTGCTCGTGCTGCAGATCGCATCGGCGATCTTCTCGGTCGGCTCGATCGGGTTCACGAGCGGCGCGGTCGCGTGGCCGATCATCTCCGGGCTGCTCTCGCTCGCGGGCCTCGTGCTGCTCTACACGAAGCAGGCGAACGCGTACTTCCGCTGAGGCCGCGGGCGGGTGCGGCTCAGGCCGGGATCACCGCGAGCACGAAGGCGAGGAGCAGGACGGCTCCGAACGCTAGGTCCGTCACGGTCGCGACCCACTCCTTCGCGCCCTTGCCGCGCTTGGCGACGTGCCGCAGCCCCGCGATGACGAGGAACACGCCCATCGCGAGCGCACCCGCGGGCGCCCAGCCGAGCCACGGGCCGACGACACCGAGCGCGCCGAGCCCGAGATTCGCATAGCCGAGCTCCTGCGCGAGGTGGTTCGCGCCGGGGTTCGGGTCCTTCTGACCGAGGATGTTGTGGACCGTGAACGCCGGGTTCGCCGCCTGGCTGATGCCCGCGATGAGCAGGCGCACCCCGCCGAAGAAGACGAACCAGAACGTGCCGGCCGCGACGAGGCCGTGCCCCGTCGTCGCGACGTCGATCGCGGTCGCGGTGATCGGGGCGATGACGAAGAAAAGCAGCACCTGCGCGATGTAGAGCACGGCGACAGTATCGCGAGCGCGTCCGGGGCGGCGCAACGTGTGCATGTCATTCGCGCGTGCGTCGCCGGCAGCCCGGCACGGACTAGACTTGTCTGGCTCTGCCGCGCGCGGCGGGGAAGTCACGGGCTGTGGCGCAGCTTGGTAGCGCACTTGACTGGGGGTCAAGGGGTCGCAGGTTCAAATCCTGTCAGCCCGACCGAGGTGGCGCGGAAACTCAAGGGTTTCCGGGACTTTGAAGGTTAAGGAACTTGACCAAGGCATCTCGAACGTCATCAGAAACCCCGTTTCGCGGCCCCGAGCCGCGCATCTCGTCCGGCAGGAGGCCGACCGCTCCGGTCGCGCTCATCGGGCCGAGTCGTCCCGTGTACCTACGGGCATGGACAATGACATCACCAGTGAGAACCCGTGGGGCCTCGAGCCTCTGATGGGGCTGCCGGAGCTGGCCGCCTACCTCGGCATCCCGGTCTCGACCATCTACGACTGGCGCGTGAACGGCAAGGGACCGCGCGCCTATCGCTTCGGCAAGCATCTGAAGTTCGCCGTCTCGGACGTGCGGATCTGGATCGAGCAGCAGCGCGAGCCCGGCCCTGAGAACACCGACCCGCTGGGGCGGTGGTGACGATGGGACGGCCGCGCCTGCCGATCGGCACCTACGGTCAGATCGGCTTCCGCGCCGAGGTGCGCGGTCGCGTCAGCGCCCACACCCGCTACCGCGACTGGGACGGTCGCGCCCGGCTCGTCCAAGCCACCGGCCTGAGCAAGGCTGCCGCCGAGCGCGCGCTGAAGAAGAAGCTCGCCGAGCGCAGTCTCTTCCAGCCGACCTCGGGGACGCTCGGCCCCGACAGCCTGTTCCCCGGGCTCGTCGACTATTGGCTGGAGGACCTCGACCTCGAGGGGCGGCTGTCGCCCACGACACGGCAGCTCTATGAGCGCAATATGCGCACCCTCGTGATGCCGGCGTTCCGCCACCTCACGCTGCGCGAGATCGGGGTGGCACGCTGCGACCACTTCCTCAAGCAACTGGCGAAGCGGAGCTACAACCGGGCCAAGCAGGCTCGCGTCGTGCTGCGCTTGGCCCTCGGGCTCGCAGTGCGGCACGAGATCCTGCCGCGCAACCCGATGGATCACGTCGCTCGCCTTCATCGGGTGCCTCACACGCCGAACGCGCTGACGCCAATCGAGGTCAACGCGGTCCGGGCCGCGATCGCGTATTGGGAGACGGGACGATCGGTTCCCGGGCCGAAGCCGGACGGACAGCTCGGCGCGATCGTCGAGGTGATGCTCGGCACATCCGCCCGCATCGGCGAGGTTCTCGCCCTGCGGCGTCGCGACCTCGATGTCACCGGGGCGCCGCCGACGATCCGGATCGCAGGCACGATCGTCAGCCGCGCGGGAGAGCCCACGACACGGCAGGACCACCCGAAGACCGCGAGATCGATGCGCACCGTCGCGATCCCGTCCTTCACTGCGGAGGCGGTGCGCAGGCGGCTCACGCGATTGCACGACACCTCTCCCGATGCGCTGCTCTTCCAGAGCCGCGAGGGGACACCGCTCACGACGAACAACGTGCGCCGGCAACTACGTCAGGTGTTGCAGCTCGCCGGGATACAAGACGTGACGCCGCACATGTTTCGCCGCAGTGTCGCAACGGCCGTGAACGAGCAGGCCGGCGTCGAGCTCGCCGCCGAGCTGCTTGGCCACACGGATCCGAGGATCACCATCCAGCACTACATCCGGCGCAACGAGATGGTGAACCCTGCGACCGCTGAACTGCTCGACCGCTTCTTCGCGAAGGATTCTTGACGCTATGGTGCAATATGCTGCGCTATGTCAGAATACTTGCTAAATGACAAGGTATCTGACATGGCTGATCTGACTGCGACTGAGCTCGCCGACCGCCTCGGCGTGACGCGCCAGCGCGCCCTCCAGCTACTCGGCTCCCGTGAGATCGCGGCCCGGCGCCTCGCCAACGGCACCTGGCTCGCCGACAGCGACGCGGTCGCCCGCTACGAGCTCGCCCGTCGGGGCAGGGGACGCACCCTCGACCGGGAGACCGCGTGGGGCCTGCTCTGGGAGCTATCCGGCCTCGACGCCGACTGGCTCACCGAGATCACCCGTGCGCGGGTGCGCCGCCGCATCCGCGAGTCCACGGCCGAGGACATCGCTAAGGCGGTCGCGAAACGCACGGTTGCCCACCGCTACACCGCGGCGAACGCCGAGCGCGCCGCCGCGGGTCTCATCGCGACCGGCCGCGCCGCAGCCGCCTCTCTCGGAACAGACCTCATCGATGATCGGCGCCGGGTTTGCGGATACCTCCGTTCCGGCTCCGCCGACGAGTACGCGGCCTCGCACTTCATGGTCGCCGACATCGGCGGGCAGGACGTCGTCTACGAGAACACCCTGCCGGTCGGCTACGACGGCGAGGTCATGCCCAAGGCGGTCGTCGCTGCAGATCTGGCGACGAGCACCGACACCCGCGAGCGGAGCGCCGGCCTCCGCGTGATCGAGGAGCTGGGGCAGGCGTGGCTGGCCGCGCGCTGACCGTCATCATGGGGGACGACGACCAGCTCCCGGCTTGGCGCACCGTGATCGAGCTCGCCGAGAGTGGGATCTCCGAGCAATGGACGCTGATCGGGGGTCTCATGGTCGCCGCCCACGCCCGGCGGGCCGACGTCGTGATGCGGCGCCCGACTGACGATGTCGACGCGCTCGTGGACTACGCCACGAACCGGTCGAGTCTCACCGATGCGCAGATCGCACTGGCCAAGCTCGGCTTCGAACTCAGCGACACCGAGCAGCACGCCTACCGCTTTCTCCACCCGGACGGCCGCAAGGTCGACATCATGGTCGCCGATCATCTGCCGTCGCGGATGACTCCACGTCTCGCGCGTCGGCCGGCATTCGAGGCGCCCTCTGGTGAGCAGACGATACGCAGACGCGACATCTATCGGCTCGAGTTCAACAGCGGCGCGGTCGTTGCGGTGGGCGTCCCCGACGAGTTCGGCGCGCTCGTCGCGAAGGGGGCCGCGTGGCTCGTCGATCGTCGCGATCGGGACCGTCACCTCGACGACGCCGCGGTGCTGCTCGCGTGCGTCGGCGATGCTTCCGCCCTCGACTACGCTTCCGCGAGCGCGAACGACCGGAAGCGGATCCGTGCGGTCCTCGACGTGCTTGCCGACCCGTCGAGCCGGTCATGGGCGGGCCTCGATGAGACTGACCGTCGACGCGGATCGCTGAACCTCCAGCTGGTCGGGCAAGGGCTGGAGCTCTGATCCAGGGCTGATCTCGGCCTCCGGCTCAGAGACGTCCAGGAGCCATGCTGCCGGTGCGGGTGAATCACCCGCACCGAGGGCAGGGGTGCCGGTGAATCACGGGCACCGGTCAGTCGGCCAGGACCGCGTACTGTGCCACCATCGCGATCGACAGGAACCCGAGCGCGATCATGGCCCCGTTCAGGGCATCCGTTCTTTCGGGGTACCAGGCGGCGGAGGTCAGGATGCCAACGCCATCGCGGTAGCCGACCCAGGCGAATCCGCGTCCATCGGGGTCGGCGACGAACTCGAGCTGGAGTTCGTTGGTGAACTCCTGAATGCGCCGTGCATCGAGTTCGGCCATCCTGATCACCGGAAACGCCGCCGCGCTCACCGCGAGAACCTGGCCCTTCGGGTTGGCCAAGGTCCAGGTGAAGACCGTCGCTTCTGGGAGATGGCCGAACCACGCCGCAGCGGCAGTCGCAGTCGTGAACCGCACTTCCGGGGGTCCGAAGTCGGGCTCAGTCGGACAGCCGGTCGGCGCGACGGTATCGGACACTATTCGGTTGCGATGGAGTGACCAGGAGGCGAGGGACTGGGAGTTGTCGATCAGGTGCGCGGTCAGCCCGACGTGGCTGATCTGGCTCCATAGGGATCGCATCGCGTCGCGCTTTCGTCGCCGGTTAGCGACTGTCCCACGGGCCGTCGGCGCCCTTGCCCAGAGGGGGCGCGCACCTTGGGTGCAAGAGGCGTGAGGACGAGGATAGGAGGTCCGATGAGAGGTCGTCGGGGTGGGGCTGAGCGGCGGTGCCGGGATGACGGTCAGGCGAGGATGAGGGCTGGCGAGGCTGCGGGTCGGCAGGCGGCGAGAAGCGGCGGAGCACGAGGATCAGGGCGACCGAGAAGGCGCCGATCACGATCCCGGAGCCGAGCGACATCGGTGCCTGTCGTCCAAATCCCACCGGTCCTTGATATATCCGATACATCGCGCCCAGCAAGGCGGCTCGGCTGTGATCTGCGATTTGCGCGCGGGAGACCGGCATCGCCGGGATGCTGGTATGGGGTAAGAGACTCAATCCCCCAGCGCAGTTCGTTGGGTCAGTTCTTGCGGAGCCATCGCAGCAGCCGCCACAGGAGAGATCTCGGCTCGGGAACCGATCGGGACGCCTCCGCATCGAGCCAGATGATCCGACTGTCGCGAATGAAGTAGTGGGATCGGCACGGCAGGGCGCCGTTGCCGACCGACGGGGAGAGTGAGATCCCTTCACCGTCGTAGCAGAGCCGCCAGGAGCCTCGTCCGAGCGGAGTCACCACTTCGCGGCCGCAGCCGCACATGCAGGAGTGGATCGCGGTGGCGTACTCCATCGACACATAGAGCACACCTGCGTCCAGTCCGCGGGGGATAGCGGTGGTGAAGACGACATCGGCGAGCTGCCGGCGGCGGGTCATGCGGCGGGATCCTGGTTGATGATCTCGTTCCCCCCGATGATGTAACCCATGTCGTGCTCGTGCTCGCTGTCCTCGTAGAAGCCGTAGAGCTTCTTCCAGCGGAGGACAGCGTGGATCGCATTGAGGGCGTTCATCTCGCCGACCTGAATGTTGGAGGCGTAGTCGTCCTCTGGTCCGGGGCCGCCGAGGGGGATGCGGCCGAGGGTGCGGACGTGGTCCCGCTTGCGCGGCGTACTGGTCGTGACGCGCAGTTGGCCGCGGACCTGGTCGTCATCGGTCAGGGTGAGGCCCATGCCGCAGTCGATGAAGGTGATGCCCTCCTGCTCGAGGTACTCGATGATCGGCAGCTTCGCCGCGGTCTCGTCGACGGTGAGGAAGACGACATCCATGCCGTGGAGCTCGGCGACGTTCTCCGCGGTGATGTTATAGGAGTGCGCGACGACGCCGCGGCGGAGCCTGCCGTAGGTGGCGGCCCAGTGGTCGACCTTCTTCGGGCGGGTGCGGAGCTCCTCGATCATGATCGCGCCGGGCGCCCGGAAGGCGTTGTGGGTGAGGAGGTCGTCGCTGTCGAAGAGGTGGATCTCCGCGACGGGCGTCTTGGCGACCGCGTCGAGGATGTAGGCGCCGGTGCCGCCGACGCCGATGATCGCGACCTGCTGGCCGGCGAGCCTCGCGTTCGCGCTGGTGGTCCCGGCGCGGGCGGTCGCCGTGTCTTCGTAGAAGAACACGGACTCCTCGGCGGTGGCCTCGACGACGGGGAAGGTGCGCGCGTCGGTCTTCGGGTCGACGGCGCGGGCCTGGTCGGAGACGATCCGCTCGTAGGTCACGACCTTCTCGTGGTAGTCCGTGTAGCCGCCCGGGCGGGGCTTGCTGGAGAAGGAATAGGTGAACGTCACTCCGCCGATGGTCTCGCTGATAGGGCTGTGTCTGATCGCCTCGAGCTCCTGTCCAGCGGGGTCGCAGGGGTACTCCCCGGAGAACTTCATGACGTGCGTGCTCGGCTTGGCCGCTGTGTCACCGGTGAGGTCGAGCGGGCACGCGAGAACCCCGAGGCGGACCGTGCGGGCGGAGTCGAGGTAGGGCACATCCCTGATGAGGAGGTGTCCGTCGGCGATGGCGATGTCGTAGCCCTCGGCGCGGAGGCGGGCGAGGTCAGCGCTACGAGCGATTGGTGACGTCGACATCGAAGACCATCCCCTCCTTGACCTTCACGGACTCGCCCGCGGCGAGGGTGCCGCTCTTGTTGCCGTGGCCGCGGCGGTAGCTGACGCGGTACTGCGGGTTGTCACCAGCCCCGTTCGGGAACGCGAGGGCGACGAGCTCCTCGAAACTGATGTCGTCCTTCTCGAGCTCGAACGGGCGGGAGTTGATGATGACGGTAACGAGCTTCTTCGGCTTGTCCGCCTTCTCGGCGTGGATCGTCACTGCAGGCCTCCTAAGGCGCTAGGTTTTCCGTGCACCGAACGGGTGCACGATTTCCATTCTACATCATGAAGCGTTTACGCTAGAGGTAAACAGTTTGAGAATTGCCTGGAGTTCGGCGGAGATGCGGCAGCTGTGCGTCTCCCGGGACGGCCTCACCCTGAGCGCCCCCGCCCATGCTGACGACGTCCGGCTGTTGCTCACACTCCTGAGCGCCGCCGAGGATCTGGCAGAACTCGAAACGCTCAACTCCCTTGTAGTCACCACCACCGACACTGTGGTCCTGCTCCGGCTCGGCACCGCCGAGATCGAGGGCAGGCTGACACGAAATCCGCCGAGTCGGCGACCTGTGTCGCTTCAGATGGACACTCGTCAAGGGCTCGTCATCCAGCAGATCCGAGGCGGCGGGCAGTCGTTACTGCGGGCTGCGGGATAGCCAGGAAGGAAAACGCATGAAGAAAGAGCATGGAGAAGTGCTCGAGGATTTCGCGCCCGCGTGGGAAGCACTAGCGCCCGGAGAGGTTATCCAGCGCGAGCTTAACGCCACCGGACGCACCCAAGCCGACCTCGCCGACCGGATGAGCATCAGCAAGAAGCACCTCAACCAGGTCATCAAGGGCGCGAGCCTCACCCCAGAGATGGCCCTCGCCCTCGAACGTGCCCTCGGCATCAGCGCCAAACTCCTGCTCAGGCTGGAAGCCGAGTGGCGGGCCACGCGCCTGGCCGAAGAGTCCCGCGCCAGCCTCGCCCAGCACGTCGGCTGGCTCCGCAAGTTCAAGACAGAGGAGCTTCGCCAGCGGAAGATCATCGCTGCCCAGGATGACGAGGTGACGCAGGTCGAAAAACTGCTTCGCTTCTTCGGCGTCAGTGACCCGGCCGCCTACGACCGCACCTGGGCCAAGCTCGAGGCGAGCTTCAAACGCAGCAGCGCCTACGCCATCGACGAACACGCAACCGCCCTGTGGATCCAGCTCGCTGTCCGCCAGGCCGACGTCCTCGCCGCGAGCGCGCCCGCCTACGACGCAGCGCGGCTCCGCAGGATCGCGAAGCGCCTACCCGCACTCACGACCATGGAACCGGCAGAGGCCTTCGTCGAGTTCCAAGAAGAGCTGCGCACGGCCGGGGTCGTCCTCGTGTACGTCGAGGAGGTGCCTGACACCCGAGTTTCCGGGGTCTCCCTCTGGCTGCCGAACGACCGACCGATGATCGCCGTCACCGGCCGCTACAAGTTCGCCGACTCGCTCTGGTTCGCTATCGCCCACGAGATCGCCCACGTATTGCACCACCTCAAGCGCACGACGTTCCTCGAGCTCACGGACGGTGAGATCGAAGAGCGTTTGCATCACGGCGATGGCACTGACATCCACGAGACCCAGGCCAACAGCTTCGCGTCGGAGCTACTCCTCGCGGGCTTGTCTGAAGACGAACTGCGCGACGTCTCGTCCAAGGACGATCTCATCAGCGTTGCGCAGGCTGTTGGTATCTCTCCAGGGATACTGGCCGGCCAGTATGGTCACCTCACCAATGACTATGCGAAGTTCGGAAAGCTGCGGAGCAAAGCTGACCTCTCCAAGGTTGGTTCCCCGACGACGTGGTAGCCGCCCCAAAGATGCCGGTGTCGGAAGTAGGCGATTAGTCGCGTCTCACTAGGGGTCAGTGAAGGTGGCTCCTGACGAATGTTCCACCGATATAGCTGATGAGCTTCATCCAGCCGCGGCGCGTCAAAGTCAGTAGGACGAGTCCCCACACGGCGAACATCCACGGGTTGTCGAGCGACGTCTGCCATGCAGCCTTCGCGATCATGACGATGCCATCCCAGCGGGCATCCCACATCATCTCGCGGAGCTCCGACCAGTCGATCATGCGCTGACTGCCCACTCGGCTCGGTAGTCGGACGACATCTGAACCAAGAACGCGACCCGAACCGGAGTAGTCGCCGCGATGCGGTCGATGTGCCTGACCATGCCGCTGCGGACGTTGATGAGCGCCGGCCTCGCAGTCGGGTCGATCTGCGAAGTCGCAAGCGCGATCGCGGTCTCCATGACCGCCAGCTCGACGTCGGTCAGGCGCTGCTCGGAGAAGTACATGAACGCGCAGAGCCGCTGCCCGCCCGCGAGTTCGAACACCAGGTGGATCCGAAGGCTGACAACGTCGTCATCGTCGACCAGCACAACGACGTTTCGTTGGCGGCGCGAGACGGAGGCTGGTGCCAGGTCCGCGATCGCTCGGGCCATCCCGACCGCGGCAGCCGCATAGCTCGGGCGCATCCGTTCGGAGGCTCCGGCAACCGCGCGGTCGAGCGCCCCGCCGCGCGATCCGTTCGAGACGTATTCGATGACGCCGGAGAGGAACTTCTCGTACACGAACGCGAAGATGCGATCGTTCGCTCCGGCTGAGACTTGCTGCCGATCCGCCGCTACGTGCGTCGCACGACCTGCGACCCGCGCACGAGCGAACGCGCGGAGGTGGGTGAGGGATGGAGTGTGGTGTTCGAGGTCCATCGGGACTCTCCTTCGTGTTCAGGTGGAGCTTGACCTGAATCCGAAGCGGGAGAACCGTTCACCCAGTGGACTTCGTTACGCTACCGGGGACCCTAACAAGTCACCGCCGCGCCTTCAGGCCGGCTCTGCCCTGGCACTGTTCGCGCGGTGTCAGGGCAGAACTTTTCTTGCGGCTCGGCCGCTGCGGTCTGACTCCTGATGGTGACGAGGTCGCGTCGGCTATGCCATACGACAACGGTAGGACCGACCTTCGCCGCTCGCCGCTTGCGACACGCCGGAGATCCAGAGAGTCCTACAGCACATATTCAGCCTCAAGGACCCCTTGTCGGCGCCGCGACACGCCGCAAACCTTCAACTTGCTCTTGAAGTGATGCGTCATCTAGGTAGGTAGCGCCCCTGTCGTCAACCAAGCCAGGTCGTTGAACGCCGTGTCCTTCGAGTGGTCGTGGCCGCAAGGGAAGTGGTCGGCTCGGATGTCCTCCGCCACGGCTCCGATCTTCGACCTGATCGAGGCGAGCAGAGCGGCATCCACCGGTTCATTCAAGTGATCGCCCTTCTCGTCGAGGTTGAGCACCTGGATGCGGTCGGCTGATTCACCAGTGAGCTCTTGGTAGCCGAGCGCGTAGACCGAAAGCTGGTCACGGGTTGTCACCGTTGCCTGTGCATCCTCGGTCGACTTAAAGTCGACGATCGAGACCTCGTCAGTCTCGAGACGCTTGATGAGATCGATCCGTCCGTTCACGGTGACGCCCGGCGCGACTACGACTTCGATCTGCTTCTCGGAGTGGATCGTTCGGGTGAGGTCGTCGCCATGCTCGTCGAAGTAGCGGGACAGTGCCTTCTCAGCTGACTTCCGCAGCTGCTCCCGCAGGGTCGGGTAAGCGTAGGGCGTGTGCAGATGCCTATCGATGAGATCCGCGACCTCCGCCTTCGTCGGCACGTCTCCGGCGATCGCCCGCTTGTGCATCTCGGCGAGTGCGTCGTGGAGCCCTTTCCCGTAGCCGAGCGCCTCGTGGATGGGCGGGTTGAAGCCGTACATGAAGCGAAGCTTGAACTGATATGGGCACTCGAGCAGATACTTGAGCTCGGAGAACGAGATCGTGATCGCGGGGGTCTCGACGCGCGAGGTCGGTGCGAGCCTCACCACCGATGGCAATCCCGCGTCGGCCGTGAGCACCCAGTCGGACTTCGCCGCGTCCCGAAAGAAGTCCGAACGGTTCCGTGCCTGCTGATTTGAGACGATCGGCGCCCACGACAGGTAGAGGTACTTCTGCGCTCGGGTGACCGCGACATAGAAGAGCCGAGTCTCCTCGGACAGCCCACCGCGGTAGCGATCCCCGTGCGGAACGGCCTCCTGCGGGATGACGTGGAAGACGTTCAGCCCACCCATCCGACGTAGGGGGAATCGGTTCTTCCGCAGGGCCGGCACGAAGACCGCCGGCCACTGCATCCCCTTCGAGCGGTGAACGGTCGTGATCGTCACAGCATCCGGGGTCGCGTAGCCCGCGTCCTCGTCAGCCTCTTCGTAATAGGACGGTGCCTGCCGGTCGTCGGTGAGGAACTTGACGAAGCCCTCGTACTTTCGGGCCGGCTCAGAGGAGAAGTTGATGGCCTCGAAGTCCGAGATCACCTGGGAGAACTTCCCGAGCTGGTACATCACCAGTTCGGCTCGAGCTGGGGTGCCTGGGATCGTCGTCTCGCGGATGTCGAGCGCCTCGAGGACGTCGAGGTAGAGGCGCTGGATGTTGTAGCTGCCCCAGCGCTCGCCTGCGGAGAAGTCGGCACCTTCCTCCAGCTGACGGATGCCGCGGATCAGCAGGCTCGGATTGCCCAGCAAGTCGGCATCGTCGAAGAGCATCCGGAGCGCCGATTCATCGATCTCTCCGACCATGAAGCGGAACATCCCGACGAGCGCCTGCACCTCGGGCGCATCGAAGAGTCGCGCCAGTCCCTTGATGATGTACGGGATGCCTCGGCGGCGCAGCTCATCGACTAGCGGCTCCGCGTCCTTCACCGTCCGGTATAGCACCGCGCAGTCGGACCAGGACAGTCCGCGGGGCGCAACATCGGGCGTGTCAACGAATGGCATGCCTCGGAGCGCCTCGATGCGGTCAGCGATCCATGCGGCTTCGGCGTCCGGGTTGGCATGCTCCAACGCAAGGAGGTCACCTTTCTCCCAGACCTGGTGCGAGGCATACTCCATCGTCTTCGACAGCCGCTCCTCGGGCGGGAGCCACTCGGCGATCATGCGGCCCAGCCGTACGATGCCCTTCGAGGACCGGAAGTTGTCAGCGAGCTCGATCGTTCGGACCGCCTCGTGACGGTCGGCGAAGGTGAGGATGTTCGAGACCTCGGAGCCGCGCCACTGGTAGATGGTCTGGTCGTCGTCGCCGACGACGCAGAGGTTCGCACCCCAGCGCACAAGCCCGGCGATGAGCTTCTCCTGGAGCGGATTGACGTCCTGGTACTCGTCGACCACGACGTAGCGCACGTCCTCGCGGATGTGCCGGAGCAGTTCCCGCTCCGGTGACGACAGGTCCTCGTCGTCCGGGTCGCCTTCAAGGAAGGCGACCGCGTTCGCGATCATCGCCGTGTAGTCGAAGTAGTTCTTCTGTGCGAGCAACGTGAGATAGGAGCCGAGACTCTCTGTGACCCCGTCCGGCACCAGGTCGAAGTTGACCTCGTCCTCCTGCAAGATGCCGAGCACCTGCATGTAGAGCTTCGAATCGGCGTAGCGCCACAGCGTCGGTCGGCTCGGTGCCGTCGTGGGGCAGGTCGTCAGGCCCGACTTCGTCGACTCGCGGTCGATGAGGAGGCGCTGCGTGATGTCGGTAAGCACGCCGTACTTGAACGCTTCCGGCACGTAGGTCTGCAGCAGGTTCAGCGCGTACCCGTGCATCGTGCCGATGTACATCTCTGCCAGCCCTGGCAGGTCTCCGTGCTCCTCATGCACGATCCGGTGGGTGCGCTCCTTGAGCTCTGCGGCCGCCTTCTCCGTGAAGGTGAAGGCGATGATGTTCGCCGGCCGGACTCCGGGCTGCCCAAGGATGCGCGAGATTCGCTGAGAGATCACCTGCGTCTTGCCGGAGCCGGCGCATGCGACGAGTTGCAGCGGGCGCTCGCGTTCGTCGATCGCAGACTGTTGTCGGGCGGTGTAAGTGGGCATTGTTATCAAGGTAGTGATGGGCGCCGACATGCGAGTCAGCTTGACCGGTAACCAATCCGTACGTACAGTGTGAGTACGGAAAAGGAGAGTGTCATGCCTGACATCACTACTGAGCCGCGCTCGACGAAGAACCAGCGCATCAACCTCCGCGCGACCGAGCGACAAGAGGCAGTGCTCCGCCGTGCTGCAGAAGCTACCGACCACAGTCTCACGGATTTCATTCTGAGTAGCGCGGTCGAGCAAGCGCAGCGGGTGCTCGCAGATCGTCGTTGGTTCAGTGCGACCGAGGAGCAGTACGCAGAATTCCTTCGTCTGCTGGATGAGCCGCTTCCTTCGACAGCCAAGTTTGACCGACTGTTCGCTCGTCGTTCGCGCTTCGCCGAAGCTGGATGAGCCAACTCACACCACCGCGAAAGCTCGAAAAGACAGACGTCCGAGTCGGATTCGAGAGCGGAGCCGCTGAGCTCGATGAGTGGTTCGCGAAATACGCATGGGAGAACCAGGCAGCTAACAACGCGATCACCTATGTCATCACCGATGGCACCCGCGTGGTTGCTTACTACTCGATCACCATGGCAGCGATCGAGAAGGTTGCGGCCCCGCCTGCAATGCTCAAGGGATCCCGCCCTGCGCAGATCCCGTGCATCCTTCTCGCGAGGCTCGCAGTCGACAAGAGATTTGCTGGGCAGGGTCTCGGTTGGGAACTGCTTCGTGACGCACTACTCCGGTCGGTCGGCCTCAGCGAAAGCATCGGGGCCGCGGCTGTTCTCGTTCACTGTCGCGATGAGAGTGCTCGCGCGTTCTATCTAGCCAACGGCGACTTCCTCCAGTCGCCAGTGGATGAACTCCACCTTGTTGCTCCGATGAAGGCGTTGCGGTCCTATGTTGGCTAGCTAGGTTCGATCTCGGCGAACCGTTTTGCCCAGGAATCGAGTGTGCCGTATTGGAGGATCGCGCGACCTTGCGACGCCTCAACTGGATCCCAGAGCCAGGCCGTGTGCTCGGGCAATGGGTTTGCGCCTGCACCGAATGCGTCTCGGGCTGATAGCAAGTCTTGCTCGAACAGGGCGCAAGTAGCTAGATCAATGGCACGTAGGGCCGCCATCTCGAGTGCAATCCCCAGGTCGAGTCCTACTAGAACATTGCGCGCCCCCGCAGGGTCGGTCGGAATCGAGCAGAACGCATACGCGAATGCCAGAAAGGTGTCTCCAGGGCGCGCTTCATGCAGTCGCCTCGCCATGGATCGCGCGCCGTCGATCAATCCCTTTTCGAGCATGAGACCGAGAGAGGTAATCGCGGCGTTTGCGTCTAGACCTGGCTCGAGCTCTTCGAAGGGCTGGGGAGCAGTTAATTTTTGTCGCAAAGCGTCGATTACGAGATCATTCGTTGTGACACGTTCGCTGAGGATGCTTTCGCTGACGCCGGCGGCGAGCGCGGCGCCCTCCGCGTCACGATTAAAGATCAGCTCCCAGCTGAGCGACTCGACATGCCACTCATTAAGATATGTGGTGGCGAGCCGCTCATAGACCCACCTCGTTGCGTCTGTCCCGCCCGACAGCACGAGATCGCTCGGCACGCGTCGCACTTCTAGATAGTTCTCGATGCGCCAGTCTGCAATGTGCGCGACTGACGCGGTCTGTAGCCACGAATTCGCCAACCGCCCCGGAGAACTCATCGCAGCGACATAAGCGGCATGGGTTGCGAGTGGTTGCACCAAGCCCGTGAGTGAGTCTTCCGCGTCAAAGATCCTGCACCATGGCCGGAGAACCTCAGGTATCTGGTCCTGCGGGATATCACTATTGCGATGAGCACTCCAGAAGAGGCCGGTGTCTCCCAGAATCCTCCGGATCAGAATTGGACCAATGCAGGTACGGACAACGGCGTCCGCTGACAGGCCCCGTTCGCCAAGGCGAGCCAGGGCGGTGGTGATTGCGATTGAACGCCAAAGCACGTCATTTACTGGAGGACGTAGTAGCAATTCTGTTGCAGTGCGTAAGAGTGCCGAAGTGCTCCAGGTGTGCGCTGGTTGTTGGCCTCGGATACTTGCGCGTTCGCGACCAGCATCGAACTGCGCTGCCGCCGCCTTACGGTCAAGATGGGCGCGATGCTGCTGCAGTAATAGCTGGCATTCGAGAGTGCCCGAGCAGAGCGCGTGGCCCTCTGACTCGCAGTCGAGTGCTAATCGCTCGAAAGCCGCCTCGGCCAGATCAGTCACGGATGTCTCGGCGCATTAGCCGACCTCGAGGACTTTCATGACTTCGTCGCCGTAGTCATTGATGACTTTGACGGCGATCTTGCCAGTGGAGGGCGGGTCGAAGGGCAGAGACTCCGTACGGTAGAGAGCGGCCCAGGCGTCGGGGTCGATGTCGGACTTCAGGGTGGTCCTGAGCTGCTTGAAGGGGTCATTGCCGCCGGTGAAGTAGGCGTGGCGGACGAAGAAGGACTCCCCGTTGTAGTCGGTGTCGATCATCCAGAGGGCAATTTGGTCGGTCGTGGAGGCGCGGACGTCCCCGGTGGTCGGGTCATAGACGTCGACCCCTCGAATCTCCGCGATGAACTTGCCACCATCGGTCGGGCGCACCTCGAGGTCGGGCTCGCCGAAAACGGTAAAGAGGTTCCCGGAGCCGGTCTTCTTCAGGTCCTCGCCCATGAGAAGGTCGGCGTTCATGCGGACAAGGAGCACCTGGATGCGGCCAAGCTTGCGCTCGCCTTCGACGGAGGCGAACTCCTCGACGACGGTCACACCGTCGGCCTCCGTGACACCGGTCGCCTGTGGGTCAAAGGCGAAGCCGAGGACGCAGAGCAGGTCGACCGAGTCGTCGGCCATCGCCTCCTTCGCAGCCTGCTTGATGAAGCCGGGACTCACCGTGCCATATTGCGGGCCGAGGGCAATCGCGACGCGGGATGTCGATTCGGCATCGTCCTTGCGGTCGCCGATCGCCTGGACGTAGGTCCCTGGGTACTGCTCCAGCGACTCGAACTCGATGCGCTCGGCACGGCGGCCGTTCTGGATGCCAGCGCGGCGGAGATTCGCGAGGATCATCTCCTCGAATCCAGCCGCTGCCTCGTCCTCGCCGCCACGCAGTGACTCCGCCTCGTCGAACGAGACGCTCCGGTGCGGCGATAGTGACTCGACCGTGAACGGGCCGGATACTCGGAGCTTGGTCTTGTCTTCGGTAGGACGGTCGTAGAGCTTCACGAACTCGGCGTGGCGTTTCACGGCGGCGTCGATCTCCGCTCGCGTCATGCCTTCTCGGATGTCGGGGTTGTTCGCGATCGCGCCGAGCGTGATGCGCTCGACTCGCTCGTAGTCGAAGCCCTGACGAACCTGTTCGGGATCAACAAGGGAGTAATAAGGGTACCTGGCCGACATGATGCGCTGACGGGTCAGCGTGAGCGCGACCCGCGATGTGTCGATCGTGATCCAGCGCCGCCCCCACTGCTCGGCGATATAAGCCGTGGTCCCTGAACCGCAGGTGGGGTCGAGCACCAGGTCGCCCGGATCGGTTGCGAGGAGCATGCATCGCTCGATGATCTTTGATCCGGTCTGTACGACGTAGATCTTGTCGTCGGTGAAGTTGCCGGTCGCAGTGTCAGTCCAGGTGTTGTTGTACGGCTGCCAGCCGAAGTCATCGACATAGCGAACATACTGAATGCTGTTCTTGGCTATGTGGATGCGTCCGGCCCAGGCGAGCCGGTTCATGCCGTCTGGGTAGTTGGCCTTCCAGTGGGACGAAGCGCCCGGGGAGTAAGTCTTCCCTTCATATTCGAACGGTTGCGGCGATGACGCGGCACCTTGTGACTGAATGTTGTCGGGCTTGTAAAGGCGCGCTCCGCCAGGCAGAGCGAAATTCGGGTTCTCCCTTTCCTCTTTTGTGAGTCCGCGGAAGCTACCGTCCTCAAACTGAATCCAGCCATACCCCTGACGCTCGAGCGCCTGCCAGTAGAGCTGCCGCGCCTTTAGCTTCTCGATGTCCTTGGCATACCAGAGCACGTAGTCGCCGGATCGGCCGAGAGCGGATGCCTGGGCGAATCCACTGGTGGTGGCGAACTTGATCTGGCTCACGAAGTTCGACGGACGAAAGGTTTCATCTAAGAGACTTCGGACGAGATGCACATTCTCGTCGCTGATCTGGATGAAGATACTGCCGCTATCCGCGAGGAGTTCCTGTGCGGCTACGAGCCGATCCCGGAGGTACGTCAGATACGAATGGATACCCAGCTCCCAGGTATCCCTAAACGCCTTGATCTGCTCCGCCTCGCGGGAAGCGTCAGTCGCTTTCCCATCGTCCTTGACCTCGCGACTGCTCGTACGGACCTGCCAGTTCGAGCCGAACTTGATGCCATAGGGCGGGTCGATGTAGATCATCTGAACCTTGCCGCGGAGGGCCTCGCGCTCCGAAAGAGAACCCATCACTTGGAGCGAGTCACCGAGAATCATGCGGTTCTTCCAGGACTCCTCGTGCTGGTAGAACTCGACGGCATCGAGCTCACCGAGGGAGTCGAAGTCCTCGAAGTCGAAGAGACTCGGAGCGTCGTCAGTCACGGTCGGATTTGAATGAGCGCGGAGGTTCGCGATCAGAGCGCGGGGATCGATCTTCTCCTGGATGTAGATAGGCGGGGCGTCGACGAGCAGCGTCTCGTCGGACTTGCCTCGCCAGACCAGTTCGGGGTCGGTGATGGCCCGCTCGTAGGGCACAGGCTCGAGCTTCGCGGCGTCCTCGTCGAAGAAGTCGACGGCAGCGTCCGCGGTCGGGATGTTTGTCCGCTTCTCGTCGTGGTCGTAGGCGGTGACCTCGGTCGGCCCCTTCGGCTTGGCAACGCGGGCCATCAGACTCCTTCTCGGATGAAGCGGCTGAGCAGGTCGGGGTCGCCGACGATGGGCGCGTCGGCACGGTGCTGCCGAAGCGCCTCGCGGAGGACGTGCTCGGCGTCATCGACCTCGGCCTTGCCGAGTTCGATGTAGCCCCAGCGACCGAAGCCGCCGTGGTTGTTCACCCCGGCGCACCAGGAGTCGCGGGCGGTGCGCGCTTTCTCCTTCGTGGGTCCGGGCGACTTCTGGCTGCCGGAGACCTCGACGATCAGCGTGCGGGTGAAGTCCTCGCCTTCGACCGGCGCGAGGCGCAACAAGAAGTCCGGCCAGTACTCGTGGCTGCGGCCCTTGTGCACGTAGGGGATCGTGAAGCCGAGGTGGTCGTTCTTCACGTAGCTTGTCAGCTCGCCGTCCAGCACGAGCGTCTCGCAGACTGAGGCAATCCGCCGCTCCCAGGCGTTGCCGTCCTTCCCGTCGAGGGTGACGTGGGAGACGTGCGAGCCGGTGGTCTCGAAGGTCTTCTTCCGGGTATCGAACCAGACACCGTCCGTGCTCGTCATCGACGGGTTGCGGAGGATCGGGCGGACGAGGGTGCGACGGGACTCGTCCGACTCGAGGCGGCTGATCGCGTGGTAGATCGCCTCGGCGGCGAGCTGCTGCGGCTCCGCGAGGCTCAGGTAGCCGATCGAGTAGCCGGACTCGATGTGCAGCTTCGCCGCGAGCCACTGCTTCGTGATGTCGACGAGCTGCGGGAACAGCCATGGGCGGGCGTCGCCCTGGGAGGTGAAGAACGACTTCAGCACCCGGCTCGAGACCCGGAAGGCGATCTCCTGCTCGCGGATCTCCGCAATGCCGTCGATCTGCTCGCCTTCGCCGACGATGCCCTCGTTCTTGACCCAGCTCGGTACGGTCTGGGAGCCGATGGTCAGCGAGTCAGCCGCTGCTGTGTCGAAGATCAGCGGGACATCCGGCATCTCGATCCGGTATCCGCCGACGAGGGGGAAGTCGATGGCGAGATGGGCGCGAGACTCGAGCGCCTGGACGCGAGTCGGCGGGTCGAGCGGCTTCGGGTCGGTGGTCGGGGCGCCGCCGGGGATGAAGGAGAACGGGATGCCGTAGACGTTCGAGTACTCGGCGCCGAAGAATCCAGTCTCCGGGTCGACCGAGTAGTCGCGGCGGCGCAGGCCCCGGCCGACCACCTGCTCGCACAGCAGCTGGCTGCGGAACGGGCGGACGCCGAGGATGTGCGTCACGGTGTTCGCATCCCAGCCTTCGGTGAGCATGGAAACGGAGACGACACAGCGGACATCGCCGCCGAGGCGACCCTTCTTGCCGACGGTGTTCATCACCTCGCGGAGCAGGTCGGCGTCGGTGATGTCCTCGGCGGATCCGTGCTGCTTGCGATACTCGGCCTTGAAGAGCTCGATCTCATCGGCAGCGGCGTCCTTGAACTCGGCGTTCATCGCGTCGCCGGACTCGAGCTGCTTCGAGTCGACGACGATCGTGCGAGGGCGTGACAACGGCGTGCTGTGGTCGACATTGCTGAAGAGCGGAAGCTGACCATGGACGTACTTCGACTGCTCACCCTCGGTCAGCTCGTAGCCGGCGATCCAGTCGTAGATGAGCTTGGAGGCAACCGTGTTGGGCGCGACCACGATCATCACCGGTGGCGGCTCGCCCTGTTCCTTGAGGTTCCGCTCCCAGTCCTGGTAGGCGCGCTCGTACGACTTGTAGAGGCTGCGGAGCGCGCCCTCGAGCACGGCGGGCATCACCCACTCGGCCGGGCCGATCGCCTTCGCCGCCTTCACCGTCTTCGGCCAGGCCGGGTCGTCCTTGATCTGGTCGTAGAGGTGCAGGTAGCTGACCTGGTCGCCGGCCGCATCGTCGTCGACCGGCAGGCGCGGCACCTTCACGATGCCGGACTCGATCGCGTCCATCAGCGAGAAGTCGCTGACGACCCAGGGGAAGATAAGCCCCTCCGACCAGCCGGAGCCGGCGAGGTAGAACGGCGTGGCCGAGAGGTCGTAGATCGCCTTCACACCGTTGTAGCGGCGCAGGTCGACGAGGCCCTTGAACCAGACCTTCGCGTCATCGTTCGCAGCGAGCGCGTCCTTCTTGTCCTCACCCGCGAGGTCGGCGAGATCGTCCTCGGGATTGCGTGGCTGATAGCAGTGATGCGCCTCGTCGTTCAGCACGACGACATCGCCCTTGCCGGGGAGCTGCTTCAGCACGCGCTGGATCACTGCCTGGGGGGATTCCTTGAAGGGGTCCTCGGTCTTCCCGGCGAGCAGAAGCTTGCGGGTGCCGGACGCAATGCCCTTGATCTCCTTCGAGTCGCGAGGCATGAACTGGTGGTAGTTCACGATCGCGATCGCAGCCGCGTTGAGCTGCTGCCGGAGGTCCGGCGGGACAAGGCCGCGCTCGTCGTAGTAGTTGCCCGGGTCGCCGGGCTGCAGCACACGGAGCCGGTCACGGATCGTAATTCCCGGCGTGACCACGAGGAACCGCTGCGTGAAGCGAGCGTCGTGTGGCGCGTGCGACTTGTTCAGACTCTGCCAGGCGATGAGCATGCACATCACCACGGTCTTGCCGGCGCCGGTCGCCATTTTCAGCGCGCGGCGAGGCAGGCCGGAGTTGTGCGTCGCGTTCTGTGCCTCGAGGGTGTCCTGCCACTGCGCGGCGATGCGGCTCGCGTACTTGTCCTTGCCTGCCACTTCCGCGAGGTAGATCGCTGTCTCTGCTGCCTCGCGCTGGGCGAAGAGGATGCGGTTCTCCCTCTGCGGGTCGGCCCAATGCTCGAGGAGCTTCCGGCTAATCGGGGTGACTCCCGGGTAGCCGAGCTGCCGCCAGCGGCGGAGTTCGTCGCGGAGCTGGTCGATGGCGTCATTGCGCTCGACTTTCTCCTCGACGAGGTCGAAAGCGAGCTGGGCGGCGGCGGTCTTCTTACCCTTCTTCGGCTTCGGGACCGGGACGAAAAACTCGCTGCGGCGGCGAGTTTCGGTGATCTCGCCGGTCGGGCGGCCGGAGTCGTCGAGGGCGAAATGGCGCAGGGGCTCATCGTACGGCGAGTTGATCACCGGATTCGCGAGCGCGTCCATGCTGCTCTCGACTCCTTTCCGGGCTGTCCCTTCTTCGGGAATGCGCATAGATTTCTTCCCCGCTTGCGACGCTACCGCAGGGTGCGGACACTCCTGAGAAATCGGCAATGTGGGGGAGTCGTGAGGCTGCCCCCGTTCGGGGGTGTCTTATCCATCGCAGTTCCGTTCGCGCCTCGATCTCGGCAGCGCGGGTACTGGGGAGACGATCCGCGATCTCGGCAGGAGAGTTAGCTGCGCCGCTACTCACCTTGATGGTCCCGCGCCAACTGGGAAGGATCATCTACACTCGGGATCAGGCGAACCGCCCGGTTCCCGGTTGGAAACAGGGAACCCGCGAGCGTCCAGGATTTCGGGAAACAACCCTCTGACCAGGGATTTCCTCAATGGGTCGCAGGTTCAAGTCTTGTCACCCCGACTCATGTGATGAGTCGCGGCATCGGCCGATGATGAGCCGCGTGATGTGCGCCAGCCAGGGGTGCGCGTTCGCCCACTGGAGCCTGATCCGGCTTCCCCGACACGCTGGTCTGCGGTCGGTCGCTCACTGCTCAGTCAGCAAATCCGGCGCTGCGCCGCTCGCTGTAGGTCAGGTACTTGAGCGTCCGGGTGATCCCGGTCAGCAGCGTGCCGTGCTCCCATGCCCAGAGGACTTCGGCCGCAGCGAACGACCGGAAGCGCTCCGTGGGCTCGAGCTCGTATGGGCCGGACCGTCCTGAGCGGTCCGGATAGTCCGACTCGGCACCGCGGATCGCCCGCTGGGCGAAGTCATCGATCGATCCGTCGCTGAGCTCGACGATCCACGAGTCCGCGTCTCCGTCGTCGCCGGGGACACGTGCGGTCTGTCCCCACGGGCCGCGACCATCGATCCGCTCGACGATGCCGAACTCGTCGGCTCGCAGCGCAGAGATGAGGACAGCGAGGTGCTCGGCGCTGCGTACCGCCGTCCGCCGTCCGTGGCGCCCGTCGGGTACCCAGACGAGCACCGCATCCGGCTCGGGCCGGATGGCTGCGTGAAGGCGCAGCTCGGTTTCGGCCTCCCGCTCGGTCAATGCGGTCACGGTCAGTCCTCTCGTCGCGACTCCATGATCAATCCGACCCCCGACATCGGGAAGGCATCCGTCAGGGCGGAGTAGCGTCGAAGGCGTGGAGGAGCCCCGCCCGAGCGGTCTCCGGCTCGCGCTCATCGCGCCCGCCGGCGTCGCGATGCTGCTCGGGCTCTACGCGGGACTGCTCCTCATTGGGGTGCCGCTGCCGGCGCTCACCGCCCGGCTCGCGGAGGTGCACGCGCCGCTCCTCGTCTTCGGCTTCGTCGGCGGGCTCGTGTCGCTCGAGCGGGCGGTCGCCCTCCGCGCGGGTTGGGCGTACGCGGCGCCGATCCTCCTCGTCCTCGGCGCGCTGGCGACGCTCACGCCGGCGCCGGCGCTCGTCGGCACGCTCGCGATCCTCCTCGGGATGCTCGTCCACCTCGGGCAGTACCTCGCGATCTGGCGGCGGCAGCCGATGACGGCGACCTCGGTGCAGGCGCTCGGCGTCGTCGCGGGCGTCGCGGCGGCGCTCGTGTGGACCGCGGGGGTCGGGGTCGCGCGGCTCGTGCCGCTTCTCGCCGTCTTCCTCATCCTCACGATCGCGGGGGAACGCCTCGAGCTCGCGCGGGTCGCGATCCGCGGCATTCTGCCGGAGCGGCTGCTCTTCGCCGCCTCGGTCGCGCTCGTCGTCGCGGCGCTCCTCGGACTCACGGCCCCGGCGGTGGCCATCCCGGTCGCCGGCCTCCTCCTCATCGCCCTCGTCGCGTGGCTGCTCCGCTACGACATCGCCCGCGTGACGGTCCGGCGGGCGGGCCTCCCGCGCTATGTCGCCGTCTGCCTGCTGACCGGCTACGGCTGGCTCCTCGTCGCGGGCGCCGGGTGGCTCATCGGCGGCCCGCAGACCGCCGGTGCGCTCTACGACGCGACGACGCACGCGGTCTTCCTCGGCTTCGTGATGACGATGATCATGGCGCACGCCCCGCTCATCCTCCCCGCGGTGCTCCAGCTCCGGATCCCGTACCACCCGGCGCTCTACGTCCCCGTCGCCCTCCTCCACTTCGGCCTCCTCATCCGCCTCCTCGGCGGGGACGCGTGGGGGCTCGTCCTCGCGCTGCCGATCGGCGGGGCCATCTCGGCGGCGGCGATCGTCCTCTTCGCGGCGACGGCGGCGACCCTGACGATCCGCGGCCGCCGCCCCCGCGCCACGCCGCGCCCGACGCCGGACGAGGAGTCCGTCGATGTCCCGGCGTGACTGGTACCTCGCGACGAACGCGGTCGTCCTCGGCTGGCTCGTCCTCGCACTCGTCGCCGTCGGCGTCCACCGCTTCGTCGACCAGCCGCTCTGGCTCCTCGTCCACGTCCCGCTCCTCGGCGCGGCGACGGCGGCGATCCTCATCTGGTCGCAGCACTTCGCCGACACGCTGACCCGTCGTCAGGCGCCCGGCGGCCGCCCCTGGCTCGCCGTCCGGCTCGCCGGCCAGTCGGCCGGCGCGCTCGCGATCACGGCAGGAATGCTCATCGCCGCGATCCCCGTCGTCGTCGCGGGAGCGGCGGTCCTCGCCGCCGCGATCGTCGCGCACGGCATCGTCCTCGTCCTGCAGCTGCGCCGGGGCCTGCCCGCGCGGTTCGCGCCGCTCGTCCAGTACTACGTCGCGGCGGCGGCCGTCCTCCTCGGCGGCATCGCGCTCGGCGTGCTCATGGTCGTCGCGGTGCCGGAGCTGCCTGCGGACCGGCTCGTCCTCGCGCATCTCGTGCTCAACGCGTTCGGCTGGATCGGGCTCACCGCGCTCGGGACGCTCGTCCTGCTCTGGCCGACCGTCCTGCACGCGCGGGTCGAGCCGTCCGCCGACGCCGGGGCCCGCCGCGCGCTGCCGCTGACCGTCGCTGGGCTCGTCATCGCCGCGGCCGGTCCGCTCCTCGGCGTCGCCCCGCTCCTCGCGCTCGGCATGCTGCTCTGGCTCGCGGGCGCCGTCATGATCGGCGTCTCGGGCCTCCGGCAGGCGAGGGCGATGCCGCCGCGGACGTTCGCGGGCTACAGCCTCGCCGCCGCCTACGGCTGGGCGCTCGTCGCGGCGGCCGCGCTCGTCGTCCATGCCCTCGTCGCGGGCGATTGGGCTGCGCTCCGGGAGAGCTACTTGGCCGTCCTCGGCCCGCTCGTCGCGGGATTCGCCGTCCAGCTCGTCGCGGGGGCGCTGAGCTACCTGCTGCCGGTCGTCGCGATGGGGAGTCCCTCGGCGGCGAAGGCGGGGGCGGAGGTGCTCGACCGCGGCGCGGTCTTCCGCGTCGTCGCGCTCAACGGCGCGATCGCCCTCTACCTCGCGCCGCTGCCGAGCCTCGCCCGCGTCCTGCTCTCCTTCGTCGCGGCGGGCGTCGTCATCGCGTTCCTCGTCCTCGTCATCCGCGCGCTCGTCGTCGGGCGGCGGGTGCGCCGCGCGGAGGGGGCGGAGCCCGATCGGAGCGCCGCCGTCGGGCTCGGGAGCCCCACCGCCGCGAAGCCGGCCGCGCCCGCCCGCCGCAGCGGCGCCGTGACCGCCGCGGTCCTCGTCCTCGCGCTCGGCGTCGCCGGCGGCGTCGCGGCCGACCCCGCCGCGGTCGGCATCCCGACGGCGGGCCCGAGCACGGCGCAGCCGAGCGGCGAGACGACCCAGATCACGGTGCGGGTCGAGGGCATGCACTTCGTGCCGGCCGTCCTCGAGGTGCCGTACGGCGACGAGCTCGTCGTGACCTTCGAGAACACGGGGACCGATGTCCACGACCTCACCTTCGCGAACGGCGTGCGCAGCGAGCGGCTCGCACCCGGGGCGAGCGAGGTCCTCGATGTCGGCGTCATCGGCGCGGGCATGGACGGCTGGTGCTCGATCGCCGGGCACCGGCAGATGGGCATGGAGCTTCAGGTCGTCGTCATCGGCGGTCCCGATGCGGGGGAGACCGGGGCGACCGAGGACCCCGACTCGCCGAGCGTCGATGGCGACACGAATGCGGGTGGTCACGACCACGGCGCGATCGGCGACGGGAGCGCGCCGAGCGCCGCCGAGGACGTCGACCTCGGCCGCGAGCCGGACGCCGATTTCACGGCCTGGCCCGCCGCGCTCGAGCCCGCGGGGCAGGAGACGGTCCACCGGGTGACGCTCCGGGCCGAGGAGCTCGTCGCCGAGGTCGCGCCGGGCGTCACGCAGGAGCGCTGGACCTTCGGCGGCACGGCGCCGGGGCCGACGCTGCGGGGGCGGATCGGCGACACCTTCGAGGTGACGCTCGTCAACGACGGGACGATCGGCCACTCGATCGACTTCCACGCCGGCTCGCTCGCGCCGAACGAGCCGATGCGGACGATCCAGCCGGGCGAGACGCTCACCTACACCTTCACCGCGACGATGGCGGGCATCTGGCTCTATCACTGCTCGACGATGCCGATGTCGATGCATATCGCGAACGGCATGTACGGCGCGGTCATCATCGACCCGCCCGACCTCGCACCCGTCGACGAGGAGTACCTCGTGGTCCAGGGCGAGCTCTACCTCGGGCCCGAGGGCGCTCCCGCCGACGCGGATCGGATCGCGAGCCAGGTGCCCGACCTCGTCGCCTTCAACGGCGTCGCCGACCAGTACGTGCACCGGCCGCTCACCGCCGGCGTCGGCGATCGCGTGCGCATCTGGGTGCTCGATGCGGGGCCGAACACCCCGACGGCGTTCCACGTCGTCGGCGGCCGCTTCGACACCGTGTACCGGGAGGGCCACTACGAGCTGCGGCTCGCAGACCCCGGCGGTGCGCAGGCGCTCGGGCTCGAGCCCGCGCAGGGCGGCTTCGTCGAGCTCGTCCTGCCCGAGGCGGGGGACTACCCCTTCGTGACGCACCGCATGAGCGACGCCGAGAAGGGCGCCCGCGGCGTCATCCATGTCGGATGAGACACATGCTCCGGGCCCGGTGATCGTGCTCTGGGGGAGACTGCCTGAGAGGTCGCGCTGACTCAGAGCCTCCGCAGCCGCTGCGGGTCGGGCTGCTGCACAGGGTCCCAGCCGCGACGCGGCCCGCGAGCCCCGCGCACCGCATCCCGCGATCGGTAGACGATGTAGGGCCGGAAGAGGTAGCCGATGGGCACCGAGAACACATGCACCAGCCGGGTGAAGGGCCACAGGGCGAAGAGCGCGAACGCGCTCAGCACGTGCAGCTGGAACAGCAGCGGCACCTCGGCCATGAGCGCGACATCCGGCTGGAAGATGAGGATGCTGCGGATCCACGGCGAGATCGTCTCGCGGTAGTGGAAGCCGGGGCCGAGCAGCTGGTAGATCACGGTCGCCAGGGTGCCGAGGCCGAGGGTCACGCCGAGGACCACGTACATGACCTTGTCCATGACGGTGGTCGCGAGGAACACGGGTCCGACGGTGCGGCGGCGGTAGATCAGGATCGCGAGCCCCGCGAGGGTGAGCAGGGCGGCGAGCGTGCCGAGGGCCGTGGCGCCCACGTGGTAGAGCTCCTCGCTGATGCCGATCGCGTACAGCCATTCGCGGGGAATCAGCAGCCCCACGACGTGCCCGACGATCACCATGAGGATGCCGATGTGGAACATGGGCGAGCCCCAGCGCAGCAGCCGATTCTCGTAGGTCTGGCTCGACCTGGTCGTCCAGCCGAACTTGTCGTAGCGGTAGCGCCAGATGTGGCCGACGATGAACACGGCGATCGCCGCGTAGGGGATGGCGACCCAGAGGATGATCTGCAGCGCGGTCACGTCTCCTCCTGAGTGACGGGGCGGTACGGCGGGATCTGCCCGAGGAAGCTGAGCCCCACCATCTCGGTGGGCGGGCCCTCGTTGATCAGCTCGAGGAAGCGCTCGCGGGTGCGGGCATCGACGGGAGGCAGCGACATCGTGACCGCTCGCACGAGGCCGGCCCACGGGCTGTCCATGCCCTCGAGGGCCGCGCGCAGCACCTCGATCCCCTCGCGGTGCGAGGCCAGCAGCGCGTCGGCGATCTCGGAACCGGATCGGGCGGAGAACTCCAGCACCGCCGGCAGGAAGTCGGGCAGGTCCTCGGCGTCGAACTCCCACCCGGCGGCGCGGTAGGCCTCCAGGAACGTCACGAGCGCGACCCCCCGGCGCCGGGTGTCGCCGGTCGCGTAGTAGCTGAGGTAGAGGCTGCACTTGCGCTTCAGGTCGAACGTCGTGACATACCGGCGCTGCCAGGCGAGCTCACCGGCGGCCTCGGCCTGCTCGATGAAGTCCGCGAACGGCGCGGCCATCGCATTCGGAAGCCCCTCGAGGTGCGCGCGCAGGGTCTCGAGCCGCTCGAACCAGGTCGCGTCGGGGTAGTCGAGCAGCAGGGAGCTGAGCATGTGCACCCGGGCGCGCTGCTCGGGTGTCAGCCGCAGGCTCGCGACCGGGTCGGGCATCGCCCGGCGCGGGGTGACGCGGGGGAGGACGGCGCTCATCGCTCGGCCTCGCCGTCCTCGCGCCTGCCGGTCTGGCGGAGCTCGCCCATCGTGCTCGGCGGGAACAGGCCCTCGGGGGTGCCGTTGCCATCCCAGTTGAGCAGGTTGATCCGGCCGGGGCTCGACGGCCGGTCCGCCGTCTGGCGGTCCTGCAGGATGTGGAAGTTCTCCACCGCGACCGGCACGCTCGGGCCGCTCGAGGAGCCGAACGGACCCGCGCCGCCCATCCCCGGGCCGCCCTCGAAGTCGAGCGAGCAGGCCATCTCCTCCAGCGCGTGCGCCTGCTCGGTGTGCGCCGACGGGATGACGTAGCGCTCCTCGTACTTGGCGATCGCGAGCAGGCGATACATCTCCTCGATCTCGGCGCCGGACATCCCGACCGCGTGCGCGATCCGCTCATCGCGTTCGTCGTCGAGATTGATGCCGCGCATGTACGAGCGCATCGCCGCGAGCCGGCGCAGGGCGGCGCTGACCGGGGCGATGTCACCCGCCGTGAACAGCTCGGCGAGGTAGCCGATCGGGATGCGCAGCTTCTCGATCGCGGCGAACAGGGTCCGCGCGTCCTCGCCGTCGTTGCCGGAGCCGGTGACGACATCGACCACGGGCGACAGCGGCGGGATGTACCAGACCATCGGCATGGTGCGGTACTCGGGATGCAGCGGCAGCGCCACCTCGTACTGCATGAGCTTCCAGATCGGGCTGCGCTGGGCCGCCTCGATCCAGTCCTCGGGGATGTCGCCGGCCCGCGCCGCCTCGATCACGGCGGGGTCGAACGGGTCGAGGATGATCTCGCGCTGCGCCTGCAGCAGGTCCTTGTCGTCCTCGACCGAGGCGGCCTGTGCGACCCGATCCGCGTCGTAGAGCACGATGCCGAGGTATCGCAGGCGACCGACGCAGGTCTCGGAGCACACCGTCGGAAGCCCGACTTCGATGCGCGGGTAGCAGAAGGTGCACTTCTCGGCCTTGCCCGTGCGGTGGTTGAAGTAGACCTTCTTGTACGGGCAGCCCGACACGCACATCCGCCAGCCGCGGCACTGGTCCTGGTCGACCAGGACGATGCCGTCCTCCGCGCGCTTGTACATCGCCCCGGAGGGGCAGGAGGCGACGCACGACGGGTTGAGGCAGTGCTCGCAGATGCGCGGCAGGTAGAACATGAAGGCCTTCTCGAACTCGGCCTGCACCGCCTCGCTCATCTTGGCGAGGATCGGATCCTGCTGCATCGTCTCGAGCGATCCGCCGAGGTCGTCGTCCCAGTTCGCCGACCACGAGATCTTCATGTCCTCACCGGTCAGCAGGCTCTTCGGCCTGGCGACCGGGGTCTGCGCCGTCCGCGGCGCATTGATGAGCATGTCGTAGTCGTAGGTCCACGGCTCGTAGTAGTCGTGGATGCCGGGCAGGCTCGGGTTTGAGAAGATGCGCGCCAGCTTCGCCAGCCGGCCACCGCTTCGCAGCTTGATCCGCCCGCGCTTGGTGCGCACCCAGCCGCCGCCCCACTTGTCCTGGTCCTCGTACCCGCGGGGGTAGCCGACGCCGGGCCGGGTCTCGACGTTGTTGAACCACACGTACTCCACGCCGGTGCGGTTCGTCCAGGCCTGCTTGCAGGTGACGGAGCAGGTGTGGCATCCGATGCACTTGTCGAGATTCATGATCATCGACATCTGAGCCATCACGCGCATCAGTACTGCACCTCCTGGCTGCGCCGGCGGATCGTGGTGATCTCGTCGCGCTGGTTGCCGGTCGGACCGAGGTAGTTGAATGCCCACGCGAGCTGCGCGTACCCGCCGATCAGGTGGCTGGGCTTCAGCAGGATGCGCGTCAGCGAGTTGTGGATGCCGCCGCGTTGACCGCTCGTCTCGGCGATCGGCACATCCACCGTCCGGTCCTTCGCGTGGTACATGTACACCGTGCCCTCGGGCATGCGGTGCGAGACGATCGCGCGGGCGACCACCACGCCGTTGCGGTTGTACGCCTCGATCCAGTCGTTGTCCCGCACGCCGACCTTGGCGGCGTCCTCGCCGCTCATCCAGATCGTCGGGCCGCCGCGGCTGAGCGAGAGCATGAAGAGGTTGTCCTGGTACTCGGAATGGATCGACCACTTCGAGTGCGGCGTCAGGTAGCGCACCGTCACCTCGGTCTGGGTCGGGCCGCTCGCGCCCTCGGTGCGCCGGATCGTGCCGGGCTGCTCGTCGCCGAACAGCCGGTGCATGTCGAGCGGGGGGCGGAAGGTCGGGAGGTTCTCGCCGAGGTCCTCCATCCAGTCGTGGTCGAGGTAGAAGTGCTGGCGACCCGTCAGGGTGTGCCAGGGCTTCAGGTGCTCGACGTTGATGGCGAACGCCGTGTACCGCCGCCCGCCGTGCTCCGAGCCCGACCACTCGGGCGAGGTGATGACGCTGCGCGGCTGCACCTGCACGTCGGCGAAGGTGGTGTGCGCCCCCTCGTGGTCCTCGGCGAGCTGGGCCATGCGCTGACCGGTGCGCTGCTCGAGCTGTCGGAAGCCCTGCACGGCCAGCCGGCCGTTGGTGGTGCCGGAGAACGCGAGCATCAGCTCGCACACCCGCTTGTCGGTGTCGAGGCGCACCGAGCCGGCGAACGGCCCGGCCGCCACCGTGCCGTTCTGGCGGGCGAGGCGCTCGACCTCGTCGTCGGGATGGTAGGTGATCCCCTTCGTGGTCATCCCGAGCTGACGGCTGAGCGGCCCGAGGGTCTTCCACTTCTCGTACAGGCTCGGGTAGTCGCGTTCGACGACGACGAGCTTCGCCATCGTCTGGCCGGGGACCAGCGGCAGATCGTCGCGCGGCCTGCCGTGCGGGGTCGCCATGACATCCGGGGTGTCGTGCTGCAGCGGCGACGCCACGACGTCGCGCCGCACCCCCAGGTGAGTGCGGGCCAGCTCGCTGAACCGCTCGGCGAGCGAGCCGAACAGCTCGAAGTCGGTCCGGGTCTGCCACGGCGGGTCGATCGCGGGGGAGAACGAGTGGATGAACGGGTGCATGTCGGTCGAGGACAGGTCGTGCTTCTCGTACCAGGTGGCCGCCGGCAGCACGATGTCGCTGAACAGCGTCGTGCTGGTCATGCGGAAGTCGGCCGTCATGAGCAGATCGAGCTTGCCGATGGGCGCCTCGTCGCGCCAGCGGATGTCGCGGGGACGCGAGCCCTCGGGCGTCTCGCTCGCGCGGATCGCCGAGTCGGTGCCGAGCAGGTGCTTCAGGAAGTACTCGTTGCCCTTGCCGGAGGAGCCGAGCACGTTGGCGCGCCAGATGTCGATCACCCTGGGGAAGTTCTCGGGCGCGTCGGGGTCCTCGATCGCGTAGCCGAGCGAGCCGTCGGTCAGGCTGTCGACGACGTGCTGCGCCGGATCCTTGCCCGCCGCCTCGGCCTCGTCGCACAGGTCGAGCGGGTTGCGGGAGAACGTGGGGTAGGCGGGCATCCAGCCGCGCTTGACCGATTCGACCAGGCAGTCGGCGGTGGTGCGGTCGGCGAACACCCCCCGCGCCAGCGGCGAGGCGAGCTCGTCGGCCGGCAGACCGTCGTAGCGCCACTGATCGCTGGCGAGATACCAGAACGCGGTGCCGATGTGCTGCCGCGGCGGCCGGCTCCAGTCGCCCGCGGTGGCGTACTGCGAGTAGCCGGTGAGCGGTCGCACCTTCTCCTGGCCCACGTAGTGCGCCCAGCCGCCGCCGTTGACGCCCTGGCAGCCGGTCATGGTGGTCAGTGCGAGGAAGGTGCGGTAGATCGTGTCGGAGTGGAACCAGTGGTTGGTCCCGGCCCCCATCAGGATCATCGAGCGTCCGCCGCTGCGCTCGGCGTTGTCGGCGAACTCGCGTCCGATCCGGGTGGCCTGCGCGGCGGGGACCGAGGTGATCTCCTCCTGCCAGGCAGGGGTGCCGGGGGTCGAGGGGTCGTCGTACCCGGTGGGCCAGACGCCGGGAAGGCCGGGCCGGCCGACCCCGTACTGGGCGAGCATCAGGTCGAACACCGTCGTGACGAGGCGGCCTGCGACGCGTCGCACCGGGACGCCGCGCACGACCACGCCCGCGCCGCCGGCGTGCTCGGAGCCGGCCTCGGGGGCCAGGTCGAACCGGGGCATGCTCACCTCGACCGACTCGACGGTGTCGGCGAGATCCGCCACCGACAGCGGCGGCACGACGTCCCCGAGATCCAGGTTCCACAGCCCCTCGTCCTCGGGGGTGAAGCGGTGCCCGAGCGTCCCGTTCGGCACCACCGGCGTCCCGGCCTGGTCGAGCAGCACCGTCTTGAAGTCGGCGCGCGGCGCCTTCGCCGCCGCCCCGCCGAGGTCGCTCGCCGTCAGGAACTTCCCCGGCACGAGGGTCTCGCCGTGCTGCTCGAGCGTGACGAGGAAGGGCGCATCGGTGTAGCGGCGCAGGTAGTCCTCGAAGCGCGGCGTGCGCCGGTGCACGAAATGCTCGGTCAGGATGACGTGCCCCATCGCCATCGCGAGCGCTGCATCCGTGCCGGGGTGCGGGGAGACCCACTCGTCGGCGAACTTCGTGTTGTCGGTGTAGTCGGGCGAGACGGTGATGACCTTCTGACCGCGGTAGCGCGCCTCGGTCATGAAGTGGGCGTCGGGGGTCCGGGTGACCGGCACGTTCGAGCCCCACATGATGAGGTAGCCGGCGTTCCACCAGTCGGCCGACTCGGGGACGTCGGTCTGGTCGCCGAACACCTGCGGGCTCGCCACCGGCAGGTCGGCGTACCAGTCGTAGAACGACAGGATCGAGCCGCCCAGCAGGTTCAGGAATCGCGCCCCGGCGCCGTGCGACACCATCGACATGGCGGGGATCGGCGAGAACCCGGCGACGCGGTCCGGCCCGTACGCCTTCACCGTGTAGACGTGCGCGGCGGCCGCGATCTCGAGCGCCTCCTCCCAGGTGGTGCGCACCAGACCGCCCTTGCCCCGCACGCTCTTGTACGCGCGGGCCTTCTGCGGGTCCTCGACGATCGACGCCCATGCGTCGACCGGGTCCGGGTGCTCGGCCTTCGCCGCGCGGTACAGCTCGGCCAAGGCGTCGCGGATATAGGGGTAGCGCACCCGGGTCGGGGAGTAGGTGTACCAGCTGAAGGCGGCCCCGCGCGGGCAGCCGCGCGGCTCGTACTCGGGCGAGTCCGGCCCGACGCTCGGATAGTCGGTCTGCTGGGTCTCCCAGGTGATGATGCCGTCCTTGACGTACACCTTCCAGGAGCACGACCCGGTGCAGTTCACCCCGTGGGTCGAGCGCACCACCTTGTCGTGCGCCCAGCGGTCGCGGTAGAAGACATCGCCCGAGCGGCCGCCCTCCAGGAAGACCGAGCGCAGATCCGATGAGACCTCGCCTCGCCTCAGGAAGCGACCCATCCCGACCAGGGCGTCGGCGAGCGGGCCGTCTGTCGCAGGGGCCGCGGCCTTGTCGGAAGTCATCTGCCATCCCTCCGTCAGGATCGTCTCCACCCTGGCACCGGGGCCATCGAACCGCCAGCGACTCGACCGGGTTTATTCGGCGGTTTTCCCGCGTCCCGAACGCGGCGAATAAAACCGCTCCATGCCCTCGGCTCCGGCGCCGTCGACCGGTAGCCTCACCGACACCGGACGAGAGGGCCGCGATGACCACCACTGCTGCTGCGCCTGAGCTTCGCGGAGGTCTGCGCCAGGTGATCCTGGCCACCTTCGCCTCCACGGTCGGATTCTGGGCATGGATGGCGATCGCGCCCCTGCAGTCGATCTACGCCACCGAGATGGGACTCGATGAGGGGCAGATCTCGCTGATGCTCGCGACCCCGGTGCTCGTCGGAGCCCTGGGACGCATCGTCGTCGGGGCGCTCACCGACCGCTACGGCGGGCGGCGCGTCTTCACCCTGGTGCTGCTGAGCTCACTGCCCGCGGTGCTGCTCGTCGCCCTGGCCGGCAGCATCCGCAGCTTCCCGCTGCTGCTGATCGCCGGATTCCTGCTCGGCATCGCCGGCACCATCTTCGCCGCGGGCATCCCGTTCTCCAGCGCCTGGTTCCCGCCCGCGCGACGGGGCCTGGCCAACGGCATCTTCGGCATGGGCATGATCGGCACCGCGGTGTCGGCGTTCGCCACGCCACGACTGGCCGAGACCATCGGGTACCTGCCCACCCATCTGGTGATCGCGGGAATCATGGTCGTCACGGCGGTGCTGGTCTGGTGCTTCATGCGCGACTCGCCCGCCTGGACCCCCAGTCGGCAGCCGCTCGGGCCGAAGGTGCTCGGTGCGCTCAGGCTCCCCGTCACCTGGCAGATGGCGTTCCTCTACGCGATCGTCTTCGGCGGCTTCGTCGCCTTCGCGACCTTCCTGCCCAAGTACCTCGTCACCATCTATCCGAGCGAGGTGGATGCCGTGGGCGCCGGCACGCGCACGGCCCTGTTCGCCGCATCCGCCGTCATCGCGCGCCCCATCGGCGGCGTGCTCGCCGACCGGTTCGGGCCCAAAGTGGTGTCGCTGCTGTCGCTGGCCGGCATCGTCGCCGCGGCCTACATCGTCGGGCAGGAGCCGCCGGAGGGCGTGCTCACGGGCGTCACGTTCCTCTTCATGGCGGCCGCGATGGGGCTCGGCATGGGAGCGGTGTTCGCGTGGGTGGGTCCGTCGACCCCGCCGGACAAGGTCGGCTCGGTCACCGGCGTCGTCGCTGCCGCCGGGGGCCTCGGCGGCTACTTCCCGCCGCTGGTGATGGGCGCCACCTACAACGGCGTCACCAACTCCTACGCTCTGGGGCTCTGGCTGCTCGTGCTGGTCGGTGCCGGAGCGCTCGTCGTCGCGGGCATGCTGCGCGACGCCGCCAAGGTCAGGTGAACCCGGCACAGGTCGTGCTCGAGGTGGGGCTGCAGCAGGCGCAGTCGCACGGGGCCGGGGACCTGGCTCAGGGTGTCGCTGATCAACTGGGAATGCACCCGGCACACCAGGTCGGGGTCCTCATCGACCATCGAGAAGTACGGGCAGGGCGCCAGGTCGATCTCCAGAGCCGACTCGTCCAGCTCCGGCTGGAAGCCCGAGTCGTCGAGATGGCCGTACAGGGCGTCGATCTGGTGCAAGGCGTCGGACGCCAGGCCGGCGGGGTCGGCGGGGTCGGCGGGGCGGGCGGGGTCGGCAGGGCGGGCGGGGCGGGCGGCTGCGTGCATGCGTCGCAGCAGGTCGCCCTGCTGCCGGGCTTGGTCGACCCGGCGAGCGGCCTCGGCGTTGTGCCGCGGATCGCGCACCGGGTGGTACGTCTCCGGCGGCCGGCCGCGGCGACCCGCATGCACCGTCTGACGCGTGATCAGCCCCTCCGCCTCGAGCACCAGCAGGTGGTCCCGCACCGTGTTTTCATGCAGGCCGACGCGACGGGCGAGCTCGCGCAGCAGCAGCCCCGGCTCGGCCTGCACCTCGGCGAGCAGCCGCATCCGGCTGGGCTGGGTCAGTCCGCGAAAGTCTTCCGTCCGCCGTCCCACGCGCCGATTATCGCTCCGCGAGGGTGTCGAGCGACAGGCCCTCTTCAGATGCGCTGGGAGGCGCTGACTTACAGTGTTGGGGTGGCGGGGGCTGGTGCGGGGGTGGCGCGTGCGACCGGCGAGTCGTACGACCTGCTGGCCGCTGAGCTGCAGCGTCTGCGGCTGGAGCGCGGGGCGCCGTCCTATGCGCAGCTGGCGTCGCGGATCACGCAGGCCAGGCTCGCGCAGGGCTTCCTTCCTGCCGCCGCGTCGGTCGCGAAGTCGTCGGTGTACGACCTGTTTCGGCCCGGGCGCAAGCGGGTGAACCCGGAGCTGCTCGCCGAGACGGTGCGCGCGCTGGGGTGCACTGAGGACCAGGTGAGGCAGTGGCGGCGTCGAGCGGTCGCGGCGCGGGCCGATGTCGTTCGGCCGTACGACACCCGGACTGCTGCCCCCGTGCGGGGTCGGAGTGTCGCGCTCGCCGTGGTGCTGTGCATCGCGGCGGTCGGCGTCAGCCTGTTCACGAACTTCACGGCCTCGGCGCTGCACGTGCCGCTGTATCTGGACATGGTCGGCACCGCGTTCGCCGCGTTCGCGTTCGGTCCCTGGGTCGGGGCCGCTGTCGGGGTGGCGACCAACCTCACCGGCAACCTCATGAACGGCGACTTCACCGGTTGGGGCTTCGCGATCGTGCAGGTCGCCGGCGCGGTCGTGTGGGGCTACGGGTTCCGTGGCTGGTTCGGTCGCGGCCCCTGGCGGTTCCTGTCGCTCAACGTCGTGGTCGCGCTCGTGTGCTCCGTGGTCGCGGTGCCGGTCATCCTCGTGTTCTTCGGCGGGGTCAGCTCCCTGCCGGGGGTCGCCACGCTGGCGGAGGCGGCGCAGCAGCTCGGCGCGAGCATGTCGGAGGCGTTGCTGTCGGTCAACATGCTCACCTCCGTGGTCGACAAGCTCATCTCGGGCTGCGTCGCACTAGCACTGGTGTGGTTGCTCGCCAGGTACGGGTACGCGCTGGCGGGAATCGTCCGGGAACGGTTGGGGATGACGCTGGGGCGCCTGGCCCGCTGACCGGCTGCCTACCGTGGTGGCGACCTTGCCCTTTTGACAGTGGTCGCGCCGGACGGTGCGGCCATAGACCGGAGTTCCTCACGCCATGACCCGACCCGTTCGCTCGATGACCCTCGCTGCCGTCGCCGCACTGGCCGTCGCCGTCCTCGCCGGCTGCGCGGCGCCGGCGCCCGCCCCCGCGCCCGTCGCTGACGGCCAGCAGGCGACCGTCGAGTCCGTCGAGTCCGAGGTCGAGGCCCCGGTGGAGGCCGCCGCGCCCCCCGCCGAGCTCGTCGAGGGCGATCTGCCCATCGGTGCCGCGGGCATCCTCACCGGCCTCACCCGCTACAAGGACGAGACCACCGCGGTGGAGAACTTCGACATCTGGATCCGGAAGGGCGCCGTGGCGGTCTGGATCCTCGACGGCCGCACCGGGGAGGTCCGCGAGTGGGTCGAGGACGGCTGGTCCGTCGATCCCGCCGTCGCCACGCTCCTTTCGGAGCGGGACTACGGCGACCCGTTCTGGAGCACGCCGGTGGACGACGTGGCCAAGGACGCCGCCGTCTTTAGTCTGGGTCGCTCGTTCAACCAGGGGCTCACCGACTTCGCCTACGCCGTCGTCTACGTCGTCCCGACGGGCGACTCCGTCACCTCGCCGTACGTGCACAAGGGGTGACCGCCCGCGCGCTCGTCGTGCGCGCATCTCGATGAGCCGGATCACCGGCGGCCGCACGTGCACCGGCTTGACCTCGATCCTGCATCGAGCTTGCATGCTGGCCGGGCGAACGCCCGTGTCGGTGGTCGCGGGGACACTTCATGGCATGCAGGAGCAACGACCGGCGGCGGAGTCACGCGCGACCCGGACGACGATTGTCGTCGGGGTCGGCGGGGCGGGCGGCAGCGCGCTCGACCGGATGGTCACCGCGGGAATCGCCGGCGTCGAGTTCCTCGCGATCGACACCGATCGCGATGGGCTGGCCGGTCGCCCGGGTCGCGCGGGACGTGGGCGCTCGGGTCGTCGCCGTCATGACGCGGCCGTTTCGCTTCGAGGGCGGGCGCCGCGTGGAGCAGGCGGACCTCGGCGTGAGGCAGCTGGCGGCGGAGGCCGACACGCACTACGTGGTCCCGCTCGATTCGCTCACCACGCATGTCGGCGGAGTCTCGGTGCGCACGACGCTCTCGATCGCGGATGCGGTCTTGGCCGCGTACGTCGAGGCGATCGTGCGCGGGCCGTCCTCTGCGTCCCGTCCGGATCTGATCTGAGTCCGCTTAGATGTCGTCGATGCGCATGGATCACGGGGTCGGGAGGGACGATGGGGTGGGATCCGATCGCCGCGTCGGACAGGATGGCTGCCAGTGCGGGGAGGGGGGTGCCGGGATGAGCTCGTCGGAGAGCGGGGCCGGCAGGGGGCCGGTCGGCGAGCGCTGGGATGCGTATCGCGATGCGATCGTCCGGATCGAGCTGCCGGGCGGAGTCGTCGAGGTCGGTGCCGTACCGGAGGAGGCTGCGCCGCGGGCGCTCAGCGAGTCGACGGGCGGCGCCTACCCCGCGGGGATCGGCGACCGCCTCCACATCATCACGGCCGTCGACTCCGACTCGACCGACCCCAGAGTCGACGATGCGCGGAACGCGATGCTCCGCGTCGATCTCGAAGCGATCGGCGTCCGGTGGTACCCGGCGATCGGCGCCGACCGGGCCTGGTGCCATCGCGAGGCGAGCTTCGCGGTCGTCGGGCTGTCGCGTCATCGGGCCATCGCACTCGGCGCGAAGCACTGCCAGGACGCGATCTTCGAGTGGAGTCCGGACCACTGGGCGCTCATCGACTGCCGGACCGGCGAGGTGACGTCGATGCGGTGGGTGTCCCGCCCTGTCGACGCGCTCGACGGTGCAGGCCCGAGCGGAGGCCGCTGACCATGTACCTGCTGACCGGCACCGCGCTCGTCACGAGCGCGAGCGACCTGACGCTCGCGTCCGACTGCGAGTTCGCGCTGCTGCGCGTCCTCGACGTCCGCCTCGGCTGGGCGAGCAAGGACGACATCCCGCCGGACGACGCGATGCTCGAGCGGGCCGCCGTGCTCGGCGGCGTCCATGAGCACCGGCTCCTCGACCGATATCGCGTCGAGCACGGGGCGGCGCTCGTCGAGCTGCCCGAGGATCGACCGAGGGACGTCGACGGGCTGCGCGCCCGCGCGGCGCAGACGCGGGACGCACTCCTCGCGGGTGCGCCCGTCGTCTACCAGGGCGTGTTGTTCGACGAGGCCGATCCCGAGCTCCCGTTCGTCGGCTACGCGGACTTCCTCGTCCGTCGGCCGGATGGTCGCTACCGGGTCGTGGACACGAAGCTCGCGCGCCATGTCAAGGTCACCGCGATGCTGCAGCTCGCCGCCTACCACGAGCAGCTCGAGCGCCTCGGCATCCCGGTCGACGACACCGTCGAGCTGATCCTCGGCGACGACCGGGCCGAGACCGCGCACATCGACGACATCCGCCCCGTCTTCCGGCGGCGCCGCGCCCGGATGCACCAGATCATCGCCGAGCATCGCGCCGAGCGCGAGCCCGTCCGCTGGGGCGACGACCGCTACGCGATCGACGGCCGATGCAAGTACTGCGAGGGACCCGCCGCCGATGCCGACGACCTCATCACCGTCGCCGGCATGCGGCTCGCGCAGCGCGCCCAGCTGCGCGCCGCGGGCATCACGACCCTGACCGAGCTCGCGACCCTGACCGAGCACCCTGCCGGTTGCGACATCCCGCTCGCGACCTATGCGAAGCTCCAGCAGCAGGCGGCGCTCCAGGCGCAGGCCGCCCTGGGCGACCCGCACGTGCCTCCGCCGTTCGAGGTCATCGACGCGCGCCCGATCGCCGGCCTGCCGGCGCCGAGCCCGGGCGACCTCTTCTTCGACTTCGAGGGCGACCCGATGTACTCGGAGCTCCAGCCCGACGGGGCGCCGCGATGGGGACTCGACTACCTCTTCGGCTGGGTCGACGTGGCGGGCGAGTTCCGCGCGCTCTGGGCCCACGATCAGGCCTCCGAGGCGACGGCGCTCATCGAGTTCCTCGATCACGTGGCCGCCCGCCTCGCCGAGCATCCCGACCTGCACATCTACCACTACGCCGCCTACGAGAAGACGCATCTGCTCTCGATCGCCGCGCGTCACGGCGTCGGCGAGGCGGTCGTCGACGATCTGCTGCGCCGCGGCGTCCTCGTCGACCTGTATCCCGTCGTCATGGCGTCGCTGCGGGTCGGCGCGCCCTCCTATTCGATCAAGAAGCTCGAGCCCCTCTACATGGGTGAGGACGAGCGCGAGGGCGTCGCGAACGCGGCCGACTCCGTCGTCCAGTACGCCGCGTACCGCGCTGCCCGCGATGACGGACGCCAGGCCGAGGCCGACGACATCCTCGCCGACATCGCCCAGTACAACGCCTACGACTGCCGCTCGACCCTGCGACTGCGCGACTGGCTGCGCGCCCGCCCCGAGGCTCAGGGGATCGCGGTGGACGACACGTCGGCAGAACGCGATGTCGCGGCATTCGAGGTCAGCGTGCTCGATCGGCGTCTCCAGGCGCACGGTGAGGCCGCGGCGCAGGCCGGGCGGCAGGAGGACGCGGCGGCCTATCGACTCGCCGCCGCGGCGATCGACTTCCACCGGCGCGAGGCGAAGAGCTTCTGGTGGGAGCACTTCGACCGGCTCGAGCAGCCGGCGGAGCACTGGCAGGACACTCGCGGCGTCTTCACCGTCGATCGCGGGACGTCCGAAGCGGGATGGAGCGGCGTCGGGCCGCGCGGCGGAGCACCGAAGCGCGTGCTGCGGCTGAGTGGCGTGTGGGCGCCGGGCAGCTCGCAGATCCGGGATGGCCTCGATGCGTTCCTCGTCTACGGCGAGCCCGTACCGTTCGCTGCGCTCGGCCACCGAGTCGGCCAGCGGATCGCGACCTATGCGAAGTTCGTCGGCGAGACGGCGACCGGTGACGTGCTCGTCACGGAGATCCTCCCGGCCGGAGCAGCTCCCTGGGACGCGATGCCGACGCACCTCGCACCGGGGCCGCCACCGCGCGCGGACAGCCTGCAGGTCGCCATCGAGCAGTGGGGCGCCATGGTCGCGGACGCGGCGGACTCGGCCGCCGGATGGCCGCCGGATGCGATGTCGCGGGTGCTCCGGCGCTCCGCGCCGTCGGCGGCCGGAGCGCTCGAGCCGATGCGCGACGCCGACGACGCGGTCCGCGCCGTCATCGCGTCCCTGAGGGCGATGGACCGTGGCTACCTCGCCGTGCAGGGGCCGCCCGGCACCGGCAAGACCTATCTCGCCGCGCACGTCATCAAGGCCCTCGTCGAGCGGCACCACTGGGCGATCGGCGTCACCGCGCAGTCGCACAAGGTCATCGAGAACCTCCTCGACGCCATCCACGGCGCTGGTGTGCCCCGCCCGCTGATCGGCAAGAAGCCGGGCAAGGGCGACTCCGGCGGTACGGGTGAGGCGGCCCCCAAGTACACCGTCCTGACCGACGACAATTTCCCGGGGTTCGCCAGGGACAACCAGCCGACCGGCTACGTCATCGGCGGCACCGCCTGGGACATGACGAACCGGCGGCGGGTGCTGCCGGACCAGCTCGACCTCCTCGTCATCGACGAGGCCGGGCAGTTCTCCCTCGCGAACACCATCGCGACGGCCCTGAGCGCGAAACGCGTGCTCCTCCTCGGCGACCCGCAGCAGCTCCCGCAGGTCAGCCAGGGCATCCACCCGGCACCGGTCGACGGCTCCGCGCTCGGCCACATCATCGGCGGGCACGCGGTGCTCCCGGACGAGTACGGCTACTTCCTCGCCGAGAGCCGCCGGATGGACGAGGCGGTCACCGAGCCGGTGTCCCGGCTCGCCTACGACGGGCAGCTGCGCTCGCACGCCTCGACGCACGGCCGCCGCCTCGACGGCGTCGCGCCCGGGCTGCACGCCGTGCCAGTCGTGCACGTCGGCAACGCGACGAGCTCGCCCGAGGAAGCCGAAGCGGTCGTCGACCTCGTCGCGCAGCACCTCGGACGAGCGTGGGCGCCAGGCGCGGGCGAGACCGCCCGCCCCATGACTCACGCGGACCTCATCGTCGTCACGCCGTACAACGCGCAGGTCGAGCTGCTCCGGCAGTCGCTCGACGCCGCCGGCTACGGCCAGGTGCCCGTCGGCACCGTCGACAAGTTCCAGGGCCGGGAGGCCGTCATCGCGATCGTGAGCCTCGCCGCGTCCGAGGCGGCTGAGGTCCCGCGCGGGATGGACTTCCTCCTCGGTCGCAACCGCCTGAACGTCTCGATCTCGCGCGCCAAGTGGGCCGCCTACCTCGTGCACTCCCCGGCGCTCGCCGACCATCTCCCGCACACACCGGAGGGGCTCGCGACGCTGAGCCGGTTCATCACGCTCGTCAGCGCAGATGCTCCCTCAATCCCATGGGGAAGCGGAGCAACGTGAACGCGATCCGGGCGACGTCCGTCGAGTCAGGTCGTCACCACGTCGCCGGATGCGCGGCGAGAATCTCATTTCGGACGTCGAGGGCCGCATGGAGCAGCGCCCCGAGCGGGAGGTTCGATGCCTTCGCGTACTGGTACACGAAGCCGGGCGCGTAGTGGTTGTAGGCCTTTCGCCCGCCGTGCACCTGCGGCATGCCGGCGGGGAAGGTGAACAGATTGGGGTGTCGTGCGGCGATCGTCTCCCGAGCCGCACGGGCAGTGGCTGACCCGCCGATCTTGCTCGGGTCGAGCACGATGATCGCCCGGCGGAACTGACCGGACTGGTACTGCCAGCCGGCCAGGAGCCAGCCGTCGACGGTGTGGACCAGCGTGAACCAGTCGAGAAGCGGCTGCGCGTTCGTCAGGCCCCAGTGCATGCCGTAGCGATCATGCAGCAGCCGCTCGTCTACAGCGTCCGATCCGAAAACTGGCGGGAGCGGACGTGGCGCAGGAATGTGCCCGGTGATCCAGCTCGCGACCCGCTGCGCACGGGCCTTGTGCAACGCGGAGCGCAGCTGCGAGGAACCGATGGGCTCCAGCGCTGTGGCCGTGAGGAAGGCCGGCTCCACGAGCCAGTCCGGCGAGACCTCGGTGATCGCGAGGAGCTCACGGAGGTCGCTGATGAGTCGGGTGTACCGACGCATCGTCTCCACTTCGTAGCTCGATCCGGCTGGCAGTGCCGCGTCGATCCGATTAGCGAGGTCGCCCCAGTCGAGGTGTCGCCAGTTTGCTGGCAGATCGAACTCGGGCGGGGTCATGCTGAGCAGTACGCGCGCCGGCGGAATCGGCCAGCCGGCGACGGTCTCGTCGTAGTCGTTCAGCTGCGCGAGCCCAGGGATGGCGAACACCTTGTTCTCGATGACGAGCGGTGTGCGCCCCGGAATGTGGAACACGAGATCGAGGTGACGGCGCTCCCGCTCCACAAAGCGATCCGGCCCAGTCGCGGCCGGAGCGGTGAATGCGCCGAAGACCTCGTCGGCGGCGCTGGGGAAGGCGTCGAAGAACCAGGCGAGCGCATTCGAGTGGAAGAGCTCGCGCTGCCCGAACATGATCCTTCCGAGGGGATTCGCGTCGATCCGGGCAACGATCCCACCGACATCGGTGCTCACGCCTTCACCATAGTCCTGAGGTACAGCTCGGCCGGCTTCCCGCGGGCGCCCTTGCGCCACTGTCCGGTCGGAGTGAGCGACGGCAGCATCGATCTGCGGAAGGTGTCACGGTTGAAGGTCTCGCCGAGGACCGCCTCGTGGAGCCGCCGCAGCTCGAGAACCGTGAACGCCCCAGCCGGCTCGTCGTCCCAGGCGTCTGCGAGGAGGCGACCAGGGTCGGGGAGTCTGCGGTAGGCGTCGCGGAGATCGGCTGCGGCGAAGTCGATGATGACCTCGTGGTCGTACTGGAGGTCGTCGATCTCGTCGACAGGGACGAGCTTCGTGCGATCGGTGAGGGGGATGCGGTCGACCCGGACGGTGGCGAGATGCGCGACGGACAGCACCCAGCCGCGGTCATCGCGCGTCGGATCGTCGAAGACGTGGAGCTGGCGCGGAGAGAGGCCCTCGACGCCGGCCTTCTCCCGCAGCGATCGCCGCACGGCGTCGGCGAGGACCTCGCCCTCGTGGAGGAAGGTGCCGGGCAGACGCCACTGCTCGGCGGACTTCCCGCGCGCGGCATCGTTCGTGAGCGTCAGCAGCACGCAGAGTCGATGGTCGGTGACGGTCAGGACCGCCGTGTCGACGGCGACCGACGGCCGCGGGTAGTCCTCGAACGTCCTGCCCGTCGAGTCCCGGTAGGGATGCTTCGATCGCACCATGCATCCATGTTAGGCGGAATGTCGTCCAATGTCGGATGTCGGGTGCATACTGGTAGTGCGAGCTGAGATAGACGAGAAGTGAGCCAAATATGAGCGAAGCGGCCCAGCGCAAGAAGATCCTCTACATCGACATGGACGGCGTGATCGTCGACTTCGAGTCGGCCTTCCCGCGACTGGACCCGGCCGTGCGCGAGCAGTACCGGGGCGACGAGGGCAAGATCCCGGGGCTGTTCTCCCTGATGGACCCGATTCCCGGCGCGATCGAGGCCGTCACCGAGCTGACCGGACTGTTCGACACCTACGTCCTGTCCACCGTCCCGTGGGGCAATACGTCGGGGGCGAGCCAGAAGATCGAGTGGATTCAGCGGCACTTCGGACACGAGAAGGGGACGCCGCTGTGGAAGCGGGTCATCCTGTCCCACCACAAGCATCTGAGCCGCGGCGACTTCCTCATCGATGACCGTCCCCGCAACGGCGCCGCCGAGTTCCCCGAGCACAATCCCGGTGGCGAGTGGATCGAGTTCGGCTCGACCCGGTTTCCCGACTGGCCGACCATCGTCGACTACCTCGAGGAGCGAGTCTGATGCTCCGATGAGAACGCTGGAAGGAGTCGACGCGGAGCTCGCCGCAGGCGGTGACCTCGCCTGTGAGTGCATGGTCTGCGACTTGCCGGAGGACGTCGAGCACGGCCCGGTCGAGTGGAAGGTCGTCCTGTTCTTCCCCGGTCCCTACCCGAAGGCCGGTGAGGCGGCCATGCTCCTCTGCGAGCACTGCAAGGAGGACTGGTTGCACGGCGAGTGGGACCCGCCCTATGACAACTTCATCGTCGCCCAGGTCGTCCCGGTCTGAAGGAGGACCAATGCATCCCACCCCGCAGCAGCTCGACCGCGCCGTCGGCGCCGTCGTCGGCTCGGCCATCGGCGACGCGCTCGGCGCGCCGTACGAGTTCGGACCCGCGCACCCCGACGACTTCGTCGCGCAGTTCGGCCCCGGCATGGGCGGCGAGGCGCCCGGCGGTTGGACCGACGACACGGCGATGGCGATGGCGATCCTCGACGCGCTCGCCGCCGGTCTCGACATCGACACCGAGGCCGGCATGCAGCACGTCATCGAGCGCTGGTACCGGTGGGTCGACGAGGACGCTCGCGGCATCGGCATCCAGACCGCCCAGGTGCTGCGCGCGGCCGAGCCGGGGCGGACCGAGCGCGATCTGCTCGCGGCCTCGCAGTCCGCGCACCGACGCACCGGCCGCAGCGGCGGCAACGGCTCGCTCATGCGGATCGGGCCGCTCGCGCTCGGCTACCTCGACCGGGACGGCGAGGCCGCGCTGCCGTCCGCCGCGGAGCGCGTCACCCGCGTCACGCACTGGGAGCCGGACAACGTCGCCGCGACGACGATCTGGTCGCTGCTGATCCGGCGTGCGATCCTGACCGGCGACGTCGACGCGCCGGGCGCGGTCGAGGCGATCGACGATGCCGAGCTGCGGGCTCGCTGGTCGGGGTTCATTCAGGAGGCGCGCGCCGCGCACCACCCGCGCGACTTCAGCGACGGCAACGGCTGGGTCGTCCGCGCGCTCCAGGCGGCGCTCATCGCGCTCGAGGGCGCCGCCGACTTCCGTGACGCGATCCAGCGTGCGGTGCGCGGCGGCGAGGACACCGACACGGTCGCCGCGATCGCGGGTGCGCTCGCCGGGGCGAAATGGGGTGTGTCGCAGATCCCCCTGAGCTGGCAGCGCCGGATCCACGGATGGCCCGGCTGGGACGCGAACGACCTCGCGCGTCACGCGCTCCTCGCCGTCGGACACGGCCGGTCGGATCGGCGCGGCTGGCCGGCCGGCGCATCGGCCGCGGATCCGGCGTTCCGCCGCACGCCTGCGGTGCGCCACCCGCACGACGCGGGCCTCTGGCTCGGCTCGCAGTCCGCCCTCGCCGCCCTGCCCGCATCGGTCTCGGCCGTCGTGTCGCTATCGCGTGTCGGCACCCGCGAGGTGCCGGACGGCATCGAGTCGATCCGCGTCTGGCTCGTCGACGAACCAGGGCAGAACGCGGGCGTCGAGCGCACGCTCGCCGACGCGGCCGACATGGTCGCGGAGCTGCGTCGCGAGGGCCGCGAGGTGTTCCTGCACTGCGCCGAGGCCCGCTCGCGCACAGCGGCCGTCGCCGCGCTCTATGCGGCGCGCCACCTCGGCATCCCGCTCCAGGTCGCGTGGTCCGCGCTCGACGGACGCCGCGGCGACGGTGCCCTGCCCGACTACGATCCCGCCCGATTCCTCGTCGATGCGGTCACACGGATCGTCGCGACGGGGGAGGACTAGGTGTTCTGCCCCACGGGCTGGCCGCCGGCCGACACCGAGTCCTACGCATCCGCAGCCGCGCGGCGCGTCCCTCGGGTCGCGCCGCTCGCCCACCACTATCCCGCCCCGTCGAGCACGCTGCGGACGGTCCCGAGCGCGGCCTCCAGCGCCTCGAGCGACGGCGTGCCGATCGCGAGGCGCAGGGCGTGGGGCGGCCTGCCGTTCGTCGCGTAGCGCTCGGCGGTGCCGACCGCGACGCCCCGCTCGGCGAGCGCGGCCTCGACCTGGTCCATGCGCTGCTCGGGGGGCAGCGGCAGCCAGATGATGTAGCTCGTGGGGTGGGTCACGAGGTCGTAGCCGCGCAGCACGCGGCGCGCGATGGCCTGGCGTTCCGCCGCATCGGCGCGGCGCTCGGACTCCATCCGCTCGACGCTGCCGTCGGCGAGCCAGCCGACGGCGAGTGCCGTGATGACGCTCGGCGACCCGTAGGTCGAGGCTCGCAGCCCGCTCGTCAGGCGGGCGATGAGCGGCGGGGGTGCGACGAGGAAGCCGAAGCGCAGGCCCGTGGCGAAGTTCTTGCTGAGGCTTGCGACGTAGACGGTGCGCTCGGGCGCGAGCGCCTGGAGGGGCGGGGGAGCGTCGGGGGCGAGGAAGGCGTAGGTGCCGTCCTCGATGAGGTGGACGTCGTGCCGCCTGGCGATCGCGACGAGGCGCTCGCGCTGCTGGATCGAGAGCACCCAGGACAGCGGGTTGTGCATCGTCGGCTCGGTGTAGATCGCGCGGACCTTGCGCCGCGCGCAGATCCGGTCGAGGGCGTCGAGGTCGGGCCCGTCCGGCCCGATCGGCACCGAGGCGAACTCGTGCTTGCGCGACTCGGCGAGCATGCGCATGCCGGGGTAGGAGATCTCGCCGATCGCCACGAGGTCGCCCGGCCGGGTCGTCGCGTCGAGCGCGGCGTCGAGGCCCTGCTGGGAGCCGTTCGTGATGAGCACGTTCGCCGGCGGCACGTCGATGCCGCGGCTGAGCAAGTAGGTCGCGACGACGCGGCGGTCCTTCGTGCGCCCGCCGGCGGGCTCCTGGTAGAGGAGCGACTCGATCTGACCGGTCGCCGCGAGCCCGCGCAGCGCCTTGCGCAGCAGCTCGCCCTGCCCCTGCGCGAGCGGCTCGTTGATCGCGAGGTTCGTCATGGCGGAGGTGTCGAGGCGCCGGGCCGGGTTGAGATCGACGGGCGCCATCTGCTCGCGCACGTAGGTGCCGCGGCCGGCCTCGCCGGTGGTCAGGCCCATGTGCGCGAGCTGGCGGTAGATCCGCGACGCGGTCTCGAGCGCGACCCCGTGCCGGCGGGCGAGCTCGCGATGCGTCGGCAGCCGGGTGCCGGCCGGCAGGTCGCCCGAGCGAATGCGACCGGCGAGGTCGTCGAGCACCTGGCGGCTCGTCGTCCGCGGCATCCGCACCCTCCCGCATCGCGCCTGTATCTAGGACAATTTGTTGATTGCCCTATTTCGCCGATGCTAGCGTCCCCGCGAACCGGAAGTCGAGCGCCGGTCGGGAGAGGAAGCCCCGTGTCAGGGTCGGCGAGGGACTCGCGAGTGCACGAGCTCCGTCGAGCGCAGGCCGCCGGGACCTTGCTGCCGGCACCTGAGAAGCCGTTCGAACGCCTGCCTCCGATGACGAGGCCGCTCGGCTTCCGGTTCGTCGACATCCCAGACCCGCGGAGGTGCGATGCCATGTCAGCCGAAGCGATCGGAGCGATCGTCCTGCTCGCCGCGATCGGCATCCTCGCGGCCTGGGCGATCTGCGGCAGCGTCCGCGACATCTCCCGCGACGGCCATGGGCGCCGCGAGTACGATCCCGACCATGACCCTCGTCGGCCGAGGCTGTGACGATGCGTGAGGCCCGAGTCTTCGCCGCCGAGGCGTGGCGCGCGCTCGGCGGCGACCCCCGGCACCTCGCGCGCCTCCAGCCGGTGAGGCCCGCGGCAGCGCTCGCGTCACGGCTCGACGTCACGGGCCTCGCCGCCGACAGCGTCGCCGTCGGCATCCTCGCCCTGCACGGCCTGCTCCACGACCGGGGTGCGGCCGAGCGCATCGAGCCGGTGCGGGTCGACGGGGACCGGCTCGTCACCTCCATCCAGAGCGAGCGGCACTTCCGCCTCGGGGGCGAGGCGCTCGACGCCTGGGCGCCGCTGTCCGGCTTCTGGCGCGCGGCCGACGGCTGGGTGCGCACGCACGGCAACTACCCGCACCACGCCGACCGGCTCCGGCGGCTACTCGGGCTCGCGCCCGAGGACGGCAAGGACGCGGTCGCGAGCGCGATCGCGACCCGGGGCGCCCAGGAGCTCGAGGACCGCGCGAGCGAGCTCGGCGCGATCGTCGTGCGCGTGCGCGCAGAACGCGAGTGGGCCGGTCATCCGCAGGCGGCTGCGCTGCGCGCGCAGCCGCTCATCGCCTGGCACCGGGATCCGGACGCGCCGGCCCGGCCATGGCCCGCGGCCGAGTCGCGCCCGCTCGCCGGCATCCGGGTGCTCGATCTCACCCGGGTCATCGCGGGACCCATCGCGACCCGCGACCTCGCGTTCTGCGGCGCGGACGTCCTGCGCGTCGACTCGCCGCGCCTGCCGGAGATCGGCTGGCAGCACCTCGACACCGGGCAGGGCAAGCGCTCGACGCTCCTGGATCTCGCCGCGGCGGCCGACCGCGCGACCTTCCAGGAGCTGCTCGCGAGCGCCGACGTCCTCGTCGCCGGCTACCGGCCGGGCGCGCTCGAACGGCTCGGGCTGAGCCCCGAGGAGCTGCGTGAGCGGCATCCGGGCCTCGTGGTCGCCTCGGTGAGCGCGTGGGGCGGCAGCGGACCGTGGGCATCGCGGCGCGGCTTCGACAGCATCGTCCAGGCCGTCAGCGGCATCGCCATGGTCGAGTCCGACGGCGAGGAGCGGCCCGGCGCGCTCCCCGCCCAGGTCCTCGACCACAGCGCCGGCCACTTCCTCGCCGCCGGCATCGTGCGCGCCCTCGGCGCGCAGCGGCGCGAGGGCGGCACGCACGCCGTGTCGGTCGCGCTCGCCCGGGTCGCCCAGTCGCTGCTCGCGGGCCCGCGGTGGGTCGACAAGCGCGAGCCGACGGCGTCGAGCCCGGCGCTCCAGACGGCGCGCACGCGATCGGGCGATCTCACGACCGCCCTGCCGGTGCTGACCTACGCTGGTGCGCCTGGCGCGTACCCGCGCTTCGGCGACCCCTGGGCGAGCGCGGACCCGGAGTGGTGCTAGTCGGAGGCCGCCGACGCGAGCCCCGCCGCCCACTCCGCGACCCGTGCGGCGCTCTCGGCCTCGCTGAGGTCCTCGACGCGCGTCATGATCGACCAGCGCACGCCGAAGGGGTCTCTGATGCTCGCGAAGCGGTCGCCCGAGACGAAGTCGGCCGGCGACTCCCGCACGACGGCGCCCGCCGCGACGGCGCGCTCGACGACGGCGTCGACGTCGGCGACGTAGAGGCCCATCGAGTAGCAGTCGTCGTCGCCCGGCGGCGGCGGGACGAGTCGGTACTCGGGGCTCGGCTCGCCGAGCTGGAGGAGGCCCGCGCCGAAGTCGAGGCTCGCATGCGCGACGACGCCGCCGAACTCCGTGACGTCGGCCACGCGCGCGCCGAAGACGTCCCGGTAGAACGCGATCGCCGCCCGCGCGTCGGGGATGGCGAGGAACGGCGTCAGCGAGGTCGCGCCCTTCGGCCGGCCGTCGATAGTGTGCTCGCCGGTCACGCCGGCGCGATTCGGAGTGCTCATGCGGCCACGCTACGGATGCCGGCGGCGCACGCGCTTGGAGATTCGCGACAGGCTGCCGCCTACGCTGGCGGGATGGTCGACCCGACTCGCGGCGTGCTCTACCCGGCCCGGCTGCCGGAGTTCCACCGACTGCCGTCGTCCGTCCCGGAGCTCGCCGCGTGGTTCTGGATCCCCGAGTGGGACATCGCCCCCGGGCGCTCGTCGCGGCAGGACGTCGTCGCCTATCCGGCGCTGAATCTCGTCGTCGAGGCCGACGCGGTCGTGCTCGCGGGCCCGACGACGCGGATGAGCTCGCGCGAGCTGCGCGGCCGCGGCTGGGCGGTCGGCGCCCTGCTGCGCCCCGCCGCGGTCCTCGCGCTCACCGACGCGCCGGCGTCCCTCAGGGACGGGCAGCAGCGCCTCCCGGACACGGGGCCCGCTGCGGCGCTGCGCGCCGAGGTCGCCGCGGCGATGGCCTCGGGGGAGGGTCGCCGCGAGCGCGCGGTCGCCGCGTTCGCCGACTGGCTGCGCGCTCGGGTCGGCGAGGTCTCCGATGCGGCCCGGCACGCGAACGCGATGCACGACCTCCTCATGTCCTCCGACGTCCGCACGCCCGACGAGGCCGCGACCCGCCTCGCCGTCTCGGTCCGCACCCTCCAGCGGATGGCGCACCGCGCCGTCGGCCTGCCGCCGGCCGCTATCATCCGCCGGCGTCGCCTGCAGGAGGCCGCCGAGCGGCTGCGCGCCGAGCCGGCCGCGGACCTCGCGACGCTCGCGGCGGAGCTCGGCTACGCCGACCACGCGCACCTGTCGGCCGACTTCCGGACCGTGCTCGGCATCGCGCCGTCGACCTACCGCGGCGACGTCGCGGCGCAGGGGGAGCCCGGACCGTCCGACCCGGCCGCGTACTCGAGCATCGGCACGTCGCCGCGCGCCCAGGCGTCGCGCACGGGCTGGATGATGCGCCAGCACTCCTCGGCGGCGTCGGCACGCACCGAGAGGGTCACGTCGCCGTCGAGGATGTCGGAGAGCACCTCGGAGTAGGCGAGCAGCCGCCCGTCGCCGAGGGCGCTCGACAGGGTGTCGCGGCGCAGTCGGAAGGGCCCCGGGCCGCCCGTCGTGTTGAGCTCGAGGCGCAGCTCGTCGGGTCCGAGCGCGAAGGTGAGCCGCCCGCCGTCGGCGACCTCGCCGACGAACCCGCGGTCCAGATGCCGCACGCGCCGCAGCCGCAGCGACACCTCGGACCGGTTCGCGCCGAGCGCCTTGCCGGAGCGCAGCCGGAACGGCACGCCCTCCCACCGCTCGGTCTGCACCTCGCAGACCACCTCGGCGAAGGTCTCGGTGCGAAGCGACGCGTCGACCCCGGGCTCGTCGACGTACGCCGGCAGCTCGCGCCCGTCGACCCGCCCTGCCGTGTAGCGGGCCCGCCGGGAGAACGCGACGGGGTCGTCGGCCCAGATGCGGGTCGCGCGCAGCGCCGCCGTCTTCGCCGAGCGCAGGCTCTCCGCGTCGAGACCGCCGGGCGGTTCGAGCGCGACGAGCCCGAGCACCTGGAGGAGGTGGCTCTGGATCATGTCCTGCAGTGCGCCCGAGCGGTCGTAGTAGCGGGCGCGGTCCTCCAGCGCGAGCGTCTCGTCGAAGCGGATGTCGACGGACTCGATGTGCTCCGCGCCCCAGATCGGGGCGAAGACGCGGTTCGCGAGGCGCACGCTGAGCAGGTTCAGCAGCGTCGACTTGCCGAGGAAGTGGTCGACGCGGAAGATGCGCTCCTCGGGCACGAGGCTCAGCAGCAGTCGGTTCAGGCTCCTCGCGCTCGCGACGTCGCCCCCGAACGGCTTCTCCATCGCGAGGATGGTCGACTCCGGCAGGTCCGCCGGGGCGATCACCTCGCAGCACTTGCGCGTGACGGCCGGGGGCAGCGCGAAGTAGATCACGAGCGGGCCGGCGAGGTCCGCGAGCAGCCGGTGGACGCTGTCGGCGTCGGTCACGTCCGCCGTGCGGTAGCTCGTGTCGCCGAGGCGCGCGAGCTCGTCGCCCGCGCCCGCCTGCGCGAACGCGGCGGCGACCCGCCGCCGCCAGTCGTCGTCGCCGAGGTCGTCGGACCCGGCGCCGACGAGCGTCAGCGACCGATCGCGTTCTCTCGCCAGCAGCTGCCCGAGCGCCGGCAGCAGGAGCCGGGCCGTGAGATCGCCCGAGGCACCGAGGATGAGCAGCGTCGTCGCCATCCGCCCCACGCTAACCCGTGCCGGCCGCGGAGTCACCCCCTGGCCGCCGGCGGCGACGAGTGTCAGGATCGAACTGATGGTGACGCCGATCGAGGACCACGCCCTGCTCAGCAACTGCCGCACGGCGGCCCTCGTCACCCGCGAGGGCCGCATCGACTGGCTCTGCCTGCCGAGACTCGACTCGCCCTCGGTGTTCGCCGAGCTGCTCGGGGACGCCGACGACGGGTCGTGGGGGCTGCGGCCGAGCGACGAGCAGGCGAGCGCGACCCGGCACTACGACGACGACACCTTCATCCTCGTCACCCGGTGGGAGACGCCGCAGGGCGTCGTCGAGGTGCACGACTTCATGCCGATCGGCCCCGACCCGCACGTCGCGATCGGCCGCACCGACCTCGTCCGGCGGGTGGTCGGGATCTCGGGCAGCGTCGAGCTGTCGATCGACCTGCGCATCCGCTTCGACTACGCGCGGGCGATGCCGTGGGCGCGGCAGACCGGCACGGACGAGGCGCCCGAGATGATCGCGATGGCCGGCCCCGAGGCGCTCGCGATCCGCGGCATCCGCCTGCACGCGGCCGACCACCGGCACACCGCGACGCTGCGCGTCGCCGCCGGTGAGACCCGCGACCTGACCCTGACCTGGTTCCCCTCGTACCGGCCCATCCCGCAGCGGCTCGACGTCGAGCACGCGCTCGCCGAGACGCGGGCCTGGTGGCAGTCGTGGTCGGATCGGATCGAGCACGCCGGCCCCCATCGCAGGGAGGTCCTGCGCTCGCTCCTCGTGCTGCGCGCGCTGACGAACCACGACACGGGCGGGATCGCCGCCGCGGCGACCACCTCGCTGCCCGAGGACTTCGGCGGCGCGCGCAACTGGGACTACCGCTTCGTCTGGCTGCGCGACGCGGCGCTCACGCTCGAGGCGCTGCTCGCGCACGGGTTCGTCGACCTCGCCGAGAGCTGGCGGACCTGGCTGCTGCGCGCCGTCGCCGGCGACCCCGCCGACCTGCAGATCATGTACGGCCTCGCGGGGGAGCGCAACCTCTTCGAGCGCGAGCTGACCCACCTCGCGGGCTACGCCGACTCGAGGCCCGTGCGCATCGGCAACGAGGCGGCGCTGCAGTACCAGGCCGACGTCGTCGGCGAGGTGCTCGTCACCCTCGCGGCCGCGCGCGAGGCCGGCCTCGCCGAGTCCGAGTTCGCGTGGCGGCTCGAGACGCATCTCGTGCGCTATGCCGCCGAGCAGTTCGACCGGCTCGACCACGGCATCTGGGAGATCCGCGGCGACCTGCGCAAGTTCACCCACTCGCGCGTGATGATCTGGGCGACCTTCGACCGCGCCATCCGCGCCGTCGAGCACCACGGGCTCGTCGGCGAGGCGGAGCGCTGGCGGCAGCTGCGCGAGCGCACGCGAGCCGAGATCGACGAGCACGGCGTCGCGGACGGCCACTTCACCCAGTTCTACGGCACGCACGACGTCGACGCCTCGCTGCTGCTGCTCCCGCAGGTCGGCTACTGCGCCCCCGACGACCCGCGGATGCTCGCGACCGTCGAGCGCATCGAGGAGACGCTGATGCGCGACGGGCTCGTCTTCCGCTACCGGGTCGACAGCGGCGTCGACGGGCTGCCGGGCGACGAGCATCCGTTCCTCGCGTGCTCGTTCTGGCTCGTCGAGCAGTACGCCGCCTCGGGCCGTCGCCGCGACGCGGAGGCGCTCATGGAGCGGCTGTGCTCGTTCACGAACGACGTCGGCCTCCTCTCCGAGGAGTACGACCCGATCCTCGGGCGGCAGGTCGGCAACTTCCCGCAGGCGCTCTCGCATCTCGCCCTCGTCCGCGCCGCCGACGCGCTCGCGGGCAGGCAGCAGCGGCCGCGATGAGTCGCGCGACGGGCTCCGGGGCCGAGGCCGCTGCGGCTGCGCCGGCCCGCGTCGTCACGGTCGGCCATTCGACGCATCCGATCGGCGAGTTCATCGATCTGCTGCGCGGCGCGGGCGTGACCTGCGTGGTCGACGTGCGCACGCTGCGCGGGTCCCGGCACAACCCGCAGTTCGACGAGGAGGAGCTCGGCCCGAGCCTGCGGGCCGGCGGCATCGACTACCTGCCCGAGCCGCGCCTCGGCGGACTGCGCGGCGCGAGCCGCGACGTCGCGCCGGAGGTCAACGGATTCTGGGAGAACGCGAGCTTCCACCGCTACGCGGACTACGCGCTCGGTCCCGAGTTCGCGGCGGGCCTCGCGCACCTCGTCGAGCTCGCCGAGGCGCCGCGGCTGCCCGCGATCATGTGCTCGGAGGCCGTGTGGTGGCGCTGCCACCGGCGGATCATCGCCGACCGCCTCCTCGTCGGCGGCATCCCGGTCGCCCATCTCATGCCCGGCGGGCGGCTGACCGCGGCGAGCCTCACGCCCGGCGCCCGCGCGCGGCCGGATGGCACGGTCGTCTACCCGGGCGGCGGTAGCCCGCGCGTCACGGATTGAGGACGGCGACCCCGATGTTCAGCGAAGTCGCGAACGCGATCCAGAGCAGGTAGAGCACCATCGCGACCCCCGCGAAGCGGTTGATCGGCCACGCGACGATCGCCGCGGCGAGGACGACGGCATCGAGCGCGAGGATGATCGCGACGCCGAGCCAGAGCGCCGCGACGCCCCATGCGGGGTAGCCCGCGAAGAAGACCGGCGTCCACACGGCGTTGAGCACGAGCTGGATCCAGTAGAGCGTCAGCGCGAGTCGGCGCCGAGGCCCGTCGGAGCGCCAGATCAGCCAGCCGGCGAGCGCGATGCACGCCTAGAGGAACGTCCACACCGGGCCGAAGAGCCAGCTGGGCGGCGACCAGGCCGGCTTGACGGCGTTCTCGTACCAGCCGTCGACGTGCGACATCGTCGAGACGCTGCCGACGACCGCGATGACGACGACGATCGCGACGAAGACGAGGAGCATCAGGAGGTCGCGGCGACGCGAGGCCGGCGCCGGTCGGGCGAGGTCGGATGACTCGGTCATGGATCCGAGGCTAACGGCGGGGGATCGGCCGGCAAGGGGCTTGCGCTCGCGCCGTTCAGGACTCCACGAGCCGCACGACGGAGACGACGAGCGCGACCGCGCCGACCGCGAGCACGACGATGCGGTAGGCGAGCGGGGGCAGGCGCTTCGCGCTCCGGGCGCCGATCGCGCCGCCGATCACCGAGCCGACCGAGATGAGCAGCACGGCGATCCAGTCGATCTGCTGCCAGGCGACGATGAGGAAGACGATCGAGCCGATGAGGTTCGCGAGGCCGCCGAGGACGTTCTTCACCCCGTTGACCTGGCCGAACGCGCCGCCGAGCGCGATGCTCAGCGTCACGAGCAGCAGGATCCCCTGCGCGGCGCCGAAGTAGCCGCCGTATGCGCCGATGAGCAGGACGCCGATCAGCGGGATCCAGCCGACCCGGTCCGGCGCCGGCGCGTCGCCCGGGGCGCCTGCCGCGCCGGGGGCTCCGAGGCGGGCGCGCACGGCCCGCTGGATCCAGGGCTGCAGCAGGATCGCGACGAGCGCGGCCGCGATGAGGACGGGGACGACGGCGTCGAAGACGTCCGACGGGAGGACGACGAGCAGCAGGCTCCCGGCGATGGCCCCGACGACGGTGAACGGCACGAGGCGGGCGAGCAGGCGCCGGGACTCCACGAGCGTGGCCCGGTACTCCCAGACGGAGGCCGCCGCGCCGGGGACGAGTCCGAGCGTGTTGCTGACGTTCGCCATGACGGGCGGCATGCCGAGCAGCAGCAGGACGGGGAACGTGATGAGCGTGCCCGAGCCGACGACCGCGTTGATCGCCCCGGCGACGGCGCCCGCGACGAGGACGAGTGCGAGCGCCCACGGCAGATCCGCCGGGCCGAGCGACCCGAGGAGACCAGCGTCCAAATCGCACCCCCGAACGATCCATCGTCGCATGCCCGGCGCGGCTCCCGGACCGCGGGGTCAGTGCCCGGCCGTCAGGATCCCGCCCAGCAGGTTGTCGAGCAGGGCGTCGACGAACGCGATCGTGATCGGCTGGTCGGGCACGAGCAGCCGGTTGTACACGGCCCCCCAGAGCTGGTCGACGACGACCTCGGGGTCGACCTGCGCGCGCAGCTGGCCGGCGTCCTGCGCGCGTCGCATCCGCTGAACCGCGAGGCGCCGCCGCTCGGACGAGTAGAGCGCGCGGTACGCGCGCGCGAGCTCGGGGTCGGTCTGCGCGGCGCCGATGAGCTCGGCGAGCAGCCGGCCCGCGGGCCCCTGCGTCAGCAGGCGCGCGAAGGCATGGAGCTGGCTCGTCAGGTCGGCGCGGATCGAGCCGGTGTCGTCGAAGGCGAGCGTCGGCTCGACGGCGTGGAAGTAGCCGTCGAGGGCGAGCGCGCCCCTCGACGGCCACCACTTGTAGATCGTCGTCCTGCTGACGCCGGAGTGCCGGGCGACGCGCTCGATCGTGAAGCCCTGGAGACCGTCGGCGAGCAGCAGCTCGCCGACGCCGCGCAGCACGTCCGCGCGGACCTCGTCGGCGGGCCTGCGTCCGCGCCCGCGAGGCTCAGGCGAGCCCGCCATTGGCGAACACCACCTGACCGTTCACCCAGCGACCGGGTCCCGCGAGGAACGCGATGGTCTCGGCGATGTCCTCGGGCCGGCCGAGTCGCTCGAGCGGCACCGCCTTCGCGAGCGCCTCGATCGCGTTCTCGTCCTTCCCGTCGAGGAAGAGCGGGGTCGCGGTCGGGCCGGGCGCGACCGCGTTCACGGTGATGTCGCGGCCTCGCAGCTCGCGCGCGAGGATGAGCGTGAGGCTCTCGACCGCCGCCTTCGAGGCGGCGTAGCCGGCGTAGCCGGGGAACGCGGTGCGCGTCACGCTCGTCGAGACGTTGACGAGCGCGCCGCCGGTCCGCAGCCGCCGGGCGGCGAGCTGCGAGACGACGAAGGGTCCGCGGATGTTCGTGCGGTGCATCCGGTCGAGGTCGGCGAGGTCGAGCGTCGCGACGGGGGAGAGGAGCATGATGCCGGCCGTGTTGACGACGACGTCGATCCCGCCGAACGCGGCCTCGACCGCGTCGAACGCCGAGCGCATCGCGTGCTCGTCCGCGACGTCGCCGCCGACGGCGATCGCGCGCCCGCCGCGCTCGACGATCTCGCTCGCGAGCGCCTCGGCCCTCGCCGCGCCGGTCGCGTAGTGCACCGCGACGGCGGTGCCGTCGGCGGCGAGCCGCTCGACGACGGCGCGCCCGATGCCGCCGGAGCCGCCCGTGACGAGGGCGACGCGGTCGATGCGCGATGCGGTGTCCATGATCTGCTCCTGTCCGATCGCCCGATTCATGTGGGCGATGCGTTCATTCAAGCAGAAAATGAACAGAATGTCCATATAAGTATCAGGCTGGCCGGGGCCGCTCAGGGGCGCTCGTCTAGGTTGAATGGGTGCACCGGACCCCCAAGGCCCTGTTCGGCGCGCTCGCGATCGCGGAGGCGGTCTCGTGGACGCTGCTCATCGCCGGACTCGTCCTGCGCGCCACGGCGGGGCTCGACGTCGCGGTGACGATCGGCGGGGCGATCCACGGCCTCGTCTTCCTGTCCTATGCCGCGACCGCGGTGCTGCTCGCGCTCAACAACCGCTGGACGACGCTCCCGACCACCGTCGCGCTCGTCAGCGCGATCGTCCCCTACGCGACGATCCCGACCGAGATCTGGCTCGCGCGCACGGGCCGGCTCGCCGGAGACTGGCGCACCGAGACGGCCGGGGACCCGGCGGATCGCCGCTGGTACGACGGCGTGCTGCGCTGGTTCCTGCGGCGTCCATGGCTGCTCGCCGTCCTCGTCGTCGTCGCGGTCGCCGCGATCTTCCTCGCCCTGCTGATGATCGGCCCGTTGCGCTGAGCGCATCCGGGGGAGACAATCGGCCAATGAGCGAACCGGGCGGACCAGGCGAGCCGGGGCACGATCTCGGCTACTTCGAGCACACGCCCGTCGTGCACATCGTCACGACGAACGACGCGGGCCACGAGGTGATCACGCCGATCTGGGCGGTCGTCGTCCATGGCCGCGCGTACATCCGCAACGCGCACGGGCCGGAGTCGAAGTGGTTCGGGCGCACGCTGCGGGCGCACGCGGCCGAGTTCGCCGACGGCGAGCACCGCATCCCGGTGACCGCGGAGCCGGTCATGGACCACGAGACGCTCGACCGCGTCGACGCGGCCTACCGCGCGAAGTACGACTATCCCGGCTCGCCCGTCGAGGCGGTCGTGAGCGCCGCAGCCCGCGGCGACACGCTGCTCGTGAGCCCGCAGGAGCCCCGCCACCCCGCGACCGGCCAGGTCGAGCACGTCTAGCGGGTGGCGCGCCGGGCCGGGCGCAGCTCCTTGTACGGGTGCGCGGTCGCCTGCGCGGTCGCGTCGGCGATGAGGCGGTCCATCGTGCGGTTGCGCGCCGCGAGCCGCATGAACAGGCCCATCCAGCGTCGACCCGCACGCACCCGCCGGCCCTCGAGTCCGTCGAGCCCGTAGAGCCGGCGCGCCCACTCCGGCAGGAGGGCGACGAGCCCGTACTGGGTGTTGCGTGCGACCCAGCGCTCGATCGCACCCTTGTCGGCGGCGGGGTTGCGCAGCGAGAACGCGATGTCGGCGGCATCCAGCGTGAGCGCGGCCCGCTCGCCCCAGCCCTCGATCACCTCGTCGAGCTCCCCCCACGTCGCCGGCAGCGGGTGCGGCACGTGCAGGAGCGCCGCGGCGCGGTGCTGCTCGAGCACGAACCGGTCCTGCTCCTCGCGGGTCAGCTCGAGCCCGTAGGCCATCACCGAGGTGAGCGCGCCCCAGACGAAGGTGTTGTGCGTCCAGCGCAGCCAGTCGTCGGTCTTCGCCCGGCTCGTCTCGCCGGTGCGCTCGTCGGTGTGGACCGAGTGCTCGTGCAGCCGGTCGACGTGCGCCGCGGCCGCGTCGGCGTGCGCGCGGTCCCCGAAGTTGACGGTGATGAGGTAGGCCGCGGTGCGCTGGAAGCGCTGCTCGGCGGCCTCGCCGCCCTCCGCCGCGATCGTCGTGCGCGCGAGGTGGCGCATCTCGCCGGGCTCGAGCACCTGCAGGAGCACGGCGACGCCGCCCCCGACGTTGAGCGCGGCAGGATGCGACATGACCTTCCAGGTCACGCTGTCGGGGCCGAAGTAGCCCTCGTCCTGCCGCGGCCCCGCGAGCGTCGACTCGATCGTGATCGGCGCGGTCGTGCCCGCGCGGCTCCCCGTGTTCCCCATGGCGTCAGCCTTCCAGTCTCCGGCCCGCTCGACCCGGCGTTGTCGTGTTCTCGCCATCCGCGGACGCGAGCGCGTGGCGCATGCCGAGCTGGAACCTCGACCGCGCGCCCGCCGCGGCCATCGCCTCGGCGACGCGGCGGCTCACCGTCCGCGGCGAGACGCCGAGCGCGGCGGCGATCCGCGCGTCGCTCCAGCCGAGCGCGAGCAGATGGAGCACGCCGGCGGCGCCCTTGCGGTACTCGCCCCACGGGATCGCGGTCGCCCAGCGCAGCTCGAAGAGCGCCTCGATGCGCTCGACGACCGAGGCGCGCCGGATCAGCCGATGCGCGGGAGCGCCCGCCGCATCCGGCTCGGGCAGCACGACGGCAGCGCCGTCGTAGATCGCGCACGAGGACAGACCGGCGAGCACCCGCACCTCGAAGCCCGTGCCGAGCGCGAGCTCGATGAGATCCTCCGCCGGCGACTCGAGGGTCTCGGGCGGCACGATGACCCGCCCGGTGACGAGTCCGCCGTCGACGACGCCCGACAGCACGGCAGGGTCGAGCTCGGCGAGCCACGACCGTCCGGCGAAGGACGGCTCGACGATGACGTCCATCCGCAGCGGGCGCGAGTCCGCGATGGCCGGCAGCAGCGCGTCGCGCCAGTGCTCCCAGAAGCCCTCGTCGCCGCCGCGCAGCAGCTCATCCGCCCCCTCCATGCCGTCAGAGCCTAGCGATGCGGTATACCTGGCCCATGACGACTGCGCCGGCCCAGCCGAGAACCGTCCGAGTCGAGACCGAGGCGATCTACGCCGCCCTGTCGGCAGGAGCGCTCGGCGCGCTCCTCGGCGCGATCGCGACGTGGGGCGCGGGCCTGGAGTTCTGGGGCTGGCCCTCCGCGGGCGCCATGGCGGCGATCGCCGCCGGCGCGATCGCGCTCGCCGCCGCAGCGACCGCGTATGCCCGCTCGTCGCGGATCGCCGGGCAGGAGTGGCGCGGGGCGCTTCCGGGCTGGCGCGCGGTCGTGAACACCGTCTCGGTGACGCTCGTGCACGGCGCGCTCGCCGCGCTCGCGACCGCGGTCGTCTACCTCGTGCTCGGGCTCGGCTTCGTCGGCGTCACGCTGCGGCCCTTCGGCGGCGCGATCCTCGGCGCCGTCACGATCGGCCTCGCCGCCTACCTCGCCTACCTCTCCGCCTCCCGGATGACGACGCAGCGGATGTCGTCGCTGCTCGTCTCCTTCGTCGCGCTCGGCACGCTGAGCGCGATGGCGACCTCGCCCGAGCAGGAGTGGTGGCGCCACCACTTCAGCGAGCTCGGCACCTTCGGCACCTTCTCGAGCTTCGCCTTCAACGGCACGCTCATCGCCGCCGGCCTGCTCGTGACGACGTTCGCCGCCTACGTGCAGAGCGACGTCGCGACGCTCGTCGCGGGGCAGCGGCTGCACAGCCGGCGCGCGCCCGGCGCGATCGCGGTGCTGCTCGCCGTCATGGGCGTCATGCTCGCCTGCGTCGGCATCGTCCCGCTCAACCTCAACGAGCCGATCCACAACATCGCGGCCTCCGGCATGGCGCTCATGTTCTTCGGTCTGCTCGGCTCGTCGCCGTGGCTGATGCGAGGCATGCCGCGCGCGTTCTTCCTGTCGACAGCCGCGATCGCGATCGCGTTCGTCGGCTCGATCGTGCTCTTCCTCACCGGCTACTTCAACCTGACGGCGTTCGAGATCGCCGTCTTCGCGCTCATCTTCGGCTGGATCGCGATCTTCATCCGATTCCTCGGCGTCGCGGGGCAGAAGGAGTAGACGCCGGGCGGTCGTCCCGCCCGCTCGCCCGCTGAGGGCTAGCATTCATGCAACACCCAGACAGGACATGGTTGTCCGTCATGACTAGGAGGCACGAGTTGTCTGAGAGCTCGACCGCAGTGAAATCCTCGACCAACGTCATCCGCATCGTGTTCGGCATCGGCGGCCTCGTCGCCGTCGTGCTCGGCATCATGATCCTCGTCTGGCCGCTCAAGACGGCCTCGATCATCGCCGCGTTCATCGCGATCTACGCGATCATCGCGGGGCTCGTCTACCTCGGCATCGGGATCTTCTCGAAGCGGCTCGGCGTCTGGTCGCGGATCGGGCACATCGTCCTCGGCCTGCTCTTCATCGTCGCCGGCATCGTCGCGTTCACCGACCTCGGCAACGCGACGCTCGTGCTCGCGTTCGTCGTCACCCTGCTCATCGGCATCAGCTGGATCGTCGAAGGCATCGTCGCCCTGACCGTGCTCGGCGCCGTCGAGTCGAAGGGCTGGACGATCTTCTACGCGATCATCAGCATCCTCGCCGGCCTCGCCGTGCTGCTCGCCCCGATCTGGGCGGCCGCGCTGCTGTGGGTCTTCCTCGGGATCGCGCTCATCGTGCTCGGCGTCGTGCAGATCATCCGGGCGTTCATGGTCAAGACCGGCGGTCTCGCCGTCGCCTACTGAGGCGCGGACCCGCCGTGCACGAGGCGAGGCGTCCCCGCTCGGGGGCGCCTCGCGTCGTCTCCTCGCGAGCGGATCCTGCGAGTCGGCGGCAGGATGGACGCGAAGGAGGCCCCATGACCGAGACGACCGAGCGACGCGCGCCGCTGCCAGTGCCCATCGACCCGCCGGAGACGTTTCGCAGTCCGGCCTTCGCGCAGGGCATGGTGCTGCCCGCCGGCCGCACCCTCTACGTCGGCGGGCAGAACGGCACCGACGCGGACGGTCGGATCGTCGAGGGCGGGCTCGGTCCGCAGACCGAGCAGGCGCTGCGCAACGTCATCGCGGTGCTCGCGGCGGCCGGCACCGACGTCGACCATGTCGCGAAGCTCACGATCTACCTCGATCCGGGGGTGTCGCCCGACGCGGCGTACGAGGCATCGCGGCGGGTGTGGACCGCGCGGACCGCGGTCACGGTGCTCGCGGTGAAGCCCGGCAGGCCCGAGGCGCTCGTCGAGATCGAGGCCGTCGCGACGCTGCCGTAGCGGGAGCATCGCCGGCGATGGCGTCCCGCGCGCGCGGGGTGGGCGCAATTGGCTGCTGCGGGCCGCCGGGTGGGACCGTTTGCGTCCACTACCGGGCGATCGGGATCGTGAGCGCCGAGGCGCCGCCGAGGGCGATGACCGCCTCGCCGCGTGGACTCGGCTCGTAGCGCGCCGGGAAGCCGCCCCAGAACGGGTTGACGGGCGCGAGCCAGCGGCCGCCGATCGTGAGCCGCAGCTCGTCGCCCGCGCGGAACCGCGTCGCCGAGGCGCCGAGCTCGATCCTGGCGTCGACGGCGGCGCGCGGAGCGAGCGGCTCGAGGCGGTCGAAGGCGCGGGTCTCCACCGCCGCGGTGTCGGTGGCATCGGCGCCCCGCGTCGACCCGTGCAGAGCGAGCCGCAGCATGCCGTCCGTGACATGGTCGCGGCCGTAGCCGTAGGAGCCCTCGAAGGGCACGACGCGGCCGCCCCGCCACTTCTCGACCGCCGCGAAGAGATGCGCGTCGCCCCCGCGCTCGAGCGCGATCCGCAGCCCGAGCGACATCGGCCCGATGACATCGGCGTCTTCCTCGAAGACGTGGGAGAACGCGAGCGCCGGGCCGCGCAGACGCAGGCGCGCGATCGCGTTCTGCCCCGCATCGGCACCGCCGCTGACCTCGGCGCCGATCGACAGCCGGCCCTCGTCGGCGAGGAGCAGCCGTGTCCAGCTCGTCCCCGCGATCGGCCACTCCTGCGCCGCGCGGACCTCCGCGACCTCGTCGCCGCGCTCGCGCACCTCGAGCCGGACCGGCGCCGGCGGCGCCTCGCCCGAGCCGAGCAGGTGGCGGCCGAGGAACGCCTCCTGCGCGGCGAGGCCCTCGGCGCCGTAGAACGCGGCCCACTTGCCGCCGCGGTGGGTGTAGACGAGCCGCTCGGCCGAGCCCGCCTCGAGGACGGCCCGCCAGGAGCCCTGGCTGTGCAGCCGATGGTCCGAGAAGCTCGCGCACACGAGCATCGGGACCTCGATCCGGGCGAGGTCGGGGACCATCGCGGTCCACCAGTCGTCGCGCAGCGGATGCAGCGCGCGACCCGTCGCGAGGTCGGTCGTCGTGCGCATCCGGCGGCGGGTCATCGCCGCCCAGACCACCGAGAAGCCGCGCTCGGGGACCCCGCCCGGAGTCATGAAGTCGCGGTAGACGTCGGTGAAGCCCTCCCACGGCACGATCGCGGCGAGATGCGGTGGGCGACGCGCCGCGACCCGGTACTGGGAGAGCGCGAGATAGGACACGCCGAGCAGGCCGACCCGGCCGTTCGACCACGGCTGCGTCCCCGCCCACTCGACGAGCTCCGCGAAGTCCTCGGCCTCCGTCTCCGACATGAGGCTGCCGACCCCCTCGGAGCGACCAGCGCCCCGGCTGTCCGCGTTGACGACCGCGTAGCCGAGGCTCGTCCAGTGCACCGGATCGGGCGCCTCCCAGCCGGTCTCGCTCGAGATCGTGAGCGGCTCCGACAGGTGCATGATGCGGAACTGCGGGCTGAGGCCCCAGCGCCGTCCGCGCCGGCCGCGCGGCCGAGGGAGCGCGTCCTTCCCGTAGGGGTGCGCCGAGAGGATGACGGGGAACGGGCCGGGACCCGGTGGCCGGTAGACGTTGACCCGCAGGACGACGCCGTCGCGCATCCGCACCTCGACATCGCGGTCCTTGGCGAGGCCGGCCGGCGCCGCGACGACGGTGACGGGCGGACGCAGGAAGTGCCGCACCCGCCGGGCGAGATAGCGCAGGCGTCCCGGCCGGCGCCAGGGACGGTCGGTGCGCGCGCTCATGATGGCGCAATGCTAGAACGCGACCCGAGCCCCGTGCGAGGACCCGCGAGCCTGCCGCACGTCGCGCGGTCGGCGTCTGCTTCGGCTCAGCCGCCGTTGTAGAGGGTCCCGAGGGCCCCGCCCTCGACGTTGTACTCGCCGCCCGTGACGTAGGAGGCGGCGTCGGACAGCAGGAACGCCACGACCTCGGCGACCTCGAACGGCGATCCGACACGGCCGAGCGGCACCGAGGTCGACACCGCCGCGAGCCCCGCCTCCTCGTCGCCGACGAGCTCCGTCACGAGCGCGCGCAGCATGCGCGTGTCGATCATGCCCGGCAGGACCGCGTTCACGCGGACGCCGGAGTCCTTCAGGTCGGCGACCGCCATCTTCGTCAGGCCGACGACGGCGTGCTTCGCCGCCCCGTAGGCGGCCGAGCCGGAGAGGCCGGTCGCGGCGGCGATCGACGCGGTGTTCACGACGGACCCGCGCCCGCGTGCGATCATCCCCGGCAGCACGTGCTTGAGCCCGAGGAACACGCCGCGCACGTTGACCGCGATGACCTTGTCGAACATGTCGGTCGGGTACTCGGTGATGTGGGCGACGGCGCCCTCGATGCCCGCGTTGTTGAAGAACGCGTCGATCCCGCCGAGCTCGTCGCGGGCGTACTCGACGTACGCCTTGACCTGCGTCTCGTCGGTGACATCGGCCGCGAAGGTGTGCACCCGGCCCGCCGCGTAGGCCTCGCGCACGACGCGCTCGGTCGCCTTGACGAGTGCGCCCTCGTCGCGGTCGACGAGCAGCACGCGTGCGCCGCGGCGTGCGAGCACGATCGCCGTCGCCACGCCGATGCCCCCGGCGCCGCCCGTGATGACCGCGTTCTTGCCGATGAAGTCCTGTGTCCCGGACATGAATAAGCTCCTTGCCCCTGCGCCGTTGCAGGAGTTGGTGTGACTCACCATAGACCCGCTAGCGTGGCCGACGAGCGGCGACGCGGCCGCGGATCCAGATTCGAGGAGCCCACGATGCCGGATGCACTCGAGGCCGTCTACGCCATGCTTCGCTCGAGCGGACTCGACTTCCACGGGCCGGTGGAGGCGCTGCGCCGGGACTTCGATGCGATGCTCATGGCGACGCCGCCGCCGCAGCACGTCGAGTACGCGCACGATCGGATCGCGGGGGTCCCGGTGCTGACGGCGCGCACGGCCGCGTCCGGCGACCGCGTGCTCGTCTATCTCCACGGCGGCGCCTATGTCTCCGGGTCCTCCCGCGGGTACGCCGGATTCATCGGCGCGCTCGTCGACGCCTCGGGCGCCCGCGCGATCGGCGTCGACTACCGGCTCGCGCCAGAGCACCCGTACCCGGCCGGCGTCGAGGACGCCGCGGCGGTGCTCCGCGCGGTCATCGCCGAGCACGGCGCACAGCGAGTCGCGATCGCGGGCGACTCCGCCGGCGGCGGCCTCGCCGCCGCGACCCTCGTGCGGCTGCGCGACGCGGGCGCCGAGCTGCCGGCCTGCGCGGTGCTCTTCTCCCCGTGGGTCGACCTCAGCTGCCAGTCCGACTCGTACGCCGACAACGCCGACGTCGACCCGAGCCTGACCCGCGACGGACTGCTCGCCGCGGCCGCGCACTACCTCGGGGACGTCGACGCGGAGGACGAGGGCGTGAGCCCGCTCTACGCCGACCTCGCGGGCCTGCCGCCGACGCTCATCCAGGTCGGCTCGATCGAGATCCTGCTGAACGACTCCCTCGAGTTCGCGGCGGCGCTCGCGAGCGACGGCGTCGAGGTCGACCTCCAGGTGCGTCCCGGCATGCCGCACGTCTACGCGAGCTTCGCGGGCGTGCTGGCGCAGGCCGATCGAGCGGTCGCCGATGCCGGCCGATTCGTCGCCGAGCACACGGCGTGATCGGGAGAACGCGATGACCACGACCGAGCTCGACCTCGTCATCGTCGGCGCCGGATTCGGCGGCATCCACATGCTCCAGCGGGCGAGCGCCGACGGCCTGCGCGCCCGGGCGTACGAGCGCGGCGCCGGCCTCGGCGGCACCTGGTACTGGAACCGCTATCCGGGGGCGCGCTGCGACTTCGACTCGTTCGACTACTCCTACGAGTTCGATCCGGAGCTCGAGCGCGAGTGGGTCTGGTCGGAGCGCTACCCGTCGCAGCCGGAGATCCTGCGCTACCTCGACCACGTCGTCGACCGCTACGGCATCCGCGAGCGCATCCAGCTGCGCTCGAGCGTCACCGCGGCGCGCTGGGACGAGCCGAGCGGCCGCTGGACGATCGAGATCGACGGGCCGGACGGGCGCGAGACGGTGCGGGCCAAATGGCTCGTGCTCGCCGTCGGCGCGCTCTCGAAGCCGCAGCTGCCGGACTATCCGGGGCTCGAGGACTTCTCCGGTGAGGTCCTCGTCGCGGGCGACTGGCCCGAGGAGCAGCCGGACCTCGCCGGCAAGCGCGTCGCGGTCATGGGCACCGGATCGAGCGGCGTGCAGGTGATCCCGCCGCTCGCGGACGTCGCGCAGCGTCTCAGCGTGCTCGTGCGCACCCCGAGCTACGTCGTGCCCGCCCGCAACCACCCCGTCACCGAGGCCGAGTACCGCGAGCTGCTCGCGGGCGGCGAGGATCGCCGCGAGCGCAACCGCAACGCGCCGCTCGGCGTGCACTTCCCGTCGTACGGGCCCTCGGCGAAGGCGGCGAGCGCGACCGAGCGGGAGACGGCGTTCCAGGCGGCGTGGGACGCCGGCGGCTCGGCGATCCTCAGCGCCTACGACGACCTACTCGTCGACCTGGAGTCGAACGAGCTGCTCGCGCAGTGGCTGCGCGCCAAGGCCCGAGGCATCGTCCACGACCCTGCGGCGGCCGCGACGCTCACGAGCCAGACCTACCCGGTCGGCGCGCGCCGGATCGTCATCGACACCGAGTTCTACGAGACGTTCAACCGGGCCAACGTCGAGGCGGTCGACCTCAATGCGACGCCGGTCGAGCGCTTCACGCCCGGCGGCATCCGGCTCGCGGGCGGCCGGGAGATCCCGCTCGACGCTGTCGTCTTCGCGACCGGATACGACGCCGGCACCGGACCGGTCCTCGCGATCGACATCCTCGGCCGCGACGGCCGGCGACTGCGCGAGGCCTGGGCGAGCGGGCCGGTCACGCAGCTCGGCATCCAGGTCGCCGGCTTCCCGAACCTGTTCATGATCTCCGGGCCGCAGAGCCCATCGATCATGGCGAACGTCGTCAAGGCGATCGAGCAGCACGTCCCGTTCCTCGCGGAGCTCATGGCGCACGCCGAGGCGATGGGAGTCCGCAGCGTCGAGGCCGATCCTGCGGCGGCGACCGACTGGGCCGCGCAGGTCGAGGCGATCGCGCAGGTCCTCGTCCACTCGAAGGCGACCGGCTCCTGGTACTTCGGGTCGAACGTCCCGGGCAAGCCGACGGCGTTCCTCGCCTACGCCGGCGGGATCCCCGCGTATCGCGAGATCCTCGCCGAGAGCGCGCAGAACGGCTACCCGGGCTTCATCCTCACGGCCGGCGGTGCGGCATCCGCCGGGTGATCGGGGCGGTGCTCGTCGCGCTCGTCGCGGTCGGCGCCCTCACGGCGTGCGAGTGGCCGCGCCGCCTCTTCGACGGCGCGGTCGAGGAGGCGCTCGAGGGCTCGTTCTACCACCCGCCGACGCCGATGCCGAGCGGGCGTCCGGGCGACGTGGTGCGCAGCCAGCGGATCGAGAGCGCGCCCGACGGAGTCGACGCGTACCGCGTGGTGTACCACTCGACGGACCTCGACGGGCAGGACATCCTCGTCTCGGGCGTCGTCGCGGCGCCGTCCGGACCGGCCCCCGCCGGCGGCCGCACGGTCGTCGCCTGGGGGCATCCGACGACCGGCATCGCGCCGCGCTGCGCGCCGTCGGTCGGCATCGACCCCTTCGACCTCGTCGAGGGCTTCGCCGACCTCATCGCGCGCGGCTACGCGGTCGCCTACACCGACTACGCGGGGATGGGGATGCCGGGAGAGAGCGCCTATCTGATCGGCTCGACCGAGGGCCGCAACGTGCTCGACTCGGTCCGCGCGGCGCAGCGGCTCGACCTCGGGGCGAGCGACCGGGTCGCGCTGTGGGGCCACTCGCAGGGCGGTCAGGCGGTCCTCTTCGCCGCGCAGCTCGCCGCCGACTACGCGCCCGAGCTCGAGGTCGATGCGGTCGCGGTCGCGGCGCCGGCCGTCGACCTCGGCGGCCTGCTCGACGCGGACATCGACGACATCTCGGGGGTCACGATCTCCGCCTACGCCTTCGACGTCTTCGTCGACGTGTACGGCGGGACGCCTGGCGTGGCGCTCGACACGATCCTGGCCCCGGCCGCCGTCGACGTCGTGCCGCAGATGGCCGAGCTCTGCCTGTTCGGTCAGAACGCCGCGCTGCACGAGCTCGGCGAGCCGTTCGTCGACGGACGGTTCCTCATCGCCGACCCCGCGACGACCGAGCCGTGGGCGAGCCTGCTTCAGGAGAACACGCCCGGCGGGAGTCGGCTCGACGCGCCGCTGTTCGTCGCGCAGGGCGCGACCGACACCCTCGTGCGGCCCGAGCTCACCGCGAAGTTCGTCGCCGAGCAGCAGGGACTCGGGACGGACGTCACGAGCCTCGTCATCCCCGACACGGGGCACGGCCTGGTCGCGCTGCGCGCCCTGCCCGACCTGCTGGCGTGGCTCGACGCGCACGCTCCGGCGGCGCGTCCTCGTCCCAGCTGATTCCCCTCGACGCCGCGGCGTGCCACAATGACGCGTCCGCCGAGCCAGAACGCGATGGCGAGCGAGTCACAGTCGAGTCAGGAACGAGGAGCCGATGAGCGCCCAGGACATCCCCGACACCCCCGAGGTCCGCGCCGCGATGGACAAGGCCCAGGCCGAGGCCCTCGAGCGCAACGGCCTCCAGCCCGGCACCGTCGACGTCTGGGAGGACGGCTACCGGGCCGCGAAGACCGCCGACTCGACCTTCGAGTGGTGGTACTTCGACTGCCAGTTCGACGACGGCTCGACCCTCGTCGTGACGTTCTCGAACAAGCCGCACACCGCGCCCGACGGCCCCATCACGCCGACGCTGCTCGTCATCCGCCAGCAGCCCGACGGCACGAGCGTGCACCTCGAGCCGAGCTTCGCCGAGGGCGAGTTCAGCGCGAGCACCGAGCGCTGCGACGTGCGGATCGCCCGGAGCACGGTGACGGGCGACCTCGCCCACTACGAGCTGCACGTCGAAGCGGAGGGCATCGTCGCCGACGTCGTGATCGACCGCGTCGCGCCGTCCTGGCGGCCCGGTGCCGGCGTGTCCTACTTCGACCAGGCGAAGACCTCCTACCTCGCCTGGGTCGTGCCGGTGCCCTACGGCACGGCGCGCGCGAGGATCACGGAGCAGGGGACGACGAAGGAACTGACCGGCTCGGCCTACCACGACCACAACTGGGGCAACAAGCTCATGGGCTCGTTCCTCGACCACTGGTACTGGGGCCGGGCCCACATCGGCGACTACTCGCTCGTCTATGTCCGGATGACGACGAAGGGCTTCATGGGCCTCGGCGTGGTGAACATCCCGACGTTCTTCCTCGCGAAGGGCGGCGAGCTCGTCACCGACGACATGATCCCGCTGCGCCTCGAGACGTCCGACGACGTGCCCGGGCCCGGCCATCAGAGCTACCCGACGAAGCTCGACTGGTCGTGGCGCACGGAGCGCGGCACGATCACGCTCTCGGTCCGCGACCCGAAGCTCATCGAGTCGCTCGACATGCACGTCGAGCACCGGGGCTTCTCCCGGCTGCTGCACGCCGGCGACCATCCCATGTACTACGACTTCAACGCGGACGCCGTGCTCGACATCGATCTCGTCGATCTCAAGGACCGGGTCGAGGGCAGGACGCTCTTCGAGAAGATGATGTTCCACTGAGCCCGGCGCGGGCGCGCGATAGCATGCGAGAGGTGCCGCGAGGGAGCGGGCCGGATGGGATGCACGCGACATGAGGATCACCGCCGCCGTCACCGATTCCGTCGGAGCACCGCTGTCGATCCGCGCGCTCGAGCTCGACGAGCCGCGCCCCGACGAGGTGCGCGTCCGGCTCGTCGCCTCGGGCGTGTGCCACACCGACGCGGTCGTCCGCGACGGCTGGATCCCCACGACGTTCCCGATCGTGCTCGGGCACGAGGGCTCCGGCGTCGTCGAGGCGGTCGGCTCGAGCGTGACGCACGTCGCGCCCGGCGACCACGTCGTGCTCACGGCGGCGTCCTGCGGCGTGTGCCGCAGCTGCGTCTCCGGCCACCAGTCGTACTGCCTGGAGTCCTACGGCCAGAACTTCGCGGGCGGCCGCGGATTCGGCACCGACGGCTCGCTGACCGACGACGCGGGCAACGCGATCAACTCGCACTTCTTCGGGCAGTCGTCGTTCTCCAGCCATGTGAACGCGGCCGGCCGCAGCGTCGTCAAGGTGCGCAAGGACGTGCCGCTCGAGCTGCTCGGCCCGCTCGGCTGCGGCGTGCAGACCGGCGCGGGTGCCGTGCTCAACGTGCTGAGGCCCGGCCCGGGCGACTCGATCGCCATCTTCGGCACGGGTGCCGTCGGCATGTCGGCACTGCTCGCGGCGGTCGTCGCGCGCGCGTCGACGATCATCGCGGTCGACGTCAATCCCGCGCGGCTCGAGGTGGCCCGCGAGCTCGGCGCGACGCACACAGTCAACGGGGCCGACGAGGACGCGCTCGAGCGGATCCGCGAGATCACCGGCGGCGGCGTGCGCTTCGCGCTGGACACGACGGGCGTCGGCGCCGTCTTCACGCAGATGGTCGACGCGCTCGCGCCCGCCGGCCACGCGGGCGAGATCGGCGCCGCGAAGGCGGGGACGATCGGCGGCATCGACATCGGCACGACGCTCGGGCGGGGGGTCACCGTCTCGTTCATCCTCGAGGGCGACTCGGTGCCGCAGCTGTTCATCCCCGAGCTCATCGAGCTGTGGCAGGCGGGCGCGTTCCCCTTCGACCGGCTCGTCAAGCAGTACGCCTTCGCCGACATCAACCGGGCGTTCGAGGACTCGGAGCGCGGCGACACGCTCAAGCCCGTCGTCGTGTTCTGAGCACGCGACCTCGCACGACGATCCCGAGATCACGATGCTGCCGCGCTTCCTCCGCCCGCCCGTCGCCGCGATGTCGCGCACGCGGCTCTTCCGCAGCCTCGGGCCGAAGGTCATGCCGCGGCTCGAGCGCGCGACCCGCGCGATCAACCGCGGCCGCACGCCGCTGTCGGGCGCGATCGTCCCGTCGCTCGTGCTGCACACGATCGGGGCGAGGTCGGGGCAGCCGCGGCGCACCGAGCTGATGTACTGCCCGGACGGCGCCGACATGCTCGTGACGGGCAGCAACTTCGCGGGCGCGAAGCATCCCGCCTGGACGGCGAACCTTGCGGCGCACCCGGAGGTCTTCGTCGAGGTGAAGGGCCGCCGCATCGACGTCGTGGCGATCCGGGTGCCGGACGAGGAGCGCGAGGCGACCTGGGTCAAGCTCGAGCGCAACTGGCCCGGCTATCGCGGCTACGAGCGCACCGCGGGCCGCGACCTGAGAATCTTCCGCCTCACGCCGAGGTAGCGGGTGCCTCCTCGGCGCGAGAGGCAGTCGCCGACTAGTGGAGCGCCACCGGCACCGGGCCGTCCTGCGGGGCCGGCTTGCGGATGAAGAAGACGAGCACGACGATCGCGATCGCCGCGAAGGCGGCGACGAGCAGCGCGCCGTGGGTGCCCTCGGCGACCGCTGCCGCGGCCGGCTGCTGGCCCTCGGGCACGACGCCGCGCCCCATCGTGTAGATGACCATGAAGACCGAGGTGCCGAGGGCGCCGGCGATCTGCTGCACGGTGCTGATGCCCGCGCTCGCATACGTGTAGTACTGCCGCTTGACGCCGGCCATGGCGACCGTGAAGAGGGGCGAGAAGAGCAGCGCCAGACCCGCGCAGAGCACGAGGTAGAGGGCGACGACCGTCCACTTCGAGGCGTCGGGGGTGAACAGGAATGCCATGAGCCAGAGCGCGATCGTCGTGATGATCGCGCCGGGGATGACGAGGGGGCGGGGGCCGATCCTGTCGTAGAGACCGCCGACGATCGGGCCTGCGAGGCCCATCAGGAGGCCGCCGGGCATGACCATGAGCCCCGACTGCAGCGGGTCGGCCTGCAGACCCTCCTGGATGTAGAACGGCAGCAGCGTGAGCGAGCCGAAGAGGATCGCGTTCATGACGACCATCGTGATGACGGCCCAGGTGAACGCGCGCGAGCTGAAGATGCGCAGGTCGATGAGCGCCGAGTCGGACCTCTGCAGGTGGATCTGGCGCAGCACGAAGGCGGCGAGCGCGACGAGGCCGACGGCGATCGGCACCCACGGCGCGAGCTGCTTCGAGTCGGCGATCTGGTCGCCGAAGCTGGAGAGGCCGTAGACGAGCCCGCCGAAGGCGAAGATCGACAGGATGACGGAGAGCACGTCGACGGGCACGCGCGAGGTCTCGGTGATGTTCACCATCTTCCAGATGCCGAGCAGCAGGGCGATGACGCCGAGCGGGAGGATGATGCTGAACAGGGCCGACCACGGCAGGAACGTCACGATGACGCCGCCGGCGAGCGGTCCGAGGACCGGCGCGACGGAGATGACGACGCCGATCAGGCCCATCATGACGCCGCGACGGGCCGGGGGCACGAGCGTCATGATCGAGGTCATCAGCAGCGGCGTCATGACGCCCGTGCCCGCGGCCTGCAGCACCCGGGCGACGAGCAGCACGCCGAACTGGATCTCGACCGGCAGGAGCGTCGTGACCGAGCCGATCGCGGTGCCGAGCACGAACAGGGCGATCGCGCCGATGAACACCGCCCGCGTCGTGAAGCGCTTCATGAAGAAGCCGGTGAGCGGGATGACGATCGCCATCGTCAGCATGTAGGCGGTCACGAGGAACTGGCCCGTGACCGGGTCGACGCCGAGGTCCTTCATGATCGTCGGCAGCGCGACGCCGACGATCGTCTCGTTGAGCATCACGACGAACGCCGAGACGAGGAGCAGGACGAGGACGATCCTGTGGGCGGAGGAGAGGCGCCCGGGGGCGGCGGTGGCGTCGGAGACGGCGTCGGTGGTCACCGGAGAATCATGGCATCAGAATCGTTCCCGGCGCGCGCGTCAGCGGGCCCTGCGCGCCGCGACGCGCATCTGGATGAGCGAGGCGACGACGGCGACCGCCATCGCGCCGACGATGAAGGTCAGCGAGGCCCACGTCGGGATCTCGGGCGCCCAGCCGATGCCCTCGCCGCCGTTGATGAACGGGAGGTCGTTCTCGTGCATCGCGTGCAGCACGAGCTTGACGCCGATGAACGCGAGGATCGCGGCGATCCCGTACTTGAGGTAGACGAGCCGCTCGGCGAGGTCGCCGAGCAGGAAGTAGAGCTGGCGCAGACCCATGAGTGCGAAGACGTTCGCGGCGAACACGATGAACGGGCTCTGCGTGATCCCGAAGATCGCGGGGATCGAGTCGAGCGCGAAGACGAGGTCGGTGATGCCGAGCGAGACGAGCACGATGACGACGGGCGTCCAGGCGCGCCGGCCGTCGACGACGACGCGGAATCTCGTGCCGTGGAAGTCGCTCGTCGAGTGGATGCGCGAGCGGATGAGGCGCAGCAGCTTGTTCTCCCGCTGCTCCTCGTCCTCGTGGCCCGTGAACGCCTGGTTCCACGCGGTGTAGAGCAGGAAGGCGCCGAAGATGAAGAAGACCCACGTGAAGTTCTCGATCAGCGCGGCGCCGAGCAGGATGAAGCCGGCGCGCAGCACGAGCGCGATGATGATGCCGGCCATGAGCAGCGGCTGCTGCAGGTCGCGGGGGACCGCGAAGCGGTTCATGATGATGAGGAAGACGAAGAGGTTGTCGACCGAGAGCGAGTACTCGGTGAGCCAGCCCGCGATGAACTGCCCGCCGTGCTCCGCGTCGCCGATGACGAAGAGCACGCCCGCGAAGACGAGTGCGAGGGTGACGTAGAACGCGATCCAGAGCCCGCTCTCGCGCGTGGACGGGACATGCGGCCGCTTGAACGCGATGACGACGTCGGCGATCAGGATGAGCGTGATGACCGCGAGCGAGCCCCACTCGAACCAGGGGTTGATCTCCATGGGAGCCTTTCGGGGATGCGGAAACGGCGCCGAACGTCTCTCCCGCGACCTGGCCTGATCGGCACCGAGCCGCCGCCGCCCCGGGCCTGAGTGCGACCGTACTGACGAGGCGAACGAGCTGGGATACTCCCCTTCGTGCTGACGAGTCTAGCGACGCCGCAGCCCGCGGACGGCATGCTCGGATCCGCTAGATTGTCGCAATGACCGACCTGCTGCCGCCCGAGGCGCAGGTGCGCCGGGGACCCTCCCGACGCACGCCTCGGGCCCTCGCCGCCATCATCTTCGCGAGCCGCTGGCTCCAGGCGCCGCTCTACATCGGGCTCATCGTCGCGCAGCTCGTCTACGTCATCGTCTTCGGCATCGACCTCGCGCACCTCGTCGAGGAGGTCTGGCTCGGCATCACCGACCCGGCCCATCACGAGATGGACGAGGCGACGATCATGCTCGCCGTCCTCGGCCTCATCGACGTCGTGATGATCGCGAACCTGCTCATCATGGTCATCATCGGCGGCTACGAGATCTTCGTCTCCAGGACGGGCATCCAGGAGCACCCCGACCAGCCGGACTGGCTCAACCACGTCAACGCGAACCTGCTCAAGGTCAAGCTCGCGATCTCCATCATCTCGATCTCATCGATCCATCTGCTCGCGACGTTCATCGAGGTCGGAGCGCTGCCCGCCGAGGGCGCCATCACGGGCGAGCACGAGGAGGGGCGCTACACCTTCACGGGCGTCGTCATGCAGGTCGTCATCCACCTCGCGTTCATCGTCTCGGCGGTCGCGCTCGCCTGGATCGACCGGATGAGCTCGACGCATCGCCGCGAGGTCGTCGCCGCGCACGCGGGCTGAGTCGCCGCGTTCTGCGCGGGCTCAGTACGCGACGAGGCTCCTCCTCAGGGCGTCGGGGCCGCGGTGCTGTCGGCGGCCGCCTGCTCCTCTTTCCGGCTGCGACGGTCGAAGAGGCCGCCGATGAACTGCCAGCCGGCGTAGCCGAAGAGCAGCACGGCGAGGCCGATCACGAGCCAGGTCTTGCCGCCGCCGCCGACGGCGTTGTTGAGGTAGCCGATCCACGGCACCGAGTACCAGACGGTGCCCTGGATCTGCGCGGGGATGATCGCGTTCTCATCGGCGGCGCCGTTGTTGTCGCCCTTGGTCGTGAAGCTCAGCTCGCCGCTCGTCGAGCGCGAGACGGCGATGACGCGGTGCGTGATGTACTCGGGCTGGCCGGGCGCGATCTGGTAGGTGATGACGTCGCCGATGCCGATCTGCTCGGGCGCGATCGGTTTGACGATGACGAGCGTGCCGGGCGGGAGCGTCGGCTCCATCGACTTGGTGAGGACCGTGAGCGGGACGGAGTTCGTCGCCCACGGCACGACGATCACCGCAGCGGCGATACCGACGACGATGAGGAGAAGACCGGCGCTGACTCCGGCCGCGATGTACGACCAGACCCCCTTCTCGCGGCGACCCGTGCCGGGCGCTTGCTGCCTTGCCATTGAGGTTCCCCTGTCCTACGGTCGACGACCACCCAGCGACGCTGGACGTAAATGCGGGCGAATGCGCCAGCGACGGCGGCACCTATCAGCACAAAGATGGCATACTCCTCCCACCACTGCACCGTATTGAACGCGAGGTTCTCGTCGAGCTCGGCGAAGGGTCGCGGGCCGCCCCAGCCGAACTCGAAGGATCCGCCGGCGATCGAGCCGGTCGAGGTCCCGCCGAGCGTCCACGGGGAGGCCGCGGATCCGGCCCCCGTGCTGCCGGTCGTGCCGGACTGGGCGCCGTCCGGCGCGGCGCCGTCCGCTGGCGTCGTGCCGCTCGAGCCGCCGCCGGACCCGCCGCCGCCCGAGCCGCCCCCGCCGGACGGGTCGACCGGGCCGATGGTCAGCGAGTTCGTGCACAGCGGCTGTCCGATCGAGTTGAGGTCGACCTCGCTGAGCTCGGCGATGAACGCGACCTGCGCGGCCTCGTTCTGCGCCGTCGTGCCGGTGATGTCGGGACGGAACCACAGCGACGTGTCGACGCGGACGACGGCGCCGGGAGGCAGCGGCGTGTCGCGCTCGAGGAAGTCGCTGCAGACGATGTCGTTCGCACCGACCTTCGAGGAGCTGCCGGAGGCGCCGTCGGCGGTCGTGCCGACCGTGGACAGGTTCATCGCGAGCGCGAAGTCCATCGAGGTCACGGTCATGTCGGAGACGCCGACGCGCACCCAGGCGGGCTCGTTCGTGCCGTTGCGGACGTAGAACGTGCCGGCGATCCGCGACCCGGGCACGAGCGACTGGCCGGCGGCGAAGACCGAGCCGTTCAGCGACGTGCTCCAGCTCGTGCCGTCGAGGCTCAGCTCGACGCCGCCCGTCACCGCGTGCGCGGAGCTCGTGGCCGGGGCGAGTCCGACGGCGGGGACGATCGCCAGCGCACCGACGGCGAGCGCGAGCGCGGCGGCCCGCAACGGCCACCCGGATCCCCGGGCGGACGTCGCTGCGTCGGTGCGGTTCGTCGTCATGAGCAGTAGATGTTCGCGTTTCCGCCGTTGTTGGTCACGTCGATCAGCCCGCTCGCGACCGGGGTCCACGTCGAGCCGGACTTGTAGTAGGCCGTGAGGACGACGTCGGTGAGGTCCGGCTTGCCCTGCGCGTTCCACCAGGTGGTGATCGCGCTCGCGTTCCAGCCGAAGTTGGTCTGGACCGTCGAGGAGCCCCAGAAGTTCGTCGTGATCGAGCCGCTCTGCGGGCTCGACGCGTCCATCCCCGCGAGGTAGATGGCCCACTTGGAGGCGTTCACGTTCCCGTTGCCGGGGTTGCTCCAGGAGAACTCGAGCGACCACTGCGATCCGCTGCAGGTGATCGGCGCCAGGACGGGGCCCGTGGGCGTCGGGGTCGGCGTCGGAGTCGGAGTCGGCGCGGGCGGGGTGGCGCAGTAGATGCGATTGTCGTTCGTCCCCTGGTGCACGAAGCCCATCGCGCGCGGCTCGGTGATCCGGCGGTAGACGTCCGCGTTCGTGATCTGCTGCTCGATCGTCATCTCGACCGTGACCGAGGAGCCCGAGGCGGGCAGGCCGTTGGCGGCGAGATAGTTCTGGAGATACGTCCAGTACGACTCGATGCCCGTCGTCGTGTTGTAGAGCTGGATCTTCGGGTCGTACCCGTTGTTCTGCACCTCGATCTGCTGTGCGGGCACGGTGAAGGGCTGACCCGAGCCGTCGAGGCCGTGGTAGGTCCACATCATGCGGAAGCGGATCTCGCCCTGGTAGCCGGTGCTGGCGGCCCAGCCGCTCTCGCCGAAGGTGTTCCCGCTGTTGGCGCTGCAGGAAGCCGGGTAGCCGTTCGGATAGGTGTTCGCGGGGGGCAGCGGAGTGCCGATGAGGTCGAAGCGGAAGCCCTGGCGGCGGTAGTCGAGCGTGCTGTGCGTCCCGGCGGCGTTCTGCACGCACGGCGCCGTGCGGATCTGCTTCCGGTCGCCCGATGCGCCGCTTCCGCCCTGAGAGTTCGGGTTGATCTGCAGGTCGGTGTACTGGAGGCAGAGGCGGTTCGGCGTGCCGCTGCTGGCCGCCTCGACGATCCGGTAGGTGCCGTCCCCGCGACCCTCGATGACCCAGCGCTGATTCGTCGCATTCGGGTCGGGGGCGCCGAGGGTGATGTCGGTCGTCTGATTCGTGAACTGCCAGCGCGGCGTCGTCGGCTGGTCCCAGCCGTCGATGTTCTGCAGCAGCATGAACTCGCCCGAGCTGTTCGGCGCCGCGACGAGCCGCACCTGGTCGTTGTACCCGCCGCAGCCGAGGTTGGCGCTCAGCCCGAATCGATCCGGGACCGCGCCGTAGGCGCGGCAGTAGGCGCCGACGGTCGTGATGCTCGGCGTCGGGGCGCCGAAGGCAGCGGCGTCATAGGCGCTGTAGACGTAGAAGCGTCCCGCGCCGTTGAAGAGGTTCGCGATGTCCTGCGTGAGCACCTGCTGCTGCACGGTCGCGGCCGTCGCCGTGACGCTCCAGGCCGAGCCCGCAGCGTAGACCAGCTTCCCGGCGAGATCGATCTTGGTGCTCGTCGCCCCGTAGCTCGCGACGACCGCGCTGTTGAACGTCGTCTTGACGCACAGCACGACGCTCGCGCCGGGAGCGAGCTTGAGCGGGATCCCCGCACTCGAGTAGGTGAAGGGCGCCGCGAGCGTTCCGGTCTGTTGGTCGGCGAGCGCGGCGGCGACGGAGCAGCTGCCGGCGTTCGCGACCGAGCCGATCGCGACCGAGATCTCCGCGGGCAGCCCGGGGCTCGTCGCGTCGTGCGGGGTCAGCACGAGCTCATAGCTCGCATCTCGCGTTCCCGTGTTCTGGATCGTGACCGCGCCCGCCGTCGCGTAGGCGCTGGTCGCCTGGTCGTAGGTGAAGTTGAGGCCCGCGACGCTGTTCGACTGCGACACGCCGGGCGTCGCCGCGCCCGCCGTCGCGTTCAGCCCGAGCGGGTCGGTGACGGCGGCGTAGGCGATGCCGGTGCCGGCGGCGAGGAGGAACGCGACGGATCCCGCGATGATGGCGACTCGCGCGCGCCTCATGATCCCGAGTCTCCCGAGATCGTCACGTCGAACGTCATCGCTGACGACGGGACGATGCCGGAATCAGCGGTGATCTGCACGCAGAGCTTCCTCGTGACGCCGTCGCCGATCGAGCCGACCGCCGTCGGCGTGCTGATCGCGAGCGCCGGGTCGGTCAGGTACGGGCTGGAGAGGAAACCGGAGGTCGTGCAGGCGTCGTCGAGCTCGAGGCGCAGCGCGTAGCCGCTCCCGGTCGTGGACGTGAGCGTCGCGCTCACGTCGAGATCAAGATCGCCGTCGTTGTGCAGCTGGACCGGGATCGTCTTCGACTCGCCGGGCAGCAGGTCGGTGAACGCCGCCGAGGCGCTCGTCGGATCGCCCACCGCGAAGCGCAGCGAGACCTCGCCCTCGACGACGATGACGCCGGGATCGAGGGTGGCCTCGTCGTTCCAGAGCGCGTAGGTCCCGCCCCCGGCGACGACGCCGACGAGGATGGCCCCGCCGAGTGCCGAGGCCCCGATGCCGACGCTCCTGGTCCGACGGCGCAGCCGCGCCAGCTTCGCGGCCTGCGCCCGGGGGCTGCGCGGCTGGCGCGAGAGCGCATGCCGCCCTGCACGCGCTTGCGCGCGTGAGGGGCGAGCGTGGCGTCCGGCCATGATCGGCACCTTTCGGGGGAGGGGTGCTCCGAGACGGGGAAGGCCTGGAGAGGGATGCAGCGCGTGGTTCCCGTTCGTCCGGGGCCTGCGCGCTACGTGCAGGCCCCGGACGGGTTCGGTGCTACGGGAGGATGACCTGCTGCAGGGTGAGCAGGACGGCGTCCGTGAGGTCGAACTCCGCGAGCTGCTGGTCGAGCCCGTCGACCGCGTCGTCGAAGTGAACCGAGATGACCACCGTGTAGGTCGCGACCTCTTCTTCGTCGGAGCTGACCGAGAGGATCTGCGTGCCGACCGGGAGGTCGTTCGGGTTGAACGTCGCCTGGTTGCCGCTCGTCACGGTGTCCGCGAGCACGATGTTCGGGTTCGACGCCGTCTGGTCGACGCTCTCGAGGCTGATCTCGATGCCCTCGAAGAGCGGGTCGCTCGCGAGCGTGCTCTCGAGCTCCGCGAGGAACGCGAACGAAAGGTTGTCGCCCTCGGCGGTGATGGTCAGCTCCTCGGACTCCCAGTAGACGGTGTCGCCGGGGACGATCGCGTAGCCGGCGCCCTCGTTGCCCCAGCTCGTGATCTCGTCGGTGAGGTCTTCGTCGGTGTACCAGGTGCCGTTGCCCGCCGCGGCCTCGAGCGTGAGCTGGCCGCTGTCGACGGTGCCGGCGGAGAGGTTCGCCGAGTCGTTCCAGAGGGCGAAGGTGCCGCCGCCGCCGAGGAGGAGGAGGGTCGCGGCGCCGACTGCGATGGCGCCCTTGGCGTTTCGGTTCATGGTGTAGCGCTTCCTTTCGGGCGCGCGAGGGCACGCCCCGCCGCCGGACGCGTCCGGCACGAGGGCACGCTCCCGCAGACCCATGGGTCGGGTGGGAGTGAATCGGGTTTGTTCGGGTTGGCACCGCGTTGCACACATCGGGGCCAGGAACAAGGCTAGCGAGCGACGCGCCGAACGTGGGGATTCCTCATGTCCCCAGTGAGGGGGTCCCCCCGTCGGGTTGTCCCCGAACGGGGGGCGCGCTCGCCGGGGCCGCCGACGGCTTCCCGGGCCGGGCACGCGGGTGCAGACTGGGCAGGCGGCGAAGGAGGCGCGGTGGGCGCAGCGGGTGCACGGAGTGCGGATGCGATCGTCGTCGGGGGTGGCCTCGCGGGCCTCGTCGCGGCGTGCGAGCTGCTCGCCGCCGGCCGGCGGGTCACGCTCCTGGATCAGGAGAGCGCGGCGAACCTCGGCGGCCAGGCGTACTGGTCGTTCGGCGGGCTCTTCCTCGTCGACACTCCCGGCCAGCGCCGGCTCGGCGTGCGCGACTCGGCGGAGCTCGCCTGGCAGGACTGGCAGGGCGCGGCCGCCTGGGACCGGCTGGACGGCGAGCATCCGGCCGACGAGTGGGCGATGCGCTGGGGGCGGGCGAGCGTCGAATGGGCCGCGGGCGGGGAGCGCGCGTGGCTCGCCGCGAACGGCGTGCGGTTCACGCCGATGGTCGGCTGGGCGGAGCGCGGCGGACTCACCGCGACGGGCCACGGCAACTCGGTGCCGCGCTTCCACGTCGCCTGGGGGACCGGCACTGGCGTCTCGGAGCCGTTCGCGCGGCGCGTGCGCGCAGCCGCGGCCGACGGACGCCTCGACTACCGCCCGAGGCACCGCGTCGAGTCGCTCGTCGTCGAGGCGGGCGTCGTCGTCGGCGTCGCGGGCGTGGTGCTCGCCCCCGACGACGCGCCGCGCGGCGCGCCGTCGTCGCGCGAGGCGACCGCGGGCTTCGAGCTGCGCGCGCCGGCGGTGCTCGTCGCGACGGGCGGCATCGGCGGCGACCACGACCTCGTGCGCGCCTGGTGGCCCGACTCGCTCGGCACGCCGCCCGCCCGGATGGTCACGGGCGTGCCGGCGCATGTCGACGGCTCCGGGATCGCGTTCTGCGAGGCCGCCGGCGCGCGCACCGTGAACCGCGACCGGATGTGGCACTACACGGAGGGCATCGAGAACTTCGCTCCCGTGTGGCCCGGCCACGGCATCCGCATCCTGCCGGGGCCGTCCTCGATGTGGTTCGACGCGCTCGGGCGGCGACTGCCGGCGCCGGCACTGCCCGGCTACGACACGCTCGCGACGCTGCGCCACCTGCGCACCGACCCCGCGATCGCGGGCTTCGACCACTCGTGGTTCGTGCTCGACCAGCGCATCATCGAGAAGGAGTTCGCGCTGTCCGGCTCCGAGCAGAATCCGGACATCACCTCGGGCTCGATGCTGCGCGTGCTGCGCTCCCGGCTCGGGCGCGGCGCGCCGGCTCCCGTCGCCGCGTTCCAGCGCCACGGCTCCGACTTCGTCGCGGCCGACAGCCTCGACGAGCTCGTGCGGGGGATGAACGCGATCGGCGGCGGGCCCCAGCTGTCGGTGGAGTCGCTGCGGCGCGAGATCGCGGCGCGCGACGCGCAGTTCGCGAACCCGTTCGCGAAGGACGTCCAGGTGCAGGGCATCCACAACGCGCGGCGCTACCGTGGCGACCGACTGCTGCGCGTCGCGAAGCCGCACCGGATCCTCGATGCGGCGAACGGGCCGCTCGTCGCGGTCCGCCTCCACACGCTCACCCGCAAGTCGCTCGGCGGCATCCAGACCGACCTCGACTCGCGGGCGCTGCGCGCCGACGGCACGGTGCTGCCGGGGCTGTGGGCGGCGGGGGAGGCGGCGGGATTCGGCGGGGGCGGGGCGCACGGGTACAACGCGCTCGAGGGCACGTTCCTCGGCGGCTGCCTGCTGTCGGGGCGCGCCGCGGGCCGCTCGATGGCGGGCTGAGACCGCGCGGCAGGGTGCTCGGCAGCAGCGGCGCGGGCAGCCGGTGGAAGTGGACGCGGATGGCTGCTGCGGGGCATGCTCAGGGACCCTTTGCGTCCACCGCGCCGAGCGCCTCGGCGCGGGCGCGGCTACGCGGAGCGGTCGATCGCGCGCGCGGCTCGGGCGCGCACGGCGGCCTTGAACCAGCCCGAGTCGGGGATGCGCGCGAGCAGCGGCCCCGCGATGATCGTCATGAGCACGTAGGCGGTCGTCGTCGAGACGATGTACTGGGACAGCTGCGGGTTGCCCGCCGAGAGGGCCGTCGCCGCGAGCCCGGCGATGACGATCGAGAACTCCCCGCGCGGGGTCAGCGCGAAGCCGGCACGCCATCGGCCCGCGAGGCCGACGCCGGCGGCTCGTGCCGCGAGGTAGCCGGTGAGCACCTTCGTGCCGATCGTGACGACGGCGAGCGCGAGCGCCGGCAGCAGCACCGGCACGAGCGTCGCCGGCGCGGTGACGATCCCGAAGTAGACGAAGAAGATCGTCGCGAACAGGTCGCGCAGCGGCGAGAGGACGCGCACCGCCTCCTCGGCGACCTGGCCCGTGATCGCGATGCCGACGAGGAACGCGCCGACCGCGGTCGAGACCTTGAGCTCGGACGAGAGGCCGCCGACGAGCATCGTCAGGCCGAGGACGCCGATCAGCAGCGACTCGAGATGGTGGGTGGAGAAGACCCGCGAGATGGTCTTGCCGAAGCGCAGCGCGATGAACAGGATCACGAGCACGGCGACGACGGCGATCGCGACGGTGATCGCGGCCTGGGCGATCGCCTCGCCGACGACGATCGCCGAGACGATCGGGAGATAGAACGCCATCGCGAGGTCCTCGATGACGAGGACGGACAGGATGGTCGGCGTCTCGCGGTTGCCGAGGCGGCGAAGGTCTCGCAGCACCTTCGCGACGACGCCGGAGGAGCTGACCCAGGTGATGCCGGCGAAGGCGACGGCGGCGATCGGTCCCCAGCCCATGATGAGCGCGAAGGCGGCGCCAGGCACGGCGTTCAGCAACGCGTCCCAGAGGCCGGAGTACTTCGCCTGGCGCAGTCCCTTGACGAGCTCGGATGGCGAGTACTCGAGGCCGAGCATGAGCAGCAGCAGCACGACGCCGATCTCGGAGCCGATGTGGAAGAAGTCCATGCTCGCGTCGAGCGGGATGAGACTGCCCTCGCCGACGACGAGCCCGGCTGCGAGGTAGAGCGGGATCGGCGAGACGCCGACGCGGTTCGCGATCCGCGAGAGGACGCTGAGGACGAGCAGCAGAGCGCCGACCTCGATAAGGAGTACGGCGGTCTCGTGCACGGCTTAGCGCGGGCCTCGGTCGATGATGTCCACGAGCGCGTCGAGGCCCTTGCGGGTCCCCACGGCGACGACGACGTCGCCCGGCTCGAAGACGGTCTCCGGTCCGGGCGACGGGATGACCTGGCCGCCGCGGGCGATCGCGACGATCGAGGAGCCGGTCACGGTGCGCGCGCGGGTGTCGCCCATCGGTCGGCCGACGAACCCGCTGCCGACCGGCAGCGAGATCTCCTCGGTGTAGAGGCCGAGTCCGGCGTCGCCGAGCCCGGTGATCTTGCTCAGCGTGACGGAGGCGCTGAGGATCTCGCCGATCGTCGTCGCCTCGTCGTCGGTGAGGGAGACGGACTCGGTGCAGGCGTCGGGGTCGTCGTGATCGAAGACCGCGATGTCGCGCTCGCCGGAGCGGTAGGTGATGACCGAGATGCGTCGTCCGCCCTCGGTCAGGATGTCGTTGCGGACGCCGATGCCCGGGAGATCGACACGTTCGATGCGCACGCCCACGGCGTCAGAGCCTAGCAAAGCGTCGATGGGGCGCCGGTCCACGGCGTGCGACGATGGAGGGGTGCGTCGCCCGGGTCCGGCTCAAGCGCTGCGCGGCCTCGCCGCGGGCCTGCTGACGACGTTCCTCGCGCTCCTCTTCCACATCGTCGGCGGCGGTACGGCCCCGAGCGCGCTCGCCGTCGCGCTGTGCGCAGCAGCGACCTGCTGGGTCGCGATGCTCATCGGTCGCGCCCGGCCCTCGCTCGTGCTGCTCGTCGTCTCGACGGCGATCGCGCAGGGGGTGCTGCACGCCGCGTTCTCGATGGCGACCGCGACGGCGACGCTCGCGGTCGAGGGGCACGCGGGTCATGGCGGCCACCGCGACCTCGTCGTCGTCGACTCGGGCGCGGGGCACACGATGTGGCTCGCGCACGTGCTCGCGGGCGTGCTCACCGTCGTCGGGATCCGTCGCGGCGAGGCGCTCGTGCGTCGGCTGCTCGAGCTCGCGCGCGTCGCGGTCGGGGCGCTCGCGCGGCTCGTCGTCGCAGCGCTCGCGCTCGCCGCTCGGCCGCAGGCACGCTCGGCCCCGCGCGTCGTCTCCTCCGGGCGCGGGATCGCCGCAGCCCGGGCGCTCGCCTCGGTCGCGCGACGAAGGGGACCTCCGGCGCTCGCCGCCTGAGTCGAATCCCCTCACCATTCAGCATCCGCGCGCCGCTGCGTCGCGTTCTGCCTCCGACGGCGCGCACCGAGTCTCAGAAGGAATCAGCATGTCCAAGCACATCTCACGTCAGCGCCCGCGCGCCCGCGCCGGCGTCCTCGCGGGCGCGGCCGTCGCCCTCGCGGCGGCGGGCGTCCTCGCCGTCGCCGGCCCCGCGGCGGCGCACGTCCACGTCGACGGGGACGCCGTCCCCGGCGCGCGCACGACCGCGACCTTCACCGTCCCGACCGAGTCGGAGACAGCCTCGACGACGTCGATCAGGGTCGTGCTGCCGAGCGACACGCCGATCACGACCGTCCGGGCGCTGTCGAAGCCGGGCTGGGAGTTCGAGGCGGAGCGCGTCGAGCTCGAGACGCCGGTGACGAGCGGCGACGTCACGATCACGAGCGCCTTCGGCTCGATCGCCTGGACGGCGACCGGAGACGGCATCGCGCCGGGGGAGTACGACGAGTTCGTCGTGCAGCTCGGACCGGTGCCGCACCAGGCGCAGCTCGTGCTCGCGACCGAGCAGGGCTACAGCGACGGCACCGTCGTCGCATGGGACGAGCTCGGCGAGCACGATGGGCACGGCGGGCACGGGGCCGAGGCGCAGCGGCCCGCGCCGGTGCTCGCGATCGGCGCTGACACCGGCGGGCCAGTCGACGGGCTCGCGGTCGCGGGCATCGTGCTCGGCGCGCTCGGCCTGGTCGCGGGTGTCGCGGGCATCGTCGTGGCGCTGCGGGCTGGCGGGCCTCGCAGGGAGCGCACCGTGTGATCGGGCGGGGACGGGGCGGTGCGCGAGTGCCGCCCCGTCCCGTGCTAAAGTTGATCAGTGTCAACTACCGCATCGGTGACCGCATCCGTCCCGACCATGAACCACCGGCAGGTGATCCAGGCGCTTGTCGCGCTCATGGCCGCGTTCTTCGTCCTGATCCTCTCCGGCACCGTCGTCGCGACCTCGCTGCCCGTCATCGTCAGCGACCTTCAGGGCACCCAGTCCGACTACACCTGGATCGTCACCGCGAACTTCCTCACGATGGCGATCTCCACCCCGATCTGGGGCAAGCTCGCGGACATCCTCGACCGCAAGATGCTCATCCAGCTCTCGCTCGCCGTCTTCACGATCGCGACCGTCGTCGCCGGATTCGCGACGACCGCGGGCTGGCTCATCGCCTGCCGCTTCTTCCAGGGCGTCGGCGTCGGCGGGATGATGGCGCTCGGCATGGTCGCGATCGCCGACATGGTCAGCCCGCGCGAGCGCGGTCGCTACATGGGGATCATGGGCGCGATCATGGGCATCGCGCAGATCGGCGGCCCGCTGCTCGGCGGTGTCGTCACCGACGGGCTCGGGTGGCAGTGGAACTTCTTCCTGCCGATCCCCGTCGCCGTCGTCGCGTTCCTGCTCATGCAGTTCACGATGCACCTGCCGAAGTATCGGCGGCGGATCAAGATCGACTACCTCGGCGCCATCCTGCTGTCCGCGAGCATGGGCCTCATCCTCGTCTGGATGAGCCTTGGCGGCAAGGACGCCGCCTCCGGCGGCTTCGCCTGGGACTCCGGCGAGAGCATCGCGATGATCGTCGCGGGCGGGGTGCTGCTCGTCGCGACGGTGCTCTGGGAGCTGTTCGGCACGAAGGAGCCGATCGTGCCGCTGCGGCTCTTCGCCCAGCGCACCTTCGCGCTCGCGACCGTCGCGTCGATCTCCGTCGGCGTCACCATGTTCGGCGCGGCCGTCTTCCTCAGCCAGTACCTCCAGCTCGCGCGCGGCATGACGCCGACCGAGTCCGGCCTGTTCACGATCCCCATGGTCGTCGGCTCGCTGCTCGCCTCGCTCGTCTTCGGACAGCTCATCACGCGCACCGGTCGCTGGAAGGGCCTCGTCGTCTTCGCCGCCGCCGTCCTCGTCGCGGGTCTCGCGCTCATGGGCACCATCCACTACGACACCTCGATGTGGCTCGTCGGCCTCTACATGGGCATGCTCGGCGTCGGCACCGGCGGTCTCCTGCAGAACCTCGTCCTCGTGACCCAGAACCAGCTGCCGGCGAAGCAGCTCGGCGCCGGGACCGGGGCGATCACCTTCTTCCGCAGCCTCGGCGGCACCGTCGGCATCGCCGTCCTCGGCAGCCTGCTCGCCACGTGGGTCGCGGAGAAGATCACCGCGGGGCTCACGGCCGCGATGCCGGCCGCGATGGCCGACCCCGACTGCGCCGCCAGCCTGACGGCGGTCCAGAGCGGCAGCCTGCCGCACCTCGCCGACCTGTGCGCGCCCGTTCGCACCGTCATCGAGAGCTCCTACGGCGACTCGATCGCGGCCCTCTTCTGGCTCTGCGTCCCGCTCGCCGTGATCACCCTGCTCGCGGTCCTGTTCCTGCCGAACAAGTCGCTGTCGCGCAAGACCGCGGCGCAGCAGCTCGAGGAGGAGCTCGGCGCCGAGCTCGTCGCGCTCGAGCCGATCGACGCGGAGGGCGACCTCGCACCGGTCGCAGGCGGCCCGCGCATCGCGTCGACCGACATCGGGGCGAGCGAGATCGGGGCGGACATCCGGGAGAATGATCGGCATGACGAGCCAGGCGCCCGCGGCTGACCGCGACGCCGGGGAGGCGGTCGAGACGCTCGAAGCGCTCGAGACCGCGTTCCGGCGGGTCACGCAGGTCGCCAAGCACAGCATCCGGGAGCACGCGGCGAAGGTGCACCCCGAGCTGCGTCACGCCGGGTGGATCGTCGTGACCGTCGTGCTGCGCGGCACCGCCGACGGCGGACCCGTCACGGTGGGCGACATCATCGCGGAGACCGGGATGGACAAGTCGGTCGTCAGCCGCCAGCTGCGCTCGCTCAATGAGTGGGGACTCGTGCGGATGAGCCGCTCGGCGACCGACGCGCGCGTCGTCGTCGTCGAGCCGACCGCGCTCCTGCGCGAGCGGTTCGGGCTCGTGCGCGAGCGTCAGCGCGAGATGTACCGCGCGATCCTCGCCAACTGGTCGGCCGAGGACCTCGGCAAGCTCGAGGAGCTCCTCAACCGGCTCGCCGACATGGTCACCGACTTCTGAGGATCCCCGCGCCGATCAGCTGCTCGAGCAGGCCCGCGCCGTCGGGGGCGAAGAACCAGCGCACGGGCGACTGCGCCTCGAGGTCGGCGGCGCGCTTGCGGCCGCCCGCGAGCACCGCCTCACCCGTCGACAGCTGCCGGATGCACACCGCCGACACGTTCCTCGGGTGCTCGCGCGCGAACTCCGCGTAGATCGCCTCGTCGTGCTGGCCGTCGTCGCCGAAGAGCAGCCAGCGCACGTGCGGGAACTCGCGCGCGAGCCGACGCAGCTGCTCGCGCTTGTGCTCCCTGCCGCTGCGGAAGAACCGGTCGTGCGTCGGCCCCCAGTCGGTCAGGAGGAACGGTCCCGGGGGGAAGAGGTTGCGGGTCAGGAAGCGGCGCAGCGTCGGCGCGATGTTCCACGCGCCCGTCGAGAGGTACATGATCGGCGCCGCGGTGTGCTCCCGCCGGATCCGCTCGTAGAGCACCGACATGCCAGAGACCTGGATCCGGGCGTGCTCGTCGACGATGAACGTGTTCCACGCGGCGACGAGCGGACGCGGCAGCGCCGTCACCCACACCGTGTCGTCGACGTCGGAGACGAGCCCGAAGCGCTCCTGCGGCTCGACGACGAAGACCTGCGCCGAGACCGTCTCCGCGTCCGTGACGGAGAGGTCGATCGCGTTCCATCCCGGCGACAGCGCGACGGGGATGGTGGCGTCGACGAGGCCGCCGCGGTCGATCGGCACCGTGAAGGTCTCGGCGCCGATCCGCACGTGCAGCTGCGTGTCATCCGTCGGGACGCTGAGGAAGCTGCGCCAGCCGCGCACCTTCTCCGCGCGCTGATCGGCCGGAGCGTCCGGCTTCGCGAGCACGACGCGAGCGAGCACTCGCACCCATTCGGGCGAGCCGTAGCCCGTGTACGGGAGGATCGTGTTGACCCGGCCCGCGCGCCGGGCGCGGCGCTGGCGCCAGCGGTGGAAGGCGTCCTCGATGCGCGCCGCGACATGCCTGCGCGTGCGGCCCCCGACTGCTGCCGGTTCAGACGGACTCGTCGTCTCGGACATCGAGACCCATCCTGCCATCCGCAGCATCGGCCTCGACGGTCGAGTCGGCCTCCTCGGACTTCGCGAGGCGGCGCTTGACGAGCCAGACGACGACGAAGAAGAGCACGATCGCGCCGGCGAACACGTAGCCCGCGTAGTGCAGGTTGTCGACGAGCAGCTGGCGGAACGCGATGCCGGCGACGGCCCCGGCCGTCACGTAGGCGAGCGCCCAGATGACCGCGGCCGGCGCCGCCCAGGCGATGAAGCGCCGGTAGCGCATCGCCGACATCCCGACGGTGACGGGCATGAGCGCGTGGAGCACGGGCAGGAAGCGGCTCACGAAGACGGCGATGCCGCCGCGGCGCTCGACGTAGACGGCGGCGCGGTCCCAGGCCGGCCCGACCCGGCGGCCGAGCGCGGAGCGCCGCAGCGCCGGCCCGACCCAGCGCCCGAGCAGGAAGCCGACCGACTGGCCGGCGAGCGTGCAGAGGATGACGACGAGGGTCAGCACGACGAAGTGCACCGGGTCGCCGACGCTCGTCGCCGCCGCGACGACGATCGTGTCGCCGGGGATCACGAGCCCGACGAAGAGCGTCGTCTCGAGGAAGATCCCAGCCCCCGCCGCGAACGTGCTCCACACCGGTCCGATCGCGACGATCGCGTCGAGCACCCACTGCACGATCCACGACAGCCACGTCCCGACCGCCTCGAACGGATTCACGCCCCCAGTATCTCTGCCTCCCCATGGCATCCCCGGCGCTGCGGTGTCGCTTGTGGCTGCTTCGCGCGTCCCAGAGCGACGACAAGTGACACCGCAGCGGAGTCAGAACGCGATGGAGGACGCGGGAGAATGGGCGAGTGCGGGATCGGGTGCTCACCTGGGAGGTCCCCGGCGAGGTCGATGCCGAGGGCGCGTTCGCCGCGATCTGGGGGGATGCGGAGCACGCGTTCTGGCTCGACACCGACGCGCGCGCGGGCGGGACGAGCTTCCTCGGCGCCGCCGAATGGGTCGTCGACGCGGAGGAGATCCGCGCCCGCGGCGGCGACGTGCTCGGCTGGCTGCGCTCCGAGCGCGGGCGCTGGGACGTCGACGCGAGCGACGCGCCCGGCGGGTTCGCGCTCGGCATCGTCGGCTGGTTCGGCTACGAGCTCTATGCCGAGACGATGGGGCTCGGGGCGATGGCGCCTCGGCGCTACCCGGACGCGCTGCTGATGCGCGTCGACCGGGCGCTCGCCGTCGACCACGAGACGGGCCGCGCGCGGCTGCTCGCGAGGGGGACCGCCTGGGAGGGCGAGCTCGCCGATTGGCGCGATCGCGTTCTGTCGCTCCTCGCGCGGGCCGGCGCGGGTCTCGATACGCCGCCGAGCGGCGCCTCGACCCGCGAGACCGGCGGTGGGACCCCGTCGGGGGTCGACTGGGCGTACTCGGACGAGGAGTACCTCGAGATGATCGCCGCGTGCCAGCGCGCGATCGCCGACGGCGACGCCTACGTGCTGTGCCTGACGACCGAGGCGCGCGTCGCGGGCGAGTTCGACGCGTGGGAGGTCTACCGGCGAGTGCGGCGCGGCTCGCCGTCGCACCATGGCGCGTATCTGCGCTCGGGCGCCATCGCGCTGCTCAGCGCGTCGCCCGAGCAGTTCCTCACGGTCGACCGCGCCGGCTGGGTCGAGACGAAGCCGATCAAGGGCACCCGGCCGCGCGGGGCGTCGCCCGCCGCCGACGCACGGCTCGCCGCCGAGCTCCGCCACGACGAGAAGGAGCGCGCGGAGAACGTCATGATCGTCGACCTCATGCGCAACGACCTGTCCCGCGTGTGCGAGGTCGGCTCCGTCGAAGTCGTGCGGCTCCTCGACGTCGAGACCTATCCGCACGTCCATCAGCTCGTCTCGACCGTCGGCGGGCGGCTCGCCGCGGGGCGCGACGCCGTCCACGCGATCGCGTCGTGCTTCCCGGCGGGATCGATGACGGGCGCCCCGAAGCACTCCGCCGTCTCGATCCTGTCGCGGCTGGAGGCGCGCAGCCGCGGCGTCTACTCGGGCGCGTTCGGCTACCTCGGCTACGACGGCGCCGTCGACCTCGCGATGACGATCCGCTCGATCGTGATCGACGCGGCCGGAGCGACGGTCGGCACCGGCGGGGGGATCACGGCGCTCTCGGTGCCGGAGGAGGAGCTCGCCGAGACGCGGCTCAAGGCCGCCGCGCTGCTCGCGGCGCTCGCCTGAAGCGCGCAGCTGGGTGCGGCCGACGGGCGGTCGGCACGACCCGGGCGGGGTCCGGGCGAGGCTCCGGGCGCGAGCGGGTAGGCTCGATGGCCGTGACCGACCGGGACGACACGCCGCGCACCGAGGACGGTGTCCAGTACGACATCCAGGCCATCCAGGCGAAGTGGCTCGAGCACTGGGATGCGAACCAGACCTTCGTCACCGCCGAGGACGACCCCCGTCCCCGCAAGTACGTCCTCGACATGTTCCCGTACCCCTCGGGTGACCTGCACATGGGGCACGCGGAGGCGTTCGCGTTCGGCGACATCGTCGCCCGCTACTGGCGCCAGCGCGGCTTCAACGTGCTCCATCCGATCGGCTGGGACTCCTTCGGCCTGCCCGCGGAGAACGCGGCGATCCAGCGCGGCGCGAACCCCGTCCTGGACCTACGACAACATCGCGCAGCAGCGCGAGTCGATGCGCCGCTACGGCGTCTCCTTCGACTGGACCCGGGTGCTGCACACGAGCGATCCCGAGTACTACAAGTGGAACCAGTGGCTGTTCCTGCAGATGTTCGAGCGGGGACTCGCGTACCGCAAGGAGTCCTACGTCAACTGGGACCCGATCGACCAGACCGTGCTCGCGAACGAGCAGGTGCTCGCCGACGGCACCTCGGAGCGCACCGGCGCGCTCGTCGAGAAGAAGAAGCTCACGCAGTGGTACCTGAAGATCACCGACTACGCGGACCGGCTGCTCGACGACCTCAACCAGCTCGAGGGCGCCTGGCCCACGCGCGTCCTGCAGATGCAGCGCAACTGGATCGGGCGCTCGACCGGGGCGGACGTCGACTTCGCGATCGAGGGCCGCGACGCCCCCGTCACCGTGTTCACGACGCGGCCGGACACGCTCTACGGCGCGACGTTCATGGTCGTCGCGCCCGACTCGGAGCTCGCCGCCGAGCTCGCCGCGGGCTGCGCACCCGCCGTGCAGGCCGCGTTCTCCGACTATCTCGAGCGCACCCAGCGCCTCACCGAGATCGAGCGACAGGACGCCGACCGGCCGAAGACCGGCGTCCCGCTCGAGCGCTTCGCGGTCAACCCCGTGACCGGCGAGCGGCTGCCGATCTGGGTCGCCGACTACGTCCTGGCGGACTACGGCCACGGCGCGATCATGGCGGTGCCGGCGCACGACCAGCGCGACCTCGACTTCGCACGGCGCTTCGACCTGCCGATCCGCATCGTCGTCGACACGACGGCGCCCGTGACCGGTGCGATCCCCGTGATCCCCGCGGACCCCGAGACGGGCGAGCTGATGGTCCCCGTCACGCTCGACTCGATCGATCCCGCGACGACCGGGCAGGCGCTCGCCGGCGACGGCCGGCTCGTCAACTCGGGCCCCCTCGACGGCCTGTCGAAGCAGAACGCGATCAAGCGCGCGATCGAGCTGCTCGAGGAGTCCGGTCGCGGCCGGGCGGCGAAGAACTTCCGGCTGCGCGACTGGCTCATCTCCCGCCAGCGGTTCTGGGGCACCCCCATCCCGATCGTGCACGGCGCCGACGGCGAGCTCGTGCCGGTGCCGTACGAGCAGCTGCCGGTCGTGCTGCCGTCGACCGACGGCCTCGACCTCAAGCCGAAGGGGCAGTCGCCTCTCGGCGCGGCGACCGACTGGGTCGAGGTGCCCGACCCCCGCGACGGCTCACCCGCGCGCCGGGACCCCGACACGATGGACACGTTCGTCGACTCGTCGTGGTACTTCCTGCGCTTCCTCTCGCCGAACGACGACGCCAAGGCCTTCGACGTCGCGGCCGCCGAGCGCTGGGCGCCCGTCGACCAGTACGTCGGCGGCGTCGAGCATGCGATCCTGCACCTGCTCTACGCGCGGTTCGTGACGAAGGTGCTCTTCGACATGGGCCTCGTCACGTTCACGGAGCCGTTCAGCGCGCTGCTCAACCAGGGCATGGTGCTGACCGGGGGCAAGAAGATGTCCAAGCGCAGCGGCAAGGGCTCGCTCTTCGCCGAGGAGCTGCAGACGCACGGCGCGGACGCGGTGCGCCTCGCGCTCGCGTTCGCGGGCCCGCCCGAGGAGAACATCAACTGGGAGGACGTCTCCCCGGCGGCCTCCGCGCGATTCCTCGGCCGGGCGTTCCGGCTCGCGACCGAGGTGACCTCCTCGCCCGACGTCGCGTGGAAGGACGGCGACCTCGCGTTGCGACGCGCCACGCATCGCTTCCTCGCCGACGGCACCCTGCTCGCCGAGTCGTTCAAGTTCAACGTGCTCGTCGCGCGCACCATGGAGCTCGTCAACGCGACCCGCAAGACGCTCGACGCGGTCGGCGGGGCCGACCCCGCGGTGCGGGAGGCGGTCGAGGTGATCGCGGTCGCCCTGTCGCTCTTCGCCCCGTTCACGGCGGAGGAGATGTGGGAGCGGCTCGGCTACGAGCCGTCCGTCGCGTTCGCCGGCTGGCGGAAGGCGGACCCGGCGCTGCTCGTCGAGGACACCGTGACCGCGATCGTGCAGGTCGACGGCAAGGTCCGCGACCGGCTCGAGGTCCCGGCGAGGATCGAGTCGGCCGAGCTCGAGGCGCTCGCCCGGGCTTCGGAGAACACGCTGCGGGCGATCGGCGAGCGCGAGATCGTCAAGGTCATCGTGCGCGCGCCGAACGTCGTCAACATCGCGACCCGGGGCTGATCCGTCCACAGATCGGGGTCGTGCGCGGCCGGCTCGTCGGTTGGCGTGCCTAGCGTGGCGGGATGGCGGACGTCTCCCGGGCGCGGCACGCGCGCACCGAGCCTCCCGACGGGGGCGACAGGGTTGCCGTGCCGCTGCTCGTCGGTCCGCCGCGCCCGCGGATGCGCCTCGCGATCGGTGCGGTCGTCCTGCTGCTGCTCGCGGGGCTCGGCGGCGCCGTCATCGCGGGACTCGCCGCGCCGCGTGGCGAGACGGTCACCGTCCCGGGCCCGACGCCGGATGCGAGCACCGACGTCCTGACGGTCGTCGTCCATGTGCTCGGCGCGGTCCTCGAGCCGGGCCTGTACCGGCTTCCCGAAGGGGCGCGGGTCGTCGACGGCATCGCCGCCGCGGGCGGCTTCGGCCCCGACGCGCAGCGAGGGGGACTCAACCTCGCGCGCGTGCTCGGCGACGCGGAGCAGATCGTCGTCCCGGTCATCGGAGCCGCGGCGGATGCGAGCGCGTCCGCGGCCGCCGCCGACGGGCGCGTGAACCTGAACACCGCCGACCGCACGGGGCTTCAGACGCTCCCGCGCGTCGGCCCGGCGATGGCGGAGCGGATCATCGCCTGGCGCGAGCGCAATGGCGGCTTCCGCGTCGCCGAGGACCTCATGCAGGTGACCGGGATCGGCGAGAAGACGTTCGAGGCGATGCGCGAGCTGGTGTCGGTGTGAGCGCCGCGGACGGGGGCACGCGCGGTGCGCGGCCGTCGGGTACACCGTCGCCCGGTGCGCGGTCGCCCGCTGCGCCCGTGTCCGGCGGTCCTCCCCGGACAGCGCGGGACCTGCGGCTGCTGCCGGGCGCCGCCGGCGCGTGGGTCGCCGCCGGCGTGCTCGTCGCCATGCCGGAGGCGGCCGCGGTCGTCGCGGTGACCGGATGGCTGCTCGTGCTCCTCCTCGTGCTCCCGCTGGTCGTGGTGGCGCTGCGGCGGCGGGCGGTGCGGCGGCGGCGCAGCCGAGACGCGCCGATTGGGCACGAGGAGATCCGGCGTGCGGAGGTTCGGCATGGCGCCGTCCGGCACGGCCCGGTCCGGCGCCGCGCAGCGGGCGTCGACGGGTCACCGGCCCGAGCCGGCCCCGGTGCGGCCTCGAGCCGCGCCTCCGGCGCGCTCGCGGCGATCGCGTTCTGCCTCGGATGCCTCGCTCTGGTCTCGACGTCGCTCGCGCTGCGGGCCGACGTCCGCGCGCCGCCGGCGCTCGCGCAGCAGCACGGCGTCGTCGAGGTCGCGCTCGTCGTGACCGAGGAGGCCGGCGCGGGAGACGAGCGGGTGCGGGGGACCGCGTCGGCGGTCGGCTCGGCGCACGGCGAGATGCCGATCCTCGTCGTCGGGGCGCGCCTCGACGACGACGTCGGCATCGGGACGGCGCTGCGGCTGCGCGGTGTCGTGTCCGCCACCGCGCCGGGCGGCGGACTCGTCGCGATCGTCATCGGCGACGGGGCGCCGGCGGCGGTCACCGCGGGGCCGCCGGACTGGCTCTCCTGGGGCAACGCGATGCGCGCGAGATTCCGGGAGCTCGCGGGCGCCCTGCCCGGCGACGGTGCAGCGCTGCTCACCGGCCTCGCGATCGGCGACGATCGCGGGGTGCCGGCGACGCTCGCCGACGCGATGCGCACGAGCAGCCTGACGCACCTCACGGCGGTTTCCGGCGCGAACTGCGCGATCGTCGTCGGCGCCGTCATGATCGGCGGCGCACTTCTCGGGGTGCGCCGCCGCTGGCGGATCGCCGGCGCGCTCGCCGTCCTCGCCGCCTTCGTGATCCTCGTCACGCCGCAGCCGAGCGTCGTCCGGGCGGCCGTCATGGCGGTGTTCGCGCTCGTCGGGCTCGCGCTCGCCAGACCCATGCGCGGCCTGCCGCTGCTGTCCGTCGCGATCCTCGGCATCCTCGTCGTCGACCCGTGGGCGGCGCGCGAGCTCGGCTTCGTCCTCTCGGCGCTCGCGACCGCCGGGCTGCTCGTGCTGAGCGCCCCGCTCGGACGGCTCATCGCGCTCGCCATGCCGTATCGGCTCGCGCTCGCCATCGCGGTGCCGCTGTCGGCCCAGATCATGTGCCAGCCCGCGATCGCCGTGATCGACGCCGCGGTGCCGACCTACGGCGTGGTCGCGAACCTCCTCGCGGTGCCCGCGGCGCCGCTCGCCACGGTCGCAGGCCTCCTCGCCTGCCTGAGCGCAGCCGTGCTGCCGCCGCTCGCGGTCGGGCTCGCCTGGCTCGCCTGGCTGCCGGCCAGCTGGATCGGGGGTGTCGCGACGACCGCCGCCGCGCTGCCCGCCGCACGCCTGCCCTGGCCGGAGGGGCCGGTCGGCGTCGGCCTCTACACGGTCCTCGCGGTCGCCATCGCCCTCGTCGCGCTCGGTCGCGGTCGCACGCGGCTGGCCGGTGCGCTCGCCACCGGTGTCGTCATCGCCGGGTTCGCGGGCGCCTCCGCGACCGCCCAGCTCGCCGCGCTCACGCGGCCGACCGACTGGCAGCTCGCGATGTGCGACGTCGGGCAGGGCGACGCGTCGCTCGTACGCAGCGCGGGACGGGTCGCGCTCATCGACACGGGGCCCGACCCCGAGCCGCTCGCCGCCTGCCTCGCCGACCTCGGCATCGGCCGGATCGACCTGCTCGTGCTCACCCACTTCGATCGCGACCATGTCGGCGGGATCGAGGCGATCCTGGGCCGTGTCGACCGGGTGCTCACGGGTCCGCCCGACGCGTCGGCCGAGGAGCGCGTGCTCGCACCGCTGCGTGCCGCGGGCGCCGCGGTCGAGCAGGTCGCGCGCGGCGACGCCGGCACGCTCGGTGCCCTCGCCTGGCAGGTGCTCTGGCCGCGCGCCGAGCCCGACATCGAGCCGGGCAACGATGCGAGCGTCGTCGTGCGGTTCACGCCGGCCGGTGACGGCTGCCCTGCGGGCGGCTGTCTCAGCTCGGTGCTGCTCGGCGACCTCGGCGAGGCGGCACAGGTCCGGCTGCTGGCGACGGGTCCGCTCGGTCGCAGCGACGTCGTGAAGGTGAGCCACCACGGCAGCGCCGACCAGTCCGAGCGGCTCTACCGAGCGATCGCGGCGCCGATCGCCCTCGTCGGGGTCGGTGCCGGAAACGACTACGGACATCCGACCCCGCGGCTGCTCGCGATGCTCGCGGCGACTGGCGCGACGGTCGGTCGCACCGACGCGGACGGTCTCCTGCTCGTCGCCCGCGGACCCGCCGGCATCGAGCTCTGGCAAGAGAGATAGGGCACCTCGTCGCGTCCACGACGCCGCAGCGGGAAGTGCGCAATTCCGGCTCTACTTCGACCGGATTCGCGCCGTTCGAGTGCCGAAACTGCACAGTTCGCGCTTGTTCATGTCCGATCCAGCTCCCAGAGGTCACGGAACTCGTCGGCGACCAAGGGCCAGACAAGCCGTCGGCCGTCGTCGACGGAGTCGATCGCGTCGCGCAATGGTCGGTAGACGACGAACTCGTGCGGGATGGTCCTGCCGGCCCTATCCGTGCGCCCGAGCGGATCAGGGAACCGCAGGGCTGCGAGGTCGCCTCTCGGCAGCCAGATGGTGGTTTCGTTCCCGGCTCCTGCAAACGCACGCTCGTAGACGGGCAGAGGATCGACTTCTCCACCGTCTCGTAGGAACCGAAAGCCCCATGTTCGCCCCCGGGTGGCCCAGACGAGCCGCTGCGGCACCGACGCAGTCATGCGAGGCTCCGGAAGAACACCTGCTTCTCGACACCCTCATTGAGATCGTTGATGAACCCCGCTCGCACGGCACCGACGTAGTCCCGCTTAGCCAACGTACTTGCAACCAGCTCATCGACCTTTTGCCTCGGCAGCTGCGCAGCCAGATCCATGGCGGCGGGGAGTGTGAGCGAGATTGCGTTGCCGAGTGGGCTCTTGAACAGCTTGACGAGCGGGGGCAACTTGTTCAGCAACCCCACGATTGCCGCCATGCCCCCAAGTGAATCCACGAGGTTCTTGAGGACGTCGGTACTGACTTTCGCGGTATTCGCCCACTTGAGGTGGTACTGGAGAGGCAGGGTCCCCGCGAGGGGCAGAACGAGGTCAAGGCCGACTCGTTGCGACACCTCAATCCGTTGCGGCTCGAACTTCGCCGAAGAAAGGAGGAGGAAGTCCTCTCCGATCGAGAGCAGTGTGCCGTCCGCAGCGAATCCGGCGAGAACACTGCGGAGGTCACCGATCTCGTCGGCCGCCTTGCGGATCATGAGATCACGGAACTTGACGACGTCCCAGTCGGGGAGCAGATCAGACTTCGACAGCGCGAGCACCCAGATTCGTGGGAAGTCGACGAGCGGCTTGCCGTCGGGAAGCAGCTCGTCTCGCAGCGAGAGCAGACTGTTGCGGAAGTTCGTGAAGAGTGAGCGCAGGTAGCGGTCCTCTTCGCCCGCGTGGTCCAAGAGTCGCTGTGCATCGACGAGCAGGAAGGCGACGTCTGATCCGAGCAATGATCGGAAGGTCTCGGCCCTCCTGCCCGCCTCTTCTGGTCCGCTCACGCCCTGCTCAAACCACTCCCCGGGGTAGTCATGCCAGATGAGCCGGAGTGCGTTGAACTTAGCGGGTTTGGTGGCTGTCGCCAGCTCTGTCCTGAGCTTGATTGAGAACGAATAGGAGGTGGCGGCGAACCTGGTAGCCGCAGGCGCGTGGGCTTCGTCGCGCATCCCGAGGTAGTTCTGGTGCAGTCGATGGCCTTGGCTCTGATCATCCGCGACGACATGAAAGCGGCTTTCCCTGACAAAGTCCGACTCCTGTGCCGCACCGTAGAACGACGACACCAAGACGGTCTTGCCGCTGCCGCCCTCGCCGAACACGGCAATCTGCTGCTCCAGCACCTTGTTCTTCGCCACATCCACAACCTAGGACACCGCGCCCAAGGCGCCGCAGCGGGACGTGCGCAATTCCGGCTCTACTTCGACCGGGTTCGCGCCATTCGAGTGCCGAAACTGCACAGTTCGTGGTGTTGCGAGCCGAGAGGTCCCGATCGCGGGAAGTTGGCACGTCGCGCGAAGTAGGCTCGCTGCGTGGCACGAGCGACGGCATCCAGAGGCAGGTCGCCGGCCCCCGGACTGCCGTGGCACGCGATCCGCCCCGCACCCGTCGTGCTCGTCAGCGGGCCCGAGGAGTTCCTCGCCGACCGTGCCGTGCGGCTCCTGCGCGAGCGGCTCGGGGAGCAGGATCCGAGCCTGGAGATCCACGACCTCGACGCCTCGACGTATGCGCCGGGAGAGCTGCTCACGCTCGCGAGCCCTTCGCTCTTCGGCGAGCCGCGGCTCATCCGCGTCGAGCACGTCGAGAAGTGCACGGACGAGTTCATCGAGGAGACGCTGCGCTACCTCGCGGCACCCGCCGAGGATACCGTCGTCACGCTGCGGCATTCGGGCGGTGTGCGCGGCAAGAAGCTGCTCGACGCGCTGCGCGCCTCGCGCGACGCGATCGAGATCTCCTGCGTCGAGCTCAAGGGCGACCAGGAGCGCGGCGACTTCGTGCACGCCGAGTTCCGCACCGCTGGGCGCGCGATCACACCGGGCGCCGTGCGTGCGCTCGTCACCGCGTTCTCCGCCGATCTCGGCGAGCTCGCCGCGGCCTGCCGCCAGCTGCTCGACGACACCGCCGACGACGTGACGGAGGTCACCGTCGACAAGTACTACGGGGGCCGGGTGGAGACGACCGCCTTCGACGTCGCCGACGCGGCGATCGCGGGTCGCGCGGGCGACGCTCTCGTGCTGCTTCGGCACACGCTCGAGTCGGGCGCCGACCCTGTGCCGATCGTCGCGGCGTTCGCGATGAAGCTTCGCGCGATGGCGAAGGTCATCGGCGTGCGCGGCGGCGCAGCGGAGCTCGCCGGGCGGCTCGGGATGGCTCCCTGGCAGGTCGAGCGAGCCCGGCGGGATGGTCAGGGCTGGAGCGACGACGGGATCGCGACGGCGATCGAGACGATCGCGGAGACCGACGCCGCGGTCAAGGGCGCGGGGCGCGACCCCGTCTACGCGCTCGAGCGCATGGTCCTCGTCATCGCCGGCCGGGGGCTGTGATCGTCGCGCGCGCCTGAAACGACGAGAGCCCCGCCGAAGCGGGGCCCCCGATGCGATTCAAGTCAGAGCGCGGCGACCTGCGATGCGATCGCCGACTTGCGGTTCGCGGCCTGGTTGCGGTGGATGACGCCCTTCGAGACGGCCTTGTCGAGCTTCTTCGTAGCGTGCGCGAGGGCCGCCGTGGCCTTGTCCTTGTCGCCCGCGGCGACTGCCTCGCGCGTGCGGCGCACAGCGGTCTTGAGCTCGGACTTGACCGCCTTGTTGCGCTCCTCGGCCTTCTTGTTCTGAAGGTTGCGCTTGATCTGGGACTTGATGTTTGCCAAGAGTGATTCTTTCGTCTGGTAACGGCAGGTGAACTTCCCGGCCGGGTAGAGGGGTCCTGCCGAGGTGTCGCGCGGTGGGATTCGCGCGGAAGCCAAGGAGAGATCCTACCAGGACGCGGACCGACCTGCCATGACCAGCAGTCGTGACACGGTTCGCGGCGCCGCGAGGTTGACCATGTGCGTCGCGCCGGGGACGATCGTGTGCCATGAGCGCGGCGCGGCGGCGAGGAAGCGCCGCTCCTGGAGCCGCATCTGGTCGAGCTCGCCGTTGACGAACCAGATCGGGACGCCCGCGGCGACGGCCCGCGCGATCGAGCCGAGCGGATCGAAGCCCGCGACGGCGTCGATCGCGTCGATCGCCGCGTCGATGCCATAGCCGCCCGCGAGGAACGCCTGTGCCGCGGCCGTCCCGCCGACGAGGCGCTGCACGGCGATGGGGACCTGGAGGCCGCGGTCGGGGAGCCGGTCGAGCGCGGTCGTGAGGCCCCGGTAGACGCCCACGCCGAGCCGGATCGGCCTCGTCGAGCAGGCCATCGGGATGAGTCCGTGGACCCGGTCGGGGTGGCGGCCCGCGTACTCCATCGCGAGGTAGCCGCCGAGCGAGAGTCCGACGAGCACGATCGGCCCCGGCTCGCCGGGCAGTGCGGCGACGCCGTCGATCGCGGTGTCGATCGCGGCGAACGCGCCGTCGGCGGTGAACCGCTCGCCCTGGCGCTTGCCGTGCCCGGGCAGGTCGGGGATCGCGACGTGGAAGCCCGCCTCGCGCAGCGCGATGTGCTGCGGCCGCCACATCGTGCGCGAGGTGTAGAGCCCGTGCACGAGCACGAACCGGGCCGTTCCTCCGCTCACGCCGTAAGGCTAGCCCGCTCGGCGCAGGCGGATGAGCGGGAGCGCGCGGTCGGTCGCCGCCTGGTAGCGCTCGATCGTGCGCAGCGTCATGCGGCTCGACTTCGCCCGCATCGTCCGCGTGACGCGGGCGAGCTCCTCGCCCTCGAGCTGACTCGCGACGACGGCGATCCGCTCGCCGTCCACCACGATGACGGCGCGATCGGGGTGCGCGGCGAGGTTGAAGTACCAGGCGGGGTGATGCTTCGCGCCGGCCGCGGTCGCGGTGATGATCCAGTCGTCGCCGTCGCGGACGAAGCCGACCGGCACGGGACCGCGCTCGAGGCCCGACCTCGCGCCGATCGTCGTCAGGGCGAGCACGCCGACACCGCGGAAACCCGCCGATCGGGCCGAGTGCGCGCGCTTGAGCAGGTAGTCGCCCACCAGCCGCCAGATGCCGACCGCGCGGGGCTGGGGGCGGCCGTAGCTGCCGTTCGGCAGAGGGTCGAAGCGCGGCGGCTCGGCCTTCGCCGTCCCGGCGCTCATGCCTGGACCTCGCTCGTGGCCGCGAGGCCGGGGACGAGCTCGGCGATGACCGCCTCGACGCCCGCGGCGCCGGGTGCGGTGGCGATCTCCCCGCCGATCCGCGCGCTTGCGAGCCGGTAGCTCGGGTCGGCGATCACCCGCCGCACGGCGTGCCGGAGTGCTCTCGGTGCGGGGCGCTGCGTCCTGAGGTCGATCCCGGCGCCCGACCAGGCGACGCGCGCGGTCGTCTCGACCTTGTCCTCGGTGCGCCCCGCGGCGACGATCGGCACGCCGTGCTCGAGGGCGTAGTGCAGGCCGCCGTAGCCGCCGTTCGTGACGAAGGCCGCGAGCCGCGGGAAGAGCCGGTCGTAGGGCAGGTACTCGGCAGCGCGCACGTTCTCGGGGAGCGGGCCGAGCTCGGCGACCGGCCGGCCGCCCGTCGCGACGACGAGCATGACGTTCTCTCCCGCGAGGGCCTCGATCGCAGGCCGGACGAGCTGATCGAGGTCGTTGTTCGCCACGGTGCCCTGGCTGACGTGGACGATCGGGCGCCTGTCGTCGAGCTCGTCCCACCAGTCGGGGAGCGGGACGTCGCTCGCGCCGGCGCGCGAGACCGGCCCGATGAAGCGCACCGTGTCGGGCAGTGACGGCCGCTCGTACTCGAAGCCCGGCACCGTGAGCTGGATGACCCGGTCGAGCGAGTTCGGCAGGTCGCCGAAGCGCAGGTCGCTCGGCATCGGCACGCCCGCGTCGGAGAACGCGGTGCGGAAGGCGCGCATGATCGGCCGGTAGACGGTCCGGTCGACGACCGCGGCCAGCGCGCGGTTGCGCAGCCGGCCGAGCGCTCCGGGCCGCGGGTGCAGGCCGAGCCCGAACGGCGCGGTGTCGTCGTCGCGCGACTGGAGCGGGCCGATGTTGACGAAGGCGAGCGGGAGGCGCTCGGCGAGCGGGCGGGCGCAGTAGATGAAGGCGCCGAAGGTGCCGGTGTCGGTGATGACGACGTCGGTGGGTCGCTCGGCGGTCGCGGCGTCGATCGCGGCGACCTGCCGGGCGGCCGGCTCGACGAAGAGATGCACCATCGACCACTGCACCTCCTTGATCCCGGTGAGTGCGGCGCGCTCGGGGTAGGCCTCGTTCGCGTGGTCGAGGTCGAGGTCGGCTGCGGCGGGCAGCGGGATGAACTCGAGGCCGGCGGCGCGCACGCGGGTCTCGTAGGCGCGGCCGCTGAGGAAGCGCACGTCGTGGCCGACGGCGGCGAGGTGCGTCGCGATCGCGAGCAGCGGGGTGATGTGTCCCTGCGCGGGGGCGCAGCAGACGAGGATCGAGGCCAACGGGGAGCTCCTGACAGGACGTGTGCGTAGAATGATTGTCCTGCGAGAGTATTCACTAACTTAGCGAGGTAGTCAAATGAGTGCGCCGGCAAGCAGGAGCTATCGATCCGAGCTGCGCGACGCGCAGGCGTCGCAGACGCGGGCCCGCGTGCTCGAGGCGGCCGCCGCCGAGTTCGCCGCGGGCGGCTACGCGGGCACGACGCTCGCCGCGATCGCACGCGTCGCGGGCGTCTCGGTCGAGACCGTCAAGCTCCAAGGCGCGAAGCACGAGCTGCTGCTCGCCGCCTGGAACCGGCGACTCTTCGGCGGCGAGGAGCCTGTCGGCGCGTTCCTCGACGACGACGCTCGCCGAGCCGTCGCCATGGCGCTCCCGGACGAGGCGCTCGTCGGCGCGATCGCCGATGCGGCGGCCGGCATCAGCGTGGAGGGCGTCGGGCTCTGGCAGGCGTTCGCGGGCGCGGCGCGCATCGATGCGCAGGTGCGGGCCGCGTTCGACGCGACGCTCGAGATGCGTCGCACGGAGTTCCGGCAGATCGTCGAGCTGCTCGATGCGCGCGGGATGATCGCGAACGACCGCCCCCGCCCCGAGCTCGCCGCAGAGCTCGTCTTCCTCGCGAGCGCGGAGGGCTATCAGTCGCTCGTCGTCGAGTCGGGCCGGACCGTCGAGCAGTATCGGGCGTGGCTGCAGAACGCGATCGAGCGGCTCATTCTCGCCGCCTGATCGCGCGGGGCCCGCGCATGACCGCGACTGGCGATGCGCCAGGGACGCGACGCGGGCAGAATGCGATGCGCCGCGCAGTCGGTCCGGGCCTGCGACAATAGAGCGCCATGCCACGCGCCACGACCCCTCTGACGCCTGCCGCGACCGACCCCGCCGCGATCCGCAACTTCTGCATCATCGCGCACATCGACCACGGCAAGTCGACGCTCGCCGACCGCATGCTGCAGATCACCGGCGTCGTCTCCGACCGCGACATGCGGGCGCAGTACCTCGACCGGATGGACATCGAGCGCGAGCGCGGGATCACGATCAAGTCGCAGGCGGTCCGCATGCCGTGGGCGAGCGGCCCCTCGACCTATGCCCTCAACATGATCGACACGCCGGGCCACGTCGACTTCACCTACGAGGTGAGCCGCTCGCTCGCCGCCTGCGAAGGCGCCATCCTGCTCGTCGACGCCGCGCAGGGCATCGAGGCGCAGACACTCGCGAACCTCTACCTCGCGCTCGAGAACGACCTCGTCATCATTCCCGTCCTCAACAAGATCGACCTTCCCGCCGCCGACCCCGAGAAGTACTCGCGCGAGCTCGCCCAGCTCATCGGCGGCAGCCCCGAAGACGTGCTGCGGGTCTCTGGTAAGACCGGCGAAGGCGTCGAGGCGCTCCTCGACCGGGTCGTCGAGCGCATCCCTGCGCCGGTCGGCGACCCCGCGGCCCCCGCGCGCGCCATGATCTTCGACTCCGTCTACGACGCCTATCGCGGCGTCGTCACGTACGTCCGGATGATCGACGGCCGGCTGACGCCGCGCGAGCGCATCCAGATGATGTCCACCCGGGCGAACCACGAGCTCCTCGAGATCGGCGTGTCGAGCCCCGAGCCCGTACCGAGCACGGGCCTCGGCGTCGGCGAGGTCGGCTATCTCATCACCGGCGTCAAGGATGTCCGCCAGTCGAAGGTCGGCGACACGATCACGAACGCGGCGAAGCCGGCCACGCAGGCACTGCCCGGCTACACCGATCCCAAGCCCATGGTGTTCTCCGGCCTGTATCCCATCGACGGCAGCGACTACCCGGACCTGCGCGAGGCGCTCGACAAGCTCAAGCTCTCCGACGCGTCCCTGCAGTACGAGCCCGAGACATCGGTCGCGCTCGGCTTCGGCTTCCGCTGCGGCTTCCTCGGACTGCTGCACCTCGAGATCGTGACCGAGCGGCTCACCCGCGAGTTCGGGCTCGACCTCATCACCACGGCGCCGTCCGTCGTCTACGAGGTGCTCATGGAGGACGGCAAGACGGCGACCGTCACGAACCCGTCCGAGTTCCCGACCGGCGGCAAGGTCTCCGAGGTGCGCGAGCCCGTGGTCAAGGCCGCGATCCTCGCGCCGAAGGACTACGTCGGCACCATCATGGAGCTCTGCCAGTCGCGGCGCGGCACGCTGCTCGGCATGGAGTACCTCGGCGAGGATCGCGTCGAGATCCGCTACGACATCCCGCTCGGCGAGATCGTCTTCGACTTCTTCGATCAGCTCAAGTCGAAGACCGCCGGCTACGCCTCGCTCGACTACGAGCCGGCCGGCGACCGCGCCTCCGACCTCGTCAAGGTCGACATCCTGCTGCAGGGCGAGGCGGTCGACGCATTCTCCGCGATCGTGCACCGCGACAAGGCCTACGCCTACGGCACGATGATGACCGAGCGGCTGCGCAAGCTCATCCCGCGCCAGCAGTTCGAGGTGCCGATCCAGGCCGCGATCGGCGCGCGGATCATCGCCCGCGAGAACATCCGGGCGATGCGCAAGGACGTCCTCGCCAAGTGCTACGGCGGCGACATCACCCGCAAGCGCAAGCTGCTCGAGAAGCAGAAGGAGGGCAAGAAGCGGATGAAGATGGTCGGCCGCGTCGAGGTCCCTCAGGAGGCCTTCATCGCCGCCCTCTCCGGCGACGTCGAGTCCGCCAAGAAGTAGCTTCTCTCGCTCCATGCCCGCTCCGGTGTCAGTTGTGGTGGGAATGCTGCACTCTTTCCAGCCACAACCGACACCGGAACGGTCCCGCGGGGAGCGGGGGAGCGGGGGAGCGGGGGAGCGGGGGAGCGGGGGACCGGCGCCTTCACGGCGGCGCGCCCGCTAGCGTGGGGTCATGACCGCTCCTGAGATCGCACTGAACAACGGCGTTCGGATCCCGCAGCTCGGGCTCGGGATCTGGCAGACGAGCCCGGAGGACACCGAGCGCATCGTGCGCTACGCGATCGCCGAGGCCGGCTACCGGCACATCGACGGCGCGAAGGCGTACGACAACGAGGAGGCGCTCGGCGCCGGAGTGCGGGCGAGCGGCGTGCCGCGCGATGAGGTGTTCGTCACGACGAAGCTCTGGCCGACGGACTTCGGGCACGACGAGGCGCTCGCGGCGCTCGACGCGAGCCTCGAGCGCCTCGGCTTCGACTACGTCGACCTCTATCTGCTGCACTGGCCGAACCAGGACGACGCGAAGCGGATCGAGGCCTGGCTCGCGCTCGAGGAGGCGCTCGCGGCCGGCAAGGTCCGGGCGATCGGGGTCGCGAACCACGAGCCGCACCACCTCGCCGATCTGCTCGCCGCCGGCACGGTCGTCCCCGCCGTCAACCAGATCGAGCTGCACCCCGCGCTCCCGCAGCGCGAGCTGCGCGCGGTGGACGCGCAGCACGGCATCGTCACGCAGGCGTGGAGTCCGCTCGCCGGCGGCCCGACGACGCCGTGGGGCCGGTCCAACCCGCACGGGACGGCGCTGCGGGAGAACGCCGTGATCGGCGAGATCGCGCGCGCCCATGGGAGGTCGCCCGTCCAGGTCATCCTGCGCTGGCACGTCCAGCAGGGCATCGTCGCGATCCCGAAGTCGGTGTCCGAGGCGCGCGTCGCGCAGAACATCGCGATCTTCGACTTCGAGCTCTCGTCCGAGGAGCTCGTGGCGATCGACGCCCTCGCGGTGCCGGACGGCGCGGGCCGCACCGGCACGCATCCGGACGCCGGCACGTTCTGAGCGGCTTCGCCGTCCGACCGGCAGAACGCGGTCGCCGCGGACGGGTGCCCCGCCGAACGCTGGCGCTCGGCACCGAGCGCTCAGCGCTCGGCGCCCTCCCCGCGCTCGGGCTTGAAGAGCATCTGCGTGAGCAGCAGCAGCATGATGGCGATCGCGCCGACGACGGGCAGCGCCGACCACCACCAGCCGACGAAGACGCCGAGCAGCACCCCTGCCGTGACCGCGAGGATCCACAGCACCGCCGTGTAGATGCCGAATCGCGCGGCCGCCGCGGGGTCGCGGTCGAACCGCGTGCCGCTGCGGGGCGCGAGGCCGTCGGGCGCCGCGGAGGAGCCGAACGCCATCATCCAGTCCTGCTCGTGCTCCCGCGCCCACGGCTTGTGCCGGTTCGTCTGGGTCGCGCCGAGGCCGGCGAGCAGGCCGATGCCGGCGACGACGAGCACCCCGCCGCCGACGAGCCACGTCCACAGCGGCCAGGGGCCGACCCAGCACAGCGCGAGTGCACCCGCGCCGGCGAGCAGGATCGCGAGCCCGACGCCGTAGCCGATCGCCCGTGCGCGAGGCATCGGGTAGCTCGTGGCGGTCTCCTGCTGGAGCGAGTCGGCGCAGACGAAGCCGAGCAGCACCGCGAAGGCCGTCATCATCCCTGCGGCTGCCGCGGCGGCGCCGGGGATGACGCCGGCACCGGTGAGGAACGCGAGCGCGAGGCCCGTCGCGGCGAGGATCGGCAGGATCGAGGCGCGCACGACGAAGCCCGCACGCCACTTGACCTGGTGCCGGCGCCACTCGTCGGCGGGGGAGTCGGCACCGGTGAGGTCCTCGACGGCCTCGTCGAGGAAGGACTGGAAGTCGCCGACCTCGGCGAAGGCGCGTCTGGCGGCCTCGGCGGGCGCGACGCCGGCGTTCTCCAGCTCCTCCACGCGGGCGACGAGGTTCGCACGCAGCTCCTCCTTGAGGTCCTGCATCGCACGCGTCGACGGCGCGCCGGCGAAGGCGTCGTCGAGCAGCCGGTGGATGGTGAGGTTGGCGGTCATGGTCATTCCTGCTCCGTGCTCTCGTCCTGGCTCGCCAGGAGGGTGTCGATGATGTCTCGGGTGGCGCGCCAGGCGCCGACGTTGCGGCGGAACACGGCGCGTCCAGCGTCGGTGATCCGGTAGTACTTGCGGCGTCCGCCCTGGGTCTCGTCGCCCCAGTACGCCTCGACGAGGCCGTCCTTCTCGAGGCGGCGGTAGGTCGCGTAGAGCGTCGCCTCCTTGATCTCGTGGTCGCCGCCCGCGGCGTCGCGGATCGTCTTGTAGATCTCGAAGCCGTAGCGGTCGCCGCGACGCAGGGTCGCGAGCACGATCGTGTCGGTGTGCCCGCGCAGCAGGTCCGACGCGAACGTGTCGCTCGTGGTCTCCTTCACGTCGAGTACTGTATCACACACAGTACCTACTCACGTCGAATCCACAATCGAGATCAGAACGTCATGGCCCGGCTTATAGAAGGCCGCCAAGCGCATCACGTACAGGGCTATGGACGTCTACAGTGGCGCCGTGACCGACTATCGCCCGCCCATCGCCGACATCGCGTTCTCGCTCAAGCTCGCCGGCTACGACCGGCTCGCCGAGCTCGAGCCGTTCGCACACGCCGACTACGACACGGTCGTCGCCATGCTTCAGGACGCGGGCGACTTCATGGCGAGGGTGATCGCGCCGACGAACCGCGATGGCGACGTCATCGGCGCGGTTCGCGGGCCCGACGGCTCCGTCACGACCCCGCCGAGCTTCAAGGCCGCCTACGACAAGCTCGTCGAGTCCGGCTGGCTCACCGTCCCGTTCCCCGAGCGGTACGAGGGCGGGGGCTTCCCCGGCACCGTCGGATTCGCGATCCAGGAGCTCGTGCAGACCGCGAACATGGCGTTCTCCCTCGGACCGCTGCTCACGCACGGCTCGACCGACGCGTTCCTCGCCTACGCCTCCGACGAGATCAAGGACCTCTACCTCCCCAAGATGATCACGGGGCAGTGGATGGGCACGATGAACCTCACCGAGCCGCAGGCCGGCACCGACGTGGGAGCGCTCACGACGCAGGCCGTCCCGAACGGCGACGGCAGCTACGCGATCACCGGGCAGAAGATCTTCATCACGTGGGGCGAGCACGACCTCACCGAGAACATCGTCCACCTCGTCCTCGCCCGCCTGCCCGGCGCCCCCGAGGGCACCAAGGGCATCTCGCTCTTCGTCGTGCCGAAGTTCATCCCCGACGAGAACGGCGATCCGGGTGAGCGCAACACCCTCGAGTGCGTCGGCCTCGAGGAGAAGATCGGCATCCACGGCTCGCCGACCTGCGTCATGGCCTACGACGCAGCGACCGGGTGGCTCGTCGGGGAGGAGCACAAGGGCATGCGCGCGATGTTCGTCATGATGAACGTCGCGCGGCTGTCGGTCGGCATGCAGGGGCTCGCGATCTCGGTGCGCGCGCACCAGCAGGCCGCGGAGTACGCCGCGGAGCGCGTCCAGGGTCCGACCGTCTCGCCGCTCGGCGAGACGACGATCCAGGGGCATCCGGATGTGCGGCGCATGCTGCTCGACCAGAAGTCCTCGATCGCGGCGCTGCGCCACCTGCTGCTGCTCAACGCGGTCCACATCGACCTCGCCGAGCGCCACCCCGAGCCCGCCGTGCGGGCCAGGTCGGAGGAGCTCGCGGGGCTGCTCACGCCGCTGTCGAAGTCGTGGGGGACGGACCTCGCGATCGAGAACGCGAGCGCGAACATCCAGGTGCACGGCGGCATGGGCTTCATCGAGGAGACCGGCGCGGGCCAGTTCTGGCGCGACGCGCGGATCACCCCGATCTACGAGGGGACGAACGGCGTGCAGGCCGCCGACCTCGTCGGGCGGAAGATGCCGATCCGCGGGGGCGCCTCCTTCATGGAGTTCATCGCCGAGATGAAGGCGGACCTGCCGGAGCTGGAGGCCGCCGGCGCCGCGCTCGCGCCGGTCGCGACCGGTCTCGGTCGCGCGCTCGAGGACCTCGAGCGGGCGACCGGCTGGATGCTGCGCACGGGCGCTTCCGGCGATGCGCCCTCGGTGCTCGCCGGCTCCGTCGCGTACCAGCGGCTGTGGGCGCTCACGGTCGGCGCCTGGCGGCTCGGCCTCGCGGCGCTCGCCGACGACGACGGCCGCGAGCAGCGGATCGTGCTCGCCCGCTACTTCGTGACCCGCCGGCTGCCCGAGACGAGCGCGCTGCTCGCGGAGGCGACGGCGGGCGCCGCCGACCTCTACGCCGCCACCCTCTAGTCCCTCCCGCTTTTCAGGAGAATCGGCGCCGGGCGTGCGTATTGCACGCGCGGCGCCGATTCTCCTGAAAAAGGAGAGGAGGATTGGGGGATGTCGCCGTCTGTGCTGCCCGAGGGGGAGGCCGCCCCCGAGGACGGGGCGCTGCCGGGGAGCGTCCGGGCGGGGGCCGAGGACCGCGCGTTCGGCGTCTACCTGCACGTGCCGTTCTGCCGCGTGCGCTGCGGCTACTGCGACTTCAACACGTACACCTCGACCGAGCTGCTCGGCGCCCGGCAGGAGGACTTCGCCGGGCAGGCGATCGCGGAGATCGCGTTCTCGTCCCGCGTCCTGGAGAACGCCGGCCTCCCGCGCCGCCCGGCGAGCACGGTCTTCTTCGGCGGCGGCACCCCGACGCTGCTGCCGGCGGGCGACCTCGTCCGGATGCTCGACGCCGTCCGCGCGACGTTCGGCCTCGCCGAGGGCGCCGAGGTGACGACCGAGGCGAACCCCGACTCGATCGATCGCGACGGCCTGCTCCGGCTCGCCGACGCCGGCGTGACCCGCGTGAGCCTCGGCATGCAGTCCGCCGTGCCGAGCGTGCTCGCGACGCTCGATCGCACGCACGACCCCGAGCGCATCCCCGAGGTCGTCGGCTGGGCGCGCGAGGCGGGGCTCGGCGTGAGCCTCGACCTCATCTACGGGACACCCGGCGAGACGCTTCAGGACTGGCGGACGAGCCTCGAGACGGCGATCGGCCTCGCCCCCGACCACGTCTCGGCGTACGCGCTCATCGTCGAGGAGGGCACCCGGCTCGCCGCCCGCATCCGCCGCGGCGAGCTCGCGGAGCCCGACGACGACCTGCAGGCCGACATGTACGAGGCGGCCGATGCGCGGCTCGCGGCGGCCGGCTACGTGTGGTACGAGGTCTCCAACTGGGCCAGAACGCCAGCCGACCGCTCCCGGCACAACCTCGCCTACTGGACGGGCGAGGACTGGTGGGGCGTCGGGCCGGGCGCGCACAGCCACGTTGGGGGGGTGCGCTGGTGGAACGTCAAGCATCCGAGCGCCTACGCGAAGCGCATCGCCGAGGGCGTGTCGCCCGCGCACGCCCACGAGGTGCTCGACGACGCGACCCGGGCGGCGGAGGACCTGCTGCTGCGCTCGCGCATCGCGGAGGGCCATCCGATCGAGCGGCTCGCGCCGGCGGCGCGTGACGCGGTCGCGGGGCTCATCGCGCAGGGGCTCGTCGAGGGCGCCGAGGCGATCCGCGGCCGGATCGTGCTGACCCTGCGCGGACGGCTCCTCGCGGACCTCGTCGTGCGGGCGCTCTGCGCCCCGGGGCCCTCCGACACCGCGTTCTGAGTCGCGGGAGGCGCCGCCGCGCGATCCGCCGGAAATGCGTGGGGGGCGGGCCCCCGCGGCCCGCCCCCCACGCGATGACTGCTAGCGGATGAAGCGGATGTTGATCGGGTAGCGGTAGGCGCCGCCCGCGAGGACCACCGAGCGGCCCTTGAAGCCCCACAGCAGCGCGACGACGAACAGCGCGAGCGTGAGCAGCCACTGGACGAGCACCCACCATGCGAAGCCGGTGAAGTACGCGAACGGGTTGCTCGCGACGACCGCGGTGTTGATGATGCCGAACACGATCCAGACGATGACGTGGGCGATCGTCAGCGTGATGCCGAAGTTGAGCGCCTCCTTGCCCTCGTTGTTCGCGCGGGCGCCGCGGTCCTTGAAGACGAGCCAGAGGATGAGGGGGATGACCCAGCCGAGCGAGGCGGAGAGGTACTGCCAGCCCGCGATGTTCGCATCCTGCGCGTCGGTGAGCGGCGGCGCGGGCTGCACCGGCTGCTGCTGGTAGGCGGGCTGCTGGTACTGCGGCTGCTGGGGCGGGATGTTCGGGTCGGCGGGGGGAGGGGTAGCTGTCATGCGCAACAACCTAGTGACGGGGTGTGCGGTGCGCAACGACTGCCCTACGGCGCGCCGCACCGTCGACGGACGGTAAACTTGGCACTCTCAGCCCGCGGGTGCCAGTCGCGTCGCGCGGGAGATGACGGAGGACGGTGACCATGGTCTCGGAGCGCGGGCTCGAAGTCCTCCGCGTCATCGTCGAGGACTACGTCGCGACGCGCGAGCCGGTCGGGTCGAAGTCGATCGTCGAGCGGCACGGCTTCGACGTGTCGGCGGCGACGATCCGCAACGACATGGCGATCCTCGAGGACGAGGGCCTCATCGCGGCGCCGCACACCTCCAGCGGCCGCATCCCGACCGACAAGGGCTACCGCGCCTTCGTCGACCAGCTCGCGGGCCTTCGTCCGCTGACGACGGCGCAGCGCCAGGCGATCGAGTCCTTCATGGGGCAGGCGATCGACCTCGAGGACGTGCTCGCGCGCACCGTCCGGCTGCTGTCGCAGCTCACGAGCCAGGTCGCGGTCATCCAGGTCCCGACGATGTCGACGCAACGCGTCCGGCACGTCGAGGTGCTGCCGCTCGGCCCGGTGCGGGCGATGACGGTGCTCATCGCCGACGGCGGACGCGTCGACCAGCGCCTCGTCGATCTCGGGGGTCCCGTCGAGGAGTCCTTCCTCGGCGAGGTCGGGGCCCGGCTCAACGCGGCCGTCGTCGGCCGCGCGCTCGCCGAGGTGCCGGCCGCGCTCGGCGCCGTCGCGGACGGCTTCGCGCTCGATCGCCGACCCCTCGTCGAGCAGCTCGCGGCGACGCTCGTCGAGCAGGCGGCCGGCGACCGGCACGATCGGCTCGTGATGGCCGGCGCGGCGAACCTCGCCCGCACCGAGCCCGACTTCCCGGGCAGCATCACCCCGGTGCTCGAGGCGATCGAGGAGCAGGTGACCCTGCTGCGGCTGTTCCGCGAGATGGAGCTCGACCAGCACGGCGTCGCGATCCGGATCGGCCGGGAGAACGACGCGGCCGGCCTCGTCGAGGCCTCGGTCCTCGCGGGCGAGTATCAGACGACCGGAGGCGCGTCCCGGGTGGGCCTGCTCGGACCGACCCGGATGGACTATTCGACGAACATCGCAGCGGTCAGGGCGGTCGCCCGCTACCTGTCGAAGCTGCTCGGGGAGCGTGGCTAGTGGCCGACCATTACGAGGTGCTCGGGGTAGAACGCGACGCGACCCAGGAGGAGATCAAGAAGGCCTACCGCAGGCTCGCGCGCGAGCTGCACCCGGATGTGAACCCGAGCGAGGACGCCTCGGAGCGCTTCAAGTCGGTCACGCACGCCTACGAGGTGCTCAGCGACCCGAGCTCGCGGGAGAGGTACGACCTCGGCGGCCAGGGCGGCGACTTCGGCTTCGGCGGCTTCGGGAGCTTCGGCGACGTCTTCGAGCAGTTCTTCAACGCGGCCTCCGGCGGCGCCGGCCGCGCTGCGAGCGGGCGGCCGCGTTCGCGCGCCGAGCGCGGTCAGGACGCGCTGCTGCGCGTCGACCTCGGCCTCGACGAGGTGCTCGGCGGCACGCGCCGCGAGTTCGAGGTCGCGACGGCGGTGCGCTGCGAGACCTGCGACGGCTCGTGCTGCGCGCCGGGCACGCAGCCGGTGACCTGCGACATCTGCCAGGGCACGGGTCACGTCCAGCGCCAGATGCGCTCCCTGCTCGGCACCGTCATGACATCGGTGCCGTGCGGCAGCTGCCGCGGCCACGGGACGATCATCCCGGTGCCCTGCAGCGCGTGCGGGGGCGAGGGGCGCGTGCGCGCGACGAAGACGATCCCGGTCGACATCCCCGCCGGCGTCGACACCGGCGTGCGCATCCAGCTGCGCGGCCAGGGCGAGGTCGGACCGGCCGGCGGGCCGAACGGCGACCTCTACCTCGAGGTCACGGTCGCGCACCACGACATCTTCAGCCGCGAGGGCGACGACCTGCTCGCGACGCTCGAGGTCGCGATGACGGACGCGATCCTCGGCGCCGAGGCGACGCTCCAGGGCCTTGACGGCGAGGTCCGGGTCGCGATCCCTGCGGGCGTCCAGTCGGGTACGCCGATCACGGTGAAGAACCGGGGCGTCGCGCACCTGCGCGGGGCGGGTCGCGGCGATCTGCGGATTGCGGTGCAGGTCGTCACGCCGGAGGGGCTCTCCGGCAAGGACAAGGAGCTCATCCAGAAGCTCAAGGCGTCGCGCCGCGACGCGCCGCCGCGGTTCATGACCTTCAAGCAGGGGCTCTTCGCCCGCCTGCGCGACCGCTTCCACGGGGCCTTCTGACGTCGTGGCCTCGCTCTACCTCAACGAGGAGCTGCATCCCGACGCGTTCGTCGTCGGCGCGAGGCTCCCGGTGTGGGGTGCGGATGCGCGGCACGCGGCGCAGGTCGCGCGGGTGCGCACGGGGGAGCGGGTCGGCGTCGGCGACGGCTCCGGGCGGGTCGCCTGGGGCCGCGTCGTGCACGTCGCGCAGTCCGAAGTCGCGATCGAGGCCGAGGAGATCGTCCTGGCAGAGCGCCGGCGCCCCGGCATCGTCCTCGTGCAGGCGCTGGCCAAGGGGGACCGCGACGAGCTCGCGGTCCAGGCGGCGACGGAGCTCGGCATCAGCGCGGTCGTGCCCTGGCAGGCGGCGAGGTCCGTCTCGCGCTGGGAGGGTCCGAAGGCGCTCAAGGGCGAGGAGCGCTGGCGAGCGGTCGTGCGCGAGGCGAGCAAGCAGGCGATCCGGCCCTCGGTGCCCGAGGTCCGGCCGCTCACGACGACCCGCACGCTCGCGGCGGCGCTGACGGAGTCGGTCGTGGCGGGCGGCGGGCTCGCCCTCGTCCTCGAGCCGTCCGCGCCCGAGCCGCTCGCCGCGCTCCTGCGGTCGGGAACTCCCGGCGGGGAGGCGGCCGCGGCGGCCGAGGAGCTCACGCTGATCGTCGGCCCGGAGGGCGGCATCGCGCCCGAGGAGCTCGAGGCCCTCGCCGCGGCGGGCGCGCGCCTCGTGCGCCTCGGATCCGAGGTGCTGCGCACCTCGACCGCGGGCCCCGCCGCGATCGCCGCGCTCGCGGTCCTGCTCGCCCGCTGGTAGCGGCGCGCAGCCTCCAGAGGCGCCGACTCGCGTTCTCGTCCCGGCAGAACGCGAGCCGGCGTGACCCGAGCAGGTGCGGGGTCGGGAGCCGACCGTAGACTTGGGGCCGTGACGAGCATCTTCACCCGGATCATCGCGCGGGAGATCCCCGCGGACGTCGTCTACGAGGACGACCTCGTCATCGCGTTCCGCGACATCGCGCCGCGCGCGCCCGTGCATCTGCTCGTCGTGCCGAAGACGGAGGCCTACCAGGACGTCGTCGGCCTCGCCGCAGGCGATCCGGCGCTCCTCGCGCACGTCGTCGCGACCGCGCGCGCGCTCGCCGCCGAGCACACCGGGGGCGACTTCCGCCTCGTCTTCAACACCGGCGCGGGCGCCGGCCAGAGCGTGTTCCACGTCCACGCGCACGTGCTCGGCGATCGTGCGGGCCTCTCGGAAGGCAGTCTTGGCGACCTCTGAGGCCCCGACCGCGACGGCCGAGCTCGAGGTCGACGGCGTCGCCATGGTGCGCCTGCTCGGCCCGCAGGACCGGCTGCTGCGCACGATCGAGCGGCAGGCGCCGGGCGTGCGCGTCGCGGTGCGCGGGAACCTCGTCAAGCTCGAGGGGCCGAGCGCCGAGGTCGACGCCGCGCGTCGTCTCGTCGAGGAGCTCGTCGCGATGGTGCGCGGCGGCGTCGAGCTCGACGAGTTCGGCGTCGAGGCGTCCCGGCGCGTGCTGGAGACCGGAGGCGTGCCGTCGCAGGCCTTCGGCGAGCCGATCCTGACGAGTCGCGGGCGCACCATCCGGGCGAAGACCGCGGGGCAGAAGGCCTACACCGACGCGATCGACACGCACACCATCGTCTTCGGCATCGGCCCTGCCGGCACCGGCAAGACCTATCTCGCGATGGCGAAGGCCGTCCAGGCGCTCCAGCGCAAGGAGGTCGACCGCATCATCCTCAGCCGGCCCGCCATCGAGGCGGGCGAGCGGCTCGGATTCCTGCCCGGCACGCTGACGGACAAGATCGACCCCTACCTGCGCCCGCTCTACGACGCCCTCAACGAGATGATGGACCCCGAGGTCGTCCCGAAGCTGCTCGGCGCGGGCGTCGTCGAGGTCGCCCCGCTCGCCTACATGCGCGGGCGCACGCTCAACAGCTCCTTCGTCGTGCTCGACGAGGCGCAGAACACGACGCCGGAGCAGATGAAGATGTTCCTGACCCGCCTCGGCTTCGGCTCGAAGATGGTCGTCACCGGCGACATCACGCAGGTCGACCTGCCCGCGGGGGCGAGCGGCCTCAAGCTCGTGACGCAGATCCTCGACCGGATCGACGACATCGCGTTCTCCCGCCTGACCTCGGACGACGTCGTGCGCCACTCGCTCGTCGGGCGCATCGTCGACGCCTACACCGAGTACGACGCGAAGCAGCAGATCACGGCGCACCGCGGGCGAGCCGCGGCCGAGGCGAAGACGCAGAGGGGACGGCGCTGATGGCGATCGAGATCAACAACGAGTCCGGCGTCGACGTCGACGAGGCGTCCGTGCAGCGCCTCGCCGTCTTCGTGCTCGACCAGCTGCACGTGCACCAGGACGCCGAGCTGGCGATCGTGTTCGTCGACGAGGGCGCGATGGAGCAGCTGCACGTGCAGTGGATGGACGAGCCGGGCCCGACCGACGTCCTCAGCTTCCCGATGGACGAGCTGCGCCCGGGCACCGAGGACGAGCCGACGCCGGCGGGCCTGCTCGGCGACATCGTCGTGTGCCCGCAGGTCGCGATGACGCAGGCCGAGGCCGCGGGGCACTCCGCGCTCGAGGAGATCCAGCTGCTGACCTGCCACGGGGTCCTCCACCTCCTCGGCTTCGACCACGCCGAGCCGGAGGAGGAGCGGGAGATGTTCGGTCTGCAGCGCGACCTGCTCGTCGGCTTCGCGCTTGCCGAGCGGAAGCGCTGATGAGTCCCGGCGAGCGGGCGCGGTAGCGGGTGGGCGCGCTCCAGGCGGTCACCCGGCCGATCGGGCACTTCTTCGTCCGCGTCGGCACCTGGCTGCTCGCCGGTGACCGCGAGTCCGGGGAGCAGCTGCTCTCGCTCGTCGACGAGGCCGTCGAGCTCGACACGATCGAGGACGATGAGCGGGCGATCATCCGCTCCGTCTTCGAGCTCGGCGAGACGGTCGTGCGCGAGCTCATGGTGCCGCGCACCGACATGGCGACCGTCGAGGCGACCGCGACGATCCAGGACGCGGTCGCGATCTTCCTGCGCCGTCGCGTCTCGCGGATGCCGGTCATCGGGGAGGACGCGGACGAGGTCGTCGGCATCCTGCACCTGCGCGACACGGTCGGTGCGGACCCGCAGCAGAACGTCATGTCCCGCGCGAGCCGGCCCGTCTTCGTCCCCGAGTCGCAGATGGCCGACGACCTGCTGCGGCAGATGCAGCGCGAGCGCTTCCACCTCGCGATGGTCGTCGACGAGTACGGCGGGATCGCCGGGCTCGTCACGATGGAGGACCTCATCGAGGAGCTCGTCGGCGAGATCTCCGACGAGTCGGACCTCGCGGGCGACGACATCGAGGACCTCGGCGACGGCCGCTACCGCGTGCTCGCCCGGCACAACATCGAGGACCTCGGCGAGCTGTTCGGCATCGAGCTCGCCGACGACGACGTCGACTCCGCCGGCGGGCTGCTGACGAAGGCCCTCGGCGAGCTGCCGCGGCACGGCACCTCCGTCGTCATCGCCGGCCTGCGCCTGACGGTCGATCGGATCGAGCGCCGACGGGTGCGTACGATCATCGCGGAGCGCGCCGAGTCGCTCGCCGCGGCCGAGGACGCCTTCCCGCCGCTGCGCGGGCGCGGGGTCGAGCGATGAGGTTCCGCGCCGGATTCGTCTCCTTCGTCGGCCGCCCGAACGCCGGCAAGTCGACCCTGACGAACGCCCTCGTCGGGGAGAAGGTCGCGATCACCTCGCCGAAGCCGCAGACCACGCGCCGCGCGATCCGCGGCATCGTGCACCGCCCCGAGGGGCAGCTCGTCATCGTCGACACGCCCGGCGTCCACCGTCCGCGCACCCTGCTCGGCCAGCGGCTCAACGACCTCGTCGAGTCGACGCTCGCCGACGTCGACGTCATCGCGTTCTGCGTCCCCGCCGACGAGAGGATCGGGCCCGGCGACCGCTTCATCGTCGAACAGCTCGAGCAGTATCCGAGGGCGCGCAAGGTCGTCATCGTGACGAAGACGGACTCCGCGTCGCGCCAGCGGGTCGCCGAGCAGCTGCTCGCGGTCTCCCGGCTGCGCGACTGGGACGAGATCGTGCCCGTCTCGGCGATGACGGACTCGCAGCTCGACGTCCTCGTCGGCGCGCTCATCGCGCTCATGCCCGTCTCGCCGCCGCTGTACCCCGAGGAGGCGGTCACCGACGAGACGCAGGAGGACCGGATCGCGGAGCTCATCCGCGAGGCGGCGCTCGAGGGGGTCGAGGACGAGCTCCCGCACTCGCTCGCGGTGACGATCGACGAGGTCGCGCCCCGCGAGGGCGGGGGCCTGACCGACGTCTACGCGAACATCTGGGTCGAGCGCGACAGTCAGAAGGGCATCGTGATCGGCAAGGGCGGCGCGCGGCTGCGGCAGATCGGGGCGGATGCGCGCCCCGGCATCGAGGCGCTCATCGGCACCAGGGTCTTCCTGTCGCTGCGCGTCAAGCTCGCGAAGGAGTGGCAGCGCGACCCCAAGCAGCTCGGCCGCCTCGGTTTCTAGCCCCTCGCACCCTCCGCTTTTCAGGAGAATCGGGCCTGCGCGTGCAATACGCACTCGCGGCCCCGATTCTCCTGAAAAGCGAGGGTGCTAGGGTGGAAGCGTGCATTTCGGTCTGCTCCTTCTTAGCTGCCGCGACGAGTCCTAGTCGGCCTCACTCGTCGCGGAGTTTCCAGTTGGCCCGAAACCCGTGACGAGACTCAGGAGCAGACGCACATCATGAAGAACAACCAGGCCCCGAGCGGCATGCCGATCCACCGCTACACGCCGTACCACGAGCAGTTCGCCGTGACCCTTCCCGACCGCACCTGGCCGGACGCCCGCATCACGACCGCGCCGCGCTGGTGCGCCGTCGACCTGCGCGACGGCAACCAGGCGCTCATCGACCCGATGTCGCCCGAGCGCAAGCGCATCATGTTCGACCTCCTCGTCGCGATGGGCTTCAAGGAGATCGAGGTCGGCTTCCCCTCGGCCTCGCAGACCGACTTCGACTTCGTCCGCTCGCTCATCGAGGAGAACGCGATCCCCGACGACGTGACGATCCAGGTCCTCGTGCAGGCGCGCAAGGAGCTCATCGACCGCACCTACGAGGCGATCCGCGGCGCGAAGCAGGCGATCGTCCACCTCTACAACTCGACCTCGACCCTCCAGCGCGAGGTCGTCTTCCGCACCGACGAGCAGGGCATCATCGACATCGCGCTGCAGGGCGCGCGCTGGTGCAAGGCAGCCGAGGCGACGATCCCCGACACGACCGTCTACTACGAGTACTCGCCCGAGTCGTACACGGGCACCGAGCTCGAGTTCGCCGTCGAGGTGTGCAACCGGGTGATGGAGGTCTTCGTCCCGACCCCCGAGCGCAAGGTCATCATCAATCTGCCCTCGACCGTCGAGATGGCGACGCCGAACGTCTACGCCGACTCGATCGAGTGGATGAACCGGCGTCTCGCGCACCGGGAGAACGTCATCCTCTCCCTCCACCCGCACAACGACCGCGGCACCGCGATCGCGGCGGCCGAGCTCGGCTACCTCGCGGGGGCCGACCGGATCGAGGGCTGCCTCTTCGGCAACGGCGAGCGCACCGGCAACGTCGACACCGTCGCGCTCGCCATGAACCTGTTCACGCAGGGCATCGACCCGCAGCTCGACCTCTCCGACATCGACCGCGTGCGCCGCACCGCCGAGTACTGCAATCAGATCAAGGTGCACGAGCGCTCGCCGTGGGCGGGCGACCTCGTCTACACCGCGTTCTCCGGCTCGCACCAGGACGCGATCAAGAAGGGCTTCGAGGCGATGGCGGCCCGCGCCGCCGCCGAGGGCCGGTCGGTCGACGACATCGAGTGGGCGGTCCCGTATCTGCCCGTCGACCCGAAGGACCTCGGGCGCGGCTACGAGGCCGTCGTGCGCGTGAACTCGCAGTCCGGCAAGGGCGGGGTCGCGTACCTGCTCAAGGCCGACCACCACCTCGACCTGCCGCGGCGACTGCAGATCGAGTTCTCCCAGGTCGTCCAGGCGAAGACCGACTCGGACGGCGGCGAGGTCACGAGCGGCGAGCTCTGGTCGACCTTCGTCGACGAGTACCTGCCGGCCGAGGACCCCGAGGCGAAGTGGGGCCGGTTCGAGATCCTCTCGACCCGGACCGAGTCGGAGATGACGGGCAGCGTGAGCCTCGACGCGCGGCTGCGCGACGGCGACGGCGTCGAGGAGGTCAGCGGCGTCGGCAACGGCCCGGTCGCCGCGTTCCTCGCGATCATGGCCGAGCAGGGCTTCGCGATCGAGCTCTACGACTACGTCGAGCACGCGCTGTCCGCGGGCGGCGACGCGCTCGCCGCGGCCTACGTCGAGCTCAACGTCAACGGCCGGCGGCTGTGGGGCGTCGGCATCGACGCCGACATCTCCACGGCCTCGCTCAAGGCGGTCGTCTCGTGCGTCAACCGCGCGATCCGGGCCGAGACCGGAGCGCTCGCCTACGTCTGAGCCGCTCGAACGCGGATCTCTCGCGTGCGGTGGCGATGCTGGCCCGGGTCAGCCGCGCCGCCGCACGCGCGCCCGCCGCACGAGCGCGACGATCCACTCCGCGAGCAGCCACAGCCAGCCGCCGAGCCACGGCACGAGGGCGATCGTCGCGATCGTCGTCGAGACGGCGCCGGCCGTGTCGTCGCTCGCGGTCCCCGTCAGATACATGAACGTCGAGCCCCACGAGGTGTCGGCGCCGTCGACGAGGAAGAACGCGATGAGCAGGAGTCCCGCGATCGTCGTCCATGCGGCCGCGACGGCCCGGCTGCGGCCGTGCAGCGCGAACGGCGCACGCCGTCCGAAGTACCCTGTCGAGGCGATGACGATCTGCAGCGCCCAGCCGAGGAGCAGCAGCACGGGCGGGTAGAGCATCCAGATCCACAGGATCATGAGCCAGCCGAAGGAGGCGAACTTGATGGCGGCCGCGACGATGGGGCCGACGATGAGCGCGATCCCCGCGATCGTCAGGGCGCGGGACCGGATGGTGGGACTGGCAGCGCTGTCGGTCACGGGATCAGGCTATCGGGCTCGTGTCGTCGACTGTGCACCGCCACGGCGGGGGAGAATGGGGGCGTGCCGACCTACCGCGACGAAGCCATCGTGCTGCGGACCCACAAGCTGGGCGAGGCCGACCGCATCGTGACGATGCTCGGCCGCTCGCACGGCAAGATCCGTGCGGTCGCGAAGGGCGTCCGGCGCACGGGATCGCGCTTCGGCTCGCGGCTCGAGCCGTTCATGCTCGTCGACCTGCAGTGCTACCAGGGTCGCTCGCTCGACACCGTCACGCAGGCGGTCACGGTCGGCGCCTACGGCGCGGACATCGCGAGCGACTACGCGCGCTACACCGCGGCATCCGCGATCGTCGAGGCCGCCGACCGGCTCACGGAGGACGACGGCGGCCCGCAGCAGTACGCGCTCCTCGTCGGCGCTCTGCGCTCGCTCGCCCGCGGCGAGCACGCGCCTGGCCTCACCCTCGACTCCTATCTGCTACGGGCGCTGTCGATCGGCGGCTGGGCGCCGAGCCTCGACGTCTGCGCGGTGACGGGGGAGCCCGGGCCGCACACGACGTTCGTCATCCAGTCGGGCGGCGTCGTCGCCGACCGCGTCGCACCCCCTGGGGCTCCGCGCGTCGATCCGGTGACGCTCGCGCTGCTCGCGGCGCTGCTCGAGGGCGACTGGACGGTCACCGAGGCGGCGGACGAGCGAACGCGATCGCGCGCCTCGGGCCTCGTCGCGGCGTATGCGCAGTTCCACCTCGAGCGCGGGCTCAAATCGCTGCCGCTCGTCGATCGCGCGCCGGCGTAGGGCCGGGCGGTCGCGTTCCGGCGCGGATGCAGGCCCTGCGCCGGGAACAGGCATATCGGCGCATGCACCGCCTGTCTCCGGCGCGATGCCTGCGTGCGGCGGAAGCGCGCGACGGCGCGCGATACTTGAGGCGTGGCCCGCCCCTCATCCCGTGACGCACGCCCGGGCGGCAGCATGACGCGGGAGACGGGCCCCATCCCCTTGCGGCCCGTCGACTGGACCGGCGAGACGCCGCCGGCATTCCCCGCCGGATCCGTGCCCCGGCACGTCGCGATCGTCATGGACGGCAACGGCCGCTGGGCGAACGCGCGCGGCCTGCCGCGCGTCGAAGGCCACCGCGCGGGGGAGGAGACGATGCTCGACATCGTCGCCGGCGCGATCCAGGCCGGTGTCGGGCACCTCTCGCTCTACGCCTTCTCGACGGAGAACTGGGCGCGATCGGTCGACGAGGTCCGATTCCTGATGGGCTTCAACCGCGATGTCCTGCACCGCCGGCGCGATCAGCTCGTCGACTGGAACGTGCGCTTCAACTGGGCGGGGCGCCGCCCGCGACTCTGGCAGTCGGTCATCAAGGACCTGCTGCTGACGGAGCGCGCGACCGCGCGAAACACCGGCATGACGCTCAACCTCTGCGTCAACTACGGCGGCCGGAACGAGATCGTCGATGCCGTCGAGTCGATCGCGCGGGAGGTCGCGGCGGGACGGCTGAAGCCCTCCGGGATCAGCGCACGCACCGTCGCTCGGCACCTCTACGTCCCCGACATGCCCGATGTCGACCTGTTCGTCCGGACCTCCGGCGAGCACCGCACCTCGAACTTCCTGCTCTGGCAGTCCGCTTACGCCGAGCTCGTCTTCCAGGACGTGCTCTGGCCCGACTACCGTCGCGCGCACCTCTGGGCGGCGATCCGCGAGTACGTTGGCCGCGACCGGCGGTTCGGCGGTGCGGTCGACGCGCCCGCGCCCGCCTAGTCCGGCGCGTCGCGTTCTGGAGCCATCGCGGCGTGCGAGGCCGCGCGCCGCCGCATGGCGCTCCGGGGATGTGGACGCGATCGGCTCCTGCGAGGACGCTTGGACGACCATTCGCGACCACCGGGCGAAGCGGCCTCCCGGCGGCGAGCGGGATGGGGACGCAAGTGGTGCAGAACGCGGTGTCGCGGCGACCGATTGCGCCCACGCCGATGCGGTGGGGGTGGGGGCAGCGCCCCGGTAAACTCGGCTGGTGCCAGTCTCCGCCCTCGACGCCGTCATCGCCCTCGCCAAGCGCCGGGGGTTCGTCTTCCAGGCCGGAGAGATCTACGGCGGCACCCGCAGCGCGTGGGACTACGGTCCCCTCGGCGTCGAGCTCAAGGAGAACATCAAGCGCGAGTGGTGGCAGACCTTCGTGCGCGGGCGCGAGGACATGGTCGGCCTCGACTCGTCCGTCATCCTGCCGAAGCAGGTATGGGTGAGCTCAGGCCACGTCGCGACGTTCACCGACCCGCTCGTCGAGTGCACCTCGTGCCACACGCGCCATCGAGAGGACCACCTCGTCGAGGCGTTCGAGGCGAAGCACGGGCGGGCGCCGGCCGGCCTCGCCGAGGTCAACTGCCCGAACTGCGGCGTCAAGGGGCAGTGGACCGAGCCGCGCGCGTTCTCGGGCCTCATGAAGACGTACCTCGGTGCCGTCGACGACGAGGAGGGGCTGCACTATCTGCGCCCCGAGACCGCGCAGGGCATCTTCGTCCAGTTCGCGAACATCGTCACCGCCTCGCGTCGCAAGCCGCCGTTCGGCGTCGGCCAGATCGGCAAGGCGTTTCGCAACGAGATCACCCCCGGCAACTTCATCTTCCGCACCCGCGAGTTCGAGCAGATGGAGATCGAGTTCTTCACGCCTCCGGCCGAGGCCGGCGAATGGTTTGAGAAGTGGGTCGAGGCGTGCTGGAACTGGTTCGTCGACCTCGGGATCGATCCCGCGCACCTGCGGCGCTACGACGTGCCGAAGGACGACCGGGCGCACTACTCGGCCGGCACGATCGACATCGAGTACGACTTCGGCTTCGCCGGCAACAGCTGGGGCGAGCTCATGGGCGTCGCGAACCGCACCGACTACGACCTGAGCTCGCACGCGGAGGGCTCTGGCAAGGACCTGTCGTTCTTCGACCAGGCGAGCGGGGAACGCTATGTCCCGTACGTCATCGAGCCGTCGTTCGGTCTGACCCGGTCGATGATGGCGTTCCTCGTCGACGCGTATCGCGAGGAGGAGGTGCCGACCGCGAAGGGCGGGACCGACACCCGGGTCGTCCTCGGCCTCGACCCGCGGCTCGCGCCGGTCAAGGCAGCGGTGCTGCCGCTGTCGCGGGGCGAGGACCTCTCGCCCGTCGCGCGGGAGCTCGCGGCGCAGCTCCGGCGGCGCTGGAACGTCGACTTCGACGATGCGGGAGCGATCGGCCGGCGCTACCGCCGTCAGGACGAGATCGGCACCCCGTACTGCATCACCGTCGACTTCGACTCCCTTGAGGATCGTGCGGTCACGGTGCGGGAGCGCGACACCATGGCCCAGGAGCGGGTGGCGATCGCGGAGCTGCCCGAGTACCTGGCGGCGCGGCTGGGCTGAGGACTCGGACGCTCTCGGTCTCGATACGCGGCTGCGCCGCTCCTCGACTCGGGAATGAGCGACGCGAGCGGCCTCAGCGGCGGCGCACCGCCCGCGTCCGCAGGATCGCGATCGCAGCGAGGATCAGCAGCACGACGCCCGAGACGATCGTGACGATCCAGAACGGGCCCGTCATGGCGTCCGCGGCACTCCGCGCGTCGGCGAGCACGTCGTTCGCCGTCTCGACATCGGCCTGCGCCGCGGCCTGCGCGGCCTGAGCCTCGGCGAGCGCGGCGACCTCGTTCGCCTCGATCGACTCCTCCATCGCGCGCAGCTCCGTGACGATCGGCAGGGTCGCGTTCATCGAGAACGACGTCCCGGTGCCCTGCGCCTCGAGCTGTGCCAGGGCCTCCTGGCGCTTCGCCTCGAGCGCGGCCTGCGCCTCCTGCTCGGCGGCGATCGCGGCCGCGGTGTCGCTCTGGGCCTGCTGATAGGCGCTCTGCGCGCCGCCGAGGACGCCCGTAGCGTCGGTGACGGACTTCATCGCGTTCCCGAGCAGCGCGGCGACGATCCCGATTAGCAGCGCGAGGAGCACGGTCGCGCCGAGGAAGACGATCCACGAGCCGCGAGCCGAGCGGGGCCGGCTCGCAGGCATGACCGGGGTGGGGATGCGCTCGTGCACCTGCGTCGTCAACCGACTCACCTCCCGTTCCGGTTCGGGCGTTCGCGGACACTGTACCGCGCGACCTCCGACATCGCCCGGGAATCCGCTACGGGACGGGGCGACGCGCGTCGTAGGAGCGCCAGGCCGTGCTCGCCCGCAGCAGGGTCCAGATGAGGACGATGATGGCGATGCCGCCGAACACGGGCGGCGCCCAGAGCGCGTCGGGGCCGGCGCTCGGCACGACGGCGAGCGCGACGACCGTCGCTAGCGCGCCCGCGACGAGGTCGCCGATCCGCGGGCCGCCCGTCACGACGACGATGAAGACGCCCTGCGTCCGCCCTCGCATCTCGTCGGGCACCGCGGTCAGCATCATCGTGGTGCGGAAGATCGCGCTGAACTCGTCGCTCACCCCCGTGCCGGCGAGCGCGACGAACGCGAGCAGCAGGGCCGGCCAGGAGACCTCGTCGATCGTCGGCCCGACGGGTCCGAACCAGCCGAGCATCGAGGCTCCGATGACGAGGCCGAAGAGGATCGTGAACGCGCCGTAGACCATGATGGCCCGGCTCACGGCGACGCCCTGGCGGTGGATGCGGGCGATCGGTCCGGAGAACACGCCCGCGAGGAACGTGCCGACGGCCATCGTCGCGGTGAGGATGCCGACCGTGATCTCGCCGCCGCCGATCGCGTATACGCCGATCGCGGGGAAGAGGACGTGGGGGCGGCCGAGCGTCATCGCGACGACGTCGACGATGAAGCTCATCCGGATGACGGGTGCGCGACGCAGGAACGCGAGGCCGTCGACGAGCGAGCGCCAGCCGGGCCGCGCGACGTCGCTGAGCGGGGGCAGCTTCGGCAGGCTGAAGACGCCGAGAAACCCGGCGGTGAAGAGCACCGCGTCGATCCCGAACGTGATGGGGTAGCCGGCGACGGCGATCAGGATCCCGGCGAGCGCGGGCCCGACGGCGAGCTGGAAGCCGAAGGTCACTCCGTTGAGCGCGGCGGCGCGCGAGACCATGTCGGCCGGGACGATGCGCGGGATGATCGCGGTGCGCGCCGCCGAGTTGATCGTCGTCGCGACCGCGTTGACGGTCGTGACGACGTAGAGGGGCCACACCTCGATCCGCGCGTCGGGGGCGATGACGGCATCGGCCCATGAGAACGCGAGCAGCGCGGCGGTCGAGAGCCAGCTGACGATCGCGGTGGTCAGCGCGACGGTGCGCCGGTCGAAGGCGTCGACGAGCATGCCGCCCCAGAGCCCGGCGACGATCATCGGGACGAGGGAGATCGGGCCGACGAGCGCGACGAGAAGCGTCGAGTGGGTGATGTCGTAGATGAGCAGCGTGACGGCGGTCATCGTGAGCCACGCGCCGATGCCGGAGATCGACTGGCCGGCCCACAGCCGTGCAAAGGCGGGCGACGCGCGCAGCGGAGTCAGGTCGACGAAGGTCCGATGCGCAGCGGGTGCCGGTGCAGTGTCGTCCGGCGCACCCTCACTCACTCGCCGAGCCTACTCTCGCCGAAACGGGCGCCGTGTGCCGAGCTGGGCGCGCCAGCCCGCCCAGCTCGGCACACGGCGCCCGAGTGGAAGGAATGCGGGGCGTGCCGCTCGCGTTGTGCCGGTCATGGCTGAACCCATCAAGGTCGACATCTGGTCCGACATCGCATGCCCGTGGTGCTTCATCGGCAAGCGCCGCTTCGAGGCCGCGGTCGCGGACTTCGACGGCGAGGTCGAGGTCGTCTACCACTCGTACGAGCTCGCCCCGGATACGCCCGAGGACTACGAGGGCACGCACCACGACTACCTCGTCGGCCGGGGGTTCCCGGCGGAGCAGATCGGGGCGATGGACGAGCGGGTGTCCTCGATCGCCGAGAGCCTCGGCCTGCACTACGACTACGCGGCGAACCGACCCACGCGCACGCTCAAGGCGCACGAGCTGCTGCACTTCGCGAAGGCGAACGGGCGGCAGAACGCGATGAAGGAGCGCCTCATGCAGGCCTACTTCGAGCGCGGCGAGCACGTCGGGCGCATCGACGAGCTCGTCCGGATGGCCGGCGAGGTCGGCCTCGACGAGCACGCGGCGCGCGCGGCCCTCGAGACCGGCGAGTACGCGACCGCGGTGCAGGAGGACATCGCCGTGGCGCGCGAGATCGGCGTGCGCGGCGTCCCGTTCTTCGTCTTCGACATGAAGTACGGGGTCTCGGGCGCGCAGGAGTCGGCGACGTTCCTCGAGGTGCTCGACAACGTGAAGGCGGAGCGGGCGAGCGCATAGCCGCGATGTCCGGACGGATGCTCCTTAGTCTATATAGCTAGTCCAGTTGACTAAGCGCTGCTAGCCTGACCGCATGAGTGCGCCGGTCAACATCCACGAGGCGAAGACCCACCTCTCGAAGCTCATTGCGCGCGTCGAGGCGGGGGAGACGATCACGCTCGCGCGCGGCGGCAAGGAAGTCGCGATCCTCGCGCCGCTGCCCGCGCCCGCGCGGCCGAAGCGGGTACCCGGCCGGTGGAAGGGGAAGATCTGGTACGCGGATGACTGGGACGTCATGAGCGAGGAGGAACTCGCGGACTGGTACGACGGTCCGGTGTTCCCGCAGTGAAACTGCTGCTCGACTCGCACGTGCTGCTGTGGTGGCTCGAAGCGAACCCGCGACTCGCGAAGGAGCATCGGGCGCTGCTGGAGCATCCGAGCCACATCGTGTACGCCTCTTCCGTCTCGGTCGCGGAGCTCCAGATCAAAGCGGCACTCGGGAAGCTCGGGCTCCCGGACGACCCGCTCGGCGTCGTGATCGCCGAGGAAGGACTCGAGGAGATCGAGTTCCGATCGGATCACGGCGACGTGCTGCGCAGTCTGCCGCCGATCCACCGTGACCCCTTCGATCGCATGCTCATCGCGCAGGCGCTCGTCGAGGACTGTGTGCTCGTGACCTCCGACCCGGCGATCCGGCAGTACGCCGTGCCGACGGTCTAAGTGTGCCGACCTACTCCCGCGCGGCGAGCGGCTCCGTGATGTCGGCGACGGTCGCGTCGAACGCGGCGAGCAGCGCGTCGGCGTCGACGAAGAGCGAACGACCGTGCTCGCCGGCGCCGAGCGAGACACGTCTGCCGGTCATGCTCGAATCGGCATATACCGGCCACGCGGTCGTGCTGCCGAGCGGGGTGATCGTGCCGCGCTCGTACCCCGTCGCCGTAAGCGCGGTCGCCGCGTCGGGCAGCTGGAGCTTGTTCACCCCGACGAGCGCGCGCAGCTTCGGCCAGCCGATCTGCCGATCGCCGGGCACGAGCGCGAAGAGGAACGAGCCGTCGCTGCGCTTGACGACGAGCGTCTTGACGATGTCGCGCGGGGCGATCCCGAGGATCTCGGCCGCCTCCTCGAGCGAGTTCGCGCGCATCCGCTCGCGCACCTGAATCGGGAGCCCGCGGGCCGCCGCATCGCGTTCCACCCGCTGGATGCCGGTCAGTGCTGCCATGGGAGAATCGTAGGGTGACGACGACCACGGCGACCCAGCCGGCGCTGCGGATCGGGCCCATCGCGCTCGACTCGCCCGTCGTGCTCGCACCGATGGCCGGCATCACGAACATGCCGTTCCGCCGCCTGTGCGCCGAGTACGGCGACGGCCTCTACGTGACCGAGATGATCACGAGCCGTGCGCTCGTCGCCCGCAACCCGAAGACGATGCAGCTCATCGAGCACCACCCGAGCGAGCAGGTCCGCAGCATCCAGCTCTACGGGGTCGACCCGACGATCGTCGGCGACGCGGTGCGCATCCTCGTCGAGGAGGATCGCGTCGACCACATCGACCTCAACTTCGGCTGCCCCGTCCCCAAGGTGACCCGCAAGGGCGGCGGCGCGGCACTGCCCTGGAAGCGCGACCTGTTCGCCGGGATCCTCGGCGCCGCGGTTCGGCACGCAGGCGACGTCCCCGTCACGATCAAGATGCGCAAGGGCATCGACGACGAGCACCTGACGTACCTCGACGCGGCGCGGATCGCTGAAGACGCCGGCATCGCCGCCGTGACGCTGCACGCGCGCACCTGCGCCCAGCACTACTCGGGGCATGCCGACTGGTCGGCGATCGCGCGGCTCAAGGATGCCGTGACGAGCATCCCCGTGCTCGGCAACGGCGACGTCTTCGACGGCGAGGACGCGGCGCGGATGATGGCCGAGACGGGCTGCGACGGCGTCGTCGTCGGCCGCGGCGTGCTCGGCAAGCCGTGGCTCTTCGGCGAGCTGCAGCAGGCGCTCGTGCCCTTCGGCGCGCGCTCGCCGCGCGGCGCCGGCTCCGGCAGGCTCGAGCCCGGCCTCGGCTACGTCGCCCGCGCGTTCCTGCGCCACGCCGAGCTCACCGCCGAGTTCCTCGGCGACGAGGCCCGCGCCTGCCGCGACATCCGCAAGCACGTCGCCTGGTACTTCAAGGGCTACCCCGTCGGCGGCGAGACCCGGGGCCGGCTCGCCTGCGTCGAGAGCCTCGCCGAGATCGCCGCGACGATCGCCGAGCTCGACCTCGACGCACCGTACCCGGGAGCTGCCGCGGAGGGAGAACGCGGTCGCCAGGGCGGTCCGAAGCGCCCCCACCTGCCCGAGGGCTGGCTCGCGAGCCGCACGCTCTCGGCGGCGGACGCCGCCCAGCTCGGCGAGGACGAGAGCGACACCAGTGGGGGCTGAGGCCGGCGCCCGTGCCGGCAGCAGCAGTGGCACAGGTTGGCCGCTGCCGCCCGGCTACGCCGAGCCGGACGCGGAGCGCCGCCTGCCCGAGGACCACTACTCGCGCCGCAGCGAGTTCGCGCGCGACCGCGCCCGCGTGCTGCACTCGAGCGCGCTGCGCCGCCTCGCCGCCAAGACCCAGGTGCTCTCGCCCGCCTCCGGGCTCGACTTCGCCCGCAACCGGCTCACCCACTCGCTCGAGGTCGCCCAGATCGGCCGCGAGCTCGGAGCCGACCTGGGGCTCGACCCCGACGTCGTCGATGCCGCGTGCCTCAGTCACGATCTCGGGCACCCGCCCTTCGGCCACAACGGCGAGCGCGCGCTCAACGACTGGGCCGCCGACATCGGCGGCTTCGAGGGCAACGCGCAGACGCTGCGCATGCTCACCCGGCTCGAGCCGAAGGTGTTCGGCCCCGACGGGGCCGCCTACGGCATCAACCTGACGCGGGCGAGCCTCGACGCGACCGCGAAGTACCCGTGGGACGAGGCGCACGCGGTCGCGGACCCGAGCGGACGCCGGAAGTTCGGCCACTACGCGGACGACGCGGCCGCGTTCTCCTGGCTGCGCGAGGGGGCTCCCGCCGGTCGGCTGTGCATCGAGGCGCAGGTCATGGACCTCGCCGACGACATCGCCTACTCGGTGCACGACTTCGAGGACGCGATCGTCGAGGGCTACATCGAGGTGCCGGAGCTGCACGCGCAGGCGGGCCGCGATGAGCTCGTGCGCGGCATGGCGCAGTGGGTCGGCGACGGGATCCCGCGCGACGAGCTGCGGGCGGCGCTCGCCCGCCTAGACTCCGACGGGGCATGGCTGCGGTCCTGGCACGCGGGCCGCGCCGACCGGGCGCGGCTGAAGAACCTCGCGAGCGCCCTCATCGGCCGCTTCGTCGGCGCCGCGCAGCGCGCGACCCGCGCCGCCTACGCGCAGCCGAGCCTCGCGCGCTACGGCGCCGACCTCGTCGTGCCCGAGGAGACCCGGGCGGAGATCGCGGTGCTCAAGGGCATCGTCGGCTCCTACGTGATGGCGAACGTCACCCGCCAGCCCGTCTACGTCCGCCAGCGCGCGATCCTCACCGAGCTCGCCGACCGCCTCTACGAGATCGGCCCGGGCCACCTCGATCCCGAGTTCCAGGAGGACTGGGCCGCCGCGTCGGACGACGCCACTCGCCGCCGGGTCATCGTCGACCAGGTCGCCTCGCTGACGGATCAGAACGCGATGACCTGGCATTCGCTCCTGACGCAGGGCTCGTAGAATCCCCGCATGGCCGGCCTGATCCGTCGCTCGGACATCGACGAGGTCCGGGCGCGCACGAACATCGCCGACGTCGTCGGCGACTACGTGACGCTGAAGTCGGCGGGCGTCGGCTCGATGAAGGGGCTGTGCCCCTTCCACGACGAGCGCAGCCCGAGCTTCAACGTGCGCCCCGGCGTCGGCTACTTCCACTGCTTCGGCTGCGGCGAGGGCGGCAACGTCTACGACTTCCTGATGAAGATCGACCACGTCACCTTCCCGGAGGCGGTCGAGCGGCTCGCGCAGAAGCTCGGCTACGAGCTGCACTACGAGGACGGCGGCGGGCAGCGCGAGCAGGAGCGCGGCAACCGGGCGCGCATCCTCGCTGCGAACGCGGCCGCCGAACAGTTCTTCCAGGCGCAGCTCGCGACGCCGGAGGCGGAGCCGGGCCGGCGGTTCCTCGGAGAGCGCAGCTTCGACCAGGCGGCGGCGCAGCGCTTCGGCGTCGGCTTCGCGCCGCGCGGCGGCGCGCTCGGCAGGGCGCTGCGCGGGCAGGGCTTCAGCGAGGACGAGCTCGTGCAGGCGGGCCTCGTCGGCAAGGGGGAGCGCGGCGACGTCTACGACCGCTTCCGCTCGCGGCTGGTGTGGCCGATCCGCGACACGACGGGCCAGACAGTCGGCTTCGGGGCGCGCCGCCTGCTCGAGGAGGACCAGGGCCCCAAGTACCTCAACACCCCTGAGACGCCCGTCTACCACAAGGCCCAGGTGCTCTACGGGCTCGATCTCGCGAAGCGGGACATCGCACGCCAGAAGCAGGTCGTCGTCGTCGAGGGCTACACCGACGTCATGGCCGCACATCTCGCCGGGGTGACGACCGCCGTCGCGACCTGCGGCACGGCGTTCGGCGTCGACCACATCAAGGTGATCCGCCGGATCCTCGGCGACAGCGAGCAGAACGCGGTCGCCTCCGCCGGCGAGGTCGTCTTCACCTTCGACGGCGACGAGGCGGGGCTCAAGGCGGCGTCGCGGGCCTTCGAGGAGGAGTCGCGGTTCAACGCGCAGACCTTCGTCTCGGTCGCGCCCGACGGGCTCGACCCGTGCGACCTGCGCCTGCAGCGAGGCGACGGCGCGGTGCGGGCGCTCGTCGAGTCGCGCAAGCCCCTCTTCGAGTTCATCATCCGGCGCACGTTCGCGGGCTTCGACCTCGAGTCGGCTGAGGGCCGGGTGCAGGCGCTGCGGGCGGCGGCGCCGGTCGTCGCGGGGATCCGCGACCAGGCGCTCGTCACGGAGTACTCGCGGCTGCTCGCGCGGTGGCTCGGGATCGATCCCGGGGAGGCGCTCGCTGCGGTGCGCCGGGCGCGGGCGGCGGGTCCGGCGGCCTCGTCGCGGGGCTCGGCGGGTCGGGGCACCGGCGCCGCCGGATCCGGTCGCGGGCTCCCGGACGGTGGCGCCGATGCCTCCGTCCCCTCGGGCGGCGCCGGCCGGGCCGAGGGGGAGTCGTTCGCGCCGGTCACGCTCGCGGGCCTCGGGCGGGACCCGAACACCCGGCTCGAGGTCGAGGTGCTGCAGGCGCTGCTGCAGTATCCCGGCGAGGTCGGTCCCGAGCTCTCCGGGCGCGTGGTCGCCGCCGCGTTCGCGGACCCGAGCCTCGCCGTCGTGCGCGACGCGATCGCGGTGCGGCTCGGCGCGGCGGGCGATCCGGGGTGGGTTGACGAGGTCGCGCTCGAGGCGCCCGAGGCGTATCGGGGGCTCGTGCGGGAGCTCGCGGTCGCGGCGATCCCGGGGCGCCCCGAGACGCTCCCGCAGACGGTGCGCGCGGTCGCGGCCTCGGTCGTCGACCGCGAGCTGCTGCGGCGCAAGCGCGACGCGCTCGGCGCGTTGCAGCGCCTCGAGCGCGAGGCGGAGCCCGAGCGCTTCCAGGCGCTCCAGCGCGAGCTCGTCGCGATCGACGCCGAGCGCACGCGCCTGCGCGCCGACTGACCCGAGCCCCACCAGCCGCCCGACCGCCCCCACCCGCCCGTCGCGCTCTGCCCCTTGCGCTTCTCAGGAGAATCCGCGCCGCGCGTGCAATACGCACGCCCACGCCGGATTCTCCTGAAAAAGGCGTGGAGCTAGAGTGGGGGGCGTGTCAGCGCAGCCGGAGATCGCGGTCCGGGCGACCGATCTGAGCCTTCGCTACCACTCCTCGAGCCAGGTGACGCGCACGATCGCCGTCGACGGCGTCGACTTCGCGATCGCCTCGGGAGAGATCCTCGCCGTCGTCGGCGAGACCGGCTCGGGCAAGTCGACGCTCGCGCGCGCCGTCGCGCTCCAGGCCGACCTCGCCGGCGACCGGCGTTCTCCCCGCATCTCGGGCGGCGGCCTGACGGTCCTCGGCGAGGAGGTCCGCGGGATCTCCGGCCGTCGCCGCGACCGGCTCACCGCCCGCGTCGGCTTCCTCCGGCAGGAGGCCGGACAGCACCTCAGCCCGCGCCTCACCGTCGAGGAGAACATCCTCGAGCCGATCTACCTGATCGACCGGAAGTTCGACCGGATGCTCGCGGGGGAGCACGCCGCGACACTGCTCGATTCCGTGCATCTGCCGCTGTCGATGCTCGACCTCATGCCGCACGAGCTGTCGAAGGGCCAGCGCCAGCGCGTCGCGATCGCGCGCGCGCTCGTGCTCGAGCCCGCGGTGCTCGTCGCGGACGATCCGACGGCGGGCGTCGACGTCACGGTGCGCTCGCACATCCTCGACGTCATCGCGCAGCTCCAGGAGCAGCGCTCGTTCGCAGCGCTCATCGTCACCGCCGACCTCGCCGAGGTGCGGCGGATCACCGACCGCGTCGCGGTCATGCAGCAGGGGAGGATCGTGGGAATCGGATCGATGGACGAGGTGTTCGAGGACCCCACCCACCTCTACGTGCGCCGACTGGGCGAGTCGCTCGGCGCGCTCGCGAGCGCGTCGTGAGCGGCCGCGGATCGGGGGAGCTGCGCGACCCGCTGCGCGGCACGGGCGTGCCACGTCCCGCCGAGGAGCGGCCGGTCCCCGGGCCGATCGCGATCCTTCCGAGGCCGGTGGCGCACCTCGTCGCCGCGGTCGAGGCCGCGGGCGGGGTCGTCGCTCCGCTCGGACCCGATACGGCGGGCCTGATCTGGGTGCACCCGAGCGACGCCGGGGGTCTCGCCGCCGTCCTCGCCGAGCATCCCGACATCGGCTGGGTGCAGCTGCCCTGGGCGGGGGTCGACGCCTTCGCGCCGGTCCTCGCGGCCCACGCCGACGCGGCGACGCCGATCTGGACGAGTGCGAAGGGCGCCTACTCGGAGCCGGTCGCCGAGCACGCGGTCGCGCTCGCGCTCGCCTGCATCCGCGAGCTCCCCGAGAAGGCGCGCCGCACGTCCTGGACGGCGCGTTCGGGGGAGTCGATCTTCGGCCGCCGCCTGCTCATCGTCGGCGCGGGCGGCATCGCGCAGGAGATCATCCGGCTGCTCGCGCCGTTCGAGCCGTCGATCACCATCGTGCGGCGCTCGCCCGGCGCGGTCGCGGGCGCCGACCGCGTCGTCACCGCCGACCGGCTCGACGAGGTGCTCCCGGAGGCGGAGATCGTCATCCTCGCCGCTGCGGCGACCGACGAGACCTCGCGACTCATCGACGAGCGGCGGATCGCGCTGATGGATCAGAACGCGATCCTGGTCAACATCGCGCGCGGGGCGCTCGTCGACGGGGAGGCGCTCGCCGCCGCGCTCGAGCGGGGCCACCTGAGGGGTGCCGGGATCGACGTCACGGATCCCGAGCCGCTGCCCGACGGGCACCCGCTCTGGACGGCTCCGCGCGTCGTCATCACCTGCCACTCGGCGGACACCGAGGAGATGGTGGCGCCGCTGCTCGCGAGCCGTGTCGAGTCGAACACGCGGGCGCTGCTCGCCGACGGAGCGTTCATCGGCGTCGTGGATCCGGCCGCGGGATACTGAGGCTCGCTCAGAACGCCACGAACCGCGTTCTGATCAGGTATTTTGCTCCCCCACTTGGACTCGAACCAAGAACCTACCGGTTAACAGCCGATTGCTCTGCCAATTGAGCTATGGAGGAATGCACCCCGTGGGGCCGTACAAGGATAGCAAAGGCCGGGACCCCGATGTCGCCGCGGCGACGCGAAGCGGCGTCGCGGTCGGCATCGCGGTGTCGCTCTACGGCGTGTCCTTCGGCGCCCTCGCGGTGGGGGCCGGCCTCGACGTCTGGCAGGTCTGCGCGCTGAGCCTGCTCATGTTCACCGGCGGGTCCCAGTTCGCCCTCATCGGGGTGCTCGCGGCGGGCAGCGTGCCGGTGCCCGCGACGACCGCCTGGTCGGCGATCGCCGCCGCGACGCTGCTCGGCACTCGCAACGCGCTCTACGCGATCCGCACCGCGCCGATCGTCGGGCCGGGCCGGCTGAGGCGCCTGCTCGCGGCGCACTGGACGATCGACGAGACGGCCGCGGTCTCGACGGCGCAGCCGACGCCCGCGTCCCGCCGGGCCGGGTTCTGGGTGACCGGCGCTGTCATCTACATCGGATGGAACGTCACGACGCTGCTCGGGGCGCTGCTCGGCGACCTGCTCGGCGACGTCCGAGCGTGGGGACTCGATGCGGCCGCCGCGGCTGCGTTCCTCGGCCTGCTCTGGCCTCGGCTGCGCGGCCTGCAGCCGGTCGCGGTCGCGGTCGCCGCGGCCGTCGTCGCCGCGGTCCTCGTGCCGTGGACGCCGCCCGGCATCCCCGTGCTCGCGGCGGCGGGCGTCGCGGTCGTCGTCGGACTGACGGACGCGTTCGGGCCGCGCCGGGGCAACGCGCAGGGCGGCGAGGCGGCGGCATGAACACCTGGCTGCTCATCCTCATCGCGTGCGCTGCGGCCTATGCGCTCAAGCTGTCCGGCTTCTTCGTGCCGGCTGGGGTGCTGCAGCGCCCGCGGATCGCGCGCACCGCGGACCTCATGACGGTCGGTCTGCTCGCGGCGCTCGTCGCGACGCAGACGCTCACGCAGGGCGCCGCGCTCGTCGTCGACGCCAGGCTGCCCGCGCTCGTCGTCGCGGGCGGGCTGCTCGCGCTGCGCGTCCCGTTCATCGTCGTCGTGATCGCGGCCGCCGCCCTGGCGGCGGGACTTCGCGCGCTCGGCTGGCTCGCCTGACTTCGTCTCGGGGTGCGTTCCCGCCATGAGGGTGCGAAATATCGCATGCCGGTGGCGTAATCGCACGCTCGGAGCGGGACAGAACGCGATGTCTGGGGAATCGCTGAGCGATTCGTCGCGATCCGGTAACGGCTCGTCCATCTGGAGTTCACCGCCGGATGCCCTGTGTTTGACTTGATGCCGACACGACGCCGTGGATCCGGGATCGACCGGATTCGCGGCGTCCTGCACTCACACGAAAGCAGGAATCATGGCATCAGCATTCCGCGGCCGCAAGGCTGCTGTTGCGTCTGTCGCCGTGCTCGCCGCAGCGGGGCTCGCCCTCGCCGGCTGCGCGACGACGCCCTCGACCGGCAGCACCGACGCCCCCGTCGCGTCCGGTGAGCCGATCCTCGTCGGCACGACCGACGCGGTCACCACGCTCGACCCCGCCGGGTCGTACGACAACGGCTCGCTCGCGATCCAGACCCAGGTCCTCCCCTACCTGTTCAACACCGACTATGGCTCGACCGAGATCAAGCCGGACCTTGCGACCGACCTCGGCACGTTCACGACGCCGACCGACTTCGAGGTCAAGATCCGCGAGGGCGTCAAGTGGGCCAACGGCGACGACCTGACGGCATCCGACGTCGCGTTCTCGTTCAACCGCCAGCTCGCGATCGCGGACCCGAACGGCCCGTCGAGCCTCCTGTACAACCTCGACAACGCCGAGGCGACCGACGACACGACCGTCGTCTTCCACCTCAAGGCCGAGAACGACGTCATCTTCCCGCAGATCCTGACGAGCTTCCCCGGCGCGATCGTCGACGAAGAGGTCTTCGCGGAGGACGCCGTCACGCCGGACGACGAGATCGTCGCGGCGAACGCCTTCGGCGGCCCGTACTCGATCACGAGCTACGCGTTCAACGAGACCGTCGAGCTGACCCCGAACGCGAACTACCAGGGTCTGCTCCCGGCCGCGGCGAACAGCGGCGTCATCCTCAACTACTTCGCCGACTCGTCGAACCTCAAGCTCGCGATCGAGCAGGGCGACGTCGACGTCGCGTACCGGAGCCTCTCGGCGACGGACATCGAGGACCTCAGCACGAACGACTCGGTCAAGGTCGTCGACGGGCCCGGCGGCGAGATCCGCTACATCGTCTTCAACTTCGCGACCCAGCCGTACGGCACGGCGCAGCCCGACGCCGACGCGGCGAAGGCGCTCGCGGTCCGTCAGGCCGTCGCGGACGTCGTCGACCGCGCCGCGATCGCCGACCAGGTCTACAAGGGCACCTACACCCCGCTGTACTCCTACGTCCCGGCCGGCTTCGTCGGCGCGATCGAGCCGCTCAAGGAGCTCTACGGCGATGGCCAGGGCGCTCCGGACGCCGACAAGGCGGCCGCGGCCCTCGCGGACGCCGGCGTCACCGTGCCGGTCGCGCTCAACCTGCAGTACAACCCTGACCACTACGGCCCCTCGTCGGGTGACGAGTACGCGCTGGTCAAGCAGCAGCTCGAGGACTCGGGCCTGTTCACGGTGAACCTGCAGTCGACCGAGTGGGTCCAGTACAACAAGGACCGCGTCGCGGACGTGTACCCCGTATACCAGCTCGGCTGGTTCCCGGACTACTCGGACGCCGACAACTACCTCTCGCCGTTCTTCCTCAAGGAGAACTTCGTCGGCAACCACTACGACAACCCGACCGTCAACGACGCCATCCTCGAGCAGGCGACGACGGTCGACCCGGCCGCGCGCACCGCGCTGATCGAGCAGATCCAGCGCGACGTCGCAGCCGACCTGCCGACGGTGCCGCTCCTCCAGGGCGCGCAGGTCGCGGTCGTCGGCCAGAACGTCGAGGGCACGGTCCTCGACGGCTCGTTCAAGTTCCGCTTCGCCCCGCTGACCAGGGGCTGATCGGGACTCGATCCCCGGCGGAGGGGGTCGTCCATCCGGACGGCCTCCTCCGTCATTTCGCGTGCAGGATGAGAGGATGACCGAGTGACGGGGCTCTGGCGCTACATCCTGGTGCGCTTCGTGCTCATCATCCCGACGGTCTTCATCCTCGTCTCGCTCGTCTTCCTCTTCATGCGGGTCACGGGCGACCCGATCACGGCGGCGCTCGGCGGCAAGCTCCCGCCCGACCAGCTGCAGGCCGCGATCCACGAAGCCGGCTACGACCGACCGATCCTCATCCAGTACTTCGAGTACCTCGGCCAGATCTTCACCGGCAACTTCGGCACGACGCTCACGGGCAACCGCGAGCCGGTCATCGACGTGCTGGTGCACTACGGCGCCGCGACCCTCGAGCTCGCATTCTACGCCCTCATCGTGGCCCTCGCCGTCGGCATCCCGCTCGGCATGCTCGCGGCGAAGGTCCGCGACCGCTGGGGCGACGCCGCGCTGCGGGTCTTCGCGATCCTCTGCTACGCGACCCCGGTGTTCTTCGCCGGCCTCATGCTCAAGCTCGTCTTCTCCGTCTGGCTGCACTGGCTGCCGACCTCCGGCCGGGCGAACCCGCGCACGGTCATCGCGCTCGATCGCCTCGAGAATCCGACCGGCATCTACCTCATCGACGCGCTGCGCACGGGGAACATGACCTACATCGGCGACGTGCTCGCGCACGCCGTGCTGCCGGCGATCGCGCTCGGCCTGCTCACCGCCGGCGTGTTCCTGCGCCTCGTGCGCACGAACATGATCACGACCCTCGACGCGGGATACGTCGACGCGGCGCGCTCGCGCGGCGTCGGCGAGTTCCGGCTCACGACGAAGCACGCCTACCGCCCCGCGCTCGTCCCGATCATCACCGTCATCGGACTGCAGGTCGCGCTGCTGCTCGGCGGTGCGGTCCTGACCGAGTCGACGTTCGAGTGGCGCGGACTCGGCTTCCAGTTGACGGAGTACCTCGCGGCGCGAGACTTCGTCGCGGTGCAGGGCATCGTCGCGCTGCTGGCCATCATCGTCGCCCTGACGAACTTCGTCGTCGACCTCATCGCTGCGGCGATCGACCCTCGAGTGAGGTACTGATGAGCGCGCTCGGCACGCGCATGCGCGCACGGCTCGGACGGCTCCCGGTCGTCTCGCAGCTGCGCCAGTCGGTCGGCCTGCAGCGGGGCATGCTCATCACGGGCCTCGTCATCACGGGGGTCATCCTCGTGACGGCGATCCTCGCGCCCGTCCTGGCGCCGTACGGCTACGCGCAGCTGTCGGCGCACGGTGTCAACTTCGGCGCGCAGCAGCCGCCGTCGGCCGAGCACTGGCTCGGCACGACCGTCGGCGGCTACGACGTGCTGTCGCGCCTCATCTGGGGCGCGCAGACGGCGCTGCTCGTCATCATCATCGCGGTCGTGCTCTCGATCGTCGCGGGAGTCCTGCTCGGCCTCGTCTCCGGCTACTTCGGCGGCTGGCTCGATCGCGTTCTCGTCGTCGTCGCCGACGCGATCTACGCGTTCCCGACCCTGCTGCTCGCGATCGTCGCCGCGATCGCGATCTCGGGCGGCCAGTCGGGTCTGTGGTCGGGCCTGTTCGCCGCCGGCATCTCGATCACCGTCGTCTTCGTCCCGCAGTACTTCCGCGTCATCCGCGCCGAGGTGGTGCGGCTCAAGGGCGACGCCTTCATCGAGTCCGCGCAGGTCATCGGCGCGTCCTCGACGCGCATCATGTTCGTCCACGCGCTGCGCAACTCCACCCGCACGCTCCCGCTCATCTTCACGCTCAACGCCGCCGAGGCGGTTCTCACGCTCGCCGCACTCGGCTTCCTCGGCTTCGGTATCGAGCCGACCGCGGCGGCCGAGTGGGGCTACGACCTGAACCGCTCGCGCTCGGACGTCACGAGCGGGATCTGGTGGACCGCCCTCTTCCCGGGTCTCGCGATCGTGCTGACGGTCCTCGGCCTCACCCTCATCGGCGAGAGCCTCAACGACCTCGCCGATCCGCGGCTGCGCACGCGCCGGAAGGCGGTCAACCGATGAGTCCGACGACCGGCCAGCACGGCGCCGCGGTCGACATCCGCGACCTGCGCGTCGTCTTCGCGACGGACGGCGGCGACGTCGTCGCGGTCGACGGCGTGAGCATCGCCGTCCGGCCGGGCGAGATCGTCGCGATCGTCGGCGAGTCGGGCAGCGGCAAGACGGTGACGGCGCGCGCGGTCCTCGGCCTGCTGCCGAGCACGGCGGCGGCGTCCGGCGCGGTCGTCGTCGGCGGCGAGAACGTCGTCGGCGCGGGTCGCCGACAGCTGCGCGAGATCCGCGGCGGGAAGGCCGCGATGGTCTTCCAGGAGCCGTCGAGCGTGCTGAACCCCGTCTACACGATCGGCTGGCAGATCGGCGAGGGCCTGCGCGCCCACGGCCGCATCTCGAAGAAGGCCGCGCGGCTCAAGGCGATCGAGATCCTGCGCAAGGTCGGCATCCCCGAGCCGGAGCGGCGCGTCGACCACTACCCGCACCAGTTCTCGGGCGGTCAGAAGCAGCGCATCGTCATCGCGATGGCGCTCGTCCTGAACCCGTCCGTGATCGTCGCCGACGAGCCGACGACGGCGCTCGACGTGACGGTGCAGGCGGAGATCCTCGACCTGCTGCGCGAGGTCCGAGACGAGTTCGGGACGGCGATCATCGTCATCACGCACAACATGGGCGTCGTCGCCGACCTCGCCGATCGCGTCGTCGTCATGCACGACGGGAAGGTCGTCGAGACGGCGCCCGTGCTCGAGCTGTTCGCCGCGCCCGCGCAGCCGTACACGCGCGAGCTGCTCGCCGCGGTGCCGCGGCTCGGGGAGGATCCGAGTCGAGAACGCGATCGCCGCGCCGGCGAGACGGCGACGGTGGTCGCCGCACGGCAGCTGACGATCGAGTACCCGGGGCGCTTCGGACGCAAGCCCTTCCGCGCGGTCGACGACGTGACGTTCTCCATCGCCCCCGGCGAGGTGCTCGGCCTCGTCGGCGAGTCCGGCTCGGGCAAGACGACGATCGGCCGGGCGATCGCGGGGCTCACGAGCGTCAGCGGCGGACGCCTCGACGTGCTCGGCGTCGACCTCGGCTCGCGGCGCGAACGCGCGTTCCGGGCGCAGCGTCGTCGGCTCGGCTTCGTCTTCCAGGATCCGGGCACGAGCTTCGATCCCCTGCAGACGATCGGCCGCGCGATCGCGGAGCCGATCGTCGTGCACGGCACCGCCGAGGAGCGGGCCGGCGCGAGACGCCGCGTCGAGGAGCTGCTCGAGGCGGTCCGGCTGCCGCGGTCCTACGCGGACCGCTATCCGCACGAGCTTTCGGGCGGGCAGCGTCAGCGCGCGTCGCTCGCGCGCGGCCTCGTGCTCGGACCGGACCTGCTCATCGCCGACGAGCCGACGAGCGCGCTCGACGTCTCGGTGCAGGCGGCCGTGCTCGATCTCTTCGCGGAGCTGCATGCGCAGTTCGGCTTCGCCTGCCTGTTCATCACCCACGATCTCGCCGTCGTCGACCACGTCGCCGACCGGGTGGTCGTGCTGTACCGCGGTCGGATCGTCGAGGAGGGCCCCTCGGACGAGGTGCTGCTGCGACCGCGCGAGGACTACACGCGCCGCCTCCTCGCCTCGCTGCCGATCCCGGATCCGGCGCTCCAGCGCGCGCGGCGGGCCGCGGGCAGCGAGCCCCGCTAGCCTTCGAGCTTGTCGACGCCGGGCAGCCAGGTCACTCCGGCGCGTCCCCAGCCCTCGCGCTTGACGGCCTTCATCGCGTTCTTCGCGTGCGCGTGCTCGAGCCGGTCCGCGTACAGGATGCCGTCGAGGTGGTCGTACTCGTGCTGGAAGATCCGGGCGAGCCAGCCGTCCGCCTCGATCGTGTAGCGCACGCCGTCGAGGCCGCGGGCGTGCAGGATCGCGGCGTCCGCGCGGCGCAGCGGGAAGCGCTCGCCCGGCATCGACAGGCAGCCCTCCGACTCGTGGTCCTCGGAGGCCGGTCCGGTCGCCTGCGGGCGGATCCACAGCTCCGGGTCGATCGCGACGCCCTGGTGGACCCGGCCGTCGTCCTCCTCCCAGTGCCAGACGAACAGGCGGATGCCCTCGCCGATCTGCGGCGCGGCGAGCCCGACACCGGGCGCGGCGTGCATCGTCTCGACCATGTCGGCGACGAGGCCGCGGATGCGGTCGTCGATCTCGCCGACGGGGCGGGCGGGCGTGTGGAGGACGGGGTCGCCGGTGATGACGATCGGAAGCACGGCCATGATGCCTCCAAGCCTATGCGGCTCGAGTCGACTACCCTCGAACCGTGCCATCGCCCGATCTCGCGACCGTGTTCGGCGGCCATACCTGGATCGGCATCGTCCTCGCGCTGCTCAGCGGCGTGGCGCTCTCGCTCGGCACGCAGCTGCAGCACCGCGGTGTCGCGGTCGTCGACGAGCGGGAGAACGCGGGCGCGAGGCAGGGCTTCACGCTCGGCCACATCCGCGGGCTGCTCAGACGGCCGACGTGGCTCGTCGGCACCGTGCTGCTCGGCCTCGCGGTCGTGCTGCAGCTCGTCTCGCTCTGGTTCGCACCGCTCAGCGTCGTCCAGCCGCTCGGTGCGATCGCGCTCGTCATCACGGCGATCGTGAACGCGCGGCTGACGCGCACGCGCCTGACGGCGCGCGCGATCACCGCGATCGTGCTGTGCGTCGGCGGGATCGGCCTGTTCGTGACGATCGCCGCGATGTTCGCGCACCTGCGTCCGGTCACGACGAGCGAGCTGCTGACGGTGCTCGTCGCGCTCGGCGCGCTGCTCGCGGTGTGGGCGGTGCTGTACGTGTTCTTCCGCAAGACGCCGCGGCCGCTGTTCTACATCATCGCGGCGGGCACGCTGTTCGGCTTCCTCGCGACGCTCGCGAAGGTCGTCATCGGCCGCATCCAGACGCTCATCGACTCCGGGTGGCAGTTCGGCACCGAGGAGTGGCTCACGATCGGCTGCATCGCGGCGCTCATCGCGGCGACGGTGCTCGGCGGCTGGTTCGTGCAGAACGCGCACATGTACGGGCCGCCGGATCTCGTCGTCGCCGGCCTGACCGTGATCGACCCGATCGTCGCGGTGTCGATCGGCGCGCTCGTCCTCGGCGAGACGGCGGGGGCGCCGGGCTGGGCGACGCTCGTCATGCTCGCGACGGGCATCGTCGCGGTCGTCGGCGTGTTCCTGCTCGCGAAGCAGGACCCGCAGCTCGTCGATGCCACTGCCGAGCCGGCACCGCGCGTCGGCGCGTAGCAGATCGCGCAGGCGTCCGAGGACCGGCAGAACGCCGTAGACAGGCTCCCTGCACGGCGTTCTGCCTCCATTCGGGCGTCCTGCCTGCCCTCGCGCCGGTACGATCGTCGCGCGGGGGCGGTAGCTCAGCTGGTCAGAGCAGTGGGCTCATAACCCATCGGTCACGGGTTCAAGTCCCGTCCGCCCCACTCGTCCATCCCGGGCGGGGCTCAGGTGACCCGATCCGGGGCTATCCGAGTGCCAGAACGCCAGTTGGTGCCACCTGAGCGGCGGCCTCAGCAGTTCGGGGTGGCGGGGGCGCCCTCGAAGCGGGCGGTCGTCCAGGCCATGAGCTCGGGCAGCAGCGGCGAGTCGCCCGTGACGACGCCCATGTGGTCGCGCCCGGGGTAGGTGCGGTAGTCGATCGCCTGACCGCTCGCGCATCGCTCGTCGACGTACTCCTGCTGCGCGGCGGGCGCGATGAGCGGGTCGGCGAGTCCCTGCGCGAGGAGCACGGGGGCCGCGATCGGCAGTCGGGGGACGTTCTCATCGGCGCGCGCGACGAGCGGCCCGGTGCCGGGGTCACGGCTCCACACGGGCCCGCCGGAGAGCCCGACCTGGACCACCGACACGAGGGTCGCGGGGTCGACGAGGCAGCGGCGTGCGACCTCCTCCACGACGATCCGCGCCGAGGGCTTGACGTAGTCCGCGATCCTGACGTCGGGGTACGCCGCGGTGTAGCCCGACAGCACGAACGCGCCGAACAGGAGCGACATCGACTCGCCCGAGAAGGACTCGAGCAGGGCCGGCAGGTTCGCCGCCGGCGCCATCGCCGCGACGCCGACGATGTCGAGCTCCGGGGCGTAGCCGGGTGCGAGCCCGGCGGTCCAGAGCGCCGCGTGCCCGCCCTGGGAGTGGCCCCAGATGACGGTCTCCTCGGCGAGGTCGACCGCGTCGAGCTGTCGTGCCGCGCGGAGCGCGTCGAGCTCGGCGCGTGCGGCGGGCTCGCCGACGACGTACTCGTGGTCGCCCGCGGTGCCGAGTCCGATGTAGTCGGTCGCGACGACCGCCCAGCCCTCGTCGAGCGCGGCCTGCAGGTCGGGCATCGCGCCGGACGTGAACGGCTCGGGCAGCAGGCTCGGCGCGCACCCCGTCGCGACGCCGGTCGTCCCGTGCGTCCACCCGATGACGGGGTGGGGGCCGGGGGAGTCCGGGACTGTGACGAGCGCGGACGCGACGGCTGGCGCGTCGTCGAGGCCCGTCGTCGTGTACAGGATTCGCCAGGCGCTCGCCCCGGCGGGCACCTCGCGCGTGAACGGCTCGGCGGCGAGCAGCACGCCGGCCTGTGCGGGCACGTCCGCCGGCGGCGTGTAGAAGGCGTCGGGGATCGCGGTCGAGGACAGCCGCACGCCGACGAACGCGATGACGAGCGCCGCGGCGAACGCGAGGACGGCGAGCGCGCCGCGCACGACCGGTCGACGTCGTGCGGGCTCCGGCGCCCGCCGGCGGAATCGGCGCACGAGCGACGTGATCGCGAGCCGAACGCCGAGCGCGACGAGCCAGAGGCCGAAGACGAGGCCCATCGCCATGACCGTCACGTCGGGCCAGGCGAGGATCGTGACCGCCGCGATGATCGCCGCGAGTCCGAAGAGCGCGTTCGTCCAGCGCTGCGGCTGGCCGCGGCGGAACGCGAGCACGAGGTCGCGGACGCCGGACGCGGCGAAGAGGATCGCGACGAGGATGACGAGCAGGCCGATGCTCGCGCCGGGCCAGACGAAGACGAGCACGCCGAGTGCGAGCGCGAGCGCGCCGAGTCCGGCCGACGTCCAACGGGCGGTGCGCGCCTGCGAGCGCAGCGTGCACGCCGCGACGAGCTCGTGGACGCCGATGCCGAGCAGTCCGACGCCGATGAGCGCGACGAGCCAGCCGACGGATGCGAACGGACGCACGACGAGCGCGAGCCCGATCAGGACCAGCACGACGCCGAGCGGCGACCAGATGAGCCACGCCCACCGAGCCGGAGGCGCGGGGGCATCGCTCATGCGGCCACTGTATCCATCCCGCTAGGCTCACCGCATGGATCCGGCGATCGCGGCGCCCACGCTCATCACCTCGGCGATCGCCCTCTTCACCATCACGAACCCGATCGGCACGCTGCCGATCTTCCTCTCGCTGACGAAGGATCAGACGGCGACGCAGCAGCGCCGCACCGCGGTGCTCGTCGGCATCGCGGTCGCGGTCGTGCTCGTCATCTCGCTCATCGCCGGGAACTTCATCCTGCAGGCCTTCGGGATCGACATCACGGCGTTCAAGATCGCGGGCAACGCCCTCGTCGCGACGATCGGCTGGGCGATGCTCGTCGCGAAGCCCGGCGGGCCCGTCTCCGTCCGGCCCGGGGAGTCGCCCGTCGTCGTGCCGCTCGCGATCCCCGTCCTCGCCGGGCCGGGGGCGATCGCCCTCGCGATCACGTTCGCACACGGGTATACGAACGTCGTCGACTACGTCCTCGGCAGCGTCATCTGCGTCGTCGTCGGACTCCTCGTCGCCGCGATCTTCTTCGTCGGCCCCTGGGTCTCCAAGCTGCTCGGCGCGACCGGGATGAGCATCCTCACCCGGGTCTTCGGCCTGCTCCTGCTCGCGATCGCCGTGCAGTCGATCATGCTCGCCCTCGGGGACGCCTTCCCGGGCCTCTTCGCGGCGGGCGGGCAGTCGAGCCTGCTTCAGACGACGAGCACGCCGGCCCCGACCGGGACGCCCTGAGATGCCGACCGCGACGGAGCACCTCGAGTCGTTGACCCGGGTCGTGCCCGACTTCCCGCGCGCGGGGATCGACTTCCACGACCTGACACCGGTGCTCGCCGACGGCGACGCGCTCGCCGTCGTGGCCGATGCGCTCGTCGCGCCGTTCGCGGGCGAGTACGACGCGATCGCGGGAGTCGAGGCGCGCGGATTCGCGTTCGCGGCGGCGGCCGCCGCGCGCGCGGGCGCAGGCCTGGTCCTCATCCGCAAGGCGGGGAAGCTGCCGGGCGCGACGCACGGCGAGGACTACGAGCTCGAGTACGGCAGAGACCGGCTCGAGGTGCATCGGGAGCAGGTGCCGGCCGGCACCCGCGTGCTCCTCGTCGACGACGTGCTCGCGACGGGCGGCACGCTCGCGGCGGCCGGATCGCTCGTGGAGCGCGCCGGATGGCGGATCGCCGGCGTCGCCGTCGTCCTGGAGCTCGGCCTCCTCGGTGGTCGGGCGGCGCTCGCGCCGCGCGTGCCGTATGCGCTGGTGCGGCGATGAGCGCGCTCGCGGAGCACGGCGTCGAGCCGCACGGCTCCGAGTACAGCGCTCGCCTGAACTGGCTGCGCGCCGGTGTCCTGGGCGCGAACGACGGCATCGTCAGCGTCGCCGCTCTCGTGGTCGGCGTCGCCGCGGCGAGCGCGGACATCGGAGCGATCCTCGCCGCCGGGCTCGCGGCCCTCATCGGCGGGGCGATCTCGATGGCGCTCGGCGAGTACGTCTCGGTGTCGAGCCAGTCGGACAGCCAGAAGGCCCTCATCGCGAAGGAGGCCGAGGAGCTGCGCGAGCAGCCGGAGGCGGAGCTCGACGAGCTCGTCGAGCTGTATCGCCGGAAGGGGCTCTCGGAGGCGACGGCGCGCGCCGTGGCGACCGAGCTGACGCAGCACGACGCGTTGAGCGCTCACCTGGACGCGGAGCTCGGGATCACCGAGGAGTCGGTCGTCAGCCCGTGGGCGGCCGCGGGCGCGTCCGCGCTCGCGTTCACGATCGGCGGCGTCCTGCCGCTCGCGGCGATCCTGCTCGTGCCCGTCTGGCTGCGGATCCCGCTCACGTTCGCGGTCGTCCTCGCAGCGCTCATCGCGACCGGGCTGATCAGCGCGCGGCTCGGCGGCGCGCGGCCACTGCGTCCGACGCTGCGCATCGTGATCGGCGGGGTGCTCGCGCTCGCCGTCACCTACGGGATCGGCTCCCTGCTCGGCGTCAGCGGCGCCGCGTAGGGGCTCGACGACTCAGCGCTTCGGCGGGGCGGTGAACGCCACGATGGTCGCCACGACGACGAGGGCGACGAGTCCGCCGACGAGCACGATCGCGCCGAGCCAGATCCATTCCATACGTGACAGCGTAGGGGCATGCGGCCGGGTCGCTGCGCGCCCGCTAGCCTCGTCGTCGTGACGAACGCCGGCGCGAGCATCCGCGCGGTCGTCGCCGTCGGCGTCGCCGCCGCGCTCTGGGGCACGATCGGGCTCGCTCAGGCAGTCGTCCCGGTCGACGTGCCCGCCTTCGCGATCGGCGCGGCCGGGATGGGCTTCGGCGGCGTGCTGCTCTTCCTCGTCGCGCCGCGCCGCGCCGCGCGGGTCGTCGCGGACCGGCGGGTGCGCTGGTGGCTGCTCATCGGCGCGCTCGGCGTCGTCGCCTACCCGCTGGCCGTCTACCCCGCGATGCGGCTCACGGGCGTCGCGATCGCCAACGTCGTCGCGCTCGGCAGCGGACCCGTCTTCGCCGCCGTCATCGAGTGGATCGTCGAGCGGCGGCGGCCGAGTCTCGTCTGGACCATCGCGACGGTGCTCGCGATCGTCGGCATCGCGCTGCTCGTCAGCGGCGGCGGCGACGCGGGGGAGGGGCTCGTGGTCCCCGGCGTGCTGCTCGGCCTGCTCGGCGGTCTCGGCTACGCGGTCTACGCGTACGCCTCGCTGCGCGTCATCCGCGTCGGGCACGCGCCGGTGCCTGCGATGGGGGCGATGTTCGGCCTCGCGGCCGTCGTGCTCGTGCCGGTCGCGCTCGTCTGGGGCGCGCCGCTGTGGACCTCGTGGCCCGCGATCGGGCTCATCGCCTACCTCGCCGTCGGGCCTCTCGCGATCGCGTACGCGCTCTTCGGCATCGGCGTGCGCACGCTCAGCGCCTCGACCGCGACGACCGTCTCGCTCGTCGAGCCGGCGGTCGCGACGCTGCTCGCCGTGCTGGCGCTGCACGAGCGGCTCTCCCCGCTCGCGTGGTTCGGCTTCGCACTGCTCATCGTCGCGGTCGTCGTCGTCGGGCTGCTCGACCGCCGCCGTCCACACCCCGCCGAGCGCGGCCGAGGCACGCGCCTAGACTGAGGCGATGCCCTCGACGCTCGCCGGAGTCGCCGCCGCCGCGGAGTCGCTGTGGCCTGCCGCCGGAGCCGAGGCGTGGGACTCGGTCGGGCTCGTCAGCGGCGACCCGGAGGCGGTCGTACGCCGCGTGCTGCTCGCCGTCGACGCCGTCGGGGAGACCGTCGACGAGGCCGTGTCCATGAGCGCCGACCTGCTGCTGACCCACCACCCGCTGCTGCTGCGCGGCGTGACGAGCGTCGCCGCCGACCGCTACAAGGGCTCCGTCGTCAGCCGGCTCATCAAGGCCGACTGCGCCCTGCTCACCGCGCACACGAACGCCGACGTCGTCGACGACGGGACGAGCGGCGTGCTCGCGGCGAAGCTCGGCCTGCGCGATCTCGCGCCCATCGCGCCCGACGCGTTCGGCGGCGGGATCGGGCGGGTCGGCGATCTCGGCGAGGCGACGACGCTCGGCCGCTTCGCATCACTCGTCGCGGCGGTGCTCCCGGCGACCGCCGGCGGCGTGCGCGTCAGCGGAGCGTATGCGCGCCCGGTGCGGCGCGTCGCAGTCTGCGGGGGAGCCGGCGATGGCTACCTGTCGGCACCGGCGGTGCTCGGCGCGGACGTCTACGTCACCGCGGACCTGCGTCACCACCCGGCGCAGGAGGCGCGCGAGCAGGCGCTTCTGACCGGCGGGCCGGCGCTCATCGACGTGTCGCACTGGGCGAGCGAGTGGCTGTGGCTCGACACCGCGGCCGCGGCGCTGCGCCGCGCGCTGCCGGACGTCGAGTTCGTGGTGAGCGAGCTGCGGACCGACCCGTGGGATTTCGCGGTGCTGAGCGGAGGCGAGGACGCATGAAGGCCGACCCGAAGGCGCAGGAGCGGCTCCTCGAGCTGCGCGCCTACGACGTGCGAGCGGTCCAGCTCGCGAAGCAGGAGCGCGAGCTGCCCGAGCGGGTCGTGCTCGAGACGCTCACCGCAGAGCGCGCGACGACCCGCAGCGACCTCGCGTCGACCGCCGGCGTGCTCGAGGACGCGCGCACCGAGCTCGCGCGCACCGAATCGGATGTCGCCCTCGTCGAGGCGCGGATCGCGAAGGACTCCGAGCGGATGATGGGGTCGACCTCCGCGAAGGACGCCTCTGGCTTCGAGCACGAGATCGAGTCGCTGCGCCGCCGTCAGAGCGACCTCGAGGAGATCGAGCTCGCCGTCATGGAGCGCGTCGAGGAGCACGAGGCGGCCGTCGCGGCCCTCCAGGCCAGGGTCGCCGAGCTCACGGCCGAGATCGACTCCGCCGAGGCGATCGTCGCGCAGGCGCTCGAGCGGATCGCCGCCGAGCGCTCCGAGGTCGCCGCGGCGCGCGACGCGCTCGTCGCATCGCTTCCCGCCGACCTCGTCGCCCTGTACGAGCAGCAGCGCGCCCGCTACGGCGCCGGCGCCTCGCTGCTGCGCCGCGGCGTCTCGGAGGCGTCCGGCGTCGCGCTGACCGGCGACGAGCTCGCCAAGGTGCGCGCTGCGGCGCCCGACGACGTGCTGATCTGCCCGTCGAGCGAGGCGATCCTCGTGCGCACGGGCGAGTCGGGCCTCTGAACGCGATGGCGCGAGAGCTCATCGTCGAGGCCGACGGCGGCTCGCGGGGCAACCCCGGCGAGTCCGGCAGCGGGGCCGTCGTCATCGACGCCGCGAGCGGCGAGATCCTGGCCGAGATCGGACTCTACGGCGGCGTCGCGTCGAACAACGTCGCCGAGTACAAGGCCATGATCGCGGGCGTCCGGCGGGCGATCGAGCTCGACCCCGACGCAGTGCTGCTCGTACGGATGGACTCGAAGCTCGTCGTCGAGCAGATGTCGGGCCGGTGGAAGATCAAGCACCCCGACATGGCCGAGCTCGCCGCGGAGGCGCGCCGCGTGCTCACCGGGACGCCCGTGCGCTTCGAGTGGATCCCGCGCGAGCGCAACGCCCGCGCCGACCGGCTCGCGAACCGCGCCATGGACGCTCGCGCGGACCTGACGACCTGACGTCGTGCGCCTCGCGCGATCAGGGCGGGTCGGCGAGCCCCGCCGCCTGACCGTCGATCATGCGCTGCGCCGACTCGATGATGTGCGACGAATAGGTCCCGCTCGCCCGCGCCTCCAGGAGCGCGGCCTGCTCCGTCTCGAACACCCGGCGGCGCAGCTCCTGACGCTGCTGGAGCGGCGTGGCCCCGGCCTGCCACTCCTCGGCGGCGCTCAGCGAGTCCGCGATCGCGAGACTGCTCGCACGCACCTGGGCCACGATCTCCGGGCTGAACGCGCTACCGTCCTCGCGGCGCAGCTCCGGATCGTCGAGGAGCTCGCGCACCGAGTCGCCGATCTCGTTCGTCAGGAGGGCGAGCTCGCGCCGGGTCTCCTCCTCCGTGCTGCCGCTGATCCCGAGCCACCGGATCAGCAGCGGCAGCGTCCCGCCCTGCAGGACGAGCGTGACGATCGCGACCGTGAACGCGATGAGCACGAGCTCCGAGCGGTACGGCAGGTCGGCGGGCAGCGACTGGGCGGCAGCGAGCGTCACCACGCCGCGCATGCCCGACCACGCGATCACCGCGCCGCCGCGCCAGCCGAGGCCCTCGCGCGCGAGGAAGGAGGCGTCGGCGTGCTGGCGGCGCAGGAATCGGCGGACCCGGCCGACGCGCGCCGAATGCCCCGGCGCCGGCGCGACCTCCTCGAGACGGCCGAGCGCGCTCGACAGGCGGGCCGTCTGGCGTTCTGCCCGCCGCTGGCCGAGTCGCAGCCAGGCGATCAGGGGGACGACGAACGCGACCCGCACGACGAGCAGCACGCCCGTCGCGAGGAGACCGAGGCCGATCGCGCCGCCGACGCCGATCCGCGCGTCGACGACATCGGTGATGATCGCCATGAGCTCGAAGCCCATGACGAGGAAGACGCCGTTCTCCAGCAGCAGCTGGATGGTGCGCCAGTTCATGCGCTCGGCTATCCGATCCTGCGCCGTGAACTTGCGCACCCCGTAGTGGCCCGTCACGAGGCCCGCGACGACGACCGCGAGCACGCCCGACGCGCCGAGCTCCTCCGCGGGGATGTATGCGATGAACGGGACGACGAAGGAGATCGCCGTCGTCAGCACCGGCTGGTGGAGCCGCGAGCGCACCCAGACCGAGATGGCGCCGACGATCGCGCCGATCGCGATCGCGCCGACGACCGCGTAGGCGAAGTCGCCGAGCGCCCCCCAGAACGAGATCGCCCCGCCGATCGCGGCGATCGCCGAGCGCATCATGACGAGCGCGGTCGCGTCGTTGACGAGCCCCTCGCCCTCGAGGATCGTGACGAGGCGCTGGGGGAGCCCGAGCCGCTTGCCGATCGACGTCGCCGCGACCGCGTCGGGCGGGCTGATGACCGCGCCCACGGCGACCGCGGCCGCGAAGTCGAGCTCCGGCAGGAGGACCCACAGGATCGCGCCGGAGATGAAGGCCGAGACGATGACGAGGCCGACCGACAGCGCCCCGATCGCACCGAAGTCGCGACGGAAGTCCATCGCCGGCATGTTGACCGCGGCGGCGTAGAGGATCGGCGGCAGCACGACGGCGAGGATCCACTCGGGCGGGATCTCGAGCTCGGGAGCGCCCGGGATGAGGCTGCAGCCGAGCCCGACGAGCACGAGCAGGATCGGGGCCGCGACGCCGAGCCTCCCGGCGACCGCGGAGACGGCGACGACGATGAGCACCGCGAGCACGACGAGCACCGCGAACTCCATGCTCACATCCTGCCGTGTCGCGGGCGCTGCTGCGATGGCCCCTTCGATCCGAGTGCCACCTCTCGAATGTCCGCTCTCGCATGCTGTATGTGGCGCTCGGCATGCGGGGGCCCGCGCGCTACCCTGGAAGCGGTGAACGGGTCGGCAAGACGGCCGCGTCATCCGCGAGGATGCCGAGGAACGTCCGGGCCCCACAGAGCAGGGCGGTGGGTAACACCCACCCGGAGCAATCCGCGAGACAGCGCAACAGAGAGCAGACCGCCGGCACGGGCCTCGGCCCGAGTCGGTGAGGGTGAAACGGTGGGGTAAGAGCCCACCAGTGGCCCGGGTGACCGGGTCAGCTAGGCAAGCCTCGCCCGGAGCAAGGCCAGACAGGGGACCATGGGGCTGCTCGTCCCGTCCCCGGGTAGGCCGCTGGAGTCGCACGGCAACGTGCGACCGAGATGGATGGCCGTCCAAGGTCGCAAGACCCCGACAGAACCCGGCGTATCAGCCGGCCCGTTCACCCCATCGCGTACTCAGTGCCGGTCTGGCGGCGCCGACCAGCGCATCCACGCGGCGACGAAGACGATGAGTCCGGCGACGAGCCCGACGAAGACCCACAGGACGATGAGGAAGTCGATCCAGGAGCCGATCGGCGGCGAGCCCGGCAGGAACGTGCGAAGCGGGATCGTCGCGAACAGCATCGCGCCGATCCAGCCGAGGAAGGTCGGCTCGACCCGCCGGCGTCCGCGGTAGGCGCTGATCGTGACGACGAGCACGACGACCGGGATGACGATCATCAGTGCGAGGAGCACGAGGCCGAACGCGACGGTGCTGCCCGCACGAGTGGCCGTCAGCTGCACGACCGGCAGGATCACGTCGCGACCCTCGAGCACGGCGTGCTGTGCCGCCAGCGGGCGCGCATCGACGTTCCAGCCGGGCACCCGCCCCTCGGCGATGAGGTAGGTCGGCAGCACCTCGAGGTCGCCGTCGACGATCCGGTACGCGACGAGCGTCGTCGTCGCGGTGTGCGCATCGAACGGCCACTGCTCGACGACGCCGTCGGTGATGAGCGACACGCTCACGGGCGACAGCACGCCCTCTGCCGAGAACTCGATCGTCCGGGTCTCGGCGCTTCCCGAGACGAGGAGCGTCACGCCTGGCGCGGTCTCGCCCGGCGCGCCGGCCGCGATCGCGGCGCCGAGCCCGAGATCGAGCACGACCTCGAGCCGGTCGCTCGCCGCGTCGACCGCCTGCGGACGCACCGTGACGACGGCCTCGGCGTCGGCCGGCACGTCGGTCGTGCCGGTCTCGGTGACCTGGCCGCCGAACGCGTAGAGCGTGACGACGGTGCCGTAGAGCAGTACTGCGACCACGACGATCGCAAGGACGACGAGGCGCGGTCGCGGTCGCCGCACGGTGCCGGCCTCGGTCGTCGCGCGCATGGGCTCAGTGTGGCACGCGCGAGCGCCGGGGACTACGCGAGCGCGGTCGCCGCGATCGCCGCAGCGCCGAGGATCCCGGCGTTGTTGCGGTGCGTCGCCGTGACGATCGGCGTCGAGAGGTCCAGCAGGGGGAGGAAGTCGTCCGCGTTCTTCGACACGCCGCCCCCGACGACGAAGAGGTCCGGGGAGAACACGCGCTCGAGGTGCGTGTAGAAGCGCTGCAGCCGCTTCGCCCACTGCGCCCAGTCGAGCTTGTCCTTCTCCATCGCACGGTAGGAGGCGCGCGCCTCGGCGATCTCGCCGTCGATCTCGAGGAAGCCGAACTCCGTGTTCGGGATGAGCACCCCGTTGTAGATGAACGCGCTGCCGATCCCGGTGCCGAGCGTCGTGAGCACGACGAGGCCCGGCACGCCTTTCGCGGCACCGAAGTGGAGCTCGGCGTAGCCGGCGGCGTCCGCGTCGTTGACGAGGTCGACGTGCCGGTCGAGCGCGGCGGCGAACAGTGCGCGCCCGTCGAGGCCGATCCATTCGTGCGAGATGTTGCCCGCGGACAGTGTCAGCCCGTTCTTGACGATCGTGGGGAACGCGATCCCGACCGGGATCGGCTCGTCCGCGCCGGGAATGCCCTTGACGAGCTCGGCGGCGGTGTCGATCATCGGCTGCGGCTTGCCGCCCTTCGGCGTCAGCAGCTTGACGCGCTCGGTCACGAGCTCCCCGGTCGCCGTGTCGACGATCGCGCCCTTGATGCCCGTGCCGCCGATGTCGATTCCGAGTGCGTGCGTCATGGTTCTCCGTTCATGAGCGAGGCTAGCGAGCCGAGCGACCCGGTGGGGGTCAGGGCAGCGTCAGGATATCGGCCCCCGACTCCGTCACGACGAGCGTGTGCTCGAACTGCGCGGTCAGGCGCCGGTCGCGCGTGACGATCGTCCAGTCGTCGTCCCACTGCTCCCAGTCGGTCGTGCCGGGCTCGGTCGGCGTGCCGATCGTCAGCATCGGCTCGATCGTGAACACCATCCCTGGGACCATCTCCTCGTCGTGCAGCGGCGCCGCGTCGTAGTGGGGGACCACGAGCCCGCTGTGGAACGCGCGCCCGACGCCGTGGCCGGTGAACTCGCGCACGACGCCGTAGCCGAAGCGCTTCGCGTAGGACTCGATCGCGCGCCCGATGAGGTTGATCCGACGTCCCGGCGCGACGACGCGGATGCCGCGCTGCAGCGCCTCCCGCGTGCGCTCGACGAGGTCGGCGGTCTCGGGCGCCGCGTCGCCGACGAGGAAGGTCGCGTTCAGGTCGCCGTGCATCCCGTCCTTGTAGGCGGTGATGTCGATGTTGACGAGGTCGCCGTCGCGCAGCACGGTGCCGTCGGGGATGCCGTGGCACACGACCTCGTTGAGGCTCGTGCACGACGACTTCGGGAAGCCCCGGTAGCCGAGCGTCGAGGGATACGCATCGTGGGCGATGACGTACTCGTGCGCGATCGCGTCGAGCGCGTCGGTCGTGACGCCCGGCCGGATCGCCGCTGCGACGGTCTCGACCGCCCGTGCGGCGATGCGCCCGGCCGAGCGGATGCGCTCGATCTCCTCGGGGGAGTACACGTCCCCTGCGGTGTACGGCGAGGGGCCCGGGCGCCCGACGTATTCCGGTCGGGGGATGTGCGCGGGCACCGGGCGGGTGGGGGAGACGCGGCCCGCGGTCAGGCGTCCGGCTGCGTCCCACGGCATGCTGGCCAGCCTACGTGCTGGGGCCTAGTCTCTGAGCATGAGCGAACAGGATCCGCGTCCTCAGGGCGCGACGACCGGGACCGAGACCGAGTACTGGTACAACGACCGCACGGGCGAGGTCGAGGTCGGCCCGCAGTCGCTCGCGATCGATCGGATCGGGCCGTTCAGGACCCGCGAGGAGGCCGAGCGGGCGCTCGAGATCGTCGCCGAGCGCGCGGCGGAATGGCGTTCTGAGGGCGACTGATCCTCGGGGTCGGTGCCCGTCTCGCGTCGGGTAATCTCGATCAAGTGACTGTCGCCTTCGAGCCCTATGACCTCTCCGGGATCCCGCTTCGCAACCGCGTCGCGATGGCCCCCATGACCCGCACGCGTGCGACCGATTCGGTCCCGAACGCGCTGATGGCCGAGTACTACGGCCAGCGCGCCGGCGCCGGCCTCATCATCACGGAGGGCATCGCGCCGTCCGACATCGGCCGCGGCTACCCCGACACCCCCGGCCTGTGGAACGCCGCGCAGGTCGCCGGCTGGCGTCCCGTGACGGACGCGGTGCACGGCAACGGCGGCCGGATCTTCGCCCAGCTCATGCACGTCGGTCGGATCGGCAGCCCGTTCCTGCACGAGGGCAACGCGAACGTCGTCGCGCCGTCGCCCATCGCCGCCGAGGGCAAGATCTACACGCACGACGGCCCGGTCGACTACGTCGTGCCGGACGAGCTCGACGAGGCCGGCATCGCCCGGGCGATCGGCGAGTACGCGAGCGCGTCGCAGAACGCGATCGAGGCCGGTTTCGACGGCGTCGAGCTGCACGGCGCGAACGGCTACCTCATCCACCAGTTCCTGTCGACCTCCGCGAACACGCGCACGGACGGCTGGGGCGGCAGCATCGCGGGCCGGATCCGCTTCGCGGTCGCGGCTGCCCAGGCGGCTGCCGAGGCGATCGGCGCCGAGCGCGTCGGCATGCGCATCTCGCCCGGCAACCCGCTCCACACGATCGTGGAGAGCGAGCTCGCGGACCTCTACCTCGCGCTCGTCGAGGCGCTCGCCCCGATCGGGATGGCCTACCTCCACGTCAACGAGGGCCCCGAGCTGCGCGGGCTCACGGAGCAGATCCGCGGCGCGTGGCCGAGCACGCTCATCCTCAAGCCGTGGACGACGCCGCGTCGCACCGACGCGAGCGACCTGCACCTGCTCGACGACGTCGTGCCCGCGCTCGGCAAGCCCGTCGCGGACGTCATCGCGATGGGCGCGAACTTCATCGGGAACCCGGACCTGGTGCACCGCATGCAGCACGACCTCGAGCTCAACGAGCTGCGCCCGCACATCTTCTACGGCGTCGGCCCCGAGGGCTACACGGACTACCCCTTCGCGAGCTGACCCTCGCGGCGATCGCCCCGAGGGTGCGAATCCGCCCCGAGGGTATGGAATTCCGTACCCTCCCGGCGGATTCGCACCCCGGGGCGTTTGCGCGCTCGGGCTAGTCCTCGTACTCGTGCTCGGGGCCGGGGTAGGCGCCCGAGGCAACCTCGGCGGCGTACTGCTGCGCGGCTGCGAGCAGGACGCCGCGCAGGTCCGCGTATTGCTTGACGAACTTCGGCACGCGTCCCTTCGTCAGCCCCGCCCAGTCGGTCCAGACCATGAGCTGCCCGTCGCACTCGGGGCCCGCCCCGACCGAGATGGTCGGGATCGACAGCTCGGCGGTGACCCGCGCGGCGACGGCCGATGGCACCATCTCGAGCACCACCGCGAACGCTCCGGCGGCCTCGACCGCGTGCGCGTCGGCGAGCAGCCTGGCGGCCTCCTCGCCGCGGCCCTGGATGACGTGTCCGCCGAGTCCGTGCTCGGACTGCGGCGTGAATCCGATGTGCGCCATGACGGGGACGCCCGCGGAGACGATGCGCCGGATCTGCTCGGCCGAGCGGACGCCGCCCTCGAGCTTGACGGCGTGCGCGCCGGTCTCCTTCATGAAGCGGAACGCCGTCTCGAGGGCGTGGTCGGGCCCCGACTCGTAGGAGCCGAACGGCATGTCCGCGATGACGAGCGCGCGCTGCGCCGCGCTCGCGACCGCGCGGGTGAGCGGGATGAGCTCGTCGACGGTCACCGGCAGGGTCGTGTCGTAGCCGAGCACGGTCTGGCCGGCGGAGTCCCCGACGAGGAGGAAGTCGATCCCCGCCTCGTCGAAGATCGACGCGGAGTTCGCGTCGTAGGAGGTGAGTCCGGTGATCCGGATGCCCTGCTCCTTCGCCTGTCGGAAGTGTCGGGTGCGCACTCGCTTCGGCGCGTCGCTCGCGTCTGCCATGCCCTCAGCCTAGGTCTCGATACGCCGCTGCGCGGCTACTCGACCCACGGGTCTCCTTCGATACGCCGCTGCGCGGCTACTCGACCGGCGAGCTGCGGCGGACCGTGATCGGCAGGCGGCGGTCCCGGCCGAACGCCATGCCGCTGATCTTCGGGCCGATCGCGCCCTGGCGGCGCTTCCACTCCGCGCGGTCGACGAGACCCGTCACGAACTCGACGGTCGCCGGCTCGAAGCCCGCGGCGACGAGGTCCTCCCGCCCGAGCCGGCGCCCCACGTACCCGTCGAGGATGGCGTCGAGCACCTCGTACGGCGGCAGCGTGTCCTGGTCGACCTGATCGGGTCGCAGCTCGGCCGACGGCGGCTTGGCGATCGAGTTCTCAGGGATCGGCGGCGTCTGCCCGAGCGCGGCCGCGTGCGCGTTGCGCCAGCGGGCGAGCTCCCACACGAGGGTCTTCGGCACGTCCTTGATGGGCGCGAAGCCGCCCGCGGAGTCCCCGTAGATGGTCGAGTAGCCCACCGCGAGCTCGGTCTTGTTGCCCGTGGTCAGCACGAGGTGGCCGTGCTGGTTCGACTTCGCCATGAGGACGACGCCGCGCGCGCGGGCCTGGACGTTCTCCGCCGCGACGCCGGTCAGCCCGAGCTGCTCCTCGAAGGGCTGCACGAGGTCCGCGATCGGCTCGACCGAGTAGTGCAGGCCGATCCGCTCGGCGAGATCGTCGGCGTCCGAGCGCGAGTGGTCCGAGGACCAGCGCGAGGGCATCGAGACGCCGTAGACCCGATCGGCGCCGATCGCGTCGGCCGCGAGGGCCGCGCACACCGCGGAGTCGATGCCGCCGGAGAGGCCGAGGACGACGGAGCGGAAGCCGTTCTTGTCGACGTAGTCGCGCAGGCCCAGGACGAGCGCCTCCCAGATCTGCTGCTCGTCGCTCGGGAGCTCGGCGATCGCGTTCTGCGGGGTCTGGAGACCTGGCGCACCCACCGGGACGTCGACGACGAGCAGCTCCTGAACGAACTGGGGGGCGCGGGCGAGCAGCTGCCCGTCCGCGGCCACGACGAAGGAATCTCCGTCGAAGACGAGATCGTCCTGGCCCCCGACGAGGTTCACGTAGGCGACGCTCGCCCCCGACTGCGCCGCGCGTCGCGCGGCGAGCGGCAGGCGCACCTCGTCCTTGTCGCGCTCGAAGGGCGACGCGTTGAGCACGAGCAGCACGTCGGCACCCGAATCCCGCACCCGCGCGACCGGGCCGTCGTCGAGCCACAGGTCCTCGCAGATGATCACCGCGACCCGCGCGCCCGCGACCTCGAGCACGAGCGAGGCGTCCTCGGGGATGAAGTTGCGGTACTCGTCGAAGACGCCGTAGTTCGGCAGGTGGTGCTTGACGTAGCGGGCGGCGACACGGCCGCCGAGCAGCACCGACGCGCAGTTCTGCGCGATCGCCGTCGGCGCGCTCGCCGCGCCTCGTGCCTGCGGCTCATGCGGGCCGTCCGGATGGCCGACGACGACGGGCAGCTCGCCGAGGCCCTCTGCCGCGAGTCGCGCGGCGAGCGCCTGCACTCCCGCCGTCGCCGCGCGCAGGAACGACGGCTGCGCCGCGAGGTCCTCGATCGGGTAGCCGGTCAGCGCCATCTCGCCGGTCGCGAGCAGGTCCGCGCCCGCGTCGAGCGCCCGGCGGGCGGCCGCGAGGATCTGCTCCGAGTTGCCCGCGATGTCTGCGACGACGGGGTTCGACTGCAGGAGTGCCAACCGTAGTGCGCTCACGACGTCACTCTATGCGCCTTCGCCCGGCGCGATAGCCTTGAGCCGTGAGCTCGGTGGATAAGCAGCGCGACTTCGTCCTCAGAACGATCGAGGAGCGGGGCGTCAAGTTCATCCGGCTCTGGTTCACCGACGTCGTCGGGACGCTCAAGTCGGTCGCCGTCGCGCCCGCCGAGATCGAGGGCGCTTTCGCGGAGGGGCTCGGCTTCGACGGCTCGGCCATCGAGGGCTTCACCCGCGCCTACGAGGCCGACATGCTCGCATTCCCCGACCCGACGACGTTCCAGATCCTGCCGTGGCGCGGCGAGGTCGACCCGACCGCGCGGATGTTCTGCGACGTCATGACGCCCGACGGCCAGGCCTCCGCCTCCGACCCGCGGCACGTCCTCAAGCGCGCGCTCGCCAAGGCCGCGGACCGAGGATTCTCCTTCTACACGCATCCCGAGGTCGAGTTCTATCTCCTCAAGGGCCCGAAGCTGGGACCCGACGGCCGCCCCATCCCCGTCGACACGGCCGGATTCTTCGACAACGTCCCGGGCGGCACCGCGCACGACTTCCGGCGCCGCTCGGTGCGGATGCTGGAGGACATCGGCATCTCGGTCGAGTTCAGCCACCACGAGGCCGGTCCCGGGCAGAACGAGATCGACCTGCGCTACGCGGACGCGCTGACGACCGCGGACAACATCATGACGTTCCGCACCGTCATCAAGGAGGTCGCGATCGAGCAGGGCGTCTACGCGACCTTCATGCCGAAGCCGTTCACCGACCAGCCCGGCAGCGGCATGCACACGCACATGAGCCTCTTCGAGGGCGACGCGAACGCGTTCTACGACCCCGCGGGGCACTACCAGCTCTCCGCGGTCGGCCGGCAGTTCATCGCTGGCCTGCTGCGCCACGCGCCCGAGATCACCGCGGTCACGAACCAGTTCGTCAACTCGTACAAGCGGCTCTGGGGCGGCGACGAGGCCCCCGGCTACGTCACCTGGGGGCACAACAACCGCGCCGCGCTCGTGCGCGTCCCCCTCTACAAGCCCGGCAAGGGCCAGGCGGCGCGCGTGGAGTACCGCGCGATCGACTCCGCGGCGAACCCGTACCTCGCCTACTCGCTGCTGCTCGCCGCGGGTCTCAAGGGCATCGAGGAGGGCTACGAGCTGCCGGCGGAGGCGGAGACGAACCCGTGGGAGCTGACCGAGGGGGAGCGGCGCGCGCTCGGCTACGCACAGCTGCCGTCGAGCCTCGACCAGGCCGTCTCGCTCATGGAGGACTCCGAGCTCGTCGCCGAGACGCTCGGCGAGCAGGTCTACAACTACGTGCTGCTCAACAAGCGGCAGGAGTGGGCCGCGTACCGCTCGCAGGTCACCCCCTTCGAGCTCGAGCGCAACCTGTCGATCCTCTGAGCGGCGGCGTCAGCGAGGTGAACGCGCCGAGACGCCCGGGGGCCGATCAGCGCCCGAGATCGCTGACGGAGCTCGCCCGGATCGGCTTCGCCGACCTCGGCACGGCGAACGAGCGGCTCCGGGTGCTCGCTCGCCCGGAGGCCGCGGACCTGTTCTCCGAGGCGGCGGACCCGGACCAGGCGCTCGCGCGCCTGCTGCGTCTGACAGAACGCGATGCCGAGGCGACCGCGCAGGTCCTCGGCGACGCCGCCGCGGCCGCGCACCTGGTGCGACTGCTCGGCGCCTCCGAGGGCATCGCCGCGTTCTTCCACCGGCACCCCGAGGAGCTCGCATGCCTGCGCACGCCGCTGATCGCGCCGCCCGCGCAGGAGGAGGTGCTCGCCGACCTGCTCGCCGCGATCGGCGACCTCGCGGGCGAGCCGGCCCGCGTCGCACTGCGGGTCGGCTATCGGCGCCATCTCGCGCGCCTCGCGGCCTGGGACCTCGCCCAGCCGAGCGGCCGGGATGCGCTCGACCGGGTGGCGGAGGCGCTCTCCGACCTCGCCGGGGCCGCTCTCGACGCCTCGCTCGCGCTCGCCCGCCGCGAGGCCCCGTTCCCCGCCGAGGAGATCGCGGCGACCCGGCTCGCGATCATCGGGATGGGGAAGGCCGGGGGTCGCGAGCTCAACTACCTCAGCGACGTCGACGTCATCTTCGTCGGCGAGGGCGCGGACTCGATCGCGGAGTCCCGCGCGTCGCAGATCGCGACGCGGCTGGCGATGCAGACGATGCGCGGGATCATGGAGCTCGCGATCGAGCCGGGGCTCTGGGAGGTCGATGCGAACCTGCGGCCCGAGGGCAAGGACGGCGCGCTCGTGCGCACGCTCGACTCGCATCTCGCCTACTACGCGCGCTGGGCGAAGGACTGGGAGTTCCAGGCGCTGCTGAAGGCGAGACCGCTCGCCGGCGACGTCGACCTCGGACAGCGCTACGTCGCCGCGATCGCGCCCCTCGTGTGGGCGTCCGCCGGCCGCACGAGGTTCGTCGAGTCCGTGCAGCGCATGCGCGGCCGGGTGACGGAGCATATCCCGCCCGAGCAGGTCGACGTGCAGCTCAAGCTCGGGCCGGGAGGCCTGCGCGACGTCGAGTTCACCGTCCAGCTGCTCCAGCTCGTCCACGGCCTCACCGACGAGGAGGTCCGGGTGCGCGGGACGCTCCCCGCGCTCGCCCGCCTCGTCGAGCGCGGCTACATCGGGCGTGTGGAGGCGAACGAGTTCGCCGAGCAGTACCGGTTCCTGCGGCTGCTCGAGCACCGGCTCCAGCTGCGTCAGCTGCGTCGCACGCACCTCATGCCGACCGATGAGGCGGAGCTGCGCATCCTCGCCCGCGCGACGGGACTCGCGGCGAACGCGGACGAGCTGCGCGAGCGCTGGCAGAACGTCAAGGCGCGGGTGCGCACCCTGCACGAGCGGCTCTTCTATCGCCCCCTGCTGTCCGCGGTCGCGGCGCTCCCGGACGGCGATCTCGCGCTGACGAGCGACCAGGCGATCGCACGCCTCGCCGCGATCGGCTTCCACGACCCGAAGGGCGCGCTCGCGCACATCGCGGCGCTCAGCTCCGGCCTCAGCCGACGCGCCCAGATCCAGCGCACGCTGCTACCGGTGCTGCTGCGCTGGCTCGCCGACGGCGCCGACCCGGATGGGGGGCTGCTCGCGTTCCGCCGGATCTCGGAGGGGCTCGGCGAGGCGTACTGGTACCTGCGACTGCTGCGCGACTCCTCGGGCGTCGCGCAGCGGCTCACGGAGGTGCTGAGCGGCTCACGGTATGTCCAGACGCTCTTCGAGCGGATCCCGGAGGCCGCGGCATGGCTCGAGGACGACGCGGACCTGCGCCCGCGGCCGATCGCGGCGCTGCTCGAGGAGCAGGAGGCGATCGCCGCCCGCTACCGCGACGACGAGGCCTCGGCGATGCGAGCGCTGCGGCAGCTGCGCCGGCGCGAGCTGCTGCGGCTCGCGATCGGTGCGATGCTCGGTCTGCTCGGCGTCGAGGAGCTCGGGCCGGCGCTCGCCGACATCAACACGACCGTGCTGAGCGGAGCGCTCGCGTTCGCGCACCGCGGCGAGGACGGGATCGAGTTCGGCATCATCGCGATGGGCCGCTACGGCGGCCGGGAGCTCGGCCTCGGCTCCGACGCCGACGTTATGTACGTCTACCGCGACGCGGGGGCGGGCGAGGCGGCGATCGTCCGCGCCGAGCGCATCGTCCGCGAGATCGCGCGGCTCACGGAGGACGTGCGCCTCCCGCTCGAGCTCGACATCGACCTGCGGCCCGAGGGCAAGAACGGCGCGATCGTGCGCAGCATCGAGTCCTACCGGGCCTACTACGCGCGTTGGGCGGTGTCCTGGGAGGCGCAGGCGCTGCTGCGGGCGCGGGTCGTGGCCGGCGACGCCGCGGTGCTTCAGGAGTTCACGGAGCTCATCGCCGCCGTCCGCTACCCCGAGACCGCCGCGGAGCAGGATGTCCGCGAGATCAAGCGGATCAAGGCGCGGGTCGAGGCGGAGCGCCTCCCGCAGGGCGCCGACCCGAAGCGGCACCTCAAGCTCGGCCGCGGGTCGATCTCCGACGTCGAGTGGCTCGTCCAGCTCATCCAGCTGCGTCACGCGGCGCGCGTCCCGGGCCTGCGCACGACGTCGACGCTCGAGGCGCTCGAGGCGGCCGAGGCGGCGGGGCTGCTCGCGGCGACGGACGCGGCGCGCCTGCGCGACGCCTGGCTGCTCGCCTCGCGGGCGCGCTCGGCGCTGACGCTCTGGCTCAACCGCACGACGGACCTGCTGCCGACCGACCGGCACGACCTCGAGGGCGTCGCGCGGCTGCTCGGCTACCCGCCGGGCTCGGCCTCGCAGCTCGAGGAGGACTACCTCCGGATCACCCGCATCGCCCGCCAGGTCTTCGAGCGCCTCTTCACCGAGCCGCGCTGACGGGCGGGGCGTGTCGGTGGGCGCGGATACCATCGAACCAGCATGATTCCCGATCGCGGCCTGACGCCGGCCTATCCCGAGCGCGCGCCGTGGGGCACCGCGGGTCGGCTGCGCGCCTGGCAGGAGGAGGCTCTCGCCGAGTACTTCCGCCGCGCCGAGGGAGCCGGGCCGCGAGACTTCCTCGCCGCCGCGACGCCGGGGGCTGGCAAGACGACGTTCGCGCTCAGGCTCGCCGCCGAGCTGCTCGAGCGACGGGTCGTGGACCGGATCACGGTCGTCGCGCCGACCGAGCATCTCAAGCGCCAATGGGCGGACGCCGGCGCGAGAGGCGGCGTCCGGCTCGACCCGGCATATCGCAACGGCGATGGCTGGGGCGGCCGCCGATTCCACGGGATGGCGGTCACCTATGCGCAGGTCGCCGCCGACGCCGCGCTGCACCGCCGGATCACCGAGTCCGGCCGCTCCCTCGTGATCCTCGACGAGGTGCATCACGGCGGCGACGCGCTGAGCTGGGGCGACGCCGTCCGGGACGCCTTCGCACCGGCAGAACGCCGTCTCTCGCTCACCGGGACGCCGTTTCGCAGCGACGATGCGCAGATCCCGTTCGTCGACTACGCACCGGGCGCCGACGGCTCGCGGATCAGCCTCACCGACTATCGCTACGGGTACGGCCGGGCGCTGCAGGACGGCGTCGTGCGACCAGTCGTGTTCCTCGCGTACGAGGGCGGGATGCGCTGGCGCACCCGTGCGGGCGAGGAGATGGAGGCGCGGCTCGGGCAGCCGGACACCAAGGACGTGACGTCGCAGGCGTGGCGCACCGCGCTCGACCCGGGCGGCGACTGGATTCGCGCCGTCCTGCAGGCCGCCGACCGTCGACTCGACCACGTCCGCCACGCGATCCCGGACGCCGGCGGGCTCGTCATCGCGACCGACCATCGCGCGGCACGGGCATACGCGCAGATCCTCGCCGCGATCACCGGCGAGTCGCCCATCGTCGTGCTCTCCGACGACCCGTCCGCCTCGGCGCGGATCGAGGAGTACGCGGCAGGGGAGCAGCGCTGGCTCGTCGCCGTGCGGATGGTCTCCGAGGGCGTCGACGTGCCCCGGCTGTCCGTCGGCGTGTACGCGACGAGCGCCGCGACGCCGCTCTACTTCGCGCAGGCCGTCGGGCGCTTCGTGCGGGCACGGCGCCGCGGCGAGACGGCCTCGATCTTCCTGCCGTCGGTGCCGCAGCTGCTCGAGCTCGCGACGGCGATAGAACGCGAGCGAGATCACGTCCTCGGCGCGCCGCGGGATGCGGACGGGCTCGAGGACGGACTGCTCGAGGCGGCGAACGCGGAGGATCGGGCCGGCGAGGCGCTCATCGACGAGTTCGAGTGGCAGGCGCTCGCCTCGACGGCCGACTTCGGGCGGGTGGTCTACGACGGCGACGAGTTCGGGTTCGCCGCGTTCACGGGCAGCGACGACGAGCTCGACTTCCTGTCCGTCCCAGCCGTCCTCTCGCCGGAGGAGCTGCGCGAGGCGCTGCGTCACCGCCAGGCGCGTCAGGGCCGCCGTGCGGAGGCGCAGCCCGCGCAGCGCCCGCCGGCGCTCTATCGCACGCTCGCCGAGCAGCGCAGCCTCCTGCATTCGCTCGTCGGGCTGCACGCCAAGCGCACCGGACAGCCGCACGGCCACATCCACGCGGAGCTGCGCCGCACCTGCGGCGGCCCCGAGGTCTCTCGGGCGACCGTCGCGCAGCTCCAGGCGCGTATCGACCGGCTCCGCGCGACGATCCACTCCTGATCGCGCGTCCGCGGGGTCGCGGCGCTGCGGGCGTGGTTCGCCGTCGTCGTCTGCAGGGGGATCGTCGGAAGCCGGGGTATCGGGCAGGGGGCAGCCTGTACTCGGCGCAACGCCTGCGTTCGGCGCCTCACCCGTGTCTCGAGTGCTCGCACCGAGAAACACCCCCGCGGGTCCCGTCTCGCGTCAGGCGATGGCAGGACGCCTCATCCGCTCGGGGCCGTCCCACTGATGCTTCGAGTCTGGGACGATTCTGGGATGGACCTCGTCTCCCGCAGCGCGCAGTTCTCGCGTGACCGCCAGCACCGATATCGGCTGGCGCGGTGGTGGGGGAATGGGCCACGTGTGACGTTCATCCTGCTGAATCCCTCGGACGCGGACGAGGTCGACGACGATCCGACGATGCGCCGGTGCCGTGGTTTCGCCAAGGCATGGGGATACGACGGGTTCGAGGTCGTGAACCTCTACGCGTTTCGCACCCCGTACCCGGAGCAACTCTGGCTCGCCAAAGATCCCGTAGGACCGGCGAATGACGAGCACCTGGAGGAGGCAGTGGTTGCGGCAACAGGGCCCGTCATTGCGGGATGGGGCAACGAGGCCAAAGCTGCCCGGGTGAAACAAGTGCTCGGCATGCGAGGCTTCGATCGCCTACAAGCCCTCAAGGTGAACACGGGTGGCGCGCCGACGCATCCGCTGTACGTCCGAGGCGATGCGGTTCCAGCACCATGGCCCCGCTCGTAGCGGTGTCGTGCGAGTCGCGTGCGACATCGATGTGGCTAGTTCCTGCGCTCAGGAGGCTGCGGGTGCAAGGGAGCCTTGGGGGACCTTTCCCCTGGCACCAGCGGGACGATGCGGGGTGAGTGCGCTGAAGCAGCGTCGGACTGCTCGGGCGCATGGAGCTCGGCGAACTTGGTCGTCGCGCTGAGGTGTCGCGCGGCCGCGCGCCGCTCGAGCCGCGGCGTTGGAGCCACGGAACTTGAAAGCGGGCCGCCTCCCTGGGGAAGCGGCCCGCTCGCGTTCTGCGGGGGAATCACACCCCGAAGTAGAGCTCGTACTCGTACGGGTGCGGCCGCTGGGCGAAGGGGAGCAGCTCCTTGTCGCGCTTGTACTCGATCCAGGTGTCGATGAGGTCCTGGGTGAAGACGCCGCCGGCGAGCAGGTACTCGTGGTCGGCCTCGAGCGCGTCGAGCGCCTCGCCGAGCGAGCTCGGAGCCTGCGGGATGCTCTTCGCCTCCTCGGGCGGGAGCTCGTAGAGGTCCTTGTCGATCGGCTCGTGCGGCTCGATCTTGTTGATCACGCCGTCGAGGCCCGCGAGGAGCTGCGCGGCGAAGGCGAGATACGGGTTGGAGGAGGAGTCCGGCGTTCGGAACTCGATGCGCTTCGCCTTCGGGTTCGTGCCCGTGATCGGGATCCGGATCGCCGCGGAGCGGTTGCCGGCCGAGTACACCAGGTTGACGGGCGCCTCGAAGCCGGGCACGAGCCGGTGGTAGGAGTTGACGCTCGGGTTCGTGAACGCGGCGAGCGACGGGCCGTGCTTGAGGATGCCGCCGATGTACCAGCGCGCGATGTCGGAGAGCCCGCCGTAGCCGGCCTCGTCGTAGAACAACGGCTTTCCGTCGTTCCACAGCGACTGGTGGGTGTGCATCCCCGAGCCGTTGTCGCCGAAGAGCGGCTTCGGCATGAAGGTCGCGACCTTGCCCCATTCGAGCGCGGTGTTCTTGACGATGTACTTGAACGTCAGGATGTCGTCGGCCGAGGCGACGAGCGTGTCGAACCTGTAGTTGATCTCGCCCTGACCCGCCGTACCGACCTCGTGGTGCGAGCGCTCGACCTCGAGCCCGACCTGCATGAGCTTGAGCACGATGTCGTCGCGCATGTCGGCGTGCTGGTCGACGGGGGAGACCGGGAAGTAGCCGCCCTTGAACGGGGTCTTGTTCGCGAGGTTGCCGCCCTCCTCCACCCGAGCGGAGTTCCATGCCGCCTCGGACGAGTCGACCTCGTAGTACGACTTGTTCTGCTTCACCTCGTAGCGCACGTCGTCGAAGATGAAGAACTCGGCCTCGGGAGCGAAGAACGCGGTGTCCGCGATACCCGTCGACGCGAGGTACTTCTCGGCCTTCTTGGCGACCTGGCGCGGGTCGCGATGGTAGATCTCGCCGTTGCGCGGGTTGAAGATGTCGAAGAGGAGGATGAGGGTGCGCTCCGTGCGGAACGGGTCGACGTAGGCGGTGGAGATGTCGGGGATGAGCTGGAGGTCGGACTCGTTGATCGACTGGAATCCCCGGATGGAGGAGCCGTCGAACATCTGGCCGACCGTGAAGAAGTCCTCGTCGACGGTCGACGCCGGGATGTTGAAGTGCTGCTGCACTCCCGGGAGGTCGGTGAACCGGATGTCGAGGAACTTGACGTCGGTGTCCTTGATGAACTTCAGGACCTCGGACGCGTCCTTGAACAGGGGCTTGGACATTGCAGGAACTCCATCGATGCGTGGGGCGACTGAGGCATCAGTCGACACGAGCGTATTGGGCTGGTGTTTCGCCGGTGTTACACGCTTCGTGGGGAGCCGGGCGCCGCAGCGCAGCAGCGATCAGCGCGGCCGGGGGGCGCGCACGCGGTTCGGGTCCATGCCCTTCGGGATGGGCAGCGCCTTGTCGCGCTGCAGGGAGTTGAGTCGGCTGACGATCGAGCGCACCTCGGCGCGGCGCAGCACGTTCTTGTACTTGCGCAGCGTCGCAGGGACCCGGTGCAGGGCGACCGCGTCCGCGTCGGGTCCGACCCGCATGACGTGGATCGTGACGTTCGGGATGGTGCGCTGGATGATGCGGCGCTGCTCGTCGACGAGACGCTGGGTGCGACTCGACGGGCCCTCGGCGATGAGTGCGACGCCGCCCTTTCCGATGACGCGGTAGACCGCGTCCTGCGTCTTCGGGTTGATCCCGACGGGCATCGAGTCCCCGGTCCAGCCGCCGCGCAGGGAGTTCTCGATGACCGCGCTGACGGCCCCCGGCTGGCCGGCGATGCGGGTGTACGCGGCGCGCTCGGCTCGCCGTCCCAGCACGATGAGGAACAGCAGCAGTCCGAGCAGCAGACCCGCGACGATCATGAGCACGAGGCCGAGGATGTTCTCCCGCAGGAGCAGGACGCTCACGAGCACCGCGACGAGGACGGGCGCGAGGCCGACCGCGATGAAGATCCACAGCGAGGTGGGGTCCTCGCGGACGGTCATCTTGAGGACCGTCCACATCTGGGCGATGCGGCCCGGCTCCTTGGGCGCCTTGGCGGTCGTGGTGCGGGCCATGGCGTCCATTCTACGAGTCGCGCCGGGCCCGCCCGCCGCGCTCCTCACAGGCCGCGAAACGGGGGATTCATCCCCTCATCGCGTACGCCGGCGATCGGCAGAACGCGATGGCGAGGAGCATGGTGCGGTGACCGAGATCGATCTGCCGCAGTCGGACGCGCTGCGCGTCGCGACGGCCCTCTGGCGGGCGCGCGGCCCGCACGTCGCGCGCGTGCTCGACGTGCATGGGCCTGCGGCCGGCCGGGCGAGTGCGGCGAGCGCGCCGGGCGACGTGCGACTCGTGCTCTCCGACGGCTCCGTTGCGCTCGACGTTCCGCTCGCGCGCGGGCTCGCCCTCGGCGAGGCGGTGACGGTGCTCGTCCCGCTCGCGGCATGCGTCGAGGGCCTCGCAGCCGGCGGCGTCGTGCACGGCGCGATCGCGGCGTCGACGGTGCGTATCGACGAGCGCGGCGCACCGGTGCTCGCCGGGTTCGAGTCCGCGCGGCTCATCGACGACGTGAGCGAGGAGGCCGACGGAGACGGGCTGCACGGCGCTCGCTGGAACGCGATCGATCGGGCGGCCTGGTGCCAGCTCGCGCGGACGGTGCTCGAGTCGGTGCGAGCCGACTCCTCGGCGGTCGAGGCCCAGGTGCGCGAGGAGCTCCTCGCTCGCCTCGCGGTCGTCGATCCGGAGGTCCAGGGCTCGCTCGTGTCGTTCGCGGAGCGCCTGCTCACGGCGGTGGCGCCGCTGCCGGTCCAGCTCGGGCCGACGGTCCTGCCGAGCGTCGGGCCGCCGCCCGAGCCGGCTCCGCAGCGGGCCACGACGCGTCGCGCGAGCCGGGCGGTCGTCTCGCTCGCCGGCTCGCTGCGACACCGCCTGGCCGCGGCGGGGAGGGTGCGGGCAAGGTTCTGGGTGCCCGCGGCCGTCGCGGGCTGCGCGTTCGCCGCAGCGCTCGTGGTCCTGCCCGCGCTCGATGCCGTCTCGGGTGTCGCACCCGTCCGCGATGCCGCATCGGTCCCGAGCGTCATGCCGAGCCCGAGCGCCGTGCCGATCTCGAGCGAGCCGGTGCAGGCGGACCTCGCACGCGACGACGCGATCCCGGGTGCAGCCCTGCGAGGTGCCGATCCGGTCCGCGCGGCGCTCGACCTGCGTCCCGATGCGTCGACCGGGGTCGTCGTCGACGACTACGGCGATATCGTTCTGCTCGAGCTGCGGACGTCGTCCGGAGCCGAGGAGGTGCTGCTGGAGCGCACCGACGCGGGCTGGCGACTGCGCGACACGCTTCCGCGCGAGCGCTGAGCCGGCCTCAGATCCCCAGGTCGGCGGCGAAGTCGCCGGCCTCGAGGCGGGACTTGACCGCCGTGAGGTAGCGCGCGGCGTCGGCGCCGTCGATGATCCGGTGGTCGTAGGACAGCGCGAGATACACGAACGAGCGCACCGCGATGGCCTCGCTCCCGTCGACCTCGACGACCGCCGGACGCTTCGTCACGATGCCCGTGCCGAGGATGGCCGACTGCGGGAGGAAGACGACGGGGGTGTCGAAGAGCGCGCCGCGCGAACCCGTGTTCGTGAGGGTGAACGTGCCCCCCGCGAGCTCGTCGGGCTTGAGCAGGTTGCCCCGCGTACGGTCTGCGAGGTCCGCGATCTCCGCCGCCCACTGGGCCACGGACTTGCCGAGGGCGTTGCGTACGACGGGGGTCAGCAGCCCGCGGTCGGTGTCGACGGCGATCGAGACGTTCTCGTATGCCGGGTAGACGATGGTGTCGCCTTCGACCGTCGCGTTGATGATCGGGTTCGCGGCGAGCGCCTCGGTCGCCGCGACGGCGAAGAACGGCAGGAAGGACAGCTTCTGACCGGTCTTCGCGAGGAAGGCGGCCTTGACCTGATCGCGATACTGCGCGATCGCGGTGACGTCGACCTCGACGACCGAGGTCAGCTGCGCGGTCGAGTTCATCGACAGCACGGCGCGCTCGGCGACGACCTTGCGCAGCCTGGACATCGGGGCCGAGGTGCCGCGCAGCGGTGAGACCTCGGGCGCGCTCGCGGGGGTCGCAGCGGCCGGGACCGCAGCAGCGGGGACGGCGGCGGGGGCCGCGGCAAGGACGTCCTCCTTGGTGATGCGGCCGCCGACACCCGTGCCCTTGATGCTCTCGATCGACACGCCGAGGTCGTTGGCGAGCTTGCGCACGATCGGGGTCAGGTACGCGACCGGCTCTCCCACCGGCTCCGGTGCGGGGGCTGCCGCCGCAGGCGCTGCCGCGGGTGCCGGAGCTGCCGCCGGCGCGGCGGCGGGTGCCGCAGGGACGGCGGCAGGGGGAGCGGGCGGGGCCGGGGGCGCGGTGGGAGCAGCGGCGGGCTCGGGCGCGGCCGCCGGCTCGGGCGCCGCGACCGGCGCAGCGGGCTCGGCGACTGCGGCGGCGGGCTCGGGTGCGGCCGCCGGCGCTGCCTCGTCGGCACCGCCGATGCGCGCGAGCACCGCGCCGACCTCGGCCGTCTCGTCCTCGGCGACGAGGATCTCCTGCAGGACGCCGCCGACGGGCGACGGGATCTCGGTGTCGACCTTGTCGGTCGAGATCTCGACGAGCGGCTCATCGACGGCGACGGTGTCGCCGACCTGCTTGAGCCACCGCGTGATGGTGCCTTCGGTGACGCTCTCTCCGAGTGCCGGGAGGACGACGTCGCTCATGGTGCTGTGCTCCTTCTCGGGGACGTTCAGATCGCGTGCAGGGGCTTGCCTGCGAGGGCGAGGAACGCCTCGCCGAGGGCTTCGTTCTGGGTGGGGTGCGCGTGGATGAGCGGCGCGATGTCCTCCGGGTACGCCTCCCAGTTGACAACGAGCTGCGCCTCGCCGATGAGCTCGCCGACGCGAGCGCCGATCATGTGCACGCCGAGCACCGGCCCATCCTTGAGCCGAACGACCTTGATCGAGCCGGCCGTGTGGAGGATGTGGCTCTTGCCGTTGCCGGCGAGGTTGTAGTCGTAGGTCGCGATCGCATCGGCGCCGTGCGCCTCGATGGCCTTCGCCTCGCTGAGGCCGATCGATGCGACCTCCGGGTCGCTGTAGGTGACCTTCGGGATGTTCGCGTCGGAGACGACGATCGGCGAGAGGCCGGCGATCTCCTCCGCCACGAAGATGCCCTGCTGGAACCCGCGGTGCGCGAGCTGGAGGCCGGGGACGATGTCGCCGACCGCGTAGAGGCCGGGGACGCCGGTGCGCAGCCGCTCGTCCGTGATCACGAAGCCGCGGTCGATCGTGACGCCCGCCTCCTCGTAGCCGAGCCCCGAGGTGACCGGTCCGCGGCCGACCGCGACGAGCAGCACGTCGCCCTCGATCGTCTCGCCGTTCTCGAGCGTGACGGTGACGCCGTCGGCGGTCTGCGTCGCCGACTGGAAGCGCACGCCCAGCTTGAAGTCGATGCCGCGCTTGCGGAAGGCCCGCTCGAACTGCTTCGAGATCGACTCGTCCTCGTTCGGGACCAGGTGGGGCAGCGCCTCGATGATGGTGACGTCCGCACCCCAGGACTTCCAGACGGAGGAGAACTCGACGCCGATGACGCCGCCGCCGAGGACGATCGCCTTCTTCGGCACGAAGTCGAGCTGCAGCGCCTGCTCGGAGCCCATGATCCGCCCGCCGAGCTCGAGTCCGGGGATCGTGCGCGTGTAGGACCCGGTCGCGAGCACGACGTTCTGGCCCGTGTAGGTGTCCTCGCCGACCTGGACGGTGCGCGGCGCGACGAGCTTGCCCTCGCCCGCCACGGTCGTGATGCCCCGAGCCTTGAGCAGCCCCTGGAGGCCCTTCCACTTGGACTGGATGACCTCGTCCTTGTACGCGAGCACGCCGGGCACGTCGACGCCCTGGAACTCGGCGGCGACCCCGAACTTCGCGGCGTCGCGCGTCGCGTCGGCGATCTCGGCGGCGTGCAGCAGCGCCTTCGTCGGAATGCAACCGACGTGCAGGCACGTGCCGCCGACCTTGTCCTTCTCGATGAGCGCGACGCTCATTCCGAGTTCGGTCGCCCGCAGCGCCGCGGCGTATCCGCCGCTGCCGCCGCCGAGGACTACGAGGTCGAAGGTCTGCTCAGCCAATTTCGGATTCCCTGCTCTCGTGAAGCGTTGGTGCAAATGCCCCGGACAACCCTACTCGCCCGGCGCGAGGTCTGCCGCGAGGGCGACGAGCGCGCGGAGTGCGACACCGGTCGTGCCGGTGGCCGTGTAGCCGTGGGCGACGCCCTCGTTGTTCGCGGGCCCGGCGATGTCGAGGTGGGCCCACGGGATCCGCGGTGCGCCCTCGTCGTCGGAGACCCGTCCCACGAAGTCCTGGAGGAACGCGCCGGCGATGAACATGCCGCCGACCGTCGCGCCCATCTTGACGTTCGCGAGGTCGGCGACGTCGGACTTGAGCTGCGGTCGCCATTCGGGACCGAGCGGCACCCGCCAGAAGTCCTCCCCGACGCTCGCCGCCGCCGCGACGACCCGGTCGCCGAAGGCGGGGTCGCCCATCACGGGCACCGTGCGGAAGCCGAAGGCGTTGCGAGCGGCACCCGTCAGGGTCGCGACGTCGACGATCGCGTCGGGTCGCAGCTCGCTCGCCGCCACGAGCCCGTCCGCGAGCACGAGACGGCCCTCGGCGTCGGTGTTGAGCACCTCCACCGTCGTGCCGCCCTTGATCTCGATGACGTCGTTCGGCCGCGTCGCCGCGCTGCCGATCATGTTCTCCGCGATGCAGAGGAACGCGGTGACCCGGGTCGGTGTCCCGAGCCGAGCAGCCGCGAGCACCGCGCCGAGCACGGTCGCGGCCCCGGTCATGTCGTACTTCATGCCGACCATCGATGCCGCGGGCTTGAGCGAGAGCCCGCCCGTGTCGAACGTGATCCCCTTGCCGACGAGCGCGAGGTGCGCGCTCGCGCCCGCCGGCCGGTACTCGACGACGACGAGTCGAGGCGGGTGGATCGAGCCGCGACCGACCGCGAGGATCCCGGTGAAGCCTTCCTCGCGGAGCGCGTCCGGATCGAGCGCGCGAGCCGCGATGGGCGCACCGCGCTCGGCCGCCGCGGCGACCTCGTCGAGCGCGCGAGCCGCGAGGCGCTCAGGGGTCAGCTCGTTCGCGGGCGTGTTGACGAGGTCTCGGACGAGGTGCACGCTGCCGGCCGTCGCGCTCGCCGTCGCGATCGCCGCGTCGTCCGCCTCGCTCGCGCCCGCGAGCACGATCGAGGCCGGCGGCGCCGACCGCGCAGCCGGCTTCGTCTGACGGCCCGCGAAGACGTACGCGCCGATCGCCGCGCCCTCGAGGATCGCTGCGGCCTCCTCCGCGCCGACGAACGGCAGTCCGAGGACGATCGAGGCGACTCCGCGCAGCTGCCGCGTCGCCGCACCGGCGGCCCGGCGCAGCGCGTTCGCGTCGAGCTCGTCTGCGCCGACGCCGATGAGCGCGACGCTCGCCGCGGCGATCCCGTCGCCCGCGGGCAGTCGGGTCAGCTCGTCGACGGCACCGCTGACGCCGAGCGCGTCGAGCACGCGCTCGAGGGGGGCGTGCGTGCCCTCCGGCAGGATCCGCGGCCCGTCGGCGCCGCTCGCGACGGCGAGCACGAGGACGTCGCCCTCGGCCTGGGCGGGATCGACGGACGAGAGCGAGAGGGCCGGGAGCGTCACGATGACAATCCTAGGATCGTGCGCCAGGGCGTGTTCGCCGACAGCGTGCGCGCGGCGCCGCGGCACCCGGACGGCACGCGTAGGCTGAAACGGTGCGGGATCCGGAAGAGCTCTACGAGGTCGTCGGCGACCTCGGCGCCATCCCGCGCGGCCTCGACCTGATCGCCGGGCTCACCGGATTCTCCGATGCCGGGAGCGTCGTGACGCAGCTCGGCGAGCACCTCCTCGACGAGCTCCAGGCAGACGAGGTCGTGCGCTTCGTCAACGACGAGCTGCTCGACTACCGCTCGCGCCGACCGATCATGACGTTCGAGCAGACCCGGCTCACGGAGTTCTCCCCCCACCGCCTCGCGATCCACCTGCTGCGCGACGAGATGGACAAGCCGTTCCTGCTGCTCACGGGCTACGAGCCGGACCTGCAGTGGGAGCGGTTCACCGCGGCGGTGCTCGGGCTCATCGACCGGCTCGGCGTCGCGCGCACGACCTGGGTGCATGCGATCCCCATGCCGGTCCCGCACACCCGCGCGATCCGCGCGACCGTCAGCGGCAACCGGGAGGAGGTCACCGAGGCGCTGTCGATCTGGCGTCCGACGACTCAGCTGCCGGCGACGGCCATGCACCTGCTCGAGTACCGGCTGCAGGAGACGGGGCACGCGGTCGCCGGCTTCGCGCTGCTCGTGCCCCACTACCTCGGCGACACGACGTATCCGACGGCCGCCGTCACCGCGCTCGAGTCGATCACCGCCGCGACGGGCCTCATCTTCCCGACCGACGTGCTGCGGGAGGAGGGCCGCGACCTCGTCGTGCGGATCGAGGAGCAGGTCACGAACAACGACGAGCTGCGACGGCTCATCGAGTCGCTCGAGCAGCGGCACGACTCCTACATGGAGGACAATCCGCTGCCGTCGCCGCTGACCGACAGCGAGGGCGGCCTGCCGACCGCCGACGAGATCGCGGAGGAGCTGCAGAAGTTCCTCGCCATCCGGCGGGACGAGGGGGACTCCGGGACCCTCTCGTGAGGGGCTGGCGACCGTATGCCGTCTTCGCGGCGGTCGGCCTCGTCTACATGGCGGCCGTGCTGCAGCGCTCGTCCCTCGGCGTCGCCGCCGTCGAGGCGACGGCGCGCTTCGAGGTCGCAGCGACGGTGCTCTCCTTCCTGTCGGTCGCCCAGATCGTCGTCTACGCCGCCCTGCAGGTCCCCGTCGGCGTCATGATCGACCGGCTCGGTCCGCGCGCTCCCATCCTGATCGGCGCGGCGCTGATGGCGCTCGGCCAGACGCTCGTCGGCGTCACCGACGACTTCGGGCTCGCGGTCGTGGGCAGGATGCTCGTCGGCGCGGGCGATGCGATGACGTTCACCGCGGGCATCCGGATCATCTCGATGTGGTTCCCGGCTCGCCGGGCACCGGTCATGACGCAGATCTTCGCCCAGATCGGTCAGTTCGGCCAGGTGCTCTCGGCGTTCCCGTTCATCGTGCTGCTGCACGGGCCCGGCTGGCTCCCGGCGTTCGTGTCGGCTGCGGCGCTCTCGGTGCTCGGCGGACTCGCGGTGCTCGTCGTCACGGCTACGGCGGGCGTGCCGCCGAACCCGTTCCAGCCGCATCGGCTCGGCTTCGCGCAGACCGTCGCGCACCTGCTCGAGGCGCTGCGTCGACCCGGCACGCAGATCGGGTTCTGGACGCACTTCACGCTGCAGCCGAGCCTCACGATGTTCACCCTGCTCTGGGGGTTCCCGTACCTGACGGTCGCCGTCGGGATGAGCTCCACGGTCGCGACGCTCTTCTTCATCGGGGTCGTCGTGCTCTCCGCGATCGTCGGGCCGATCCTCGGCATCCTGTCGGCGCGCTATCCGCTGCGCCGCAGCAACATCACGCTCGCCGCCATCGGCGCGATCGTCGTCTGCTGGGTCGTCGTGCTGGCCTGGCCGGGCACGCCGCCGACGTGGCTGCTCATCGCGCTGATCGCCTGCATGACGATCGGCGGGCCGGGCAGCATGATCGGATTCGACTACGCGCGGACGTACAACCCGGCCCGCTCGCAGGGCTCGGCGAACGGCGTCGTCAACGTCGGCGGCTTCCTCGCGAGCTTCGTCATCATGTTCCTGGTCGGCGTGCTGCTCGACCTGCTGCGCGACCGCACCGCGCTCGACCCGGTCGCCGCCCTCTACTCGCTCGACTCCTTCCGCATCGCGTTCCTGGCCCAGTTCCCCGTGATCGGCCTCGGCGTCGCGATGATCATCCGGCTGCGCGTGCGGATGCGTCGGACGCTGCGCGAGGAGGAGGGGATCACGGTCGCGCCCCTCTGGCTCTCGATCGCACGGGCCTGGAGGCGGCGCGGCGCGGCGGGATCCAGCACCGACCGGGATGTGCGAGAATAGACGACCGGACCCTGTCAGGCTGTCCAAGCGTCGCGCATCACCAGCGGCGATGGACTTGACAAGGGTCTTACTCGTGCCCGCGACACCTGGAGGATGAAGGATGGCGAGGACGACCACGACGACGGCCGACACGGAGGCGCCCACGACGGCGACGAAGGCCGCCGCCAAGACGAGCGCCGCCAAGAAGGCGGGCACGGCGAAGGCGCCCGCCGCGAAGAGCGCCAAGGCCGCGAAGGCGACGGCGAGCGCCGCCGAGGCGAGCGCGACGACCGGTGCGCCCGCCAAGCCCGCCCGCACGTCGGCGGCCGGTGCGAAGGCTCCCGCGGCGAAGGCCTCCGCCGCGAAGGCGCCGGCCCGCCGCGGCGCCAAGGCGAGCGCCCCTGCCGATGACGAGGCCGAGCTCGAGACGCAGGACGAGGACGACGTTGTCGAGGACGGCGACGACAGCGACGAGAACGACGCCGGCACTCCCGAGTCCGCCGAGTCCGCCGCGGAGTCGGGCGACGCGGAGAACGACTCCGATGCCGACTCGGACGACGACGACGAGTCGTCGACCGGCAAGGACGAGGAGCTGCCGACCGGGGCCATCCGGCTCAGCCTCGTCGACGACGAGGACGACGTCCCGCTCCAGTCGACGCAGATCACGGGAGCGACCGCCGATCCCGTCAAGGACTACCTCAAGCAGATCGGCAAGGTCGCGCTGCTCAACGCCGCCGAGGAGGTCGAGCTCGCGATGCGCATCGAGGCCGGCCTCTTCGCCGAGGAGAAGCTCTCCAAGCTGGGCCCCGACGAGCACCGCTCGAAGCTCGGCCGGGAGCTCACCATGGTCGCGAAGGACGGTCAGCGCGCGAAGTCGCACCTCCTCGGCGCGAACCTGCGGCTCGTCGTGAGCCTCGCCAAGCGCTACACGGGTCGCGGCATGCAGTTCCTCGACCTCATCCAGGAGGGCAACCTCGGCCTGATCCGTGCGGTCGAGAAGTTCGACTACACCAAGGGCTTCAAGTTCTCCACCTACGCGACGTGGTGGATCCGCCAGGCGATCACCCGCGCGATGGCCGACCAGGCGCGCACGATCCGCATCCCCGTGCACATGGTCGAGGTCATCAACAAGCTCGCGCGCGTCCAGCGCCAGATGCTCCAGGACCTCGGCCGCGAGCCCACGCCCGAGGAGCTGAGCCGCGAGCTCGACATGACACCCGAGAAGGTCATCGAGGTGCAGAAGTACGGCCGCGAGCCGATCTCGCTGCACACGCCGCTCGGCGAGGACGGCGACAGCGAGTTCGGGGATCTCATCGAGGACACCGAGGCGGTCGTCCCGGCGGACGCGGTCGGCTTCACGATGCTCCAGAAGCAGCTCGAGCAGCTCCTCGACTCGCTCTCCGAGCGCGAGGCCGGCGTCATCCGCATGCGCTTCGGTCTCGGCGACGGCCAGCCGAAGACGCTCGACCAGATCGGGGACACCTTCGGCGTCACCCGCGAGCGGATCCGTCAGATCGAGTCGAAGACGATGGCGAAGCTCCGCCATCCGTCGAGGTCGCAGGCGCTGCGGGATTACCTCGAGTAGGCCGCGAGTCCACATGCTCCGAGACGTCCTGGCGATCGCGATCGGCAGGCTGACCCGGTGGGCCGTGCTGCTCGTGCGCCCCGGCGGCGGCACGGCGATCCCCGGCCGTGTGGTCGAGCGGCTCTCACCCGGCCTGCTCGGGCGCATCCTGCGTCAGCCGAGGCTCGTCGTCGTGACCGGGTCGAACGGCAAGGGCACGACGACGAAGATGCTCGCGGCGATCCTCGCCGCGCACGGCGTCGACCTCTTCACGAACAAGCGCGCGGGCAACATCACGCGCGGGATGCTCAGCGACCTCATCACGGTCGTCGACTGGCGGGGTCGCTTCCGGCACGAGGTCGCCGTGATGGAGATGGACGAGGGCTACGCCGCGCTCACGCTCGAGCAGGCGCCGGCGCAGGTGACGGTCCTGCTCAACGTCATGCTCGACCAGCTGCACCGCTGGGGCTCGCCCGATGTCGCCGCGGCCTACCTCGAGCGCGCCGCCCGAGCGACGACGGGCGCGCTCGTCGTCAACCGCGAGGATCCGCACCTGCGTGCCATCGTCGCGGAACTCGCCGACGTGCCCGGAGGGCCCGCGGTGCGCGCCTTCGGCGTCGACGACCGGGTGATCGCGACGCTCCCGCACGGGCTCGGCTCGGCGCCCGCGTTCGGCGTGGACGGCCCGCGCGCCGCCGACGCCGCGACGACCCGCGTCATCGCGCACGACGGTGCGGTGGCCTCGGTCGTGCTCGGCGCGGACGGTCCGCACCCCGGCGAGGTGCTCGCGATCCGGCTTCCGTCCAAGGGCATCCACCTCGCGGTCGACTCGGCCGCCGCGATCGAGGCCGCCCGGGTCGTGCTCGGCGACGCCTTCGACGTCGCGACCGCCGTCGCCGCGCTCGCCGGCTCGACCTCGATGTGGGCGCGCGGGGAGCAGGCGCGCGTGCGCGGCAAGCTCGTCGAGTTCTATCTCGCGAAGAGCCCGCCGTCGACCCAGCTCAATCTCGACGACCTCGAGCCCGGCCTCGACCAGGTCATGGTGATCGCGGGCAGGGACATCCCGGACCCCGCGCTGCTGTGGCCGGTCGACTGGAGCCGGGTCGAGCGGGTGCGCATCCTCGCGGGGCTGCAGGCCTACGAGATGGCGATGAAGCTCGCGTACGAGGGCATCGCGGTCGATGAGATCGTCGACGACGTGGAGCAGGCGGTCGACCGCTTCCTCGCGCTGCCCGAGCCGGCGTCCGGCGTGAAGACCGTGTTCTTCTCCGCGGACGGGATGCGCCGCGCTCGTCGCCACCTCGGCCTGTTCGACGCGGACACGGAGCGCACCTCATGAGCAGGGTCGGGATCCTGGACGTCTTCCCGGGGCACTTCGACCAGAACGGGGACAGTGGCAACGTCCTCGCGCTGCGACGCCGTCTCGAGTGGTCCGGCTTCGACGTCGACGTCGTGCGGGTCGATCCGGGGGACGCCTGGCCTGCCGAGACGCCCGACTTCGTGCTCGTCGGCGGGGGGTCGGTGCCGGCCCAGCGCGACGCGCTGGCGAGTCTCGTCGCGCAACGCGCTCGCCTCGCCGACTGGGTCGCGGCCGGCAGCGCGTATCTCTCGGTCGCGGGCGGCTACGCGCTGAGCGCGACCGAGCTGGTGCTCCCGGGCGATGCCGTGTCCCAGGCGGGACTCGGCGTCTTCGCGGGTCGCGTGGGCGCCCTCGAACGCCTCGCCTCGGGGCCGGCCGTGATCCGCTCGCCGCGGCACGGCGTCCTCCACGGCTTCGTGAACCTCGCCCAGCGCGTCACGCTCGACGAGCCGGCCCAGGCGCTCGGCATCGTCGTCTCGGGGCCTTGGGACGACTGCGCAGGGCAGCCGGAGGGCGCGGCAGTCGGGACGGCGTTCGGTACGCACGCGCACGGCCCGATCCTGCCGAAGAACCCCGTGCTCGCCGACGCGTTCATCCGCGCGGGCCTGACGCGCCGCGGGCTCGCCGACGCCTACCGCCACGACGCGCGTCACGAGCACGTCGATGCCCTCGCCCGCCGCGCCCGCGCCGCGCTCGCCCAGCGCCTCTCCCAGCCCCCACCGGACTGACCCCTTCCGCTTTTCAGGAGAATCGGTGCCGCGCGTGCAATACGCACGCCCGAGCCCGATTCTCCTGAAAGGCGAGCGAACGCGAGGGGGTCAGAAATCGATGACCTCGCGGAAGCGGGGCATGAGACCGGTCGTGACGCCCGTGAGGCTCGGCTTCATCTGGAACCCGCCGGTGTTCCAGTTGCCCTCGACGATCGCGACGCCGTCGGGGAGCACCGCGACGTCCCAGCCGACGAAGCGCACCTGCGGCACGATCCGCGCCGCCTCGTCGAGGGTGCGCAGGATCTCGTCGTAGCGCGGCACTCGGAAGCCGACGATCGGCTTGCCGGTCAGGGGGTGCTTCTCGTAGGTGCGCGAGCGGATGTCGAAGGCCGGATAGCGTGCCACCCCCTCCTCGTCGAGGATCGTGTACATCCCGCCGGAGCCGAAGTTGTCGACGTCGGCGTCGTTGCCGAGCTTGAGCGCGGACGCGAGGACGTGCAGCCGCTCGCCGTCGAAGTAGGTGATGACGCGCAGGGTGTTGACGCTGCGCGGCGCGAGCGCCGCGAGATCGGGGTGCTGGGCGATGAACTCCTCGATGAGTATGTGCCCGCTGGCGAGCAGCGAGTCGCGGAACGCGGCGGGGTCGGTCACATCGGCGGCCTCGCGTCGCGAGACCCCGTGCCCGTGCACCGAGTCGGGCTGCTTGACCATGACGACGGGATGGCGCGCGAGGAACGCGGCGATCTGCTCGGGTGTCGCCGTGCGCGCGTCGAGCCACTCGCGGCCGAGGAAGCGGTCGAAGAGCGCGTTGAACTCGGCCTTGTCGGCCAGCAGGTGACGGTAGGCGGGCTCGTTGTGCCGTGCCGCGATCCGATCGAAGTGCGTGCTCGTCATGAACGTCGCTCGCTCGTTCGCGTTCAGCAGGTAGAACTCGTACTCCTCGTAGTCGAGGTAACCGGCGCCGTAGCGGATCGAGCAGCGCACCATGTCGATGAGGATCGACAGGCGCGAGCGCCCTGTTCGCTGCGAGATCTCACCGGCGACGCGGCGCATGTTCGCGGTGTCGAGGCTGCGAAGCCTGGCCAGGTAGTACTTGACGCGCTTCACCAGGCGAGTCTAGATCGAGGCGGTTCCGGGCCTCGATACGACGCTGCGCGCGCGCTCGAGCGGCGCTGGGGGACTCAGACCGCGGCGTCGACGAGGAGCCGGTCGGACTCGTCGTGCCAGTCGAGCGCCGATGCGGCGAGCTTCTCGCGGAACTTCGTGCCGTGGTGGGCGCAGAAGTACAGCACGCCCGACGCGAGCGTGACGCGCACGTACGCCTGCGCGCCGCAGGAGTCGCATCGGTCGAGCGCCGAGAGCTCGTGGGCAGCGGTGGCTTCGGTCGTGATGCCGTCGGCGATCTGAGTCATGTCCCGCTCCTTCTGCTCCGAGTGACGCTCCGGGGAATCTCGGTGCCTAGATGTAAACACACCAAGATGTCGACTCCGTGCCAGGCGCGTCACTGTTTCGCTCTCGGCTTAGCGATCCGCTCGGCGTCTAGGCTCGCAGTCGTGCGGCTCTGCGTCTTCTCCGGCTCGTCTCCGGGCCGCGCGCCCGCCTACGCCGCCGCGGCCCGCGAGCTCGGCGATGCGCTCGCGCGCGCGGGGATCGGCATCGTCTACGGGGGCGCGTCGGTGGGGCTCATGGGCGAGCTCGCCGATGCCGCGCAGACGGCGGGCGGCGAGGTCATCGGCGTCATGCCGCAGTCCCTCATGGACAAGGAGATCGGGCACCCGGGCCTCAGCGACCTGCGGGTGGTCGGCTCGATGCACGAGCGCAAGGCGCTCATGGCGGAGCTCTCGGACGGCTTCGTCGCGCTGCCGGGCGGGGCCGGCACCCTCGAGGAGCTGTTCGAGGTGTGGACCTGGGCGCAGCTCGGCCATCACCGCAAGCCCTGCGCGCTCTACAACGTCGAGGGCTACTACGACGGTCTCGTCGCGTTCCTCGATCACACCGTCGCGGAGCGCTTCGTCAAGCCCGTGCACCGAGACATGCTCATCGTCGAACGCGATCTCGGCGAGCTGCTGCGCGCGATCGAGTCCTACGAGGCGCCCGTCGTCGACAAGTGGATCGACCGGAGCGCGACCTGAGCGTCTCGTCGCGCTCCGGGCCGTTTCGCTGAGCCCCGTCGTCGGCGGTCGCGCCTAGGCTCGAAGCGTGGCGACGGAGTACTCGGCGAGGCACCTTTCCGTCCTCGAGGGGCTCGAGGCGGTGCGCAAGCGACCGGGCATGTACATCGGCTCGACGGACTCCCGCGGCCTCATGCACTGCCTCTGGGAGATCATCGACAACTCGGTCGACGAGGCGCTCGCGGGGGAGGGCACGACGATCGAGGTCGACCTGCACGCCGACGGCTCCGTCGAGGTCCGCGACCGCGGGCGCGGCATCCCGGTCGACGTCGAGCCGAAGACGGGGCTCTCGGGCGTCGAGGTGGTCTTCACGAAGCTGCACGCGGGCGGCAAGTTCGGCACCGGCTCGTACGCCGCCTCGGGCGGCCTGCACGGTGTCGGCGCCTCGGTCGTCAACGCGCTGTCGCAGCGGCTCGACGTCGAGGTCGATCGCGACGGGAAGACCTGGGCCATGTCGTTCCACCGCGGCGAGCCCGGCGTCTTCGCGGACGGGCCGGACGGGCCGAGGCCGGACGCGCCGTTCACGCCGTTCGACGACGCGAGCGAGCTGCGGGTCGTCGGCAAGGTCGCGAAGGGCACCACCGGCACGCGGGTGCGCTACTGGGCGGACCCGCAGATCTTCACGAAGGGCGCCGCCTTCCAGCCGGCCGAGCTGACCGATCGGCTCCGGCAGACCGCGTTCCTCGTGCCGGATCTCAGTCTCGAGCTCGTCGACGAGACCGGCCCGGAGGGGCCGCACCGCGAGCGCTTCCACTTCGCGGGCGGGATCGCCGAGTTCGCGGACCACCTCGCGCCCGACGCCGCGGTCACGGACACCTGGCGGATCCAGGGCACGGGGCAGTTCACCGAGACGATCCCGGTGCTCGACGACGCCGGGCACATGGTCTCGCGCGAGGTCGAGCGCGAGTGCCATGTCGATCTCGCGCTGCGCTGGGGCACGGGGTACGAGAGCGTCCTCAGGTCGTTCGTCAACATCATCGCGACGCCGAAGGGCGGGACGCACACGGCGGGCTTCGAGCAGGGGCTCCTGCGCTACCTGCGCGGCGCCGCCGAGAAGCAGTCGAGGCGGCTCAAGCTCGGCAGCGACAAGCTCGAGAAGGACGACGTGCTCGCGGGTCTCACCGCCGTGCTCACGGTGCGCCTCCCGGAGCCGCAGTTCGAGGGGCAGACGAAGGAGATCCTCGGCACCCCGGCGGTGCGTCAGATCGTCGCGAACGTCCTCACCCGCGGTCTCACGGAGCGCTTCGAGTCGAGCCGACGCGACGACAAGGCCCAGACGGCGCTGCTGCTCGACAAGGTCGTCGCCGAGATGAAGGCGCGACTCTCGGCGCGCGCGCACAAGGAGACCCAGCGGCGCAAGAACGCGCTGGAGTCCTCGACGCTTCCGGCGAAGCTCGTCGACTGCCGGTCGAACGACGTCGCCAGGAGCGAGCTGTTCATCGTCGAGGGGGACTCGGCGCTCGGCACCGCGAAGCTCGCCCGCGATTCGGAGTACCAGGCGCTGCTGCCCATCCGCGGCAAGATCCTCAACGTGCAGAAGGCCTCGATCGCCGACATGCTCTCGAACGCCGAGTGCGCCGCGATCATCCAGGTGATCGGCGCGGGCTCGGGCCGCTCCTTCGAGCTCGACGCCGCCCGCTACGGCAAGGTCATCATCATGTCGGACGCCGACGTCGACGGCGCGCACATCCGCACGCTGCTGCTGACCCTCTTCCACAAGTACATGCGGCCGCTGCTCGAGGCGGGGCGCGTCTACGCGGCGGTGCCGCCGCTGCATCGGGTCGTCGTCCAGCATCCCGGGTCGAAGCCCAACGAGGTCGTCTACACGTACTCGGAGACCGAGCTCCAGACGGTGATCTCGGGTCTGCGCAGGGCCGGCAAGCACTACCAGGACCCGATCCAGCGCTACAAGGGTCTCGGCGAGATGGACGCCGAGCAGCTCGCGACGACGACGATGGACCGGCGCGGTCGCACCCTGCGCCGGATGCGGGTCGAGGACGGCGCCGCGGCGGAGTCCGTCTTCGAGCTGCTGATGGGCAACGACGTCGCGGGGCGCAAGGAGCTCATCGTCGCGGGCGAGGGCTTCGATCGGGCGCGCGTCGACGCCTGATCGACGAGAACGCGATTCCGGCGATCGTGTACGGTGGCCGGGTGTCACCCGTTGAGGGGTGAGCGCCCGACACCCGCGAGACCAAGGACGTGCCAGCGTGCCCGACGACGAGCGCCTCGAGGACACCGCGTCCCCGTGTCCGAGCTGGTGCGTGAGCGCGCACGACGATGACGCCAGCGGCGCGCGAGTGCACCGCGGGCCGCGTCGTACGACGCAGCTCAAGGCCCGCCGCGTGCTGCGCTGCGCCGTCGGCGGTGCCGCCTCGATCGAGGACGCGGAGTTCTCCGCCGGCCTCGTGCGCTACGGCGAGGACGGTACGACCTGGCTGCGCGTCGAGACGACGACGGGCGAACCGCTGGAGATCGGCATCGAGGACGCGAACCACTGGATCGTGCTCATGGGCTCCGCGATGGTCGACGAGAGCGTGCGCGAACGCTAGAGACGCTCGCCGATCGTCGCGACGACCGCATCCAGCGGACTGCCCGACGCGTCGCGCCTGGCACCGGGCTCCGGGAGCTCGCGGACGGCGCCGTCAGACGCGTTCGCGAGTGCTGGGCCCGGCCCGACCCAGGCGAGCGACAGCGTCGACTCGCCCTTGAGGAAGGCGTGCGCCCGCACGCCCCCGGTCGAGCGACCCTTCGCGGGGAACTCGGCGAGCCGGGACACCTTCGCGCGCCCGGGGTCGGCGCCGGCGAGCGTCGCGTCGGGAGCGGAGACGGTCACGACGACCGCGTCCTCCTCGGGCTCGACGACGCCGAAGAACGCCACGCGGTCCGTGCCCGAGAGATTGATCCCGGCCATGCCGCCCGCGCCGAGGCCCTGTGGGCGCACCTGCGCGGCGGCGAAGCGCAGCAGCTGCGCGCCGGCCGTCACGAAGACGAGCTCGGCGGTGTCGCGGCCCTGACCGACGCCGACGACGGTGTCGCCCGGCTTGAGCGCGATGATCTCGAACGCGGGCTTCGCGGGCCACGCGCCGGCCGCGACCCGCTTGACGACGCCCTCCGCGGTGCCGATCGCGACGGGCTCCTCCGAGGCGAGGTCGACGAGGCCGAGCACCTGCTCGCCGCGATCGAGCTCGAGGTAGTTCGAGATCCGCACGCCCGCGGACAGCAGCACCGAGCTCGACGGGACGCTCGGCAGGTCGGCGGGCGTGAAGCGCAGCAGTCGTCCGGCGGTCGTGACGGCGCCGAGCTCGGCACGCGCCGTCGTCGCGATGCGGGAGCGAACGCCGTCGTGCTTGCCGCGACGGGTCGCCCGCGGCGTCTGAAGGCCGTCGGCCTGGTCGACTCGGATCATCCGGCCCGTCGCGGAGAGCACGACCTCGCACGGGGAGTCGGGGACCTCGAGCGAGATCGGCTCCTTGCCCGCCCGGGTCCTCGGTGCGTCGGAGTCGCCGGTCGTCGCGTTCGCCGACGACAGCAGCACGGTGCGACGCGGGGTGCCGAGCCGCTCGGCCGTCTCCTCGAGCTCGTCGCCGACGAGGCGCAGCAGCTTCGCGCGATCCGCGAGGATCGCCTCGAGGAGCGCGATCTCGGCGGCGAGCGAGTCGCGCTCCGCCTCGAGCTCGACCCGGGAGAACTTCGTCAGCCGGCGCAGTCGCAGCTCGAGGATGTACTCGGCCTGCGGCTCGGAGAGGTCGAAGACGCTCATGAGCCGCGTCCTCGCCGCCTCCGCGTCATCGGAGGCGCGGATGACCTGGATGACCTCGTCGATGTCGAGGATCGCGATGAGCAGGCCGTCGACGAGGTGGAGGCGCTCCTGGCGCTTCGCCAGCCGGAACGCGCTGCGTCGTCGGACGACCTCGACGCGGTGATCGAGGTAGACCTGGAGCAGCTCCTTGAGCCCGAGCGTCTGCGGTCCGCCGCCGACGAGCGCGACGTTGTTGATCGAGAACGACTCCTCGAGCGGCGTCGCGCGGTAGAGCTGCTCGAGCACGGCCTGCGCGCTGAAACCCGTCTTGATCTCGATGATGAGCCGGAGTCCGTGCTTCCGGTCGGTCAGGTCGGTGACGTTCGAGATGCCCTGGATCCGCTTGGCCCCGACGCCGTCCTTGATCTTCTCGATGACCTTCTCGGTGCCGACGAGGTACGGCAGCTCGGTGACGATGAGGGAGGCACGCCGGCCCGAGGAGTCGATCGCGACCTTGGCGCGCATCTTGAACGAGCCGCGTCCCGTCTCGTACGCGTCACGGATGCCGTCCAGGCCGACGATCGCGCCGCCGGTCGGCAGGTCGGGGCCCGGGACGAAGCGCATGAGCTCGGCGAGACTCGCCTCGGGATGCTCGAGCAGGTGCCTCGCGGCCGCGACGACCTCGATCAGGTTGTGCGGCGCCATGTTCGTCGCCATGCCGACGGCGATGCCGCTCGCGCCGTTGACGAGCAGGTTCGGGAACGCGGCGGGGAGGACCGCGGGCTGCATGATCTGGTTGTCGTAGTTCGGCACGAAGTCGACGACGTCCTCGTCGAGCCCTTCGGTCATCGCCATCGCGGCGGCGGTGAGCCGCGCCTCGGTGTAGCGGGCGGCGGCGGGGCCGTCGTCGAGGCTCCCGAAGTTGCCGTGCCCGTCGACGAGCGGGACGCGCAGCGCGAAGTCCTGGGCGAGGCGCACCATGGCGTCGTAGATCGCCGTGTCGCCGTGGGGGTGCAGCCGGCCCATGACGTCGCCGACGACGCGCGCGCTCTTGACGTGCCCGCGGTCGGGCCGCAGGCCCATCTGGGTCATCTGGTAGAGGATCCGGCGCTGCACGGGCTTGAGGCCGTCGCGGGCGTCCGGCAAGGCGCGCGCGTAGATGACCGAGTAGGCGTACTCGAGGAAGGAGCCCTGCATCTCGGTGGCGACATCGATGTCCTCGATGCGCTCGTCTTCGGGCCCGGGGACGAGGGTGTCGGCTGCGGCAGTCATAGGATCGGCGTCATGCTACCCGGGCCGTCGGACAGCGCCGCGAGCCTGGCCGATGTCCTCTCGGATTCGCTTCGCGCGGTCCTCGGCGAGCCGAATCGGCTCGGTCTGCCGCGCGTCGATCGCGCGGCGGTGCTGGTCGTCGACGGGCTCGGCGCGGAGAACCTGCAGACCCGGGCGGGTCACGCGCGCACTCTCGCCGCTGCGATGCGCACCCGCGCCGACGTCATCGCGACCGGTGTCCCGACGACGACCGCCGCGGCGCTCACGAGCCTCACGACCGCCGCGCGCCCGGGAATGCACGGCATCGTCGGCTACACGGCGCGGGTGCCCGAGACGGGCCTCGTCGTCAACCAGCTGCGCGGGTGGGACGAGGGCCGGCTCCCCGCCGGCTGGCAGCGGGAGTCCACCGTGTTCGAGCGCGCGGCGGGGCACGGACTCGAGGCGATCGCGTTCGGCGCGGACCGCTATCGCGACTCCGGCTTCACCCGAGCGGTGCTGCGCGGCGCGAGATACGTCCCCGGTCGAACGATCGAGGACCGGCTCGACGCGCTCGGCGCGGCGCTCGCCGACCGATCCTGGCGCGGCGTCGCGTACGCGTACATCGCGGAGCTCGACGTCGCCGCGCACGAGCACGGCTGGGCGTCCGAGCGCTGGTCGGCCGCGCTCGAGCGGGTCGACGCGGGGGTCGCCGCGATCGCGACGGGGCTCGGGCCGGATGCCGGGCTCCTCGTCACCGCCGACCACGGCGTGCTCGACGTGCCGGAGCGCGGGCGCATCGTCATCCCCGACGCCTCGGAGCTGTGGGAGGGGGTCGGGGCCCTCGCCGGCGAGCACCGGCTCCTGCACCTGCACGCGGCTGCGGGAGCCGACCCGGGTGAGCTGGCCGGGCGGTGGCGGGAGGCCGTCGACGCGCAGGCGTGGGTCGCGACGCGCCACGAGGCGATCGAGGCCGGTTGGTTCGGGTCGGTCGACGCAGCGGTGCGCCCGCGCATCGGCGACGTGCTCGTCGCGGCTCGCAAGGCGGTCGCCTATTACACCGAGGCCGCGTTCGCCGGCAGCGCGGGCCGCATGGTCGGCCAGCACGGGTCCTGGACCGAGACCGAGACGCGGGTGCCGCTGCTACGCTTTGCGGGCTACGCGTAGCCGGGTCTCGATACGCGCTCCGCGCCGCTCGACCCGCGGCGGGTGCTCAGGCGAGGTCGTCGTCGTCGGCTCGGGCGCCGAACACGATCTCGTCCCAGCTCGGCATCGTCGGCCGACCCTTGCGCGCGCCGAACCCCCCGGTCTTCTGCTTCGGAGTCGGGTCCTGGCTCGCCGGCGGCTCGTCGATGTCGAGATCGAGCTCGACGACGCGCATCGGCGCGGCCGTCGGCGCCTCGTCCTCGTACGTCGGGGTCTCGCGCTCGCCGCGCCGCCGGCGCAGCGCCTCGAGCAGGTCGGCGGTCTGGTCGTTGCCGGTGTGCTGCTGACGGGGCGCCGGTCGGCTGCCGATCGGGGCGAGCACGGGACCGCTGTCGATCATCGACGACGGGTCGACCGTGAACGCGTCCGAGTCGAAGCGCTCGGGACGGCTCGGCGGCTCCTCGTCGCCGTGCAGCGGCACGACGGCCCGCAGCCGCGGCGGCTCGGCGTCGTGGCCCGGGTCCTGCCTGGAGAGCCCGACCGCCTCCGCGTTGATGGGGGAGAGCGTCTGGCGCTTCGGGTCGAAGTGCCAGCGGGCGTCGTGCTCGATCGCGCCGAGCATGTACCCGAGCTTGACGACCCACCCGCCCGTCTCCTTCCAGGCGCTCCAGCGCTCGGCCTGCGCGTCGAGGATGTGCAGCCGCTCGAGAATCGCGTCGCCGAACGTCATCGCCTGCGCGAGGGGGTCGGCCGCGGCCACGTGCACGGGGATGGCGAGCGCCGACTCGACGACGTACTCGCGTTCTGCCATCACCGGGCCCTCGAAGCGCTCGATGTACTCCAGCGGGGCGCCCGTGATCTGCGCGACGTCGACTGCGGACAGGCCGCCGCGGATGTGCGCCTGGATCTCCTTGGGGCTCAGCTTGCGCGCCGAGCCGGGGTCGGCGGGGATGGACTGGCGGATGCGCGTGTGCAGGGCGTCGTCGATCGCGAGCGTGTAGCGCCCGCCATCGGAGCCCGCCAGGACGAGCGATCCGTCCTCGACTCCGACGATGTGCAGTTCTTCCATGGGGAAACACCCTCCTCGCCGGCTCCCGGCGCCTGCGGGAATAGTGGCATGCCCGAAGGCGGATCCCCGGGAATACCGCGGGCGTGCCGCCGGTTCGAGCGGATTATGCGGGGCCTGGCACCCGGTTTGCGTTCGCTATCCGATTGATGCAGACTGTCGCCGCCGTTCCGCCCCCACGGCAAGCAAGGACTGGATCAAGCATGGCGACCGACTACGACGCACCGCGCAAGACCGACGACGACAGCGAGTCGATCGAGGCGCTCAAGGAGCGCGTTCCGGATGCGTCGAGCGCGTCGATCGACGTCGACGACGCGGACAACCCGGGGAGCTTCGAGCTGGCCGGCGCGGACCTCTCCGACGTCGACCTCGACGTCGTCGTGCTGCCGGAGCAGGCGGACGAGTTCACGTGCGTGAGCTGCTTCCTCGTCAAGCACCGCTCCCAGCTCGCGGTCGTGAAGGACCGCAAGCTCGGCGGCCCGGTCTGCGTGGAGTGCGCCGCCTGACACCCCGCCCCTCAGAAGCGCGGCGCGGTGCGTGCGCGATGCGCATGCCGGCGCCGCCCCGCGCCCGGAGAGCGGCGGCTACCGCGCGCGCGCGATCGCGTCGACGAGCCGATCGGCGTGCCGGGTGCTGATCACCCAGTAGGGCGCCGGGTCGTGCGGGTCGGTGTTGCGCACCCGGACGACGTCCTTGACGAAGCCGCGCAGCAGCGTGAACGCCCGGGCGTCGAGCTGCTGGCCGCGCGCGACGAACGCGTCCGCGCCGTGGAGCGCGACCGCCTCGCCGACGAACTCGATGGGCAGGCTCGCCCGGCCGGCGCGCAGCTGCGTGTCGGTCACCTCGATGAGGGGGGTCGTCAGCAGCAGGAACGCCACGGCGGCGGCGTACAGCGCGATCGCCGCGATGATCCCGATGACGATGCTGATCGGGAGGAGCGCGAGGAGGCCGGCGGGGATGAGCAGCGCGCACGCGATGAAGAGGGAGGGCCCGGGCGTGAGCCGCTCGCGGTAGGCGATGGTCTGCGTGCGCCGACCCGGCGCGGGGGCTGGCACGTCCTGCATGCGCCCATTCAACTGCACTAACCTCGGAGCCGTGTCCCACGACGTCCCCGTCCTGATCGCCTCGGGCGAGACCCCGAGCTACGCGCACCCGGGCGACGCGGGCGCCGATCTGCACGCGGCGGAGGCGCTCACGATCGCCCCCGGCCGCCGGGCGACCGTCGGCACGGGCGTCTCGATCGCCCTCCCGGACGGATATGTCGCGTTCGTCGTCCCGCGCAGCGGGCTCGCCGCGAAGCGCGGCATCACGATCGTCAACGCGCCGGGCACGGTCGACGCGGGATACCGCGGCGAGCTGCGGGTGACGCTGCTGAACACCGACCCGGACGAGGCGTTCGAGATCGCCGTCGGGGACCGGATCGCGCAGCTCATCGTCATGCCCGTGTCGCGGGCCGAGTTCATCAGGGTCGAGACGCTGCCAGGCAGCCATCGTGGCGAGGGCGGCTTCGGATCGACGGGGTTGGGGTCTACGCAGTCCGGAGGAGCGGGATGAGCGACGAGAACGCGGTGCCGGAGTCGGTCGAGCAGCTCGGGTCGGCCCCGCCGACCGGTGGCGAGGCGGAGCCGACGCCGAAGTCGGCTCCGGCCGACCGCGCGACGAAGGGCCCGTTCGACGTGTCCGAGGTCTCGGGTGTCCGCCCGTACGTCGACCTTGGCGGGGTCAAGATCCTGCCGCGGACGGACCTGCACCTGCGCCTGGAGGTCGAGGAGCAGTCGAAGCGCGTCGTCGCGGTCGGCCTCGAGTACCACGGGACGACGCTCCAGGTGCAGCCGTTCGCGGCGCCGCGCACGAGCGGCCTGTGGCACGAGATCCGCGATCAGATCATGGAGCAGCTCGCCGCGCAGGGCGCGCGGGCGAAGGCGGTGGTCGGCCCCTTCGGCCCCGAGATCTTCGCGGAGATCCCGGTCACGGTCGAGGGCGAGCAGGGCGTGCGACTCGCGCGCTTCATCGGTGTCGACGGGCCGCGCTGGTTCCTGCGCGGCGTCATCGCAGGCAAGGGCGCGACCGACCGGGAGGCGGCCGCGGAGATCGAGGAGCTGTTCCGCTCGATCGTCGTCGTGCGCGGCGGGACGCCCATGCCGCCGCGAGACCTGATCCCGCTGCAGATGCCCGCGCAGCAGGAGCGCTCGGCGACGTGAGCGAGGACTCCGCCCCCAAGCGCGGGCTCGGCGCGCTCGCGCCCGGCGAGACGCCGACCGGCACGGCGCTGCTCGCGGCGCTCGGCGGAGTGCGGGGTCTCGTCGAGTCGATCCTGCCCGGTCTCGTCTTCCTCGTCGTGTTCGCGATCACGAAGTCGCCCTGGATGTCGGTGATCGCCCCGCTCGCCGTGTCGGTCGCGTTCGTCGTGGTCCGCGCGATCCAGCGCGGTCCGCTGCTGTCGGCGCTCGGCGGCCTGCTGCTCGTCGCGATCTCGACGGTCGCGGTGCTGCTGACCGGCAGCGCGAACGAGAACTTCCTGCCGGGGATCTGGATCAACGTCGCGTTCCTCGCGCTGACGCTCGTCACCCTCGTCGCGCGGTGGCCGCTGGTCGGACTCCTCCTCGGCGCGCTGACGGGCGACCTCACCGGCTGGCGGCGGGACCGACGCATACGTCGGGGGGCGACCGCGGCGACGTGGATCTGGGCGGGTCTGTTCGCCGCGCGGCTCGTCGCCGAGGTGCCGCTCTATCTCGCGGAGCAGACCGAGGCGCTCGCCGTCGTCAAGCTCGTGATGGGCGTGCCGCTCTACGCAGCGGTGCTCTGGTTCACCTGGCTGCTGCTGCGTCGTCCGCGATCCGCCGACGGGACCTCCGTCGCGGAATCGGAGGCCTCGGGAGCGAACTAGGATCGAAGCATGTCGGTGAACAGTTTCGGTGCGAAGTCGTCTCTCACAGTCGGAGGCACGGACTACGAGATCTTCCGGATCGACACGGTCCCGGGCCATGAGCGGCTGCCGTTCTCCCTCAAGGTGCTGCTGGAGAACCTGCTGCGCACGGAGGACGGCGCGAACGTCACGAAGGCGCAGATCGAGGCGCTCGGCGCGTGGGATCCGGCCGCCGAGCCCGACACCGAGATCCAGTTCACGCCCGCCCGCGTCGTCATGCAGGACTTCACGGGCGTGCCCTGCATCGTCGACCTCGCGACGATGCGCGAGGCGGTCACCGAGCTCGGCGGCGATCCGAACCGGATCAACCCGCTGTCGCCGGCGGAGCTCGTCATCGACCACTCGGTCATCGCCGACCTGTTCGGCACGGAGAACGCGCTCGAGCGCAACGTCGAGATCGAGTACGAGCGCAACGGCGAGCGCTACCAGTTCCTGCGCTGGGGGCAGACCGCGTTCCAGGACTTCAAGGTCGTCCCGCCCGGCACCGGCATCGTCCACCAGGTCAACATCGAGCACCTCGCGAAGGTGATCTACGACCGCACGGTCGACGGCGTCCTGCGCGCCTACCCGGACACCTGCGTCGGCACCGACTCGCACACGACGATGGTCAACGGCCTCGGCGTGCTCGGCTGGGGCGTCGGCGGCATCGAGGCCGAGGCCGCGATGCTCGGCCAGCCGGTCTCGATGCTCATCCCACGGGTCGTCGGCTTCAAGCTGACCGGCGAGATCCCGGCGGGGGTCACGGCGACCGATGTCGTCCTGACGATCACCGACATGCTGCGCAAGCACGGCGTCGTCGGCAAGTTCGTCGAGTTCTACGGCGCCGGCGTCGCCTCGGTGCCGCTCGCGAACCGCGCGACGATCGGCAACATGTCGCCCGAGTTCGGCTCGACCGCGGCGATGTTCCCGATCGACGACGTGACGCTCGACTACCTGCGGCTGACCGGCCGCGACGAGCAGACCGTCGCGCTCGTCGAGGCCTACGCGAAGGCGCAGTCGCTCTGGCACGACGCTGCGAACGAGCCGTCCTTCAGCGAGTACATGGAGCTCGACCTCGGCACCGTCGTGCCGTCGATCGCCGGCCCGAAGCGCCCGCAGGACCGCATCCTGCTCTCGGAGGCGAAGGCGCAGTTCCAGAAGGACATCGTCAACTACGCGACCCCCACGGTCTCGGATGACATCGTCGACCTCGAGTCGAAGCACTCCTTCCCGGCCTCCGACCCGGGCCCGGTGCCGGGCGAGGAGGACCACGACACCCACTACGACGTGTGCATCTCCTCCGGCGCACCGCACGGCGCGTCGAAGCCCGTGCCGGTGACGACCCCGGAGGGGCAGCGCTACCTGCTCGACAACGGCGCGGTCACGCTCGCGGCCATCACGTCCTGCACGAACACCTCCAACCCCTCGGTCATGATCGCGGCGGGCCTCCTCGCCAAGAAGGCGGCGGAGCGCGGCCTCGGGCGCAAGCCGTGGGTCAAGACGACGCTCGGCCCGGGCTCGAAGGTCGTGACCGACTACTACGAGAAGTCGGGCCTCGACAAGTCGCTCGAGGCGCTCGGCTTCTACACCGTCGGCTACGGCTGCACCATCTGCATCGGCAACTCGGGCCCGCTCATCGAGGAGGTCTCGGCCGCCGTCAACGAGCACGACCTGGCCGTCACGGCGGTCCTGTCCGGCAACCGCAACTTCGAGGGCCGGATCAGCCCCGACGTCAAGATGAACTACCTCGCCTCCCCGCCGCTCGTCGTGGCCTACGCCCTCGCCGGGTCGATGAACTTCGACTTCGAGACGGACAGCCTCGGCAAGGGCGCCGACGGGCAGGAGGTCTACCTGCGCGACATCTGGCCGGCTCCGGAGGAGGTCCAGGCGATCATCGACTCGTCGATCTCGCGGGACCAGTTCATCGCGCAGTACGCGACCGTCTTCGACGGCGACGAGCGCTGGCGCAGCCTGCCGACGCCGTCCGGCCCGATCTTCGAGTGGGATGAGAGCTCGACCTACGTGCGCAAGGCGCCGTACTTCGAGGGCATGTCGACCGAGCTCACGCCGGTCGCCGACATCGTCGGGGCTCGCGTCATGGCGACCCTCGGCGACTCGGTCACGACCGACCACATCTCGCCGGCCGGCAACATCAAGGCGGGCACACCCGCGGCCAAGTACCTTGAGGCGCACGGCGTCGAGCGCAAGGACTTCAACTCCTACGGATCGCGTCGCGGCAACCACGAGGTCATGATCCGCGGCACGTTCGCGAACATCCGGCTGAAGAACCTGCTGGTCAGCGCCGTCAACGACGGTCAGGTCGTCGAGGGCGGCTACACCCGCGACTTCACGCAGCCGGGCGGTCCGCAGTCGTTCATCTTCGACGCGTGCATGAACTACCAGGCGTCGGGCATCCCGCTCGTCGTGTTCGGCGGCAAGGAGTACGGCTCCGGATCCTCCCGCGACTGGGCCGCGAAGGGTACGAGCCTGCTCGGCGTCACCGCGGTCATCGCGGAGAGCTTCGAGCGCATCCATCGCAGCAACCTGATCGGCATGGGCGTCGTCCCGCTGCAGTTCCCGGCCGGGGAGAGCTGGGCCTCGCTCGGTCTCGACGGGACCGAGATCGTCTCGATCACGGGCCTCACCGAGCTCAACGAGGGCCGCACGCCGAAGACGGTCCGCGTCGTGTGCGCGCCGAGCGAGTTCTCCGCTGCGGGCAAGCCGGTCGTCGAGTTCGACGCGGTCGTGCGCATCGACACGCCCGGCGAGGCGGACTACTACCGCAACGGCGGCATCCTGCAGTACGTCCTCAGGTCGCTCGTGGCGTGAGCGGCGTAGCCTGGCGACCGTGAGCCTGCTCGAGTCGATCCGCGGTCCGCGCGACCTCGACGCGCTCTCCGAGGCGCAGCTGACGGAGCTGGCGCAGGAGATCCGCGAGTTCCTCGTCCGTGAGATCTCGCGCACGGGCGGTCACATCGGGCCGAACCTCGGAGTCGTCGAGCTGACGCTCGCGATCCATCGCGTCTTCGACTCGCCGCAGGACGCGATCGTCTTCGACACCGGCCACCAGTCGTACGTCCACAAGCTGCTGACCGGTCGCCAGGACTTCTCGCGGCTGCGCCAGGAGGGCGGTCTCGCCGGCTATCCGCAGCGCGTCGAGTCCGAGCACGACATCGTCGAGTCCTCGCACGCCTCGTCCTCGCTGTCCTGGGCGGACGGGATCTCGCGCGCCTTCGAGCTGTCCGGGCAGCCGGACCGGGCCGTCGTCGCGGTCGTCGGGGACGGGGCCCTCACGGGCGGCATGACGTGGGAGGCGCTCAACAACATCTCCGACGACAACGCCCGCCGGCTCGTCATCGTCGTCAACGACAACGGACGCTCCTACGCCCCGACGATCGGCGGGATGGCGCGCTTCCTCACCGACATCCGCACGCGGCGCGGCTATCGCCGGCTCTACTTCAGCACGCAGCGCTTCTTCCACTTCTTTGGCGCCCCGGGCCGAGCGCTCTACCGCGGCATCCGCGGCGCGACGCACGGCTTCCTGTCGCGGCTGACGAACAATCGCGAGCTCTACTCGAACCTCGACATCAAGTACCTCGGTCCCGTCAACGGTCACGATCTCAAGGCGCTGACCGGTGCGCTGCGCCGTGCGAAGGACTACGGCGCCCCGGTCATCGTCCACACGATCACCGAGAAGGGTCACGGCTTCGAGCCGGCGGTGCGCGACGCCGCGGATCAGTTCCACGCGGTCAACCAGTTCGACCCCGAGACCGGCGAGCCGCTGGACCGCCCGAGCGCGCCGAGCTGGACGAGCGTGTTCTCCGACGAGATCCTCGACATCGCGGGCGAGAACCCGCGGGTCGTCGGCATCACGGCGGCGATGCTGCGGCCGACCGGCCTCGCGAAGTTCGCCGAGCGCTATCCGCAGCGCGTGCTCGACGTCGGCATCGCCGAGCAGCATGCGGTCGCATCGGCCGCGGGCATCGCGTTCGGCGGCCTGCACCCGGTCGTCGCGATGTACGCGACGTTCGCGAACCGCGCCTTCGACCAGATCGTGATGGACGTCGCGCTCCATCGGGCGGGCGTGACGTTCGTGCTCGATCGCGCCGGTGTCACGGGCCCCGACGGGCCCTCGCACCACGGCATCTGGGACCTCGCGGTGCTCCAGGTCGTGCCCGGCATCCGGATCGCCGCGCCGCGCGATGCGTCGACGCTGCGCGAGGAGCTGCGCGAGGCGGTCGCCGTCGAGGACGCTCCGACGGTCGTGCGCTTCCCGAAGGGCGCTGCGATCCAGGAGATCCCGGCGCAGCGCCGGACGGGCGACGGCGTCGACGTGCTCCGGGAAGCGGGGCACAAGGACGTCCTGATCGTCGCGGTCGGCGCCTTCGCGAAGCTCGGGCTCGAGGTCGCCGAGCGGCTCGCGCAGCAGGGGATCGGCGCGAGCGTCGTCGACCCGCGCTGGATCGTGCCCGTGCCCGCGTCCGTCGTCGAGCTCGCGGGCGCGCACCGGCTCGTCGTGACGCTCGAGGACGGCATCCGCGTCGGCGGGATCGGCACCCGCATCCGGCAGGACCTGCGCGCCGCCGGCATCGACACCGGAGTGGACGAGCGGGGACTTCCCGACGAGTTCCTGGATCACGGCTCCCGAGAGTTCATCCTGGAGCAGACCGGACTCACTGCCCAGGCGATCGCGCGCGACGTGACTGCGCAGGTGCTCGGCCAGCGACTGCCGATCGCACGCCCGCTCCCGTCCGGCGACGGGCGCGTCATCACCGAGGCGATCGAGCTCCCCGAGTCCTGAGCCGCTGGCGCGTCTGCGCCGTGGCACGAAGCCGCCACGGCAGACGCCGCACGCCGGTTCGAGTCGTTCCTACCGTTGACCCATGTCAACTCGTCGAGCCGCGCTCCTGAGCACGGGACTCATCGCGGTGCTCCTCGTCGGCACCGGATGCGCCACTGGCGGCGCACCGACCCCGTCAGCGACCGGTCTGTCGGAGGACGACGGAGTCGTCCTCGACTACGGCGAGGGCGGCGCCGATGGTCCCGATCAGGCGCTCGCCGCGGCCGTCGGATGCCTGCAGGGGGCCTGGGCCGAGGACATGGGAAACCTGCTCGCGCAGTGGCGCTCGGGCTCGCCCGCGGTCGACGCGCTCCCCGTCACGGCTCTCACCGGCCAGAACTCGCTGGAGGTCAGCGCCGACGCGATGGTCTACGGCGTCGACTACACGGCCACGATGGCCGGGGTCGGCGACAGCGGGATGAGCGGCGAGTCGGTCGTCTCGGGTGCGGCGACGCTCGACTACTCGGTGACGAGCCCCACGATGATCACGGTCGGCCCGGTCCTTAGGCAGAGCGTCTCGGGAACGTCCCGTGTGCTCCTTGACGGCGCGGTCGTGAGCGAGACGCCGATCGCCTGGGACGGCGGCATCCAGGGCGAGGCGATCTGGTGGTGCGAGGGCGACGCGCTCTCGCTCGAGCCGGCATCGAGCGGCTGGATACACCTCTTCACCCGGACGGGCTGATGCGCCGGCTCCAGGCGAGGCCGAGCTCGAACCGGGAGTGGACGCCGTAGAACGTCATCGCCTCGGCGAAGCGGCGCTGGACGCTGCGCGCCGAGATCCCTTGCGCACGCGCGATCGCCTGATCGGTGAGTCCCAGCGATGCGAGGCGCAGCGTCTCGCCCCAGTCGGCGCCCGCGGCCCGGTACGGCTCGGCCGCCAGCCACTGCGGCTCGACGAGCGCGGCGAGCGCGGTGCTGATCGCGGGGTCGCGGATCACGATGATGCTCGACGGCGGGTGCTCACCCCACACGAGCGGCAGGGCGGACAGGATGCCCGCGTCGGCGTACAGCCACGAGGGCACCTCTCGGGCCAGGCGCACCTCCATGCCCGCGGCGACCAGCCGGTCGACGACGCCCCGGTCGGCATCGTCGACGACCGCGTCGGCCGGGATGAGCGCCCGCGGCCGGAATCCGGCGGCGTCGCCCTCCGCATCCCGGTACGGCGCGACGGCGACCTCGACGTCGGGTGCGATGAGGCTGCGCAGCACGTCGAGCGCGGGGTAGCAGTTGATCGGCGCGCGCGGCGCGACCTCCGCGGCGTATCTCGCCCAGGCCTCCCACTGTCGCTCCGAGCCGTGGATGACCTCGACCGGCAGCTCGCCGCGGCGGGCGAGCAGCTGGGCCTCGATCACCTTGGGGAGCCCGGCGACGGCGTCGGCGGCCTGCCGGAGCGCCGCGGCGAGCGACGCCGCGTCCGTCGTGCACGCGGCAGTCGCACTCACGCGCTCACGCCTCCGGCACCGCACGCCTGCGGTCGCGTCGCCGCGCGATCGCGACGATCGAGCGCCAGCCGATGAGCGCCGAGATCGCGGCCGCCGGGCCGCCCCAGAGCAGCGCGTAGTAGGCCATGCCGCCCGCACCGGGCTCCGCCTGGACGACGAGCAGGCAGACGACGGTCGCGAGTGCGCCGACGAGGTACGCGTTGGCGGCCTGTGCGAGGAGGTGCCGCGGGAACGACGCGCGGTCTCGCATCGCCCGGCCTATGAGGGATGCCGTCGCCGTGCCGACGATCGCGGCGGGCAGCGCCGTCATCGCGCCGTAGATCCAGACGAAGTACGCCCACACCCATCCGCCGCCGAGGGCGGTGGTCCCGAGCGAGCCGCTCGTGGTCGCCACGGTGACGAGCCAGTACCAGAGGAACGAGGTGACGAGGTAGGCGGCGAGCGTCAGCGCGCCGCCCGCGATCGCCTCGCCGACCGAGAACCCGGCGGGCGCGGTCTCGCGTGGAGAAGGTCGTGTCATGCGACCCATCCTCGCGCAGATGGTGCGATCCGCGCGGGATCGTCGCCGCGGATCGCGTTCTACCCGACGCCGCGGATCGCCGGGTGGTGGAATGTGTCGCCGAAGACCCGCTCGGAGGCGCCGACGCGGTCGAGGTAGGGGGTCAGGCCGCCCATCTGGAACGGCCAGCCCGCGCCCGTGATGACCGCGAGGTCGATGTCCTCCGGTGCGGTCACGATGCCCTCGTCAAGGATCCGCTTCGCCTCGTCGGCGAGTCCGTCCTCGATCTTGCGGCGCAGCGTCTCGGCCGTGTACGGCGTCGATCCCGGCGTGCGGTGCCGCGCGACGATCTCGTGCGCGAGCTTCGACACCCCCTTCGCGTGGCCCTTCTCATCCTTGTCGACGAGCGCGCCGCGGCCCTGCTCCGCGGCGTCGGCGAGCTCGGCGAGCGCTGCGGAGGCCCGATAGCGGTCGGGGAACGCCGCGGCGTGGGTGTCGAGGACGTGCTGTCCCACTCGCAGGCCGACCAGATCGAGCAGCACGAACGGGTCCATCGGGAAGCCGAACGGCTGCTGCGCCTCGACGACCGTCTCGAAGGGCGTGCCCGCCTCGACCGCCTCCATGGCGTCGGAGAAGAGCCGCGTGAGGAGGCGGTTGACGACGAAGCCGGTGGCGTCCTTCGTGATGACGGCGGTCTTCTTGAGCTTCGCGGCGACGGCGACGGCGGTCGCGAGGGCCGCCTCGGAGGTCATCGGCGCGTCGACGACCTCGACGAGCGGCATGACCGCGACGGGGTTGAAGAAGTGGAAGCCGACGAGCCGCTCGGGGTGGGCGAGCTTCGCGCCGATCTCCGCGACCGACAGCGACGAGGTGTTCGTCGCGAGGATCGCGTCCTCGCGCACGAAGCGCTCGACCTCGGCGAAGACCTGCTGCTTGACGGCGGTCTCCTCGAAGACGGCCTCGATGACCCAGTCGGCGTCGGCGAAGTCGGCCTTGTCCGTCGTGCCCGTGACGAGCCCCTTGAGCTTGCCCAGGTCATCGGAGGACAGCCGGCCCTTCGCGTGGAGCTGGTCGAGCTCGGCGTGGATGTAGCCGATGCCCTTGTCGATCCGGCCCTGGTCGAGGTCGGTGATGACGACCGGGACCTGGAGCCGGCGGACGAAGAGCAGGGCGAACTGCTGCGCCATCAGCCCGGCCCCGATGATGCCGACCTTCGCGACCTTCTGCGCGAGCTCCTTGTCGGGCGCGCCGACCGGCCGCTTGCCGCGGCGCTGCACGAGGTTGAACGCATAGATCGATGCGCGGAACTGGTCGCCCGAGATGAGGTCGGCGAGCATCTCGTCCTCGGCCGCGAAGCCCTCCGCCGTGCTGCGCTTCGCGGCGGCCGCGAGCAGCTCGAGCGCCGCGTAGGGCGACTTCGGGACCGTGCCGATGCGGTCCTGCAGCATCTTGCGGGCGACCTTGATCGCGATCGGCCACTTGACGGTCTTCTCGATCGTGCCGGGCTGGTTCGGGCGCTCGACCTTGATCCGCCCGGTCAGAACGCCGTCGGCCCACTCGAGCGAGTCCTCGAGGTACCTGACAGGGGGGAAGATCGCGTCGGCGATGCCGAGCTCCTTGACCTGCGCGGCACGCAGGGTCCGGTTCTGCTTGAGCGGGTTCGAGATGACGACCTCGAGCGCGTTCTCGATTCCGATGAGGTTCGGCAGCAGCGTCGTGCCGCCCCAACCGGGGATGATGCCGAGGAACACCTCGGGGAGTGCGACGGCGGCCGCGGACGAGTCGACCGTTCGATAGTCGCAGTTCAGCGCGATCTCGAGTCCGCCGCCGAGCGCGAGCCCGTTGATGAACGCGAACGACGGGACCCCCGTCTCGGTGAGCTTCGCATAGACGTGGTGGCCGAGCTGCGCGATCCGCAGTGCGCTCTCGCGATCGGCGAGCAGCTCGATCTTCGACAGATCGGCGCCCGCGGCGAGGATGTAGGGCTTGCCCGTGACGGCGATCGCGTCGATCTCGTGGCGCGCCGCGCGCTCGCTCAGCGCGTCGAGGACGCCGCCGAGCTCCATGAGCCCGACGGGACCGAGGGTGTTCGGCCGGGTGTGGTCGCGCCCGTTGTCGAGCGTGATGAGCGCGAGCGTCTTGCCGCTTCGCAGTCGAACGTCGCGGACGAAGGAGTGCGACACGACCTCGTCGTCGCTCGAGGCGATGAGCGGGCCGAAGTCGATCCCCGCGTACTGCTGCGAGACCTTGGTCTGCTTCGCCATCGTCAGTGCTTCCTTCCGTCGAAGTGCGGGTTCTCCCAGATCACGGACCCGCCCTGGCCGAGCCCGACGCACATCGCGGTCAGGCCGTATCGGACGTCGGGTCGCTCCTCGAACTGGCGGGCGAGCTGCATCATGAGCCGGACGCCGGAGGCGGCGAGCGGGTGGCCGATCGCGAGCGCGCCGCCCCAGAGATTGACCCGCGGGTCGTCGTCGGCGATGCCGAAGTGGTCCAGGAGCGAGAGCACCTGGACCGCGAACGCCTCGTTGAGCTCGAACAGCCCGATGTCGTCGATCGTGAGGCCGGCCTTGCGCAGCGCCTTCTCGGTCGAGGGCACCGGGCCGAGGCCCATGACCTCGGGCTCGACACCCGCGAAGGCGAAGCTGACGAGCCGCATCCTCGCCGGCAGGCCGAGCTCGCGCGCGGCGTCGGCGGACGCGATGAGCGAGGTCGTCGCGCCGTCCGTGAGCGGCGATGAGGTCCCCGCGGTGACCCGCCCGTGCGGGCGGAACGGCGTGCGCAGCCCGCGCAGGCCTTCAAGCGTCGTTTCCGGGCGCATCCCCTCGTCGCTCGTCGCGAGACCCCAGCCGGCCGCCGACCTGATCGCGACGGGCACGAGGTCGGGCTGGATCTTGCCCGCGGCGTACGCCGCGGCGGTCTTGTGCTGGGACGCGACCGCGTAGGCGTCGGCCCGTTCCTTCGTGAGCTGGGGGAACCGGTCGTGCAGCCGCTCGGCGGTCACCCCCATGTTGAGGGCGTCGGGGCTGACGAGCCCCTCCGCGACGAAGCGGGGGTTCGGGTCGACGAACGCGCCGTCGAGGGGGTGGCGGCCCATGTGCTCGACGCCGCCGGCGATCGCGACGTCGATGGCGCCGAACGCGATCGCCCCGGCGACGTTCGTCACCGCGGTCATCGCCCCGGAGCACATCCGGTCGATCGCGTAGCCGGGGACGCTCTTCGGCAGGCCCGCGAGGATCGCGGCGCTGCGACCGATCGTGAGCGCCTGGTCGCCGACCTGGGTGGTCGCGGCGATCGCGACCTCCTCGATCCGGTCCTTCGGCAGCTCGGGGTAGCGCTCGAGCAGCCCGACGATCGCCTTGACGATCAGGTCGTCGGCTCGGGTGTCCCAGTACTGGCCCTTCTCGCCGGCCCGCCCGAAGGGGGTCCGGGCCCCATCGACGAAGACGACTTCCGTGCGCTCGGCCACAATGCCTCCAAGATGCGAATGCGGAGCAGACGGCTCCGAGTCGATGTTAGGCCGCACTAAATGAATCGGCGATTCGTTGTGCCGTGAGCGCAACCTGCCAGGGTCTCGCCCCGAGCGCTTGGAGCGCGTCTCCAATCGCGTCGGCGGTCGGCGGCTCGGGCGGCGCCCAGGCCACCCGGCGCAGGTACTCGGGGGTGAGCAGGTTCTCCACCGGAATTGCCAGCTCCTGCGCGAGCCCTGCGATCGCCTCGCGGGCGGGGCCGATGCGCTCGGCCGCGGCCGGGTTGCGATCGGCCCAGGCGCGCACGGGCGGCAGCGCGTCGCCCGCGACCCGGATCGCCGGCAGGTCATCGGTCGCCCTGCCGCGCTCGATCGCCGCCCACCAGCGGTCGAGCTGGCTGCGGCTCGCGCGACCGTTGAAGTCCTTCATCTCCGCGAGCTCGCGCTTGGAGGCGGGCAGCGCGCGTGCGGCCGCGGCGAGCGACTTGTCCGGCACGAGCCGCCCGGGCGCGATGTCGGTCTCCTGCGCCAACGCGTCGCGCGCGTACCAGAGCTCGCGCGCGACCGCGAGGCCGCGCTGCCCCCGCACCGTGTGCAGGTCGCTCATCCTGCGCCACGGGTCGGTGCGCGGCGGGTTGAAGTCGCGGGCCAGCGTCGCCGCGAACTCCTCCGCGGCGAACTCCGACTTGCCGGCCGCCGCGAGTCGATCGACGAGCCGATCGCGGACGTCGACGAGCAGCTCGACGTCAAGCGCCGCGTACTCGAGCCATTCGTCGCGCAACGGTCGGGTCGACCAGTCGACGGCGGAGTGCGCCTTCGCGAGGTGGACGCCGAGCAGCTCCTCGACGACGGGGCCGAGCCCGACCCGATCCATGCCGAGCAGTCTCGCGGCGAGCTCCGTGTCGAAGAGCGAGACGGGGTCGATCCCGACCTCGCGCAGGCAGGTCAGGTCCTGCGACGCGGCGTGGATAACCCACTCGTCGGTGCCGACCGCGTCGCCGAGCTCGTGGAGGTCGCCGCCGATCGCCGGCGGGTCGAACAGGAAGGACCCGGCACCGCGACGGAACACCTGGATCAGGTAGGCGCGCTGGGAGTAGCGGAAGCCCGATGCGCGCTCGGCGTCGATCGCAGCCGGCCCGTCGCCGGCACTGATCGTCTCGACCGCGGCGAGGTACTCGGCGCGGTCCTCGATGACCCGCCTGACGGGTGCGGCCGACTCGCCGACGGGCGCATCGGCGCTCAGCGCCTCATCGCCCACGCGCGCTCCGGCGAGGGGCGAGCAGCGAGACGCCGTCGGTCGACGGCGGCAGACCGGCGAGCAGGCACAGGAAGTCGCCCCAGGCCTCGAGCTGGTGGCCGAGCGCGAGGTCGTCCGGCGTCCACGAGGCGCGCAGCTCGAGCTGGGCGCCCGCGCCCTGATCGGCGAGGCCGCCGAACCCCGTCGAGAGGATCGTCGTCGCCGTGCCGCTCGCCGAGTGGTAGCTCGCGCCCCGGCCGCGCAGCGCGTCGACGAGCCAGGACCAGGCCACCTCCGGCAGCAGCGGGTCCGAGCCGATGTCGCGCTCGAGCGGGGCCTGCGCGTAGCAGACGACCCGGAAGTCGCCACCCCACGCCTCCGGCATCTCGGGGTCGTGCAGCACGATGAACCGGCCCGTCCCGAGCTCCGTCTCGATCCCGTGCTGCGGTGGCTGCACATCCGCGGCGTAGGCGCGCGCCTCGGGGGCGAGTCCGCTCGGCGCGGGGATCTCCTCGAGCACGAGCTCCTCGCGCGGGCGCGCGTTCGCCATCGACGCGAGCGCTGCGGCCCAGCGGTCCGTCGGGTGCGCGGACGAGTCGGTCACCCGGCAAGACTACGATTCGACCCGGACGGCCGCGCCGAGGCGCGCCGCCGAGAGGAGCGGGGATGCGGGTGCGCGCGGCGATCGGGACGGCTGCCGGGGTGCTCGCGGGTGCCGCGGCAGCGGGACTCGGCGCGATGGCGCTCACCTACGCATGGCAGGTCGTGCGCCGCGCCCGCCGTCCCGATCGACCGAGCCGCATCGTCGCGTTCTCCGGGGACACCATCACGATCGAGCGCTACCTCGAGGCGGCTCGGCCGGGCCGCTTCGGGCTCTGGTTCGACGACGACCGCGGCTACCTGCGGGTCGGCGAGGTGCTCGAGCAGACGCGCACGACCGTGACCCGTCGCGTCGACGTCCTCGAGTCGGGACGCCCCGAGCCCGGCATGTCCTGCCGGCTCACCGGCTCGTACTGGCGGGACCCGGGCGCGGCGGGAGTGCCCTACGAGCACGTCCTGGTGCCGAGCGAGCTCGGCCCGATGCCCGCGTGGTTCATCCCGCCGACAGACGGCGAGGGGGCCGAGACGACGCCGTGGCGCGACACCGTCATCCTCGTCCACGGCTGGCGCGCGAACCGGCTCGAGCCGCTGCGCGCCGTGCCGGCCGCACGCAGCGCCGGCTGGTCGAGTCTCGTCATCAGCTATCGCAACGACGTCGGCGCCCCGGACTCACCCGACGGCAAGTTCCACCTCGGGGCGACCGAGTGGCGCGACGTCGAGGCGGCGATGCGGCTCGCGATCGAGCGCGGCGCCCGGCGGATCGTGCTCGCCGGATGGTCGATGGGCGGCGGCATCGTGCTCCAGACGCTGCTGCGCTCCGAGCTCGCGCCGCGGGTCGAGCGGGTCGTCCTCGACTCGCCCGCGCTCGACTGGCACGCGATCCTCGGCGCCTACGTGCGGCTCGCCCACTACCCGCTCGCGATCGGCCCGATGGCCGAAGGCATCCTCAAGACGGAGGCGGGCTCGAAGCTCGTCGGCCTCGGCGAGCCGATCCCGATGCGGGAGCTCGCGGTGCGCAACTTCGCGAATCGGCTCACGCATCCGATCCTGCTCCTCCAGGGCGACGAGGACCCGACGACGCCCGTCGAGGTCGCGCGCCGCTTCGAGGCGCAGCGGCCCGACATCGTCGAGTACGCCGAGTTCCCGGGCGCCGGGCACGTCCGCGCCTGGAACGCCGACCCGGCGCGCTACGACGCGCTCATCGGGGAGTGGCTGAGCCGCGACTGAGCGCCGCGCACGGGCGGGTAGGCTCTCCTGGTGACGGTAGAGGGCGCGCTGAGCATCACGACGCGCTTCCCGCGGCTCTCGGGGGAGCAGCTCCTTGAGCAGCTCCAGCCGCCGCGGCAGTTCGAGGGCGCGTCGCTCGACAACTACCGCCCCGACCCCGAGTACCCCTCGCAGGCGGCCGCGGTCGAGCGCGTGCGCGCCTTCCTGAGCGGCGGCCCGTCCGGTGGCGGCTGGTTCCGCAAGAGGAGCGAGCCGGCCAAGCCCGGCATCTACCTCGACGGCGGGTTCGGCGTCGGCAAGACGCACCTGCTCGCGGCGCTCTGGCACGCGACGAAGGGCCGCAAGTACTTCGGCACCTTCATCGAGTACACCGCGCTCGTCGGGGCGCTCGGATTCCAGAACGCGGTCGAGCTGCTGAGGGGCACCAAGCTGCTGTGCATCGACGAGTTCGAGCTCGACGATCCCGGCGACACCCGGCTGATGAACCGCGTCCTCGGCGAGCTCGCCGAGTCCGGCACCCGGATCGCCGCGACGAGCAACACGCCGCCGCAGGCGCTCGGGGAGGGGCGCTTCGCGGCGCAGGACTTCCTGCGAGAGATCGACGCTCTCTCCGCGCGCTTCCAGACGGTGCGCATCGACGGCCTCGACTACCGGCGCCGCGACACCGCCGAGCATGCCCTGTCGACGCCCGACGTCGCAGCCGCGCTCGAGCGGATCGAGGGCAATGTCGCGTTCGACCCCTTCGACGCGATCCTCGACCACCTCGCCGAGGTCCACCCGGCGAACTACGTCGCGCTCGTCGCGGGCTTGAGCGCCGTCGGCATCACGGGCGTGCACGAGCTCCACAGCCAGACCGACGCCCTGCGCTTCGTCGCGTTCGTCGATCGCCTCTACGACGCCCGCGTGCGGATCATCGCGAGCGGCACCCCGCTCGACGAGATCTTCCCCGCCGACATGCTCGCCGGGGGCTACCGGAAGAAGTACCTGCGAGCGATCTCCCGGCTCGTCGCGCTGACGAGCGGGACCCTCGAGTGAATCGGTAGGCTCGGCGAGAGCGACGAGACCGACGACAGGAGTCATTCGTGAGCACCCCGCAGGCGCCGGCCGGCTGGTACGACGACGGACAGCACCCGGGCCGGCAGCGCTACTGGGACGGCGAGCGCTGGACCGAGCACTTCCACCCGCCGATCGCCCCGGCAGCCGTGCCGCCGGCGCCGGTCCGCGCAGCGCGCCAGGGCGGGTCCCGTCGCTACTGGGCGTGGCTCGCACCGGTGCTCGTCGTCGTGGTCGCGGGCGGGACCGTGCTCGGCCTCGCGCTCGGCGGCGTCTTCGGCGGCAACGACTCCCCGACGGGCGCGATCGGCCAGCTCATCGCCGGCTCGAACGAGCGCGACTGCGGCAAGATCCTCGCCTCCACCACGATCGAGCTCGGCGAGTCGATGAGCACGTTCTACTGCGGCGAGCCGCAGGAGGGCGACGAGTACTGGACGGTCGCGTTCCGGCCGACGCAGACCTTCGCGACCGAGCACGGCGCGACCGTGCTCGGCATCCTCACCCAGACCGGCGAGAGCGTCTCGGACTCGCACTCCACCTGCTACGCGATCACGACGGTCATCGATCGCGGGCGTTGGCGAGTCGCCGCGCTCCGCGGCGACGGGCTTCCCTCCGACGTCGAGCTCGACGAGACCGCCCCCAGATACTGCACGGGGACTCCCGAGCTCGCGCAGTAGCTTGCCCCCATGAGCACGGCGACGCCCGGCTGGTACGACGACGGCGCGCACCCCGGCCGTCTGCGCTACTGGGACGGCGAGCGCTGGACCGAGCACTACGCATCGTCGCTGCCGATCGGCGAGCGGCTGCCGGAGTCGATCGCGTTCGACCCCGACTATCGGCCGCAGCACGCGCAGCTGCCGCGCAACCGCCCGCCCGTGTGGCCGTGGGTGCTCGCGGGCAGCTGCATCGCGTTCCTCGCGGCCGTCGCGCTGGCGACCTGGGCCGTCATCGAGGTCCTCGCCGCCGGCTGAGGGATCGCTTCGAATCCGTAACGCCCGCGAAACAGAACTCGACGGCGCACGAAACGTGGGCTGGCGAGACTCGCTCGTGTCACGCAGTGGCATGTCGCGCCCGAGGGGGCGCGACATCCGCATCGCAACAACACGAGAGGTGTACGCAACTCCATGGACAGTGGGAATTTCGCCTGGTCGATAGCGGCGACCGCGCTCGTCGTCTTCATGACCCCCGGCGTCGCGTTCTTCTACGGCGGACTGGTCAAGGCCAAGTCCGTCGTCAGCATGATGATGATGAGCTTCGGTGCGATGGGGCTCATCGCGGTGCTGTGGATCCTCTACGGCTGGAACATGAGCCTCGGCGCCGACCAGGGCGGCTTCGCCTTCGCCGGGAGCCCGTTCGGCGCCGACGGCACGACCTTCGCGCTCGCCGGCCTCGACGCCTCGACGCTCATCGGAGCGGCATTCGGCGCGACGTTCGCGATCATCACGACCGCGCTCATCTCCGGCGCGATCGCCGACCGCGCGAAGTTCGGCTCGTGGCTGGTATTCGCGGGCCTGTGGGCGACGCTCGTCTACTTCCCGGTCGCCGCCTGGGTCTGGGGCGACGGCTGGATACTCAACCTCGGCGCGACGCTCGGCTTCGACGCGAACGTCATCGACTACGCGGGCGGCACGGCCGTGCACATCAACGCGGGCGCCGCGGCGCTCGCCCTCGCGCTCGTCCTCGGCAAGCGGGTCGGATTCGCAAAGGGCGCGCACAAGCCGCACAACGTGCCGCTCACGCTGCTCGGCGCGGCGATCCTGTGGTTCGGCTGGTTCGGCTTCAACGCGGGTGCCGAGGGCACCTTCGGGCTGCTCGGGCCCGACTCGGCGGCCGGCCTCATCGTCGTCAACACGATCGGTGCGACGGCGGCCGCGATCCTCGGCTGGATCGTCATCGAGAAGATCAAGGACGGCAAGGCGACGTCGGTCGGCGCCGCGTCGGGCGCCATCGCCGGCCTCGTCGCGATCACACCCTCCTGCGCGAACCTCGAGCCCGGCTGGGCGCTCGTCCTCGGACTCGTCGCCGGCGCGGTCTGCGCGCTCGCGGTCGAGCTCAAGTACAAGCTCGGCTTCGACGACTCGCTCGACGTCGTGGGCATCCACATGATCGGCGGCTTCCTGGGCTGCTGGTACCTCGGCTTCTTCGCGATCGACACCGGGCTCGTCTACGGCGGCAACGCCGAGCAGCTCATCCTGCAGGTCGTCGCATCGCTCGCGGTCGCCGTCTACTCGTTCATCGTCGCCTGGATCATCGGCTTCGCGATCGAGAAGACGATCGGCTTCCGGGTGAAGAACGAGGACGAGATCGCGGGCGTCGACATCGCGGTGCACGGCGAGGAGGGCTACGCGCTCGTCGAGTGAGCCGCACGGCGCGCTAGCGTTTCCCGCATGCGCACGACACGGTGGCGGGCCCTGTCCACGGGGCTCGCCGCCGTGCTGCTCTCGGCGCCCCTGCTCACCGCCTGCGCGCAGCCCGGGCCCGACATCTACGAGACGACGGTCGACTTCGAGGCCTTCGAGGCGGAGCTGCGGGCGGCGCAGGCCGCCCGCGACGCGATGGGAGTCGACCCGCCAGGCCCCGCCTGGGACGATCGGGTCCCGCTGCCGGCGACCGCCGGCTGGGAGCGACGAAGCGGCTGCGATCTGTGGCTCACGGCGCTCGGCTGCACCGCCTGGCTCGGCGGCGGTGCCGACTTCGAGGAGATGCGCTCAACGTACGTCGCGGCGCTCCAGGGGGAGGGCTGGACCCGCTTCGACGAGGAGACCGAGGTGGTCGGGCAGGATCTGTGGACCTTCGTCTCCGCCGAGCACCCCTCATGGACGCTCTACCTCAGCTCGACGGGCGACTACGAGGGACGCGCGCCCGCGCTCGTCGTGCGAGCGCTCCTGCCGCTGCCGGCCCGGGACGCCGCGCTCTCGGGCGGTGGGCTGTCCGGCACGGCCGAGGTGGTGCCGGACGCGGGGGAGTCTGTCCCGGGCCCGTGGAGCCCGGAGACTCCGGGTCAGGCGCCCGTGCCTGGGGTGGCCGCGCAGTACTGCGAGAGCGACATCCTGCTGCTGCGCTGCGTGGCCCGCGCGCGCGAGCTGAGCGAGTACGCCGGCGCGCTGAGCGCGGCAGGCTGGGTCGGCTTCGGCGGCGGCGACGCGCTCACCGCGTTCCGCGATCCCGCACACGGCGACTCGGTCGTCTACCTGCAGACGGGTCCGTCCTCCGTCGAGGTCCGCGCCTACATCGACGCGAACGCGCCCGGCTGAAGCGTCGACGTCGACGGGACGCCCGGCCGACCCTTCGTCCGCTCGATTCAGTGCCGCGCCCGCTGCGTGGCGATCCGACCGATCGGGTCGTGAGACCAGCCGATCTCCGGTGCCTACGGTTGCGATCTCACCACTTCTAGTGGGCGATGCCGGACTCGAACCGACGACCTCTTCGGTGTGAACGAAGCGCGCTACCAACTGCGCCAATCGCCCCTGACGTTCAGGGCCCGTCCATCTTGCCACAGCAGCGCCGCTGCGACTCGCCGTCACGGTTTGGTCAGGGTCGTCGGCATCGGGTAACGTAGTCGGGCACCGGGAAACCGGGGCACGCGGATGTGGCGCAGTGGTAGCGCATCACCTTGCCAAGGTGAGGGTCGCGAGTTCGAATCTCGTCATCCGCTCGAGGAAGTCCTGCAGGACGATCTCAACCACGGTGGCGTGGCCGAGAGGCGAGGCAACGGCCTGCAAAGCCGTGTACACCGGTTCGAATCCGGTCGTCACCTCGCGGCACCCAGTCAGCTGGGCGGGCACGACGCAAGACACAACTGAACACGGGCGATTGGCGCAGCGGTAGCGCGCTTCCCTGACACGGAAGAGGTCACTGGTTCGATCCCAGTATCGCCCACCAGAACCCCCGAGACCCGGGGGTTTTGTGCACTCCAGGGGGGCCGGGTGGCGAAGGCAGGACGCGACGCGACGAGGCGAGCGCGTCGGCGCCGCTGGCCCTGGATCGTCGCGGGGTCGATCGTGTTCGTCCTGCTGCTCGCCGCGGTCGGCATCCCGCTCGCCGGCGCGCAGGCGCTGCTCACTCCGCACCACGGCCTGACGACGGCGGCCGGCGAGGTGCTCTCGATCACGGACGACGAGGTGACGCTGTCGAAGACCGCGGCGGGCGCGCGTGTCGGCACGTACGGGCTGCTGTGGGACACGGCGGCCGGGCCGCAGACGGGCAGCGCGATCGTCGGCCCGGTCTCGGGATCGACGCAGGACTCGATCACCCGACCGATCTCGGCGATCGTCGGCGAGCTGCCGGTCGGCACCGACGTGCTGCTCGACCCGAACGTCTGGGACACGGATCCGCAGACCGCGCTCGGCATCCCGTTCACGACGGTCGACATCGCGAGCGAACTCGGGCCGATGCCCGCCTGGCAGGTCGACGGCGCCGGCACGACGTGGATGCTCTTCGTCCACGGCATCGACGGTCTTCGCCAGAGCGCGCTGCGCCCGCTGCCGACCATCGTCGAGGCAGGGCTGCCGACGCTGGTGATCAGCTATCGCAACGACGAGGGCGCCCCGGCGAGCCCGAACGGGCTCTTCGCACTCGGCGAGACGGAGTGGCATGACCTCGACTCGGCGGCGCAGTACGCGCTCTCGCAGGGCGCGACGAAGTTCGTGCTCTACGGCGACTCGATGGGCGGCAGCATCGTCACCCGGTTCATGCACCAGTCGGAGTACGCCGACCAGGTCGTCGGGATGGTGCTCGACGCGCCCGTGCTCAACTGGGCGGGCGTGCTGCAGAACCAGGCGGACCGGCTCTACCTCGGCGCGTTCAGCGGCCTGCTCAAGCTCGCGGTGAGCTGGCGCGGCGGCATCGACCTCGGCGTGCTCGACGAACTCGACCAGACGGAGACGTTTCAGCGGCTGCCGATCCTGATCTTCCAGGGGCTCGCCGACCCGCTCGTGCCGCCGGCCGAGACCCAGCAGTTCGCCGACTCGCTCCCGGACGCGCAGTACGTCCCGGTGCCGGATGCCGGGCACATCCAGAGCTGGAACGTCGACCCGCAGTCCTACGAGTCGAAGCTCGCGGCGTTCTTGGCGCAGTTCTGAGGACCACGCGGTTCAGGCCGGCGCCGTCACGAAGTCGATGAGATCCTCGACCCGACCGAGGAGCGATGGCTCGAGGTCGGCGTAGCTGTCGACGGCGCCGAGGATCCGGCGCCACGCGGCGGCGATGTCGGCCTGCGTCGCGTGCGGCCAGCCGAACGCCTCGCACACCCCGTGCTTCCACTCGATGCCGCGGGGGACCTGCGGCCAGTGCGCGATCCCGAGCGCGCGCGGGGTGACCGCCTGCCAGACGTCGACGTAGGGGTGGCCGAGGACGAGCGCGTGCGCGCCGTGCTTCGAGCGGGCGACGCCCTCCGCGATCCGCGACTCCTTCGAGCCGGGCACGAGGTGGTCGACGAGCACTCCGACTCGCCGGCCGGGGCCGGGGGCGAAATCGTCGAGGTACTCGCCGAGGCGGTCGACACCCTCGAGGTACTCGACGACGACGCCCTCGACGCGCAGGTCGTCGCCCCAGACGCGCTCGACGAGCTCGGCGTCGTGGCGCCCCTCGACGAGGATCCGGCTGCCGCGCGCGACGCGGGCGCGGGCGCTCGGCGCCGCGACCGAGCCCGACGCCGTGCGGGACGGCGCCGCGGGCGCCGCCCGCGGGACGAGGAGCTGGACCGGCTCCCCGTCGACGAGGAAACCGGCGGCGATCGGGAACCAGCGCACGCGTCCGAGGCGGTCCTCGAGCGCGACCGTCGCCTTCTCGGTCGCGACGACGGCACCCGTCCAGCCGCCGTCGGCGACCTCGACGACGAGTCCCGACGTCGCCGCGAGCTCGGGGATCACGCGGCGCCCGACGGCCCGCCAGTCGGCCGCGAGGACGTCGGAGCCGTAGCGGTCGTCGGTGGTCACCGACCGAGGCTATGCGAGCGCCGCGGGCGCGCGGCCGCGACATGCCCGGGAGTCGGGCACGGGCCCGGCCGCTAGGCTTGAGCGCCGTGGCACCCACCGGATTCGACCTCTTCTCCGAGCGCTCCGTCGTCGCGATGCGCGTCGACGGCGTCCTGAAGGATCTCGCCGCGACGATCACGGGCGACGAGGTCGTCGAGCCCGTCGAGATCGACTCGCCCGACGGTCTCGCAATCCTGCGCCACTCGACCGCGCACGTCGTCGCGCAGGCGGTGCAGCGCATCAACCCCGAGGCGAAGCTCGGCATCGGCCCGCCGATCGAGAACGGCTTCTACTACGACTTCGAGATCGCCGAACCGCTCACTCCCGAGGACCTCAAGGCGATCGCCAAGGAGATGGAGCGGATCCAGCGCGCCGGCCAGCGCTTCGTGCGCCGCGTCGTGAGCGAGGACCAGGCCCGCGCGGAGCTCGCGGACGAGCCCTTCAAGCTCGAGCTGATCGGGCTCAAGGGCTCCTCGGCCGCAGCCGCGGACGGCGGCGCCAACGGTGAGTCGGTCGAGGTCGGGGATGGCGAGCTGACCATCTACGACAACGTCGACCCGCGCACCGGCGAGACCGTCTGGAAGGATCTCTGCCGCGGCCCGCACCTGCCGAGCACGCGCATGATCGGCAACGGCTGGGCGCTCCAGCGCGTCGCCGGCGCGTACTGGCGCGGGAGCGAGAAGAACCCGCAGCTGCAGCGCGTCTACGGCACCGCCTGGGCGACGAAGGAGGACCTGCGGGCCTACCAGGCACGGCTCGAGGAGGCCGCCAAGCGCGACCACCGCAAGCTCGGCAAGGATCTCGACCTGTTCTCGTTCCCCGAGGAGATCGGCTCGGGCCTGTCGGTCTGGCACCCGCGCGGCGGCATCATCCGGCACGAGATGGAGGCGCACGCGCGCGCGCGCCACCTCGCCGAGGGCTACAGCGTCGTCTACACGCCGCACATCTCCAAGAGCGACCTGTTCGCGACCTCCGGTCACCTCGCGACCTATGCGGAGGGCATGTGGCCGCCGCTGCGGATGGACGAGGAGGTCGACGAGCACGGGCACGTCATCCGGGAGGGCTTCGACTACTACCTCAAGCCGATGAACTGCCCGATGCACATCCTCATCTACAAGGAGCGGCCGCGCTCCTATCGCGACCTGCCGCTGCGGCTGACCGAGAACGGGACGGTCTACCGCAACGAGCTCTCCGGCGCGCTGCACGGTCTCACCCGGGTGCGCGGCTTCACGCAGGACGATGCGCACCTGTTCGTGACCCCCGAGCAGCTCGAGGGCGAGGTCGCGAAGGTGCTCGAGTTCGTGCTGAGCCTGCTGCGCGACTTCGGCCTGACGGAGTTCGAGCTCGAGCTGTCGATGAAGGACGACGAGAAGTCGAAGTGGATCGGCTCGGAGGAGTACTGGGAGTCCTCGACGCAGGCGCTGCGGACGGTCGCGCTCGCCTCGGGGCTCAAGCTCACCGAGGTGCCCGGCGAGGCGGCGTTCTACGGGCCGAAGATCGACCTCAAGACGAAGGACGCGCTCGGGCGCACCTGGCAGCTGTCGACCGTCCAGGTCGACCCGAACCTCCCCGAGCGCTTCGGCCTCGAGTACGCCGCACCCGACGGGTCCAAGCGGCGTCCCGTCATGATCCATCGTGCGCTCATGGGCTCGATCGAGCGCTTCTTCGCGATCCTGCTCGAGCACTACGCGGGCGCCTTTCCTGTCTGGCTCGCGCCCGTCCAGGTCGTCGGCGTACCGGTCGCCGACCACCACATCCCGTACCTGTCCGGTGTCTTCGACCGGCTGCGCACCGCGGGGGTCCGAGGCGAGCTCGACGCCTCCGACGAGCGGATGCAGAAGAAGATCCGCAACGCGTCGCTGGACAAGGTGCCCTTCGTGCTCATCGCCGGAGACCAGGACGAGGCGGCCGGGACTGTCAGCTTCCGCTTCCGCGACGGCAGCCAGGACAACGCGGTCCCGCTCGACGAGGCGATCGCCCGGATCGCGACGGCGATCTCGACCAAGGCGCAGGTCTGATGGCGTTCGTCGGCGACATCCCGGCCGACTACGACGGCGGCGAGTACCCGGACGCGGAGCCGTCCTCGCGCTTCGCCGCCGTGCCGGACGGCTTCGAGCGGCTCTGGACCCCGCACCGGATCAGCTACATCCAGGACGGGCAGATGCCCGACGCGGACGAATGCCCGTTCTGCCTCGCTCCCGGCATGACCGACGAGGCCGCGCTCATCGTCGCGCGAGGGGCGCACGCGTACGTCCTGCTCAACCTCTTCCCGTACAACTCCGGCCACCTCCTCGTATGCCCCTACCGGCATGTGGCGACCTACGACCTCGCGACACCGGAGGAGATCCAGGAGATCGGGGAGCTGACGCAGACCGCGATGCGGGTGCTGCAGGCGACCGCGCACACCCACGGATTCAACATCGGCATGAACCAGGGCCGGGTGGCCGGAGCGGGCATCGCCGAGCATCTGCACCAGCACGTCGTGCCGCGATGGTCGCTCGATGCGAACTTCTTCCCGATCATCGCGCGCACGAAGCCGCTGCCGCGCCTGCTCGGCGAGGTCCGCGACGAAATCGCGGCCGCCTGGCCCAAGTAGAATCGACGCATCATGACTGAGAACGAGATCGGTACCAGCCGCGTCAAGCGCGGCCTCGCGGAGATGCTCAAGGGCGGCGTCATCATGGACGTCGTCACGGCGGACCAGGCGCGCATCGCGGAGGACGCCGGCGCGGTCGCGGTCATGGCGCTCGAGCGGGTGCCCGCCGACATCCGCGCGCAGGGCGGCGTCGCCCGGATGAGCGATCCCGACCTCATCGACGACATCATCGCCGCGGTGTCGATCCCGGTCATGGCGAAGGCCCGCATCGGCCACTTCGTCGAGGCCCAGGTGCTCCAGTCGCTCGGCGTCGACTACATCGACGAGTCCGAGGTGCTCTCGCCCGCCGACTACGCGAACCACATCGACAAGTGGCCGTTCACGGTCCCGTTCGTGTGCGGCGCGACGAACCTCGGGGAGGCGCTGCGGCGCATCACCGAGGGCGCCGCGATGATCCGCTCGAAGGGCGAGGCCGGCACGGGCGACGTCTCCGAGGCGACCCGGCACATCCGCCAGATCCTCGGCGAGATCAATGCCCTCAAGTCGAAGTCGGCCGACGAGCTGTACGTCGCGGCGAAGGAGCTGCAGGCGCCGTACGAGCTCGTGCGCGAGGTCGCCACGACCGGCAAGCTGCCTGTCGTGCTCTTCGTCGCGGGCGGCGTCGCGACGCCTGCCGACGCCGCGATGATGATGCAGCTCGGCGCGGACGGCGTCTTCGTCGGCTCGGGCATCTTCAAGTCGGGCAATCCCGCGGCGCGTGCCGCGGCGATCGTCAAGGCGACCACGTTCCACGACGACCCGGCGACGATCGCGGAGGTCTCCCGCGGCCTCGGGGAGGCCATGGTCGGCATCAACGTCGCCGACCTCGCGGCCCCCCACCGCCTCGCCGAGCGCGGCTGGTAGCCGCGCTCACCGGAACGAAGCGTGGCTGGTAGTCCCACCGTCGGCGTCCTCGCCCTCCAGGGCGACGTGCGCGAGCACCTCGCGGTGCTGCGCGGCCTCGGCGCGAGCGCGATCCCCGTGCGCCGACCGGCCGAGCTCGCGGACGTCGCGGGCCTCGTCATCCCGGGCGGCGAGTCGAGCGTCATGGACAAGCTCGTGCGCGGCTTCGGGATGCAGCAGCCGCTGCGCGAGCGGATCGGCGCCGGGATGCCCGTGTACGGCACCTGCGCGGGCCTCATCATGCTCGCCGACACCGTGCTCGACGCGATCGACGGTCAGGAGTCGCTCGGCGGCTTCGACCTCGACGTGCGGCGCAACGCCTTCGGCTCGCAGCTGGAGTCCTTCGAGACCGACCTCGACATCCCCGAGCTCGGCGACCCGCCGGTGCACGCGGTCTTCATCCGCGCCCCCGTCGTCGAGCGCGTCGGGCCGCGGGCCCGCGTTCTGTCCGCCCTGCCCGACGGCCGCGTCGTCGCGGTCGAGCAGGGGCCGCTGCTCGGGACCTCGTTCCACCCCGAGATGAACGGCGAGACGCGCTTCCACGCGCGCTTCCTGCAGCACGTGCTCGCGTCGGAGCACTGAAGCGACCGCGACCCGCCGCGCGCGAAGTACGATCGCGGCATGATGAGCCCGTTCGAGGTGCCCGAGCCGGCCGGCGACGAGTACTCGCCACGACACGCCTACGAGCGCGCGATCGCGCTGGCTGGCGACGCGGTCCGGATGGAACGCGACTCCCTCGGCGAGCTCGCGGTCCCGGCCGATGCCTACTGGGGGATCCATACCGCGCGGGCGCTCATCAACTTCCCGATCACCCGCAGGGCGATCTATAACTACCCGGACCTCGTCATCGCGTTCGCCTCCGTCAAGCTCGCCGCCGCGCGCGCGAACGCGCGTCTCGGGCAGCTCGAGCCGGCGAAGGCGGCCGCGATCGAGCAGGCCTGCCGCGAGATCAAGGACGGCGCGCTGCACGGCGAGTTCCGGGTCGGGGCGATCCAGGGCGGGGCCGGCACGTCGACGAACATGAACGCGAACGAGGTCATCGCGAACCGGGCGCTGGAGATCCTCGGTCACAACAAGGGCGACTACGCGCGGCTCGACCCGATCGACGACGTCAACCGCAGCCAGTCGACCAACGACACCTATCCGACCTCGATCAAGCTCGCGATGGGCCTCGGACTCGTGCGGCTCGTCAACGAGTACGAGGCGCTCGGCAGCGCCTTCCGCGCGAAGTCCCAGCAGTTCGCCGAGGTGCTCAAGGTGGGACGCACGCAGATGCAGGACGCGGTGCCGATGACGGTCGGCCAGGAGCTCGCCGGCTGGGCGAACACGCTCGGCGACGATCGCGCCGCGCTCGCCGCGGTGCTGCCGACGCTCGCCGAGACGAACCTCGGCGCGACCGCGATCGGCACGGGGATCACCGCCGACCCGCGCTACGCGGCGGCGATCCGAGACGAGCTCGACCGGATCTCGCCGTTCCCGGTGACGACCGCGCCGGATCTCATCGAGGCGACGAGCGACATCGGCTCCTTCATGACGCTCTCGGGCGTGCTCAAGCGTGCGGCGGTCAAGCTCTCGAAGATCTGCAACGACCTGCGCCTGCTGTCGAGCGGTCCCCAGGCGGGACTCGGCGAGCTGCGCCTGCCGGCGCGCCAGGCGGGATCCTCCATCATGCCGGGCAAGGTGAACCCGGTCATCCCCGAGGTCGTCAACCAGGTCGCGTTCTGCGTCATCGGCGCCGACGCGACGGTCACCGCCGCCGCCGAGGCGGGCCAGCTGCAGCTCAACGCGTTCGAGCCGGTCATCGCGAACTCCCTCCTGCAGAGCCTCGCGTGGATGGCGAACGCCTGCTTCACGCTGCGCGTCAACTGCGTCGACGGGCTCGAGGTCGACCGGCCGCGACTGCGCGCCCAGGTCGATGCGAGCGTCGGCGTCGTCACGGCGCTCACCCCGTACATCGGATACCGGCTCGCCGCCGAGCTCGCGCACGAGGCCCTCGAGCGGGGCGGCTCCATCCGCGAGCAGGTGCTCGCGCGCGGCCTGCTCGACGCGGAGCTGCTCGACAAGGTGCTCGCGCCGGAGCGGCTGAGCGGACTGCAGCCGCCGACGACGCCGATCACGGTGCCGTACGAGATCTAGACTCGGGCGGGTGACTGCGCCGCCCGGGAGGATGACCGTCGTCGGCCTCCTCGTCGCGGCGGTCACGATGTCGCTCGTGATGCGCTCGACCTTCGTCGCGGTCGCCCCCGTCAGCGATGTGCTCGGCGCCGACCTCGGCCTCGACGCGAGCGGGATGGGCCTGCTGATGGCGATCCCCGTGCTCTGCTTCGGGCTGTTCAGCCCCGTCGCGAGCCTCCTGATCGCGCGGGGCGGGGCGAACTTCGCGATGACGGCGATGTTCCTCGGCGTCGCGCTCGGCATCGTCGTGCGCTCGGCCGGGGGCGCCGCGGCCGCGTTCATCGGGACGATCATCCTCGGCGCGGCGATCACCGTCGGCAACGTGGTCCTGCCCGTCCTCGTGCGCCGGGACATGCCGGCGCGACGGGCGGGCATCGCGACGGGCGTGTTCATCGCGGGCGCGAACGTCGGCAGCCTCGTCGCGACGGTCGCGACCGTCCCGCTCGTCGCGGCGATCGGCTGGCAGCTCGCGCTCGGCGCGTGGGTGCTCGTCGTCGCCGTCTGCCTCGGCGTGTGGGCCGTGCTGATCCGCCCGCGCGAGGCGCTGCGCTGGTCGCGCGAGCCCGGCCAGACGCCCGAGTCGGTGCTCGACGCCCCGCCGCTCGAGGCGGTCCTCGCGCCGGCCGCACCGGAGCGCACCTGGGGGAGCTTCACCGCGATCGCGCTGCTCGTCGGCTTCGGCGCGCAGGTCTTCTCCTACTACGGGGTGACCGCGTGGCTCCCGGCGCTCCTGCTCGACCGGCTCGGGATGGACGCCGCGGGCGCGGGCGGGGCCGCGGGCGTGTTCCAGATCTGCGCGATCGTCGGGAGCCTCGGCGCGCCCATCGTCGCGTCGCGATTCGGCTCGGCGGTCGCGGTGGCCGGCATCTGGGCGTGCTGGCTCAGCGTGCCGCTCGGTCTGCTGCTCGCACCCGGCGGCTGGGTCGCCTGGATGGTGCTCGGCGGGGTCGCGCAGGGCGGCGGCATCACGATCGTGCTGACGCTCGTGACGCAGGTGGCCCGCAGCCACGGCCACGTCCGGCGGCTGTCCGCCTTCGTCCAGGGCGGCGGCTATGCGCTCGGCGCGACGGGCAGCATCGTGCTCGGCGCCGCGTTCGACCTGTCCGGCGGCTGGACGCTGCCGCTGCTCATCGTGCTCGTCGCGACCTCGGCCTACGGCCTGCTCGTCGGCACCGCGGCGCTGCGCGCCGGCCGCGCGAGCGCGGCGGGTGCGCGCCGGTAGAATCGACCACCATGTCAGGTCATTCCAAGTGGGCGACGACCAAGCACAAGAAGGCGATCATCGACAGCCGGCGTGCCAAGTCCTTCGCGAAGCTCATCAAGAACATCGAGGTCGCCGCGAAGCTCGGCGGACCGGACCTCAGCGGCAACCCGACGCTGTTCGACGCCGTCCAGAAGGCGAAGAAGACCTCCGTCCCGAACGACAACATCGATCGCGCGATCAAGCGCGGCGCGGGCATCGGCGGCGAGGCGGTCGAGTACACCTCGATCATGTACGAGGCCTACGGTCCGAGCGGCGTCGCGCTCATGATCGAGTGCCTGACCGACAACAAGAACCGCGCGGCGGCCGAGGTGCGCACCGCGCTCTCGCGCAACGGCGCACGCTCGCCGACCCCGGCTCGGTCGCCTACAACTTCACGCGCAAGGGCGTCATCTCGATCGAGGCGACCGACGGCGTCGACGAGGACGCGATCCTCGAGGCCGTCATGGACGCCGGCGTCGAGGACGTCAAGGACCACGGCGTCGGCTTCGAGGTCATCGCCGACCCCTCGCAGCTCGTCGCCGCGCGCGAGGCGCTGCAGGCCGCAGGGATCGACTACGACTCGGCGGAGGTCGAGTTCGTCGCGAACCTTCAGATCGAGGTCGATCTCGAGGCGGCGCGCAAGGTCGAGCGGCTGATCGACGCGCTCGACGACCTCGACGACGTGCAGAACGTCTTCTCCAACGAGGACGTCCCCGCCGACGTCCAGGCGCGGCTCGACGAGGAGTAGGCCGGAGCCGGTGCGATGAGGGTGCTCGGCATCGACCCCGGCCTGACCCGCTGCGGGTTCGGCGTCGTCGATGTCGCACGCGACCGCTCGGCGCGACTCGTCGCCGTCGGCGTCATCCGCACCGACCCGGACGAGGCGATCGAGCGGCGGCTCGTCGCGATCCGCACGGGGATCGACGCACTGCTCGACGAGCACGCGCCCGCAGCGCTCGCCGTCGAGCGGGTGTTCTCCCAGCACAACGTGCGCACCGTCATGGGCACCGCGCAAGCGGCCGGGATCGCGATGGAACGGGCCGCCGCGCGCGCGATCCCCGTCGGCCACCACACGCCGAGCGAGGTCAAGGCCGCGGTCACGGGCTACGGGAGCGCCGGCAAGCGCCAGGTCGCGACGATGGTCGCGCGGATCCTCGGACTCGAGGCGCCGCCGAGCCCTGCCGACGCGGCGGACGCGCTCGCGCTCGCGTTGTGCCACGCGTGGCGCGGCGCGGGAGCCCCGGCGATCGCCGCGGCGGGCGCGCTCACGCCGGCTCAGGCCGCTTGGCTCGACGCCGAGCGAGCCGCGAGATCCACACCACGCCGAGCGCGGTGAGCACGATCACCGCCGCGATCAGGACGATGTAGAACGCGACCGACCAGTACCCGGTCGGCGCGAGGTTCGGGTCGAGGAACGGGTAGGGGTACCAGTGGTCCCGATGGAGCACGGCGTCCGGGGTGAGCGGCCCGCGGATGAGCGTGTAGCCGGCCCAGACGATGGGGAAGACGACGACGCTGAACGCGGTCGCCCAGGCGAGCCGGCGCTGGCCGGGCGCGAGCAGCCAGTCGAGCAGCAGCCAGATCGGGCCGACGACGTGCAGCACCTCGTTCGACCACGGCAGCGTCGAGCCCTGGGGGAGCTCGATGCCGCGCAGCAGCAGGTTGTAGACGACGCCGGTCGTGACCATGTAGGTCACGGCGCACAGCCGCAGCACGACGTACCAGCGCGGATCCTCGCCGCGCCGCAGGAGCAGGAGCGCAGCGCCGATGACGAGCGCGACCACCGCGATGACGTTCGACTCGATCGTGAAGAAGCTGAAGAAGTTGACGAGCTGGACCCCCGGATCGGCGATCCCGGCGACGTCCCGCCAGTAGCGAAGGCTCGTCATCAACTGCCCGACGATCGCGGCGAGGATCATCGCCGCGCCGATGAGCCGCACGACTGCGAACGCGATGCGCACGCCGAGCCCTCCGTTCGTCCCGTCCCGTGTGCTTGCGCTCACCCTAGCGGCCTGGCGTGTCGTTCGAACATAGCTACGAAGATCGCCTAGCCTGTCGCCATGATCTCTTCCCTGCGCGGCACGGTGCTCGCCGTCACGCCCGCGCAGACGTCGACCCGGAACGCGATCGTCGAGGTCGGCGGGATCGGCTACCTGGTCACGGTGACCGCCGAGCACGGCGCCGCGCTGCGGGTCGGCTCGGACGCGCTCGTGCACACGGCGCTCGTCGTCCGCGAGGACGAACTGAGCCTCTACGGGTTCGCCTCCCGAGACGAGCTGCAGGTCTTCGACCTGCTGCGCGGCGTGACGGGCGTCGGTCCGAAGTCCGCGCTCGGGGTGCTCGCCGCGATGGCGCCCGCTCGGATCGCCGCGGCGGTCGAGGCGGAGGACGACGCCGCCTTCCGCACGGTCTCCGGGATCGGCCCGAAGACGGCGAAGCTCATCGTCGTGAGCCTCGCCGGCAAGCTCACGGGCTTCGCGGACCAGGGGTCGGCGTCTCATCGCCCCGGCACCGCGCATGCCGAGGCGCTCGCAGCGCTCACCTCGCTCGGCTTCCCCGAGCGCCGCGCCCAGGAGGCGATCGACGAGGTGCTCGCCGATCGGCCCGACGAGGGCGTCTCGGCGCTCGTACGCCTCGCACTCGCGGCGCTCGGCCCGGCAGGTGTTCGATGACGGGCGAACGATGACCGCGGGGGAGTCGGACGCCGAGCGCGTCGTCTCGGCGTCGGGCAGCGGTGAGGACCTCGCATTCGAGGGAGCGCTGCGCCCGCGCAGCCTCGCCGAGTTCGTCGGCCAGTCGAAGGTGCGCGGTCAGCTCCAGCTGCTCATCGACGCGGCCGGTCTGCAGGAGCGCACGCCCGAGCACATCCTGCTCGCCGGCCCGCCCGGGCTCGGCAAGACGACGCTCGCGATGATCGTCGCCCACGAGACGGGCCGTCCGCTGCGGATGTCGAGCGGACCGGCGATCCAGCACGCGGGCGATCTCGCGGCGCTGCTGTCGAGCCTCGTGCCCGGCGAGGTCCTCTTCGTCGACGAGATCCACCGGATGGCGCGCTCCGCGGAGGAGATGCTCTACCTCGCGATGGAGGACTTCCGCATCGACATCATGGTCGGCAAGGGCGCCGGCGCGACGTCGATCCCGCTCGATCTCGCCCCGTTCACGCTCGTCGGGGCGACGACGCGCTCGGGCCTGCTGCCGAACCCGCTGCGCGACCGCTTCGGCTTCACCGCGCACCTCGAGTTCTACGACGACGACGAGCTCACCCGGGTGCTGCGCCGGGCCGCCGACCTGCTCGGGCTCGACGTCGCGACGGAGGCGCTGACGGAGATCGCGGGCCGCAGCCGGGGCACCCCGCGGATCGCGAACCGGCTGCTGCGGCGCGTGCGCGACTACGCGCTCGTGCACGGGGGCGTCGCCGCGGTCGATGCGGTGCACGGCGCGCTCGAGCTCTACGACGTCGACGCGCTCGGCCTGGACCGGCTCGACCGAGCCGTCCTGCGCGTCGTCGTCGAGCGCTTCGCGGGCGGTCCCGTCGGACTCGGCACGCTCGCCGTCTCGGTCGGCGAGGAGGCGGAGACGGTCGAGAGCGTCGTCGAGCCGTTCCTCGTGCGGATCGGCCTGCTCGCACGCACGCCCCGGGGGCGGATCGCGACCTCGGCGGCGTACCGGCACCTGGGGGTCGCCGCCCAGGAATCGCTCCTCGACGATGGACTATGATCGCTGAGGCCCGAGTTGCGGGCGCAGGCATCGAAAGGCCCACAATGACGTTCCTCCGACGCGGACTCGCCGCGATCGTCCTCGCCGGCACGGCAGTCGTGCTCGCCGCCTGCTCGGCCGTCGCCCCGACCACCTCGGAGCCGGCCCCCGGCGAGACCGCCGCGCCGGCCGCGGACGGCGGCCTCTTCGGCGGCAACTTCCTGACGATCGCGATGGTCGTCCTGCTCGTCGTGCTCGTCTTCTTCATGTGGCGCAGCTCGCGCAAGCGCAAGACCGAGGCCCAGAAGCTCCAGTCGGCGATGGTTCCCGGGGTCCAGGTCATGACGTCGTTCGGCCTGTTCGGCACGCTCGTCGCGGTCGATGAGCTCGCGAGCACCGCCGAGCTCGAGGTCAGCCCCGGCAACGTCGTCAAGGTCCACCGGCAGACGCTCGTCAAGGTCGTCGACCCCACCGCTGGTCCCTCGGGCGACGCCCCGCGCTCGGTCGAGGAGGCCATGCAGATCGCCGAGCGCGAGCAGCGGGAGCGCGAGGGCCTCTCCGAGGAGGAGATCGACCGCAAGGTCGCCGAGCTGTCGGGCGAGAGCCTCGATGAGCCGCGCTTCGGCGAGCGGATCAAGGACGACGACGCGGCGGGCGACGAGGGCTCCGAGGGCGAAGCGCCGAAGAAGCCCTGATGGCCCGTAGCGCCCCGGTGCGCGCTGCGACCCGCTCGCTGGTCTGGCTCGCCGTCATCACCGCCCTGCTCTTCGCCGTGCTCGGCGGCGGCGTGCTGTGGTCGAACGCGACCTGGGCGCCGAAGCTCGCGCTCGACCTCCAGGGCGGCACGCAGCTCATCCTGTCGCCGCAGCTCGCGCAGGGGCAGACGGTCACCCAGGAGCAGCTCGACCAGGCGGTCGCGATCATCCGACAGCGCGTGGACTCGGCCGGCGTCTCCGAGGCGGAGGTGACGTCGCAGGGCGGGTCGAACATCGTCGTCGCGATCCCGGGCACTCCGAGCGACGACACGCTCGCGCGGGTGCAGGCCGCCGCGAAGCTCGACTTCCGGCCCGTGATCTGCGTGATCGGCGCGGCGAACGAGTGCGCGCTGCCCGACGAGATCGCGGCCGAGGTCCAGGCGGCCCTCCCGGACCCGCTTCCGGAGGACGGCTCCGGACCGCTCGTGCCGACGACGCCGCTCTCGGACCAGCCCGTCGACCCGAAGACCCCGGATGACCCCGGCTACGACCCGAGCGACCCGGCCCAGTGGGTCTCCGCGCAGCTGTACTGGGACTTCCTCAACTTCGACTGCTCGCCGCTCAACGAGCCCGAGACGGCCCTCGCGCCGACCGATCGGCCGTTCCTGTCCTGCGACGCGCAGACCGGCGAGAAGTTCATCCTCGGACCGGTCGAGGTCTCCGGCGAACGCATCACCGACGCGAACGCGGGCCTCGTGCCCGGGCAGAACGGCACCGTGACGAACCAGTGGGGCGTCAACATCGTCTTCGACGCCGAGGGCGCGCAGGAGTTCGCGGCGATCTCGCAGCGCCTCATCGGCTTCCCCCAGGACAGCGCGCAGAACCGCTTCGGGGTCGTGCTCGACGGCTGGGTCATCACCGCGCCGTCCATGAACGCGCAGATCACCGACGGCCGCGCCCAGATCACCGGCAATTTCACGCAGGAGTCGGCGAAGACGCTCGCGGACCAGCTCAAGAACGGCTCGCTGCCGATCAGCTTCGTGCTCCAGTCGAGCGAGGCGCTCTCCGCGACGCTCGGCTCGGAGCAGCTGTCGATCGGCCTCATCGCGGGCCTCATCGGGCTCGTGCTCGTGCTCGTCTACTCGCTCTTCCAGTACCGACTGCTCGGACTCGTGACGATCGCATCGCTCGTGCTCATGGGCATCCTGACGTACGTCGTCATCGCGATCATGTCCTGGCGGCAGGGCTACAGCCTCTCGCTCGCCGGCATCGCGGGCCTCATCGTCGCGATCGGCTTCACCGCCGACTCGTTCATCGTCTACTTCGAGCGCATCCGCGATGAGCTGCGCGACGGTCGCTCGCTGCCCGGTGCCGTCGAGGCGGGCTGGAAGCGGGCGCTGCGCACGATCCTCAGCGCGAAGTTCATCAACCTGCTCTCCGCCGTCGTGCTCTACGTGCTGGCGGTCGGCAACGTCCGCGGGTTCGCCTTCACGCTCGGGCTCACGACGATCATCGACGTCCTCATCGTCATGCTCTTCACCCACCCGGTCCTCCAGCTCATGGCCGAGAACCGGTTCTTCGCCGGCGGGCATCCGGCCAGCGGGCTCGACCCGCAGGCGCTCGGCGCCGTCTACCGCGGGCGCGCCGAGTTCCGCTTCAACGCCGAGCGGCGCCGCTCGGGTGCGAGCAAGGAGGCGGCGAAGCGCCAGACCATCGCCGAGCGCAAGGCGGCCGCGCTCGCCGGGGCCGGCACCGACACGGCAGGAGCCGCGGACCGCGGCACCAAGGAGGTGCAGCACTGATGGCCGGGGCATCACGTCTCACCCGATTCGGCAACGACCTCTACACGGGCGCGAAGTCCTTCGACTTCGTGGGCCGGAGGCGCTGGTGGTACGGCATCGCGATCGTGCTGCTCATCATCGCGATCGTCGTGCCGGTGCTGCGCGGCGGCTTCGCCTTCGGCATCGAGTTCGCGGGCGGCTCCCAGTTCAAGGTCTCCGCGGTCCAGGACACGTCGCAGCGTCTCGCCGAGGACGCGGTGCGGGAGGTCGCGCCCGACGCCTCGGCGCACGTCACCGTCGTCGGCACCGACGTCAAGTCGATCCAGGTGCAGACCGAGCTCGTCACGCAGGAGGAGTCCGACGCGATCCGCGAGGCGCTCGCCGCCGCGTACGGAGTCCCGGTCGCCGACGTCTCGGCGACGTTCATCAGCGGCAGCTGGGGAGCGGACGTCTCCCGGCAGGGCATCATCGCGCTCATCGTGTTCGTCGTGCTCGCCGCGATATTCATGGCGATCTACTTCCGCACCTGGAAGATGTCGGTCGCCGCGATCGTCTCGCTCCTGCACGACCTCGTCATCACGATCGGCGTCTACGGCGTGTTCGGATTCGAGATCACGCCGTCGGCCGTCATCGGCTTCTTGACGATCCTCGGCTACTCGCTCTACGACACCGTCGTCGTCTTCGACAAGGTGCGGGAGAACACGAAGGAGGACGCCGCCGACACGGTTCGGACGTTCCCCGAGTCGGTCAACCTCGCCGTCAACCAGACCCTCGTGCGCTCGATCAACACCGGAGTCGTCGCGGTGCTCCCGGTCGGCGCGATCCTCTGGATCGGCGCGCTCTTCCTCGGCGCGGGCACGCTGCGCGACATCGCGCTCGCGCTCTTCATCGGCATCATCGTCGGCACCTACTCGACGATCTTCATCGCCGCGCCGCTCTACTCGCAGATGCGCGAGCGGGAGCCGAGGATCCGCAAGCACACCGAGCGGGTGCTCGCGCTGCGGGCGAAGGCGCAGCCGGTCGAGGCCGACGCGGTCGTAGACTAGAGCCCCTGGCCTTCAGGCGGCGGGAGGCGAGATGACGGAGACGGCGAACGCGTCGCTGCTGTCGCGTCTGCCCCGCATCTTCTCGCGCGCGCCGCAGCACTCGGGGGCCGTCGAGCGCCTCTTCAAGACGATCAAGCAGCACCACCCGCGAGGCGACATCGCGCTCGTCGAGCGCGCGTATCAGCGCGCTCGCACCGCGCACGAGGGGCAGCTGCGCCGCAGCGGCGAGCCGTACATCACGCACCCCGTCGCGGTGACGCAGATCCTCGCGGACCTCGGGCTCGGGCCGAAGACGCTCGCCGCGGCCCTGCTGCACGACACGGTCGAGGACACCGACTACTCGCTCGAGCGGCTGCGCGCCGACTTCGGCGATGAGATCGCGATGCTCGTCGACGGTGTCACGAAGCTCGACAAGGTCAAGTACGGCGACTCCGCGCAGGCGGAGACGGTGCGCAAGATGATCGTCGCGATGTCCAAGGACATCCGCGTGCTCGTCATCAAGCTCGCCGATCGCCTGCACAACGCGCGCACCTGGGGCTTCGTGCCCGCAGAGTCGGCGACCCGCAAGGCGAAGGAGACGCTCGAGATCTACGCGCCGCTCGCGTATCGGCTCGGGATGCAGACGGTCAAGGTCGAGCTGGAGGACCTGTCGTTCTCCGTCCTGCAGCCCAAGCTCTACGTCGAGATCGAGAACCTGGTGCGCCAGCGCGACCCGAAGCGCGAGGAGTTCATCGCGAAGGTCATCGAGACGATCAAGGACGACCTGCGGGTCGAGCGCATCAAGGGTCAGATCCAGGGCCGGCCGAAGCAGTACTACTCGATCTACCAGAAGATGGTCGTGCGCGGCCGCGAGTTCGACGAGATCTACGACCTCACCGGCATCCGCGTGCTCGTCCCGACCGTCCGCGACTGCTACGCCGTGCTCGGCTCGATCCACGCACGCTGGACTCCCGTCCCCGGCCGCTTCAAGGACTACATCGCGACGCCGAAGTTCAACCTCTACCAGTCGCTGCACACGACCGTGATCGGACCGGACGGCCGCGCGGTCGAGATCCAGATCCGCACGCACGAGATGCACGAGCGCGCCGAGTACGGCGTCGCCGCCCACTGGATGTACAAGGAGCGCACGGCCGGCGCCAAGGGCGTCGCGCCCGATCGCCCGTTCGACTCCGAGATGGCCTGGATCGCACGGCTCACCGACTGGTCCGAGGACACGAGCGACCCGAGCGAGTGGCTCGAGGGCCTTCGCTTCGAGATCGGCGCGAAGGACGTCTACGTCTTCACCCCGCAGGGCCGAGTGATCGGGCTGCCGACTGGCTCGACCCCCGTCGACTTCGCGTACGCGGTGCACACCGAGGTCGGTCACCGCACGATGGGCGCGAAGGTCAACGGCCGGCTCGTGCCGCTCAACTCGAAGCTCGTCTCCGGCGACACGATCGAGGTGCTCACGTCGAAGAACCCCGAGGCGGGCCCGAGCCAGGACTGGCTCGGCTTCGTGGCCTCGACCCGCGCGCGGAACAAGATCCGCACCTGGTTCACGAAGGAGCGCCGCGAGGAGGCCGTCGAGCAGGGCAAGGAGGCGCTCGCTCAGGCGATGCGCAAGCGGAGCCTGCCGCTGCAGCGCCTGACGACCCAGGACTCGCTGCTGGCCGTCGCCGGTCAGCTCAACCTGACGACGGTCTCGGCGCTCTACGCCGCGATCGGCGAGGGGCACACCTCGGCGCAGTCCGTCATCGAGAAGCTGCTCGCTGGAGTCACGGACGCGGTCGAGCACGACGACAACGAGATCATCGGGACGACGAGCCGGCCGCGCAGCTCCTCGGCCGGCAACGGCGTGCTCGTACGCGGCGACGCCGACGTGCTCGTCAAGCTCGCGAAGTGCTGCACGCCCGTACCCGGCGACGACATCGTCGGCTTCATCACGCGCGGTGCGGGCGTCTCGGTGCATCGTGCCGACTGCAAGAACGTGATCACGCTCCAGCAGGAGCCCGAACGGATGATCGAGGTGTCCTGGGAGCCGCAGGGCAAGGGGGTCTTCCTCGTCCAGATCCAGGTCGAGGCGCTCGACCGCGCGGGCCTGCTCTCCGACATCACCCGTGTCCTCAGCGAGCACCACGTCAACATCCTCTCGGCGACCGTCTCGACGTCGAACGAGCGGATCGCCTACAGCCGCTACCTCTTCGAGATGGGCGATGCGACGCACCTCGATCGGGTGCTCAACGCGGTGCGCCGGATCGACGCGGTCTTCGACGTCTACCGGGTGACGAGCACCTGAAGGCGCGCGAGGCCCCTGGCCCGTCCGCGCAGCCGGGCGCGCGTCGCGAGGTCGGCGGACAGCTCATCGATGCTCGCACGGGAGAACGCGATGAGCTCCGCCAGGACGGCGTCCTCGACCCAGTCGCGCGGGTCCGCGCAGGCGAGGTCGATCGCGGTGCGTCTGGCGCTCGTGACCGGCACACCGCCCGGGCGCGCGACGTCGCCGGCGCGCAGCCGCGCCGAGCGCACCCGCACGCCGGGCTCGGGGACTCCGCTCGGGTGCCCGACGCCGACCGACGACGCGAGGATCGTCGAGCGGGGCAGCGGCGCCCGCGGCAGCGCGCCCCACACCCACGCGGCGGTGCGGTCGGCGATCACGCGGCCCCCGACGGCGATCGAGGCGAGCGATCCAGCGCGCGAGTCCGGGTCGAGCGGCAGATCGACGACCCGGTAGCCGTCGCCGACGGGGTAGAGCTCCCCGTCGAGCACGGCGGCGCGCAGCACCGGCTCGGGCAGCGCGCGGGCATCGAGCACGATGGGGATCGAGTCGTTCATCCCGCGAGGATGGCACGCCCGGCCGACGCCCGCTCGGCGCATCGCGTCGATTGTGGACAGTGCGGCCGCCCCTGTGGGATCAGCCCGGCGGGATCAGCCCTTGCGCACCGTCTCGAGCCAGGCCTGCTGGGTCTCAAGCGCCTGGGTCGCCGCGGCGACGGCGTTCTCATCGCCCGCCGTTCGCGCCGCGTCGAGCTCCGCCTGGAGCTTCGCGATCGACTCCTCGAGCTGACCGGCGAAGCCCTCCGAGCGCTCGACCCGAGACGGGTCGCTGCGGTGCCAGTGCTCCTCGTCGAGCTTGCGCACGTGCGCCTCGACCCGACGCAGACGGTCCTCGACCGGCTTCACCTGGTCCCGCGGCACGCGACCCGCGCGCTCCCAGCGGCGCTGCACGTCGGTGAGCAGCTCGCGCGCCTGGCGCCGATCGGTGATCCGCAGGATCGCCTCGGCCTCGTCGAGCAGCGCGAGCTTCGCCTCGAGGTTGGCGGAGTACTCGGAGTCCTCGCGAGCGACCTGCTCGGCCTTCGCCGCGTAGAGCACGTCGCCCGCAGCCTTGAAGCGCTCCCAGAGCTGGTCGTCGGTCGAGCGCTTGCCGGCGCGGCCGGCCTGCTTCCACTCGTCGACGAGCGCGCGGTACGCGGGGATCCCGTCGGACGCCTTCGGCGCGAGCGCCTCGGCGCGCGCGATGAGCGCCTCCTTGGCCGCTCGCGCATCCTTGTGCGCGGAGTCGAGCTGATGGAAGTACGAGCGGCGGGCGGCGTCGACCGTCGACCGGGCGGCGCTGAAGCGCTTCCAGAGCCCGTCGCTCACCCCCTTCGGCAGTCGAGGTCCCGTCGACTGGTGCTGCTGCCAGCGCTGGAACAGCGCATCGAGCTCGGCGGTCACGCCCGTCCACTGCACCTTCGTGAGGTCGCGCGCGGCGATCGCCTCCGCGGCCTCGGCGATCGCGGTGCGCTCGGCGATCGCCGCCTCGACCTCCGCCTTGTGCGCCTCCGACTGCTCCTCGACCTTCTCGGCGATGACGCCGCCGAGCGCCTCGATCCGGGTCGCGAGCGCCGCGAGGTCGCCGACCGCGTTCGCGGTCTGGATCGACGCGGCGAGGTGCTTGGCGGCCTTCGCGACGTCGGCGGCCGGAGCGCCGGCGCGCGCTCGCTGCTCGAGCAGCGTCACCTGGCCGTCGAGCTCGGTGAACTTGCGCACGAAGTAGGCGAGAGCCTCCTCGGCGGTCGCGTCGGGATACTCGCCGACCTGGCGTTCTCCGTCGGCGATGCGCACGAAGACCGCGCCCGTCTCGTCGACGCGGCCCCAGGTCGCCGGTGCGGCGGTCTGGTCGTTCGCAGTCACAGCGCTCCCTTGCTCAAGATGCCGGTCCAGCTTATGCGGCGTAAGGCCTCGGGCCGATGGACGTTACTGGATCGTGAAGGCGGTGATCCGCACGCTCTGCGCGGGCGGTCCGTCCTGGCCGCCGCTCGCCGTGCCGAGCGAGGTCACACCGGCGATGAGCGCGTCGAGACCGCTCGTCACACGCCCGACGATCGTGTAGCCGCCGGCGGCGTCGCTCGGGATCTGCGAGTCGGCGGTCACGATGAAGAACTGGTGCCCCATCGAGGCGCCGTCACCGCCGACCCGGGCCATCGCGATCGCTCCCGCGGGATAGACGTCGTCGGCGGGCGCGTTCTCGATCGGGCCGAAGGCGAAGCCCGTCTCGCTCGCCGTCGAGTCGGGGGAGGCGGTCCCGCACTGGAGGACCTGCATCGTGTCGTATGCGGTCACCCGCGGGCAGTACTTGCCGTCGTACCAGCCCGCCCGGGCCGCCTGGACGAGAACGGCGGTCGCCTGCGGGGCGAGCGCCCCGTCGAGCTCGACACCGAGCTCGACGCCGCCGACCGTCATCGCCCCCGTCCAGATCCGCCCCTCGGCGAGCTCGGGTCCCGGCACCTCGAGCAGGTCCGCCGCCGCCGTCGGCTCGGGCGCCTCGGTCGCGCCAGGGGTCGGTGTCGGGGTCGTCGACGCGTCCGGGGTCGGGACTGGCCGGCCGGGACCCCATGACGAGTAGGACCACACGCCGAGGACGGCGATCGCGATGACGAGCGCGCCACCCGCGATGCCGATCCAGTTGTCGCGCCGACGACGTGCGGTCTGGCGAGCGTGGAGGGCCTGACGCGCCTCGTACTCGCGCATGATCCGGCGCTGCTCGCGCTCTGACGGGTCGGGTCGCTTGGCCACGAGGAGGCAGCCTACCGAATCGGTGGCCGGGCCCGGCTGCGCGCCGCCGCGGTGTCGGGGCTGCGCCGTAGGCTGGCGTCATGGACGCGGGTGGCGGGCTGCACGGCGGCGCGACGCCTCTCGCCGTCCGGATGCGGCCGCGATCGCTCGACGAGATCGTCGGGCAGCGCCACCTGCTCGGACCCGGCTCGCCGCTGCGCGCGCTCGCATCCGAGGGCTCCGGCACGCGAGGCGCCGCATCGGTCATCCTGTGGGGACCGCCCGGCACCGGCAAGACGACGATCGCGAAGGCGATCGCGGGCGCCTCGGGGCGCAAGTTCGTCGAGCTGTCGGCGGTCACCGCCGGCGTCAAGGACGTCCGAGAGGTCATGGAGCAGGCGCTGTCCGCGCGCGACCTCTACGGGCTGACGACCGTGCTCTTCCTCGACGAGATCCACCGCTTCACGAAGGCGCAGCAGGACGCCCTGCTGCCTGGCGTCGAGAACGGCTGGGTCATCCTCGTCGCGGCGACGACGGAGAATCCGTCCTTCTCCGTCATCTCGCCGCTGCTGTCGCGCTCGCTGCTGCTCACCCTCGAGCAGCTCGCCGACGACGACCTCGGCGAGCTGCTCGACCGGGCCGTCGTCGAGTCGCGCGGACTCGCCGGGATCGTCGCGCTCGAGCCCGAGGCGCGTGCCGCGATCGTCCGGCTCGCCTCGGGCGACGCACGCCGTGCGCTCACCGCCCTCGAGGCCGCCGCCGCGTCCGCGATCGCCGAGGCGGGGGACGCCGACGCGGCCTCGCCCCCGCCCGTCACGGCCGAGATCGTCGCGGCCGCCGTCGACCGGGCCCTGCTGCGCTACGACCGCCAGGGCGACGAGCACTACGACGTCATCTCTGCCTTCATCAAGTCGATCCGCGGCAGCGACGTCGACGCCGCGCTGCACTACCTCGCGCGGATGATCGAGGCGGGGGAGGACCCGCGCTTCATCGCCCGCCGGATCATCATCTCCGCATCGGAGGACATCGGCATGGCCGACCCCCAGGCGCTCCAGATCGCCGTCGCGGCGGCGGACGCTGTCCAGCTCATCGGCATGCCGGAGGGCCGGATCGTGCTCGCCGAGGCGGTCGTCTACCTCGCGACGGCACCCAAGTCGAACCGCTCCTACCTCGGCCTCGAGCAGGCGATCGCGGACGTCCGCGCGGGGCGCATCGGACGCGTGCCGAAGCACCTGCGCGACGCGCACTACCCGGGGGCGAAGCGGCTCGGCCACGGCAAGGGCTACCAGTACGCGCACGACGCGCCCCACGGGATCGCACCGCAGCAGCACCTGCCCGACGAGCTCGACGGGACCGAGTACTACACGCCGTCGGGCAACGGCTTCGAGACGCGCATCGCCGAGCGGCTCGAGCAGATCCGTAGGATCCTGGGTGACCGGGCGAGGAGGCCCGGAAGACGCAAGGAATGAGCGTGACCGTGCCGTTCCTCTGGACGGTCGTGCTGTTCCTCGTCGTCTCCGGCCTCATCGACGCGGCAGGCTTGTAGGACGCCGGCCTGTAGTACACTTGACCGGCTCGTTCAACGGCTCAGTCCACGACTGACCGCGCGGGCACCGAGCAGGAACCGCTCCCGGCACGTCGGCGTGTGACCGGAACGAGAGCCCCGCGAGGTACGCCAGCGAAGCCGGGATCCCCTGGCCGCGTCGAAATCACTGAATCGCATCCTGCCGTGCGCAGCATGCGATGAGCACCGAATGGAGAACGCCCGCATGGGTGCATCGAAGTCCCAGGACCGCCGCAAGGTCCGTCTGTCGCGCGCGCTCGGCGTCGCGCTGACCCCGAAGGCCGCCCGCATCATGGAGGCGCGTCCCTACGCGCCCGGCCAGCACGGCCGCACCCGCCGCAAGACGGACAGCGACTACGCCGTGCGCCTGCGCGAGAAGCAGCGTCTGCGCGAGCAGTACGGCATCCGCGAGAAGCAGCTGCGGATCCAGTACGAGGAGGCCAAGCGGACCGCCGGCCAGACCGGTGACAACATGGTCGAGCAGCTCGAGATGCGTCTGGACGCGCTCGTCCTGCGCTCGGGCTTCGCACGTACGACCGCGCAGGCGCGCCAGCTCGTCGTGCACCGCCACATCCTCGTCGACGGCCAGCTCGTCGACCGCCCGTCGTTCCGCGTGAAGCCGGGCCAGCTCATCCACGTCAAGCCGCGCTCGGAGGCCTTCGAGCCCTTCCAGGTTGCCGCGGCCGGCGGCCACGCGGACGTCCTCCCGCCCGTCCCGGGCTACCTCGAGGTCGAGCTCGACAAGCTGCACGCCCGCCTCGTGCGCCGCCCGAAGCGGTCCGAGGTCCCCGTCGTGTGCGAGGTCCAGCTCGTCGTCGAGTACTACGCCGCCCGCTGAGTCGCGCGGTCCCGACACATACCCGAACCCCCCGAGCGCCGCTACGCTTGGGGGGTCCGGTCCATCTACACCAAGGGAATGGCGATGAGCTTCTTCAAGGCACTCGGCTGGGTCACGCTCGGCACCGCGATCGGCTTCGTCGTCGCGCACCAGGTCTCGCGCACCGAGCGGGGCCAGCAGTTCTTCGCCGAGGTCGACCAGAAGGCCAAGGAGTTCGGCAACGCCGTCATCGAGGGCTACAAGGCCCGCGAGGAGGAGCTGCGCGCGGCGGTCGCGGAGGCCGAGGAGGTCATCGCGGACCTCGCCAAGCGCGCCAAGAAGTCCTGAGCCCCGGCTCAGACGCCCTCTATGCGCACCGCTGACATCCGCGATCGCTGGCTGACCTTCTTCGGCGAGCGCGGCCACACCGTCGTGCCGTCGGCGTCGCTCGTCAGCGACGACCCCACGGTCATGTTCACGATCGCGGGCATGGTCCCGTTCATCCCGTACCTCACGGGCCTCGTGCCGCCGCCGTTCCCGCGGGCCACGAGCGTCCAGAAGTGCATCAGGACGAACGACATCGAAGAGGTCGGCAAGACCGCCCGCCACGGGACGTTCTTCCAGATGAACGGGAACTTCTCGTTCGGCGACTACTTCAAGCCCGGTGCGATCGAGTACGCCTGGGAGCTGCTCACCTCACCGGAGTCCGATGGCGGGCTCGGATTCGCGGAACGCGACCTCTGGGTCACCGTCTACGAGGACGACGACGAGGCGATCGAGCTCTGGAAGCGGATCGCGGGCCTGCCAGAGGAGCGCATCCAGCGGATGGGCAAGGCCGACAACTACTGGTCGACCGGCCAGCCCGGGCCCGCCGGGCCGTGCTCGGAGATCTACTTCGACCGCGGCCCCGCCTACGGTCCCGAGGGCGGCCCGGCGGTCGACGACACGAGGTACACCGAGATCTGGAACCTCGTCTTCATGCAGTACCAGATCGACAACGTGCGCTCGAAGACGGACTTCGACATCCTCGGCGAGCTGCCGAAGAAGAACATCGACACCGGCATGGGGCTCGAGCGGGTCGCGTTCATCAAGCAGGGCGTCGAGAACATGTACGAGATCGACCAGGTCCGGCCGGTGCTCGACCGCGCCGCCGAGCTCTCGGGCCGCCGCTACGGCGCGGACCACGAGGACGACGTGCGCTTCAGGGTCATCGCCGACCACATCCGCAGCGGGCTCATGCTCATGGCCGACGGCGTCACTCCGGGCAACGAGGGCGGCAGCTACATCCTGCGGCGTCTGCTGCGCCGCTCGATCCGATCGATGCGCCTGCTCGGAGTCGAGGAGCCGTCCTTCCGCGAGCTGTTCGCCGCGTCGCGCGACGCGATGAAGGCCGCCTATCCCGAGGTGGAGACCGAGTACCACCGGATCGAGCGGCTCGCGCTCGCCGAGGAGGAGGCCTTCCTCAAGTCGCTCGCGACGGGCACGACGATCCTCGACACGGCGATCGCGCGGACGAAGTCAGCCGGTGCCGCGCAGCTGCCGAGCGACACCGCGTTCCAGCTGCACGACACGTACGGCTTCCCGATCGACCTCACGGTCGAGATCGCCGAGGAGGCGGGTCTGTCGATCGACCGCGCCGGCTTCGACGCGCTCATGGAGCGGCAGCGCCAGGCGGCGAAGGCCGACGCGAAGGCGAAGAAGCGCCAGCTCGCGGACACATCCGTCTACTCCGCCTTCCGCGCCAAGGGGGCGACCGCGTTCGTCGGCTACGACCAGCTCGCCGCCGAGTCGACGGTCCTCGGCATCCTGCGCGACGGTGAGTCGGTCACGTCCGCGACGGCGGGCCAGAACGTCGAGATCATCCTCGGCGAGACCTCGCTCTACGCGGAGTCGGGCGGCCAGGACGCCGACGGCGGCGTCATCGTCGGCCCCGGCTACGAGCTCGACGTCATCGACGTGCAGCGGCCGGTGCCGGGACTCATCGCGCACGCGGTGCAGGTGCGCTCCGGCGAGGTCGGCGTCGGCGATGCCGCGACGACGCTCGTCGACGAGGCCTACCGTCGCGGAGCCAACCGCGCGCACTCCGCGACCCACCTCGTGCACGCGGCACTGCGCCAGATCCTCGGGCACGACGCCCATCAGGCCGGTTCCTACAACAAGTCCGGCTACCTCCGCCTCGACTTCAACTGGACCCAGGCGCTCTCGCCCGAGACCCGCTCGGAGATCGAGGACGTCGCCAACCGGGCGATCCACGACGACCTCGAGGTCTCGACCCGGATCCTGCCGATCGATCAGGCGCGCGCCGAGGGCGCGATGGCGCTGTTCGGCGAGAAGTACGGCGACACGGTCCGGGTCGTGCGGATCGGCGAGACGGACTGGTCGCTCGAGCTGTGCGCGGGCACGCACGTCGCCCGTTCCTCGGACATCGGGCTCATCGACCTGATCGGCGAGTCCTCGGTCGGCTCCTCGGCCCGGCGCGTCGAGGCGCTCGTCGGCGCCGACGCGCTCGCGGCCCTCAAGGCGGAGCGCGAGATCGTGGGACGGCTCACGAGCGAGCTGAGGACACCGCGCGAGCAGCTCGTCGAGCGGATCGCGTCGATCTCCGAGCAGCTGCGCGCGGCCGAGAAGCGCATCGCGCAGTACGAGTCGCGCGCGCTCGCGGAGCGCATCCCCGCGCTCGTCGAGCATGCCGCGCCGGTCGGCGGGTTCCTGCTCGTCTCGAAGCACGTCGGCGACGTCGGCTCCGCCGACGACCTGCGCACGCTCGCCACGGGCGTACGCGAACGGCTCGCGGACCGGCCCGCGGTCGTCGCGATCGCCGGCATCGCCGACGGCAAGTCCGCGGTCATCGTCGCGACGACGCCGACGGCCCGCGACGCGGGCGCGAAGGCGGGTGCGCTCGCGAAGGCCGCAGCCGGCGTGCTCGGCGGCGGAGGCGGCGGCAAGGACGACCTCGCACAGGGCGGCGGCTCCGACCGGAACGCGATCCCGGCGGCGCTCGACGCCGTCGCGACGGCCCTGCGCGGCGCATGAGGCACGGCGTCCGCCTCGGTGTCGACGTCGGCACGGTGCGGATCGGGGTCGCCCGCAGCGACCCCCACGGCATCCTCGCGTCACCGCTCGAGACGGTGCCTCGGGGCGAGGGCGACCTCGCGCGGCTTGTCGAGATCGCGCACGAGCTCGACGCGATCGAGGTCTACGTCGGCCGGCCCGCGGCGCTGTCCGGGCGCACGACCGCCTCGACCGAGGACGCGATCGCGTTCGCCGCGGCGCTCGGCGAACGGCTGCCCGGCATCGTGCGCCTCGTCGACGAGCGCCTGACGACCGTAACCGCCCACGAGCGGCTCCGGGCGACGGGCAAGGACGCGCGCCGCGCGCGTGCCGTGGTCGACCAGGCCGCCGCGGCTATCATGCTGGAGCACGCGCTCGAGTCGGAGCGACGGACCGGCGATCGGCCAGGCAGCGAGCTGCCGGGCGAGCCTCGCGGCTGAGATCACCACGAGCAGGATCACAGGATCAGGAGACGCATGGAGAAGGACGGGGGCCTCGACGACCTGTTCGGCGAGCTCGGCGGCGACGAGTCGCACGAGCCGGCGACCGACTCGGCCGACGCGGCTCAGCCCGCCTCCGGGGCGTCGCGCGATGACGCCGCGGCGCTCAATGCGGCCTTCATCGAGGCCGCGACGGCGCCCGTCGAGCCCGTACTGCCCGCGGAGCCGGCGCCCGCGGCGGACGCCGCCGAGCCGGCCCCCGAGGTCCCCGAGCCGGCTGCCGACGACCACCCCGCACTGCTGCCGCCGACGACGCGCCGCGAGCTGCGCGAACGCCAGCGCTCGGGGCAGACGGGCGCCATCGCCGCGGCGGGCGTCGCTGCGGCCGCGTCGACGCCCGCGTCGGCGTCCGCGCCCGAGCCGCCGATCGCGCCCGCCGTGCCGGAGACGACGGCATCGGCGCAAGCCCCGGCCGCACCCATCGCCGACCCCGAGGGCTTCGTGCCGTTCGTCCCCGTCGAGGTCCACGAGCCCGAGGCGGCCATCGAGGGCGCGCCGGAGCCGGTCGACGAACCGGCCGACGAGCCGACTACGCAGCCCGCGGACGCGCCGACACCGACCGAGACCGGCGATGACGTTCTCGTCGCAGGCGCCCCGGAGACCGACGACGCCGAGTCGGTGGTCGACCCCGAGCTCGCCGCGCTCACCGTCACGAGCGCCGCCAGCGCCTCCGCCGCGGCGTCGTCCGGTGCCGACGCGCCGGTCCGCGAGCCGATCGTCGTCTCGGGCGCGCCCCGGCAGCAGGCGGGCCGAGGCTTCCCGATGCGGCTCGAGCCGCCGACCGGCGGCGGTCCCCGCAAGCGGCCGTGGTGGCTGTTCTGGGCCGTCCCGCTCATGGTCGTCGTGCTGCTCGTCGGGTACGTCGGCGTCTACCTGTTCACCCACATCAAGGAGCCGGGCTGGAACATCCTCGGGATCCAGGTGCCGACCGCGGTCGAGGAGAAGGTCCGCGAGCTGCTCGGCTGGGAGATCCCGAACGACTACGAGGGGACCGGAAACGGTCAGGAGGCGATCGTCACGATCCTGCCGGGCGACTTCGGCGACGACATCGCGATCTCGCTCCACCGCGAGGGCGTGACCAAGACCTTCGACGCCTTCCACGACCTGCTGCTCGAGCTCGGCGAGACGGGCGACGAGCCCTCGTTCCTGCCCGGCAACTACCGGCTGCAGAAGGAGATGAGCGCGCAGTCCGCGCTCGATGCGCTGCTGGACCCGGCCAATCGGATCACGAACCGCGTCATCATCCCCGAGGGCTCGAACCTTCCCGACACGCTCGCGATCCTCGCGGGCCAGACCGGTCTGCCGATCGAGGACTTCACCGCCGCGGCCGCCGACCTCAGCCTCTACGGGCTGCCGGCGGGTGCGGTGAGCCTCGAGGGCTATCTCTTCCCGGCGTCCTACGACCTCGACGGCACCGAGACCGCGGTCGGGCTGCTGCAGCGCCTCGTGACCGAGACGTTCACCCGCCTCGACGAGCTCGGCGTCGCCCCGGAGAACCGCAATGCCTTCCTGACGCTCGCCTCGATCGTCCAGAAGGAGTCGGGACCGAACCCCGAGGACCCGCCGAAGATCGCGCGCGTCTTCCAGAACCGGATCGACCAGGGCATCATGCTCGAGTCCGACGCGACGACGACGTACGGCACCTGCGTGTGGGGCCCGACCCAGGGTCGCACCGCGCCCGACACCTGCGGCACCGTGTGGCTCAACCAGGCCGACATCGACGACACGACGAACCCGTACAACACGCGGGCGCTGCCCGGGCTGCCGCCCGGTCCGATCGCGATGCCGGGGCAGGCCGCCCTCGAGGCCGTCGCGCACCCAGCCGACGGTCCGTGGCTGTTCTTCGTCGCGGTCGACCTCGCGACCGGGGAGACGGTCTTCAGCGAGACCGTCGAGGAGCACGAGGCCGCGGTCGACCGGCTCTACGAGTGGTGCGAGGCGAGCGACGAGAACGCCTCCTACTGCGCCTGAGCCGGCGTGAGCGCAGTGACCGCGACCGTCGCCGGCCGGCAGCGCTCCCGGCTCGCCGTCCTCGGCAGTCCGATCGGGCATTCGCGCTCCCCGCTGCTGCACGCGGCGGCGTATCGCGCCCTCGGCCTCGATTGGACCTACGAACGCCATGAGGTCGGCGAGGGCGGGCTCGCCGCCTTTCTCGCTGGCCTGGACGAAACCTGGCGCGGCCTGTCGCTGACGATGCCGCTCAAGCCCGAGGCGGCACGGCTCGCGGGACGCCTGTCCGATGTCGCGGAGGAGACGGGCGCGGTCAACACGCTGCTGCTCGGCGGCGCGACCGACGGGGACGACATCGCCGGCTACAACACCGACGTCTACGGCATCCTCCGCGCGCTGCGCGACCAGGGCGTCGAGACCGCCGACCGAGTGCTCGTGCTCGGCGCGGGTGCGACGGCCAGGTCGGTCGTCTCGGCGGCGCGCCGGCTCGGCGCGCGCACGGTCGTCGCAGCCGCCCGCCGGAGCGAGGCCGCGGAGGACCTCGCCGGCTACGCCCGTCGCCTCGAGCTCGCCGCCGAGACGGCCGGCCTCGCCGATCCGCTGCCGGCAGGCGCCGACCTCGTCGTGAACACGATCCCCGGCGGCGTGGCCGGGAGGCTCGCGTTCTGCGACCCCCTCACCCGATCGCCCCTCCTCGAGATCGCCTACGACCCATGGCCGAGCCCCCTCGCCTCCCGGTGGGCAGGGCCCGTCGTCTCCGGGCTCGACATGCTGCTCCACCAGGCCGTCGCGCAGGTGCGGATCTTCGTGACCGGCGATCCGCACGAGCCGCTGCCTGCCGAGGCGGGGATCCTCGCGGCGATGCGCGCTGCGCTCGCCGCCTGACGTCCTGGCGCGCCCGCTGGGCGTGGAAGTATGGATGCCATGCTGCGCTGGTTCACCGCGGGGGAGTCGCACGGCCCCGAGCTCGTCGCGATCGTCGAGGGGCTGCCCGCGGGTGTCCCGGTCCTCCCCGAGGACATTCAGGCCGATCTGCAGCGGCGCAAGCTCGGCTACGGCCGCGGCGCCCGTCAGGCGTTCGAGCAGGACGAGCTCTCGATCAGCGCCGGCATCCGCTTCGGGCAGACCACGGGCGCGCCGATCGCGCTGCGCATCGGGAACACGGAGTGGCCGCGCTGGGTCGATGTGATGAGCCCGATCCCGGTCGATCCCGACACGCTCCCGAAGGGCCGTGGCGCGGCGCTCACCCGCCCCCGTCCCGGGCACGCCGACCTCGTCGGCATGCAGAAGTACGACTTCGCCGAAGCGCGCAACGTGCTCGAGCGCGCATCGGCGCGCGAAACGGCGGCGCGGGTCGCGCTCGGCGCCCTCGCGCGCGCGTTCCTCGCGGAGCTCGGCATCGAGCTCGTGAGCCACACCCTCGCGATCGAGACGGTCCGGGTGCCCGACGACTACGCGTACCCGACGCCGGACGACGTCGCACGCCTCGATGCCGACCCGCTGCGCTGCACGGACCCGGCGACGTCGACGGCGATGGTCGCGCGCATCGACCGGGCGCACGACGACGGCGACACGCTCGGCGGCGTCGTCGAGGTGCTCGGCTACGGCGTGCCGCCCGGGCTCGGCTCCTACGTCCAGTGGGATCGCAAGCTCGACGCGCAGCTCGCCGCCGCGCTCATGAGCATCCAGGCGATCAAGGGCGTCGAGTTCGGCGACGGCTTCGAGACGAGCCGGCGCCCCGGCTCGGCCGCTCACGACGAGATGGTGCTCACCGGCGACGGCATCCGGCGGCTGAGCGATCGCGCCGGGGGCACCGAGGGCGGCATGACGACCGGCACCGTGCTGCGCGTGCGCGCCGCGATGAAGCCGATCTCGACCGTCCCGCATGCCCTGCGCACGGTCGATGTCGCGACGGGCGAGACCGCCCAGGCGCACCACCAGCGCTCCGACGTGTGCGCCGTGCCCGCGGCGGGCGTCGTCGCGGAGGCGATGGTCGCGCTCGTCCTCGCGAACGCCGTGCTCGAAAAGTTCGGCGGCGACTCGCTCGGCGAGACCCGGCGCAACCTCGAGGCCTACCGCGCGGCGATCCCCGCGCAGCTGCGCACGCTCGGCGTCGAGGGCTCGTGAACGGCGCCGTCGTCCTGATCGGGGCGCCCGGGGCGGGCAAGACCCGCACCGGCAAGCGCGTCGCACGCGCCCTCGGGCTCGAGCACATCGACACCGACAAGCGCTTCGCGGCGACGCACGGCCCGATCGCGGAGTTCTTCCAGGCCCACGGCGAGGCCGAGTTCCGCCGGATCGAGGCGGAGCTCGTCGCGGAGGCGGTCGCGGAGGACGCGATCGTCTCGCTCGGCGGCGGCGCGGTCCTCGATCCCCGCACGCAGGAGCTGCTCGCAGGCCACACCGTCGTCCAGCTGACGAGCTCGGTCGCCGCGATCCGGGAGCGGATCGAGCGCGAGCCGGGCGAGGCCGCGAAGCGCCCGCTGCTCGCGGACGGCGGGGTCGAGGCCTGGGAGCGGCTCGTGGAGGCGCGCCGGCCGATCTACGATCGCCTCGCGACGGTGACGATCGACACGAGCCACCGGACCTTCGAGTCCGTCGCCGAGGAGGTCGTCGAATGGCTGAGGAACCGATGACACCGGACGCAGGCGCCGGCCCGACGACGATCCATGTCGCCGGCACGCCCGGCTACGACGTCACGGTCGGCCGAGACCGGCTCGGGACGGTGGCCGAGGCGCTCGGACCGAAGGTCGCGAAGACGCTCATCGTTCACGCGCCGACCCTCGGCGCACGGGCCGAGGCGCTGCGCACGCGGCTGCTCGACGACGGCCTGGAGGCGCTCACGCTCGAGGTGCCCGATGCCGAGTCGGCGAAGCGCATCGAGGTCGCGGCGTTCTGCTGGGAGGTCATGGGGCAGGCCGACTTCACCCGGACCGACGCCGTCATCGGCCTCGGGGGCGGCGCCGTCACCGACCTCGCGGGCTTCGTCGCGGCGACCTGGCTGCGCGGCATCGCGGTGGTGCAGATCCCGACGAGCGTGCTCGGCATCGTCGACGCCGCGGTCGGCGGCAAGACGGGGATCAACACGACCGAGGGCAAGAACCTGGTCGGCGCGTTCTGGGCGCCGCGGGCGGTCATCGCCGATCTCGACCTGCTCGACACGCTGCCCCGCAACGAGCTGCTCGCCGGATACGCGGAGGTCGTCAAGGCCGGCTTCATCCAGGATCCGCGGATCCTTCAGCTCGTCGAGACGGACCTCGCGGCGGCGACGGATCCCGCGAGCCCCGCGTTCCGCGAGGCGATCGAGCGGGCGATCGCGGTCAAGGCGCGCGTCGTGGGGGAGGACTTCACGGAGCAGGGCCTGCGCGAGATCCTCAACTACGGGCACACCCTCGGCCATGCGATCGAGCACGCCGAGCGCTACACCTGGCGCCACGGCGCCGCGATCTCGATCGGCATGGTCTTCGCCGCCGAGCTGTCGCGGCTGACCCGGGGACTGTCGGAGGACGCGGTCGACCGGCACCGTGCGATCCTTCAGTCCCTCACGCTGCCGACGACGTACCCGGGCGACCGCTGGGGCCACCTGCTCGCGACCATGCAGCGCGACAAGAAGGCCCGCGCCGGCATGCTCCGCTTCATCTGCCTCGACGACATCGGCCGCCCCGTCACGGTCGAGGGCCCCGACGACGCGCTGCTCTTCGCCGCCTACCAGGAGGTCTCGGAGTAGGTGCGGCCTCCCGCGCGATGTCCCTGAGCCGCGACATGACCGCGCGCCCCCACCCCCTGACGTTCTCCCTCGCTTTTCAGGAGAATCGGCGCCGCGCGTGCAATACGCACACGCGAGCCCGATTCTCCTGAAAAGCGGGGGTCAACCCGGGGGCGATAGCGTGGGGACGTGAGCCAGCGCATCCTCGTCCTCAACGGCCCGAATCTCGGACGCCTCGGCAGCCGCGAGCCCGACGTGTACGGCAGTCAGGACCTCGGCGCGCTGCGCGAGCTGCTCACCGCGCTCGCCGGCGCCCGCGCCGAGGTCGAGGTGCGCCAGATCGACGACGAGGCCGAGCTCATCGGCTGGCTCCACGAGGCGGTCGACACGGCGACGCCCGTGATCCTCAACCCCGCGGCGTTCACGCACTACAGCTACGCGCTGCGCGACGCCGCCGCCCTCGTCACCAAGGCCGGGATCACCCTCGTCGAGGTGCACATCTCCAACCCCCACGCACGCGAGACGTTCCGCCACAACTCCGTCATCAGCGGCGTCGCGTCGGGCGTCATCGCCGGATTCGGCTTCGGCTCGTACGGGCTCGCGGTCGAGGCGGTGCTCGCCAGCTAGACTTGCGCGGGTTTTTTCTCCAGCGACGAAAGCGATCACATGGCGACGACGAACGACATCAAGAAGGGCTCGGTCCTTGAGATCGACGGCGGTCTCTGGAACGTCACGGACTTCCAGCACGTCAAGCCCGGCAAGGGCGGAGCGTTCGTGCGCACGACCCTGAAGAACGTCGTGACCGGCAAGGTCGTCGACCGCACCTTCAACGCGGGGACGAAGATCGACTTCGCGACCGTCGACCGGCGCGACTTCCAGTATCTGTACCAGGACGGCGACGGGTACGTCTTCATGGACCTGTCGGACTACGACCAGATCACGATCCCGGCCTCGGTCGTCGGCGACGCGGCGAACTTCCTGCTCGAGAACCAGACGGTGCTCGTCGCCGTCAACGAGGGCAACCCGCTCTACGTCGAGCTGCCCGCCTCCGTCGTGCTGCTCGTCACGCACACCGACCCCGGCCTCCAGGGCGACCGCTCCTCGGCCGGCACGAAGCCGGCGACGCTCGAGACCGGCTACGAGATCCAGGTCCCGCTGTACCTCGAGTCGAACACCAAGGTCAAGGTCGACACCCGCGACGGGTCCTTCCTCGGCCGAGTGAACGACTGAGCCGGACGTGAGCGCGAGGACCAAGGCCCGCAAGCGCGCGCTCGACGTGCTCTACTCCGCGGACATCCGCGGGATCGACCTGCCGACGGCACTGGCCGACGAAGACGTGCGCGTCGCGGGGGAGGCGGGTCGCAGGGCCTCCTGGGAGTACGCCGCGCAGATCGTGCAGGGCGTCATCGACCGCCGCGAGGAGCTCGACGAGCTCATCGAGACGTACGCGCGCGACTGGCCGCTCGATCGGATGCCGGTCATCGACCGTGCGCTGCTGCGCCTCGCGACCTGGGAGCTCGCGTTCAATCCCGAGGTCCCGGCTGCCGTCGCGATCAGCGAGGCGGTCGAGCAGGCGCAAACGCTCTCGACCGAGGACTCGGCGCGCTTCGTCAACGGCGTGCTCGGCCGCATCGCCGCGTCGCTCGGCTGAGCCGTGGCTCGCGCGCCGCGCGGGCATCGCGCCGGTATACTGAGAGCGCAACAGACGACCTTTAACCCCGTCCCGTGAGGCGGAGAAGGGAGTCGTGATGGCTGCGCGAGTCCTGCTGCAGGCAACCGACATCCAGCGTGCGCTCACCCGCATCGCGCACGAGATCGTCGAGTCGAACCACGGTTCCTCGGACCTCGTCCTCCTCGGCATCCCGACCCGCGGCGTCTTCCTCGCCCGGCGCATCGCAGCGGTGCTCGAGCAGATCGAGCCGGGCAGCGCCGCGGTCGGGTCGATCGACGTGACGATGTACCGCGACGACCTCACCCGGCATCCGACCCGCCTGTCGAACCCGACGCAGATCCCGCCGGGGGGCATCGACGGCAAGGTCGTCGTGCTCGTCGACGACGTGCTCATGAGCGGGCGCACGATCCGCGCCGCGCTCGACGCGATCGCCGCGATCGGACGGCCCAGGGCGGTGCGGCTCGCGGTGCTCATCGACCGCGGTCATCGGGAGCTGCCGATCCGCGCCGACCACGTCGGCAAGAACGTGCCGTCGGCGGCGACCGAGCGGATCAGCGTGCGCCTGGAGGAGATCGACGCCTACGAGGAGGTGACGATCGCGTGAGGCATCTGCTGTCGACGGCAGACCTCACCCGCGAGCAGGCGCTCGCCGTGCTCGACACCGCGGAGGACATGGCGGATGTCGCAGAACGCGAGATCAAGAAGCTCCCGACGCTGCGCGGTCGCACGGTCGTCAACCTGTTCTTCGAGGACTCGACCCGCACCCGGATCAGCTTCGAGGTCGCGGCGAAGCGGCTGTCGGCCGATGTCATCAACTTCTCCGCGAAGGGCTCGAGCGTCAGCAAGGGCGAGAGCCTCAAGGACACCGCGCAGACGCTCCAGGCGATGGGCGCGGACGCCGTCGTGATCCGCCATCACGCCTCGGGCGCCCCGCACACGCTCGCGCACGCGGGATGGATCGACGCGGGCGTCGTCAACGCGGGCGACGGCACCCACGAGCACCCGACCCAGGCGCTGCTCGACGCCTTCACGATCCGCCGCCGCCTGCACCGCGCCGGCAGCCGCGGGCGGGATCTCGACGGCGTCGCGGTGACGATCGTCGGCGACATCCTGCACAGCCGCGTCGCGCGCTCGAACGTGTGGCTCCTCGCTCTCCTCGGCGCCCGCGTCCGGCTCGTCGCGCCGGCGACGCTGCTGCCGGTCGGGATCGGCGACTGGCCGGTCGAGGCCGGCTTCGACCTCGACCACGCGGTCGCAGGTCGCCCCGACGTCCTCATGATGCTGCGCGTCCAGGGTGAGCGGATGCACGACGCGTTCTTCCCGGGAGAACGCGAGTACGCACGCGAGTGGGGGCTCACCGACGAGCGGCTCGCCCGGCTGCCGGCGACTACGATGGTCATGCATCCCGGCCCGATGAACCGCGGACTGGAGATCTCCGCGGCCGCGGCCGACTCGCCGGCGTCGACCGTGCTCGACCAGGTCGCGAACGGCGTGTCCGTGCGCATGTCCGTGCTCTACCACCTGCTCGCAGGGGAGGAATCATGACCACCCTCATCCGGGGCGCGACCCTGCCGGACGGGTCTCGGGCGGACCTCGCGATCGACGGCGGCGTCTTCGTCGATCCGGCCGGCAGCGCGCAGCGCGAGATCGATGCGGATGGCCTCGTCGCCCTGCCCGGGCTCGTCGACCTGCACACGCACCTGCGCGAGCCCGGCTTCGAGCAGTCCGAGACGGTCCTGACGGGCACCCGGGCGGCCGCCGCGGGCGGGTACACGGCCGTCTTCGCGATGGCGAACACGCAGCCCGTGCAGGACACCGCGGGCGTCGTCGAGCAGGTCGAGGCGCTCGGGCGCCGGGCCGGCTACGCGACCGTGCGTCCGATCGGCGCCGTCACCGTGGGTCTCAAGGGCGAGCGCCTCGCCGAGATCGGCGCGATGGCGCAGTCACGGGCGCGAGTGCGGGTCTTCTCCGACGACGGCATGTGCGTCCACGACCCGCTGCTCATGCGCCGCGCGCTCGAGTACGTCTCGACTTTTGACGGCGTCGTCGCGCAGCACGCGCAGGATCCCCGGCTCACCGAGGGCGCCCAGATGAACGAGGGCTCGGTCTCCGCGCGGCTCGGCCTCGCCGGCTGGCCCGCGGTCGCCGAGGAGTCGATCATCGCCCGCGACGTGCTGCTCGCGGAGCACGTCGGCGCGCGGCTGCACGTCTGCCACGTCAGCACGGCCGGCGCGGTCGAGGTGATCCGCTGGGCGAAGGCCCGGGGCATCCGGGTGACCGCGGAGGCGACCCCGCACCACCTGCTGCTGACCGACGAGTCCGCGGTCGGCTACGACGCCCGATACAAGGTGAACCCGCCGCTGCGCACCGCCGAGGACGTCGCGGCGCTGCGCTCGGGCCTCTCCGACGGCACGATCGACATCGTCGCGACCGACCACGCGCCGCATCCCGCCGAGGCGAAGGAGTGCGCCTGGGGCGAGGCCGCGAACGGCATGGTCGGCCTCGAGAGCGCGCTCTCGGTCGTGCACGCCGCGATGGTCGAGCCGGGACTGCTCGACTGGGACGGCGTCGCCCGCGTCATGTCGCGCACGCCCGCCCAGATCGGCGGCCTGCGCGCGGGCGGCGACGCCTTCGCGGTCGGCGCGCCCGCGCACCTCGCGCTCTACGACCCGGCCGCGCGCGCCGCGTTCTCGACCGACTCGCTACGCGGCCGATCGACGAACTCGCCGTATCTCGGCCGCGAGCTGCCCGGACGCGTCGTCCACGTCCTCCATGCCGGCGTGCCGACGGTCACCGACGGGCGGCTGCGGCCGGCCGAGGAGGTCGCCGCGGCGGCACGAGCGGAGGCGGGCGCATGACGGTGCAGTTCTGGTCGGCGATGAGCGTCGTCGTCATCATCGTCCCAGCGGCGGTGCTCATGCTCTGGGGCTGGCGACGGCGCGTGAGACGGCAGCAGCAGGCGATCGCGCCGCTCGCGCCGGTGCCCGGAGGCCTCGCGCAGGGCGCCGCCCGGCACGCCAAGTACGTCGCGACGACGACGGGAGGCGACCGCTACGACCGGATCGCCGCGCACGGACTCGCGTTCCGCGGGTCGGCGACCGTGTCCGCTGGGGCGGACGGCGTCCTGGTGGAACGCGACGGCGAGGCCGACATCTGGATCGCGGCCGAGCGGATCGTCGGCATCGACCGCGCGACGTGGGCGATCGATCGGGTCGTCGAGGGCGACGGACTGCACCTCGTGCGCTGGCGGCACGGCGATCGCGAGCTCGACACGTATCTGCGGCTCGACGAGCCGGGGCTCCTCGACGACGACCTGCGCGCCGCGGGACTGCCGCTGCGACGGCTCGAGTTCCCGCCGACGCGCGCCGAGGAGCGCCGCGCCGCGAAGCGCGCGCGGCAGGAAGCGAGGCACGCATGATCCCGCAGCCCGCGGTGCTCGTCCTCGAGGACGGCACCCGCTACGAGGGCCACGCCTACGGCGCGATCGGTCGCACGCTCGGCGAGGTCGTCTTCGCGACCGGCATGACCGGCTACCAGGAGACGCTCACCGATCCCTCCTACGCGGGCCAGATCGTCGTCATGACGGCGCCCCACATCGGCAACACCGGCGTCAACGGCGAGGACCTCGAGTCGCGGCGGATCTGGGTCGAGGGCTACGCCGTGCGCGATCCGAGCCGCGTCGTGTCGAACTGGCGCGCGACCGGCTCCCTCCAGGACGCCCTCGAGTCGGGCGGCGTCGTCGGCATCTCGGGGATCGACACCCGAGCCGTCACCCGCCGCCTGCGCGACGCCGGCGCGATGCGCGGCGGCATCTTCTCGGGTCCCGACGCGGCGCTCGCGCCCGAGACGCAGCTCGCGGCGGTGCTCGCGAGCGCCGAGATGAGCGGACAGAACCTCGGCGCCCGGGTCACGACGCCCGCGCCGACGGTGACGCCCGCGGTCGGCGAGCGGATCGGGAACCTCGCGATCGTCGACCTCGGCGTCAAGCAGTCGACGGTCGACAACATGGCCGCCCGCGGCTTCGAGGTCCATGTGCTGCCGATGAGCTCGAGCTTCGCCGACATCCTCGCGGTCGACCCGGTCGCGGTGTTCTACTCGAACGGCCCCGGCGATCCGGCGGCCTCCGATGCGCAGGTCGCGGTGCTCCGCGAGGTGCTCGACGCCCGGCTGCCGTTCTTCGGCATCTGCTTCGGCAACCAGCTGTTCGGCCGCGCGCTCGGCCTCGGCACGTACAAGCTGCCGTTCGGCCACCGCGGAATCAACCAGCCGGTCCTCGACCGCACGACGGGCAGGGTCGAGATCACGGCGCACAACCACGGCTTCGCAGTCGAGGCGCCGCTCGACGGGACCATCGACTCGCCGAACGGCTACGGCCGTGTCGAGGTCAGCCACATCGGACTCAACGACCGGGTCGTCGAGGGGCTGCGCGCACTCGACATCCCGGCGTTCTCCGTCCAGTACCACCCGGAGGCCGCGGCCGGTCCCCGGGACGCCAACTACCTGTTCGACCGGTTCGCGGACATGGTCAAGGAGCACCGTGCCTAAGCGCCCCGACATCAACTCCGTCCTCGTCATCGGCTCGGGACCGATCGTGATCGGGCAGGCCGCCGAGTTCGACTACTCGGGCACGCAGGCCTGCCGTGTGCTGCGCGAGGAGGGCGTGCGCGTCATCCTCGTCAACTCGAATCCCGCGACGATCATGACCGACCCGGGCTTCGCCGACGCGACCTACGTCGAGCCGATCACGCCGGAGGTCATCGAGGCGATCATCGTCAAGGAGCGCCCCGACGCGATCCTGCCGACCCTCGGGGGCCAGACCGCCCTCAACGCCGCGATCGCGCTGCACGACGCCGGGATCCTTCAGCGCCACGGCGTCGAGCTCATCGGCGCGAAGGTCGACGCGATCCGCAAGGGCGAGGACCGCCAGCTCTTCAAGGACCTCGTGCTCGAGGCCGGCGCCGACGTCGCGCGCTCCTTCGTCGTCCACGATCTCGCCGAGGCGCGCGCCGCGATGGCCGATCTCGGCCTGCCGCTCGTCGTGCGCCCCTCCTTCACGATGGGCGGTCTCGGCTCGGGGTTCGCCTACACCGAGGAGGAGTTCGAGCGGATGGTCGTCGACGGCCTCCACCAGTCGCCGACGACCGAGGTGCTCCTCGAGGAGTCGATCCTCGGCTGGAAGGAATACGAGCTCGAGCTCATGCGCGACCAGGCCGACAACTGCGTCGTCGTCTGCTCGATCGAGAACGTCGACCCCGTCGGCGTGCACACGGGCGACTCGATCACGGTCGCGCCCGCGCTGACCCTGACCGACCGGGAGTACCAGGGCCTGCGCGACATCGGCATCGAGATCATCCGCGCGGTCGGCGTCGACACGGGCGGGTGCAACATCCAGTTCGCCGTCCACCCCGATACGGGGCGCGTCATCGTCATCGAGATGAACCCGCGCGTCTCGCGCTCCTCCGCCCTCGCCTCGAAGGCGACCGGCTTCCCGATCGCGAAGATCGCCGCGAAGCTCGCGATCGGCTACCGCCTCGACGAGATCCCGAACGACATCACGAGGGTCACGCCGGCGAGCTTCGAGCCGACCCTCGACTACGTCGTCGTCAAGGCGCCGCGATTCGCGTTCGAGAAGTTCCCCGCCGCCGACGCGACGCTGACGACGACCATGAAGTCGGTCGGCGAGGCGATGGCGATCGGTCGCAACTACGCGACCGCGCTGCAGAAGGCGCTGCGCTCGCTCGAGAAGCGCGGCAGCTCGTTCCACTGGCAGGGCGAGCCGGGCGACGCCGCCGAGCTCACCGCGATCGCCGCGGTCCCGACCGACGGCCGGATCGTCACGGTGCAGCAGGCGCTGCGCGCCGGCGCGAGCGTCGACGCCGTCTATGCCTCGACCGGCATCGACCCGTGGTTCCTCGACCAGATCGTGCTCATCAACGAGGTCGCCGGTGAGATCGCCGCGGCGGCAGAGCTCGATGCGCGCACCCTCCGGCACGCGAAGGACCACGGCTTCTCCGACGTCCAGATCGGCCAGCTGCGGGGGCTGGGGGAGGACGAGGTCCGCGCGCTGCGCTGGGGCCTGGACATCCGACCCGTCTACAAGACCGTCGACACCTGCGCGGGGGAGTTCCCGGCGCTCACCCCGTACCACTACTCCTCGTACGACCGCGAGACCGAGGTCGCGCCGTCCGATCGGCAGAAGGTCGTCATCCTCGGCTCCGGGCCGAACCGGATCGGCCAGGGCATCGAGTTCGACTACTCGTGCGTGCACGCGAGCTTCGCGCTCGCCGACGCCGGCTACGAGACGATCATGATCAACTGCAACCCGGAGACGGTCTCGACCGACTACGACACCTCGGACCGGCTCTACTTCGAGCCGCTCACGCTCGAGGACGTGCTCGAGGTGATCCACGCCGAGTCGCGCTCCGGCGAGCTCCTCGGGGTCGTCGTCCAGCTCGGCGGGCAGACCGCGCTCGGGCTCGCGCAGGGCCTCAAGGCCGCCGGCGTGCCGATCCTCGGCACGAGCCCCGACGCGATCGACCTGGCGGAGGACCGCGGCGAGTTCTCCCGCATCCTCGACGCAGCCGGCCTGCAGTCGCCGCGCAACGGGACCGCGACGGGCCTCGACTCGGCGATCGCGGTCGCCGAGGAGATCGGCTACCCCGTCCTCGTGCGCCCGAGCTACGTGCTCGGCGGCCGTGGGATGGAGATCGTCTACGACACCGCGCAGCTGCGCGACTACTTCGACCGGGTCAAGGAGCAGGCGATCATCGCGCCGGGCGCGCCGCTGCTCATCGACCGCTTCCTCGACGACGCGGTCGAGATCGACATCGACGCGCTCTACGACGGCGAGCGGTTGTATGTCGGCGGCGTCATGGAGCACATCGAGATGGCGGGCATCCACTCGGGCGACTCCGCCTGCACGCTGCCGCCGACGACCCTCGGGCGCGACGTGCTTGAGCGGGTGCGCGCCGCGACGCTCGCGATCGCCCACGGCGTCGGGGTGCGCGGACTCATCAACGTCCAGTTCGCGATCGCCCAGGACGCCCTCTACGTCCTCGAGGCGAACCCGCGGGCGAGCAGGACCGTGCCGTTCGTCTCGAAGGCGCTCGGCGTCCAGCTCGCGAAGGCGGCCTCGCTCGTGATGGCCGGCAGGTCGATCGACGAGCTCGTCGCGCAGGGCATGCTGCCCGAGCGCGACGGCACCCACGTCCCGCTCGACGCGCCCGTCGCGGTCAAGGAGGCGGTGCTGCCGTTCAAGCGCTTCCGGACGCCGGAGGGCACGGTCGTCGACTCGCTGCTCGGCCCCGAGATGCGCTCGACCGGCGAGGTCATGGGCATCGACGAGAACTTCCCGAAGGCCTTCGCGAAGTCGCAGGACGCGGCATACGGCGGGCTGCCGAGCGGCGGCACCGCGTTCGTCTCCGTCGCCGACCACGACAAGCGGGCGATCGTGCTGCCAGCGCTGCGACTGTCGCGGCTCGGCTTCCGCCTGCTCGCGACGCAGGGCACCGCGGAGGTGCTCGCCCGCAACGGCATCGCCGCCGAGGTCGTGCGCAAGCACTCCGAGGGGCGCGATCGCGAGGGGCTCACGACGATCGTCGACCTCATCAACCGCGGCGAGGTCGACGTCGTCGTCAACACGCCCTCGGGCAGCTCGGCCCGGGCCGACGGCGCCGAGATCCGGATGGCGACGGTCGCGAACGACAAGGCGCTCTTCACGACGATGTCGGCGCTCGCCGCCGCGGTCGCCTCGATCGAGCTCACCCGGGACGGCGTCACCGTCACCTCGCTCCAGGAGTACCAGGCGAGGCGGGACGCGGCGGGGTCCGGCGCGTGAGCGCGCTCGCCGGCCTGCTCTCCGACGGCGCGGTGCTGTGCCTCGGCATCGACCCGCACGCCCCGCTCCTGGACGCCTGGGGGCTCGACGACACGGCGGACGGGCTGCGCGAGTTCGGGCTGCGGGCGGCCGAGTCCGCGAGGGACGCCGGCATCCGCGTCGTCAAGCCGCAGGTCGCGTTCTTCGAGCGTCACGGCTCGGCCGGCATCGCCGCGCTCGAGGACGTCATCGCAGCGTCCCGCGCCGCGGGGCTCTGGGTCATCGCGGATGCCAAGCGCGGCGACATCGGCTCGACGATGGCCGGCTACGCCGATGCCTGGCTGCGTGCCGGCGGCCCGCTCGAGGCCGACGCGCTGACCGTCTCGCCCTACCTCGGGCTCGGATCGCTGCGGCCGGCGGTCGCCGCGGCGGTCGCCGCGGGCAAGTCGCTCTTCGTCCTCGCGGCGACGTCGAACCCGGAGGCGGCGAGCGTGCAGAACGCGATCGACGCGGCCGGGGCGAGCGTCGCGGGTGGCATACTGCAAGGCGTGGACGCCTTGAACGCCGAGCTCGCCCGTGACGCGATCGGTCCGATCGGGGTCGTCGTCGGCGCGACGATCCGGCCCGAAGCGCTCGGGGTCGACCTCTCCGCCGCGCCCCGCACCCCCATCCTCGCCCCCGGCTTCGGCGCGCAGGGGGCGCGCCTCGCCGACCTGCGCGCCGGCTTCGGCGAGGCGAGCGACCGGGTCGTCGCGAACGTGTCCCGCGAGGCGCTCGCGGCAGGCCCCGTGGGGCTGCGCGTTCGACTGCTCGAGCTCGCCGACGAGCTCGCCGCGGGAGCCGCGGCGTGAGCCCGCGGACCACGCCGCCGCCCGACACCGACCGCGCGGCGGCCTCGCGAGCCGCCGTCGCCGCCCGGCGCGCCCGCGCCGCCGTCAAGACCGCGATCGAGTCGGGGCAGCGCTCCGCTCTCGACGTCGCCGAGACCGCCTGGCGCGACGGGGCGAGCGCCGAGGCGAGCCTGCGGATCACCGACCTCCTGACGAGCATCGCCGGCATCGGCCGGGTGCGCGCCGAGCGCTTCCTGCAGGACCTCGGGATCTCCGAGCGCAAGCGCGTCGGCGGGCTCGGGGCTCGCCAGCGACCGCGGCTGCGCCGCTTCCTGCGGGAGCGTCAGCCCGGCGCGGGCAACGCGCTCCACGTGCTGAGCGGACCGACCGCGGTCGGCAAGAGCACGCTGTCCGCCTACATCCGCGACTCCTACCCGCAGGTCTACTTCAGCGTCTCGGCGACGACCCGAGCGCCGCGGCCGGGCGAGATCGACGGCGTCCACTACCACTTCGTCTCCGACGCGGAGTTCGACCGGCTGATCGCCGATGGCGAGCTCCTCGAGTGGGCGACGGTGCACAACGCGCACCGTTACGGCACGCCGCGCGGTCCCGTCTTCGCGGCCATCGCCGCGGGCAAGCGCGTACTGCTCGAGATCGACATCGCCGGTGCCAGGCAGGTGCGTGCGCAGGTCCCGGAGGCGCTGCTCGTCTTCCTCGCGCCGCCGAGCTGGGAGGATCTCGTGCAGCGGCTGACCGGTCGCGGCACGGAGGCACCGGAGGAGCAGCAGCGCCGGCTCGCGACCGCGCGGGTCGAGCTCGCCGCCCAGGGGGAGTTCGACACGGTCGTCGTCAACCGCGACGTCGTCACCGCGGCGCGCGAGGTCGTAACATTGATGGGCGTGCCGCGCGGCGCGCGCGAGACCTAGACGCGCATCGAGCGCGATCCCCAGCGCATCAGGGTAAGGACCCCCACCATGGCAGACAAGCACGTCGGCATCATCGACCCGCCGATCGACGACCTCCTCACGCGCGTCGACTCGAAGTACCAGCTCGTCATCTTCGCGTCGAAGCGCGCCAGGCAGATCAACAGCTACTACTCCGACCTGCAGGCCGGCAGCATGTTCGACAACGTCGGGCCGCTCGTCGACTCGTCGATCGACGACAAGCCGCTCTCCGTCGCGCTCCACGAGATCAACGAGGACAAGCTCGAGCTCAAGCGCGCCGAGTAGCCGATGTCGCGGCTGAACGTCGTCGTCGGGATCTCCGGCGGCATCGCCGCGTACAAGGCGGTATCCGTCGTCCGCGAGCTCGTGCTGGCCGGGCACGACACGCACGTCGTCGCGACCGAGCACGCGCTGCGCTTCGTCGGCCGCCCGACGCTCGAGGCGATCAGTCGCAACCCGGTCCACACCGACCTCTTCGACGGCGTCGCGGAGGTCAGGCACGTCGCGATCGGCCAGGCGGCCGACCTCATCGTCGTCGCGCCCGCGACGGCGAACATGATCGCGAAGCTCGCCGCCGGAATGGCCGACGACCTCCTCGGCAACACGATCCTCGCGAGCCGTGCGCCGCTCGTCATCGCTCCCGCGATGCACACCGAGATGTGGCAGCATCCGGCGACCGTCGCGAACATCGCGCTGCTGCGCGAGCGCGGCGTCGTCGTCGTCGGCCCGGCATCGGGCCGGTTGACCGGCCAGGACACCGGACCCGGCCGGATGAGCGAGCCCGGGGACATCGTCGCCGCCGCCCTCGCCGCGCTCGGCCCGAGGGACCTCGCCGGCACCCGCGTCCTCGTCTCCGCGGGGGGCACTCGCGAGCCGATCGACCCCGTCCGCTACATCGGCAACCGCTCGAGCGGCCGCCAGGGCGTCGAGATCGCTGCCGGCGCGCGCGATCGGGGGGCCGAGGTCGTGCTCGTCGCCGCGCACCTCGAGGTCGAGGCCCCCGCAGGGGTCGCCCTCGTCGAGGTCGGGACCGCGGAGGAGCTGCGCATCGCGATGCTCACGGAGGCCGCGCGCGCCGACGTCGTCGTCATGGCCGCTGCCGTCGCCGACTACCGGCCGCAGCGAGTCTCCGGCAGCAAGATCAAGAAGGAGTCGCAGGGCGACGAGCTCGCGCTCACGCTCGTGCGCAACCCCGACATCCTCGTGCAGCTGACTCAGGCGCGCCGGCCGGGCCAGCTCGTCGTCGGCTTCGCAGCGGAGACCGAGACGGATCCGGATGCGCTCCTGGGGCTGGCCCGGGCAAAGGCGGCGCGTAAGGGCGTCGACCTGCTCGTCGTCAACCGCGTCGGCTGGGACGAGGGGTTCGGCGCCGACGCGCCGAACCGCGTTCTCATCGTCGACTCGACGGGGACGACACGTGACGAGGCGAGCGGGTCCAAGTCCCTCGTCGCCGGTAGGGTACTTGACGTTGTCCAGAACATGAACACGCGAGCATGAAGGAAGTAGCGACCACGTGAGCGATCTCAGGCTGTTCACCTCGGAGTCCGTCACCGAGGGACACCCAGACAAGATGTGCGATCAGATCTCCGACGCGATCCTCGACGACATGCTCCGGCAGGATCCGGGCGCGCGGGTCGCGGTCGAGACCATGGTCACCACCGGTCTCGTGCACGTCGCCGGCGAGGTCACGACCTCCGGATACTCGGACATCAACCGGATCGTCCGCGACACCATCCTCGGCATCGGCTACGACTCCTCCGACGTCTGGTTCGACGGCCGCGCCTGCGGCGTCGAGATCTCGATCGGCGGCCAGTCGCCCGACATCGCGCAGGGCGTCGACGACGCGCACGAGGCGCGCGAGCTCGGCTCCGGCGACGACCTCGACAAGCAGGGCGCGGGCGACCAGGGCATCATGTTCGGCTACGCGACGAACGAGACGCCGACCCTCATGCCGCTGCCGATCTGGCTCGCGCACCGGCTCTCCGAGCGGCTGTCGCAGGTGCGTCGCCGGGGCGAGCTCGACTTCCTGCGCCCCGACGGCAAGACCCAGGTCACGATCGGCTACGACGGGACGACGCCGACGAGCATCGAGACGGTCGTGCTGTCCACCCAGCACGCCCCGCGCGACCTCGCGGTGCTGCGCGACGCCGTCGAGCGCGTCGTCATCCGACCCGTGCTCGAGACCGTCGACCTGCCCTCGGCCGAGGCGAACGTGCTGATCAACCCGACCGGGGTCTTCGAGATCGGCGGACCGCACGGCGACGCGGGGCTCACCGGACGCAAGATCATCGTCGACACCTACGGCGGGGCGAGCCGCCACGGCGGCGGCGCGTTCTCCGGGAAGGACCCCTCGAAGGTGGACCGCTCGGCCGCCTACGCGATGCGCTGGGTCGCGAAGAACGTCGTCGCGGCCGGCCTCGCGGACCGCGTCGAGCTCCAGGTCGCCTACGCGATCGGCAAGGCGGCACCCGTCGGCCTCTACGTCGAGGCATTCGGCACCGAGAAGGTCCCGCTCGCGACGATCACGAGCGCGGTCCGCGACGTCTTCGACCTGCGGCCCGCGGCGATCGTCCGAGACCTGCGGCTGACCGATCGCAGCGTCGTCTCCTACCAGAAGACGGCGGCGTTCGGCCACTTCGGGCGCGAGGAGCCCGGATTCACCTGGGAGCTCACGAACCGGGTCGACGAGCTGCGCTCGGCAGCCGGCGTCGCCTGAGCCGCGCGGCGACCGCCCCGTCGACCGCGGTCGCACCCGGCTCGCGGGATCTTCGCGGGAGGATAGGCCCGTGAGCCAGTCGATCGCGCGCGTCGTGCTCGACTCGCCGCTGCCGCAGCTCGACCGGCTCTTCGACTACGCCGTCCCCGAGGCGCTCGCCGCGTCGGTCGCACCGGGCGTTCGCGTCCGAGTGCCGGTGCGCGCGGCCCGGCGCGTCATGGACGGGTGGGTCGTCGAGCTCGCGGGGGAGTCCGAGTTCGAGGGGAGGCTCGCCGAGCTCGACGCCGTCGTCTCGCCAGTCCCCGTGCTGCAGCCCGAGGTCTGGGCGCTCGCGCGGCGGGTCGCCGACCGCGCGGTGGGCGTCGCCGCCGACGTCCTCCGGCTGGCGATCCCCAAGCGCCAGGCCCGCGTCGAGCAGGCCTGGCTGCAGCAGGCTCCCACCGCCTCGACCGTGGCCGACGCGGCCCCGCCGCGGTCGCGGGAGATCGCCGGCTACTCGGATCGCCTCCCCGGGGCCATCGCGGCAGGCCGCCGCCTCGTCGTCCAGGCCGTCCCCGAGCCCGGCGCCTGGAGCGAGACGCTCGCCGAGCTCGCCGCCCCCGTCATCGCGGCCGGGCGCACCGCGATCCTCGCCGCGCCCGATCGCGACGACCTCGATCGGCTCGAGAGCGTCCTGCGCGGTGCCCTCGGCGCCGAGCGCGTCGTGCGGGTCGACGCCGAGCAGCCCCCCGCCGCGCGCTACCGGGCGTTCCTGACGGCGGGAGCGCGTGCCGGCGTCGCGATCATCGGCACCCGATCCGTCGTCTATGCGCCGGCGCGGGACCTCGGGCTCATCGCGCTGTGGGACGACGGCGATCCCGCCTACCAGGAGCCGCTCGCCCCCGGCGTCCACGCGCGCGACGCCGCGCTCGTGCGTCAGGAGCTGAGCGGCTGCGCGCTCGTCCTACTCGCCCACAGTCCGAGCGCGGAGGCCGAGCGCCTCGTCGAGATCGGCTGGTGCGAGCGCATCGCGTTCTCCCGTCGCCGGCTGCCCAAGGTCATCCCGACGGCGCTGCAGACCGGGGGCGATCGTCTCGCCGAGCAGGCGAGGATCCCGCCGAGCGCGTGGCGCGCGGCCGCTGACGCGCTCGCCGCGGGCCCCGTGCTGGTCCAGGTCGCGCGGCCCGGCGCCGACGCGCCGCTCGGCAGTGCGCGGACCGCCGCCGACCTCGGTCGCGCGTTCCCGCGCGCGAGGGTCGTCGTCTCGCACGGCGGCGCGCAGATCGCCGAGGTCACGGGGGAGCCCGCGCTCGTCGTCGCGACGCGCGGGGCGGAGCCGCACGCGCCGGGAGGCTATCGCGCGGTGCTGCTGCTGGATGGGGAGCGGATGCTCGCGCGCGAGTCGATGCGGGTCGTCGAGGACGCGCTGCGCACCTGGTCGAACGCGATCGCCCTCGCCGCCCCCGGCGCGCCCGTCTACCTCGTCGGCGTCGGCGGCGCGGTCGCGACCGCGCTCGGGCAGTGGCGCCAGGTCGACGTCGTCGCGGCGGAGCTCGCGCAGCGCCAGGAGGTGCGGCTGCCACCGGCCGTGCGCACGGCGACGCTGATCGGGACGCCGACCGCGGTCGATGCCGCGGTCGCCGCGGCGGGGATCCCCGTCGAGGACGTGATCGGCCCGATCGCCGAGGAGGACGGCCTCGTGCGCACCGTCGTGCGCTTCGACTACCGACGCGGCGCGGAGGTCGCCGCCGCGCTGCGGACCGAGGTCGTGCGTCACGCGAGCGGGCGGCGCAGCGCCGCCAAGGAGCACCCGCCGCGGGGCGTCGGTCTGCGCGTTCGGATGGACGACCCCGAGCCGTTCGTCGGCGAGCGTCCGCAGGCCGGCCGCCGAGCCGGGACAATGGACCGGTGAGTCTGCGCATCGCGTTCGCGGGAAGCCCCGCAGTGGCCGTGCCATCGCTCGACGCGCTCCTCGCGTCGCAGCACGAGGTCGTCGCGGTCGTCAGCCGCGAGGACTCGCCCGTCGGCCGCCGTGGCGCGCTCGCGCCGACGCCCGTCGCGGCGCGCGCCGAGGAGGCCGGGCTCCCGCTCGTCAGGGCCGACCGGCTCGACGCCGCCGCGACTGAGGCGGTCCTCGCCACCCGGCCCGACCTCGGCGTCATCGTCGCGTACGGGGGCCTCGTCCGGGAGCCGCTCCTCTCGGGTCCCAGGCTCGGCTGGATCAACCTGCACTTCTCGCTGCTGCCGCGCTGGCGGGGCGCGGCGCCCGTCCAGCACGCGATCCTCGCGGGCGACCGCGAGACGGGCGTGACGGTCTTCCAGCTCGTCCCCGAGCTCGACGCCGGCGAGGTCTACGCTCGGCTCACGGAACCGATCGGCCGGTTCCAGACTTCCGGCGCGCTCCTCGATCGCCTCGCGCGGCTCGGCTCCGGCGTGCTCGTCGACGTCGTCGACGCACTAGCCGACGGCACGGCGAGGAGCGAGCCGCAGCGGGGCGAGCCGAGCTACGCGGGCAAGCTCAGCGCCGCGGACGGCGTCCTGGACTGGTCGCTGCCCGCCGCGGCGATCGACGCGCGGATCCGCGCCGTGACGCCCGAGCCGGGCGCGTCGACGACCCTCGGCGGTCAGCGGTTCAAGGTCCTTGAGGCGCGGCCGGCTCGCGACGCCGTCCCCGTGCCACCCGGGCGGGTGGAGCTCCACGAGCGGCGCGTCCTCGTCGGCACGGGCGACGAGCCCATCGAGCTCGTCCGGGTGACGCCGCCCGGCAAGGCGCAGATGTCCGCCGCGGACTGGTTGCGCGGGCGTCCCCGCGGAGAGGCGACGATGCTCGGTGCATGAACGGTCGAATGAACGAATGAGTGAACGTACGAGCGAACGCATACCGGCTCCCAAGACCCCGCGCGCGGTCGCGCTCGACGTGCTCTGGGCGGTCGCCGACTCGGACGCGTACGCGAACCTCCTGCTCCCGGCGCGGATCGCCGCCGCCGGCCTCGACGAACGCGATGCGGGACTCGCGACGGAGCTCGCCTACGGGACGCTGCGACGCAGGGGGCTCTACGACGTCGTCATCGCGCTCGCCGCGAACCGGCGAACCGAGGCGATCGACGCGCGATCGCTCGACATCCTGCGGCTCGGCACCCATCAGCTGCTCGCGATGCGCATCCCCGCGCACGCCGCGGTCGGGGAGACGATGCAGCTCGTGCGCAAGGAGTCGGCGAAGGGCTTCGTCAACGGCGTGCTCCGTGCCATCTCGCGCGTCGAGCCGGACGAGTGGATCGAGCGCGCGGTCGCGACGGCGAGGACCGGGGAGGAGGCGCTGTCGATCGAGCACTCGCATCCGCTCTGGGTCGTGCGGGCGCTGCGCCAGACCCTCGTCGCCGAGGGACGCGAGGACGAGCTCGCCGCGGCACTCGCCGCCGACAACGTCGCGCCGGCGGTCTCGCTCGTCGCGCTGCCGGGGCTCTCCCAGGCCGCCGACCTGACCGCGCTCGGCGCCCGCGCCGCGGCGTACTCGCCCGTCGGCGCGCTCATGGGCGGCGGCGACCCGATGCGGCTCGCGCCGGTCGAGGCGGGTCTCGCCCGGGTCCAGGACGAGGGCTCGCAGCTCGCCGCGCTCGCGCTCTCGCGCGCGCGGCCGATCCAGGCCGGCGAGCGTTGGCTCGACCTGTGCGCGGGGCCCGGTGGGAAGGCCGCGCTGCTCGCCGCCGAGGCCGCCGCGGGCGGCGCCGAGCTCACCGCGAACGAGCTCGTCCCGGCCCGCGTCGGGCTCGTGCGCAAAGCCCTGGCCCCCTTCGGCGACGCGGTGCGGGTCCTCGAGTCGGACGGCGCGACGTTCGGTGCGCGGGAGCCCGCCGCCTTCGATCGCGTTCTGCTCGACGCGCCGTGCACGGGCCTCGGGGCGCTGCGCCGCCGCCCCGAGGCGCGCTGGCGCAAGCAGCCGGGCGACATCCCCGGCCTCGGGGACCTCCAGTCGCGGCTGCTCGACTCCGCGATCGCGGCGGTCCGGCCCGGCGGGCTGATCGCCTACGTCACGTGCTCGCCCCACGCGGCGGAGACGAAGGCGGTGGTCTCGGCGGCGCTGCGCACCCACCCGCAGCTGCACGCACTCGACACGCAGGAGGTCGTGCAGGCGGTCGCGCGCGAGCCGCTCGACCTCGCCCCCGGCGCGCACGCGCAGCTGTGGCCGCATCGGCACGGGACGGACGCGATGTTCGTCCAGCTGCTCGCCCGCGAGGCCTGACCGGGGCCTCGACCGTCAGGAACCGGCGAGCCGCAGCCCCGCCGGCGCGGGCCAGGGCAGCTCGATCCGCTCGGGCGTGCCGCCGAGCGCCGATGCCGCGCCGAACTCGTCGCCGAGCACGACGATCCGCTCGACGGTGAGCTCCGCGATGCGCACCGGCCGGCCGTCGAGCAGCCAGCGCTCGGCGAGCCAGCCGAGCCCTCGCGCGTCGAGCGCCGCCTCGGCGTCGAGCCACTCCACGGGCGCCGACGCCTCGCGCCCGAGCGCGTCGACGGCGACCCAGAGCTCGCCCTCCGGCCGGATCCACCCGAGCACCTCGCCGTCATCCCGCCGGTGCGCGGACCATCCCTCCGGTGTCGCCACCCGCTCAGACTAACGCCGCGAAGTGGGCGCAGACGGTCGCCCGGCGCGCGCTCGCGCGACCGGTTGCGTCCACATCGGCCACCCGTGGGGCCGCTACGGTTGGGGGATGGTGATGCGGGTCAATCCGTCGGTGCTCGCTGCGGACTTCGCCCGGATGGGTGACGAACTCGGCCGGATCGCGAACGCCGACCTCGTCCACGTCGACGTCATGGACAACCACTTCGTGCCGAACCTCACGTTCGGCCCCCAGATGGTCGAGCGGATCGTCGCCACGAGCCCGATCCCGCTCGACGTCCACCTCATGATCGACGACCCCGCGCGCTGGGCGCCCGGCTACGCGGCACTCGGCGCCTCCTGCGTCACCTTCCATGTCGAGGCCGCCGAGAACGCCGGGGACGACGTCGTCGAGGTCGCGCGATCCCTGCGCGCCGCGGGATCGGGCGCGGGCCTCGCGATCAAGCCCGGCACCCCCGTCGAGCCCTACCTCGACCTGCTGCCCGAGCTCGACCAGCTGCTCGTCATGACGGTCGAGCCGGGCTTCGGCGGCCAGTCGTTCATCGCGGACGTCATGCCGAAGGTCGCCGCGGTCCGGGCCGCGCTCGATTCGCTCGGGCGAGACGGCGCGGCGCTCGACGTGCGGATCCAGGTCGACGGCGGCATCACCCGCGACACGATCGCGATCGCCGCCGAGGCGGGCGCCGACACCTTCGTCGCCGGGTCCGCCGTCTTCCGCGCCGCCGACCCCGCGATCGAGATCGATGCGCTCCGCGAGATCGCTCGCACCCACACGCACGTCTGAGCCCGGCCCGATCCCGCGCGCCGCCGGGCCGACCCGCTCTCCAGCCGGTCTCCAGCCGGTCTCCCGATAGCCTGGTGGCCGCACACGACACACGGATAGGCGGTAGACGAGTGGCAACCGACAGGACCAAGCCCGAGATCGACTTCATCGAGGGCCCCGCGCCCGCCGAGCTCGTCATCACCGACATCGAGGTCGGCGACGGCGCCGAGGCCAAGCCCGGCGACCGCGTCGAGGTGCACTACCTCGGCGTCGACTTCGAGTCCGGCGACGAGTTCGACTCGTCGTGGAGCCGCGGGCAGTCGATCGACTTCCCGCTCGCGGGCCTCATCGCGGGCTGGCAGGAGGGCATCCCCGGCATGAAGGTCGGCGGCCGCCGCCAGCTCGTCATCCCGCCGGAGCTCGCCTACGGTCCTGCGGGCGCCGGCCACCGGCTCTCCGGCCGGACCCTCATCTTCGTCATCGACCTGCTCGGCATCGCCTGACGACCGCGTTCTGCCCTCCATCCGCAGGCAGTAGCCTGGGAGGGTGAAGACGTTCGACGCGCTCTACGCGGAGCTCGCGCAGAGGGCTGCCGCGCGCCCCGAGGGCTCGCGGACGGTCGAGCTCCTCGACGCCGGCGTGCACGCGATCGGCAAGAAGGTCGTCGAGGAGGCCGCCGAGGTGTGGATGGCCGCCGAGTACCAGTCCGAGGAGGACCTCGCGCTGGAGATCTCGCAGCTCATGTACCACCTGCAGGTGCTCATGCACGCGAAGGGGATCGAGCCGGAGGACGTCTGGCGACATCTGTGACCGCCGCCGTCCACCCTCCGACCGATCACCGAAGGCAGCGACCATGCTGAGAATCGCCGTGCCCAACAAGGGCTCGCTCTCCGAGACCGCCGTGGCGATGCTCCACGAGGCGGGCTACGCCCAGCGCCGCGACCCGCGCGCGCTCAACGTCCGCGACGAGCGCAACGACGTCGAGTTCTTCTACCTGCGCCCCCGCGACATCGCGACCTACGTCGGCTCGGGCGCGCTCGACGTCGGCATCACGGGCCGCGACCTGCTGCTCGACGCGCGCAGCGCCGCGAGCGAGGTCGCCGCGCTCGACTTCGGGCACTCGACGTTCCGCTTCGCGGGCCCGCCCGGTGCGTTCACGCAGCTGAGCGACCTCGCCGGCAAGCGGGTCGCGACGAGCTACGTCGACCTCGTCGGCGACTTCCTCGCGCGGGGCGGCGTCCAGGTCGAGATGGTCGGCCTCGACGGCGCGGTCGAGTCGAGCGTCAAGCTCGGCGTCGCCGACGCGGTCGCCGACGTCGTCAGCACGGGCAGCACGCTGCGCGCGCAGGGCCTGGAGATCTTCGGCCCGGTCATCCTCGAGTCGGAGGCGGTGCTCGTCTCGGCGCACCCCGAGCTGCCGGGCATCGCGACCCTGCTGCACCGGCTGCGCGGCGTGCTCGTCGCCCGGCAGTACGTGCTCGTCGACTACGACGTCGAGAAGTCGCGGCTCGAGGCGGCGACCCGGATCACGCCCGGCATCGAGTCGCCGACCGTCTCGCCGCTGCACGACCCCGACTGGGTCGCCGTGCGGGCGATGGTCCCGCGCGCCGACACGAACCACGTCATGGACGAGCTCTACGCCGTCGGCGCCCGCGCGATCCTCGTGACCGCGATCCACGCCGCGAGGATCTGAGGGGGGCAGAACGCGATGACCCTCGCGATGCGCGTGATCCCCTGCCTCGACGTGTCCGCCGGACGCGTCGTCAAGGGCGTCAACTTCGAGCACCTGCGCGATGCGGGCGACCCCGTCGAGCTCGCGAAGCGCTACGGAGCGGAGGGCGCCGACGAGCTGACGTTCCTCGACGTGTCGGCGACGGTCGACGAGCGGGCGACGATGTACGACGTCGTGCGTCAGACCGCCGAGCAGGTCTTCATCCCGCTCACGGTCGGCGGAGGCGTGCGCAGCGTCGAGGACGTCGCGCGGCTGCAGGGCCACGGCGCCGACAAGGTCGGCGTCAACTCGGCCGCGATCGCCCGCCCGGCGCTCGTCGACGAGATCGCGGACCGCTTCGGGGCGCAAGTGCTCGTGCTCTCGCTCGACGTCAAGCGCTCACCGCGCACCGCCTCGGGCTTCGTCGTGACCACGCACGGCGGCAGGCGCGAGACGGAGCTCGACGCGCTCGCCTGGGCCGCGGAGGCGATCGAGCGCGGCGCCGGCGAGCTGCTCGTCAACTCGATCGATGCGGACGGCACGAAGCGGGGCTTCGACCTCGAGCTGATCGGCGCGATGCGCGCGATCAGCCGCGTCCCGGTCATCGCAAGCGGGGGAGCCGGCTCCGTGCGGGACTTCCCGCCGGCGGTCTCGGCGGGGGCGGACGCGGTGCTCGCCGCGAGCGTCTTCCACGACGGTATCCTCACGATCGCCGAGGTGAAGGCGCAGCTGGCCGCGGCGGGCGCGATCGTGCGACAGGAGGGGCCCGCATGAGCGACGACGTCGAGGCGATCCTCGGCGCGGCCGTCTTCAAGGACGACGGCCTGCTGCCGGCGATCATCCAGGCGGAGGGCACGGGCGAGGTGCTCATGCTCGGCTACATGGACCGCGAGGCGCTGCGCCGCACGCTCACGGAGGGCCGCGTCACCTACTGGAGCCGCAGCCGCCAGGAGTACTGGCGCAAGGGCGACACGAGCGGCCACGTCCAGTACGTCCGCGGCGCGGCGCTCGACTGCGACGGCGACACGCTGCTCGTCACGGTCGAGCAGGTCGGGCCCGCCTGCCACACCGGCGCGCACTCCTGCTTCGAGGTCGGGCCGCGGCTCGCGGACTGAGCACTGCGATAGCGTTCTGAGCATGACGACGCCCGCAGGCTGGTACGACGACGGTTCCGGCAGGCGCCGCTGGTGGGACGGCGGCCGGTGGACCGAGCACTTCGAAGCGGCGAGCGCGACGCCGGTCGCGACGGCGCAGCCGGTGGGATACGCCTACGCCCGAGCCCAGGTCCCGCTCGACCAGCCCCTCTACGGGGCGACGTTCGGGGAGGCGATCGGCCGATTCTGGACGAAGTACGCGACCTTCGACGGGCGAGCGAGCGCCTCGGAGTACTGGTGGGCGCTCCTGTTCGTCGTGCTGCTGTGCTGGGTGCCGCTGCTCAACCTCGCGATGATCATCCCGGCGATCGCCGTCGGGGTGCGGCGGCTGCACGATGCGAACCACTCCGGGCTCAACTACCTCTTCGTCCTCATCCCGCTCGTCGGCTCGATCATCCTGATCGTGCTGCTGTGCGGGGCGACGGATCCGGCCGGCCGGCGCTTCGACATCCAGGCCCGCTACGGCTACCCGCCGCCGACGTACCCGCCGACCTCCCCGGGTCGGCCACAATAGTCGGGTGCCCACGACCACTCGCGCCGAGTTCGACGCCGCCGTCGCCGCGGGGCACCGGGTCATCCCGGTGCTGCGCGAGCGCTTCGCCGACGCCGAGACGCCCGTCGGGATCTACCGCAAGCTCGGGGCCGGACGAGCGGGGACCTTCCTGCTCGAGTCGGCGGAGCAGGGGGGGATCTGGTCGCGCTGGTCGTTCGTCGGCGTCGGCGGCTTCGGCGTCCTGACCCAGGACGAGAACGCGAGCGTCTGGCTCCCCGGCGCCCTGTCGGCCGAGCGGGCGCTCGGGGAGGCGCTCGACCTCCCGCCGCTGCAGGCGCTCGACGCGCTCTACCGCCGCTGGTCGACGCCTCGGGTCGCCGGTCACCCGCCGTTGACCGGCGGGCTCGTCGGCTTCATCGGCTGGGACGCAGTGCGCCAGCTCGAGCATCTGCCGAACCGTCCCCCCGTCGACCGCCCGGTGCCGGGCCAGGCCTTCGTCTTCGTGAGCGAGCTCGTCGTGCTCGACCACCGCTTCGGCACGGTGACGCTCATCGCGAGCGTGCTCGGCGACGAGGCGGCGGACCCTGAGGCCGCGCAGCGCCTCTGGGCCGACGCGCAGGCCCGGCTCGACCGGCTCGAGGCCGACCTCGCCCGGCCGACCTCGCCCGACGTCGCCGAGATCGACCTCGCGACGCCGCCGGCCGCGCGAGCGCGCGGGACGCAGGCGGACTACGAGGCCGCGGTCGCGCGCTCGAAGGAGTTCGTGCGCGACGGCGACGTGTTCCAGGTCGTGATCTCGCAGCGCTTCGACGCGGACTGCTCGGCCGAGCCCCTCGACGTCTACCGGGTGCTGCGCGCGCTCAACCCTTCGCCGTACATGTACCTGCTGACACTCGAGGATCCGGCGGGGGAGCGGTACGCGATCGTCGGCTCGAGCCCCGAGGCGCTCGTCAAGGTCACGGACGGGCACATCGCGATGCACCCGATCGCCGGCTCGCGGCCGCGCGGCGAGACGCCCGAGGCCGACGCGGCGCTCGGCGAGGAGCTGCTCGCCGACCCGAAGGAGCGGTCCGAGCACCTCATGCTCGTCGACCTCGCGCGCAACGACGTCTCGAAGGAGGCGGTGCCGGGAAGCGTCGAGGTCACCGAGTTCATGGTCGTCGAGCGCTTCAGCCACATCATGCACATCGTGAGCACGGTCGAGGGCACGATGCGCGAGGGCGCGACGCCGATCGACGTCTTCCGTGCGACGTTCCCCGCGGGCACCCTGAGCGGCGCGCCGAAGCCGCGGGCGCTGCAGATCATCGACGAGCTCGAACCGGCCGCCCGCGGCGTCTACGGCGGGGTCGTCGGCTACTTCGATCTCGCTGGCGACGCCGACCTCGCGATCGCGATCCGCACGGCCGTCATCAAGGACGGCATCGCATCGGTCCAGGCGGGCGCCGGCCTCGTCGCCGACTCCGACCCCGCGACCGAGCACCAGGAGACGGTCGCCAAGTCGGCCGCGCCGCTGCGCGCGATCGCGATCGCGAACGCCCTGCGTCGGTGAGCCGCGGATAGTCTGGACGCCGTGGACCTGTGGTTCGTCATCGCGGCGCCGATCGTCGTCGCGGCCTTTCTCGCGTGGTATCTGTGGGCCGCGGCGAAGCGCCGGCGGACCGCGCGGCGCGATGGCTCCCACGACCCGCGCGACACGTGGGACGCGCTGAGCGCGGGCGAGGACCCGACGATCGATTCCCGCTAGAATCGTCGTCATGACCGACGAAGTGCAGGACCCGGGGCACGGCAACTCGCCGGCGGCGTGGACCGCCGTGATCATCATGCTCGTTGCGTTCACCATCGGGACCTTCGCGTTCTGGTTCGCCGCGGAGGGGCTCGGCACGCAGTGGCTCGTCTGGGCCTCCGTCGGTCTGCTCATCGTCGGCCTCCTCGTCGGCTGGATCATGAAGCGGGCGGGCTACGGCGTCGGCGGTGCCAAGGTCAAGTCGAAGCACTGACGACATGACCGAGGGCCTGCTGGCGGGGCTCCTCGCCGGGGCGATCGAGGACGCCGCGGAGCGCGAGAGCCGCATCCCCCTGCGACAGATCGAGCGGCTCGCGCTCGAGGCGCCGCCGGCGCACGACGGCCTCGCCGCCCTCGCGCCGCGGGAGCTCGTCCACGTCATCGCGGAGATCAAGCGCGCCAGCCCGAGCCGCGGCTCGCTCGCCGCGATCCCGGACCCGGCCTCGCTCGCCCGCGAGTACGCGGCCGGCGGGGCGAGCGCGATCAGCGTGCTCACCGAGGGACGGCGCTTCGGCGGCTCCCTCGACGACCTCCGTGCGGTGCGCGCCGCGGTCGACCTCCCGCTGCTGCGCAAGGACTTCATCGGCAACGAGTACCAGGCGCTCGAGGCGCGCGCCGCCGGCGCCGACCTCGTGCTGCTCATCGTCGCGGCGATCGATCAGCGCACCCTCGCCCGCCTGCACGGCTTCGTGCACGAGCTCGGCATGACGCCCCTCGTGGAGGCGCACGACGCCGACGAGCTGTCCCGTGCCGCCGACGTCGACGCCCGCCTCGTCGGGGTCAACGCCCGGGACCTGCGCACCTTCGAGCTCGACCAGGACCTCTTCGGCCGACTCGCGGAGGACTTCCCGCCCGACGCGATCCGTGTCGCGGAGTCCGCGGTGCGAAGCGCCGAGGACGTCGCGCTGTACCGCGCCGCGGGCGCGGACGCGGTCCTCGTCGGCGAGGCGCTCGTCACCGGCGGCGACCCGGCGGGCGCGCTGCGATCCTTCCTGGAGGCATGAGATGGCATCCGACACCACGAGACTGCGCGACGAGCGCGGGCCCTTCTTCGGCGAGTACGGCGGCCGCTACATGCCGGAGTCGCTCATCGCCGCGATCGACGAGCTGAGCTGCGCGTACGAGGCGATGCGCGTCGACCCCGACGCGCAGGCGGAGCTCGCCCGCCTGCACGCGACGTACACGGGTCGGCCCTCGATCATCACCGAGGTGCCGAGGTTCGCCGAGCACGCCGGCGGCGCACGGATCATCCTCAAGCGCGAGGACCTCAACCACACGGGCTCGCACAAGATCAACAACGTGCTCGGGCAGGCGCTGCTCACGAAGCGGCTCGGCAAGACCCGGGTGATCGCCGAGACCGGCGCGGGCCAGCACGGCGTCGCGACCGCGACCGCCGCGGCGCTCTTCGGCTTCGAGTGCACCATCTACATGGGCGAGGTCGACACGCAGCGCCAGGCGCTCAACGTCGCCCGGATGCGGCTGCTCGGCGCCGAGGTGGTGCCCGTGACGACCGGCAGTCGCACCCTCAAGGACGCCATCAACGAGGCCTACCGCGACTGGGTTGCGAGCGTCGAGACGACGAACTACCTGTTCGGCACCGCGGCCGGCCCGCACCCGTTCCCCGCGATGGTCCGCGACTTCCAGAAGGTCATTGGCGAGGAGGCGCGCACGCAGGTGCTCGAGCTGACCGGAGCCCTGCCCGACGCGGTCGTGGCGTGCGTCGGGGGAGGTTCGAACGCGATCGGCATCTTCGACGCGTTCCTCGACGATCCCGGCGTCCGGCTGATCGGCTACGAGGCGGCCGGCGACGGCATCGACACGCCGAAGCACGCGGCCTCGATCGAGCGCGGTCGACCGGGCGTCCTGCACGGCGCACGGACGTACGTGCTGCAGGACGAGGACGGCCAGACGATCGAGTCCCACTCGATCAGCGCTGGCCTCGACTACCCGGGGGTCGGCCCCGAGCACGCCTGGCTCGCGGACATCGGCCGCGCAGAGTACCTGCCCGCGACCGACGCGGATGCGATGGAGGCGCTGCGCCTGCTCTCGCGCACCGAGGGCATCATCCCCGCGATCGAGTCGGCGCACGCCCTCGCCGGCGCGATCAGGCTCGGCCGGGAGCTCGGACCCGACGCCGTCATCGTCGTGAGCCTCTCGGGCCGGGGCGACAAGGACATGGCGACGGCCGGCGAATGGTTCGGCCTGCTCGACGAGGGGGCCGTGGGATGAGCAGTACCGACAAGCAGCTCGTCGGCTACCTGCCGGCCGGCTTCCCCGACCTGCCGGGCAGCATCGAGGCGGCGCTCGCGCTCCTCGAGGGCGGCGTGACGGCGCTCGAGCTCGGCGTCCCGTACTCGGACCCCGTGATGGACGGCCCCGTCATCCAGGAGGCCGCGAACGCGGCGCTCGAGGGCGGCTTCCGGCTGCCGCAGCTCTTCGAGGCGGTCGCGGCGATCCGCCGGTGCTCGGACGCGCCGCTGTACACCATGACGTACTGGAATCCGGTGCTGCAGTACGGCATCGACCGCTTCGCCGACGACTTCGCCGCTGCGGGCGGCACGGGGCTCATCACGCCCGACATCACGCCAGACGCGGCAGCCGACTGGATCGCCGCGAGCGAGCGCACGGGACTCGAGCGCGTCTTCCTCGCCGCCCCGACGTCGACCGACGAGCGGCTGCGGATGATCGCCGAGGCGAGCCGCGGCTGGGTCTACGCGGTCAGCACGATGGGCGTGACGGGTGCGCGCGAGGACGTCGACTCGAAGGCTCGCGCGCTCGTGCCGCGGATCCGTGCGGCGGGCGCCGAGCGCGTCTACGTCGGCATCGGCATCTCGACGGCCGCGCAGGTCGCCGAGGTCTGGGACTACGCGGACGGTGCGATCGTCGGCTCGGCGATCGTGCGCGCGATCCAGCGCGAGGGCCCCGCGGGCGCCGCTCGGGTCGCCGCGGAGCTCAGCGCACGCTGATCGAGCCGATCAGCGACGTCACGAAGTAGACGACCCACACGATCGTCGCGACGAAGACGACCACGTATGCGGCGATCCCCGCCCACAGCGGCGCGAGACCGCGTCCCGTGCGGCGCCGGATCACGACGGATCGGCCGATCAGGGTGACGAGGATGCCCCCGCCCGCGAAGACGAAGAAGCCCCAGGCCCAGTGGAACGGCTTCGGCACGCCACGACGGCGCAGCTCCCGCCAGTCGAGCCAGCCGAGCAGGACGCCGATGCCGCTCAGCAGGTAGCCCGCGAGCATCACCCAGAGCATGGGACCGAGGATCCCCGCGTACGCGGAGAGCATCTCGCGCAGGACCTCGCTCGAGTCGGACGCGGCCGCCCCGGTGCTCGCCATGCCGACCATCCGCGACATGACGTCGCCCACGCTCAGCAGCAGGGGGATCGAGATGAGGATCTCGACCACGGGAAGCACGACGAGGAGCCAGATCCACGGCGTGCTCGGCTCGGTGCCCTCCGGCGCACGGAGTGCGGGCTGGGGCGCGGGAGAGCCCTGCGAGGGGTAGGACGGCAGCGAAGCGCTCATGCCGTCAGCTTAGAGACTTCGGCGCCCCGCTAGACTCGCCCAGTGGTCCCGCTGAGCATCCTGCCTGCCAGTATCCCGAGCCCGCCGCCGGAGTGGCAGATCCCGATCAGCATTCCGATCGGCCAGTGGCTGCCGTTCCTCGGCAGCGGCACCGTCATCAGCATCCACACCTACGCGCTGTGCATCCTCGTCGGCATCGTCGTCGCGATCTGGCTCACCGAGGTGCGACTGCGACGCCGCGGCGTCGAGCCCTGGGCGATCATCGACGTCGTCATCTGGGCGGTCCCGCTCGGCATCATCGGCGCCCGCGTCTGGCATGTGCTCACCCACCCGACCGACTTCTTCTACCCCGGCGCCGACCCCTGGGCGGTCATCCGGATCTGGGACGGCGGGGGAGCGATCTTCGGCTCGATCGTGTTCGGCGCCCTCGGTGTGTGGATCGGCTCCCGGATCGCCGGGCTGCGCTTCCTCACGGTCGTCGACGCGATCGCGCCAGGCCTGCTGCTCGCGCAGGCCTTCGGCCGGATCGGCAACTGGTTCAACCACGAGATCTTCGGCCTCCCGACGACGCTGCCGTGGGGCCTGGAGATCGAGTCCTCGAACCCGGCGTTCCCGGTCGGCCTGCCCGACGGCACGCTCTTCCACCCGACGTTCCTCTACGAGATGATCTGGAACGTCATCGGAGCCGGCCTGCTGATCGTCCTCGGCTCGCGGCTGCACCTGCAGTGGGGCAAGGTCTTCGCGCTCTACCTCGTCTGGTACGGCATCGGCCGCGCGTGGCTCGAGGCGATCCGGCTCGATCCGAGCGAGATCCTGCTGGGCCTGCGCATCAACGACTGGGGCGCGATCGCGGCCATCGCGCTCGGCCTGGCCATCTGGATCGTGCAGTCGATCCGCCACCCCGGTCGGGAGTCGAGCCCGTATCGTCCGGGTCGTGAGTGGCGACCGAAAGCCTCTGCGGTAGACTCCGGGGACACGTACACGGACGCCGACTTCGCGCCCACCACCGCGAAGTAGACCAGGTCACGCAGGGACAGCCCGCCACAAGCGGAGTCGGGGGCCGGGCTGAGGGCGCCTACCAATCTCCATGGGTCAGCGCCGCCCCATCTCCCAGTCACATTCGCGAGGACGGTTTCCATGGGACTCACTGCGTCTGACCCCCGGCGGTTCTCCGCCGCGCCCGCGGCCATGGGCCTCTACGACCCGCGATTCGAGAAGGACGCGTGCGGTCTCGCGATGGTCGCGACGCTGCGCGGGACCGCGGGCCACGACATCATCGAGACCGCGCTCGATGCGCTGCGCCACCTCGAGCACCGCGGCGCGATCGGCTCCGACGCGGGCACCGGAGACGGGGCCGGCATCATCACGCAGATCCCCGACGCCTTCCTGCGCGCGGTCACCGGATTCGAGCTGCCCGCACCGGGCCGCTACGCCGTCGGCCTCGCCTTCCTGCCGACCGACGCGACGCAGCGCGACGCGGTCAAGGCCGGCGTCGCGCGCCTCGCCGCCGAGGAGGATCTCGTCGTCCTCGGCTGGCGCGAGGTCCCGGTCGCCCCCGATTCGCTCGGCAAGCTCGCGCGCGACGCGATGCCCGCGTTCGAGCAGCTCTTCCTCGCGTCGACGCGACCCGGCGACAAGGGCCAGGCCGCCGGCGGCATCGAGCTCGAGCGCCAGGCCTTCCGGCTGCGCAAGCGCGCGGAGCACGGGCTCGAGGTCTACTTCCCCTCGCTGTCGGCGCGCACCCTCGTTTACAAGGGCATGGTCACGACGCTCCAGCTCGAGCCGTTCTACCCCGACCTCTCGGACCCGCGCTTCGCCTCCAAGCTCGCGCTCGTCCACTCGCGCTACTCGACGAACACGTTCCCGTCGTGGCCGCTCGCCCAGCCCTTCCGGATGCTCGCGCACAACGGCGAGATCAACACCGTGCAGGGCAACCGGAACTGGATGCGCGCGCGCCAGTCGCAGCTCGAGTCCGACGTGCTCGGGGACCTCAGCGACCTCTATCCGATCAACGCGGGCGGCGCCTCCGACTCGGCGAGCCTCGACGAGGTCATCGAGCTGCTCGTGCTCGCGGGGCGCTCGCTGCCGCACGCGATGATGATGTGCGTCCCGGAGGCCTACGAGAACCGTACCGACGTCGACCCGGCCCGCCGCGCGTTCTACGAGTACCACTCGATGCTCATGGAGCCGTGGGACGGTCCCGCCGCGCTCGTCTTCACCGACGGGACGCTCGTCGGCGGCACGCTCGATCGCAACGGCCTGCGCCCGAGCCGCTACCTCGTGACCGACGAGGGCCTCGTCGTGCTCGCGAGCGAGATCGGCGTGCACGCGATCGATCCGTCGAAGGTCGTGCGCAAGGGCCGGCTGCGCCCCGGCCGGATGTTCCTCGTCGACACGGCCGCGGGCCGGATCATCGAGGACGACGAGATCAAGTCGGAGCTCGCGAACGCGGCGCCATACCAGGAGTGGCTCGAGACCGAGCGGATCGCGCTCGCCGACCTGCCCGAGCGCGAGCACATCGTGCACACCCCGCTGTCCGTCGCGCGCCGCCAGCGCACCTTCGGCTACACCGAGGAGGAGGTGCGCATCCTCATCACGCCGATGGCGCGCACCGGCGCCGAGCCGCTCGGAGCGATGGGCTCCGACACGCCCGTCGCGGTGCTCTCCGACCGGCCTCGCACGCTCTTCGACTACTTCACCCAGCAGTTCGCGCAGGTCACCAACCCGCCGCTCGACTCGATCCGCGAAGAGGTCGTCACCTCGCTGCGCTCCGGACTCGGGCCCGAGCGCAACCTGCTCGGCGAGAGTCCCGAGCACGCGCGCCAGGTGTCGCTGACGTTCCCCGTCATCGACAACGACGAGCTCGCGAAGATCCAGCACATCGACGGTCGCGCCGGAGTCCGCGCGGTGACCATCAAGGGCCTCTACGACGTGCTCGAGGGCGCGAAGGAGGTCGCCAAGCGTCTCGCCGAGATGTGCGCCGAGGCCGATGCCGCGATCGAGCGCGGCGCCGAGTTCATCGTGCTCTCCGACCGCGACTCGGACAAGGACTACGCGCCGATCCCGTCGCTGCTCATGCTCTCCGCCGTCCACCACCACCTGATCCGCTCGGGCACCCGGATGCGCGCAGGGCTCATCGTCGAGGCGGGCGACGTCCGCGAGGTGCACCACGTCGCGCTCCTCATCGGCTACGGCGCCTCGGCGGTCAACCCGTACCTCGCGATGGAGACCGCCGAGGACCTCGTCCGGCGCGGCATGATCGAGGGCGTGACGCCCGAGCAGGCCGTCAAGAACCTCATCAAGGCGCTCGGCAAGGGCGTGCTCAAGATCATGTCGAAGATGGGCATCTCGACCGTCGCCTCCTACGCGGGAGCGCAGTGCTTCGAAGCGGTCGGCCTGTCCCAGGAGCTCGTCGACGAGTACTTCACCGGCACGCGATCCATCCTCGGCGGCGTAGGGCTGGAGGTCATCGAGCGCGAGAACGCGATCCGGCACGAGCGCGCGTATCCACGGGACGCGGCGGCCCTCGCGCACGAGCGGCTCGAGGTCGGCGGCGAGTACCAGTGGCGGCGCGGCGGCCCGCCCCACCTCTTCAACCCCGACACCGTCTTCCGCCTGCAGCACTCGACCCGCGAGCGGCGCTACGACATCTTCCGCGACTACACGAAGCTCGTCGACGACCAGGCCGAGCGGCTCATGACGCTGCGCGGGCTGTTCAAGATCCGCACGGGCGAGCGACAGCCGGTGCCGATCGACGAGGTCGAGCCGGTCTCGGAGATCCTGCGCCGCTTCAACACGGGCGCGATGAGCTACGGCTCGATCTCGCGCGAGGCGCACGAGACGCTCGCGATCGCGATGAACCGCCTCGGCGGCCGCTCGAACACGGGCGAGGGCGGCGAGGACGTCGACCGGCTGCTCGACCCCGAGCGGCGCAGCGCGATCAAGCAGGTCGCCTCGGGCCGCTTCGGCGTGACGTCCATGTACCTCACGCACGCGACCGACATCCAGATCAAGATGGCGCAGGGCGCGAAGCCCGGCGAGGGGGGCCAGCTGCCGGCGAGCAAGGTCTACCCGTGGATCGCGCGCACCCGCCACGGCACCGCCGGCGTGGGGCTGATCTCCCCGCCGCCGCACCACGACATCTACTCGATCGAGGACCTCAAGCAGCTCATCTTCGACGTCAAGCGCGCGAACCCCTCCGCGCGCGTCCACGTCAAGCTCGTCAGCCAGTCGGGCATCGGCGCGGTCGCGGCGGGCGTCGCGAAGGCGAAGGCCGATGTCATCCTCGTCTCCGGCCACGACGGCGGGACGGGCGCGTCGCCGCTCAACTCGCTCAAGCACGCCGGCACGCCGTGGGAGATCGGTCTCGCCGAGGCGCAGCAGACGCTCATGCTCAACGGCATGCGCGATCGCGTCGTCGTCCAGGTCGACGGCCAGATGAAGACCGGTCGCGACGTCATCGTCGCGGCGCTGCTCGGCGCCGAGGAGTACGGCTTCGCGACCGCGCCGCTCGTCGTCTCGGGCTGCATCCTCATGCGGGTGTGCCACCTCGACACGTGCCCGGTCGGCGTCGCGACGCAGAACCCGGAGCTGCGTGCGCGCTTCACCGGCAAGCCCGAGTTCGTCGAGACGTTCTTCGAGTACCTCGCCCAGGAGGTCCGCGAGCTGCTCGCGGAGCTCGGCTTTCGCAGCCTCGACGAGGCGATCGGCCGCGCCGACCTGCTCGACGTCGACCGCGCGATCGAGCACTGGAAGGCCGACGGCCTCGATCTCGAGCCCGTCTTCGCGGGCGGCCGCTTCGGCCCCGACGAGCCGCGACGCAATCGCACCGCGCAGGACCACGAGATCGACGAGCACTTCGACGTGCAGCTCCTGCACCGCGCGTCCCCGGCGCTCGAGCGTCGCGAGCCCGTCACGATCGACCTCCCGATCCAGAACACGCAGCGCGCGGTCGGCACGATGCTCGGCCACGAGGTCACGCTGCGCCACGGCGAGCACGGCCTGCCCGCCGGCACCATCACGATCAACCTGCGCGGGACGGCCGGGCAGTCGCTCGGCGCGTTTGTGCCGTCCGGCATCGCGCTGCGACTCGAGGGGGACGCGAACGACTACGTCGGCAAGGGCCTCTCCGGCGGCGAGATCGTGATCCGACCCGACCGGCTCAGCGTCTACCCCGCGGAGAAGAACGTCATCGCCGGCAACGTCATCGGCTACGGCGCGACGAGCGGCAGCATGTTCATCCGCGGCCTCGTCGGCGAGCGCTTCCTCGTGCGCAACTCGGGCGCGACGGCCGTCGTCGAGGGCGTCGGCGATCACGCCCTCGAGTACATGACGGGCGGACTCGCCGTCATCCTCGGCGGCGTCGGGCGCAATCTCGGCGCCGGCATGTCCGGCGGCATCGCCTACGTCTACGGGCTCAAGCGCGAGCGCGTCAACCAGGACTCGCTCGCGAGCGGCGAGCTCGAGCTGCTGCCGCTCAGCGGCGCCGACGCCGCGATCCTGCGCGACGTCGTCGAGCGCCACCGCGAGGAGACGGACTCGGCCGTCGCCCAGCGCATGCTCGGGGACTGGGACGCGACGCTTCAGCGGTTCGTCAAGGTCCTGCCGCGCGACTACGCCGCCGTGCTGCAGACCCGTCAGCAGGCGATCGACGAGGGCCTCGATCCCGACGGGGAGATCGCCTGGAGCCGAATCATGGAGGTGACCGGCGGATGATGCAGTCTGATCCGAAGGGCTTCCTCCGGCTTGAGCCGCGAAAGGACGGTGACGCTCGTGGCTGACCCGAAGGGCTTCCTCAAGACGCGCGAGCGCGAGCTCACCCCGCGCCGTCCCGTGCCCGTGCGCCTGATGGACTGGCGGGAGGTCTACGAGGCCGCCGATCAGGCCGTGATCCGGCGACAGGCCGGACGCTGCATGGACTGCGGCGTCGCGTTCTGCCACCAGGGCTGCCCACTCGGCAACCTCATCCCCGAGTGGAACGACCTGACCTGGCGGGGCGAGGGCATGCAGGCCGTCGAGCGGCTGCACCTGACGAACAACTTCCCAGAGTTCACGGGCATCCTTTGCCCCGCGCCATGCGAGTCCTCCTGCGTGCTCGGCATCAACCAGCCGGCCGTCACGATCAAGCAGGTCGAGGCGAGCATCATCGAGCAGGCCTGGCAGAACGGCTGGGTCCAGCCCCACCCGCCGCAGCGGCTCACCGGCAAGACGGTCGCCGTCGTCGGCTCCGGCCCCGCGGGCCTCGCCGCCGCGCAGCAGCTCACCCGTGCCGGCCACACGGTCGCCGTCTACGAGCGCGACGACCGGATCGGCGGCCTGCTGCGCTACGGCATCCCCGACTTCAAGATGGAGAAGCGCCACCTCGAGCTGCGTCTCGCGCAGATGCACGCGGAGGGCACCCGGTTCCGCGCGGGCGTCGAGATCGGCGTCGACATCAGCTGGGCGGACCTGCGGGAGCGCTACGACGCCGTGCTCATCGCCACCGGCGCGAGCATCCCGCGGGAGCTGCCGATCCCGGGCCGCGATCTGCTCGGTGTGCACACCGCGATGGAGTACCTCGTCGAGTCGAACCGCGCCGTCGCGGGCGACGAGGTCCCCGGCCAGATCACCGCGGACGGCAAGCACGTCGTCGTCATCGGAGGCGGCGACACCGGCGCCGACTGCATCGGGACGGCGCATCGCCAGGGCGCCCTCTCCGTCACGAACCTCGCGATCGGCAAGCAGCCGCCGTCGCAGCGCGGGCAGCACGAGCCGTGGCCGATGACGCCGCACCTGTTCGAGGTCTCGAGCGCCCACGAGGAGGGCGGGGAGCGCGTCTACCTCGCCTCGACCGTCGAGTTCATCGGCAACGATGCCGGCGAGGTGCTCGGCCTGCGCGTCGCGGAGACCGAGTACGTCGACGGGCGACGCGTCCCGAAGTCGGGGACGGAGCGCGAGATCCCCGCCGACCTCGTCCTGATCGCGATGGGCTTCAGCGGCCCCGAGACCCGCACGATCGAGGAGCAGTTCCCGCTGCCCGTGTCGTCGAGCGGCTCGCTCGAGCGCGACGACGCCTACGAGACGAGCGCCTCGGGCGTGTTCGTCGCGGGCGATGCCGGCCGCGGGCAGTCGCTCATCGTCTGGGCGATCGCCGAGGGCCGGGCCGCCGCCGCCTCGATCGACCGCTTCCTTCAGGGCGAGACCGCGCTGCCGTCGCCGGTCCGCGCCTCCGACCGGGCGATCGCCCTCTGAGCGGGGCGCGCCGGGCCGACCGAGCCTCCCACCACCACCACTGAGCGGAGCATCCACCATGCGTCGAGCGAAGATCGTGGCCACCCTCGGCCCCGCGACGAGCAGCTACGACAACATCAGGGCCATCCTCGAGGCCGGCGTCGACGTCGCCCGGATGAACCTCAGCCACGGCAGCCACGCCGTGCACGAGGAGGTGTACCGCAACCTGCGCCGCGCCGCAGAGGACGTGGGACGCAACATCGGCGTCCTCGTCGACCTGCAGGGCCCCAAGATCCGGCTCGGCCGCTTCGCCGACGGGCCGCACGAGCTCGCCGTCGGCGACGTGTTCACGATCACGACCGAGGAGGTCGAGGGCACGAAGGAGCTCGTCGGCACGACGTTCAAGGGCCTGCCGCAGGACGTCGCCCCGGGGGACTTCCTGCTCATCGACGACGGCAGGGTCAAGGTCCAGGTCGTCTCGAGCGACGGCGTGCGCGTCGTCACCCGGGTCGTCGTCGGCGGCGCCGTCTCGAACAACAAGGGCATCAACCTGCCCGGGGTCGCGGTCAACGTCCCTGCCCTCTCGGAGAAGGACGAGACGGACCTGCGCTGGGGACTGCGCCTCGGCGCCGACTTCATCGCGCTGTCGTTCGTGCGTGACGCCTCCGACATCGAACGGGTGCACGAGATCATGGCCGAGGAGGGCATCCGCCTCCCCGTCATCGCGAAGATCGAGAAGCCGCAGGCGGTCGACGCGATCGACGGGATCATCGACGCCTTCGACGCGATCATGGTCGCCCGTGGGGACCTCGGCGTCGAGCTGCCGCTCGAGGCCGTCCCGATCGTGCAGAAGGACATCGTGATGAAGGCGCGACGGATGGCCAAGCCCGTCATCGTCGCGACCCAGATGCTCGAGTCGATGATCGAGAACCCGGTGCCGACCCGCGCCGAGACGAGCGACGTCGCGAACGCGATCCTCGACGGCGCGGACGCCGTCATGCTCTCGGGCGAGACGAGCGTCGGCGCCTACCCCGTCATCACGGTGCAGACCATGGCCCGCATCGTCGACTCGACCGAGGAGCGCGGGCTCGAGCGGATCCCGCCGCTCGGCACCAAGCCACGCACCCAGGGCGGCGCGATCACGCTCGCGGCCGCAGAGGTCGCCGACTTCGTCGATGCCAGATACGTCTGCGTCTTCACCGAGTCGGGGGACTCGGCCCGCCGGATGGCTCGGCTGCGCTTCCGGATCCCGATGCTCGCGTTCACCCCCCACCCCGCGATCGAGCGCCGGATGTCGCTCATCTGGGGCATCCAGTCGCACGTCGTCGAACGGGTCGAGGACACCGACGCGATGGTGCACCAGGTCGACGAGTTCCTCACCGCCTCCGACCTCGTCGAGCGCGGCGACCCCGTCGTCGTCATCAGCGGCACGCCGCCCGGACGGGCGGGCTCGACGAACGACCTGCGCGTCCACCGCGTCGGCGAGGTCGTCGAGGCCGCGCCGCGCGTGTGGGAGTCCGGCGCGCATGCCGACTGAGCGCCGCCTCGCCGCCGCTCGCGCCGGCGTCGCCCTTGCGACCGCCGCGCTCCTCGTGCTCCCGCTCGCCGCATGCGCGCCGGCCGCCCCAGGCGGTCGTCCGACCCCGAGTCCCGCGAGCGCGCTCGAGATCGACGTCTCGGACGGCAGTCCGACGGGCGACGCGATCGCGATCCCCGGCGGGCTCGCGGCCGGTGTCGAGCGGGCTCTCGCCGCCCTGCCCGGCATCGTCGCCGACGTGCTCGCCGAGTCCGGCGTCCCCGGGATGTCGGTCGCCGTCGTGCTCGGCGACGACACCGTCTTCGCCGAGGGCTACGGGACGAAGATCGCGGGGCAGGACGACCCGGTCGACGCCGGGACGGTCTTCCAGATCGCCTCCGTCTCGAAGTCGCTGACCGGCACGATCATCGCCAAGGCCGTCAGCGACGGCCTCGTCGAGTGGGACACGCCGGTCCGCGAGCTGCTGCCCGGCTTCGCGCTCGCCGACCCCTATGTGACGCGCAACGCGACGATCGCCGACTACATGACGCACCGCTCCGGCCTGTACACGGGTGCGGGCGACGATCTCGAGACGCTCGGCTTCGACCGCGACACGATCCTTCAGCGCCTCCGACTGCTGCCGCTCGACGCGTTCCGCAGCACCTACAACTACTCGAACTTCGGGATCACGGTCGCCGGCGAGGCGGTCGCGGCCGCCGCGGGGATGCGCTGGGAGGATCTCGCCGAGGAGACGCTCTTCGAGCCGCTCGGAATGGCCTCGACGAGCGCCCGCTACGACGACTACCTCGCCCGCAGCGACCGTGCGACGATCAACGCGCTCTCCGACGGCGTCTTCGCCCCGCTCTACCAGCGCGATCCGGACGCCGAGTCACCCGCGGGCGGCGTCTCCTCGAGCGTCGTCGACCTCGCCGAGTGGATGAAGCTCGTGGCCTCGGGCGGCGAGCTCGACGGCGCAGCGTACATCGCCGAGGATGCCCTGCTGCCCGCGATATCCGGGCAGATCGTCAGCGGGCACCCGTCGGCGCTCGGCGATCGGGGCGGCGAGTACGGCTACGGCTTCAACGTCGGCACGGCCCTGGGCGGACGGCCGACGGTCTCCCACTCCGGCGCGTTCATCCTCGGCACGGGGACCAACTTCCGGCTGCTGCCCGGCCTCGGGCTCGGCATCGTCGCGCTCACCAACGGCTCACCGGTCGGCGCGGCGGAGGCGGTCGTCGCCGCGTTCCTGGACGTCGCGCTCTACGGCGCCGAGACGCGCGACTGGACGTCCGCCTACCGCGCCGCGTTCGCGCACTACTTCGAGCCCGAGGGCGACCTCGTCGACGTCCCTCGTCCCGCCGACCCCGCGCCGTCCGGCGATCTCGCCGGGTACGCGGGCGTCTACCGCAGCGACTACTTCGGCGAGCTCCGCGTCACGCTCGAGGACGGCGGGCTCGTCGCACGCCTCGGGCCGACCGGCGCCTTCGAGCTCGCGCTGACGCCGTGGGACGGGGACGAGTTCGCGTTCGACATCTCGGGGGAGGAGGCGCCGCCCGGATCGCGTTCGAGCGCCGTCTTCGCCCGCACCGCGGGCGCGGTCACTGGCGTCACGCTCGGCTACTTCGACCGCTGGGGACTCGGGACGTTCACCAGGTCTCCGTAATTCTGCGGGGGCGCGGGCGCGCCCGGAGTGATTGACTGCCGCCATGGACATCGGCTTGCACTTCATGAACTTCAGCGTCGCCGGCGGCGAGGCGGCGATCCCCGACGCCTTCGCCGAGGCCGCGATCGCCGCGGACGATCACGGCTTCGACCGGCTCACCGTGATGGACCACTGGTTCCAGATGGAGCGCTTCGCGCCGGCGACCGAGCCGATGCTCGAGGCGTACACCGCGCTCGGCGTCGCGGCGGGCCTGACGAAGCGGCTGCGGCTCGGCACGCTCGTGACGGGCGTCACCTACCGCTGGCCGGCGGTCCTCGTGAAGACGGCGACGACGCTCGACGTGCTCTCCCGCGGGCGCGCGTTCTTCGGAATCGGCGCCGCCTGGTACGAGCGCGAGCACCTCGGGCTCGGCGTGCCGTATCCGCCGATCGCCGAACGCTTCGCGCGCCTGGAGGAGCTCATCGCGATCGCGCAGCAGATGTGGAGCCCCGACGAGGGCGCGTTCGAGGGCCCGTTCACGACGCTCGCCGAGACCATCTGCCAGCCGGCGCCGCCGCGCGGACGGATTCCGATCCTCATCGGCGGGGGCGGCGAGCGCAAGACGCTGCGCCTCGTCGCGCAGCACGCCGACGAGGCGAACCTGCTCGCCGACGACCCCGAGCTGCTCGCGCACAAGCTCCAGGTGCTGCGCGCGCACTGCGCCGACGTCGGCCGCGACCCCGCCGAGATCCGGATCACCGTGCTGGTCGGAGGCGACCCGGCGGCCGACCCGGCCGCGTTCGTCGAGCGGATGAGGCCGATCGCCGAGCTCGGCGCGACCCAGGTGCAGGTGCGCAACCCGACCGCCGACCTCGCCGGATGGGCGGCGAAGGTCGGGGAGGAGGTCGTGCCGCGGCTCGCGGCGCTGTGATCCGCGAGCCGGGCGACGGGTGCCGGTGGAGGGGGTCGAACCCTCACGCCCTTGCGGGCAACCGATTTTGAGTCGGGCGCGTCTGCCATTCCGCCACACCGGCCGGTGATGTGCGCGGCGTCAACGGTACCGCGATCGCCGAGCGCCTGTAGGGTTTTCCTGTGAGCATCGAGGACACCGCGGGCGAAGCGCCCCGCCGCGTGATCGTGGCGGAGGACGAGTCGCTCATCCGCATGGACATCGTCGAGATCCTCACCGACAACGGCTTCGACGTCGTCGGCGAGGCCGGGGACGGCGAGGCCGCGGTCCAGCTCGCGACCGAGCTGCGGCCCGATCTCGTCGTGATGGACGTCAAGATGCCCAAGCTCGACGGGATCTCCGCCGCGGAGCGGCTGTCGAAGAACCACATCGCACCGGTCGTGCTCCTCACCGCGTTCTCCCAGAAGGAGCTCGTCGAGCGGGCCTCCGAGGCCGGAGCGCTCGCGTACGTCGTCAAGCCGTTCACACCGAACGACCTGCTCCCGGCGATCGAGATCGCGCTCGCCCGGCACCAGCAGATCATCGCGCTCGAGTCCGAGGTCGCCGACCTCGCCGAGCGCTTCGAGACGCGCAAGCTCGTCGACCGCGCGAAGGGCCTGCTCAACGAGAAGATGGGGCTGTCGGAGCCCGACGCGTTCCGCTGGATCCAGAAGGCGTCGATGGACCGCCGCCTGACGATGCACGAGGTCGCCCAGACGATCATCGAGCAGCTCGCGCCGAAGAAGTAGTCCCGATCTCACTCGCCGAGCTGCGCCGCATCGGCTGGACGCGCAGCGACGCTCGGACATCGCGTTCGACGCGGAGTTCGCGCTGCGCCGCAGAGCGGTCGAGCGGCGCCGCCTACGGCACGGCGCGGAGGTAGTTCGTCATCCGCACCGTCGAGAGCCTGCGGCCCGCCTCATCGGTCATGACGATCTCGTGCGTGCACAGCGTGCGGCCGAGGACGAGCGCCGTGCACGTCGCCGTCACCCAGCCGTGCGCGATCGAGCGCGAATGCGTCGCATTGATCTCGATGCCGACCGGGAAGCGCTCCGCGCCGCCGTGGATCGCGCTCGAGAGGCTGCCGAGCGTCTCGCCGAGGACGACGTGGGCGCCGCCGTGCAGGATGCCGACGGTCTGCGTGTTGCCCTCGACCGGCATTCGCGCGATGGAGCGCTCGGCCGAGACCTCGAGGAGCTCGATGCCCATCTTCTCCACGAGCGGCCCGCCCATCGCCGTCTCGAGCCGCTCGCGCAGCGCCGGATCGATCTCCTCGGGCAGCTTCATCGGGTCCTCGTCGGTGTCGGGGGCGCGAGCTAGGCTCGCTGCGTGGCAGCTACCGAGAAGCCTACGCTCCTGGTCATCGACGGCCATTCACTGGCGTTCCGCGCATTCTTCGCGCTGCTGCCGGCCGGTCGGTTCGTCACGAGCAGCGGGCAGCACACCGAGGTCCCGTACGGCTTCATCACCTCACTGCTGAAGTTCATCAAGGACGAGAAGCCGACCCACGTCGCGGTCGCGTTCGACATCTCCCGCTACAGCTTCCGCACCCGCGAGTACGCGGCGTACAAGGACGGGCGCGGGGAGACGCCGCCGGAGTTCATCGGGCAGGTGCCCCTGCTCCAGGAGGCGCTCGACGCGATGCGCATCAAGTGGCTCGTCAAGGAGGACTACGAGGCCGACGACATCCTCGCGACGCTCGCGACCCGTGGGGAGGCCGCCGGCTACGACGTGCTCGTCGTCTCGGGCGATCGCGACACGTTCCAGCTCGTGAGCGACGGCGTCACGGTCCTCTACCCGTCCACGCTCGGGGTGGGGGAGTTCAAGCGCTACGACGCCGCGGCCGTCCACGAGAAGTACCGGGTCTGGCCCGAGCAGTACCCGGAGCTCGCAGCGCTCGTCGGGGAGAAGGCGGACAACCTGCCCGGCATCACGAAAGTCGGTCCCGTCACCGCGGCGAAGTGGATCGCGCAGTGGGGCACGGTCGAGCAGATCCTCGCGCACGCGGACGAGATCCCCGGTGTCGCCGGGCAGAACCTGCGCGCGGAGCGGGAGAACGCGATCCGCAACCGTCGACTCAACGCGCTCGTGCGCGACCTCGAGCTGGAGTACTCGCTCGACGAGCTCACCCCGGGACCGATCGACGAGGCCGCCCTGCGCGCGGTGTTCCGCAAGCTCGAGTTCAACACGCTGCTCGACCGAGTGCTGAAGTCGGGGCCGGTCGAGCCGGCGGACGACGCCGAGTCCGCGACCGCCGACTCGGATGCGCTGCCGACCGAGCCCGCGGTGCGCACCCTCGTCGACGAGGAGCTCGCGAACTGGCTGCGCCCGATCGAGGCACGCGACGCCGGGCCGCAGCGGCGCGCCGCCGCGGTCCAGATCGCGGCGACCGCCGGCGAGCTCGACGGCATCGGGCTGGCGACCGAGGAGGAGTCGGCCTGGGTGCCGTGGGGCCCCCACCGGCCCGACTACGTCGCCCTCGAGGCGTTCCTCGGCGACGAGGACCTGCCGAAGGTGCTCTTCGGCGCGAAGCGCCAGTGGCACGCGCTCGCTCGCGAGGGCATCCGGCTCGAGGGCGTCGAGGGGGATCCGACGATCGCGGCCTGGCTGCTGCAGCCGTGGGCGAAGAGCGGCACGCTCGCGGCCGCCGTGCAGCACGGGCTCGGCGAGCAGATCGCGGAGCCGGACCGCAACCAGCTCGTCCCGGAGCACGAGCCGCTCAACGCGGCGACCGAGGCCTGGTACGGACTGCGGCTCGAGCGCGCGGTCGCCGAGCGGCTCGACGAGCGCTCGCGTCTCGTCTATACCGAGATCGAGATCCCGCTCGTCCCGGTGCTCGCCCGGATGGAGCACCAGGGCGTCGCGGTCGATCGGCCGGGACTCGACGCGCTCTCGTCCCGGCTGCGCGGCGAGGCCGCCGAGATCGCCCAGCAGGCATATGCGCAGATCGGCCGCGAGGTCAATCTCGGCAGTCCCAAGCAGCTCCAGGAGGTGCTCTTCGACCAGCTCAGGATGCCGAAGACCCGCGCGAACAAGACCGGATACTCGACCGACGCCGAGGCCCTCGCGGACCTCCAGGAGTCGAACCCGCACCCCTTCCTCGACCTGCTGCTGCGCCACCGCGACGCGACGAAGCTCGCGCAGATGGTCGACACGCTCGTCGCGGCGATCGGCCCGGACGGCCGCATCCACACCACGTACGAGCAGACCGGGGCCGCGAGCGGCCGGCTCAGCTCGAACGACCCGAACCTGCAGAACATCCCCGCCCGTACGGGAACCGGTCAGGAGATCCGCACGGCGTTCCGCGCGGGCGACGGCTTCGAGTCGCTGCTGACCGCGGACTACTCGCAGATCGAGATGCGGATCATGGCGCACCTCTCGGGGGACGAGGGACTCATCGAGGCGTTCCGCTCGGGGGAGGACCTGCACCGCTTCGTCGGCGCGCGCATCTTCGGCGTCGATCCCGGCGAGGTCACCCCAGAGCAGCGCGTCAAGGTGAAGGCGATGTCGTACGGCCTCGCCTACGGACTCTCCGCCTTCGGGCTCGCCCGTCAGCTGCGCATCGACCGCGCGGAGGCCCAGGCGCTCATGAAGGACTACTTCGAGCGCTTCGGCGGCATCCGCGACTACCTGCGCGGCGTGGTCGCGCAGGCGAAGGTGGACGGGTACACCACGACCCTGTTCGGCCGGCGCCGACCGTTCCCCGACTTCACCTCCTCGAACCGGGTGCTGCGCGACAACGCCGAGCGCGCCGCACTCAACTCGCCGATCCAGGGCACCGCCGCCGACATCATCAAGCGCGCGATGATCGCGATCGACCAGGACATCCGCAAGGGCGGGCTCGACTCGCGAATGCTGCTGCAGGTGCACGACGAGCTCGTCTTCGAGGTCGCGCCGGGCGAGCTCGACGTGCTGCGCGACATCGTCACGAACCGGATGTCGACGGCGGCGCAGCTGAGCGTGCCCCTCGACGTGCAGGTCGGCGTCGGCCCCGACTGGGGCGCGGCGGGACACTGAGACGAGAGGCATCGGATGACATCGCAGGACGCACGCACCCCCAGCGCGATCGACGCGATCGCCGAGCGGTGGGTCGCGACGCTGATCGAGATCGACCCCGACGTCGCCGTCTGGATCGGCGCGGAGTCGCCGCGCCTCGGGGAGTACGCGGACGAGTCCCCCGAGGGCCACGAGCGCTGGGCCGAGGCCGCGCGCGGCGCACTGCGCGAGCTCGAGGCCGCCGAACCGGTCGACGACACCGACCGCGTCACCCGCACCGACCTCGCGGCGGAGCTGCGTCTCGCGCTCGAGCTGCACGAGACGGGTGAGCACCTGCGGGACCTCAACGTCATCGCGAGCCCCGCCCAGGAGATCCGCGAGGTCCTCGACCTGATGCCGACCGCGACGGCGGAGGACTGGGCGACGATCGCGCGCCGGCTCGGCAACCTCCCGGACGCGCTCGACGGCTACGCGCAGAGCCTGCGCGCGGGCGCGGCGCGCGGGCTCGTCCCAGCACGCCGCCAGGTCGTCGAGGTCATCGCGCAGGCGGACGAGCTCGCCGCCGCGGGCGGCTTCTTCGACGACTTCGCCATGGGCGCCGCCCCGGAGGGCGGGCTGCGCGACTCGCTCGCGGCCGACCTGCGCCGCGGCGCGGCGGCCTCGGCGGCCGCCTACGGCGAGTTCGCCGAGTTCCTCCGAGGCGAGCTGCTCCCGGCCGCATCCGACGCCGACGGCGTGGGTCGGGAGCGCTACGCACTGCACTCCCGGCGCTTCCTCGGTGCGACGGTCGACCTCGACGAGACCTACGAGTGGGGGCTCGAGGAGCTGCGTCGGATGACCGATGAGCAGACCGAGACGGCGGGTCGGATCCTCGCGGGCGCGAGCGTCGAGGAGGCGGTCGCGCATCTCGAGGCCGACCCCGCGCGCAAGCTGCACGGCACCGAGGCGCTGCGGGGGTGGATGCAGGAGACGAGCGACCGCGCGGTCGAGGACCTCGCGCGCGCCCATTTCGACATCCCCGAGCCGGTCAAGCGACTCGAGTGCATGATCGCTCCGACGCACAGCGGCGGGATCTACTACACGAGCCCGTCCGACGACTTCTCGCGTCCGGGCCGGATGTGGTGGAGCGTGCCGGAGGGCGTCGAGACGTTCGAGACCTGGCGCGAGCTGACGACGGTCTACCACGAGGGCGTTCCCGGCCATCATCTCCAGATCGGACAGGCCGTCCACAACCGGGGTCGGCTCAACACCTGGCGGCGCCAGCTCGCCGGCACCTCCGGCCACGCGGAGGGCTGGGCGCTCTACGCCGAGCGGCTGATGGCCGACCTCGGCTATCTCGACGACCCGGCCGACCGCCTCGGCATGCTCGACGGCCAGCGGCTTCGCGCGGCGCGCGTCGTCCTCGACATCGGCGTGCATCTCGGCAAGCCGCGCCCCGACGGCGAGGGGGTGTGGGACGCCGACTACGCGCTCGCCTTCCTGCGCGCGAACGCGAACATGGACGACGCGTTCATCCGGTTCGAGGTCAATCGCTATCTCGGCTGGCCGGGCCAGGCACCCGCGTACAAGGTGGGTCAGCGCATCTGGGAGCAGCTGCGGGACGAGGCGAGAACGCGAGCGGGCGCGCAGTTCGATCTGCGCGCCTGGCACCGCACCGCGCTCGACCTCGGCGGGGTGGGTCTCGACACGCTGCGCTCGGCCCTACGCTGAGTCGACCATCCCACCCAGGAGAGGAACTCCATGCCCGTCGCCCGTCGTCTCGTCCGCTCCGGCGCCGTCTCCGGCGCGCTCGCGCTGGGCCTCGCGCTCGGCGCCTGCTCAGGCCCCGCCGGTCCCGCGGGACCCGTAACGACCGACTCGGCCTGCCCCTCCGGCTTCCTCGAGGCGGCGAACGAGGCGGCGCTCCGCCAGGATCTGGGCGTGACCTTCTCGGTCGCGGTCGCCGCCGACTTCGAGCCCCAGGCGGCGCTGACCGCGATCACCGCGGGGTGCTTCCTCGCCTTCGACGGCGCGATCGGAGCCGATCGCGCGGCGGGCGCGTTCGCGTTCGCGACCGAGACCGTCGATGCGGCGCTGCTCGAGGCCGCGCTCCTCGCCCTCGGCTATCAGCCCTCGGAGCAGAACGCCTGGGTCAAGGCGGACCCCTCGGACACGTCGCGGGCGGACGTCGTCACGCTCGCGACCCCGTCGGGCGATGGCGTGCTGCTCGACCTGTCGACGATCTTCCCCGAGGTGCGCAACGTCGTCTCGTCGTTCCGCATCAGCGCCGGCTGAGCCCGTCAGGCGACGACGACCCGCGGTGATTGGTCCTGTGCCGGGGGAAGCGCTATCCTTGACTGTCGCGTTTCCCGCGGCGCAGTCAACCATTCGCCTCGCTCTGGCGTTCATCGGCACTCGGTGCACCGCACCAGCGAATGCCGGAGCCTGATTATGTCCGTCGAAAGCACCCTGACTCCATGACCATCACCACTCCTGCGGCCCCCAAGCAGATCGCCATCAACGACATCGGCTCTGCTGAAGACTTCCTCGCCGCAGTCGAGCAGACGCTCAAGTTCTTCAACGACGGCGACCTCATCGAGGGCACCGTCGTCAAGATCGACCGCGACGAGGTCCTCCTCGACGTCGGCTACAAGACCGAGGGCGTCATCCCCTCCCGCGAGCTGTCCATCAAGCACGACGTGGACCCGAGCGAGGTCGTCAAGGTCGGCGACTCGGTCGAGGCGCTCGTCCTCCAGAAGGAGGACAAGGAGGGCCGCCTCATCCTGTCGAAGAAGCGCGCCCAGTACGAGCGCGCATGGGGCGACGTCGAGAAGATCAAGGAGGCCGACGGCGTCGTGACCGGAAAGGTCATCGAGGTCGTCAAGGGCGGTCTCATCGTCGACATCGGCCTGCGCGGCTTCCTCCCCGCCTCGCTCATCGAGCTGCGCCGGGTCCGCGACCTCACGCCGTACCTCGAGCAGGAGATCGAGGCGAAGATCCTCGAGCTCGACAAGAACCGGAACAACGTCGTGCTCAGCCGCCGCGCGCTGCTCGAGCAGACGCAGTCGGAGTCCCGCTCGACGTTCCTCGCGAACCTCAAGCCGGGCCAGGTCCGCAAGGGCGTCATCTCGTCGATCGTCAACTTCGGCGCGTTCGTCGACCTCGGCGGCGTCGACGGCCTCGTGCACGTCTCCGAGCTGTCCTGGAAGCACATCGAGCACGCCTCGGAGGTCGTCGAGGTCGGCCAGGAGGTCACCGTCGAGGTGCTCTCCGTCGAGCTCGACCGGGAGCGCGTGTCGCTCTCGCTCAAGGCGACGCAGGAGGACCCGTGGCAGGTCTTCGCTCGGACGCATGCGATCGGTCAGGTCGCGCCGGGCAAGGTCACCAAGCTCGTCCCGTTCGGCGCCTTCGTGCGCGTCGCGGACGGCATCGAGGGCCTCGTGCACATCTCGGAGCTCTCCGGCCAGCACGTCGAGCTCGCCGAGCAGGTCGTGTCGGTCGGCGACGAGGTCTTCGTCAAGGTCATCGACATCGACCTCGAGCGCCGGCGCATCTCGCTCTCGCTCAAGCAGGCGAACGACGGCGTCGACCCCGAGGGCACCGAGTTCGACCCGGCGCTCTACGGCATGCCGACCGAGTACGACGAGCAGGGCAACTACAAGTACCCCGAGGGCTTCGACCCGGAGACCGGCGAGTGGAAGGAAGGCTTCGAGGAGCAGCGCGCGAAGTGGGAGGCCGACTACGCGGCCGCTCAGGCGCGCTGGGAGTCCCACAAGAAGCAGGTCGCCGCGGCGGCCGAGCAGGCCGTCTCGGGCGGCGCCGAGTCCGCGTCGTACTCGAGCAGCGACACCGCGACCGGCACGCTCGCCGACGACGAGGCGCTCGCCGCGCTCCGGGAGCAGCTCTCGGGCAACTGACAGCAAGACCGAAGAGGCTGTTCCCATGGGTTTCTGGGACAGCCTCTTCGGCGTTTCGCGACAGGACTCGGCGCCCGCCCCGCGACGCGGACGACCGCCGACCGAGGACGAGTACGCGGTCGACCGCTACCGCTACCTGCTGCGCACGGCGCCGCCTGAGCGCGTCGAGGAGGTGCACGCGGAGGCCTTCGCGAAGCTGACCTCGGAGCAGCGGCGGATCCTGCACGAGCAGCTGACCGCCGCCGTGATGGTCGACGACCGCCCCACGGACGACGCGCCGGCGACGCTCGCCCGCTCCGCGACGCGGGCGGAGCTGCGCGAGCCGGGGACGATGGAGCACGTGCTCTCGGCCTCGGCCGCCGGGCCGCTCCTCGGCGGCGGCTTCGCGAGCTCGATGTTCGGCACGATCGCCGGCTACGTCGTCGCCTCCTCGATCATGAGCGCCTTCCTGCCTCCGATCGACGCGGGCGGTTTCGCCGACACCGGGAGCGAGGACTTCGCGTCAGACTTCGGCGGCGACTTCGGCGGGGGCTTCGACTTCTGATCCGTCCGGGGGCTAGCGTCATGGCATGACCCGCCGGCCCCTGCGCGATTCGGCGAGCGATCCCGGTCGCGACCGGACGGTCTTCCTCAACCAGTTCCTGCTCAGCGGCGTCGCGATCGTCGGCCTCGTCGTCGTCCTCACGCTGCGCACCTATGAGAACGTCGGCGCGCTCATCGCGGGCGGGGCGATCGCGTTCCTCGCCACAGGCGCGGCGCTGCTCGTGCCCTGGAACCGGGTGCCGCCGCTCGCGATGGCGCTCATCCCGGCGAGCGACGTCGTCGCGATCGCGCTGCTGCGCGAGGGCGCGCCGTCCGCGAGCTTCGGCCTGCTCTGGGTGTTCCCGGCGATGTGGGCCGCGTGGGCGTTCGGACGGATCGGAACGATCGTCTCGGTCGTCGCGATCAGCGCCGTCTACTGGGCCTTCGTGTTCACGCACCCCGACACGCCCATCACGGGCTCGCTCCTGCTCCTGCCGATCACGATCGCGGCCGCGGCGACGATCACCTACATCATGGCCAGGCGCGCCAACGGACAGCGGGACCTGCTCGAGCGCCAGGCGATCGCACTGCGCCAGGCCGTCGGGCGCGCGACGCGTCAGGAGGACCTCCTGAGCGGCGTGCTGGAGGCGGTCGACTTCGGCGTGATCCGGGTCGAGCCGGACGGGAGGCAGACCGTCGCGAACGAGGCGCACGCGCGGCTCGCCGCCGCGAGCGAGGCCTCGGGCGACGCGTATCTCGCGGACGGGCTCACGCCGCTCAGGCCCGAGCGGCTCCCGCTCGCGCGCGCGGTCGCGGGGGAGGAGTTCGACTCGGAGCTCGTCTGGTTCGGTGCGCCGGGGACCGCGCGGCGCGCGCTGAGCATCACGGCGAAGCAGCTGCGCCGCGAGGACGGCGCGTCCGACGGCGCGCTCATCGTGACGCGCGACGTGACGCGCGAGATGCTCGCGGTCCGGGCGCGCGACGACCTCGTCGCGACGGTGTCGCACGAGCTGCGCAACCCCCTGACGACCCTGCTCGGCTATCTGGAGCTCGGACTCGACGATCCGGCTGTCCCGGACGGACCCCGGCGCGGCTTCGAGATCGCCGAGCGCAACGCGCAGCGCCTCCTCCTCCTCGTCACGGACATCCTCGCAGCCTCCTCGGCCGCGCCGAACGGCGCCGCGATCGCGATCACCCCCGCGCCGATGGACGTCGTCGGCACGGCGCGGGCGGCGATCGAGTCGGCGGCGCCGCTCGCGGCGAGCCGGGGCGCGACGATCCAGCTCACCGGGATGAGCCGCGTCCCCGCCTTCGCGGACGAGCTGCGGGTGCGTCAGGTGCTCGACAACCTGCTGTCGAACGCGATCAAGTACGGGCGCGAGGGCGGGCGGATCGAGCTCGTCGCGGCGAGCGTCGACGGGTTCGCCGTGCTCGAGGTGCACGACGACGGGCCGGGCATCGTCCCGGAGGATCTCACGCAGGTCTTCGACCGCTACTACCGTGCCGACGCCGTGCGCAAGACCTCGACGCACGGCTACGGGCTCGGGCTCCCGATCAGCCGGCAGATCGCGCGCGCGCACGGCGGCGATCTCGTCGCGTCGAACGCGGCGGGCGCCGGCGCCGTGTTCCGACTCACGCTGCCATCGGAGGCGCCCGATGGGCCTTGATCTCGCAAGCCTCGTCGCGATCAACGCGATCATCGAGTGCATCGGGGGCGCGATGTTCCTCGGGCAGGCGCTGCTGCATCGCCGCTCGGGTGCGGCCCGGATCTGGGCGCTCGCGTTCCTCGCCTCGATCCTGACGACCGTCTGCTACTTCGCCTGGGCGCTCGCCCCGGAGGCCTGGCTCGGCAACGCGCTCGGCAACGCCGCCTTCGTGATCGGCGTCGGCTGCCTCTGGCTCGGCGCGGCGCGCTACAACGGGGCGCGAATGCGGATGAGAGTGGTCGCGGTCGCCGCCGCCGCGATCATCGCGTTCGTCGCCTCGGTCTTCGATGTGCGCGATCCGTGGGCCGGCTCCGCGACGCTCTTCCTCCTGCTCGCCCTCCTCGCCGCACTCGGCGCCCTCGAGTCGCGACGGGGCAAGCTCGGACGCCGGCCCTTCGCGATCGGACTCGCGATCGTGCTCGGCGTGACGGCGGTGTGGGAGCTGGCGCGGTTCGCGCTGTTCCTCGCGTTCGGCCCGGACGGCGAGGTCTTCCAGGTCTGGGCCGGCTCGGTGAACGCCGCGGTGCTGACGGCGGCGCTGAGCATCGTCGCGGTGACCTCGACCGCGGTGCTCGTCTCGGAGGAGGAGCTCGAGGCCGACGCGCCCGATGCCGGCGCGGACCGGGGCTTCGGCCCGATCCTCGGCGGCGGGGCCTTCGCGCGCCTGCTCGACGAGATGTCGGCGCGAGCGCGAGCGGGCGGCGGCGAGATCGCCGTGCTCGCACTCGTCGTCCCCGACTTCGAGCGGATCCGCGACGCCTTCGGCGCCGCGGAGGCCGAGGCGCTCGAGCGGCAGCTGCGCGAGAGCGCACTGCGGCGGATCGACCCGACCGCACCGGTCGCGGCGGCCGGGCCGGGCAGGATCGTCGCCGGGCTGTCCGGACGCTCGCTCGCGGGTGCCGAGCAGGCGGCGCGGGCGGCGCACCGGCTCGTCGCGGAGGACCTCGCGACGGCATCGGGCGCCGTCGTGCCGCTCGTCGGCGCCGGACTCGTCCTCGGTCGCTCGGGTCGCGCGCTCGTCGCAGAGGCGGTCGCTGCCGCGGAGCGCTCCGCGACGAGCGAGGACGCCGCCGCCGTCGTCCTGCGCAGCGCGGAGGAGCCGCCTCAGGCGCCCGTCTCGCGGTAGCCGACCCCGCGCACCGTCTCGATCCACCGGGGCGCGACGGCCGCGTCGCCGAGCTTGCGGCGCAGGTTCGCGATGTGCACCTCGATCGCGCGCTCGTCCTGCTCGCTCACCCAGTCGTCGGCCGCGGCGGGGCGGATGGCCTGGGACAGCGCGGCCTTGCTCAGCACCCGGCCGCGCGCGCCGAGGAGCGCGTGCAGGATGTCGAACTCGCTGCGGGTGAGGCCGGGGTCGCGACCATCGACGACGACGACGCGCATCCCGGGGTTGAGCCGGAGTCCGGGGCGCTCGATCCATTCGCCGCCCGACGCGCCCTCGCCGGCTCCCAACCGGCGCGGACGGCGCAGCATCGCATCGATCCGGGCGCGCAGCTCGCGCGGCCGGAACGGCTTCGTGACGTAGTCGTCGGCGCCCGCCTGCAGGCCCTGCAGGACGTCGACCTCGTCGTCGCGCGCGGTGATCATGACGAGGTAGGTGCTGCTCGTCTGGCGGATCCGGCGGGCCGTCTCGAAGCCGTCGATCCCCGGCATGCTGACGTCGAGCGTCGTGACGGTCGGCTCGAGCTCGCGCACGAGCGCGACCCCCTCGAGGCCGGTCGCAGCCGTGCGCACCGCGAACCCGGCCTGCGTGAGCACGTCGTCGATGAGTCCGCGGATGTCGGCGTCGTCCTCGATCACGACGGCGAATCGCGCCTCGGACATGCCCCCACCTCACCGGCCACCGCCGTCGGTGCCCGGGGTGATGATACTCGTGCGAGGAGGAGGTCGATGAGCGCCGCCGTTTCGGGTCCGGCGACGACATCGGGCTCCCACGCTACCCAGCCGGCCTCAGCGCGTGCCTTGGCGAGGCTCAGGGTTCGCTCAAGACTCCGGCCATGCCGCCTAGCATGGCGGGATGCGTCTCATCGGGCTCACCGGCGGCATCGCCTCCGGCAAGAGCCTCGTCTCGACCCGGCTCGCGGAGCTCGGCGCCGTCGTGGTCGACGCCGACGCGCTCGCGCGGCTCGCCGTCGCTCCCGGCACCCCGGGCCTCGCTCGCGTCCTCGCCGCGTTCGGCCCCGAGCTGCTGCTGCCCGACGGCTCGCTCGACCGGGCCGCGCTCGGCGCGGTCGTGTTCGCCGATGCGGCGCGCCTCGCGGAGCTCAACTCGATCGTGCACCCCGAGGTGCAGCGCCTCGCGAGCGAGGCGTTCGCCGCGGCGGGGGAAGCCGACCCCGACGCCGTCGTCGTCTACGACGTGCCGCTCCTCGCCGAGAACGCGAGCCGGCTGGCCCACCAGTTCGACGAGATCGTCGTCGTCACGGCACCCGAGTCGGAGCGGGTGCGGCGCATGGTCGAGGACCGCGGGATGACCCCCGCGGACGCCGCCGCGCGGATCAGCCGCCAGGCGAGCGAGGCGCAGCGTCTCGCGCTCGCCGACCGCGTCATCGACAACTCGGGCTCGCGCGAGGCGACGATCGCGCAGGTCGACGAGCTCTGGCGTTCTCTCGCCGCGCACCGCCCGTGATCGCGCTCGGCTATCCGTCGCCCGCGCCGATCACCGGGATCGGCTCGGTCGGCGGCGCGGCGCCCGCCCGTCTGCGGGGCCAGCCGGCCGCGACGACCGCGATCGCGTTGATCGCGGAGATGAGCACGAGCCCCGCGAGCTGCCAGCCGGAGAGCACCTGACCGAGGCCGATGAAGCCGACGAGCGCCGCGAGCGCCGGCTGGGCGCTCTGCAGCACGCCGAAGAGCTCGCGGCGCATCCGGCGCAGCACGGTCATGTCGATCGCGTTCGGGATGAGCGTCGAGAGCACCGAGGCGGCGAGGCCGAGGAGCACGAGCCGGAGCGCCGCCGCGGGCTCGAGGCCGACGAGCGCGATGACGAGGATCGGAAGGGTGCACACCGCGGCGAGCGTCATCGCGATGGCGGATCCCTGGAGGCCGGGCAGGCGCTGACCGGCGACCTGGCTGAAGACGATGTAGCCGGCCCAGCCGACGGCGCCGACGAGCGCGAAGACGATGCCGATCGGGTCGATCCCCGGGACGGTCCCCGTCAGCAGCGCGACTCCGCCGAACGCGGCGACGGCGAGCACCGCGTCGATGCGGCGACGGGAGGCGACGAGCGCGACGGCGAGCGGTCCGAGGAACTCGAGCGTGATCGCCAGGCCGAGTCCGAGGCGCTCGATCGCGAAGTAGATCGCGAGGTTCATGACGACGAGCGCCGCGGCGAGGACGAAGGTCGGCCACAGCTGGCGCCAGGTCATCCGGTGCACGGGCGGGCGAGCGATCACGAGGAAGACGATCGCCGCGAACGCCTGACGAACCGCGATGACCGGCGCCGGCCCCGCGATGGGGAAGGCGCTCGTGCCGATCGCCGCGCCGATCTGAGCTGTGACGGCCCCGCCGATCTGGGCGGCGGCGGCGGCCTGCTCGCCACGACCGCCGGTCTCCGCCACGCGACGACGCTAGCCGCGGATTCATGTCCGCATAAATGCGATTCGCGTTGATCGATGCGAATCACGCATGGATGATTGGGGTATGGATGTGGAGCTGCGCCAGCTGCGCGCGCTCGTCGCGCTCGCCGACTCCGGCACGTTCACCGACGCCGCGGCCGAGCTCGGTCTCTCCCAGGCCGCCGTCTCGCGCTCGATCCAGGCGCTCGAGACCGGCGTCGGCGCCCGGCTCGTGCATCGCACCACCAGGACCGTCGCGTTCTCGCCCGTCGGCACGGAGCTGCTGACGACCGCCCGCCGGATCCTCGACGACCTCGACCGGATGGTCGCGCGCGCTCGCGGCGAGACCCGCGGCATCCGACTCGGCTACGCCTGGGCCGCGCTCGGCGCGCACACGACGCCGATCCTGCGCACGTGGAACCGCGAGCATCCCGAGCGGCCGATCCGGATGGTGCACGCCGCGCAGCACGATGTGGGCCTGCGCGACGGCCGCGCCGATCTCGCGATCGTGCGGCACGCGATGGACGAGGGGGAGTTCGAGTCGGCGCCGATCGGCCGCGAGGCGCGGGTGTGCACGCTCGCCGTCGACCACCCGCTCGCCGAGCGGGCGACGATCGGCCTCGCGGACCTCGTCGGCAGCCGGGTCGGCGTCGACACCGCGACCGGCACGACGAGCGCCGCGCTCTGGCTGGATCGCGGCCTCGCCGCGCCCGAGATCGTCCCGACGCAGGACACCTCGGAGTGGCTCGACCTCGTCGCGGAGGGCCGGATCGTCGGGGTCACCCCGGTCGCGACCGAGCACTACACGCCGCGGCCCGGCGTCGTCTTCATCCCCATGCCGAGCGCGCCGACGATCCAGGTGCGGCTCGCCTGGCCGCGCGGGCGGCGGCCCGCGGAGACCGATCAGGTGCTGCGCCACCTGCGCGCCTACTATCGCGGCGCGGACGCCCCCTCGCGTGTCGGGGGTGGCGCGTAGCCTGGTCGCATGGAGCCGACCCGCGCAGTCCGACCCTTCCGGGTGGTCAGCGAGTACCTGCCAGGAGGCGACCAGCCCGCGGCGATCGCCGAGCTCGCCGCCCGGGTGAACGCGGGGGAGACCGACGTCGTCCTGCTCGGGGCGACGGGCACGGGGAAGTCGGCGACGACGGCCTGGCTCATCGAGCAGGTCCAGCGCCCGACGCTCGTGCTCAGCCACAACAAGACGCTCGCCGCCCAGCTCGCGAACGAGTTCCGCGAGCTGCTCCCGGAGAACGCGGTCGAGTACTTCGTCAGCTACTACGACTACTACCAGCCCGAGGCCTACGTGCCGCAGACGGACACCTTCATCGAGAAGGACTCCTCCGTCAACGCCGAGGTCGAGCGACTGCGGCACTCGACGACGAACTCGCTGCTGTCGCGACGCGATGTCGTCGTCGTGTCGACCGTCTCGTGCATCTACGGCCTCGGCGCCGCGGAGGACTACCTCGACGCGATGCTCGCGCTCCAGGTCGGCCAGCGCATCGACCGCGAGCGGCTCATCCGGCGACTGCTCGACATGCAGTACGACCGCAACGACTACGACTTCTCGCGCGGCAAGTTCCGGGTCAAGGGCGACACGATCGAGATCATCCCGATGTACGAGGAGCTCGCGGTGCGGATCGAGCTGTTCGGCGACGAGATCGAGGCGCTGACGACACTGCACCCCCTCACGGGCGCGGCGGTCGCGAGCATGGACGCGGTCTCGATCTTCCCCGGCACGCACTACGCGGCGAGCCCCGCGACGATCCGTCGCGCGATCGGGAGCATCCAGGAGGAGCTCGCCCAGCGCCTCGGAGAGTTCGAGCGCCAGGGCAAGCTGCTGGAGGCCCAGCGACTGCGGATGCGCACGACCTTCGACCTCGAGATGCTCGAGCAGCTCGGCTTCTGCAGCGGCATCGAGAACTACTCGAGGCACATCGAGGGCCGACTGCCGGGGGAGCCTCCGCACACGCTGCTCGACTACTTCGCCGACGACTTCCTCGTCGTGATCGACGAGTCGCATGTCACGGTGCCGCAGATCGGCGCGATGTACGAGGGCGACGCCTCGCGCAAGCGCACGCTCGTCGAGCACGGCTTCCGCCTGCCGTCGGCGCTCGACAACCGGCCGCTCAAGTTCGAGGAGTTCCTTCAGCGCGTCGGACAGAAGGTCTACCTCTCGGCGACCCCGGCCGCCTACGAGCTCGGCCTCGCCGACGGCGTGGTCGAGCAGGTGATCCGCCCGACCGGCCTCGTCGATCCCCTCGTCGTCGTCAAGCCGTCCAAGGGTCAGATCGACGATCTGCTCGAGGAGATCCGGCTGCGCGTCGCCCGCGACGAGCGCGTGCTCGTCACGACGCTCACGAAGAAGATGGCGGAGGAGCTCACCGACTTCCTCGGCGAGCACGGCGTGCGGGTGCGCTACCTGCACTCGGACGTCGACACGCTGCGCCGCGTCGAGCTGCTCACCGAGCTGCGGGCCGGCGTCTACGACGTCCTCGTCGGCATCAACCTGCTGCGCGAGGGCCTCGACCTGCCGGAGGTCTCGCTCGTCGCGATCCTCGACGCCGACAAGGAGGGCTTCCTGCGCTCCTCGACGAGCCTCATCCAGACGATCGGGCGCGCCGCGCGAAACGTCAGCGGCGAGGTGCACATGTACGCCGACAAGATCACCGACGGCATGCGGCTCGCGATCGACGAGACGGCCAGGCGGCGCGAGAAGCAGATCGCGTACAACCTGGAGCGCGGCGTCGATCCGCAGCCGCTGCGCAAACGGATCGCCGACATCACCGAGGTCCTGATGCGCGAGGAGGCCGACACCGCGAAGCTCCTCGGTGATCGGGGGGCGGCGCGCGGCAAGGGCGCCCAGCCCGTGCCGCTGCTCGGACGCGAGGGCGTCGCCGCCGCGGGGGCCGCCGAGCTCGAGGCGACGATCGCGGATCTCACGACGCAGATGATCGCCGCCGCGGACCAGCTGAAGTTCGAGCTCGCGGCGCGGCTGCGCGACGAGGTCCAGGACCTCAAGAAGGACCTGCGGGCGATCGAGGCCGCCGGCCACGTGCGGTAGTTCTGCGCCATCCCGCCGCGGCTCCCGCGTCGGGCATGCCAAGCTGACGGCATGACTACTCCGACGACGAAGAGGTGGTTCATCACCGGGACGTCCAAGGGCTTCGGCCGGATCTGGGCCGAGGCGGCGCTCGAGCGCGGCGACCGGGTCGCCGCGACCGCCCGTGACACGAGCACGCTCGACGACCTCGTCGCGGCGTACGGCGATCGCGTTCTCCCGCTCGCGCTCGACGTCACCGACCGCGCCGCGGCCTTCGCCGCGGTCGCGCGCGCCCGCGAGCACTTCGGCGGCCTCGACGTCGTCGTCAACAACGCGGGCTACGGCCTCTTCGGCACGATCGAGGAGGTCAGCGAACGCCAGGCGCGCAAGCAGATCGAGACGAACGTGTTCGGCGCGCTCTGGGTGACCCAGGCGGCGATCCCGTTCCTGCGCGCGCAGGGCTCCGGCCACATCCTCCAGGTCTCCTCGATCGGCGGGATCAGCGCCTTCCCGAACCTCGGTCTCTACAACGCGTCGAAGTGGGCGCTCGAGGGCTTCTCGCAGGCGCTCGCCGCCGAGCTCTCGCCCTTCGGCGTCGCGGTCACGCTCATCGAGCCGACCGCGTACGGGACGGACTGGGCCGGCCCGTCCGCCGTGCACGCCGATCCGCTGCCCGCCTACGAGCCGCTGCGCGAGGCCCGCCGGGCCCGGCCGATGGTCTCGGGGGACCCGCAGGCGACCGTCGAGGCGATCCTCGCGGTCGTCGACTCGGCCGATCCGCCGCTGCGCCTCTTCCTCGGCAAGGCGCCGATCCACATCGCGACCGCCGACTACGAGCGCCGGCTCGCGGAGTGGGCGGCCTGGCAGGAGGTCTCCGACCGCGCACAGGGGGACTGAACAGGCCGATGTCAGGGGCGGTATCTAGACTCGAAGGGTGCCGTCGATCACGCCCGTTGCGGGGCCCCACCGCCTCAGCGTGCGCGGTGCGCGCGTGCACAATCTCAAGGACGTCGACCTCGAGATCCCGCGCGATGCGCTCGTCGTCTTCACGGGGCTGAGCGGCTCCGGGAAATCGTCGCTCGCGTTCGACACCATCTTCGCCGAGGGCCAGCGGCGCTACGTCGAGTCGCTCAGCGCCTACGCCCGCCAGTTCCTCGGCCAGGTCGACCGGCCCGACGTCGACTTCATCGAGGGCCTCTCGCCCGCGGTCTCGATCGACCAGAAGTCGACGAATCGCAACCCCCGCTCGACCGTCGGCACGATCACCGAGATCTACGACTATCTGCGGCTGCTGTGGGCGCGCGTCGGCGTCCCGCACTGCCCGATCTGCGGCGAGCGGATCCAGCGTCAGACCGTCCAGCAGATCGCCGACACCCTGATGGAGCTGTCCGAGGGGACCCGCTACCAGCTCGTCGCGCCCGTCGTCAGCCGGAAGAAGGGCGAGTTCGTCGAGCTCCTCCAGGACCTCAGCGCGCAGGGCTACTCGCGGGCGATCGTCGACGGCGAGCTCGTCCAGCTCGCCGAGCCGCCCGTCCTCAAGAAGCAGGTCAAGCACGACATCGGCGTCGTCGTCGACCGGCTCGTCGCCGCTCCCGACCTGCTGACCCGGCTCACGGACTCGCTCGAGACCGCCCTGCGGCTGACCGACGGCCTCGTCGCGGTCAACTTCGTCGACGAGGCGGGCGACGCCGCCTGGCGGACCTACTCCGAGAAGCTCTCCTGCCCCAACCGGCACCCGATCGCGCTCACCGAGATCGAGCCGCGGACGTTCTCGTTCAACGCACCCTTCGGCGCCTGCCCGGAGTGCACCGGCCTCGGCAGCCGGATGGCGGTCGACGAGGAGCTCATGCTCGGCGACACATCGCTCTCGATCGCGGAGGGCGTGCTGCTGCCCTGGTCGGCGGCCTCGGGCGGCAAGGCGCTCTTCGAGTACTTCGAGCGGGTGCTCGGCGGCCTCGCGGAGGACCTCGACTTCTCGCTCGACACGCCGTGGCGCGAGCTCCCCGAGGACGTCCGCGAGACGGTGCTGCGCGGCAAGGACTTCAAGGTCGTCGTCAAGTGGAAGAACCGCTTCGGGCGCACGATGAGCTACACCGCCGGCTACGAGGGCGTCATCCCGTACGTCGAGCGCAAATGGCTCGAGGCGGAGAGCGACGCGCAGCGCCAGCGCCTCCAGGCCTACCTGCGCGAGGTGCCGTGCGCGGTGTGCGGCGGCCAGCGGCTCAAGCCCGAGGTGCTCGCCGTCACGGTCGACGGGCGCTCCATCTGGGATGTCTGCGCGCTCAGCCTCACCGAGGCGACGGCGTTCGTGCAGAACGTCGTGCTCGACGAGCGACAGGCGAAGATCGCCGCGCAGGTGCTGCGCGAGATCCGGCTGCGACTCGAGTTCCTGCTCGAGGTCGGCCTCGGCTACCTCGACCTCGCCCGCGCCGCCGCGACGCTGAGCGGCGGCGAGGCCCAGCGCATCCGGCTCGCGACGCAGATCGGCTCGGGCCTGACCGGAGTGCTCTACGTCCTCGACGAGCCGTCGATCGGCCTGCACCAGCGCGACAACCGTCGGCTCATCGACACCCTCGTCAAGCTGCGCGACCTCGGGAACACGCTCATCGTCGTCGAGCACGACGAGGACACCATCCGGACCGCGGACTGGATCGTCGACATCGGTCCCCGCGCGGGCGAGCACGGCGGCGAGGTCGTGCACTCGGGCGGCTACGACGAGCTGCTGCGCAACCGCGACTCGATCACGGGCGACTATCTCGCGGGGCGACGCTCGGTCTTCCGGCCGCGGCCGCGGCGAACCACCGACCCGAAGCGGCAGATCACGGTCGAGGGCGCGCGGGAGAACAACCTCCGCGACGTCACCGCGAGCTTCCCGCTCGGCGTCATGACGGCGGTCACGGGCGTCTCGGGCTCGGGCAAGTCGAGCCTCGTCAACGACATCCTCTACACGGTGCTCGCGAACGAGCTCAACGGCGCACGGCAGATCCCGGGCCGCCACACCCGGGTCACGGGCGTCGAGCAGCTCGACAAGGTCGTGCACGTCGACCAGGCGCCGATCGGGCGCACGCCGCGCTCGAACCCGGCGACGTACACGGGCGTGTTCGACAAGATCCGCGCCCTGTTCGCCGATACGCCGGACGCGAAGGCGCGCGGCTACCAGCAGGGCCGCTTCTCCTTCAACGTCAAGGGCGGGCGCTGCGAGAACTGCGCGGGCGACGGCACCATCCGGATCGAGATGAACTTCCTGCCCGACGTCTACGTCGCGTGCGAGGTGTGCGGCGGCGCGCGCTACAACCGCGACACTCTTGCGGTGCGCTACAAGGGCAAGAACATCTCGGAGGTGCTCGAGATGCCGATCGAGGAGGCCGCCGAGTTCTTCGAGGCGATCGGCGGCATCCACCGCTATCTCAAGACACTCGTCGACGTCGGCCTCGGCTACGTCCGGCTCGGCCAGTCGGCGACGACGCTCTCGGGCGGCGAGGCGCAGCGCGTCAAGCTCGCGACCGAGCTGCAGAAGCGCAGCACGGGCCGCAGCGTCTACGTCCTCGACGAGCCGACGACGGGCCTGCACTTCGAGGACGTCCGGCGACTGCTGGAGGTCCTCGACGGCCTCGTCGACAAGGGCAACACGGTCATCGTCATCGAGCACAACCTCGACGTCATCTCCGCAGCCGACTGGATCATCGACCTCGGTCCGGAGGGCGGCTCGGGCGGCGGCCTCGTCGTCGCGACCGGCACTCCCGAGGCCGTCGCGCGCGTCAAGGGCAGCTATACCGGGGCGTTCCTGCGGGAGCTGCTCGGCGCCGAGACCAAGGCGGGCTGACGTGGCCGAGGACCTGCCCTGGCGACCGCGGACGGGGGAGATCCCGACGAAGCCGGGCGTGTACCGGTTCCGCGACGAGCGCGGCCGGATCCTCTACGTCGGGAAGGCGAAGTCGCTGCGCCAGCGGCTGTCGAACTACTTCGCGCCGCTGACGACGCTGCACGATCGCACGAAGCGGATGGTGCTCACCGCGCGCAGCGTCGAGTGGACGGTCGTCGGCTCCGACTTCGAGGCGCTCCAGCTCGAGTGGACCTGGATCAAGGAGTTCGACCCGCCGTTCAATGTGCAGTACCGCGACGACAAGTCGTATCCGTACGTCGCGATCACGCTCGCCGATGACGTTCCCCGCATTTTCGTGACGCGCTCGCGGGGGATCCGCGGTGCGCGCTACTTCGGCCCGTACTCGCGGGCCTGGGCGATCCGCGACACGGTCGACACGCTGCTCAAGGCGTTCCCGATGCGCTCGTGCTCGGACGGCGTCTACCAGCGCGCGAAGCGCTCGGGCCGGCCCTGCCTGCTCGGCGACATCGGCAAGTGCGCGGCGCCGTGCGTCGGGCGGGTGAGCCCCGCGGAGCACAAGGCGATCGCGATCGACTTCGCCGCCTTCCTCGACGGCGGCGACCAGCGCTTCATCCACGACATCCGGCGCCGGATGACGGAGGCCTCCGAGGCCCAGGAGTACGAGCAGGCGGGCCGCTACCGCGATCAGCTGCAGGCGATGCAGTGGGCGCTCGAGCGCAATGCGGTCGTGCTCTCGGAGGACCTCGACGCCGATTTCTTCGGCGTCGCCGACGACGAGCTGTCCGCCGCGGTCCAGCAGTTCATCGTGCGCGGCGGCCGGATCCGCGGTGTGCGCGCCTGGACGGTCGACAAGGAGCTCGACGTGCCGCTGCCGGAGCTCGTCGAGTCGGTCCTCGAGACCGCCTACGCCGAGTCGCCTCCGCCGCGCCTCGTCCACGTCCCGGCGCTGCCGCCCGACCCGGCGACCGTCGAGCTGTGGCTCGCCGCCCGCCGCGCGGAGTCCGGTGAGCGCGGCCGGGTGGACGTCTCGGTCCCGAGGCGCGGCGAGAAGGTCGCACTCGCCAAGACGGCGATGGAGAACGCGAGCGAGGCGCTCGTCCTCTACAAGATGCGCCGCTCGAGCGACTTCACGGCGCGCAGCAACGCGATCGCGGACCTCCAGGACGCGCTCGGGCTCGCCGAGGCGCCGCTGCGGATCGAGTGCTTCGACGTCTCGCACCTCGGCGGCACGAACATCGTCGCCTCCATGGTCGTCTTCGAGGACGGTCTGCCGCGGCGCGACCAGTATCGGAAGTTCTCGATCGAACACGCCGCGGACGACACCGATGCCGTCCACCAGGTCATCACGAGACGCCTGGCCCGCCTCGCCGACGATCCCACGGATTCGCCCGAGCGCGGGTCGAGTGCCGACGCAGTCGGCGTATCGAGCGCGGGTCGAGTAGCCGACGCAGTCGGCGTATCGAGACCACAGCCACGCAAGCGCTTCGCCTACCGCCCCCAGCTGCTGCTCATCGACGGCGGCCAGCCGCAGGTCGCCGCCGCGAGCCGTGCGCTGCAGGAGGCGGGGGAGGCGGCTGGCGGAATCGAGATCGCCGGGATCGCGAAGCGGCTCGAGGAGCTCTGGCTGCCGGGCGGCGACTTCCCCGTGATCCTGCCGCGCAACTCCGACGCGCTCTTCCTCGTCCAGCGGTTGCGCGACGAGGCCCACCGCTTCGCCATCGGCTTCCAGCGCGAGCGGCGCAAGCGCGACCTGCGCTCGGTGCTCGGCGAGGTGCCGGGCGTCGGGCCCGCTCGGGTCAAGGAGCTGCTGCGGCATTTCGGCTCGGCGACGGCGGTCAAGGCTGCGAGCGCCGAGGAGATCGCGACCGTACGGGGGATCGGCGAGGCGACCGCCCGGGCGATCGTCGAGCGCCTGCATCCCGAGGGCGAGCCGACTACAGTTGTGGGGTCATGACGACCGACGCCCGTGGTGAAGAGCTGCTCATCGTCACCGGGATGTCCGGGGCGGGCCGTTCGACTGCGGCCGACGCGCTCGAGGATCTCGGCTGGTACGTCGTCGACAACCTGCCGCCGTCGATGATCAAGCCGCTCGTCGAGCTCGGCGCGCAGGAGGGCACCGCGTTCCCGAGGATCGCCGCGGTCGTCGACATCCGCGGCGGCGTGCTCTTCTCGGATCTGCAGGAGGCGATCGCGGCGCTGCGCGCGGGACGCTGGCAGGTGCGCGTACTCTTCCTCGACGCGGACGACGACGCGCTCGTGCGCCGCTTCGAGCAGGTGCGCCGACCGCACCCGCTCCAGGCCGGCGGGACGCTGCTCGACGGGATCCGGGCGGAGCGCGACCGGCTCGCCGACCTTCGCGGCGACAGCGACATGGTGCTCGACACCTCCCGGCTCAACGTCCATCAGCTCACGACCGCGATCCTCGATCGCTTCGCGGCGCACGACGCGCCGCGCGTCTCGCTGACGCTCCAGAGCTTCGGATTCAAGTACGGCCTGCCGGCCGACGCCGACGTGGTCGCGGACATGCGCTTCCTGCCGAACCCGTACTGGGATCCGGCGCTCGCCGGGCTGAGCGGCCTCGACGCGCCGATCCGGGACTTCGTCCTCGGCCAGCCGGGCGCGCGCGACTACCTCGACGCATTCATCCGTGCTCTGACGATCGCGCTCGAGGGCTATCGTCGGGAGAACAAGCGGCACGCGACGGTCGCGATCGGCTGCACCGGCGGCAAGCATCGCTCCGTCGCGATGGCCGAGGAGATCGCCGCCCGGCTCGCCGGGCTGCCCGGGGTCACCGTCTCGGTGCGCCACCGGGACCTGGGAAGGGAATGACGTGTCGTTGACCGATCGACTCAAGTCGGAGCTGCTCGCCCTCCCCGCCGGCTCGACCGCGCTGCGCGCTGCGGAGCTCGCGACCCTGCTGCGCTTCGCCGGCGGGCTGCACGTCATCTCGAGCCGGATCGCGGTCGAGGTCGAGGTCGACTCGGCGCCCCTCGCCGACCGGATCGCGGGGGAGATCCAGACGCTGTTCGGCATCCGCGCCAGGCGCGGCACGAGCCCGGCCGGCGGCACCGGCAAGCCGGAGCGGCAGCTCGTACGGGTCGTCGACGAGGGTGAGACGCTCGCCCGCCAGACCGGCCTGCTCGATCCCAAACGGCGGCCGGTCCGCGGCCTGCCCAATCGGCTGACGACGGGAAACCCCGCCGAGCTCGCCGCCGTCTGGCGGGGCGCCTTCCTCGCCGCGGGCGCGCTGACCGACCCCGGCCGCAGCGCGGCGCTCGAGGTCGGCTGTCCTACGAACGAGGCGGCGATGGCGCTCGTCGGCGCGGCGAGCCGGCTCGGCGTGCAGGCGAAGGGCCGGGAGGTGCGCGGACTCCCGCGCGTCCTGGTGCGCGAGGGCGATGCGATCGCGAAGCTGCTTCAGCGGATGGGCGCGGCCGGCACGCTCGCGGACTGGGAGTCGCAGCGCAGCGCCAAGGAGGTCCGTGCGACCGCGAACCGGCTCGTCAACTTCGACGACGCGAACCTGCGCCGCAGCGCCCAGGCGGCCGTCGCGGCGTGCGCGCGCGTCGAGCGGGCGCTCGAGCTGCTCGGCCCCGACGTGCCGGAGCACCTGCAGTACGCGGGGCGTCTGCGCCTCGACCACCGCGAGGCGAGCCTCGACGAGCTCGGCCACTACGCGGACCCGCCGATGACGAAGGACGCCGTCGCGGGGCGCATCCGCCGCCTGCTGGCGATGGCGGACCGGCGTGCCGAGGAGCTCGGCGTCCCGGGCACGGAGGCGAGCCTCCCGCCCGAGCTCGCGCAACTAGACTGAGACCGAAACGCAACCGAACACGAGTCAAGGAGCTCCCATGGCCGAGTACACCCTTCCGGACCTGCCCTACGACTACGCGGCGCTCGAGCCGCACATCTCGGCGGCGATCATGGAGCTGCATCACAGCAAGCACCACGCCGCCTACGTCGCGGGGGCGAACAAGGCGCTCGGCGACCTCGCCGCCGCACGCGAGTCCGGCGACTTCGCGAACGTCAACAAGCTCGAGAAGGACCTCGCGTTCAATCTCGGCGGCCACACGAACCACTCGATCTTCTGGACGAACCTCTCGCCCGACGGCGGCGACAAGCCGGTCGGCGAGACCGCGTCCGCGATCGACGAGCACTTCGGCTCGTTCGACGGTTTCCAGGCGCACTTCACGGCCGCCGCGCTCGGCGTCCAGGGCTCCGGCTGGGCGGGCCTGTTCTACGACTCGATCGGCGGGAACGTCATCATCCAGCAGTTCTTCGACCAGCAGGCGCAGTTCGCGGCCGGCACGGTGCCGCTCCTGCTGCTCGACGTCTGGGAGCACGCCTACTACCTCGACTACAAGAACGTCCGTGCCGACTACGTCAAGGCGTTCTGGAACATCGTGAACTGGGAGAACGTCGGCGCCCGGCTCGAGACCGCGGTCGCGCAGACCAAGGGTCTCCTGGTCCCGTAAGACCACCACGCACCCCCAACCGAACCCACGAACCCTCGATCCTCAGGAGAACTCTGTGACGACCAAGGTCGGCATCAACGGCTTCGGCCGCATCGGCCGCAACTACCTCCGCGCGCTGCTCGAGCAGGGCGCCGACCTCGATGTGGTGGCGGTGAACGACCTGACCGACACCGAGACCCTCGCGACGCTGCTCAAGTACGACTCGATCGACGGCGTGCTCGACGCCGACGTGCAGGTCGACGGCGACTCGATCGTCGTCGACGGCAAGCGCATCAAGGTGCTCGCGGACCGCGACCCGGCGAACCTGCCGTGGGGCGAGCTCGGCGTCGACATCGTGATCGAGTCCACCGGGTTCTTCACCGACGGGCTCAAGGCGAAGGCGCACATCGACGCCGGCGCCAAGAAGGTGCTCATCTCGGCGCCCGCGACGAACGACGACGGCACCTTCGTCCTCGGCGTCAACGAGCACACCTACGACCCGGCGACGATGCACATCATCTCGAACGCGTCGTGCACGACGAACTCGCTCGCGCCGATCGCGAAGGTGTTCAACGACGCCTTCGGGATCAAGCACGGCCTGATGACGACGGTCCACGCCTACACGGCCGACCAGAACCTCCAGGACGGCCCGCACAAGGACCTGCGCCGGGCGCGCGCGGCGGCGCTCAACATCGTGCCGACCTCGACGGGCGCCGCGAAGGCGATCGGTCTCGTGCTGCCGGAGCTCAACGGCAAGCTCGACGGCTACTCGCTGCGGGTGCCGGTGCCGACCGGGTCGATCACGGACCTCACGGTCGTCGCTGGCCGCAAGGTCACGCTCGACGAGATCAACGCGGCGTTCAAGACCGCCGCGGAGGGTCCGCTCAAGGGCATCCTGAAGTACTCGGACGACCCGATCGTCTCGAAGGACATCACGCACGACCCGCACTCGTCGATCTACGATGCGCCGCTGACGAAGATCATTGAGGACCAGGTCAAGATCTACGCCTGGTACGACAACGAGTGGGGCTACTCGAACCGCCTCGTCGACCTGACCGAGTACGTCGCCGAGCGGCTCTGAGCCAGATGCCGCTTCGCACCATCCCGTCGCTCGGGGACCTCTCCGGGCGACGGGTCTTCGTCCGCTGCGACCTGAACGTCCCGCTTGAGGACGGGTCGATCACCGACGACGGGCGCGTGCGCGCCTCGCTGCCGACGATCGAGGCCCTCATCGGGGCCGGCGCGTCGATCGTGATCGGCTCGCACCTCGGCCGGCCCGATGGCGCGCCGGACGCCCGGTACTCGCTCGCGCCCGTCGCGACGCGGCTCAGCGAACTGCTCGGGCGCCCCGTGCGCTTCGCGACCGACGCGGTCGGGGAGTCGGCGCGCAGCGCGGTGTCGGGGCTTCAGCGCGGCGACGTGGTGCTCCTGGAGAATCTGCGCTTCAACCCGGGCGAGACCTCGAAGGACCCCGCCGAGCGCGCGGCCTTCGCGGCGCAGCTCGCGGGCCTCGCCGATGTCGCCGTCTCCGACGGCTTCGGCGTCGTGCACCGCGCCCAGGCGAGCGTCACGGATCTCGAGATGCAGCTGCCGAGCGCGGCGGGCCTGCTCGTCGAGCGCGAGCTCGACGTGCTCGAGCGGCTCACACGGCACGCCGATCGTCCGTACACGGTCGTCCTCGGCGGCTCGAAGGTCTCCGACAAGCTCGCGGTCATCGACTCGCTGCTGCCGCGGATCGACACGCTCGTCGTCGGCGGCGGCATGGTCTTCACCTTCCTCGCCGCCCTCGGCCACGAGGTCGGCTCGAGCCTGCTCGAGACCGACCGGATCCCCGCCGTGCTGGGCTACCTCGAGCGCGCGAAGGAGCTCGGCGTGACGATCGAGCTGCCCGAGGACATCGTCGTCGCGGAGCGCTTCGCGCCCGACGCGAAGCACGAGATCGTCGCGGCGAACGCGATGCGCTCCTCGCGCTTCGGCGCGGCCGGGCTCGGCCTCGACATCGGTCCGAAGGCCTCGGAGCGCTTCGCGCGCATCGTGCGCGAGTCGAGGACCGTGTTCTGGAACGGCCCCATGGGCGTCTTCGAGTTCCCCGACTTCGCGTTCGGCACCGCGGCGATCGCGCAGGCGCTCGCCGACGCCTCGGGCTTCGGGGTCGTCGGCGGAGGCGACTCGGCCGCCGCGGTGCGCCGGCTCGGCTTCCGCGACGAGGACTTCGGCCACGTGTCGACCGGCGGCGGCGCGAGCCTCGAGTTCCTCGAGGGCAAGACGCTGCCTGGACTGGAGGTGCTCGGATGGGCGTGAGCCGGATCCCGCTGATCGCGGGCAACTGGAAGATGAACCTCGATCACCTGCAGGCGATCGCGACGGTGCAGAAGCTCGGCTGGACCCTCCAGGAGGGGCGTCACTCGCACGGCGCCGACGGCGCCGAGGTCGTCGTCTTCCCGCCGTTCACCGACCTGCGCTCGGTCCAGACGCTCGTCTCGGCCGACAAGCTCGACATCCGCTACGGTGCGCAGGACCTGTCCGCCCACGACTCGGGTGCGTACACGGGCGAGATCTCGGGCGCGTTCCTCAAGGCGCTCGAGTGTCGCTACGTCCTCGTCGGCCACTCCGAGCGCCGCGAGTACCACGGCGAGAGCGACGAGGTCTGCGCGCAGAAGGTCGCCGCGGCACTGCGGCACGGGCTGGTGCCGGTCCTCTGCGTCGGCGAGACGGCCGAGGACCTCGAGGCGCACGGCGCCGCCGCGGTCCCCGTCTCGCAGCTGCGAGCGGTCCTTCAGACCCTGACGGGCGAGCCCGAGCTCGTCGTCGCCTACGAGCCGGTCTGGGCGATCGGCTCGGGTCAGGCGGCGACGAGCGAGCAGGCGCAGACGGTCGCCGCGGCACTGCGCGCCACGATCCGCGAGGTGCTCGGCGACGCGGTCGCCGACGCGACGCGGATCCTCTACGGCGGATCGGTCAAGTCGGGAAACATCGCCGGCTTCATGCGGGAGCCCGACCTCGACGGCGCCCTCGTCGGCGGCGCGAGCCTCGACGCCACGGAGTTCGCCGCGATCGCGCGCTTCCAGAAGCACGTGGGAGTCTGAACTATACTTCTAAGGCTGATTCCAGCACCGAGAGGACCCCGTGGCAGTTCTGCAGATCGTGCTCCAGATCATTCTGGGACTCACCAGCCTGCTCCTGACGCTGCTCATCCTGCTGCACAAGGGGCGCGGCGGCGGCTTGTCCGACATGTTCGGCGGCGGCGTCACCTCGAGCCTCGGATCCTCCGGAGTCGCTGAGCGGAACCTGAACCGCATCACGATCCTGCTCGGCGTCGTCTGGATCGTCTGCATCGTCGTGCTCGGCGTCGTCGCGAAGTACGCGGCGCCGGGAGCCTGAGACCGGAATCGAACGCTCGAGGGGAGCAGCGTGGCGACAGGGGGAAGCGCGATCCGCGGATCGCGAGTGGGCTCCGGCCCGATGGGGGAGCAGGACCGCGGGATCACGGCGGATCGCGTCGCGATCTCGTACTGGGACGGGCTCGGCAACGAGACGGTCCGCTACTTCGCGGCCGGCCTGCCCGATGAGGAGATCCCCGACACGATCGACTCGCCGACCTCGGGCCTGCCAGCCGGCCGCGACCGGGAGAACCCGCCGCTGCTCGCGAAGCAGGAGCCGTACAAGACGCACCTCGCCTACGTGAAGGAGCGCCGCACCGATGCCGAGGCGGAGCAGCTCCTCGAGGAGGCGCTCCAGCAGCTGCGCTCGCGCCGCGGCGAGGCCTGAGCCGGGACTGCTATTCGGCCTCCGGGCGCTCGTCCGCCGAGGTCCAGTACTCGCCGGGGTCGAGCAGGCGCTGCGGCACCTGAGCGGCCGCGTCGCGGTCGAGGTGGATGCCGGTCCGGCGTCGCGCCCGGACCGCCGCGAGCGGCACCTCGTCGGGGCTCGCGCCGGCGAGGGCGAGGCCGACCGCCGAGGCCTTCTCCGCTCCAGTCGCGAACACGGCGACGCGGGCGCCCGAGTTGATCACGGGAATCGTCAGCGTGAGCCGCTCCGGCGGCGGCTTGGGGGAGTTGCGCACCGCGACCACGGTCCGGTCACGCTCCCGAATGCCCGCAAGACCGGGGAACAGCGATGCGACATGCCCGTCCGGCCCGACGCCGAGATAGACGAGGTCGAAGGCCGGCAGCGGCAGGTTCGGCGGCGCGGCCGCACGCAGCTCGGCAGCGTAGTGCTCGGCGCCCTCGTCGAGGCTCAGTCCGTCATCGGACGCGGGGAAGGCGTGCACCTTCGCCGCGTCGACCGGCACGTGGTCGAGCAGGGCCTGGCGCGCCTGGAGCTCGTTGCGGTCCGGGTGGTCGCGCGGCACCCAGCGCTCGTCGCCCCACCAGAAGTGGATCTGCCCCCACGGGGCGAGGTCCCGGTCGGGATGCGCGTTGATCGTCTCGAGCAGGCCGATGCCGACCGAGCCGCCGGTGAGCACGACGTTCGCCTCGTCGAACTCGCCGACCACCTGGGCCATCCGGCCGATGAATCGCCCCGCGAGGAAGGCCTGCAGCGCGTCTCGATCCTCGTGGACGATGACCTTGGGAGCGTTCGTCACGCCTCCACCGTACGCGGAAGTCCGAGGCCGCGCGTGATGACCGCCTCGTAGACCTCGTCGGGGTCGAGTCGGCGCAGCTCCTCGGCGAGGCACTCTCGGTTCGTGCGGCGCGGGATCGTGATCTCGTGCTCCGGCTGATCGGGCTGCGTGAGCCGGATCGACTGGCCGGAGACGCGCGAGAGCTCGATCGCGCCGCTCGCCCGGTGCAGCCGCACCGTGTGGATGCCCTCGACCTCCGGGACCTCGCTCGGAGCGAAGAGCGCGACCGGCACGCCGAGCTGCAGCCCGAGCCAGGCCCCGAGCAGCCAGAGCGACGGGGAGTCGAGCGAGCCGGCGACCTCGACCTGCTCGACCTGCTCGTAGGGCGGCTGGTCGAGCACGGCCGCGAGCTGCGAGCGCCACAGCGTGATCCGGGTCCAGGCGAAGTCGGTGTCGCCCGGTGTGTGGTTCATCGAGAGTGCCGCGAGAGCGTCGCGCGGATCCCGCCGGGTCGCGGCGTCGGTGATCCGGCGCTGCGCGATCCGCCCGAGGGCCGACTCCGCGACGATCTCGGGCGCCTCGCCCGACCACCAGACGACGACCGGGGCGTCCGGCAGCAGCAGGCCCGTGACGAGCGACTCCTCGTCGCCCGCCGCCTCGCCGTGGCCGCGCACGACGATGACCTCGCTCGCACCCGCGTCGCCGCCGATGCGGATCTGCGCGTCGATGCGCGACTTCGCCGTCTGCGCACCCGGCTGATGGGAGAGCACGATCACCCGCATCGGATGCTCACGGGACGCCGCGTTCGCCGCGTCGATCGTCTGCTCCTCGGCGCTCGGCTCCGTCGAGATGACGAGCGTCAGGACGCGGCCGAGCGCGACCGCGCCGCCCTCGTCGCGCAGCCGGACGAGCGTCTTCGAGATCGCGGACACGGTCGTGTTCGGCAGGTCGATGATCATTGCTTCTCCGAGGTCACGGCAGCCTCCAGCTGCGACCGTCGACGGCCATCAGCCGCTGCGCGGATGCGGGTCCCCAGGTGCCCGGCCGGTACTGCTCCGGGGTTCCTCCCGAGGCCCAGAACTCCTCGACCGGATCGAGGATCCTCCAGGACAGCTCGACCTCCTCGTGGCGGGGGAAGAGCGGGGGGTCGCCGAGCAGCACGTCGAGGATGAGCCGCTCGTAGGCCTCGGGGCTCTGCTCCGTGAAGGCGTGCCCGTAGCCGAAGTCCATCGTGACGTCGCGGACGTGCATGCCGGCGCCCGGCACCTTCGAGCCGAACCGGATCGTGATGCCCTCGTCGGGCTGGACCCGGATGACGAGCGCGTTCTGGCCGAGGCTGCCCGTCTGGGATGCCTCGAACAGGTACTGCGGCGCCCGCTTGAACACGACCGCGATCTCCGTCACCCGGCGACCGAGCCGCTTCCCGGTGCGCAGATAGAACGGCACGCCGGCCCAGCGCCGGGTGTCGATGTCGAGCCGGAGCGCCGCATAGGTCTCCGTCGTCGAGGCCGGATCCATGCCCTGCTCCTGGAGGAAGCCGACGACCTGCTCGCCGCCCTGCCAGCCGGCCGCGTACTGGCCCCGCGCGGTGTACGTCGCGAGGTCCCGCGGCAGCCGCACAGCCGAGAGCACCTTCTCCTTCTCGGCCCGCAGGTCGCTCGCCGCGAACGAGACCGGCTCCTCCATCGCGGTGAGCGCGAGCAGCTGGAGCAGGTGGTTCTGGATGACGTCGCGGGCCGCGCCGACGCCGTCGTAGTACCCCGCACGACCTCCGACGCCCACGTCCTCGGCCATCGTGATCTGCACGTGGTCGACGTAGTTCGCGTTCCAGATGGGCTCGAAGAGCATGTTCGCGAATCGCAGCGCGAGGATGTTCTGGACCGTCTCCTTGCCGAGGTAGTGGTCGATCCGGAAGACCGAGTCGGGCGGGAAGACGCTCGAGACGACATCGTTGAGCTCGCGCGCCGACGCGAGATCGTGGCCGAACGGCTTCTCGATGACGACACGGCGCCACTGGCCCTCGACGGGCGCGGCGAGGCCGGAGTCGCGCAGCTGCTCCGTCACGATCGGGAACGACTTCGGCGGGATCGAGAGGTAGAAGACGTGATTGCCCATCGTCCCGCGATCGCGGTCGAGCTCGTCGATCGTCGCCGTGAGCTTCGCGAAGGCCGCGGTGTCGTCGAACTCGCCAGCGACGAAGCGGATGCCCTTCGCGAGCTGCCGCCAGACGTCCTCGTCGAAGGGAGTGCGCGCGTGCTCTCGCACGGCGTCGTGGACGATCCTCGCGAAGTCCTCGTCGGCCCAGTCGCGGCGCGCGAACCCGACGAGCGCGAACCCGGGCGGCAGCAGGCCGCGATTCGCGAGGTCGTAGACGGCCGGCATGAGCTTCTTGCGGCTCAGGTCGCCCGTCACGCCGAAGATGACGAGGCCGCTCGGACCGGCGATGCGACCGAGACGCCGATCGGAGTCGACACGCAGCGGATTGCGTCCGGGGCCGATCGGCGGCCGGCTCATCCGGCCGCCAGCGCGATCGCGGCGGAGGGATCGGCCGCGTCGACCTCGACCGTCAGCACGGGCCGGCCGTGCTGCGCGAGGACGGCGGCGTCGCCGGCCGCCTGGGCGCGGATGACCTGACCGAAGGTGAACGGGCGTCCGGGAATCGGCACGTCGACCGGCTCGCTGCCGACGAGCTGGAGGAAGACGCCCTGCGCGGGGCCGCCCTTGTGGTACTGGCCGGTCGAATGCAGGAAGCGCGGGCCCCAGCCGAACGTCACCGGACGCCCCGTACGCGCCGCGAGCAGCGCGCGGATGGACTCGAGCTCGGGGTGGTCGATCCGGTCGAGGTACGCGTGCACGGCGACGTAGCCGTCCGCCGGGACGCGCTCGAGCAGGTCGGCGAGGAGGCCCGCGGCGCCGTCGACCGGCACGCCGGGCGGCGGCGTGGTCAGGTCGTCGATGAGCGCCCGCGCCGCGACCTTCGCCGACTCGACATCGGGCTGGTCGAACGGGTTGATGCCGAGCAGGCGACCGGCGACCGCGGTCGCGACCTCCCAGACCATGAACTGGGCGCCGAGCGTCCCGGCGATCTCGATCTCGTCAGCGGCGACGACCCGGGTGTCGGAGAACGCGCCGACGAGCCGCACGATCTGCAGATCGGGCAGGTCGAGCCCGAGCTCGGGCGCGTCCGGCTCGAGCACGACCGGGAGGATCCCGGTGCCCTGCTTGCCCGTCGACTCGGCGATGAGCTGCTCGACCCAGTGGCCGAAGCCGACGATGTGGGTGCCGTCCGCGACGATCCCGAGCTTGTCACGGCGGGGGCTGGTGCCCGCGATCGCGGCGCCGAGGATGAGGCCGGGGTTCGTCGGGAGGTCGACCGCGAGCTCGAGCTGGATCGCCTCGGCCTCGTCGAGGAGCTCGGCGATGTCGGCGCCCGCGAGTCCCGATGGGACGAGGCCGAACGCGGTGAGCGCGGAGTAGCGGCCGCCGACGTTCGGATCGGCGTTGAACACCCGGTGGCCGGCCGCGCGCGCGGCCGAGTCGAGCGGCGAGCCGGGATCGGTGACGACGACGATCCGTCCGACCGGATCGATCCCGGCGGCCGAGAACGCGGCCTCGAAGGCACGCTTCTGACTGTCCGTCTCGAGCGTCGAGCCCGACTTCGACGACACGACGACCGCGGTGCGCTCGAGCTCGACGATCGCGTCGGCCACCTGCGCCGGGTCGGTCGAGTCCAGGATCGTGAGCTCGACCCCGTAGGTCGCCGCGATCACCTCCGGCGCGAGCGACGAGCCGCCCATGCCGCACAGCACGAACCGGTCGACGCCGTCGGCGAGGAAGGCCGCGCGCAGCTCGGCGATCCGGGGCACGAGCTCGCGCGAGATCGCGACCGCCTCGGTCCAGCCGAGGCGGATCGACGCCTCGGACTCCGCTTCGGGTCCCCACAGCGCGGGGTCCTGTGCCGAGATCGAGCTCGCGACGAGGTCGGTGACGAGTCCGGGCACGATCCGGGCGACGGCCTCGGCCGCCGCGCCCCGGACGGCGATCGAGACGCTCACTCCGCGAGCCCCTGCGGCCCGGCGGCCGCGAGGGCCGCTCCGACGCTGTCGATGAGCTCCGTCCAGGAGGCGATGAACTTCTCGACGCCCTCGCGCTCGAGCAGCGCCGTGACCTCGTCGATCGAGATCCCGACGGCGGCGAGGCCGTCGATGATGCCGCGGGCGGCGGCGTACGAGCCGGTCACCGCGTCGCCGTGCAGCTGCGCGTGGTCGAAGGTCGCCTCGAGCGTCTTCTCCGGCATCGTGTTGACGGTGTCGGCGACCGCGAGCTCGGTGACGTAGAGCGTGTCGGGCAGCGCCGGATCCTTCACACCCGTCGAGGCCCACAGCGGACGCTGGACGTGCGCGCCGGCCGCGAGCAGCGCCCTCGCGCGCTCGGTGCGGAAGATCTGCTGGAACGCCTCGTAGGCGAGCTGCGCGTTCGCGATGCCCGCGCGCGACTTCAGCTGCGACGCGGTCGAGCCGCCGATCTGCGCCAGTCGGCGGTCGACCTCGGTGTCGACGCGCGAGACGAAGAACGACGCGACGCTGCGGATCCTCGACAGGTCGATCCCCGCGGCCTGCGCGCGCTCGAGGCCGGCGAGGTAGGCCGCCGCGACCTCCCGGTAGCGCTCGAGCGAGAAGATGAGCGTGACGTTGACGCTGATGCCCGCAGCGGTCGCCTCCTCGATCGCGGGGAGGCCCTCCTTCGTCGCGGGGATCTTGACCATGGCGTTCGGCCGGTCGACCGTCGTCCACAGCCGCTTCGCCTCGGCGATCGTGCCCTCGGTGTCGAACGCGAGTCCGGGGGCGACCTCGATCGAGACGCGGCCGTCCCGGCCGCCGGTCGCGTCGTAGACGGGCCGGAGCACGTCGCAGCCCGCGCGCACGTCGTCGGTCGTGATCCGCAGGACCGCCTCGGCCGCGTCGACGCCCTGCGCGGCGAGCGCGGCGACCTGCTGCGCGTAGGCGTCGCCGTTGGCGAGCGCGCCCGCGAAGATCGTCGGGTTCGTCGTCACGCCGACGACGTTGCGCGTCTCGACGAGGCGCTGCAGGCCGCCCGAGGCGATCCGCGCGCGGGAGAGGTCGTCGAGCCAGATGCTCACCCCGAGGTCGGAGAGCGCTTGCGTGTTCGAGGTCATGAGAGGGTCTCCTTCACTGCGGCGACGACCGCGTCGGTCGTGATGCCGAACTCGCGGAACAGGGTCTTCCAGTCGGCCGAGGCGCCGAAGTGCTCGATCGAGACCGATCGGCCCCGGTCGCCGACGTAGCCGCGCCAGGACAGCGCGAGGCCCGCCTCGACGCTCACCCGAGCGGTGACCGCGGCCGGCAGCACCGACTCGCGATAGCCCGCGTCCTGCTCCTCGAACCATTCGAGGCACGGCGCGCTGACGACGCGCACGCCGACGCCCTCCGCGGCGAGCGCATCGCGGGCCGCGAGCGCGAGCTGCACCTCGGAGCCCGTCGCGATGACGATCGCGTCGGGGGCGCCGTCGGTGTCCGCGAGCACATAGGCGCCGCGCGCCGCCCCGCTCGCGGGTGCGAGCGCGGCGCGGTCGAAGACGGGGACGTTCTGCCGGGTGAGCGCGATGCCTGCGGGACCGCCGCGCCGGCGCAGCATCTCCTTCCAGACGACCGCGGTCTCGTTCGCGTCGGCGGGACGCACGACGTCGAGACCGGGGATCGCCCGCAGCGCCGCGAGCTGCTCGACCGGCTGATGGGTCGGGCCGTCCTCGCCGAGCGCGACCGAGTCGTGCGTCCAGACGAAGATGCTCGGCACCCGCATGAGCGCGGCGAGCCGCACCGCGGGGCGCATGTAGTCGCTGAAGATGAGGAACGTGCCGCCGAAGGCGCGCGTCGGGCCGTGCAGCACGATGCCGTTGACGATCGCCGCCATCGCGTGCTCGCGGATGCCGAAGTGCAGCACCCGCCCATACGGGTCGCCGGACCACTCGTGCGTCGAGTGCTCGGTCGGCACGAAGCTCGCCGCGCCGTTGATCGTCGTCAGGTTCGACTCGGCGAGGTCGGCCGAGCCACCCCACAGCTCCGGCATGACGCCCGCGATCGCGTTGATCACCTTGCCGCTCGCGGCACGCGTCGAGACCTCGGTGCCGCCCTCGAACACGGGCAGCGCGGCGTCGAGCCCCTCCGGCAGCTCGCCCGACTCGATCCGGGCGAGCAGCGCCGCGCGCTCGGGGTGCGCGGCCGCCCAGGCGTCGAACGCGAGCTGCCACTGCGCGTGCTGCGCGGCGCCGCGGGCGACGAGCCCGCGCGTGCGCTCGATGACCTCGGGGGCGACGACGAAGTGCGCCTCCGGATCGAAGCCGAGCACCGACTTGACGGCGGCGAGCTCCTCGGCGCCGAGCGCCGAGCCGTGGATCTTGCCCGAGTTCTGCTTCCTGGGGGAGGGCCACCCGATGATCGTGCGCAGGATGATGAGCGACGGCCGGTCCGTGACGGCCTTGGCCGCCTCGATCGCCGCGTAGAGCTCGACGACGTCCTCGACGTACTCGCCCGTCCGCTTCCAGTCGACGACCTGGACGTGCCAGCCGTAGGCCGCGTAGCGAGTGTGGACGTCCTCGGTGAACGCGATGTTCGTGTCGTCCTCGATCGAGATCTGGTTCGAGTCGTAGATCGCGATGAGCCCGCCGAGGCGCTGGTGGCCCGCGAGGCTCGAGGCCTCCGCGGTGACGCCCTCCTGGAGGTCGCCATCGCCGCAGATCACATACGTGAAGTGATCGAACGGGCTCGTGCCGGGCGCCGCGTCGGGGTCGAGCAGGCCGCGCTCGAATCGCTGCGCGTAGGCGAAGCCGACCGCGGACGCGAGGCCCTGCCCGAGCGGGCCCGTCGTGATCTCCACGCCCCTGGTGTGGCCGTACTCGGGGTGGCCGGGCGTCAGCGAGCCCCAGGTGCGCAGCGACTCGAGGTCGCCGAGCTCGAGCCCGAAGCCGCCGTAGTAGAGCTGGATGTACTGCGTGAGGCTCGAGTGGCCGACGCTCAGCACGAAGCGGTCGCGGCCGATCCAGTGCGGGTCCGCCGGGTCGTGGCGCATGACGCGCTGGTAGAGCAGATACGCCGCGGGGGCGAGGCTCATCGCGGTGCCGGGGTGGCCGTTGCCGACCTTCTCGACGGCATCGGCCGCGAGGATCCTGGCGGTGTCGACCGCCTTCCGGTCGAGGTCGTCCCAGGAGAGATCAGTCACGAACCCCAATCCTAGAGCGCGGGTAGAATCGTGGGGTGGCTGTGACGCAGACGGTGAGCGAATCCTCGTCGCGACCCCGTCCGAGCGCCTGGCAGAAGGTGCGCGGCTACGTCGCGCTGACCAAGCCCCGGGTCATCGAGCTGCTGCTCGTGACGACCGTGCCGGTCATGATCCTCGCGCAGCACGGCATGCCCGACCTCTGGCTCGTGCTCGCGACGCTCGTCGGCGGGACGCTCGCCGCCGGCAGCGCGAACGCGTTCAACATGTGGTTCGACCGCGACATCGACGCCGTCATGGAGCGCACGAAGGGCCGCCCGCTCGTGACCGGCGTCATCAGCGCCCGGGAGGCGCTCGTCTTCAGCTGGGTCGTCGGCGTCGTCTCGGTCGCGTTCCTCTGGCTCACCACGAACTGGGTCGCCGCGGCACTCGCCGCCGGGGCGATCGCGTTCTACGTCCTGCTCTACACGATGGTGCTCAAGCGCCGCACGCCGCAGAACATCGTCTGGGGCGGGATCGCGGGCTGCATGCCCGTGCTGATCGGCTGGGCCGCCGTCACGGGCTCGCTGTCCTGGGAGGCGCTCATCCTGTTCGGCGTCGTCTTCCTGTGGACGCCGCCGCACTACTGGCCGCTCTCGATGCGCTACCGCGACGACTATCGCGCTGCCGGGGTCCCGATGCTCGCGGTCGTGCGCTCCGAGTCGGTCGTCGCGCTGCAGTCGGTGCTCTACGCCTGGGCGACCGTCGCCTGCTCGCTGCTGCTCATCCCGATCGCGCCGATGGGCCTCGTCTACATCGTGGTGGCGGTCGGGGCGGGCGCCTGGTTCATCGTCGAGGCGCACCGGCTCTACGCGAAGGCGATCCGGGCGGGGCAGACCCGGCCGATGCGGCTCTTCCACGGCTCGATCTCCTACCTCGCGCTCGTCTTCGTCGCGGTCGGCGTCGACCCGTTCGTGCACCTGCCGCTCTGAGCGGCGGACGCCTCAGTCGACCGTGACCCGCACCGTCGACTCGAACGCCGGCTCCCCGCGATAGGCGTACTCGAGCGTCACCGAGGTCGACCCCGCGCCGACCGCCGTGTAGTCGAGCGTGTAGGTCCCACCCCCGCCGACCGCGTCGGGCTCGTCGAGGACGACGCCCTCGCCGACCCGCTCCAGCACGGTGGCGTCGGGCTCGCGCGTGAGGGTCCAGCCGTCGCCGACGCTCGCGTTGAACTCGTCGTCGACGATCGAGAGCAGCTGGCCGACCCGCATCGAGACCTCGCTGACCTGCGACTCGTCATGGCCGAGGTGCACGACATGCGTCGTCGCGGACGGATCCGCGCACCCCGCGAGCCCCGTCACAGCAAGCCCGGCCACCGCCACCGCAATCCCGTATCGCGTCATGGTCTGGACCCTATCGCGGGGGACGTGGGCGCAAATGGTCGCTCAGGCCGCCCGCGACGAGCCGTTCGCGTCCACTACGCCGACGACCACCGGGCGCCCCACCCGGTCGACGACGAGGACGCCGAGGGCGACCGTGACGCCCGCGAGCACCATGTGGACGCCGACGAGCAGCGGCGGGATGCCGTAGTTGGCCTGGACGAGCCCGACGACGATCTGCGCGGCGATCGCGAGGATGAGGACCCCGACGGCGAGCGCGTAGCGCCGGGCTCCGACGACGAGCGCGCCGACCAGCAGGGCGACGAGCACGGCGGCGAGCGCGTAGCCGAGCCAGGCGTGGATGTGGACGAGCACGCCCCAGGCGCTCGAGTCGCGGATGATCTCGTCGTCGCCCGAGTGCGGGCCGTTCTGCGTCGTCACGACGCCGCCGAGCACGACGAGCGCGAGCAGGAGCGAGCCGATGTGCGTGAGGACCGCGATCCAGCGCGGCACGGCCCGCTCGCGCGGGCCCGGCTCGCGGAACGACCGGACGACGAAGGACGCCGCGACGCCGACGAGCGCGGCCGAGATGACGTAGTGGATCCCGACGGTCGAGACGGAGAGCCGCGTCAGCACGACGATCCCGCCGACGACGGCCTGGACGACGATCCCCGCGAAGATGATCCAGGCGTGGATCCAGAGGTCCCTGCGGGTGCGCCGCCGGCGCCAGAGCGCGATGACCGCGAGGACCGCGAGGACCCCGAGGACGCCGGACATGGTCCGGTTGGCGAACTCGATGACGCCGTGGACGCCCTCGTCGATGCCCGGCACGAGCGACGTCGTCGTGCACAGCGGCCACTGGTCGCAGCCGAGACCCGAGGCCGTCAGCCGGACCGCGCCGCCCGTCGCGATGATGACGAGGTTGCCGATGAGGTTCAGCCAGGCGGCCACCCTCACCCAACGCACGGGTACGATTGTAGGCGCGGACGAATCCGCGGAATGCCGACACGGACCTGATAGTTCGCTTCGGTGAGAGGAATCGACATGACTGAGGCCACTGAGATCACTTCGGCCACCGCACAGCTGATCGACCGTCCAGAGATCGACAGCCTCGGCCAGTACGAGTTCGGCTGGCACGACACCGACCTCGCGGGAGCCTCGGCTCGCCGCGGCCTCTCGGAGGAGGTCGTCCGCGACATCTCGGCGCTCAAGGACGAGCCCGAGTCGATGCTCAAGCATCGCCTGCGCGGCCTCGCGCTCTTCGGCAGGAAGCCCATGCCCTCCTGGGGCGCGGACCTCAGCGATATCGACTTCGACAACATCAAGTACTTCGTGCGCTCGACCGAGCGCCAGGCGGCGACCTGGGAGGAGCTGCCCGACGAGATCAAGGAGACCTACGAGAAGCTCGGCATCCCCGAGGCGGAGCGCCAGCGACTCGTCGCCGGCGTCGCCGCGCAGTACGAGTCCGAGGTCGTCTACCACCAGATCAACGAGGAGCTCGAGAAGCAGGGTGTCATCTTCATGGACACCGACACCGCGCTGCGCGAGCATCCGGAGTTCTTCGACGAGCACTTCGGGACGGTCATCCCGGCCGGGGACAACAAGTTCGCGGCGCTCAACACCGCGGTCTGGTCGGGCGGCTCGTTCGTCTACGTGCCGAAGGGCGTCCACGTCGAGATCCCGCTGCAGGCGTACTTCCGCATCAACACGGAGAACATGGGGCAGTTCGAGCGCACCCTGATCATCGCCGACGAGGGCTCCTACGTGCACTACATCGAGGGCTGCACGGCGCCGATCTACAAGTCGGACTCGCTGCACTCCGCGGTCGTGGAGATCATCGTCAAGAAGAACGCGAGGGTCCGCTACACGACGATCCAGAACTGGTCGACGAACGTGTACAACCTCGTGACCAAGCGGGCGGTCGCCCACGAGGGCGCGACGATGGAGTGGGTCGACGGCAACATCGGCTCGAAGGTCACCATGAAGTACCCGTCGATCTATCTCGTCGGCGAGCACGCGAAGGGCGAGACCCTCTCCGTCGCGTTCGCCGGGCCGGGACAGCATCAGGACGCCGGTGCGAAGATGATCCACCTCGCCCCGCACACGACCTCTTCGATCATCTCGAAGTCGATCGCGCGCAGCGGCGGGCGCGCCGGCTACCGCGGCGAGGTCCGCGTCGAGTCGGGCGCGCACCACGCGGCGAACACCGTGCGCTGCGACGCGCTGCTCGTCGACACGATCTCGCGCTCCGACACCTACCCGGCGATCGACATCCGCGTCGACGACGCCCAGCTCGGCCACGAGGCGACGGTCTCGCGGGTCTCCGAGGAGCAGCTGTTCTACCTGCAGTCGCGGGGCGTGACGGAGGAGGAGGCGATGGCGATGATCGTCCGAGGCTTCATCGAGCCGATCGCGCGAGAACTGCCGATGGAGTACGCGATGGAGCTCAACAAGCTCATCGAGATGAACATGGAAGGCTCGGTGGGCTGAGCCCATGCAGGAGCACACGCACGGCGGCGACGCCGATGGTTGGATGACGCCCGTACAGACCCGGTCGGAGCGTCCCTGGTCCTACGACCCGGCGGACTTCGGCGCGCCGCGGCGCGAGGACCCGCTGTGGAAGTTCTCCGACCTGCAGCGACTCGCGCCGCTCTTCGAGTCGGACGGCCGGATCACGGTCGCCGCGGGGGACTTCCGCCCCGAGGACCTCGTCTCGGCGATCGCGCTGCAGCGCGCGACGCCGCGGCGCATCGTCGCGGACGGCGACGTGCGACTCACGGTCGGCGGCGCCGTGGACGGCGTCGCGGCCGAGCACCTCGTCATCGAGGCGCCCGCGCACGCGGTCTCCCGGGTCGTCATCGAGCACGTCGGCGGGGGGGCGCTCGCCGAGAACGTCGAGATCCGCGTCGGCACGGGTGCCGACCTCACCCTCGTCACCCTCCAGCTCTGGGACGACGACGCGCTCCACTCGTCGGCGCACCAGGCGATCGTCGAGCGCGACGGGCGCCTCAAGCACATCGTCATCTCGCTCGGCGGCGGCGTCGTCCGACTCAACCCGACCGCGCGGCTCGCCGGCGACGGCTCGAGCGCCGAGCTGCTCGGCCTCTACTTCGCCGATGCCGGTCAGCACATCGAGCACCAGGTCTTCCTCCACCACGAGGGACGGCACACGACCGGCCGCGTGACCTACAAGGGAGCGCTCCAGGGGCAGGGCGCTCGGACGGTGTGGATCGGCGACACGCTCATCGGGCCCGACGCGACCGGCACCGACAGCTACGAGCAGAACCGCAACCTCGTGCTCACGGAGGGCACCCGGACCGACTCGATCCCGAACCTCGAGATCGAGACCGGCGAGATCATCGGCGCCGGCCACGCGTCGGCGACCGGCCGCTTCGACGACGAGCAGCTCTTCTACCTCCAGGCCCGCGGCATCCCCGAGGCGGAGGCCAGACGACTCGTCGTCGTCGGGTTCCTCGCCGAGATCATCCAGCAGGTCGGCGACGAGGAGCTGCAGGAGCGCCTGCACTCGCTCGTGACGGCCGAGCTCGAGGCGAGCGCATGAGCGCCGTCGAGGTCGCCAAGCTCGACGAGCTCGAGCCGAACGAGGCGAAGCGCGTCGAGATCGGCGGGATCGCGATCGCGATCGTGCGCGACAGCGACGGCGGCGTGCACGCGATCGGAGACCGCTGCTCGCACGGCGAGGTCTCCCTCTCCGACGGCTTCGTCGAGGGCTGCACGATCGAGTGCTGGGCGCACGGCGCCCGGTTCGACCTGCGCACCGGCGCGGCGCTGTCGCTGCCGGCCTACGAGCCGGTCCCCGTCTTCCGAGTGATCGTCGCCGACGGGGTCGTCCTCGTCGACCCGGATGCGATCATCGACCAGCGCGCCGACGAGGCGCAGAATCCACAGGAGGCCTGACATGGCGACGCTCGAGATCAAGGGCCTGCGGGTCAGCGTCGAGACCGACCAGGGCACGAAGGAGATCCTCAAGGGACTCGATCTGCGGGTCGAGGAGGGCCAGACCCACGCGATCATGGGCCCGAACGGCGCCGGCAAGTCGACGCTCGGCTACGCGATCGCCGGGCATCCGAAGTACTCGATCGACGGCGGCACGGTGACGCTCGACGGCGAGGACCTGCTCGCGATGAGCGTCGACGCGCGGGCGCGCGCCGGCCTGTTCCTCGCGATGCAGTACCCGGTCGAGATCCCCGGCGTCAAGGTCGCCGACTTCCTGCGCACGGCGAAGACCTCGCTGACGGGCGAGGCCCCCGCGATCCGCACCTGGATCAAGGACGTCCGCGGCGCGATGGAGGATCTGCGGATGGACCGCTCCTTCGCCGACCGCAACGTCAACGAGGGCTTCTCGGGCGGCGAGAAGAAGCGCCACGAGATCCTCCAGCTCGAGCTGCTCAAGCCGAAGTTCGCGATCCTCGACGAGACCGACTCGGGCCTCGACGTCGATGCGCTCAAGGTCGTCTCCGAGGGCGTCAACCGGGCCCGCGAGGCGACGGGGCTCGGCGTCGTGCTGATCACCCACTACACGCGGATCCTGCGCTACATCCGACCGGACTTCGTCCACGTGCTCGTCGACGGCCGGGTCGCCGAGGAGGGCGGACCCGAGCTCGCCGACCGGCTCGAGGAGGAGGGCTACGACCGCTTCCTCGCCGCGAGCGAGACGGCGTAGCCTGCCGCCATGGCGATCGCGCTCGAGCCGGAGCTCTTCGACGAGGTCGAGGAGGCGCTCAAGGACGTCGTCGACCCCGAGCTCGGGGTCAACATCGTCGACCTCGGCCTCATCTACGACCTCTCGCTCGGCGACGAGCGCGAGCTCATCATTTCGATGACGCTGACCTCGGCGGGCTGCCCGCTCACCGACGTCATCGAGGATGAGACCGCGCAGGCCCTCGACGGGGTGGTCGACGCGTTCCGGATCAACTGGGTCTGGATGCCGCCGTGGGGACCGGAGCGGATCACCGAGGACGGTCGTGACATGATGCGCGCCCTCGGCTTCAGCATCTAGCCAGCAACCGGAACGGGGGCATCGCGACCCAACGTTGCGTTACCGACGGCGCTCCACTCGCCGCCGGTCGGCCAGATGCGCCCCTTTGAGGACCTCCGGTGCGCGGTCGATGGTCGCGCTTCCCGGGTTCACGATGCACACCCAGCCGTGTGCCCCGTAGACGGGGTGGGGGAGAAACCTGTCGGTGGCGCTGTAGTCCAGGCCGGAGCCCTCGATCCGCTCAGGCGAGTACCCGAGCAGATCGGTGAAGACCGCTGATCCGACGTGGATGTTCAGCCGCCAACGATCACCGTCATCGAGCCGGGACTCGGTGTCGTCCGGGTAGTTCTTCGTCACGATCGTTGCATAGGGCTGGCGGCTGCGTGGCACCTGTCCGTCCGGGGCGTAGTAGAAGAAGTGGTCGCCCCACGAGACCTCCGGGTGCTCGCTCCCGGGCTGGGGCGCGAGCTCGAGGACTCCTTCGTAGCTCCGGACTTCCGCGAGAATCTGTTCCATGGTCACGCTTCGAGTGTGAACTTGAAGTGCGTGTGGAGGGTTGGACCGCATGGACAGTGCTGAGCACGACTTGGAGCGATACACGACGAGTCGTCTCGCAGGCGTCTGCGGCTACTCGGTGCAACAGGTCCGAGACCTCGAGCACCTCGGCGTGATCCCGCCCGCGATCCGGCAGCCCAATGGATACCGGGAGTTCACCGGCATCCATGCGACCGCGCTACGCGCGTACCGTCACCTGGCGATCGCCGTCGGTCCCGTGGTCGCACGTGCGACGATGCGCGAGACACGGCAGTTGCCCTCCGAGGAGGCCATCGCCCGGATCGTCGCACTCCATGTCGGGCTCGCCCGCGACCGGGACGATACGACCGCGGCCCTCCACGCTCTCGACGGCATCGTGCAGGACAGTGCCCACGACGCGCCTCCGGCGCCGACCGATGCGATGAGCATCACCGAGCTCGCGGCCGCGCTCGACGTGCGCTCCTCCGCGCTCCGCTTCTGGGAGCAGCAAGGGCTGATCGCGCCCGTCCGAGAACGACCTCTCGCTGCGCGACACTACCCGCCCGACGCCGTCAGGGACGCCCGCATCGTCGCCGCCCTCCGCGCGGGCGGATACCGAATCCCGGCGGTCCGAAGCGTGATCACCTCCCTGCGCGTACTCGGCAGCACCGCAGACGCACGCGCGGCACTGCATGACCGGCTGCAGAGCATCGCGGCCCGCTCCGACGCGCTGCTTCGCGCGGGCACCGACCTCGCCGACCTGCTGGTCCCCGCAATGCCATGACCGGGTACAGCTAGACCCCGACGAGCTCCGCGTCCACGAAGGACTCGATCGGGGGGCAGGTGCACAGCAGGTTGCGGTCGCCGTAGGCGTTGTCGACGCGGCTCACCGGCGCCCAGTACTTGCCGGAGCGCAGCGACGCGAGCGGGTAGACCGCCTCCTCGCGACTGTACGGATGCGACCAGCCGTCGGCGACGGCGTTCTCCGCGGGGTGCGGGGCACCGCGCAGCGGGTTGTCGTCGACCGGCCAGCGGCCGGCGCCGACCGCGTCGGCCTCGCGCCGGATGGCGGACATCGCCGTGACGAAGCGCGCGAGCTCGCCGAGGTCCTCGCTCTCGGTCGGCTCGACCATGAGCGTCCCGGCGACCGGGAACGACATCGTCGGCGCGTGGAATCCGTAGTCGATGAGCCGCTTCGCGACGTCGTCGACCGTGACCCCGGTCGCCTCGCGCAGCGGCCGCAGGTCGAGGATGCACTCGTGCGCGACGAGTCCCGCCTCGCCCGCGTAGAGGACCGGGTAGTCGTCCCGCAGCCGGTCGGCGACCCAGTTCGCGGCGAGCACCGCCGCGCCGGTCGCCTCGGCGAGCCCCTCCGCGCCCATCAGCCGGATATAGGCCCAGGAGATCGGCAGGATCGAGGGCGAGCCGTAGGGCGCCGCCGAGACGGGCGCGCCGCCGTGGCGCACCGTCGCGCCGTCACCGCCGACGAGCGCGTGCTGCTCGGACTGCGCGAGCGGGTGGCCGGGCAGGTAGGGCGCGAGATGCGCCTTCGCCGCGACCGGGCCGACGCCCGGGCCTCCGCCGCCGTGGGGGATGCAGAACGTCTTGTGCAGGTTCAGGTGCGAGACGTCGCCACCGAGGTCCCCGAAGCGCACGTGCCCGAGCAGCGCGTTGAGGTTCGCCCCGTCGATGTAGACCTGCCCGCCGGCAGCGTGCGCGAGGTCGCAGATGTCGCGGATCCCGCGCTCGTAGACGCCGTGCGTCGACGGGTAGGTGAGCATGACGACGGCGAGCCGGTCGGCGTGCTCGGCGATCTTCGCCCGCAGGTCGGCGATGTCGACGTCGCCCGCGGCGTCGGTGCCGACGACGACGACGCGCAGGCCCGCGAGCACGGCGGACGCCGCGTTCGTGCCGTGCGCGCTCGCCGGAATGAGGCAGACGTCGCGTTGCGCCTCGCCGCGGGCGCGGTGCCAGCCGCGGACGGCGAGGAGGCCCGCGAGCTCGCCCTGACTGCCGGCGTTCGGCTGCAGCGAGACGGTGTCGTAGCCCGTGAGCTCGGCGAGCCAGCGCTCGAGGTCGGCGACGATCGCGAGCATCCCGGCGACGTCCTCGGCGGGCGCGAACGGGTGCAGCTCGGTGAACTCGGGCCAGGTGATCGCGGCCATCTCGGTCGCGGCGTTGAGCTTCATGGTGCACGAGCCGAGCGGGATCATGCCGCGGTCGAGGGCGTAGTCGCGGTCGGCGAGCCGACGCAGGTAGCGCATCATCGCGGTCTCGCTTCGGTGCGACGAGAACGTCGGGTGCTTGAGGTACCCGCTCGCGCGCGCGAGTCCGCCGAGCACGTCGGGCGCGTCGTCGGCCGGTACGGGCACGCCGCCCAGCGCCCCGATGAGCTCGGCGATGAGCGGCACCCCCGCGGCGACGTCCTCGCTCGACGGCTCGTCGAACGCGATGCCGACGAGCTCATCTCCCGCGTGCCGGAGCAGGATCCCGGCGTCGTGGGCGCGGCGGACCGCGCCGGCGGCGTCCGGCACCCGGATCGTCACGGTGTCGAAGAAGCGCTCGTGCTCGACCGTCAGGCCTGCGGCTCGCGCGGCGGTCGCGAAGGCGACCGCGGTGGCGTGCACCCGCTCGGCGATCGCCCGCAGTCCGTCCGGCCCGTGGTAGACCGCGTACATCGAGGCGACGACGGCCAGCAGCACCTGCGCGGTGCAGATGTTGCTCGTCGCCTTCTCGCGCCGGATGTGCTGCTCGCGGGTCTGCAGCGCGAGCCGGTACGCGGGGCGCCCGTCGGCGTCGACGGAGACGCCGACGAGGCGGCCGGGGAGCTGGCGCTGAAGGCCATCGCGCACGGCGAGATAGCCGGCGTGCGGGCCGCCGAAGCCCATCGGCACGCCGAAGCGCTGCGAGCTGCCGAACGCGAGGTCGGCGCCGAGCTCCCCGGGCGGCGTCACGACGGCGAGGGCGAGCAGGTCGGCCGCGACCGCAGCGATGCCGCCGTCGGCGCGCACCCGGTCGATCACGGCGCTCGGATCCCACAGTCGGCCCGAGGTCCCCGGATACTGGATGATCGCGCCGAACGCGACGGGGAGCTGCGCGGCCTCGACGGTCGCGAGGTCGAGGACGACGAGCTCGATCCCGAGCGCCTCGGCGCGCTGCCGCAGCACCGCGAGGGTCTGCGGGAGCGCGTCGGCGTCGACGAGGAACGCGTCGGAGGGGCTCGACGAGGCACGGCGAGCGAGCAGCATCGCCTCGGCCGCGGCGGTCGCCTCGTCGAGCATCGACGCGTTCGCGGTCGCGAGCCCCGTGAGGTCCGCGACGACGGTCTGGAAGTTCATGAGCGCCTCGAGTCGGCCCTGCGAGATCTCCGGCTGGTAGGGGGTGTAGGCCGTGTACCACGCCGGGTTCTCGACGACGCCGCGGCGGATCACCTCCGGCGTGATCGTGCCGTGGTAGCCCTGCCCGATGAGGCTGCGGCGCACGGAGTTGCGCGCGGCGAGCGCGCGGAGCTCCGCGAGCACGGCGCGCTCCGTCGCGGCGGGCGGTATCGAGGTCGGGGCCCCGCCGCCGCGGATCTGCGCAGGCAGCGCGGCCGCCATGAACTCCTCAAGCGTCTCGTAGCCGAGGTCGGCGAGCAGCCGCGCTCGGGCGTCGCCGACGGCGCCGATGTGGCGGGCGCGGAACGCGCTCGACGCGCCGCTCACGCGCCGACCAGCTCGCGGTAGGCGGCCTCGTCGAGCAGCCCGTCCGGGACGGCGTCGAAGCGCACGCGGAAGAGCCAGCCGTCGTCGTAGGGCTGCGCGTTGACGAGCTCCGGCGCGTCGACCGCGGCCTGGTTCACCTCGACGACCTCGCCGTCGACGGGGGAGTAGAGCTCGCTGACCGACTTCGTCGACTCGATCTCGCCGCACACCCGCGCCGCGACGACGCGCGCGCCGACGGCCGGCAGCTCGAGATAGACGACGTCGCCGAGCGAGTCGGCGGCGAATCGAGTGACCCCGACCGTCGCGATGTCGCCGTCGACGGCGACCCATTCGTGCTCGGGGGTGTACCGGATGGTGCTCGTGTCGGTCATCATGCGCCTCGCTGCTCGGGTCGGGGGAGGAAGGGGAGTGGGACGACGCGCGCCGGCAGCAGGGTGCCGCGCACGTCGATGGCGAGCTCGGTGCCCGCGCCGGTCCCGGCATCCGGGTCGACGTAGGCGATCGCGATCGGGTGGCCGAGCGTGGGCGAGAGCGCCCCGCTCGTGACGACGCCGACCTCGACGCCGTCCAGGGCGCGCACGACGTGCCCCGCCCGGCCCGCGCGGCGTCCCTCCGAGACGAGTCCCACGAGCCGGCGCGCGCCGGGGGCGGGTCCGCCCTCGAGCGCGGCACGCCCGACGAAGTCCGCCCGCTTGGTGCCAAGCGGCACCGCCCAGCCGAGCCCCGCCTGCTCGGGGCGGATGTCCGGGCCGAGCTCGTGCCCGTGGAGGGGCATGCCGGCCTCGAGCCGGAGCGTGTCGCGGGCGGCGAGCCCGCAGGGCGTCGCACCGGCCGCGAGCAGCGCGCGCCACAGCGCGGGGGCGGCGCCGACCGGCAGGAACAGCTCGAAGCCGTCCTCGCCGGTGTATCCGGTGCGCGCGACGAGGACGTCCTCGCCTGCGAACGCGCCCGGCGTCGCGGCGTAGCCGCGCAGCCCCGCGAGCCCGGGCACGTCGAGCCCCTCCGCCGCGGCCACGACGCGCTGCGCCGCAGGCCCCTGCACCGCGATCAGGGCGGTGTCGTCGGTCTCGTCGACGAGCGTCGCGTCGTGACCGGCGAGCCGCTCGGCGAGCGCCGCGACGACGATCGCGCGGTTGCCCGCGTTCGCGACGACGAGGAACTCGTCCGGGCCGATCCGATAGACGATGAGGTCGTCGAGCACACCGGCCCCGGTGGAGAGCAGCAGCGCGTACTTGGCACGCAGGATCGGCAGTGCGCTCGCGTCGAGGGTCAGTGCGGCGTCGAGGAACGCCGCCGCCTCGGGCCCCGCGACTCGCAGCTCGGCCATGTGCGAGACGTCGAAGAGACCCGCGGCGGCGCGCACCGCGTGGTGCTCGGCGAGATCGGAGCCGTAGCGCACCGGCATCGACCAGCCTCCGAAGTCGGTGAACGTCGCGCCGAGCGCCTCGTGCTCGGCATGCAGCGGCGAGTGCCGCGGAGGCTGGGGTGAAGCTGCGTCGAGATCCATAGGAGTCCTCCCGGAACCGGGTGTTCGGACTCCCCCTCTGTCATCGTGCCTGAGAGCTTCGCCTCGGCCGGCCTGCGCCTGCGGGGGCTTTCACCATCGGCGGCCGCCGATCGCGGGTGCGATCGACGACGCTTTCCAGAGCGGCCACGTTCGTCGCGGTGCGGTACCTGAGAGTTTGGCGGGGAGTGCTTGCTCCTTCGGTGCCGGTGGCGTTCGCCGCTCCGGCTCTCCCGCGACACGTCACGGCCAGATGTTCGATTGTGCGCCCATGCTAGCCCGCCTCGGGCGCTTTCCGGTCGAGGGCGCGCGCACCGAGCCACGCGAGCGGCAGCAGCACCGCGACGAAGGCGGCCTTGATGACGCCGGGGATGAGGAAGGGGAGCACCCCCGCGGCCATGACCGACTCGACGGTCACGCTCTGGCCGAGCACGGCGGCGAGGATGAGCGCCATGTACGGCACGCCGACGAGGAAGGGCACGATGCTCGCCGCGAGGAAGCCGATGAAGGCGAGCAGGGGACGGCGATCCCAGGCGCGCTGCGCGAACCAGCCCGCGAGGAACGCGGCGGGGATGAAGCCGAGGATGAAGCCGAACGAGGGCGAGAGCACGTAGGCGGGTCCCACGACAGGCCCGGCGAAGACGGGGAGGCCGGCGAGCCCGACGGCCGCGTAGAGCGCGAGGCTCGCGGCGCCGCGCCGGGCGCCGAGCGCGGCGCCGACCACGATGACGCCGATGGTCTGACCGGTGATCGGCACGGGGCCGATGAAGAACGACACCTTGGCGAGTGCCGCGAGCACGGCGACGCCCGCGACGAGCAGCCCGGCGTCGAGCGCGAGCGCTCGGGTACGGGCGCTCGGGCGAGGGATGAGGTCCGCGAGGACTGGGCGCGCGGCCGGGGCGATCGAGGTCATGCCGGTAGACTAGTCGGCCGGTCACCCCGACCCCGGTTGGCCCGATCCGACAACATCCGAAGGGTTGCGCTGTGCTCGCCGTCACCGATCTCGAGATCCGGGTCGGCGCGAGGACCCTCATGTCGGACGTCACGTTTCGCGTCGACCGCGGCGACAAGATCGGGCTCGTCGGACGCAACGGCGCCGGCAAGACGACGCTCACCAAGGTGCTCGCGGGCGACGGGGTCCAGGCCGCGGGAAACGTGCAGCGCATCGGCGAGATCGGCTACCTGCCGCAGGACCCTCGCAGCGGCGACCCCGAGCAGCTCGCGCGCACCCGCATCCTCGACGCCCGGGGTCTCGGCCGGATCGCGCTCGAGCTCGCCGAGGCCTCGGTCGAGATGGGCGCGGCCGATCCCGCCGTCGCCGAGCGCGCGATGCGCCGCTGGGCGCGGCTGAACGACGAGTTCGAGGCGCGCGGGGGCTACGCCGCCGAGGCGGCGGCCGCGACGATCGCCGCGAACCTGGCGCTGCCCGAGCGCATCCTCGAGCAGCCGCTCAAGACGCTCTCCGGCGGGCAGCGCCGGCGCATCGAGCTCGCCCGGATCCTGTTCTCCGAAGCCGACACGATGATCCTCGACGAGCCGACGAACCACCTCGACGCAGACTCGGTCGTCTGGCTCCGCGAGTTCCTCAAGGGCTATCCCGGCGGTCTCATCGTCATCTCGCACGATGTCGAGCTCGTCGAGGAGACCGTGAACAAGGTGTTCTACCTCGATGCGAACCGTCAGGTGATCGACCAGTACAACATGGGCTGGAAGCACTACCTGCGCCAGCGCGAGGCGGACGCCGAGCGGCGCGCGAAGGAGCGCGCGAACGCCGAGAAGAAGGCGAGCGCGCTCCAGCAGCAGGCCGCGCGATTCGGCGCGAAGGCGACGAAGGCCGCCGCCGCGCACCAGATGGTCGCGCGCGCGGAGAAGCTGCTCAGCGGACTCGAGGAGGTGCGCGCCGCCGAACGGGTCGCGAGGATCCGCTTCCCCGACCCCGCACCGGTCGGCAAGACGCCGCTCATGGCCGAGCACCTGTCGAAGTCGTACGGCTCGCTGGAGATCTGGGCCGCGCTCTCGCTCGCGATCGATCGCGGCTCGAAGGTCGTCGTGCTCGGCCTCAACGGCGCGGGCAAGACGACGCTGCTGCGGGTGCTCGCCGGCGTCGACGAGCCCGACACGGGGACGATCCGCCACGGCCACGGACTGCGGATCGGCTACTACGCGCAGGAGCACGAGACGCTCGACGTGCGCCGCTCGGTCCTGCAGAACATGCTGAGCGCGTCCCCGGACCTCAACGCGACGCAGGCGCGCAGCATCCTCGGCTCGTTCCTGTTCACGGGCGACGACGTCGACAAGCCGGCCGGCGTGCTCTCGGGCGGGGAGAAGACCCGGCTCGCGCTCGCGACGATCGTCGCGAGCGGCGCGAACGTGCTGCTCCTCGACGAGCCGACGAACAACCTCGATCCGGCGAGCCGTGAGGAGATCCTGTCCGCGCTCGCCTCCTACGCGGGAGCGGTCGTGCTCGTGTCGCACGACCCCGGCGCCGTCGAGGCGCTCGGCCCCGAGCGCGTGCTGATCCTTCCCGACGGCGTCGAGGACCTGTGGGGCCGCGACTACCAGGAGCTCGTCGAGCTCGCCTAGGTTCGGTCTCGAGGTCTCGAGGTCTCGATACGCCCGCGGCGTGGGCTACTCGACCCGCGGGACGCCGTCGAGCAGCGCGTCCTCCTCGGCCGAGTCGGCGTCCCCGATCCGCGCCCGCCGCGGTTTCGCGACGTGGCCCTCCTTGCGGGCGACGCGCTCGTTGCGGACCGCCCAGACGAGCGCGATCGCGGCGAACACGGCGAACAGGATCCACTGCACCGCGTAGGACAGGTGCGGCCCGGGATCCGGCTCCGGCCGGGTCGCGAGCGCGGGAGTCTCCACGGGGGGCGCCTCCGAGGCGAGGAGTCCGTAGGCGCCGGTACGGATGCCCTCGATCCCGAGCGTCTCGGCGATCAGCGGCAGCTCGATCGTCGCGACCTGGCCCGCGGGGGCGGAGCGGCCCGGCACGCTCGGCTCACCCCGCTTGAGCCGCGCGACGACCGTCACGAGGCCCTCCGGCGCCGGCGGCACGAAGTCCGGCACCTCCGCCTGCGTCCGGCCGACCGGCACCCAGCCGCGGTCCACGACGAGCACGCCGCCACCGTCCGCGAGGACGAACGGCACGAGCACCTCGAAGCCGGGACGCCCGTCCCGTGGCCGGCCGCGCACGAGCAGCTGGTCCTCGACGGCGTACTCGCCGACGAGCTCGACGGGCGTCCAGGTGTCGGCCGGGTCGAATGCGGAGTCGGCCGAGGGCAGGATCTCGGTGAGCGCGACGGGAGGCGCGTCCCAGTTGTCGACGACCTGGCGCACCCGCTCCTGCGCCTCGTCGTTGCGGGCGAACTGCCACCAGGCGAGCAGCCCGCAGACGGTCGAGAAGACGACGACGAGCGCGACGTAGCCGAGCCAGCGTCGCGGTCCCGTGATGGCTACTCGGGCCACGAACGCGGGATCTTCAGCGGTCCGGGGGCCTCCGGCTCCTCGGCGACCCTCGACTTCGAGACGTTCGCGAGCACGACGGCGATGTAGGGGAGCACGACCGCGCCGGCGAGGCAGACGAGCTGCCACCAGCCCGAGACGAAGAGGCACGCGATGACGCACACGACGCGAATGCCCATCGTCACGCTGTAGGTGATGAAGCGGCGGCGCTGGTCCTCCGGGGGAGAGACCGGGAGCGCGGTGATCGCGATCGGGCGGCCCATAGCCTTAAGGGTACGCTCACAAGCATGACCGAGAGCAGAGTCGTCCTCGTCACCGGCGGCAACCGGGGCATCGGCCGCGCGATCGCGGAGGCGTTCGTCGCCGCGGGGCACCGCGTCGCCGTCACGGCGCGCAGCGGCGAGGGCCCGGCCGGCACCGTCACGGTGCGCGCGGACGTGACCGACGCGGAGAGCCTCGACACGGCGTTCTCCGAGATCGAGGCGCAGCTCGGCCCCGTCGAGGTGCTCGTCGCGAATGCCGGCATCACGAAGGACACCCTGCTGCTGCGGATGACGGACGACGAGTTCGACGCCGTCGTCGACACGAACCTCGGCGGCGCCTTCCGCGTCGTCAAGCGCGCCGCGAAAGGCATGATCCGGGCGCGGTGGGGCCGCGTCGTGCTCATCTCCTCCGTCGTCGGGCTGCTCGGCTCCGCCGGTCAGATCAACTACGCGGCGTCGAAGTCGGGCCTGATCGGGATCGCGCGCTCGCTGACCCGCGAGCTCGGCTCGCGCGGGATCACCGCGAACGTCGTCGCGCCGGGCTTCATCGAGACCGACATGACCGCCGAGCTGCCCGACGAGACGCAGGCGCAGTACCGGGCGCAGATCCCCGCGGGCCGCTTCGCGACCGCGCAGGAGGTCGCGAACGTCGTCGTCTGGCTCGCGGGCGACGACGCCGCCTACATCTCCGGCGCCGTCATCCCCGTCGACGGGGGCCTCGGCATGGGTCACTGACCCGGGCGCCGGCGCTCAGCGCAGACCGAGCACGCCGAGCACCGCCGAGAGGTCGCGCTCCTGAAGCGCGATGTCGGCCGCGGCGCGCACCCGGGGCTTCGCGTCGAATGCGATCGACAGGCCCGCGCGCTCCATCATCGCCAGATCGTTCGCGCCGTCCCCGATCGCGACGGTGCGGGTCAGCGGGACGCCGCGCGCCGCGGCCCACTCCTGGAGCGCCGCGGCCTTCGCCGCAGCATCGACGATCGGCCCCTCGAGGAGGCCGGTGAGTCGCCCGTCCCGAACGCCGAGCCGGTTCGCCCGCCACGCGTCGAGTCCGATCCGCTGCGCGAGGGGATCGAGCACCTCGTGGAATCCGCCGGAGACGGCCGCGATCATGCCGCCGGCGGCATGGACCCCCGTGACGAGCTCCGGCACGCCCCGCGTGACGCGCACCTCGTCCCGCACCGCGGCGAGCACGGCCGCGTCGAGGCCCGCGAGGGTCGCGACCCGTTCGCGCAGCGAGTCGGCGAAATCGAGTTCTCCCCGCATCGCGCGCTGCGTCACCTCGGCGACCTGCGCTCGCACGCCCGCGCGGTCCGCGATGAGCTCGATGACCTCGTCCTCGACGAGCGTGGAGTCGACGTCGAGGACGATGAGGAACGCGGTCACCCCGCGAATCTATCTGACCTGCTCGCCCTTGCCGACGACCGTGATACCGCCGTCCGTGACGGTGAAGCCGCGCGCACGATCCTCCTCGTGATCGACGCCGACGCGGGCGCCGGGCAGCACTCGCACCTCCTTGTCGACGATCGCGCGGCGCACGATCGCCCCCGCGCCGATCGTCGTGCGCTCGAAGACGACGGCGTCCTCGACGAGCGCCCCCGAGTCGACGACGACCGAGGGCCCGAGCACCGTGCGGGTCACGGTCGCCCCCGAGATGACGACGCCGAGCGAGACGATCGAGTCGGTCACGAGCCCCGCGTGTCCCTCGGCGTCGCGGATGAACTTCGCGGGCGGCTGGTTGACCTGCTGGCTGTGGATCGGCCACTCCCGGTTGTAGAGGTTGAAGACCGGCAGCGGCGCGATGAGGTCCTGGTGCGCCTCGAAGTACGACTCGATCGTGCCGACGTCGCGCCAGTAGGAGCGGTCGCGGCCGGTCGAGCCGGGCACCGAGTTGCGGATGAAGTCGTAGACGCCCGCCTCGCCGCGCGCGACGAAGTCGGGGACGATGTCGCCGCCCATGTCGTGCCGCGAGTCGTCCCGCTCGGCGTCGCGGCTGACCGCCTCGACGAGCGCGTCCGCGTCGAAGACGTAGTTGCCCATCGAGGCGAGCACCTCCTCGGGCGAATCCTGAAGTCCGCGCGGGTGCGCCGGCTTCTCCAGGAAGCGCGCGATCCGGCCCGGAGCGCCGGGGGCCTGCTCGATGACGCCGAACTGGGAGGCGAGGCCGATCGGCTGGCGGATCCCGGCGACCGTGCAGGACAGCCCGGACTCGACGTGCGCGTCGATCATCTGCGCGAAGTCCATCCGGTAGACGTGGTCGGCTCCGACGACCGCGATGATGTCGGGCTTCTCGTCGTTCACGAGGTTGAGGCTCTGGTAGATCGCGTCGGCCGAGCCCATGAACCAGTGCTTGCCACGACGCTGCTGGGCCGGCACCGAGGCGACGTAGGTGCCGAGCAGGCTCGACATCCGCCACACCTGGGAGACGTGCCGGTCGAGGCTGTGCGACTTGTACTGCGTGAGCACGACGATCTGCCGCAGCCCCGAGTTGATGAGGTTCGAGATCGCGAAGTCGATGAGCCGGTAGTCGCCGCCGAACGGCACGGCGGGCTTCGCACGGTCCTGGGTGAGCGGGAGCAGTCGCTTGCCCTCGCCGCCCGCCAGGACGATCCCGAAGACCTTCCGTCGCGCCATGCTCACACGATAGCCCCGCGGTTAGTCTCGTGACGTGCGAGTCGACGTCGTGACGAAGGAGTACCCGCCCGAGGTCTACGGGGGAGCGGGCGTGCACGTCGCCGAGCTCGTGCGGGCGCTGCGCCGCGATGGCGCGGAGCACGGCCTCGAGGTCCGCGTCCACGCATTCGGCGCCCCGCGCGAGGAGCGCGACACCCGCTCCTACGCGGTCCCGGACGGGCTCGCCGCCGCGAACCCGGCGCTGCAGACCCTCGGGGTCGACGTCGAGATCGCGGCCGAGATCGCCGGGAGCGACCTCGTCCACTCGCACACCTGGTACGCGAACTTCGCGGGCCGCAGCGCGCAGCTGCTGCACGGCGTCCCGCACGTCGTCACGGCGCACAGCCTCGAGCCGCTGCGGCCGTGGAAGGCGGAGCAGCTCGGCGGCGGCTACCGGCTGTCGTCCTGGATCGAGGCCGACGCCTGCCGCACCGCGGATGCCGTCATCGCGGTGAGCGACGGCATGCGGCGGGACGTGCTGCGCTGCTACCCCGAGCTCGACCCGGTGCGAGTGCGCACCATCCGCAACGGCATCGACCTGACGACCTGGCGCCCGCGTCACGATCCGGAGGCGCTCGCCCGCCTCGGCATCGACCCCGGGCGCCCGACCGCCGTCTTCGTCGGGCGGATCACCCGGCAGAAGGGGTTGCCGTACCTCGTCCGCGCGGCGCGCACCCTGCCTCCCGAGATCCAGCTCGTGCTCTGCGCGGGGGCGCCCGACACGGCCGAGATCCTGACGGAGGTGCGCGCGGGGATCGCGGCGCTGCGCGAGACGCGCACGGGTGTCGTGTGGATCGAGGAGCACCTGAGCGTCGAAGTGCTCTCGGCCGTGCTCGGGGCGGCGACCGCCTTCGTCTGCCCCTCCGTCTACGAGCCGCTCGGCATCGTCAACCTCGAGGCGATGGCATGCGAGCTGCCCGTCGTCGCCACCGCGACCGGCGGCATCCCCGAGGTCGTCGAGGACGGCGTGACGGGCCGGCTCGTGCCGATCGAGCAGGCCGACGACGGGACCGGCACGCCACTGGACCCCGAGCGCTTCGTCGCCGACCTCGCGGCGGCGATCGCGGAGGTCGTCGCCGACCCCGAGCGGGCGCGCGCGATGGGACGTGCCGGGCGGGCGCGGGCCGAGCGCGACTTCTCCTGGGCCGCGATCGCCGACGAGACCCGCGCGCTGTACGCCGCGGTGCTCCAGGGCCGCCTAGGCTGAGAACGCGATGAATAACGTTCTCGAGTACGACGCGGCGACCGTCGTCCGCGACCGCCGCACGATCCTCGGTCCGATCGACTGGGCCGTCGACCCGACGCAGCGCTGGGTCGTCCTCGGGCCGAACGGCGCCGGCAAGACGACGCTGCTGCAGCTCGCCGCGACGCTGATCCATCCGAGCGGCGGCGCGGTGCGGGTGCTCGGCGAGCGGCTCGGCCGGGTCGACGTCTTCGAGCTGCGCCCGCGGATCGGCTTCGCGTCGAGCGCGATGGCGCGCCTCATCCCCGACTCCGAGCGCGTGCTCGACGCGGTGATGACCGCCGCGTACTCGGTCGCGGGCCGGTGGAACGAGCAGTACGAGGAGATCGACGAGCGCCGGGCGCGCCGCGTGCTGTCCGAGTGGCGACTCGGTCACCTTCAGGACCGCACGTTCGGCACGCTGAGCGACGGGGAGCGCAAGCGGGTGCAGATCGCGCGCGCGGTCATGACGGACCCCGAGCTCCTGCTGCTCGACGAGCCGGCCGCGAGCCTCGACCTCGGCGCCCGCGAGGAGCTGCTCGAGCTGCTCGGGGGGTATGCGAGCTCGCCGAATGCGCCGGCGATCGTCATGGTCACCCACCACGTCGAGGAGATCCCGCCGGGCTTCGGCCACGCGCTGCTGCTGCGCCAGGGGGAGATCGTGCAGGCGGGGCCCGTCGAGGAGGTCATCACGTCGGAGCACCTCAGCTCGGCCTTCGATCGCAGCCTCACGGTGACCCGCAGCGGATCGCGGTTCGCCGCGTTCGCCGCGTGATCGAACTCTGCTAGACTCGTTCGTCGGCCGTACGGCCCGAGAACTTCCAGGAGAACCCCTATGAAGACCGGCATCCACCCCGAGTACGCCGCGGTCGTCTTCCGCGACCTCGCGTCCGGCAAGGCGTTCCTCACCCGTTCGACCGTCTCCAGCGAGAAGACGATCGAGTGGGAGGACGGGAACACGTACCCCGTCGTCGACGTCGAGATCTCGAGCGAGTCGCACCCGTTCTACACGGGCAAGCAGCGCATCATGGACTCCGCCGGGCGGGTCGAGAAGTTCAACCAGCGCTTCGGTGGCAAGTTCGGCGCCAAGTAGACAGGGTCTCGATACGCCGCTCCGCGGCCGCTCGACCGACGGGCGCCGATCACCCGAGCGCCATCGACGGCGCCGCGCCGTCGACCCGACCCCCGGGCCAGGCCGGCCGGTCGGAGACCCAGTTCGGGTCGACGCGCTCGCGCATGTAGCGCGCGAAGCTCGCCTGCTGCTCGGCGGCCCAGCCGATCTGCGCCCGGTGCAGGTCCATGACGTCGCTCGGCAGGACGTCCGCATAGCGCGACCCGATCGCCTGCGCGATCCGACCGGAGGCGATCGCGTCGGCGCCCGCGTCGTGGGCATCGGTGAGCGCGACGCCGTAGTGGGCCGCCGTGAGGTCGAGCGTGCGCTTGCCCCTGCGGTAGCGATCGACCTGCTTGTCGAGGATGATCGGGTCGATGACGGGCTGCGCGAGCAGGTCGGTCAGCCCGTGGCGCTGCGACTCGTGCGCGAGCAGGGAGAGGTCGTACGGCGCGTTGTAGACGACGAGGCCGATGCCGCGCGCGAGCACGGCACGCACCGCCTCGAGGATCGAGCCGACCCCGTGCGCGGCGGCGACGCCCTCGGCGCGGGCGCGCTCGGTCGTGATGCCGTGGATGCGCGAGGCCTGCTCCGGGATCGGCACGCCGGGATCGATGAGCCAGTCCGTGCGAGCGAGGACCTCTCCGTCCGGCCCGATCTCGGCGAGGCAGGCGGACACGATCCGCGCCCCGCGGACGTCCACCCCCGTCGTCTCGGTGTCGAAGGTCGCCAGATGCTCGTGCCACGCCATGCGGCGAGCCTAACGGCGACCTCCGACGTCAGGACTGCGACCTCGGCGCGACGGACTCGAGTCGGAGCCAGTAGTAGCCGCGCGCGCCGAGCGTGAGCTCGAGCGAGCCGTCCTCCCCGACGCTCGGGAAGCGCCCGCCGCCGAACAGGTCGAAGGCGCTCGCGCCCGCGTGCCCGGGCAGCGCGATGCGCGCGGCGACCGGCGAGTGGGCGAAGGAGAAGACGCACAGGATCGTCTCCGCGGGATCGCCGAAGGCCTGGTCGGAGCCCGCGTAGTCGCGGACATAGGCGAGCACCGACTCATGGTCGGTCGGCGCGACGTCGAGGGTGCCCAGCGGAAACGCGGGGTGCTGCTTGCGCACGTGGATCGCACCGCGGATCCAGCGCAGCAGCGAGCGGGACTGCGCGAGCTGCGCCTCGACGTTGACGCTCTGGTACTGATAGACGAGCGACTGGACGACCGGCAGGTAGAGCTTGCCCGGGTCCGCCGCGGAGAACCCGGCGTTGCGATCCGGGGTCCACTGCATCGGCGTTCTCGACGCGTCCCGGTCGGGCAGCCAGATGTTGTCGCCCATCCCGATCTCGTCCCCGTAGTAGAGGAACGGGCTGCCCGCGAGCGAGAGCAGCAGGGCGTGCGCGAGCTCGATCTCCTCGCGATCGTTGTCGAGCAGCGGCGCGAGACGGCGCCGGATGCCGACGTTCGCGCGCATCCGCGGGTCGTACGCGTACCAGCCGTACATCGCGTGCCGGTACTCCTCGCTGACCATCTCGAGCGAGAGCTCGTCGTGGTTGCGCAGGAACGCGCCCCACGCCGCGCCCTCGGGCACCTCGGCGCGGCTCTCGGCGAGCACCTTGACGAGCTCGCCCGCGTGCTGCGAGCGCATCGCATAGAAGACCCGCGGCATGACGGGGAAGTCGAACGCCATGTGGGCCTCGGGGGCGTCGTCGGTGCCGAAGTAGGTCGCGACCTCGCTCGGCCACGCGTTCGCCTCGGCGAGCAGCATCCGGCTCGGGTACTCCCGGTCGACCATCGCCCGCACCTCTCGCAGGAACGCGTGCGTCGGCGGCTCGCCCTCGCCGTTGCCCGCCTCCGACTCGAAGAGGTACGGGATCGCGTCGAGCCGCATCCCGTCGACGCCCATGTCGAACCAGTAACGGATCGTGTCGAGGATCTCCGCGCGGACCGCGGGGTGCTCGTAGTTGAGGTCGGGCTGGTGGCTGAAGAAGCGGTGGAAGTAGAACTGCCGGCGCTCGGCGTCGAAGGCCCAGTTGCTCTCCTCGGTGTCGGTGAAGATGATCCGGGTGTGCGGGTAGCCCTCGTCGGTGTCGCGCCACACGTACCAGTCGCCGTACGGTCCGTCGGGCTCGCTGCGCGAGTGCTGGAACCACTCGTGCTGGTCGCTCGTGTGGTTGAGCGGGAAGTCCATCACGATGCGCATGCCGCGGGCGTGCGCCTCCGAGACGAGCCGGTGCACGTCGTCGATCGAGCCGAGCTCGGGCTGGACCGAGCGGAAGTCGGCGACGTCGTAGCCGCCGTCGCGCATGGGGGAGCGGTAGAACGGCGGGACCCAGATCGCGTCGACGCCGAGCCACTGCAGGTAGTCGAGCTTCGCGATGAGGCCGGCCAGGTCCCCGACGCCGTCCCCGTCGGAGTCGGCGAAGGCGCGCACGAGCACCTCGTAGAAGACCGCGCGCCGGTACCACCGGGGGTCGAGGGCGAGTCCCGGCAGCTGGATCGGCGCGGTGAAGGTCACCCACAGCAGCCTATTCATAGACTCGGAACGTGCTCTCAGCTTCCCAGGGCCTTCCCGCTCCGCACCGCGAGGCGCTCGCGCGCGTCCCCGTCGTCGCGCGCAGCGCGCCGATCGCGGGCGTCGACACGCACTGGTGGGAGTACGGGCCCGAGGACGCGCACGGCACGATCCTCGCGGTGCACGGCTACCGCGGCGACCACCACGGGATCGAGCCCGTCATCGCGCAGCTGCCCGAGTTCCGGATCGTGAACGCCGACCTTCCGGGCTACGGCGAGTCGGGGCAGTTCGCGGGGCGGCACACCCTCGACGCCTATGTGGCCTGGCTCATCGAGTTCTCCGCCCGCTTCGAGGCTCCGCTGACGATCCTCGGGCACAGCTTCGGGTCGATCGTGACCGCCGCGGCGCTCGACAAGGGACTCGCGCCCGACCGGGTCGTCCTCATGAACCCCATCGCGGGCAACGCGCTGCGCGGATCGAAGGCGGTCGGGACGCTGCTCGCGGCGAGCTGGTACCGGCTCGCCGAGGTCATGCCGGAGCGCTCCGGGCGGCGAGCCCTCGAGGCGAGGTTCATGGTCGACGGGATGAGCGCGCTGACGACCAAGACCCGCGACCGCGAGCTGCGCCGGTGGATCAAGGAGGAGCACCGGCGCTACTTCAACGGCTTCGCGACGAAGTCGAGCGTCATCGAGGGCTTCGACGCGTCGGTGAGCGACCACGTCGCCGCGCACGCGGCCGCGTTCACCATGCCCACGCTCCTGATCGCCGCGCGTCAGGACCAGATCGCCTCGATCAAGGCGGTGCGTCGACTGCGGGACGAGATCCCGGGCAGCGAGCTGCTCGAGCTCGACGGCGTCGGCCACCTCATCCACTACGAGCGCGCGCTCGAGGCGAGCACGGCGATCCGGTCGTTCATCGAGGCCCATCCGATCGACCCGCCGACCGCAGGGCACCCGGGGTGAGCTGGTCCCGGGAGGCGCCGTGGACGGACGGCGCACTGCGGATCCTCTTCGACTGCCGCTACACCCGGCTCGAGCGCCACGACGGCATCAGCCGCTACACCGCGAAGCTCGTCGAGGAGCTCGGGCGCCGTCATCCCGTCGTGATGCTCGTGAGCGACGAGCGCCAGCTCGCGATGCTGCCCGAGCTGCCGCACGTCGTCGGACCGCCGCCGACGAGCCTGCTCGAGCCGCTCATCGGGCCGCGCGCGCTCAACCGGCTGCGGCCGGACGTCGTCTTCAGCCCGCTCCAGACGATCGGACCGCTCTGGCGGCGGTACAAGCTCGTGACGACGATCCACGACCTCATCTACTACGAGCACCCGGCGCCGCCGCGCGACCTGCCGCTCGTCGTGCGCGGCCTCTGGCGGGCGTATCACACGACCTACGCGTTCCAGCGGTGGCTGCTGCGCCTCGCCGACGCGCACGTCACCGTCTCGGAGACGACCGCCGGGCTCATCCGCGAGCACCGGATGACGAGGCTACCGCTCGCGGTGATCCCGAACGGGACCGAGCACCACGACGTCTCGCGCACGCCGCCCGCCGGCCGCGACGTCATCTACGCGGGATCCTTCATGCCGTACAAGAACGTCGAGACGCTCGCCGCCGCGATGCACGGACTCCCCGGATGGCGGCTGCGGCTGCTGAGCCGGGCGAGCGAGGCGATCCGCGCGCGGCTCGAGGCGCTCGCACCGGCCGGCTCCCTCGACTTCATGGGCGGCGCCTCCGACGAGGCCTATGCGGAGGCGCTCGGATCGGCGCGCGTGCTCGCGTCGGCGTCCCGTGCCGAGGGCTTCGGCCTGCCCGTGCTCGAGGCGATGGCGGCCGGTACGCCCGTCGCGCTGTCCGAGATCCCGATCTTCCACGAGGTCGCGGGGCCGCACGCCGAGTACTTCGACCCCGAGTCGCCCGAGGACGCCGCCCGCGCGATCCGCGCCTACGAGGATGACACCCGCTGGCGCCGGCGCAGCGTCGAGGGCGAGATCTGGTCCCGCCGCTTCGACTGGGGCCGCGCGGGGGAGCAGCTGCTCGCCTTCCTCCGCTCGGTCGCGGTCCCGGGCACTTAGGAAGCCAAGACAGGCTATTCGCTCGAAAACAGGGCAGAACGCGATCGAATCGCCTGCTTCGGGCGGATCTGCCTGCGTTCGGCGATGCTGGCTGCTACTCGGGCAGCGGCTCGTCGCGGTAGAGCGCCTCGAAGACGTCGAGGGTGTGCCCGAGGGAGTGGATCTTGACGGTCGCGAGCGCGGCGCGCTGCATGCGCTCGCGCTCCTCGGGCGTCATCCGCAGCACGCGCTCGATCCGCTCGGCAGCGGCCTCAACGTCGCCGGGCGGGAAGAGCCAGCCGTTCTCGCCGTCGTGGACGAGGTGCGGGAGCGCCATCGCGTCGGCCGCGACGACCGGGAGCGCGGAGCTGAGCGCCTCCAGGGTCGCGATCGACTGGAGTTCCGCCGTCGAGGCGATCGCGAACAGGCTCGCCTGCGACAGCAGCTCGACGATCCGCTCGTCGGTCACGGCGCCGTGCTGGACGACCCGATCCGTCAGGCCGAGCTTGACGATGAGCGCGTGCAGGTGCTTGCGGTGCTCGCCGTCGCCGACGAGGTCGAGGTGCACGTCGAGCTCCGGGTCGAGGAGCGCGAGCGCCCGGATGAGCACCTCGATGTGCTTCTCGGCGTCCTGGCGGCCGACGAACACGATGCGGCGCTCGGTGCGCCGGCCGAAGTCGGGGCGGTAGCGGCTCGCGTCGATGCCGCAGGACACCGGCAGGATGTCGTCCAGCCGCGAGTGGTCCTGAAGGAACTGCGCCGCGTTCGCGGTCGGCGTCGTGATCCGCGCGGCCATCCCGTACAGGTGGTGCAGGTCGTTCCACGCCCACTTGAGCAGCACCTTGTTGAGCGGACCCGGCAGACCGGTGTGGTCGAGGAGGTTCTCCGGCATCGAGTGATTCGTCGCGATGACCCGGATGCCGCGGCGGCGGGCCTCCTTGAGCAGCCCCCGCCCGACGACGTAGTGCGACTGGACGTGGATGACGTCGGGACGCACCCGGTCGAGGGTGCGCCGGGCGAGGCGCGTCGCGTTCCACGGGCCGACGATGCGCAGCCACTCGTGGAACGGCCAGCGGAAGGACTTCCAGCGGTGCATCGTCAGCTCGCGGCCCTCGATGACCTCGCGATGCTCGCCAGTGCCCTGCGCGGGGTGCGCGGGGGCGGCGACGTGCACGTCGTGGCCGCGGTCGACGAGTCCCGCCGCGAGGCGTTCGGTGAAGCGAGCGGCGCCGTTGATATCGGGCGAGAACGTGTCGCTTCCGATGAGGATCCTGAGCGGATTCATTGCCCGGCAAGCCTACGCGGTCGACGCGCGAGGGCCGCTGCGACGTGCCGTAGCGTTGACGTGTGCCGTCGACGCCCCGACTCCTCGGCTTCATCGGGATCGGTCTCGTCGTCGGCTTCGTGTCGGGCCTGTTCGGCGTCGGCGGCGGGGTGCTCATCGTCCCCGCGCTCGTGCTGCTGCTGCGCTTCGAGCACAAGCGTGCGACGGGCACCTCGCTCATCGCGGTCGCGCCGATCGCCGTCGTCGGGACGATCGCGTACGGCGCCCAGGGCTACATCGACTGGATCGTCAGCCTCTTCCTCGCGGTCGGGATGGTCGGCGGCGGGGTGCTCGGCAGCTGGCTGCTGCACCGGCTGCCGACGACGCTCATCACCTGGATCTTCGTCGCCGTGCTCGTCGCGATCGCGATCCGGATGTGCTTCGCCGACCCGGCCCGCGGCGCTCCGAACCCGATCGACGACGCGGGCGACGTCGTGCTGCTGCTCGCGACGGGGCTCGTCGTCGGGACGCTCTCGGGCCTGATCGGCGTCGGGGGCGGGATCGTCATCGTGCCGACGCTCGTGGTCCTCTTCGGCCTCGACGACCTCTTCGCGAAGGGCGCCTCGCTCGTCTCACTGGTGCCGAACGCGATCTCGACCTCGCTCATCAACCTGCGGCGGCGAATCGGCGACCTGCCCGGCGGACTCGCGATCGGCATCGCCGGCGCGATCACGGTGTGGCCGGGCATGCTGCTCGCCGAGTGGCTCGACCCGCGGACGGCGTCGATCCTCTTCGCGGCGCTCCTCTTCGCGATCGCGGTGCAGCTCGCCGTCAGGACGTGGCGCCGGACGCACCCGGGAGGGCCGCGACCGGGCTCGAGCTGAGCAGCAGGTCGCGCAGCCCGACGAGCGCCTCGCTCGCACCGCCGTCGATCTTGAGATCGGCGCGGTTGTCCGCCTTCGTCGCGCCACGGTTCACGATGACGATCGGGAGGCGCCGCCTGCGCGCGAGCTCGACGATCCGGATGCCGGAGTTGACGACGAGCGAGGAGCCGGCGACGAGCAGCGCGCCCGCGGAGGCGACGAGCGATGCGCCCTCCTCGAACTTGAGCGGCGGCACGAACTCGCCGAAGAACACGACGTCGGGCTTGAGGATCCCGCCGCACACCGAGCAGTCGGGGACGACCGTCTGCTCGAACTCGGCGATCGCCACGTCGCCGTCCGGCGCGAGCTCGAGCGCCGCGTCCGACTCGAGCCACGGGTTCGCCGCGGCGAGCCGGGTCGCGATCGCGCCGCGATCGAAGGTCTGGCCGCAGGTGAGGCAGCTCACCGAGTGCATCGAGCCGTGCAGGTCGACGAGGCGGCGGGTGCCGGCCCTGAGGTGGAGGTCGTCGACGTTCTGGGTGACGACGCCGCAGACGATGCCGGCCGCCTCGAGGTCGGCGATCGCGGTGTGCCCCTCGTTCGGCGCAGCCGATCGGAATCGCCGCCAGCCGAGATGCGAGCCCGCCCAGTAGCGCTGGCGGAAGCGCTCGCTCGACAGGAACTGCTGGTACGACATCGGCGTGCGCACCGGCGTCCCGCGCCCCCGGTAGTCGGGGATCCCCGAGTCGGTGCTGATCCCGGCGCCGGTGAGCACCGCGATCCGGCGTCCGCCGAGCAGTTCGGCGGCCGCGTCGAGCGAGGCGGGCGGGCGGGCCATGCCGACAGCGTACGACCGCGAGTTTTCCGGAATGTTTCCGCGGCCTGCCTAGTCTGGAGCGCGTGCCCGAGATCCTGCGCGCCGAGGAGAACGCGAGCGACCCGCGGCTCGCGGACTACGCCAACCTGACGGACGTCGCCCTGCGCCGCCGGCTCGAGCCCGCGGGCGGCCTGTACCTCGCGGAGGGCGTCAAGGTGCTCCGCCGGGCGCTCGCGGCCGGCCACCTCCCGCGCTCGGTGCTCGTGCTCGAACGCGATGTCGAGGAGGTCCTCGAGGTGCTCGGCGACCGGGACACGACGGTCTTCGCCGGCGGGCCGGCGACGCTCGAGGCGGTCACCGGCTTCGACGTCCACCGCGGGGTGCTCGCGGCGATGCACCGACCGGCGCTGCCGGATCCGCGCGAGCTCATCACGCACGCGCGCACCGTGCTCGTCCTCGAGGACGTCGTCGAGCACACGAACGTCGGCGCGGCGTTCCGCTCGGCGGCGGCGCTCGGCGCGGACGCGGTGCTCGTCACGCCGCGCTGCGCGGATCCACTCTACCGGCGCAGCGTCAAGGTGAGCATGGGCACCGTCTTCCAGGTGCCGTGGACGCGGATCGAGTGGCCGTCGGGCTACGACCTGCTGCGCGAGGCGGGCCTGCACCTCGCGGCGCTCGCGCTCGCCGACGACGCGGTCGAGCTCGACGCCTTCGCGGCCGACGCCCCGCCGCGGATCGCCCTGCTGCTCGGCACGGAGGGCGACGGGTTGAGCCGCCGGGCGGTCGGCGCGGCCGACACGGTCGTGCGGATCGAGATGACCGGCGGGGTCGATTCGCTCAACGTCGCGGCCGCCTCGGCGGTGGCGCTCCACGCGATCCGCAGACGGCCTTCCTAGACTCGCCGGTATGCCGAGGCACGGACGCGAGGTCTACGTCCGGCGCCGGATCGCGGTCGGCGTCGTCGCGCTCGCGAGCCTCGGCGTGCTCGGCCTCGGCGGCTATTCGGCCGTCGCCCTCGGCCTGCCGCTCCCGGAGACGGTCCCGGTCGCGGCCGCGCCCGCGCTGCCCGCGGGCACCGAGGTCCAGACGGCGCCGGCCGGCTACGGCAGCTCCGGCATCGGTGCGCTCGGCTGGGACGCGCCGCTCGTCGTCGCGGGGGACACCGCCGCCCGCCCCATCGCGTCGATCTCGAAGATCGTCACCGCGCTCGTCGTGCTCGACCGGATGCCGCTCGCCGACGGCGAGGAGGGGCCGCTGCGCGAGCTCACAGGGCAGGACGAGGCGTACTACTACGAGGCGCTCGCGGAGGGCGAGAGCCGTGTGTACGCCGAGGAGGGCAGCGTCATCTCGGAACGCGACGCGCTCGAGGCGATGCTCGTGAGCTCGTCCGGCAACCACGCCCGCACCCTCGTCGACTGGGCGTTCGGCTCGCAGGACGCGTTCCCCGCGGCGGCCGCCGAATGGCTCGCCGCGAACGGGCTGACCGAGACGACGCTGCTCGAGCCGACCGGCGTCGACCCGGGGAACACGAGCACGATCCCGGACCTGATCCGCATCGGCGAGCTCGCGCTCGCCAACCCCGCGACCTCGGGGATCGTCGCGCAGGCGAGCGCGCACATCCCCGACGTCGGGGAGATCACGAGCTCCAACGGCCTGCTCGGCATCGACGGCATCGACGGCATCAAGACCGGCACGCTCGACGAGGCGGGCGCGTGCCTGCTGTTCTCGGCCGACGCGACGATCGGCGGCCGGAGCGTGACGCTCGTCGGCGCGGTGCTCGGCGGTCCCGACCACGCGACGATCGACGACAGCGTGCGGACGCTGCTCGCGAGCGCGGTCGCGGGCTTCCAGGAGCTCACCGTCCCCGCCGGCACCGCGTTCGCCGACTACACGACCCGCTGGGACGCGAGCGCCGGGGCGGTGACGACCAAGGACGCGACGTTCCTCGTCTGGGGGTCGGAGTCGCTCGCCGCCACGGTCGAGGCCCTGCCCGTCACGACGGGCGAGGCAGGGCTCGAGGTCGGCACCGCGGTGCTGTCCTCGGGGCGCGAGTCGGTCACCGTCCCGCTCGCGCTGAGCGCCGACCTGCCGGATCCGGGCGCGCAGTGGCGCTGGGCGAATCCGTCCCGCTAGACCTGACCGAGCTCCGGTCGCTTCGCCTGCACGCCGTCGCCGGAGGAGCGGCCCGTGAGCCGCCGGCCGATCCACGGCACGAAGTAGTCCTTCGCCCAGGTCAGGTCCTCGACGCGGGCTCGCCGCCACGACTTGTGCGGCAGCGGCGGCGGCTGCAGCGCCTCGAGGCCGTGCTCGACCCCGAGGCAGCGCAGCACCATCCGCGCGATCGTGTGGTGGCCGAGCGGCGAGAAGTGCAGCCGGTCCTCGGCCCACATCTGGGGCTGCGCGAGCTCGCGCAGCGCCCACAGGTCGGCCACGATCGCATCGTGGCGCAGCGCCAGCGCGTGCACGTTCTCGTTGAAGATCGCGACCTTGCCGCGGATCGCGCGCATGACGGGCGTCATCCCGATGTCCGGCCCCGTGAAGACGACGACGCTCGCGCCGCCGGCGCGCAGCTCGCCGATCATCCGGTCGAGCCGCCCGGCGACCTCGTCGGGGTCCGTGCCGGGCCGCAGGATGTCGTTCCCGCCCGCCGAGACGGTCACGAGGTCGGGTCGCAGCGCGAGCGCCGGCTCGACCTGCTCGTCCCAGATCCCCTGCAGCAGCCGGCCGCGCACGGCGAGGTTCGCGTAGCCGAACTCGTCCGCCTGCGCGGCGAGCTCCTCGGCGACGCGGTCGGCCCAGCCGCGATGACCCCCCGGGATGCCGGGCTCCGGGTCGCCGATGCCCTCCGTGAACGAGTCGCCGAGTGCGACGTAGCGCGTCCAGGGATGCATGTCACAAGTATCGTAAGAGAATGCCAGCATGAGCCGACAGGACGGGCGAGATCGGCTCGTCAGCGACGAGCGGGCCGACGACACTGGCGCGACGATCCTGCACGCCGACCTCGACGCCTTCTTCGCCTCGGTAGAGCTGCTCGACCGGCCGGAGCTGCGCGGCAGGCCCGTCATCGTCGGTCGCGACACGCCGCGCTCGGTCGTCACCGCGGCGACCTACGAGGCGCGCCGCTACGGCGTCAACTCCGCGATGCCGATGGCGCTCGCGCTGCGCCGCTGCCCGCAGGCGGTCGTCGTCGAGCCGCACCGCGAGCGCTACGAGCACTGGTCGCGGGTGTTCTTCGAGGTCTGCCGCACGATCACGCCGCTCGTCGAGGAGGTCGGCATCGACGAGGGCTTCCTCGACGTCGGCGGGGCCGGCCGGGCGATCGGCACGCCGCGCGCGGCCGCCGCGCTGCTGCGCGAACGCGTGCGGGAGCGGACGGGCCTGATCGCCTCGGTCGGCGTCGCCGGCACGAAGTTCGTCGCGAAGCTCGCCTCCGGCCGCGCGAAGCCCGACGGGCTGCTCGTCGTCCCGGTCGCCGAGACGCTCGCGTTCCTGCGCCCACTGCCCGTCGACGCGCTCTGGGGGATCGGCGGCAAGCTCCGCGAGCGTCTCACCAGCCGCGGGATCGCGACGGTCGGCGAGCTCGCCGACACGCCCATGCCGGTGCTGCGCCGGGTGCTCGGCGACGCAGTCGCGCAGAAGATGCACGAGCTCTCGCACGGCGTCGACCCGCGTCCCGTCGTGACGCAACGCGATGACGTCACCATCGGCCGGGAGACCACGTTCGAGGAGGACGTCTCGGATCGCGAGCGGCTGCGCGGCGTGCTGCTGCGACTCGCGGACGACGTCGGCTCGCGGCTGCGGCGCGCGGGCGCCCAGGCCAGGACCGTGTCGATCAAGGTGCGCTTCGGCGACTTCCGCACGATCACCCGCGCCCGCACGCTGCCGCAGCCGACCGACGTCGCGCACACGATCCACGAGGCCGCGGTCGCGCTGCTTCACGCCGAGGGCGACATCCCCCCCGTGCGGCTCATCGGAGTGCGCGCCGAGCTCGGGGCCGGCCAGGCGGGTCTCTGGGAGGACGACTCGTGGCGGGAGGCCGAGCAGGCCGTGGACCGGGCGCGGGCGCGTTTCGGCCGCGCCGCCGTGACGCCGGCCCGACTGCTGTCCGGTCCGCGAGCCGACACGGCGCCCGACTAGCCCCGAGGGCCGCCTCCGGCGATCGCATTGTGCCGTACCTGGATCGCGGCGGCGATCATCGAGAAGCCGTAGAGCAGTCCGAGCGAGCCCCACACGGGGTCGAGCGTCTCGAAGTCGCGGTCGATCGTCAGGCGCAGCACGAGCATGACGACGAGCGCGATATAGATGATCCCGCCCATCAGCACGCCCCAGTTGCGGAACACCAGGCCGCGGAACGTCCCGGCGATGAAGACCGTGCCCTCGACCGCGAGGAACGCCATGACGACCCAGAACACCCCGTCCGCGCTGCCGAGCGCCGCCGCGATGGCGCAGGCGGCTGCGAACAGGGTGGCGACGATGCCGCCGAGGAGGACCCCGATCCAGCCGGTGCCGTATCGACGCGACGCGATGCCCTGCACGATGAGCTGCGCACCGGCGAGGACGAGCATGAGCGAGAACGCGGCGCCGTCGAGCACCCAGCCGGCCGGGCCGCGGATCGGCGAGACGAGCGCGAAGAGCCCCCAGGCCGCGACGACGGTGCCGTGGACGACGAACCACCACCAGATGGGGCGCCAGGGCCGCGGCGCGGCCGCGGCGCGCTGGGGTCCGTCGGCGACCGACACGAGGCGATCCTAGGAACCCCGCGGGCCCGCCGGTAGTACGACCGCCCACCCAGTTGGGGGGGCGTGCGGATTGGGGGAGGATGGTGGAGTGAGCGACTGCATCCACGGTCTCGAGATCGACGTCTGCGACGTCTGCTCGCCGCGCCGGGCGCCGGAGCGACCGCGCACGGCCCGCGCCGGCGCCGGACCGGCCCGCGTGCCTCGCGCCGCGGCGTCGCACCCGCCATCGGCGCCCGCAGCCGTCCGCACCAATCGGGTCGCCCAGCGCGTCTACCTCGTCGTCGCGCGGGCGCGGCTCGCCGAGGTGCTCGGCGCGCTCGGGGAGCAGGACTGGCGTTCCGAGGTCGGCGTCGCGACGGATGCGTTCCGCTGGCCCGACGCCGGCGGCGTCGAGCGGCCCGCGGATCTCGCCGTCCTCGTCGCGGACCTGTCGGGCGAGCTCCAGCTCGTCGCCGCGGCGAACGAGCCGGCTCGGCGCCTCGTGCGCGAGGAGCTCGACGCCGCGGGGGTCGACGTGCGGGTCGTGCTGCAGCCCGCCTGGTGGGCCTGAGGCTCAGGCGAGCGCCGCGGCGCGCTCCGGGTGCGCCTCGAACCAGCGCTCCGCGACCCAGCACACCGGCAGGACCTTGCGCCCGTCGGCGACGATCCGGTCGACCGCGTACTCGGTCGTCAGGAACGCGAGCCCCTGGCCGCGATGCGTGGGCCGGGTGTAGACGCGGGTGATCGCCACCGAGTCGCCGCGCACCGCGTAGTCGGCGGTGCCGATCAGCTCCCCGTCGACGAGCAGCTCGTATCGTCGCGCGTCCGGGTTGTCCTGGAAGACGTGCTCGGCCATGGCGTCATTCTCGCAGATCGGTCTCGAAGTCGATCGGGTCGGGCTCGGTCACGGGTGCGTTCGGCCACGACAGCAGCCGCCAGGCGCCCGGCTCGCCCTCGAGCTCGACGACGCCCGTGTTCGGCAGGTGGTGGACGGCGGTGAACTCGGGATCGATGTTCGTCGCGGAGCGGGCGACCCAGATCCGGATCGCGGCGCCGTGGCTGACGATGACGGGGTGGCGTGCTTCGCGGACGACGCGCTCGATGTCGGCGTCGAAGCGGCCGAAGAACTCGTAGCCGTCGGGGCCGTCGGGGATGCGCGCGTCGAGGTCGCCGGCGCCCCAGGCGAAGGCGGTCGCCATGTACCGGCGGACCGCGTCGTTGTCCCCGCGCATCTCGAGCGATCCGGCCTCGACCTCGTGCACGCCGGGCAGCTCGACCCGGTCGATGCGGCGGTCGAGGGCGAGCGGCAGCGCCGTGCGGTGCGTGCGCACGAGCGTGCTCACGTAGACCGCGTCGACGGGGAGGTCGACGAGAAGGCGGGGGAGCGCGGACGCCTGCTGCTCGCCGAGCTCGGTCAAGCCGGGCCCGGGTGCGTCGGTGTCGAGCAGGCCGAGGACGTTCGACGGGGTCTGGCCGTGTCGGATGAGGGTGAGGCGCGTCACGCGAGTGAGGACTCGATCGCGGCGAGGATCTCGGGGTCGTCCGGCTTCGTCGACGGCCGGAAGCGGCGCACGGCGCCGTCGGGCCGCACGAGGAACTTCTCGAAGTTCCAGGCGACGATGCCGCCCAGGCCCGCGTCGTCCTTGCTCTTCTTGAGCGCCTTGTACAGCGGATGCGTGCCGCGGCCGTTGACCTTGACCTTGTCGAACATCGGGAACGAGACGCCCCAGGTCGTCGAGCAGTAGTCGAGGATCTCCTCGTTCGACCCCGGCTCCTGGCCCATGAACTGGTTGCAGGGGAAGCCGAGCACCGTGAAGCCGCGCGGGCCGTACTCGCGCTGAAGGGCCTCGAGCTGCTCGTACTGCGGGGTCAGACCGCACTTCGAGGCGACGTTGACGATGAGGACCGTCCTGCCGCGGTACTCGGCCAGCGTCGTCGGCGTCCCGTCGATCGTCGAGACGCCGATGTCGAAGAGGTCCTGGCCAGCGCTGCTCACGCCGTCAGCGTACCGCCGACACATGTGTGCAACATGTGACGGGTATCGTGCCGATGTGGTCTTCCGCGTCGTCAGCTACAACCTGCTGCACAGCAAAGCGATCGGGGAACTCGCGGGAATCGTCTCGAGCGATCCGGAGCTCGATGCGCTCTGCCTGCAGGAGGTGCACGCGCACGCGCTGCCCGAGCGCATCGGGCATCTCAGCCTGTCGGAGCACACCCGGCGCAACGACCTCGCGCTGGCGGTCTACCACCGCACCGAGCGCTTCGAGCTCGCCGGCTCGGAGGCGTTCGCCCTCAAGCGCTCGGTCCACGACCTCATGTTCGAGCGGACGCCGGAGCGGCTCGTCGGGGCGCTGCTGCGCGAGGTCGAGACGGGGGAGAGCCTCGTGCTCGGGTCCTTCCACGCGGCGCCGCTCACGTCCCGCAACTCGCTGCGACGCAAGCAGATCATCGCGGCGCACGAGCACCTCGATCGGCTCTCGACGACCGCACCGGCGCTGCTCGTCGGCGACTACAACTACCCGCTCTTCCACAACCGGCTCGGCGAGCGGCTGGGCCAGGCGGGCTACGACCTCGTGCTCTCCGACAAGCGCACCTACGAGACGCTCAAGCTCGTCCGCGGCCACTTCGACTTCGTGACGGCCCGCGGGATGGACATCCTCTCGGTCGAGACCCTGCGCCGCGGGCGCAGCGATCACTACCCGATCCTGGTCACCGCGACGGCCCCGCAGGCCGCCGCGTGAACCGCGCCTGCGGCGAGGATCGGGGTGCTAGCATTGACCCTCGTTGCTCCCGCGGGAGCGACTGCGCGCGGGTGGCGGAATGGCAGACGCGCTAGCTTGAGGTGCTAGTGCCCGTAAGGGCGTGGGGGTTCAAGTCCCCCCTCGCGCACAGTAGGAAAATGGCCTCTGACCAGGAGTTTTATACTCCGGGTTGGGGGTCATTTTCGCATCATGTGCTGAGATATGTGCTAAGCCCTCCCGACGAGCGCCGCGAAGTCGTCTGCTGCGGACTTCTGCATCGTCGGGGTGACGTGGCTGTAGATGTTCATGGTGGTCGTGATCGTGGAGTGCCCCAGGCGCTCCTGCACCACCTTCGGGTTCTTCCCGAGTTCCAGCAGCAGGGTCGCGTGCGTGTGCCGCAGCCCTTTCAGGGTGACGCGGGTGAGTCCGTCGATCTTGGCCGTCGACCAGTCGAGGCGGCGGCTCCAGCGGCTCGTGATCGCGTCGGGGACGCGCAGCGCGCCGTCGTCGTCGCCGAACACATAGGCGTCGGCTCGGGCGAGGCTGAGGGCGAGCGCGCCGCGGGTGGCCTTGTGCGAGCGCAGGACTCGCACGGTGTCCTCGTCGATGCTGATGGGTCGGGCGCTCCGGGTCTTGGTGACCTTCGTGCTGCCGGGGTTCTCGGTATCGACGGCCCGCCGGACGCTGACCACCTTCGTTTGGAAGTTGATGTCGCTCCAGCGCAACGCGAGGGCTTCGCTCCGGCGCATCCCGGTGAAGGCGATGGTGTGCCACAGCGGGAACAGGTCGTCCTTCAGCTCGTCCCGGTTCCAGGTGAGGAACGCCTGGAGCTGCGTCGCGGTCCAGGTGATGACCTCGGGCCGCTGCGCACGGACCTCGCTGGACTTCGGCGGCTTGACGGTGCGTCGCTTCTTGGCCGGGTTCGCCACGATCAGGTTCTCGTCCGCTGCGGCGTCGAGGATTGCGGCGAGGATGACGTGGACCTTGTGGATCGTGTTGGCCGACAGCGGCGTGCCGAATCCCACCTTGTCCCTCCGGCCCGACTTCTCCAGCTCCCGGTAGTGGGCGCCGATGCGCGCGGCGGTGAGCTGGTCGAGCCGGATGTCGCCGAGCTTCGGGACGATGTGGTTTCGGATGTTCTTCCGGTAGCCGGCGATGGTGCTGGCCTCCAGTCGGAGGCCGTCGGCCCACAGTTCGGCGTAGCCGCCGAGGGTCGGCACCTTGCCCTGGAACCGCTGGTGCTGCGCCTTCTTCTTCAGCGCGTCCGCGAGCCCGGCCTGCGCGTCCTCCATCGTGCGGAAGCCGCCGCGGGTCACGCGCGTCTCGCCGAGTTCCGGGCGCTCGGGATCTTTCGGGACGTAGAGCTGGTACTTCCATCGCGGCCCCTTCTTCGTGGGGTAGTCGGCGATGGAGCCCGCGTGCCGGGAACGGGAGCGCCGCTGGCGCTTCTCGGGCGGCGTGGCCTCGTCAGGCGTCGGCGCCTCGGTCATGGCTTCTCCCTCCATCGGGCGACCGCCTGGCGGGTCGCCTGATCCTGCGCGGTGCGGTCGGCCTCGGTGGGGTCGAGCGCGATGATGCGGGCCTGGATGAACAGCAGGCGTTCCTTGTACTGCGCGATGCGGGCCTCGTAGTCCTCGACCGTGCTGATGCCCTCGCCGCGCTTGGCGTACATCTCCAGCAGTTCTTTGTCGAGCTGGATGTGTCGGCGGGCGGCCTCGGTCTGCCCGCGCCAGTACCACACGAGGCCCTTGACGGTGAGCGGGGTCCAGTCGCGCAGCCAGGCGTGGACTTCTTCATCGAGGTAGTCGCCCTCGGGCACGCCGGTCGGTGCGGGCGCGTCCTCGGGCGGCGTCAGCAGCGCGGCCGGCGTCGTCTCCAGGACGTAGGCGAGCACGGTCAGGTCGTCCACGTCCACGCGGCGGTCGCCGTTCTCGATCTTGCTGATCGCGGAGTGCGAGATGGTGCGGCCCGCGCGCCGCACGCGGGCGGCGAGTTCGCGCAGGTCCAGGCCGATGCTCTGGCGGGCTTGTTTCAGGTTCGCCGCGACGTGCGAGCCGGTGTTCCCTGGCGGGTTGCCCCGCTGTCTTTGTTCCATATAGGAACCATACAGCGCGATACTTGACACGGCAAGGGGGCGCGCGTACATTCGGTAGACCCCACGCAGCGGCAAGAACGGCAGGTGTCAGATGTGGACGAGCACGGTGACGATCGACCAGCTCCGCGAGTCGCGGAGCCTGGTCATCACGCGCACCGAGGCCGCCGCCGCGCTCGGCGTCGATCCTCGCACGGTGACCGCCGGCATCGAGAGCGGCAGTATCCCCTCGGTCAAGCTCGGCCGTCGCGTGGTGATCCCGCGCGAGAAGTTCCTGCGCCTGTTCGACCCCGACGCGGAGTGACGCGGCCCTCCACGAGCCGCGCCGACGCGCGTACTCTAGGAGGCATGCGGTATACGACCGGGATTGTGGTGGGGGCGTTCTTCGCCGTCACCATCACGATCGCTGTGTTCTACGCGATCGGACAGCCGACCTGGGCCGGGATCGCGCTGGCGGTTCTGGCTGTCGCTGCGGTGGTGCTCATGGTCGTCCGGGTGTTCCGCCGCCCCGCGCCGGTGAGCGAGCCGGTGGTGCAGGCGGGGCAGGTGCAGAGCGACTTCCTGATGGGGGTGACGTACTCCGGGCCGCGGGTCGTCGCGCCGCCGGTGCAGCAGGCGACCGAACTCGTCGTCGATCTTCCTCAGAGCTTCCAGGATCCGGCCGCCGCCACCGAGTCCGCCACGGCTTCTCGCCGCTCGCCCTCGCCGCGCCGCTAGGAGAGGCCGGAGCGGCCCTGCCCGCTCGACCGCTCGGGCGTGCGGTGCGTGGGCGGATACTGGAGTCGGAGGAGGAGCGGATATGTACTTCGCCGGCATCACCCCGGAGGACGCGCCGGACCCTCGGCTGGAGCTGGTCGAGCGGCTGCGGCAGATGCCGGTACCCGTCCTCGGGCTGGTGCCGCAGCCGCACGTCGAGGATTGGGGCGGCTTCGGCGGCCAGGCGTCCGAGCGCGGCGGGATGTTCGAGCAGATGTCCGCGCTCCTGTCCTATACCCTCTGGCGCAACCCCGACGACCGGGCCGATCCGGTCAACCTCGCCGAGCTGGACGAGGCGACCCTCGCCGCGGTGGACGCGACGACGCCCTGGCCCCGCCCCCGGTGGCTCCTGGACATGGTGGAGAGGATGCGCTACCCGATGCTGTGGGAGGCGGTGCGCACGACCTGGACCAGCCCGCACGAGGCCCGACGCCGCACCAGCGTCGAGGCCGAGCTGGTGTGGCACGCGAACTATGTGCTGATGAACCGCTTCGCCGAGCCGGGCCAGCGGGCGCTGCCGCCGTGGGAGCGCACGGACGACGGCCTGGTGGACGAGCGGCACGTCGAGCACGGCATCCCGGTCATCATCGACGGCGACCCTGTCTCGGGCGTCCGCATCGACACCGACCCGAACGTGCTCGCGGTCGGCGCCGACCTCGGGCCGAACGGCGTGCTCACGGCGGTCATCGAGCGCGACCACCTGCCGCTCGTGACGCTGGAGTTCGCACGGCGACCCCTCGACGGCTGAACGGCGCGCCGCATCGTGAGCCGGGCTACAGGCTCGGCCCGAAGTCCCGCTCCGGCCCGGTCCTGCCGTGGTCGGTGGACGGCCGGGGCCGGCCGAACTGAGCGGCGCGTGCCTCGCGTGCGGCCTGGGCGCGCTCGGCGGCCTGCCGCTCGGCCTCGGCTCGGGCGGCGAGTTCGCGGACGTACTGGACGGCGTCGGTGACGGGTAGCGCCTCGATCTGCGCGAGGTCGTGTCGGGCCTGCTCCGCCCGAGCCCGCCACCCGGCAGCGCGAGTGCTGGCCGTGCTCGGGGTCGCCGAGCCGAGCACCTTCAGACGCAGGCCGGTGGACTCCCGCAAGTGCCGCTCCGCGAGCCGGGCCTCCTCGCGGTGGGCCTGCTGCGCCTCCTGCCGCGTCTCGGCCACGCGCGGGTCGGCGTCGGCCTGCGCCCCGGCGACCCTCTCGGCCCACGGCTCCACGGCGCCCGCCCCAGTCGGCAGGCCGCCCCAGCGTCGCCGCACCGCGTCCTCCGTCGCGCGGTGCGTGTTTGCGGCCTCGGTCGCCGCTCGGCCGGTGGCGCGCTTCCTGAGCCGCCCGGCCTGGTCGCGCGCGGTCTGCGCCTCCCACATTCGCTCCCGGCCGGTGAGGTAGGCGGTGCCGTCCGCGGTCGCCTGCTCGATCAGCGGAGCCGCGATCTCGGCGCGCACCTGGACGGCGCGGGCGTCCGCGGCGGTCACAGCCTCCTGCTGCTCGTCGGACTCGGCACGCTGCGTCGCGCGCTGGCGGTCGAGCGCGGCGACGATCTGCTCCCACTTCTCGGCCTGCTGGTCCGCGTGCTCGATCCGCTGGGTCAGGCGGGCGCGCTCGGCGTTCACGAGACGCACCGGCCCATCGGCCGCGAGCCCGGCCACGGCCTCGCGCGCGGCCTGGGTCGCGGCGGTAAGGCCACGGTCGGCGCGGTCCCGCTCGAGCGCGACCACGAACTGCTCCCGCGCGTCGTCCACGTCCGCGGCGACGACATGGAGGCGGTTCGTCTCCTGGCCTCGGGTCATGCCAACGTAGACGCCCGAAGCATCGAGGGCATCGGACAGAATCGTGTGCGAGCCGGGCACCGTCGCACCCTGCACCCCATAGGCGGTGGAGACATAGGCCAGCTGCGTGTGCTCCGCGACGTACTCGGCCGGCAGCCTGACGGTGCGCTGCCGCTTCCGGCCATTCCCCTGTTCCTTCGCCCACACCGTCCCGTCGCTGCCGACGCTCTGCACGGTCCAGGTCTGACGATTCGCCACCTGCACGTCCGAGTCGTTCTGCCGAGTCTGGATCACATCACCCCGGCCAATGCTCAAACCGTCGCGGCCGTTCGTCGTGCGGGCATCGTCGACCAGGCCGGCGCGCACCCGCTCGTCGCGGATGCGCGCGTTCAGCTCACGCGCCTCGTCGTTCGTCGCCGTCGTGATCGCATCCCCGTCGCGCGCGTCACCGGCGATCGCCTCCTGCACCGCCTCCGTGCTCTCGTGCAGCACCACGAGCCCGAGGAAGTGCAGCCGATCGAACAGCAGCGCCGGATGCTCGCCCCGGCGCATCTGCACGGTCAGCTCTGCATAGGCGGGATCGGCGAAGCGATGCACGGTCGTCATGTCGAACGTGCGCGGCGCGAGCTGCGCCGCCATATCGAGCACACCGCCGCGCCCAACCGCGGGGAGCTGCGCCCGGTCCCCGACGAGGGCGAGGGTCGCGCCGTGCTCGTCCGCCACGGTCAGCAGCGCAAGCGCCGTGTCCTGATCCAGCATCCCCGCCTCGTCCACCACGACCCGCTCGCCCCGCACAAGCTGCGCGGCGGCCGAGGGGCCGAGGTAGGTCGCGCCCGTCTCCGGGTCCGTGTCGCCCACGGCCAGGCGGGTCCACACGCCGTCCCTATTCCATCGCCAGCCGTGCTCATGGACGAGCTTCGCCACGCTGTCGGTGCTCACGCCGAGTTCCTGAGCGGCCACGTCCGCGGCCTTCTTCGTCGGCGTCACGATCCGCGTGCGCCGGCCCTGCGCGGCGCCGGCTCCTATCGCGGCGCCGAGCATGGTGGTCTTTCCCGCGCCGGCCGCGCCCTCGACCACCACGAGCGCGTCGGTGCCGGCGACCGCGGCGGCGGCCTGCGCCTGCTCCGGGTCCAAGCCGGCGTCGCGTTCCAGGCGCGTCACGTCCGGCGCCTCCGGTGCGCCACGGGCGGCGCGCGCCTGGATCATGTCGCGCAGTTGCGTCTCAACCGCGACGACGTGCAGCGTCGTCAGGTGCGCCACATAGTCGGGCTGGATCGAGTCCGGCGGGAGCACGGACAGGCAATCCTCGACCGCCAGCCGGGTCGTGATCGCAACCAAGTCGCGCAGCGCCTCGTGCTCTGCGCGCACGCCGGCCTCGGTGATGATGCGGGTGACGTGCTCCTGAACGTCATGCACCGTCCACGTCGATGCACCGGCCGCGCAACGGTCCAGCGCCCGCGATGCGACCTGTTGCACGCCCAGCTCGTCCGTGCCGCGCGCGGGTTGCACGGTAGCGCGCGCCAGGTCCGGGGTGTAGCCGGCGTTTTGTAGCTCGCGCCGCCAGCCGGCCTCCGAGCCGAGCACGCTGGGCTTCTTGTTCGGCCGCTCGTGGTCCCACGCCTTCTTCTGCAACCGTCCGCTGACGACCGGGCCGGGCTCCTGCCCGGGATGCGCCGCGTCCCACTCCGCGCGGAACCGCGCCAGGTTGCGCGCCACCTGCTCGCCGCGCTTGGACATCACCGCGTTCCACGGCACCAGCTCCGCGACCTCCCCGCTCACCGGGTCCAGCGTCAGGCCGTGCGCGTCGAGCACGGCCGCGAGCTGCGGGTGCGCGGCGAGGACGGCGGTGCCGAGGGCGCGGATCGCGCCCTGCTGCCGGAACAGCGCCCCGGTGTCCAGCCCGCGCCAGGCGCCGGCCGCCCATACGCGAGTACCGATCTGGAAGTGGATGTGCCGATGCGGGTCGCCCGCGCGGGAGGTCTTGTGCGAGACGGCGACCGTCTCCAACTGCTCGACCGACACCACCTCCTGCCTGCCACGCGGCCCGACCCGGGTGACGGAGTGCTGTCCGAGCCAGGACCGGATCTCCGCCACCGCGTCCCGCTGCGCAGCATCCAGGGCTTCCGACACCTCCGGGTGCAGCGCGGCGGCGATCGACAACGACTTCGGGACGTTCACGACCATCTCCGCGAACCGAGGGCTGCCACGCCGATCCGGGCCGGACTCTCGGGGCCGGCCCATCGACTCCCCGGTGAGCGGGTTCGTCCAATCGACCCACTGGCGGTACTCGTCCGCCGTCAGCGCCAGCTCGCCGATCACCCGGCCCCGGCCGTCGACCGCCGTGAACTCCGCGAGAGCCGTGCCGCCCTCCAGGTAATACTCATCGGCCAGCGAGCGGTCGGACTCCAGGTAGCGCAGCGCATCCGATCCGGTGCCCCGGAACAGGATCACGCCGCCCTTCATCGCCGACACCTCTGTTTCTTATAGCGCGCATGTCGTATCTACCAAGGTAGTATACGTCCCTTGGGCTGGAGGGGTTGGAGATTGGTGAAGTTGGGAGCGTGAGCGGAGGGATGGGGTCGTAGGGTCGAGAAGGAGAGCAGGGTCGGATGACTGAGAGCGAGGCGGTGATGATCGGGAGACGGCGGGCGAGCATCGTGACAGTGGCGGGGCTGATCGCCGTGCTGGGGTTGAGCGGCTGCGTGTCGATCCCCTTCGGGGCGTGCCCCGCGATCGGCTGGCTCAACACCCTGACGGTCGCGCTCGACGGCGATACCGCGGCCGTGGATCAGGTGCAGCTCTGCACCGAGGCCGGCTGCGCTCCGGCTAGCGACGTGGACATGACGGGACCGCTCGGACTCATCACCGTCGCCGACCACGACGGCGACACCTGGACGTTCTCAGTAGACAGCCTCCCCGACACGTTCACGGTGCGCACGCTCGCCGCGGACGGCACGGCGCTCTCCGATACAGAGGTCACGCCGGAGTGGGTGCGCGTAGGCGGCAGCGCGCAATGCGGTGGACCCCACGAGGCCACCGTCACCGTGCAGCCCTGACCACCGGCCAACCCCGGTCCATGCTTCGATCGGCGCACGTGCCGCTTCGTAGACTCGTGCCATGTCCGATCCCGACCCGCGACCGTCCGCGTGGTCGCGCCTGTGGCGGTGGCTGAAGTATGGGCGCACAACCGGGAGCCGCGGCTGGTCGATGTACCTCCAGGCGCGCGAGCCGCGACCGTGGACCGCGCCGCTGCGGGCATGGCGCGTGCTGGCAGGCCGGCGCGGGATCATCCCCACGCCGCTGCTATACCTCATCGTCGCCGGGATCGGCCTGGTGATCGGCGTCGTGCTGCAAGTCACGGTCGGAGTGTGGTGGTGGCTGCCGCCGCTCGTCCTGCTGATGTTCGCGTGGCTGGTGTTCTTCACGTCGATCTGGTGGCACCCAGGAGCACGAGCGGGGAGCCTGCGCGTCGAGCTGCTGACGGCGGCGAACCCGCGACGCGGATTCGAGGCGCGACGCCGCGAGCAGCGCGAACAGATGCGCGCCTCGGGGCTCCCACTGTTCGAGCTGGAGTCCTGGCCGGGCAGCGTGCGGCTCGCCGGCTGGGGCGGTCCAACCGGGCGGATCACGCACGTCAGCGTCGGCTTCTTCGACGAGCCGGACACGCCGCCGGTCGTCACCACTAGCACCGTCGCGGAGGAAGCCGAGCACGAGGACCGCATGCGCGACAGGCTGCTGGATGAACTCAGCGGCATTGATCTGGAGCAACGCACAGGGCCGTCCCCGTCACCCGAGGCGATCCGTGCCGGCCTGGATCAAGCCCGCGACGAGCTGAGGGGGGTGAACTGGACCCCGACGACGATCTGCATCGACGGCCGGGAACACCCCGGCCACGAACTCCGAGCACCGAGCGCAGCAGCGGCCTACTGCGCTGTCGGCGACCTGTGGGTGACGATCACGGCCACAGCCCACGCCGACTACCGGCTGTGCACGATCACCGACCCGGCGCGCATCCTCGACGCCGCCTGACCGCACCGCCTTGCCGACCCGCGGGCAGCGCCCGCGTGCGGTGACGAGCGGCTAGGAACCGATGTGGAACACGCCGACCTGCGTGGTCCCATCGGAGTCGAACACGGGGATGTCCCAGCCGTTCGGGTACTTCTCCTGCCGCTCCTGCTGCCATTGCAGAGCCTCCTCGGGACTGGAGGGCATGCCGGGGTGATCCGGGCTGTCCGTGTGGAGATCGCTGGCGCGGGCATAGCCAGTGACGAGGCTGCCGTCCGGCGCCTCCCCGACGACAGCGATCAGGTCGGGCATCCCGTCCGGGCCGCCCTCGGCGCCGAACGTCTCGCCGCGCGCGTTCACCCCGAGCTTCGTGGGGATGTGCGTGACGTACTGGAGGGTGACCGTCCCGGTGAACCCGGCCGAGGGTGTCAGGTAGAGCGTCGTCGTCGTGGCGTCCAGCGGGCGATCGCCCCAGGCGGTCGCGGAGCGGGTGCCGATGTCGCTGTCTCGCCAGATGCCGCTCGGGTTGTTGCCGCCGGGGTCGGTGCCCCACGACAGGCTCCCCGGCGTCAAGGCTGTGACGGTCACGCGCAGGTGGGTCGCGGCCTCGGGCCGATCAGCCAGGGGGATCTCGGTCGCGTCGGCGACCGTCAGGGTGGTCGGCTCGCCGAGCACGGCGACGACCGGCACGCCGGGGATCGTGCCCGGCGGTGCGGGGATCGCAGGGCCGAGGTCCGGGATCGGCTGGCCGGACGGCACGGCCGGCTGCTGGACGGCGAACCCGCCGGTCGCGGCGACCGTCGCGGTCGAGGCACCGGCCCCGGCGACCGCACCAGCGAGAACGAGCCCGGTCGCCCACAGCGCCCGCCTGGGGCGGGCGAGGGCTGCGGCGACGTGGCCGACGAGGGCTTCCCGGATCGCGTCCGAGCGAGTGGCGGTGTTCATGATGCTTCTCCTTCAGCGGGTGCGGCCCTCAGCCGGGCGCGCATCCTCGACAGCCGCATCCGGGCGGCCGATTCGGTCAGGCCGAGCGCAGCAGCGGCCTCGGTCACGGTGTAGCCCTCCAGCGCGGTCAGCGCGACCAGGCTGCGGTCGGCCGGCCGCGACGCGGCCAGCGTCTCGCGGACCCGCCGCGTCTGCGCGGTGTCCTGCTCGGCGGCCAGCTCGCCGGGATCAGGAGCGGGCTCGGGCAGAGGCAGCCGGGCCAGCAGCGCCCGGTAGCGGGCGCGGCCCCGCGCGGCGTTGCGGTGGACGTTGCAGGCGGTGACCAGCAGCCAGGGCAGCAGTGAGCCGTCCACGAACCTCACCGCGACGCGCTTGCGCCACAGCTCCAGGAACGTGATCGCCGCCAGATCCTCGACCTCGGCCATCGGGCAGCCGAGTCCGATCAGGTGCCGCTCGACGCGGGCGTGGTGCCGGTCCCAGATCAGGCCGAACGACCGGGCATCGCCGGCCAGCACCGCGGCCCATGTCAGCTCGTCCGTGTCTGCGCCCACATCCCATAATGTCCGGCCGACCCCGAATCCTCACACCCGCCCGGCTGCAAAGACGCCGGGGATGGCGACCGCCGCTCGGAATCGAGTGACTGGATGGGTGAGGTAGCAGTCTGCGAGGAGGTACGAGTGAAGCGCAGGCTACTGCCCCACCGCTTCATTTCCGACAACCCCGCACAACGGACTCGCGAGTACGGCCAACTCTGGGGACAGGAGAACATCCGCATCGGCCGGAGCTTGCGGCCAGTAAGTTAAGAGAACTCATCGGTTCCGGAAGTGGCGGAGGAGGTGGGCTCGCGCACAATCGGGGATGTCATCACGCTCGTGCAAAGCACCACAAAGCTGCCGATGACTACGAGCCGCAGTCCTGGCAGAAACCCGGGCCAGGGTGGATCTCTCTTGGACGCAGTTGCGTGCGCCCCGACGCGCGGGCGCACACGCTCGCCGACGTGCTCCTGGAGAGCCTGTCGTGAACGCGAAGTACGTCGGCGAGCGGTTCGGGCTCGGCCCGCAGAGCACCGCGAACGCGATCGAACCGCTGGTGGCTGAAGGCATCCTCCGCCAGACAGACCCCTCAGCTCAGCGAAACCGCGTCTGGGTCGCCTAAGGTGTCATCGGAGCGCTCGACGCGTTCGCGGAGCGCAGTGGGCGCCGTCAGCGACTCTGAAGTCGGAGCTTCGGCCAGATCGACACATCCGAGCGGCAAGTTTCGGCATGGTCGCAACATCTCGGCGTGGTCTCGAACCGATTGCCGTATGCGTCGCGGTCGCTGGAGGCGAGCCCGATCACGGACTCTCCGGTTCGGGGGCGAGATCGTGCGTGTTGCTATTTGGCGCCGAAGCCCCATGACGGCTGAGGGCAACTCTCGTTGAGCGTCCTCCATTCGGAGTCCGAGAGCGCCTGAATGGAAACGTTGGACTCCCCGTACGCGGTCCAGCGAACTCCGAAGAAGTCGTCGATGTACGTCTGCTCACTCGGGGGTTCTTGTACGTCGTATCCCAAGCCCACCAGGCACTCCCGGGTGGCAAGTTCCGCCTGGTAAGCGGCGCGGATCTCCACTTCCGTCATCGCAAGAATGCGTTGGTCCAGTTCAGCCATGCATGCGGACGCATCGGCGTCGTACAGGTTGTACTGTTCTTGAGGGATTGTTTCGGTTGACGCCTCGACACCGCCATCCCATCGGAGGGTCACATCCCAGCCCTTCTCCGTAATGCAGTCATAGAGGTCGTTTCCGGCCGAGGAGAGGCTGCGGCCCTCCGGTAGCAGGACTGGTGATCCGGAGGGGACCGCGACCGCGCACCCCGATAGGACCAGTGCTGCGCCAGCGACCATCAAGGCCCCAACAGCCCGCTTGTTGCGGCGTGACGTATTGGCACCTAGAGCGCGGCTCGAATGCACGTTCCTATGGCCTTTCATCTTGGCAATCGCTACCTTCCAGGCTTATATCATGCCCCGCTTGAAGAAGGGAATAGAAGACATGATCAAGAAGAAGCGGATCGTGGCAGGCGCTGCTGCCGCTGCGGTCGCACTCGGAATCGTCACTCTCGCGCCCCTGCCGGCATTCGCGCAGATCCAAGACCAGGTGGTCGGAACCTGGTGCACGGGACATTCGTGGTCTTCGGCGAACTCCTCGGCCTCCACCAAGCATCTCCACCAGGTCGGAATCCTCACAAAAGAGGTCAGGCATCCCGCGGGATCGGGCACCTTGACTGGTTGGGCACCCACGCTCTACGGTCCCGTCCAAGTCACGATCGACTCGTCGGGATCGTTTTCCTCCTGGGGGATCGGCTGTATCGGCTGAGCAATCGCGATTCGTTCCGCTGAGAGGAGTGCCCGGAGGCCGCATCGTTGGCCGTGCACAGCAGGCGTCGTAGTGTGAAGAGCATGAGACTCCGGCGTACGGCCTTGAGCGTGGTGCTGGTCGGGGCGCTGGCGGCTCTACTCGCGGCTTGTTCGGCGCCGGGGGCGTCCGCACCCGAGACGACGGACCCGGGCTCGTCGACCCAGTCGCCCGAGGACTATGCGTGGTCCCGGGTGACGAACCAGTACCCCGATGCCGAGCGTCCTGAGGTGGATGTGGTTCGGGTGGTTACCCCCTCGGAGTGGGCGCCGGCAGTTGTCGCCTGCCTCGCCGAAGACGGCTTCGAGGCGGAGGCATTGGCCGACGGCGGCATACGCTCGGAGGTGACGGGCGAGCAGGGCGAGGCATACGCGATCGCGTACTACACATGCACGATCAAGTACCCGATCGATCCGAAGTACCTCCAGCCACTGAACGACGACCAACTAGCCGTGCTGTACGCCTACACCCGCGATGTGCTCGCCCCGTGCCTCGAGTCATTCGGCCTGGTGGTGCCGGATGCACCCACCCTCGAGGTGTTCGTCGAGAACAAGGGCGTCGCGGCCTGGAACGTATACGCGGACGTTCCCACGAAGGTCACCTCGGACGAGATGTGGCAGGAGATTTCCTCCAAGTGCCCGCAATATCCACCGGACCTCTTCGGCTGAAGCGACTCTGCGCTCGGCATGATGGCGCCTCGGCGCGAGCTTACGAAACCTTGAGAATTCCCTGACAGGGGAGTAGGCAGAGCGCATGTCTTCGACGTCGAAGACGGGCAAAGGAGAATCATGCGCAAGAAGAATGTGCTCCTGGCCGGAGCCGCAATTGGGCTGGTTGCCGCGCTGGGCGTGGCGATACCGGCCTCCGCTCTCACCGTGAGCGGCTACAAGAACTGTCCCGGAGGCGCGAGCGCCGTGTCGCTGGAGACCACCACCTCTCACCCGCAGGTCACGCACTTCATCGCCTCGCAGAAGTGGGACTGGGAGTACGGCTACTACCACTACAGCGTCTCGAACTCGACAGCTGCTAGCTGGAAAGCGGAGACGTACGGCACCTTCACCGCGGGACCGACCCCCTACTGCACCTGACGAGCTCGCGATCGAAACGAAAGGACCCAGCATGAGGATTCGAAACCTCGCTGCCGGCCTCGGCATCGCGGCCGCGATCGCGCTGGTCGCGCCCGCCGCAACCGCGTTCGCGGATGTCTGGGATGGCGGTCTGCAGAACTGCACACCGCACCAGACCGGTGTCTCGCGCGCCTACTCGACTGGCTCTACGAACCATGTCGCCCCGGGCGGCGGCGTGGCGACATTCACGAATGGGGCGATCTGGAAGGTGACCACGAAGAGCTCCAATGTCGCCGGTGGCGGCTATTGGACCGTGTCGACCAATGGCGCCCTCGACGATCCAGAGACATACGCCTACTGCATCAACGGAACACCATAAGGCCCCCTCTCCGCGGACCTGGGTTGCGGGCGCCGGAACCTGCGACCCAGGTCCAACCTGGGTTCGGATCGCGCCAACCACGTGGAAGTCGGCGAACAGTGAGGTACGCGCGGTACTACGGCACCCGCAGCTCTCGGATCGGATCACGGCGGGCGGCGACCAACGCGGGAATCAATGCCGCGATCACGCTGACCGCGATCGCGAGAATGCCGATCGAGACGGTGAATGCGATGCCCGGCAGCGGGTCACCGCTGAAGGCGAGCACAGCGGTCGCGATGCCGGTGCCGAGTGCCGCGCCGAGGATCGCGAGGGCGAGTGTCTGGGTGAGCAGGATGCCCACGATCAGCCCGCGGGTGGCGCCGAGCGCGCGGCGGCGTCCGAAGTCCTTGCGGCGCAGGGTGACTAGGCCGGTGAGGATCGCGGCGACGAGCAAGCCGCTGACGGCGAGGATGAGCAGCACCAGGCCGCGTCCGAACGCGCCGAGCTGGCCCTGCACGAGCGCGCGCAGCTGGGCGAGGGTCTCGCTGGTGGTGATGGTGATCTTGGACGGATCGTCGACGGCCAGGACCGACTGGACGGCGGCCGAGACGGCGGAGACGAGGTCGGGGCGCTCGGCGATGACGACGAGCACGGCGACCGGCTCCGCGTCCGCCTGGGGCCTGGGCACGAAGAGCGCGGGTTCGAAGAACGTCAGCCAGTCCGGCAGTTCGATTCGGCCCGCGACCGTGTAGTCGGCCCCCGTCTGGGTGATCACCGCGCCGGCGTCGTCGGGCAGGCCGAGCATGCCGAGCGCGAGGCTGGTGCCCCAGGCGGTCGAGCCGGGAAGCGCGGACGACTCAGGGATTCCGATCGCGGTCAGGTGCGCGCCATAGGCGAAGCGAGCGGCGACCTTCGTCCCGTCGGGGACGGCCGCGTTCGTGACGTCGTGGGCGGGTCCGAAGGCGCCGGACCATTCGACGCCGTCGAGCGTCGACAGCCGGCCCATCACCGAACTGGTCAGCCCCGCGGACGCGTCGGCGCGCACGACGATCGCCCGGGTGCCGGCGGAGTCGATGGAGCCCAGCACCGCCTGCTCCGCGCCGACCGTGCGGCCAGTGGTGAGCAAGACCGTGACGCAGAGGCCGGCGACCATGATGACGGTCGCGACCGAGGCGATCGGGCTGGACCAGGCGGCCGCGAAGGCCTCGCGGATCACGCCGCCGAGTCGACGGATGGCGGCGTTCACAGGGTGATGCTCCGATCGCATCGCGCGACCAGTGTCGGGTCGTGCGTGACGACGATGACCGCCGCGCCGCTCGCCGCGTGCGCGTGGAAGGCGTCGATGACCACGTCGGAGGAGGCCGGGTCTAGGTTCCCGGTCGGCTCGTCGGCCAGCAGGATCCGCGGGCTTCCCAGCAGCGCGCGGCACAGAGCGATGCGCTGCGCCTGCCCGCCGGAGACCTGGCCGGGTTTCGCCTCGGCGCGCAGCTGCACCCCGAAGCGCTCCAGCAGCTCCTCGGCGATGGGAACGGCGGCCGCGCGCGACTCGCCGCGATACAGGGTCGTCTCGAGCACGTTGTCCAGCACCGTGCGGCTCGCGTCCAGCGCCGCGTCCTGGAACACGAACCCGAACTGCTCGGCGCGCAGCCTGGCCCGAGCCCGGTCGGGCAGCGACTGGACGGGCGTGCCATCGATGAGGATCTCACCCGCCCCCGGGGCGAGCATCAGGCCCAGCAGGTAGAGCAGCGTCGACTTGCCGCGACCCGACGGACCGGTGATCGCGACGACCTCGTCCGCGTCGAACGACGCCGACCACTCGGACAGCAGCGGTGCATCCCGCTCGTAGCCGAAGGTCAGGCCCTGAGCTTCCAGCAGCGCCGGCATCGCCTCAGGTCCCGCTCACCGGCACGCGCACGCGCGTACCCGCGCTGACACCCTCGATGACGGACATGCCGCGCGCGCTCGTGACGACCGTGACGCGATGCTCGGTGCCGTCCTCCTCGACGACCGCGATCGTGCCATCGGCGCGCGACACGAGCGCGGCGCTCGGCACCGTCAGCCCCGTGACCGTCTCGACGGTCACGATCCGGGACCGCAGGAGCGACTGCTCCGTGACCGAGATGGACCCGCAGTCGGCGCCGCAGACGGGCGCGCCGTCCGGCCCGGACAGGATCACGTCGATGGTGCCGCCCTGCTGCTGTGCGACCCGGTCGGTCACGAAGCCTTCCCAAGCCTCACCGTTCGGCCCCGTGATCTCCACCCGGGTACCGTCCGGCATCATCGCCGACTGCGCGTCCGTGACCGGCACACGGAACCCCGGCGCCGCCGGCAGGCCCGAGATCACCGGATCGCCGGCGCCGATCGACGCGCCCCGCACGACCTTCTCCGCGTCCAGCGAGATCCTGGTGGGCAGCGTGGGTACGAACACGAGATCGCCCGCCTGCACCACACCATCGTCATCCAGACCGAGACTTGCCTGCCAGTCCTCCACGGCCTGCTGGGTGCGCCAGCCGAAGTCGCCGGAGACATCGCCGCTGTAGAAGCCCAGCTGCGTGAGCATCGCCTGCAGCTGGGCGACGTCGGCGCCCACCGTGTCCCGGGCGAGGCTGCGGAACGCCGGAACGGCGCCTTGCGCGATGACCACCGGTCGCAGGTTGACCGCGTAGAGCACGGAGCCCACACCGACCTCTTGGCCCGGCCCGACGGCGACCGAGGTCACCGTGCCGCTGGCGAGGTTCGCGGCGATCGGGATCGACTTCCACTCGGCGACCGTGTTCAGGTTGATGCTCGACCCGACTTCGCCTTGAACGACCTCGGCCGTCGTGTACGGCGTCGAATCGAGCACATCGGGCGGCGGCGCGAAGACGGTGCTGCCGGCCCACCCCACGGCCGCGCCCGCGGCCAGAAGCACGATCCCGCCGAGTACGCCGCCGACCCACCAGCGCGCGCGCGACTTCGAACGCTTCGATGACGAGCTCATGCGACCCCTCTCGGCAACGGTGATCCTCCCACGAAACCCTAGCCAGCGGGTGCGAACGGGAGAACCCTCAGCGCGCCGGCGCTCAGCTGCCGCTTCGCGGCAGCGGCGGCTAGTTCCAGAGCCCTTCAGGCAATTGTGGGCACGTCCGCATCATCTCCACCATGGCGTCCATTCCGAGCGCGCGGGCCTGTTGTGCTGCGAACTGGATCGGTAGCCATGGCTGCGTGGCGTAGGTCTCGATGAACGACTGCCTGGTCGGCGGCTCGGGAATCGTGTAGCCGAGCTCTTCGAGGCACTTGATGTGCTCACCCACGTAGTAGTCGTACAGCCTGGAGATCTGGTCGTCGTCCAGCGGGCGGCTGATCTTCGGGTCGAGCGGGTATCGGGCCGTGCAGACATACCGGGCCAGCTCGAACGCTTCTTCCTGCTCGGCCGGGACCTCTCCGAAGTCGATGCCGTCGCCGAAGGCGTTGACGCCCACTTGGGTGAAGCCTTCGGTGTGCATGCAGTCGCCGATCACCGTGGGCCATTCACCGATGTCGATGTACCGCACGCGCTCGATGCTGGGACGCTCGACGTCGGGAAAACGCGCCGCGAACTGCGTCCATGCCTGGTCGAGCGTCGACTGCGCCAGCTGCTCATCGGACAGGTCATTCAGGCTGGGAGTCGGGCTCGGGCCGACGTCGGCGCAACCGACGAGAACCAGGCAGGCGCCGACACCGAGAGCACCCAAGCTCCAGCTTCTGGTCCGCAGCCTCATCAGCCAGTCCCGCCTCTGAACGCTTCCAATTTGTTGGAGCTTCCACTATATTCGCGGCCAATTCAGTTCACCATCACAGATTGGACTGCAGCATGAAACGACGGCTTCTCATGATCGCTGCAGCAGTCGTGGCAGCACCGCTCATTGCACTCGGCGTCGCGCTTCCTGCGAGCGCGGCGACCTGGCATGGCGGTGGCCTCGGATGCAGCGGCTCGTCTCACGTGTTCGTTGAGAGCATCACGACCGGTGATGTCTCACACACCGTGTGGATCAGCATCAGCAACTATGCCGGGTACTGGTGGCCAGGCACCGGCGCTTCCGAATACCACTTCTACGGGTCGGCGAAGGTGCTGGCCAACGACACGATCGCAACCGCTCCGAGCATCGGATACGCCGCGGCAGGCTGCTACGTCTGAGCCTCGGCCCTCGGCCCTCGGCCCTCGGCCGTCAGACTCCGGACTCGACGCGACGACGTGCGGGTTCGGAGCCTGACGGCCGTGTGTCGAATGGGCGGCGTCAGAAGCCGCGGAACCCGTGAGGCACCTGCGGGCACTTCGTTGAGATCTCCTGCCAGGCGGCATCGCTGTTCGGCACGACGTCGGCGTATGGGCTCCAGTCGGGCCCGTCGCCGAGGTAGTCGGAGATGAACTTCGACTCGGACGGCGGGCTCGGCACACTGTATCCGGCCGCTTCGAGGCACTCAGTGAGCTCGCCCGTCTGGTAGCGGTAGAGGAACGCGATCTCGTCGCGCGTCAGCGGCGTCGTGTAGCGAGGGTCCACGGGGTACTTGGCCGCGCACTCGTACTGGGCCAAGGCCAGGGGAGCCTGCTGGGCCTCCGGCACGTTGAAGTTGATCCCACCGTCCCCGGTCGTCGTCACGTCGAAGCCGAGCCCTTGGAGGCACGCAGCCTGCGTCTCGCCCCATTCGGCGAGCGAGATGAGGCGGACGACCTCGACTTCAGGGCGTTGCGCATCGGGCCATCGGGATACCACCGACGCCCATTGCTGATCGAGTCCCTCGGCGATCAGCTGATCCGCCTCGCCAGGGGCGAGGTCCGGCAACGGCGGCATGCCGCTGACCGGTTCGGCCGGCGTCACGCACCCGGAGAGCGCGAGTACCGCGACCGCGCCAGCAAGGACGGCCCAGCGCCTCGTCAGCACTCGCATGCGCACCTCCTGCGCGAGAGACTAGCCGGTCGGCCGGCACGCGTGATCCTCGGATCACCGCATCCGACGCCACGGCGGGCGCACCTCGACGGTCAGTGCCGCGTCGAGGTGAACCGCGGACGCAGCTGCGGGTCACGTCTCACACGACGGCGGCCGATGCCGATCGCGGTTCCTGGCGTGACCCGCAGCGCGCCGTCAGATCAGCGGACCTTCGCCGCAGCCCTTCTGGACGACGTCCAGATACGCCGGCTCGATGCTCGTCACCGATGACTGCGAGAACGTGCCGGGGTGGTTGGACTTGCGGTAGATGATGATTGTTCCATTGTTCCACTGGGCTCGCTGGACCCAGTCTCGGTTGTGGTTGGTGATCCCGGTCGATGCCGTTCGGATGAACGAGATGGGGCTGCCGCAGGCGGAGCCGCCGAGTTCGACCGGTGCGAACGCCATCGCTGGGATCGCGGGTGCGAGCACGAGGCCCGCCGTGGCTGCGGCGGCTGCCGCAATCGTCGCGAGGCGTGTGCCTCGTCGCCGTCCGTCGCGCATAGATTCTCTCCTTCGCGTCGCGGGAGGGGCCCTCCCGATGCCGCGGACGCTACACCCGGCTCGCAAGCCGCGGCAAGGCTTCCGGAGCCGAGTTCAGGTGGGATTCACCGATCGTAGAGACCTGCCGGCGTGAGGTCGCACTCGGCGTAAACGCGCTCATAAGCGTCGAAGTCGGAGCCTACGGCGCCGGCGACCGGGTTCCATGTCTCGGCGGTCGAGAAGGTCTCCTTGAACACTTCGAAGCTGGGCGGGTCGGCCACGGACAGCCCGATTCCCTCGAGGCACGCGGTGAGCGGGCCCGCATAGTGGTCGTAGAGGGCGCGCAACTGCTGGTCGTCGAGCGGCTGACGATATTTGGGATCGATCGGGTACATCGCGGCGCACGTGTAGGTGGCGAGTTGATAGGCGCCGAGCTGGCCTTGGGCGAGTGTGCCGGGAGTCACCCCTCCGTCGAATCGTGCGGTGACATCGGGGAAGCCCTGGGTTCGAAGGCAATCGGCGGTCACGGGTGCCCATTCCTCGGGCATGAGCAGTCTGACGATCTCGATCTCAGGGCGTGAGGCTGTCGGATCGACGGCGAGTACCCACTCCCATTGCAGGTCCAGCTCCTCGCGCACCTGTTGCAGCCCGGCCGCATCGAGGCCCTGCACCGACGTCGGTGTCGCGCAGCCACCCAGACACATCGTCGCGGCCAGCCCGACGAGCGTACCGATGCCCATCAGCCGACGTCTCATCGCATGGCCTCCCTATCGTCTGTGAGGAGACGGTAGATCCGAACGCCAAACGACGCCCCCATGAATCCCGGATTTCACGACATATTCACCGACCGGGGGACAAGCCGCGCGTGACGCCGGCCATACCGTCGCCGTGACGGCGGGCCACGATCCGCCCCGGCTACGCGGCCGCCGCCTTTCGATCATCTCAAGAAGGGAAGCTGCAATGAAACGTCTCACACGGCCTCGGAACCTCATCATCGCGGGTGCCGCGGCACTCGCGCTGGCACTCGTGCCGGTGATCCCCGCGGCAGCGCAGAGCTGGTCCGCCCTGAACTGCTACAGCTACAGCTACAAGGTGATCCTGTACGCGACGACATCGGGACCGACCATCCACCGGCACGACGAGCCGGCGCCGTCCTACACTCCCCATCCGTTCACCTGGAACGACGCGACACCGACCTACCACCTCACCGATCCGCTGTACGCGGTCAGCGCGAACTTCCTGGACGCGTACACGATCTCCGGGCAGGCTCGCGGCTGCGACTACTGACGGATCGAGATACGGGCACCGTCGTCAGCGGGACTCCTCGGCATCGCGCGCCGAGTGAGCGCCGCGGCGGCGGTGCCTATGCCGTCTCGGGCAGTGCGGCCGCCCGCATGACGTTGGCCGCTCCACCGCGGCACGCAACAAGCGCCAACAACGCTCCTTCGGCTACAGAGAGAGATGGTGTGGCGAGGCCTGACCGCGATCCGCGCCGTGCGCATCAAACCGCGGAAAATCCAGAAGCAGCCAGCGATCGCCCCCAGTTGAACCACCACTCCAGGGAATGCAATCCAGCTGGATCGAACGGCAGGCCATTCGGTTCGACGTTCGGCAACCAGTAGAAGGTCAGAATTCCTGATGCGGCCGACGCCCCGAAGGAGAATCCGGGCGGACGTCCCACCTGGCCCCGCTCCCTGCTGATGGCGGAATCGGGACGGAGGCCGCAAGCCCGAGCGCAGCGAGCGGCTTTCGGCAGCCGACACGACCCCGCACGCTGGGAGAGCGGGTCACGGTGTGGAGCCCCGCCTCGCCCGTTTCATGTGCTAACTCATGTGCTACCGGCTGTGTAGGTGCCTGAATCCTGAAGGAGTTGTCCACAGGTCGAGGGGCGTACTTCCCCGTATTTCCGGGGCCAGGAGGCCGTTTCACGATCCTGTGCGCGAGGGGGTGCCGTGGAGTTCAAGTCCCCCCTCGCGCACAGAATGCGGACGGCCCCCGGCCCGGAGTCCTGGACTCCGGACCGGGGGCCGTCGTGCTGGGCGCTCACGCTCTATGAGGCGCGTCGGGCGCGCCGGGTCAGCGCCTGGATCGCCCAGGCGACGAGCCCGGCGATCACGCCGACGCCCGCGCCGACGACGAGGCTCGACACCGCGCCGAAGGACCGCAGGATGAGCGCCTGCGCCGCGGGATCGAGCCCCGCGAGGTTGCCGCCGAGGCTCGGCTGATCGCCGGCGAACGCGATGTCCCACAGCAGCTGGTGCGCGATGGCGAGCAGGATGCCGTAGCAGACGCCGATCGCGAGGATCGTCAGGAATGGCTTCGGCACCCGGACGACGAGGGCGACGACGATCCAGACGATCGGCGGGACGAAGACGAGCAGCGCATTGAGCAGGGGGTTGCCGTCCAGGAGCCCGAGGTCGTGGAGCACGACCCGCGGCACCGCGAGCAGGGCGAGGCCGATGATCGCGAGGAGCGGCAGTCCGAGCCGCCCTCGCCGCGTGGTCCGATCACGGTCGGTCATGCCTCCACGCTAGCCGGATGACCCGTGTCGTCCTGGCGGGTGCACACTGCCGGCGCGCGAAAGGAGCATGATCGACATGGGCGAGAACGCCATCGACGAGCACACGGGGAGGACCCGACATGAGACGCATCGCGATCGCCGGCGCGACCGGCGCGGTCGGCAGGCACCTCGTCGACGCGGTTCGGGAGGCCGGCGACGAGCCGGTGCCGATGAGCCGGGCGCTCGGCGTCGACCTGACTCGGCGCGAGGGTCTCGCGGAGCGGCTCGAGGGCTGCGACGCCGTCGTCGACGTCTCCTCGACCCAGAGCCTGTCGACGAAGGTCGCCATCGAGTACTTCACGACCGTCACCGAGAATCTGCTCGCTGCCGGCCGCGAGGCCGGGGTGGCGCACCACATCGCGCTGTCGATCGTCGGCGCCGCGGACTCCGACTCCGGCTACTACGCCGGCAAGGCCGCGCAGGAGCGCCTGGTGATGGCGCACGACGAGCGCTGGACGCTGCTGCGCGCGACGCAGTTCCACGAGTTCGCGGCGCAGGTCGTCGCCCGGGGCAGGACGCTCGGTCTCTACCTCGCGCCCCGGATGCACTGCCGCCCGGTCGCGGCGAGCGAGGTCGCGACCGCGCTCGCCGGGCTCGCCGCCGGCGGTCCGCGAGGGCTCGTGCCGGATCTCGGCGGGCCGCGCGTCGAGCGGATGGCCGACCTCGTGCGCCGCTACCTGCGCGCGACGGGCGGCCGCGGCGGGGTGCTCGAGGTGCGGCTGCCGGGGAGCATGGGCCGCATCCTCGTGGACGGCCGGCTCATCCCCGGGCCCGACGCGACGCTCGGGCGCGTGACCTTCGACGAGTGGCTCGCGACGACGCTCGCTCCGCAACCGACCTGAAAGGGACCCCCGCATGACGCACGTCAACATCGGAACGCTCTACCCCGCCTCGTATCAGGCGATGCGGGAGTTCGGCGCTCGCGCCGACGAGGCCGCAGCCGACGCGGGCATCGAGCGCGTGCTCGTCGAGCTCGTCAAGATCCGAGCCTCGCAGCTGAACGGCTGCGCGTACTGCCTGCGGATGCACACCGCCGACGCGATCGCGCACGGCGAGACACCGGAGCGGCTCGCGGTGCTGGCGGCCTGGTGGGAGTCGCAGTACTTCAGCCCCGCGGAGCAGGCCGCGCTGCAGATCGCGGAGCAGGTCACGCTCATCGCAGATCACGCTCGCATCGCCGAGCGCGGGATCCGCCCCGAGGAGCACCTCGACGACCGCCAGATCGCCGCGGTCACCTGGATCGCCGTCGTCATCAACGCGTGGAACCGGATCGCGATCGCAAGCCACTATCCGGTCGCACCGAAGGCGTAAGTCACCCCCGATCCGCACCCGACTCCCACCCATCGCGTTCTGCCCCACAACGGGACGACGCCGTGATCCACCGCCTCGCACCTGCGACACTGGGGGCATGGCCGACGACCTCAGCCCCACCGCCCGGGTCGCCCGCGACCTCATCCGCATCGACACGACGAACTGGGGTCAGGGCGAGTCCAAGGGCGAGCGCGAGGCCGCCGAGTACCTCGGCGCCGCACTCGAGGGCCTCGGCCTGCGCACCAGCTACCACGAGTCCGCGCCGCGCCGCACGAGCGTCGTCGCGCGCGTCCCCGGCGCCGACCCGAGTCTGCCCGCACTCGTCGTCCACGGTCATACCGACGTCGTCCCCGCCGACGCCGCCGCCTGGTCCGTCGACCCGTTCGGCGGCGAGGTCCGAGACGGAATGCTCTGGGGCCGCGGCGCCGTGGACATGAAGGACATGGACGCGATGATCGTCACCGCGGTCGGCGACATCCTGCGCTCGGGGCGCCTGCCGCGCCGGGAGCTCGTCATCGCGTTCTTCGCCGATGAGGAGAACGGCGGCGAGCACGGCTCGCACTGGCTCGTCGACCACCACCCCGAGCTCTTCGCCGGGGCGAGCGACGCGATCAGCGAGGTCGGCGGCTACTCGATCGACGTCGGCGGGCAGCGGGCCTACCTCCTGCAGACGGGGGAGAAGGCCCTCGTCTGGATCCGGCTCGTCGCGAGCGGACCGGCCGCGCACGGCTCGCGGCTCGTCCGGGACAACGCGCTCACCCGGCTCGCCGAGGCCGTCGCGAGGATCGGACGCACGCAGTGGCCGGTGCGGCTCACGACGACGACCCAGGATCTCCTCGACGAGCTCGCCCGGCTGCTGCCGACCGTCGGCCGCGACCCCGACGAGCTCGTCCTCGCGACCGGCTCCGCCGCCGGCTTCCTGCAGGCGTCGCTGCGCAACACGAGCAACCCGACCGTGCTGCGCGGCGGCTACAAGCACAACGTCATCCCCGACCGCGCCGAGGCGCTCATCGACCTGCGGCCCCTGCCGGGACAGGAGGAGGCCGTCCTCGACGCCATCCGAGCCCTGCTGCCAGAGGGCGTCGAGCTCGAGGTGCTGCGCAACGACGTCGGGCTCGAGGCGCCGTTCACCGGGCGGATCGTCGATGAGATCCGCGAGGTCCTTGAGCGCCACGACCCCGGCGCGCCCGTGCTCCCGTACCTCATGCCGGCGGGCACCGACAACAAGGCGCTGTCTCGGCTCGGCATCGCCGGCTACGGCTTCGCCCCGCTGCGGCTGCCGGCCGACCTCGACTTCCCGGGCCTCTTCCACGGCGTCGACGAGCGGGTGCCGCTCGACGCGCTCGACTTCGGGACCGCCGTCCTCACCGACTTCCTGCTCGGCGACGCGCGGGTCGAGTAGGCCGAAGGCCGTATCGAGACCTAGGCTCAGTGGCCGTGGGTTTCATCGAGGCCATCATCCTCGGCCTCGTCCAGGGCCTGACCGAGTTCCTGCCGATCTCGTCGAGCGCGCACGTGCGGATCGTCGGCGAGGCCTTCGGCCACGACCCCGGCGCGACGTTCACCGCGATCATCCAGATCGGCACCGAGGTCGCCGTCATCCTCTACTTCTGGCGCGACATCACCCGGATCATCGGCAAGTGGTTCCGTCACTTCGCGCCCAATTCCGGCGTCCCGCGCGGCGACTCCGACGTGCGGCTCGGCTGGCTCATCATCATCGGCACGCTGCCGATCGGCATCGTCGGCTACCTCGCGCAGAGCGAGATCCGCACCGTGTTCCGCTCGCTCTGGCTCGTCGCGATCGTGCTCATCGTCTTCGGCCTGCTGCTCGGGCTCGCCGACTGGCTCGGCCATCGCCGCCGCGCCATCGGCGACATGACGTACCCGCACGGGCTGCTCGTCGGCCTCGCGCAGGTCCTCGCGCTCGTGCCGGGCGTCAGCCGGTCCGGCGCGACGACGACGATGGCGCTCTCCCTCGGCTACACGCGGCCCGCTGCGGCGCGCTTCGCGTTCCTGCTCGCGATCCCAGCCGTGCTCGGCAGCGGGCTCTACGAGCTCGTCCAGGCGCTCAAGGGCGACGGCGCGGCGGACGCGACCGGCGGCGCGCTGCCGGTCGTGCCGCTCGGGCTCGCGGAGACCGCACTCGCGACGATCGTCTCGTTCGTCGTCGGCTACGCCGTCATCGCGTTCCTCATGCGCTGGCTGCAGACGCGCTCGTTCCTGCCGTTCGTGATCTACCGCGTACTGCTCGGCGGCACCCTCATGGTGCTGCTGGCGGCGAACGTCCTGCAGCCCTACTGAGGTCCGGAGTCCCCGCGCCGCTTGAGGTAGCGCTCGAACTCCTCGGCGATCGCGTCGCCCGTCGCCTCGGGAGCGTCGACCGTGTCGCGGGCCCGCTCCAGGGTCTCGATGTAGGAGGCCATCTCCTCGTCGTCGTCGGCGAGCTGGTCGATCCCGGTCTCCCAGTTGGCGGCGTCCTCGACGAGCTCGTCGCGAGGCACCTCGACCGCGACGAACTCCGCGAGCCGGTCGAGCAGGGCGAGCGTCGCCTTGGGGCTCGGCGAGTTGTGGACGTAGTGGGGCACCGAGGCCCAGATCGACACGCTCGGGATCTGCGCCGTGTGGAAGGCATCGGAGAGCACCCCGATGATGCCGGTCGGACCCTCGTAGGCCGATCGCTCGATGCCGAAGGCGTCGCGCAGCCGGGCGTCCTCGCTCGACGCGAAGGTCGCGATGGGACGGGTGTGCGGCACGTCGGCGAGCATCGCGCCGAGGAAGACGACGAACTCGATCCCGACGTCCTGGACGAACTCGAGGACCTCCGCGGCGAAGGTCTTCCACATCCGCGACGGCTCGGTCCCGAGCAGCAGGTGGACGCCGGCCTCGCCGCCGGCACCGGGGCCGACGGGGGCGAACATGGTCACCCCGGGCCACAGGATGCGCCGGGACCCGTCCGGGTCGATCGTCGCCATCGGCCGACTGAACTGGTAGTCGAAGTAGTCCTCCGGGTCGAGCTCGGCGACGACCTCGACACCGAGGTGGTCGCGCAGGCGCCGCACCGCGCCGCTCGCCGCCTCGCCGGCGTCGTTCCAGCCCTCGAACGCGACGATCAGCGTCCGACTGCGGGGGAACGGCGCCGAGGCCATGCGACTCCTCACCTGGCTCCGCTCTGGCGCCAGTGGTCTCCAGGATAGGACTACAGTCATGGGCGATGGTCGAGGAACGCGGCACGCGCTTCGGGGTGCTCTGGGACATGGACGGCACGCTCGTCGACACCGAGCCCCTCTGGATGGCCGCGGAGACCGAGCTCGTCGCGTCGTTCGGCGGAGTGTGGACCCGCGAGGACGCGATGGCCTGCGTTGGCAAGGGCCTCGACGACTCGTCGGCGATCATCCAGGCGGCGGGCGTGCGCCTGAGCATCGAGGAGATCACGCGCTGGCTCACGGACCACGTCAAGGCGCACCTGAACCCGGAGACGATGCCCTGGCGCGCGGGCGCGCGCGAGCTGCTGAAGTCGCTGCGCGCCGAGGGCGTGCCGACGGCGCTCGTCACGATGTCGCTGCGCGACATGGCTCGTCACGTCGCCGAGCAGCTCGGGTTCGACGGATTCGAGGCGATCGTCGCCGGCGACGACGTCGAGCACGCGAAGCCGCACCCCGACCCCTATCTGCGCGGCGCCGCCGCGATCGGCGTGCCGATCGCGGACTGCGCGGCGTTCGAGGACTCGAACATCGGGCTCAGCTCGGCGATCGCGTCCGGCGCCTGCGCGATCGCGGTCCCATGGATCGTGCCGATCGAGGAGCGTGCCGGCTTCCTGCGCTGGTCGACGCTCGAGGGCCGCACCGTCGCTGACGTGCGCGCCGCCGTCGCGGCGCACCGCGCCGATGCCCGCGCTGCCGAGGTCGCCCGATGAGCACGCGGCGCGGGCCATTCGCCGCGGGGGAGCGGGTCCAGCTCACGAGCGAGCGGGGCCGGCTCAACACCGTCACGCTCGCGGCGGGCGGCGCGTTCCACTCGCACCGCGGCTTCATCGCGTACGACGACATCATCGGACGCCCGGACGGGAGCGTCGTCACGGCGAGCAACGGCGAGGAGTTCCTCGCGCTGCGCCCGCTGCTGAAGGACTTCGCGCTCTCGATGCCGCGCGGCGCGGCGATCGTCTACCCGAAGGACGCCGCGCAGATCCTCGGCGTCGCCGACGTCTTCCCCGGCGCCCGGGTCGTCGAAGCGGGGGTCGGCTCCGGCTCGCTCACGATGTGGCTGCTGCGCGCGATCGGGCCGGGCGGCTCGCTGCTGTCGATCGAGCGGCGCGAGGAGTTCGCCGACATCGCGCGGTCGAACGTCGCGGCGTTCCTCGGCGAGGAGCCCGGGCAGTGGAGGCTCGAGCTCGGCGACCTCGTCGACGTGCTGCCCGACGCCGTCGCACCGCAGCAGGCGGACCGGATCATCCTCGACATGCTCGCGCCGTGGGAGTGCATCGACGCCGCGGCGGTCGCGCTCGCGCCCGGCGGTGTCATCTGCTGCTACGTCGCGACCGTCACGCAGCTCTCGCGGACCACCGAGGCGATCCGCGCGACGGGCCTGTTCACCGAGTCGGAGGCGAGCGAGACGCTCGTGCGCACCTGGCACGTCGACGGGCTCGCGGTGCGCCCCGACCACCGGATGAACGCCCACACGGGCTTCCTGCTCACCGCGCGGCGCCTCGCCCCGGGGACCGCGCCGCTCGTGCGCAAGCGCCGCGCGTCGAAGGGCGACTACGACGACGCGGACGTCGAGACCTGGACCCCCGGCGCGCTGGGGGAGCGGGTGACGAGTCCGAAGCGCGCCAGGAAGGCGGCCAGGCAGGCCGCGGCGGCGGCGGATGCGGCCCGGGACCGGCCGGTAGAGTAGGCCGGTGCGCAAGACCCCGGCCATCCTCGCCGCATCGGCCCTCGTCCTGTCCCTCGCCGCCTGCGCGGCACCCTCGGGTCCCGCCGTCGACGGCGGGACGGCGCTCGACGCGGCGAGCTGCACGCCGGCATGGGCGCGCGGCGGCGAGGCGCTCGACGTGAGCGCGAGCGGCGACTTCGGGTCGACACCGCTGACGGCCGACTTCCCGACACCGCTCGTCTCGCGCGAGACGACCTCCACGGCCATCCTCGATGCGGGCGACGGCGCGATCGTCGGCCCGAGGGACATCGTGGCCGGCACGATCACGCTCTTCGACGGCGCGACGGGGTCGCTGCTCGACCAGACCGACTCGACGATCTACCTCCCGCTCGCAGGGGCCTCGCCGCTCCTGCTCGCCTCGGCCTGCGCGCCGGTCGGCTCGCGGGTCGCCGCGGTCGGCACGACGGAGGCGATCCTCGGTGCGGGCGTCGTCGCGCAGGCCGGCATCGACCCCGCGCAGACGGTCGTCGCGGTCGTCGACGTCCAGGACGCCTTCATCGGTCGCGCGCAGGGCTCGGCCCGGCCGCCGCTCAACGGCCTGCCGAGCGTGTCGCTCGCCTCGACCGGCCAGCCCGGCCTGTCCTTCACGAACGCGACGCCGCCGAGCGAGCTGCGCATCGAGACGCTCATCCAGGGCAGCGGCACGACGGTCGCCGACGGCGACCGGGTGCTCGTGCACTACACCGGTGTCAACTGGAACACCCGCAAGGTCTTCGACTCGAGCTGGACGCGCGGCACCCCCGCGCAGTTCGCGACGACGGACGTCGTCGACGGCTTCGCGCAGGCGCTCGTCGGGCAGCAGGTCGGCTCGCAGATGCTCGCCGCGATCCCGCCGGCCGACGGCTACGGCGACACCCCGCCCGACGGCTCGGGCATCGGCGCGACCGACACGATCGTCTTCGTCATCGACATCCTCGGCGTGCTGCCCGCGCAGTAGCTCGGAGATAGGGATCATTCCCGATCCCATCGGGGCCCCGGGACCCCTAGTGTCAGGGCCATGCACACCCGAGCATTCATGACGTTCGCGAGCGGCGCGCTCGCGCTCGGACTGCTGAGCGGCTGCGCCTCCGGGCCGGCCGGGGGATCCCCGGGACTCGGCGGCTCGGACGGCGAGGATCCCGGTGCGAGCCGCGACGGCACCCGAACGCCGATCACGCTGCAGATCCAGAACGAGGCCATCCAGCAGAACGGCTCGACGATCCGCCTCGTCCAGCGCGGCGCGAACTGCATGCGCGACGAGCTGCGGGACCGGACGTGGACGCTGCCGGCCGGCATCGCGAACGTCGAGATGGGCGATATCTTCACGGGGAGCGCCGCCTGCCTCACCGAGACCTCGTGGGCGACCTGGGATCTCACGGTCGCGCAGCCCGACGGACGCACCGGGACGACCGTGCTGGAGATCGGCCAGTCGGGCCTCCAGACGCAGGGCTTCGAGATCGAGGCGAAGTGCTGGGGCGGCGGCACCGCGAGCTGCACGGGCTCGATCGGCCGGGCGCAGCAGACGGGCCTGACCATCCAGATGACGATCCGGCTCGATCGGCTCCCGGACCCCGCCGGCCCGACCTCCGCCGAGACGTTCTGCTCGATGGAGGGCGGGTTCTGCGACATGCGCGGTGTGCGCAGCTATCTCGTCGCGTTCGGCGTCGGCGGATCATGGGTCTACGAGTGGCAGGACCCGAAGGGCTTCACCTGCCAGGCGAGCGCGTTCTCGAAGGACCCCGCTCCGGGCACGGTCAAGGCGTGCTTCACCTATCGGCTCTGAGCGCGCGCCTAGACTTCCTGGCGTGGCCGCGGTACCGAACAACTACGAGCGGCAGTTCAGCCTCGTCCTCGCCCTCGTCGTGACGGGTGCCGGACTGCGCAAGTCGGAGATCCTGTCGACCGTCCACGGCTACGCGCAGCGCTACCGGGCCGGCGACCGCGAGGCGCTCGCCTCGCTCGAGCGCCTCTTCGAGCGCGACAAGCGCGCGCTGAAGGACCTCGGCGTGCCGATCGAGATGGTCGACGACCCCGGCGACCCGGGCAACAACCAGCTCGCGCGCTACCGCATCCCGAAGGCCGCCTACGACCTCCCGGAGGACGTCTCCTTCACCCCGGGGGAGCTCGCGATCCTCGGCCTCGCCGCGGAGGTCTGGCGGGAGGGATCGCTCTCGGCCGACTCGCGCCGAGCGCTGACGAAGCTGCGCGGCCTCGGCATCGCGGCGAGCGACCCGGTGGTCGGCTACCTGCCGCTCGTGCGCGCGCTCGAGCCCGCGCTCGACCCGCTGCGCGCCGCGATCCAGGAACGACGGATCGTCGAGTTCGACTACCTGAAGCCCGCCGATGCCGCCCCGAGCCGCCGCCGGGTCTCGCCACTGGACCTCCTGCACCACCACGGTCGCTGGCTGCTCGCCGCCGCGGACGCGGACGGCACGCGCAAGACCTTCCTCGTGCGCCGGATCGTCGGCGACGTGCGCACGACGAGCGCCGAGGCGATCGCGCCCGCTCCCGACGAGGTCGAGCGCGAGCTCGCAGAACTCGATGCGGTCGCCGTCCGCAACGCGGCGCGCGTCTCCGTCGCCCCGGGCTCCGACGCCGCGCTGCGGCTGCGCAACCGCCCGGGCAGCCGCGTCGTCGACTCGGGCGTGCTCGAGGTGCACGACCCCGACCTCGCCCTGCTCGCCGACGAGCTCGTCGCCCTCCACCCCGAGGCGACCGTGCTCGGCCCGCCCGCGCTCATCGACCTCGTCGTCGCGCGGCTGCGCCGACTCGAGGCCGCCCATGACTGAGCCCGTCGAGGCGAGCGACAAGCTCGCGTTCTACCTCGCCTTCGTCCCGTATCTCCAGGGCCGGGGCCCGGTCCCGGTCGCCGAGGCCGCCGCGCACTTCGGCTACTCGGAGGACTTCATCCGCGACGCCGTGCCGAAGATCATGACGATGGGCGTGCCGGGGGAGACGGGGATGTACCTCGCCCAGGACCTCTTCGACTTCGACCTCGGCGCGCTCGAGCGCGACGACGAGCTCGTCCTCGTCCAGCACGTCGCGATCGACGACGTCCCCCGGATGTCGGCCCGCGAGGCCGCGGGCCTGCTCGCGGGCCTGCGGCTGCTCGGCGCGGACCCCGCGATCGCCGCCGTAGCCGACTTCGCGAGCCTTCGCGCGAAGCTCTCCCACGGGGCCGCCGAGGCGCCCGCCGAGCCCGTCGCCCTGCCGTCCGCCGCGCAGAGCCCGAACTTCGCCGGCCTGCGCGACGCGATCGCGCGGGGCCGGCGGGTCGCGTTCGACTACCGCGGGGCCGACGGCACGAGCGCCCGCCGCGACGTCGACCCGATCCGGCTCGAGTCGACCGACGCGGAGCTGCACCTGCGCGGCTGGTGCCACCTGCGAGGGGCGCTGCGGACCTTCCGGCTCGACCGGATCTCGGGCCTCGCGGTCCTCGACGCGCCGATCGAGCACCCCGGCGGCGACCTCGAGCTCGCCGAGATCGGCTTCGATCCCGGGCCCGACGACGGCGTCGTGACGATCGAATGCGACGCCGCGGGCGTCCCGCTCATGTCCGGCTACCGGCCGAGCGCCCCGCGTCGCGCGAGCGACGGCCGGGTGCGGATGGACGTCGCGATCGGCTCGGACGCGGCGCTGCGCCGCATCCTCGCGGAGGTGCCCGGCGCGATCGTCGTGGCCCCGGCGGCGGCCCGTGAGGCCGTGCGCGCGTGGGCGGCGGAGTCGCTCGGCCGCTATCCGCGCGCGGCCGAGTAGACTGACCGGACCGCGGGAAAGGATCGGGGAATGGGCATCTTCCGAGAGCCATGGTTGATCATCCTGATCGTCGTGCTCGTGCTGCTGCTCTTCGCAGCGCCGAAGCTGCCCGCCTTCGCGAAGAGCCTCGGCCAGTCCATGCGGGTCTTCCGCAAGGAGGTCAAGACGATGAAGGACGAGAAGGCCGCCGAGTCGGAGGCCGACAAGCCCGAGTCGGGGAGGACCGACGACGAGGCTCCCGGCGGCGCCACGTCGGACGGCCCGAAGCCGTCCGTCTGAGCGCCGTGGCCGCGAAGCCCGCGCGGCAGGGAGGCGATTCCCAGCGCACGATGCCCCTCGGCGGGCATCTGCGGGAGCTGCGTCGGCGCATCCTCACCTCCGTCCTCGGCATCGTCGGGGGCACCGTCTACGGCTGGTGGCTCTCCGAGTACGTCTTCATCGCGCTCCAGGCGCCGATCGCCGCCGTCGCGGCCGAGTCCGGCAGGGGCGCAGCGCTCAACTTCGACACGATCGCCGGCTCCTTCGACCTGCGGCTGCAGATCGCGCTGACGATCGGCATCGTCGCCTCCTCGCCGCTGTGGCTCTACGAGATCTGGGCGTTCCTCACCCCGGGCCTCGTCACCCGGGAGCGCCGCTACGGCATCGCGTTCCTGCTGTCGGCGGTCCCGCTCTTCCTCGCCGGCTGCGTGGTCGGCTGGCTCGTCATGCCGCACATCGTCGAGCTCTTCGTCGGCTTCGCCCCGGCGGACTCGATCTCGGCGCTCTCCGCGCGCTACTACTACGACTTCATCCTCAAGCTCATGCTCGCGACGGGCGTCGGCTTCGTGCTGCCCGCGATCCTCACCCTGCTCAACTTCGTCGGCGTCGTCAGCGGCAGGGCGATCATCAAGGGCTGGCGGATCGCGATCATCGTCGTCGTCACGTTCACCGCCTTCGCGACGCCCGCGACCGACATCATCTCGATGTTCCTGCTCGCGGTGCCGATGCTCGCGCTCTACTTCGCGGCCGCCGGGATCGCGCTCGTCAACGACCGCAGGCGGGCGAAGAAGGAGGCGGCGTTCCTCGCGGAGGAGGGGATCCTGGAGACTACGGAATCCTCCTGATTGCCGCGGCCGCCAGCGCCCCTACTCTGATCGCATGAGAACGTCACGCGCCCTGGTCGCGCTCGGAGCCGTCCTGATCGCCGGTGCCATGCTCGCGGGCTGCGCGCCCGCGCAGCCGAGTTCGCTCGGCCTCGGCGGCTCGGACGGGGAGATCGTCGATTCCGACGGCGGCTACGAGACCAACGGCGACGACGGACTCGCCGAGTTCTGGGTCGAGCCGCTCGGCTTCCCCGACGGCACGAAGCTCGCCTTCGAACGGCGCGGCGCGAACTGCGTGCGCAACGAGACCGCCGGCACGTTCACGCTGCCGACCGCCGACATCTTCGCGATGACGATGTTCACCGCGAGTCTCGCCTGCGGCCCCGTCGGCGGGGAGAGCTCCTGGGCGACCTGGAACCTCACCGCGACGCTGCCGGGCGGCGCGACGAAGAGCGCCGTCTTCGAGATCCAGATCCCGACGAAGAACCTCAAGAACGGCTTCATCGCCTACAACTGGTCGTGCTGGGACGGCGGCAGCCTCGCCTGCACGGGCGGCAGCATGACCTCGAACTCGCCGTCCCACCGCTGGAACGTCCACCTCCCGGTGACCTACAAGCCGTGAGCGCGTCCCGACTCGCCGCCGCGCTGCTCGCGCTCGGTCTGCTCGCGGGCTGCGCGCCCGCCCTGCCCGAGTCGCCGGGGCTCGGCGGCTCGGACGCAGACACCCTCGACTCGGCCGCGAGGACCTATTCGACGACCGACGCGATGCCGCCCCCGAACTGGCCGGACTACCTGCCGTTCCCGGAGCTGCCCAAGGGGCATACGGTCGAGCTCCTCGACTGCATGGATCCGAGCTCCCGGTATGGCGCCGAGGACTGCACCTACTGGGTGCGGGATCTGACCGCCAAGGAGATCCGATCGATCGAGGATGGCTACCGCGCCCGCCTGCAGGCGGCGGGCTGGGAGTGGGCGAAGTGGTGGGAGCTCTGGCAGCGCCCCGACGACGTCCCGCAGCGGTACATCGGCTTCAAGCAGTCCGGCAGCACGGCGATGGTCTTCACCGTGACCGACTGGCGTTGAGGCCGGTCGCCCACGGAGCGCACAGCGCCAGCCGCTAGGCTCGCGGCATGCCCGAGCCGTCCGCCGCGGAGCGGTTCGCCGCCGCGAAGCGCCGGACGCGCACCCCCCTCCTGAACGCGTTCCGCGAGGCCATCGGCTTCGACCTCGACCCGTTCCAGGTCGCCGCCTGCGAGTCGCTCGAGGAGGGTCGCAGCGTCCTCGTCGCCGCGCCGACGGGCGCCGGCAAGACGATCGTCGCCGAGTTCGCGATCTTCCGCGCGATGCAGGGCGCGCACGACAAGGTGTTCTACACGACGCCCATGAAGGCGCTGTCGAACCAGAAGTACGGCGAGCTCGTCGAGGCGTACGGCGCCGACGCCGTCGGACTGCTCACCGGCGACGTCAACGTCAACGCCGGGGCCCGGATCGTCGTCATGACGACCGAGGTGCTGCGCAACATGCTGTATGCGGACTCCGAGCTGCTGCGCGGCCTCGCCTGCGTCGTCATGGACGAGGTGCACTATCTCGCCGACCGCGCCCGCGGCGCCGTCTGGGAGGAGGTCATCATCCACCTGCCCAGGGCGGTGCGGATGGTCTCGCTCTCGGCGACCGTGTCGAACGCCGAGGAGTTCGGCGACTGGCTGCTCGCCGTGCGCGGCGACACCGACGTCATCGTCTCCGAGGACCGCCCCGTCCCGCTCGACCAGCACGTGCTCGTGCGCCACCGTCTCATCGACCTCTTCGAGGACCCCGCCGCGGTCGCTGCGGGCCGTGCCGCGCGCGTCAACCCCGAGCTCGTCGAGGCGGCGCGCGGCGGATCCCGGCGCGTCGGGCCGCACAGCCGCTACGACCGGGGGAGAGGGGAGCACCGCCGCCCGGGGCCGGGGGTCGGCCGGCTCGACGACCGCGTGCCCCGGCCGGAGGTCGTGCGCATCCTCGGCGAGCGAAACCTGCTGCCCGCGATCGTCTTCGTCTTCAGCCGGAAGGGCTGCGAGCAGGCGGTCGAGCAGCTCGTCCGCGACGGCGTGCAGCTGACGACCGCGCAGGAGCGCGAGGAGATCCGCGCCGTCGCCGAGGAGCGCTGCCGGAGCCTGCCAGACGAGGACCTCGGCGTCCTCGGCTACTGGGACTGGGTCTCGGCCCTCGAACGCGGTGTCGCAGCCCACCACGCGGGCCTCCTCCCGGCGTTCAAGGAGGTCGTCGAGACGCTCTACCAGCGCAAGCTCATCAAGGTCGTCTACGCGACCGAGACGCTCGCCCTCGGCATCAACATGCCGGCGCGCACCGTCGTGCTCGAGTCGCTCGAGAAGTTCAACGGCGAGGCGCGGGTGCCGATCACGCCGGGGGAGTACACGCAGCTCACGGGTCGCGCGGGGCGTCGCGGGATCGACGTCGAGGGCCACTCGGTCGTCGCCTGGCAGCCCGGCGTCGACCCCGCCGCGGTCGCCTCGCTCGCCTCCCGGCGCACCTACCCGCTCAACTCGTCGTTCCGCCCGACCTACAACATGGCCGCGAACCTCGTCGATCAGTTCGGCCGGCAACGGGCGAGGGAGATCCTCGAGTCCTCGTTCGCGCAGTTCCAGGCGGATCGCGCCGTCGTCGACCTCGCCCGCCGCGTCCGCTCGCAGCAGGAGTCCCTCGCCGGCTACGCGGGCTCGATGCAGTGCCACCTCGGCGATTTCCGCGAGTACTCCGGCATTCGGCGCGAACTCACCGACCTCGAGCGCAAGAAGGTCGACCAGAACGCCTCGCGCGGCGAGCGCGACCGGCGCCAGCGCCAGCTCGACGGGCTGCGCCAGCGGCTCAAGCGCCACCCGTGCCACGCCTGCCCCGACCGGGAGGCCCACGCGCGCTGGTCGGAGCGCTACTGGCAGCTCAAGAAGGCGACCGATCAGCTCCAGCGCCAGATCGAGAGCCGCACGGGCGCCGTCGCGCGCGTCTTCGACCGCGTCACGGAGGTGCTCGTCGAGCTCGAGTACGCGGTGCCGTTCGATCGCAGGTCGACGAGCGCCGACCGCACCGACCGCAGGTCGAGCAGCGCCGACGACGCGTATCGAGACCTGGAGCTCACGCCCGCCGGCCGCCGCCTCAAGCGGATCTACGGAGAACGCGATCTGCTCGTCGCCGAGTGCCTCCGGCTCGGGCTGTGGGACGGCCTCGACCCCGCGGCGCTCGCCGCGATGGCGACGGTGCTCGTCTACGAGCCGAGACGCGAGGGCGGCAGCGAGTACGGGATGCGGCTGCCGGGCGGGCGCCTGCTCGCCGAGGCGATCGACCGGACGACCGACCGGTGGGCGGAGCTCGACGACATCGAGCGCGCGCACCGGCTCGACGGCAGCGGGCCGCTCAGCGTCGCGCTCGTGCCCGCGATGCACCGCTGGGGCCGCGGCGGCACGCTCGACGCGGTGCTGCGCGAGACGGAGCTCGCACCGGGCGACTTCGTGCGCTGGGCCCGCCAGACGATCGACCTGCTCGACCAGGTCGGCAAGGTCGCGGACGGACCCGTCGCGCGCTCGGCGCGCCAGGCCGTCGACGCGATCCGCCGGGGGGTGGTCGCGAATGTCGACCTCTGAGTCGTCCGCGACCCGCGCGCCGCTGCCGTGGTGGGGCGCCATCATTCTCGCGGCCGCGGGCGGCTGGGTGACCGAGCTCGCCTACCCGGACCTCGGCTGGTGGCCCTTCGTCCTGCCCGGCATCGCGATGGTGCTCGTCGCGCTGCGCGGCCGCGGCTTCTGGATGGGCGCGCTCATCGGCTTCGTCTACGAGGCGGTGTTCTACCTCTTCCACATCCAGTGGGCCTCGCAGTGGGTCGGCCCGATCCCCATGATCGGGCTCTCGCTCACGGGCGCGTTCTTCTTCGCGATCGGGGCGGGGCTCATCGCGTGCGCCTATCGCTGGCTGCCGCGCGCCTGGCCCGCAAGGTGGAGGGAGGCTGCGCTGCGGCTCGCGGTGCTCCCGGTCTCGATCGCGGGGCTCTGGACGCTTCGCGAGGCGATCTTCAGCGTGTGGCCATACGGCGGCTTCGCCTGGGGGAGGATCGGGCACTCCCAGATCGACTCGCCGCTGTCCGGGCTCTACTCCTGGGTCGGGATCTCCGGCATGACGTTCCTCGTCGTCGGGTTCGTCGCCCTCGTCGTCGAGGCGGTCACGGCGCGCCGGATCGCGATCTGGCTGCGCGCGGCCGTGCCGGTCCTGCTCGCCGCGCTGCTCGCGTTCTGGCCCGCCTGGCAGGTGCCGCAGACGGGCTCGATGCGCGTCGCGCTCGTCCAGGGCAACGGGCCGGCCGGCTACTTCGATGAGCGCAGCCCCGGCGACCTGCTCGCCGCCCAGGTCGCCGCGACCGAGCCGCTCATCGACGCGGTCGCCGCGGGGGAGCGGGTCGACCTCGTGCTGTGGCCCGAGGGCGGCAGCGACTGGGACCCGCAGGCCGACGCCTATACCGCCGCGGTCTGGGACCACGTCTCCGAGCGCATGCTGGCACCGCTCCTCGGGCAGGCGATCACCGCGCGCGACGGCCGCTACTTCAACACCGCGATCCTCTGGCAGGACGGCGGGGCCATCGACACGTACGACAAGCGCCACCCCGTCGTGTGGGGCGAGTACATCCCCGACCGCGCGTTCTTCGAGCTGCTCGTCCCGCAGCTCACGCAGATGATCGGCCGCGAGTACGCCTTCGGCACGACCGACGCCGTCATGGACATCCCGACCCGCGAGGGGACCGTGCGCGCCGCGATCAACATCTGCTACGACATCGTCGACGACGCGCTGCTGCGCGAGTCGGTGCGGGACGGCGGGCGGATCATCCTCGCGACGTCGAACAACGCCGACTTCGGCCGCACCGACGAGAGCGCGCAGCAGCTCGCCTTCGCGCGCATCCGCGCGGCCGAGCTCGGTCGCAGCGTCGTCAACGTGTCGACCGTCGGGATCAGCGCCGTGATCGGCGTCGACGGCCGGGTCGTCGAATCGCTGCCCTGGTACGAGGCGGGCACGATCGTCGCCGACGTGCCGCTCTACGACGGCATCACCCCGGCCGCCGCCGGCGGGCGCGCCGTCGAGATCGTCGTCTCCGCGCTCGGGGCAGTGCTATTGATCACCGCAGGAGCTATCGTCCTGCTGCGTCGGTCACCGCGCGTCGAGTAGACCCGGCAACTCCGGCGCGCGGGTCGAGTAGCCCCGCAGGGGTGTATCGAGACCTATCGAGACAGAGCGCTACGCGCTCTTGCGGCCCTGACCGCGCTGCGCGCGCAGGATCTCGAGACGTTCGGCGAGGATCTCCTCGAGCTCAGGGATCGAGCGCCGCTCGAGCAGCATGTCCCAGTGCGTGCGGGGCGCGCGCTCCTCGGCCTGCTCGTCGTCGACGGGGTTCCCGGCCGCGTCGAGCAGGATTCCGGTCTGATTCGTGCGCGGGTTCTCCCAGCGGGCGGGCACCTCGGCGTCCTCGGCGAACACGACGTCGAAGGTCGTGCCGTCCTCGGAGCGGTACGTCGCGACGACGCGGTCGACGAAGTCGACCCCCTCCTCCGACTGGAAGCTCTGCGCACCGAGGCGCATGCCTCGAAGGCTGCGGTCTGCCATTCTGTGGCCTCTTCTCACTCGGTCCCTGCGACAGGACCCGAAACGATCCGGGTTGTGCCCGGGAGCTAGAGGGTATCGCCGTTAGCTGTGCGAACGGCGAGATCGGCGCGATCCGTCACGACCCCGTCGACGCCGAGCGCGAAGAGCTCGCGCATGCGCGCGGGGTCGTTGACCGTCCACACGTGCACCTCGACACCGGCCGCATGAAAACCCCTGATCGCGCGACGGGTCACGGTCGACAGACCGAGCGCCCGCTCCGGGATCTGCACCGCGTCGAGGCCGCGCAGCGCGCGTCGGGCGCCCGACGTCAGGCCGAGCTTGCCGCTCAGCAGCGCGACGAGGAACGGCACGGCCGAGGCGGACGTCGCGACCCCCGGCAGCAGCTCGACGGTCGATCGTCGCCGCACGCCCGAGAACGACGTGATGAGCACCCGATCGATCGAGTTCGTCCGACGCACCGCATCCGCGACCGGACCGACCGCGCGCGCGTCCTTGACGTCGATGTTGAACCGCGTCTCCGGGAAGCCGTCGAGGACCTCCGCGAGCGTCGCGAAGGTCTGGTCGTGGCCGAGCTCGACGCGGGCGAGCTGCTCGGCGGTGAGCCGGCCGACCCGCTCCCGCCGCCCCGCGACCCGCGACAGGTCGGCGTCGTGCGAGATGACCGCGACGCCGTCCGCGCTCGCATGCACGTCCGTCTCGATGTGGGTCGCCCCGGCCTCGATGGCCCGGGCGAATGCGAGCGGCGTGTTCTCCGGGGCGTCGATCGCGAGCCCGCGGTGCGCGAGCACGCGCGGCCGGGGCGGGTCGAAGTAGCCGGTCACTTCGGGGGCTGCGTGAAGCCGCGGCCGATCGTCTTGAGCGCGTCGGTGAGCTCGCTCGGGATGACCCAGAGCTTGTTGGAGTCGCCCTCCGCGAGCTTGGGGAGCGTCTGCAGGTACTGGTAGGCGAGCAGCTTCTCGTCGGGGTCGCCGGCGTGGATCGCGCCGAAGACGGTCTCGATCGCCTCCGCCTCGCCCTTCGCCCGCAGCACCGCGGCCTGCGCGTCGCCCTCGGCCTCGAGGATCGCCGCCTGGCGCTTGCCCTCCGCCTCGAGGATCTGGGACTGCTTCGTGCCCTCCGCCGTCAGGATCACGGCGCGGCGATCGCGTTCCGCCCGCATCTGCTGCTCCATCGAGGACTGGATCGACTGCGGCGGGTCGATCGCCTTGAGCTCGACGCGGCCGACGCGGATGCCCCACTTGCCCGTCGCCTCGTCGAGGACGGCGCGCAGCTGCCCGTTGATGTTGTCGCGGCTGGTGAGCACCTCCTCGAGGTCGAGCCCGCCGACGACGTTGCGCAGCGTCGTCGTCGTGAGCTGCTCGACGGCCGAGAGGTAGTTCGCGATCTCGTACGTCGCGGCGCGCGCATCGGTGACCTGGAAGTAGATGACGGTGTCGATCGAGACGACGAGGTTGTCCTCCGTGATGACGGGCTGCGGCGGGAAGGAGACGACCTGCTCGCGCATGTCGACGAGGGGTCGCAGCCGATCGATGAACGGCACGAGCATGTTGAGCCCGGGGGAGAGCGTCTTCTGGTAGCGGCCGAGCCGCTCGACGATGCCGGCATAGGCCTGGGGGATGATCCGGATCGCCTTGAAGATGGTCGTGATGACGAAGATCGCGAGCACGACGAGCAGCGCGATGATGAAGAGCTGGCCGATCACGTCCGCCAGGGGCTTGTCGAAGTCGAACATCAGGGTTTCCCTTCCTCGGTGTCGAGCTGGGTCTCGCTCGGGGTCGTCACGACGACCGTCGCGCCCCGGACCTCGACGACGACGATCCGGTCTCCGACCGAGGCCTTCGCGCCGGGCGCGAGCCGGGCCGACCACGTCTCGCCGTTCTCGAGCTTGACCTCGCCGAGGTCGTCGACGAACGCGCCCGTGACACGGCCGTGCTGCTGGCTGATCGCGTCGACGTTGTGCCGGGTCTGGTCCTGGTGCTTGCGCAGCGCGCGCAGTAGCAGCGGTCGGATGGTGAAGAGCAGCAGGCCCGAGATGACGGCCGCGAGCGCGATCTGCAGCCACCACGGGCCGCCCGCGAGCGTCGTGCCGAGGCCGCCGACGAGGGTCCCGGTGGCGATCATCGCGAAGGTGAACTCGAGCGTGACGAGCTCGATGATGACGCAGACGATCGCGATGCAGAGCCAGACGAGCCACGTCCACTGGGTCAGGTCCACGGTCGCCACCCCTTCCTGCCTCGAGCCTATCCGCGCGCTGGACTAGGGTCGACGTCGTGACGGAAGCACTCGCCCCAGGATCGCTCTCCGGCCGGCGCGCCCTCGTGACCGGCTCCTCCCGCGGGATCGGCGCGGACACCGCCCGGCTGCTCGCCGGGGCGGGCGCCGAGGTCGTCGTCAACTACCGCAGCAAGGCGCCGCGCGCCGAGAAGCTCGTGGCCGAGATCCTCGCCGCCGGGGGAGCGGCCCGCGCGATCGGGGCCGACCTCACCGACGCCGACTCGCTCGCCGCCTTCGCAGCGGCGGTCGCCGAGGGCGGCCCGCTCGACATCCTCGTGCTCAATGCCTCCGGCGGCATGGAGGCGGGCATGGGGGAGGACTACGCGATGCGCCTCAACCGCGACGCGCAGGTCGCGGTGCTCTCGGCGTTCCGGCCGCTGCTTCGCGCCGGCAGCCGTGTCGTGTTCGTGACGAGCCACCAGGCGCACTTCATCCGCACGGTGCCGACGATGCCCGAGTACGAGCCCGTCGCACTCTCCAAGCGGGCGGGGGAGGACGCGCTTCGCTCGCTCCTGCCCGAGCTCGACGCGGCCGGCATCGGCTTCGTCGTCGTCTCGGGCGACATGATCGAGGGCACCATCACGGCGACGCTGCTCGAGCGCGCGAACCCCGGCGCGATCGCCTCGCGCCGCGAGTCGGCCGGCCGGCTGTACAACGTGGGGGAGTTCGCCCGCGAGGTCGCGCTCGCGGCGATCGAGCCGGTCCCCGCGGACCACACCCGCTACGTCGGCGACGTCGGCGACTTCACGGGCTGAGCCGGCGCGGTGGGCGACGGGAGCACGCGGCATGCGAGCCGCATCCTGCTCTACGAGCCGGGCGGTCGCGTTCTGCTGTTCCTCGAGGAGTTCCCCGACCTGCCGGGCCGCGCGAAGTGGATCACGCCGGGCGGCGGTGCCGAGCCGGGCGAGAGCGCGCACGAGACGGCCGTGCGCGAGCTGCGCGAGGAGACGGGTCTCGTCGTGGCGGATCTCGGCCCCATCGTCCATTCCTACGGCTTCCCCGTGAGCCGGCCGGGCGCCCGGCACTCGTACTCGCACTGGGACTTCTTCGTGCATCACGTCGACGCGCCGTTCGAGCCGTCGCACGAGCACTGGACGCCCGAGGAGCGCGTCTCGGTCAAGGCCGTTGGCTGGTGGTCGGCGGACGAGCTGCGCGCAGCGGATCAGGGCTACGCGCCGTTTGACCTCGCGGAGCTCATCGAGCGCTTCCGCGCGGTCTGAGGGCCGACAGGACATCGGCTGCGCTGCAGGGGATCCGGTGCGCGATGCCCCTGCATTCGCGCGAATTCCCTGCAATCGCATTCGCCGATAATCAATATTATGTCAATTGATCGAGACGCTCCAGGCCGGTGCGAGAGAATCAACGGTGCCCTCCCACGCGCAGCCGCCGAGCGGCATCGACCCAGCCGACCTCGAGACGACCCTGCGGGTGCTCGCACGGCTCGCGCACATCGACCACGAGCATCCCGACTTCCAGACCGTGCGCCGGGCGACCGGCAAGATGTTCAAGGCGGTCAAGAAGGAGCGCAAGCTCGCGACCCGGGCGCGCATCCAGGCCAACGACAAGGCGGTCGTCGCCGCGACCGCGACGGGCGCCCCCGATCGCATCGACGACGAGACGCGCGGCATCCCGCTGTCGGTCACGTCCGCGCTGCCGACCGCCGGCGTCCTCATGAAGGCGCGCGCCTGCTACATCTGCAAGCGCGGCTACACGCTCGTCGACGCGTTCTACCACCAGCTGTGCCCCGAGTGCGCGGCGACCGGGCACGCGAAGCGCGACGCGCGCACGGACCTGACCGGCAAGCGCGCGCTGCTGACGGGCGGCCGGGCGAAGATCGGCATGTACATCGCACTGCGGCTGCTGCGCGACGGCGCGCACACGACGATCACGACCCGGTTCCCGCGCGACGCGGTCCGCCGCTTCGCCTCGCTGGCCGACTCGCCCGAGTGGCTCGACCGGCTGCGCGTCGTCGGCATCGACCTGCGCGACCCGGCCCAGGTCATCGCGCTCGCCGAGTCGGTCGCCGCCCAGGGCCCGCTCGACATCCTCATCAACAACGCCGCACAGACCGTGCGCCGCTCCCCCGGCGCCTACCAGCCGCTCGTCGACGCCGAGCTCGCGCCGCTGCCCGACGGCCCCCTCCCGGAGCTGCAGACCTTCGGCCACACGAACGACCCGCATCCGCAGGCGCTCGCCCGCTCGGTCGACGCGCATCCGATCCTCGCGGCCGCCGCGGCGCGCGCGGACGAGCTGACCCAGCAGGCGCTCGCCGCCGGCTCCTCCTCGCTCGATCGGCTCGCCGCCGGGACCGCGATCGACGCGGGCGGGCTCGTGCCGGACCTCGCGGGCGTCAACTCCTGGACGCAGGGCGTCGGCGACGTCGAGCCGCTCGAGATGCTCGAGGTGCAGCTCGCGAACGAGACGGCCCCGTTCATCCTGATCTCGAAGCTGCGCGCCAGCCTCGCCGCCTCCCCCGCCCGGCGCAAGTACGTCGTCAACGTCAGCGCGATGGAGGGCGTCTTCGGCCGCGGCTACAAGGGCCCGGGACACCCGCACACGAATATGGCGAAGGCGGCGGTCAACATGCTCACCCGCACGAGCGCGCGCGAGCTCTTCGAGACGGACCGCATCCTCATGACGAGCGTCGACACCGGCTGGATCACCGACGAGCGGCCGCACCCCACGAAGGTGCGCCTCGCCGAGGAGGGCTTCCACGCGCCGCTCGACCTCGTCGACGGCGCCGCGCGGGTCTACGACCCGATCGTGCGCGGCGAGGCCGGCGAGGATCTGTTCGGAGTCTTCCTCAAGGACTACGCGCCCGGTTCCTGGTGAGCCGCACGCGGCGGGCAGTGCAGGATCGTCCGCCCGCCCGGGCCGCTGCGATCGACCTCGTGCCGCGGCATCGGCTGATCGCACAGCGGGCAGCGCTGGTCCTGCGGTGCGAGCTGCGGGCGCTCCTCCCCCACGATCCCGACCTGCGCGGACCCCTCGAAGAAGAAGAAGAACCGGTTCCACGCCGCCCAGAACCCCGGCACGCCGTCCCACGGCGTCGGCGTCGACCGCCTCCATAGTTTGCCCACAAAGTAATCGTATCGCTAGCATCGCCTCGTGGACGAACCGACTGCCGACCCGCTCGAGCTCGACCGCCAGGTCTGCTTCGCCCTCGCCGTCGCGAGCCGCAGCGTCATCGCGTTCTACCGCCCCGTCCTCGAGCCGCTCGGTCTCACCCATCCGCAGTACCTCGTCATGCTCGCGCTCTGGGAGGACTCCCCCGTGCGCTTCGGCGACCTCGCGGCCAGGCTCAGCCTCGACCTCGCGACCCTCTCCCCGCTCGTGCGGCGGCTCGAGGCCGCGGGGCTCGTCACGCGTCGCCGCGGCGAGGCCGACGCGCGAGTCGTCGAGCTCGAGCCGACGCCCGCCGGCCGGGCGCTGCGCGAGCGCGCGATCGCGGTGCCGACCCGCATCGTCGAGCGCCTCGGCGTGCCGCTGGAGCGCCTGCAGGCCCTCCGCGACGACCTCACCGCGCTCATCGCGGCGGTCTCGGCGGCAGAACGTCGTGAGGCGGCTCCCCGGTAGACTGTCGGTCCCATGAGCGCGACCCTCCAGGCCACCGAAGTCGCGGCCGGTCACGGAGCACGCACGCTCTTCGACGACCTCGACCTCGTCGTCGCGCCCGGAGACGTCGTCGGGCTCGTCGGCGCGAACGGCGCCGGCAAGTCGACGCTGCTGCGCATCCTCGCGGGCGAGACCGAGCCCGAGCACGGCACGATCACCCTCAGCCCGTCGAACGCGACCATCGGCCACCTCCCCCAGGAGCCCGAGCGCGTCCCCGGGGAGAGCGTCATCGCGTTCCTCGGCCGGCGCACCGGCGTCACGGCCGCGCAGCGGACGCTGGACGCCGCCGCCGAGGCCCTCGCCTCGGGCGACGAGGCGGCGAACGACGCCTACGCCGATGCGCTCGAGCGCTGGCTCGCGCTCGGCGGCGCCGACCTCGACGAACGCGCCGCCGAGGTCGCCGCGAGCCTCGGCCTCGGCGTCGACCTGCAGGCCGCGATGACCTCGCTCTCCGGCGGCCAGGCCGCCCGCGCGGGACTCGCCGCGCTCCTGCTGTCGCGCTACGACGTGCTGCTGCTCGACGAGCCGACGAACGACCTCGACCTCGACGGCCTCGCCCGGCTCGAGCGCTTCGTCCAGGAGCTGCGCTCCCCCGCCGTCATCGTCAGCCACGACCGCGAGTTCCTCGCCCGCACCGTCACGACCGTCGTCGAGCTCGACCGCGCGCAGCAGCAGGTCGGCGTCTACTCGGGCGGCTACGAGAGCTACCTCGCCGAGCGCGAGATCGCCAGGCGGCACGCCCGCGAGGCCTACGACGCCTTCGACGAGAAGCGCTCGCAGCTGCGCGACCGGATGGTCATGCAGCGCAACTGGGCGAGCCAGGGCGTGCGCAACGCGCGCAAGAAGCACAACGACGAGCGCGACAAGTTCGTCAAGAACTTCGCGAAGGACTCGGCCGAGAAGCAGGCGGCGAAGGTGCGCCAGAGCGAGCGCGCGATCGAGCGGCTCGAACGCGAGGCGGTCGAGGAGCCGAGGAAGGAGTGGGAGCTGCGGATGACGATCGCGGCCGCGCCCCGCTCCGGGGCCGTCGTCGCCTCGCTGTCCGGGGCGCTCGTGCGCCGCGGCGACTTCATGCTCGGTCCCGTCACGGCGCAGGTCGACTGGGCCGATCGGATCGCGATCACCGGCCCGAACGGCTCGGGCAAGACGACGCTGCTCGGCGCGCTGATCGGCCGGATCCCCGTCGAGGAGGGCACCGCGGGGCTCGGCTCCGGCGTCCGGGTCGGCGAGGTCGACCAGGCTCGTGGCCTCTTCCTCGGTCCGCAGTCGCTCGCCCGCGCGTTCGGCGAGGCGGTCGAGGACTGGGCCGAGGCGGACGTGCGCACCCTGCTCGCGAAGTTCGGCCTCGGCGGCGACGCCGCGACCCGCCCGACGGACTCGCTCTCCCCCGGCGAGCGCACCCGCGCGGCCCTCGCCCTGCTGCAGGCGCGCGGTGTGAACCTGCTCGTCCTCGACGAGCCGACGAACCACCTCGACCTTCCCGCGATCGAGCAGCTCGAGCAGGCCCTCGAGAGCTTCGACGGGACGGTGCTGCTCATCACGCACGACCGGCGGATGCTGAGCACCGCCCGCGTCACCCGGCGCTGGACGATGGCCGAGGGCCGGCTGACCGAGGCCTGAGCATGCGTCGTGGGCGTCGAGAACGCGATGTCCCCGCCAATAGGCTGGCCGCATGAGCGACGCGGCCCTGCCTCCCGAGACGCCGCAGCCGCTTCCCGCACCGCAGCGCCGCCGGCACGGCCCGCTCGTGTGGATCGTCGTGCTCGCGGTGCTGCTCGCGGGCGCGGCCGCCGCCGGGGTGCTGCTCTACCTCCAGGTGCAGGCGCTTCAGGCCGAGCAGCGCGAGTCGGAGCGGGTCAACGAGGAGCAGCGCCGGCTCATCGAGGAGCAGGAGGAGCTGCTCGATCGGAAGGAGACCTTCGGCGCGGCGATGGAGGACCTGATGTCGCTCGCGAAGCGCCTCGACGGCGTGCCGGTCGGCGGTCTGCTCGACCTCGGCGAGATCGAGGGGCTCGCCCGCGAGGCGTGGGAGCAGCGTCGCTCGCCGGACTCCGTCGCGTCCCTCAGCTCGTCGGTGCTCGAGCGGACCGAGGCGCTGCGCGCCGCGCTCGAGGCCGCCGACGCCGAGCTCGCCGGCAACGGCTCGGGCACATTGGGCGAGTCCCTCATCGACGGGCTCGGCGCCGGCCACGTCCGGGTCGTCTACGACGACCCCGCGGCGCTGTGCGGCGGCGACCCGATCGGCTGCGTCGCGAGCGACGACCCCACCCTCGTCCACCTCGACGCGGGCGACTTCGGGGCCGAGTACTTCGACGATGCGCTGCGAACCCTCGTCGCGTACCACGAGTTCGCCCACGTCCTCCAGTTCACGAACCCCGAGCCGACCGGGAGCGCCGCGAGCGCATTCGGCGAGGACTGGGAGTTCATGGCCGACTGCTATGCGCTGACCCTCACCGACGGCTGGAGCCTCGAGCGTCGCGTGTGGGTCGGCGACTTCTCCTACTGGGACGTCTCCGTCGGCTACGGCCGGGTCTGCGACGAGGCGCAGCGCGACGCGATCCGCGGCTGGCTCGGCGACGTCGGCTTCCACTACCGCCCCGTGAGCCAGGAGGCCTGATGACCGCCGACCACATCCTGTCGATCGACCAGGGCACGACGTCGACGCGCGCGATCGTCTTCGACCGCAGCGGCACGCCCGTCGCGACCGGGCAGCTCGAGCACCGGCAGATCTTCCCCGAGGCGGGCTGGGTCGAGCACGACGCGCTCGAGATCCTCGCGAACACGCGCGAGTGCGTCGCGACGGCGCTGGCCCGCGCGGGCGTCTCCGCGAAGCGCATCGCCGCGGTCGGCATCACGAATCAGCGCGAGACGACGGTGGTCTGGGACCGAGCCAGCGGACGGCCCATCGCGAACGCGATCGTCTGGCAGGACACCCGCACGCAGACGCTCGTCGACGCGGTCGCCGACGGCGACCCGGAGCGCTTCCGGGGCATGACCGGGCTGCCGCTCGCGAGCTACTTCTCGGCGTCGAAGATCCGCTGGCTGCTCGACGCGATCTCCGGCGCGCAGGGGCGCGCCGAGCGCGGCGAGCTCGCCTTCGGCACGATCGACTCCTGGCTGCTCTGGCAGCTCACCGGCGGGGCGGCGGGCGGCGTGCATGCGACCGACGTGACGAACGCGAGCCGGACGCTGCTGCTGGACCTCGAGACGCTCGACTGGGACGACGGGCTGCTCGCCGCGTGGGGCGTGCCCCGGTCGCTGCTGCCGAGCGTGCGCTCGTCCTCCGAGGTATACGGCACGATCGCCGACGGCCCGCTCGCGGGCATCCCGGTCGCCGGCATCCTCGGCGACCAGCAGGCGGCGACGTTCGGCCAGGCCGCGTTCTCCCCCGGGGAGTCGAAGATGACGTACGGCACGGGCGGCTTCCTCATCGTGAACACGGGCGATCGACGGATCCGCTCATCCGCCGGTCTCATCACGACGGTCGCCTACCGGCTCGGCGACGCGCCCGCCGCCTATGCGCTCGAGGGCTCGATCGCGGTCGCCGGCTCGCTCGTCCAGTGGCTGCGCGACAACCTCGGCATCATCTCGAGCTCGGCGGAGGCCGAGACGCTCGCGATGACGGTCGAGGACTCGGGCGACGTCTACTTCGTCCCGGCGTTCTCGGGCCTCTTCGCCCCGTACTGGCGGCCGGACGCGCGGGGCGCGATCGTGGGCCTGACCCGCTACTCGACGAAGGCGCACATCGCGCGCGCGGCGCTCGAGTCGACCGCGTTCCAGACCCTCGACGTCGTCGTCGCGGCGGCCGCCGACGAGGCCGGGCCGCCGGCCGAGCTGCGAGTCGACGGCGGGATGTCGGTCAACGACCGCCTCATGCGCTTCCAGGCGGACCTGCTCGGCGCCCCGATCGTGCGGCCGGCCGTCGTCGAGACGACCGCGCTCGGCGCCGCCTACGCCGCCGGGCTCGCAGTCGGGCTCTGGCGCGATCTCGACGAGCTGCGCGCGAACTGGCGCGAGGGCGCGCGCTTCGTCCCCGAGATGACGGCGGCGGAGCGCGAGCGCCGGATCGAGCGCTGGCACCGCGCCGTCACGAAGTCGCTCGACTGGGTCCCCGACTGACCTCCCCCGTGACCTCCCCCGTGACCCTCGTTTTTCAGGAGAATCCGGCCCGGGCGTGCAATACGCACGCGCGGCGCCGAATCTCCTGAAAAACGGAGGTCACCGGGGATGCACGCGGGGCGTCAGGCGGGGCGTCGGGTCGCGGCGACCCAGGCCTCGAGCTTCTCGGCCGCCGCGCCGGAGTCGACGCTGCCCTCGGCGATCGCGAGCGTGCCGGCGAGGCGCTCGCGCAGCGGCACGAAGCGGTCCTCGGGGTGGCGCCAGAGGTCGTAGGCGGCGAGGCCCACGGCCGCGTTGAGCAGCACGATGTCCCGGGCCGCACCGCGCTCGCCGGCGAGCACCGCGCGGATCACGGCCGCGTTGTGCGCCGGGTCGCCGCCCGAGATGTCGTCGAGGCCCGCCCGCGGGATGCCGAGCTCGGCCGGGTCGAGGTCGTGCTCCTGGACCGAGCCGGCCGTGACCTCCCAGACGTGGGAGTGACCCGTCGTCGTGAGCTTGTCGATGCCGTCGTCGCCGCGGTAGACGAGCGCCGTCGCACCGCGGGTCTGGAACACGCCGACGATGAGGGGCACCCGCGCGAGGTCCGCGACGCCGACCGCGGAGGCCTCGGGCCGGGCGGGGTTCGCGAGCGGGCCGAGGACGTTGAACAGCGTCGAGATGCCGATCTCGCGGCGGGTCGGCCCGGCGTGCCGGAACCCGGGGTGGAGCACCGCCGCGTTCGCGAACGTCACGCCGACCTCGGCGAGCACCTCGGCCGTGCGCGCCGGCGAGATGGCGACGTCGAGGCCGAGCTCGGTGAGCACATCGGAGGCGCCGGAACGCGATGACGCGGCCCGGTTGCCGTGCTTGACGACGGGGACGCCTGCGGCGGCCGCGACGACCGCCGCCGCGGAGGAGATGTTGAGCACGCCGACCGGGTCGCCGCCCGTCCCGACGATGTCGAGGACCGAGCTCGGCACGTCGAGGACGGCCGCGTGGGCGAGTGCCGCGTCGCGGAAGCCGACGACCTCGTCGACGGTCTCGCCCTTCATCTTCAGGGCGATGAGCAGCGCGCCGAGCTGCGCCGGGGTCGCCTCGCCCGTCATCACCCGGCCCATCGCCCACTCCGCCTCGGCGATCGAGAGGTCCTGCCCCTCGGCAAGCGCGTTGAGCAGGGCCGGCCAGGACGGTTGCGTGGTCATACCCGAAGCCTATTGATCGCAGCGTCGGCGGACATCCCGGGCGAGGTGCGAACGGGCGCTCGCCAAGTCGGCCATAATGGACGGGTGAGCACTGCATCGCTGACGCGCCCCGCACTCAATCGCCCGAATGTGGTGCAGGTCGGCACCATCGTCTGGCTCGGCAGCGAGGTCATGTTCTTCGCCGGCATCTTCGCCGTCTACTTCACGCTGCGCGGCGCCGCGCCCGAGCTGTGGGCGACGGAGAGCGCGAAGCTGACGGTCCCGTTCTCGGCCGTCAACACCCTGATCCTCGTCCTGTCGTCGGTCACCTGCCAGTTCGGCGTCTTCGCCGCCGAGCGGCTCCAGGCGCACCGCACCGCCCGCTGGTGGAACTGGTCGAAGTGGGGCGCGGTCGAATGGTTCTACCTGACCTTCGCGATGGGCGCGGTCTTCGTCGTGGGCCAGGTCTACGAGTACGCGCTGCTGACGACCGAGTGGCTCACGATCAACTCGAGCGCCTACGGCACGATCTTCTACTTCTCGACCGGCCTGCACGGTCTGCACGTGACCGCGGGCCTCGTCGCCTTCCTCTTCGTGATCGGCCGCATCTACTCGGTCAAGCGGTTCACGCATCGCGAGGCGACGAGCGCGATCGCGATCTCCTACTACTGGCACTTCGTCGACGTCGTGTGGATCGGCCTCTTCGGGGTCATCTACCTGCTGAAGTGACCCGACGAGACGCCGAATGACACCGAACGAGACGACGGAGCAGTGACGGACGTGACGAACGAGCAGCCGAAGCGGCACAAGCGTGGACGCAGGCATCCGCTTGCGATGGCCGCGCTGATCGTCATCGGCCTTGCCGGGACGGGCGGCGCGTACGCGCTCGCCACCATCCCGGCGGGCGCGGAGACGTCGGCGGTCAGCAGCGACCTGGTCGCCGAGGGCGAGGCGCTGTTCGCCGCGAACTGCGCGACCTGCCATGGTCTCGCGCTCGAGGGCACCGAGGACGGCCCCACCCTGATCGGCGTCGGCGCCGCCTCGGTCGACTTCCAGGTCGGCACCGGCCGCATGCCGCTCGCGATGTCGGGCCCGCAGGCGGAGGTCAAGCCCGTCCAGTTCACCCAGGAGCAGATCCGGGCGCTCGCCGAGTACGTCGCCTCGGTCTCCCCCGGTCCGGCGATCCCCGACGAGGAGTACCTGACCGGCGAGGGCGCCGATCTCGCGATCGGCGGCGAGCTGTTCCGCATCAACTGCGCGATGTGCCACAACGTGGCCGGCGCGGGCGGTGCGCTGACCGAGGGCAAGTACGCCCCCCCGATCATGGGCGTCAGCGCCGCGCACATCTACGAGGCGATGCTGACCGGCCCGCAGAACATGCCGGTCTTCAACGACGACAACATCTCGCCCGAGGACAAGGCGAACGTCATCGCCTACCTGAAGTACCTCGAGACGACGCCGTCGGTCGGCGGGGCGACGCTCGGCTCGCTCGGCCCCGTGTCCGAGGGCCTGTTCGTCTGGATCGGCGCGCTCGGCCTGATCGTCGGGATCACCATCTGGCTCACGGCGAAGTCGAACTGAGGGGGCGGACAATGACTGAGCAGCACGAGCACGCCGCCATCTCGGACGGCGCGCACTCGCAGACCCACGAGGCCTCGTCGGGCATCGCGGTGATCCCGAGCGACGCGGTCGCGAACCCCGGCTTCCCGCCGGAGCGCCCCCGCGTGACCGACCTCGACCCGGCCAAGGAGAAGTCGCAGGAGCGTCGCATCGTCGCGCTCTTCTTCGTCTCCATCATCGGCAGCATCGCCGCGATCGTCCTCTACATCGTGTTCCCGATCATCCCCGGCGACATGCAGTCGGTGCGCAACAACACGATGTTCGTCGGTGCCGCGATCGCGCTCGCGCTGCTCGCCGTCGGCATCGGCGTCGTGCACTGGTCGAAGGCGCTCATGCACGGCCACGACCTCGTCGAGGAGCGGCACGAGACGCGCGGCTCCGAGCCGACCCGCGAGCGGGCGGCCGAGATCTTCACCGAGGCGAACGAGGAGTCCGGCTTCACCCGCCGGCGCCTGCTGCGCAACACGCTCATCACCGCCGCGGTCGTCTCGCCGCTGCCCGGCGTCGTCCTGCTCCGCGACCTCGCGCCGATGGCCGACCCGGTCCCGCTGCTCAAGCACACCATGTGGGAGAAGGGCACGCGGCTGACCCGCGACCCGTCCGGCACGCCGATCCGCGCGGCCGACGTGACGCTCGGCTCCGCCTTCCACGTCATCCCCGAGGGCCTCAACGAGCTCGAGCACGGCAAGCTCGAGGAGAAGGCGAAGGCCGCGGTGCTCCTCATGCGGCTCAAGCCCGAGGACCTGCACATCACCCCGGGCCGCGAGACCTGGAGCTTCGACGGCATCGTCGCGTACTCGAAGATCTGCACGCACGTCGGCTGCCCCGTCGCGCTCTACGAGCAGCAGACGCACCACCTGCTGTGCCCGTGCCACCAGTCGCAGTTCGACATCACGCACGAGGCGCGAGTCATCTTCGGCCCAGCGAAGCGCCCGCTGCCGCAGCTGCCGATCGCCGTCGACGAGGAGGGCTACCTCGTCGCGCAGAGCGACTTCACCGAGCCCGTCGGCCCGAGCTTCTGGGAGCGTGTCCTGTGACGAGCACCGCAACGCCGCCGGTCGGCGCGCCGCAGACCCCCGAGGAGCCCGGCAAGGGCATGCGGTTCGTCAACTGGGCGTCGAACTACATCGACGAGCGCACGAGCGTCTCCGGCTTCGTCAAGTTCATCGGGCGCAAGATCTTCCCGAACCACTGGTCGTTCATGCTCGGCGAGGTCGCGCTCTACAGCTTCGTCGTCATCCTGCTCTCGGGCACCTTCCTGACGCTGTTCTTCCAGGCCGCGATGACTCCCGTCCACTACGACGGCTCCTACGCGCCGCTCAAGGGCGTCGAGATGTCCGCGGCGATGGCCTCGACGCTGGACATCTCGTTCGACATCCGCGGCGGACTGCTGATGCGCCAGGTCCACCACTGGGCCGCGCTCGTGTTCGTCGCCTCGATCGGCCTGCACATGCTGCGGATCTTCTTCACGGGCGCCTTCCGCAAGCCGCGCGAGCTCAACTGGATCGTCGGCTTCCTGCTCTTCGTGCTCGCGATGGCCGAGGGCTTCACGGGCTACTCCCTGCCCGACGACCTGCTCTCCGGCAACGGCCTGCGGATCATCGACGGCATGGTCAAGGGCGTGCCCTTCGTGGGGACGTGGATCTCCTATCTGCTCTTCGGCGGCGAGTTCCCCGGCGAGGACATCGTCGGACGCCTCTACATGCTGCACATCATGCTGCTGCCGGCCCTCGTCATCGGGCTCATCGCGGTGCACCTCGTGCTCATGGTCGTCAACAAGCACACGCAGTTCGCGCAGCCGGGCGCGACGCAGAAGAACGTCGTCGGCTCCCCCATCCTCCCCGTCTTCGCGGGCAAGGCGGCCGGCTTCTTCTTCCTCGTCTTCGGCGTCATCGTCCTCGTCGCGTCGTTCGTCTCGATCAACCCGGTCTGGGTCTACGGGCCGTACGACCCGTCGCCGATCTCCGCGGGCACCCAGCCCGACTGGTACATCGGCTTCGCGGACGGCATGCTGCGGCTCATCCCGCCGGGATGGGAGTTCGAGCTGTGGGGCGGGACGTACTCCTTCAACATCATCGTCCCGATCGTCGTCCTGCTCTTGTTCCTCGTGACGGTCGCGTTCTACCCGTTCATCGAGGCGTGGGTCACGGGCGACAAGCGCGAGCACCACATCGCCGACCGGCCGCGCAACGCCCCGACCCGCACCGCGATCGGCGCGGCGGGCGTGACGTTCTACGCGGTCATGTGGGCGGCGGCGAGCTCGGACATCATCGCCACGCACTTCCGCCTCGCGGTCGAGCACGTCACCTACACGCTCCAGGCCCTGCTCATCCTCGGCCCGATCATCGCCTACTTCGTGACGAAGCGGATCTGCATCGGCCTCCAGAAGAAGGACCGCGAGATCGCGCTGCACGGCTTCGAGTCGGGCCGCATCGTGCGGATGCCGAGCGGCGAGTACATCGAGGTCCACCAGCCCCTCGACGAGTACGAGCGCTGGCGTCTCGTGAGCTACGAGTCCTACCAGCCGCTCATGGTGCGCCCGAACGCGAAGGGCAGGATCGGCTTCTGGCAGAACGTGCGCGCGGGCTTCTCGCGCTGGTTCTACGAGGACCGGATCGAGCCGGCCACGCAGAAGGAGCTCGACGAGGGCTCGCACCACTAGCGTTCGGGACCCGGGGATGACGGCGTCGATCATCGTCTACTCTCGGGTCGCGCCCGAGCTGGAGGCTGCGTTCCTCAAGTGGGAGTCCGAGGTCAGGGCGACCGAGCAGGGGTTCCCGGGGTTCCTCGGGCACCGGGTCGAGCATCCTACGGAGTCGGCCTCCCAGGAGTGGACGGTCATCGTCGCCTTCGACACGGAGGCCCACCTGGACGGCTGGCTCGGCTCCCCCGAGCGCCAGGAGCTGCTCGAGCGTGCCGCGCATCTGCACGAGAGCCTGCGCCTGGAGCGCACGAGCTACGGCTTCGGATTCTGGAATCAGAACGCGGCGGGTGCCCGGCCGAGCCCGCACCGGATCTTCAAGGAGAACCTGCTCGTCCTCCTCGTCCTCTATCCGACGATCTTCCTCTGGGGCTATGGTGTCGGCAACCCGCTGTTCACCGACCTGCTGCGCTGGCCGTGGTGGGCGGTGCTCTTCGTCGGGGCCGTCGCGAGCACGCAGGTGCTCGGCTGGTGGCTCGTGCCGTGGGCGATGCGCGCATTCCGCCGCTGGCTCGAGCCGAGACCCGGTTGGGCGACGGAGCTCGTCGGCTACGCCATCGTCGTGGTCCTCTCCGCGGCATTCATGGCGCTGTACGCCTGGCTGATCGCAGCGATCGGTCGCATCTGATCCTCGCGGCACTCCTCGCGCCGTAGGCTGTTCCCCGTGCCCGACTGGCCGGCCCTCCTCGCGTTCTGCGTCGCCGCACTCGTGCTCATCGTGATCCCGGGACCGAGCGTCCTGTTCACGATCGGCCGGGCCCTCGCGCTCGGGCGCACCGCCGGCATCGTGAGCGTCGCCGGCAACACCCTCGGCACCTTCGTGCTCGCGACCGCCGTCGCGCTCGGGATCGGCGCGATCATCGCCGCATCCGAGGTCGCGTTCACGATCATCAAGCTCGCGGGCGCCGCCTACCTCGTCTTCCTCGGCGTCCAGGCGATCGCGCACCGCAGACGCACGAGCGCCTCGAGGCTCGAGGCGAGTACCGGCTCGCTGTGGCGCGTCTTCGGCCAGGCGACGATCGTCGGTGTCACGAACCCGAAGACGCTCGCCTTCTTCGTCGCCGTGCTCCCCCAGTTCGCATCCTCGACCGGTACCTGGCCGATGCCGCTCCAGCTCGAGGTCTTCGCACTCGTCTTCTGCGTCATCGCGTTCGCCTCGGACAGCCTCTGGGCGCTCGTCGCGGCCGGCGCGCGACGCTGGTTCGGCGGCTCGCCGAAGCGGCTCGAGCTGCTCACCGCGACGGGTGGCGCGATGATGATCGGCCTCGGCGGGATCCTCGCCTTCGCCCGGCGCACCGCCTGAGGGACTCAGATCACCGCATAGACGAGTCGCGCGAAGGGGCCCGCCTGCGAGGCCGACACGAGGCGCAGCCGGTCGGACTCGATCCGGCGCGGCAGCAGCGGCGCACCGGCGCCGAGGGCGACGGGCGCGACGGAGAGCGCGATCTCGTCGAGCGCCCCCGCCTCGAAGAACTGGCCGGCGAGGTCGCCACCTCCGACGACCCAGATGTCGCCTCCCGCCGCGGCCGTGCGGATCGCGGGAAGCGCCTCGGCGACCGATCCGCGCACGAGTCGCACGTCCGCGCCATCCGGGATCGGCAGCTCGCGGCGCGTGAAGACGAAGGTGGGCTTGTCGCCGTAGAGCTCCCGCCAGCGCTCGGGCCGCGCGAGCAGGTCCTCGTGCGCGAGCACCCACTCGTAGGTCGTCGAGCCCTCGACGAGGACCGTGGCGCCCACGGGAACGAGTCCGTCCGGCGCCTCCTGCCCACCGGCGGCCGCGAACAGCCAGTCGAGCGAGTGGTCCGCGTCGGCGATCCAGCCGTCGAGGCTCACCGCGGCGTCGTAGACGATCCGTCCGGAGGCTTCCATGCCCGAGAGGCTACGGCCGACCACCGACATCAGGCCGTGGAGCGCTTGCGCCGGATGTAGACCTGCTTGCGCACGCGCGCGACGACCGTGCCGTCCGCGCCGACGACCTCCGACTCGAACCAGCGCAGCACCTTCTCCCCCGACGCGGCCGCGGCGCGCACCTCGTCGACATCCCGCTGCTCGAGCCGCATCTCGGTCGTCACCGCGCTGCGGCCGGGCGCGACGAACTCGATCTCGCCGCGTTGATCCCAGACCGTGTAGTCGCGGCCGAGCGCGTGCAGGAGCATGATCGACCAGAACGGGTCGGTCATCGAGAACAGCGAGCCGCCGTACTGCGTGTGGAAGTAGTTCGTGTTGAGCCGGTGGTAGCTCAGGCGCACCGTCACCCGACGGAAGTCCGCGTCCCACTCGAGGATGCGGATGCCCGCGAAGAGCAGCGGCGGCCACAGGCTCATGACGCGCCGCATCCGGCGAGCGCTCGATCCCATCCCCCGCTTGAGGGGATCGACCGACTGGCTCATCTCAGCGCGCGAAGTTGCCGCGGTAGTACTCGAAGACCCAGCCGACGAGTGCCACGATCACGAGCGGCACCCCGATGAAGATGATCCACAGACCCGCGGCGAGCCCGAGGAAGGTGATCGCGAGGGATCCCGCGAGGACCATCGGCCACCAGCTCCATGGGCTGTAGTGCCCGATCTCGCTGTCGCCGTCCTCGATGCTCGCGTCCGCGCGGTCCTCGGGCATCTCCCCGCCCTGGGCCTTGTGGACGCGGCCGAGATAGAACGCGAGGAAGCCGCCGAGCGCCGATGACAGCAGGAGCGTGACCGTGCCGACCCACTCGGGGTGGCCGTACTCGATGATCGCCCAGGTCGTGTAGAACACGGTCCCGAACAGGAAGAAGCCGAAGAGGAGCCAGAACAGCCCGACATTGGTGCGCACGGGTTACTTCACCTCTCCCGATCCGAGATCGACGACCGGCCGTTCCGGCGCGTCCTTCGCGGGGCCGATCCCGACCTGGACGACCGACTCCGGGTGGTGCAGGTCGAAGGCCGGCGACTCCGAGCGGATCCGCGGGATCGACGTGAAGTTGTGGCGCGGCGGCGGGCAGCTCGTCGCCCACTCGAGCGAGCGGCCGTAGCCCCACGGGTCGTCGACCGTGACCTTGGGCGCGCGCCGCCAGGTCACCCAGACGTTGTAGAAGAAGGGCAGCATCGACAGCGCCAGCACCATCGCCCCGACCGAGGAGAGCGTGTTCATCCAGGTCACGCCGTCGGCCTCGAGGTAGGAGCGGTAGCGCCGCGGCATGCTCTGCACACCGGCCCAGTGCTGGATGAGGAAGGTCATGTGGAAGCCGATGAAGAGCATCCAGAAGTGGACCTTGCCGAGCCGTTCGTTCAGCATCCGGCCCGTGAGCTTCGGCCACCAGAAGTAGAAGCCCGCGAACATCGCGAACACGACCGTGCCGAAGACGACGTAGTGGAAGTGCGCGACGACGAAGTAGGTGTCGGAGAGGTGGAAGTCCAGCGGCGGCGAGGCGAGGATGACGCCGGTCAGGCCGCCGAAGGTGAACGTCACGAGGAAGCCGATGGACCACAGCATGGGCGTCTCGAAGGTCACCGAGCCGCGCCACATGGTGCCGATCCAGTTGAAGATCTTGACGCCCGTGGGGACCGCGATGAGCATCGTCATGAGCGCGAAGAACGGCAGCAGGACCGATCCCGTGACGTACATGTGGTGGGCCCAGACCGTGACCGAAAGCGCCGCGATCGCGATCGTCGCGAAGACGAGCGACTTGTACCCGAAGATCGGCTTGCGGCTGAAGACGGGGAAGATCTCCGAGACGATGCCGAAGAACGGCAGCGCGATGATGTAGACCTCGGGATGGCCGAAGAACCAGAACAGGTGCTGGAACATCACCGGCCCGCCGTTGTCGGCGTTGTAGATCTGGCCGTGGAAGACGCGGTCGACGCCGAGCGCGAGCACCGCGACCGCGAGGACGGGGAACGCGAGCAGCACGAGCAGCGAGGTCACGAGCGTGTTCCACGTGAAGATCGGCATGCGCCACATCGTCATGCCCGGGGCGCGCAGCGTGATGATCGTCGTGATGAAGTTGACGGCGCCGAGGATCGTGCCGAAGCCCGACAGGCCGAGGCCGAAGACCCAGAGATTGCCGCCGAGTCCCGGCGAGAAGGTCGAGTCGGACAGCGGCACGTAGACCGTCCAGCCGAAGGACGCGGCGCCCTGCGGGGTCAGGAATCCGGAGACCGCGATGAGCGAGCCGAACAGGAAGAGCCAGTAGGCGAAGGCGTTGAGGCGCGGGAAGGCGACGTCGGGCGCGCCGATCTGCAGCGGCATGAGCGCGTTCGCGAAGCCCGCGAACAGCGGGGTCGCGAACATGAGCAGCATGATCGTGCCGTGCATCGTGAAGAGCTGGTTGTACTGCTCGCCCGTCTGCACGATGTCGAGGCCCGGGAGCGCGAGCTGACCGCGGATGATCAGCGCCATGACGCCGCCGATCAGGAAGAACAGGAACGACGTCACCAGGTAGAGGTGCCCGATGATCTTGTGGTCGGTCGTCGTCACCCACTTGACGAAGACGTTGCCCTTGCGCTCGACCTTGCGTCCCGGTACGAGTCCGGTCGACGGGTTCAGCGTCGCGGTCATGTCAGCTCTCCTCGTGCTCGGCCGCCGGCTGGATGCCGGTCGCCGGGAAGTTCTGGTTGCGGTCGAGATCGGCCCCGAGCTCGCCGACGTAACCCGCTGCGGCGAGCTCGTCGAGGTGCGCCTGGAAGACGTCAGGCTCGACGACGTTGACCTTGAAGAGCATCTGCGAGTGGTACTCGCCGCACAGCTCCGCGCACTTGCCGTAGTACTCGCCGACCTTCGTCGGAATGAAGTACATCGCGTTGTCGTGGCCCGGGATCATGTCCTTCTTGTAGAGGAAGTCGACGACCCAGAACGAGTGGATCACGTCGCGCGCGCCGAGGTTGATCTTGACCTGCTTGCCGACGGGCAGCCAGAGCGTCGGGACCGACTCGCCGTCGATCTGGCCGTTCGCGAGCACCTGCGCCTGGATACCGGCGGGCTCGTGGACCGCGTCGGCGACCTCGGGGCTCTCCTGGTAGCTGAAGTCCCACGACCACTGCTTGCCGTAGGCGAGGATCTCGACCTCCGGGTCGTGCGCCTGCTCGATCGAGGTCTGCTCCTTCGCGGTGAACGCGAAGAACCCGATGATGAGGATGAACGGGATGATCGTGTACGCGATCTCGACCGGCATGTTGTAGCGCATCTGGACCGGCAGACCGGTCTGACCCCGACGGCGACGGTAGACGATCGCCGCCCAGAGGATGAGCGCCCAGGTGATGATGCCGACGATGAGCAGGATCGTCCAGCCCGTCGTCCACATGGCGATGATGCCCGGGGTGTGATTGGTGGTGTCGACCCCGTCACCAGGCAGGAAACCCTGCAGCTCCTGCTGCGTGCACCCCGCCAGGACCACCGCTGCTGCGATACCGATCGGGAGTGCCGCCCACCTCATCAGACGGCGATTCGAACTCACGGCTCCAACCCTACCGGGTCAGTGGAACGAGTCGCCGCAGGCGCACGACCCCGCCGCGTTCGGATTGTCGATCGTGAAGCCCTGCTTCTGGATCGTGTCCTCGAAGTCGATGACGGCGCCCTCGAGGTAGGGCCCGCTCATCTTGTCGACGATGACCTCGACACCCGACCCGAACTCGACGATCGCGTCGCCGTCGAGCTCGCGCTCGTCGAAGTACAGCTGGTAGACGAGACCCGAGCAGCCGCCCGGCTGGACCGCGAGGCGCAGCCGCAGATCGTCGCGGCCCTCCTGCTCGAGGAGTCGCGCGACCTTGTCGGCCGCGGTCTCGGTGAGCTTGACGCCGTGCAGCGGGGCATCGGTCGTCGGGGTGGCGAGCATCGCGTCGGTCATGCCGACATTCTACGCCGCGTCGCCGCCGAGTGCCGCGATGAAGAGCGCCTCCGCGAGGATCGCGTCGCGCAGCACCCCGAGGTGGAGCGACTCGTCGGGGCTGTGCGCCCGCGAGTCGGCGTCCTCGACCCCCGTGATGAGGATCTGCGCCTCCGGGAAGACCTCGACGAGCTCCGCGATGAACGGGATCGACCCGCCGATGCCGATCTCGACCGCCTCGCTCCCCCACGCCTGCGTCATCGCGTCCTTCGCCGTCCGGAACAGCTCGCCCGTCGTGTCGACGAGGAACGGGTCGCCGAGCTCGACGTGGGAGTAGGAGACCTCCGCACCGAACGGCGTGTGCGCCGCGATGTGCGCCTGGAGCGCTGCATAGGCGTCGGCGGCGCGCTGACCCGGCGCGACGCGCCCGCTGACGACGGCCGTCACGACCGGGGTGAGCGTGTTCGACGCGTTGACGACGCTCGGCAGGTCCATGCCCGTGACGGTGAGCGCCGGCTGGTTCCAGATCCGGTCGATCGGCTCGCCGCGGCCGATGAGCGACACCCCGTCCGGGACGCCCGCCTCGGCGCGGATCTGCTCCGCCGGGTAGTCGGGCACCTCGGCCCGGCGGTGCTCGAGGCCATCGACGGCGACGGCGCCGTCCTCGTCCCAGAACGTCGCGAGGAGCTTGATCGCCGCGAGCGTCGCATCCGGAACGGCGCCGCCGTACATCCCGGAGTGCGAGGCGTGCTCGAGGGTGCGGATCGTGACGCGGAACTTGAAGTTGCCGCGCAGCCCCACCGTGATCGCGGGCGTGCGCGTGTCCCAGTTGCCCGAGTCGGCGACGATGATCGCGTCGGCCTGCAGCGCTTCTCGATGGCGCACGATGAAGTCCTTGAACGAGAGCGACCCGGCCTCCTCCTCCCCCTCGATGAAGACCGAGATGCCGGCGCCGATCTCGCCGAGCGTCGCGACGAGCGCGCGGATCGCGGCGACATGGACCATGATGCCGGCCTTGTCGTCGGCCGCGCCGCGCGCGTACAGGCGCTCGCCCTGCGGCGTCGGCTTGAGGACGGGCTCGTAGGGCGGGGTGGCCCAGTCCTCCTCGCTGCCCGGCGGCTGCACGTCGTGGTGCGCGTAGAGCAGCACCGTCGGCGCGCCCGGCGCGGCCGGGCGGCGGGCGAGCACCGCCGGCTGGCCCGGGGTCCCGTCGGGCCGCTGCGCGCGCTCCACCGAGACCGTCTCGAAGACGTTCAGACCCCGCAGCAGCTCGGCGACCGCGTTCGCGCTCTCCTCGACGCGCTCTGGGTCGAAGCCGTCGAAGGCGACGCCCGGAATCCGCACGAGCCGCGAGAGATCGGCGATCGTCTCCGACATCCCCCCGATCGTCGCTTCGCGGAGGGCCTGCGCGACGACGTCGTCGGGGAGTCTCGGGCTCATGCGGGTAATCTTAAGAGACCATGTCAGACACCAAGGGGCGCCCGACGCCGAGCCGCAAGGAGCGCGAGGCGGCGAACAAGCGACCCATCGTCGTCGCCGACCGGGCCGAGGCCCGCCGCATCAGTCGCGAGCGCGACCGTGTCGAGCGCGCCAAGGCGAACGCGGGCTTCGCCGCGGGCGACGAGCGCTACCTGCCGCTGCGCGACCGCGGCCCGCAGAAGCGCTGGGTGCGCGACTACGTGGACGCGCGACTGTCGGCGGGCGAGTTCGTCATCCCCGTCATGTTCCTCGTGATCGTGCTCATGTACCTGCCGATCCCGGCGCTGTCCTCGTACTCGACGATCGCCCTGCTCGGCTACTTCGGCCTCGTCGTCATCGACAGCGTGCTGCTCGGCTACCGGCTGCGGCGCAGGCTCGCGGCGAAGTACGGCGAGGACAGGGTCGAGAAGGTCCGCTGGTACGCGGCGATGCGGGCGCTCCAGCTGCGCATGATGCGCATGCCGAAGCCGCAGGTCAAGCGCTTCCAGTTCCCCGAGTAGTCAGCCGCCTGGCCGCGAGCGCGCGGTTGATCCGAAGCGCCCAGGACGGACCCTCGTAGATGAACGCGGTGTAGCCCTGCACGAGCGTCGCGCCCGCGGCGAGACGCTCGAGCAACTCGTCGGCGGTCTGCACGCCGCCGACGGAGATGACGCAGAACGCCGGGTCCGGGACCTCCGCGCGGATCGCGCGCAGCACCTCGAGCGAGCGTGCGGCGAGCGGCGGGCCGGACAGCCCGCCGGCCCCCGCGGCCGCGACGACGCCGGGATCCGTCGCGAGGCCCTCGCGCGAGAGCGTCGTGTTCGTCGCGACGATGCCGGCGAGCCCGAGCTCGAGCGCGAGGCGGGTGATCGCGACGACCTGCTCGTCGGTCATGTCGGGGGCGATCTTGACGAGCAGCGGGACGCCGTCCGCGGCGCCGTGGACGGCGCTCAGCAGGGGGCGCAGGCGATCGAGCTCCTGGAGCCCGCGCAGCCCGGGCGTGTTCGGCGAGGAGACGTTGACGACGAGGTAGTCGGCGAGCGGCGCGAGGACCCGCGTCGACGCCAGGTAGTCCTCGATCGCGTCGTCGACGTCGACGACGCGCGACTTGCCGATGTTGACCCCGATGACCGGCCGATGGCGGTGCCGCCGCGCCTTGCGGATGACCTCGGCCGCCGCCTGCGCGCCCCGGTTGTTGAAGCCCATCCGGTTGACGAGCGCGCGGTCCGGCATGAGCCGGAAGAGCCGCGGGCGCTCGTTGCCCGGCTGCGGGATCGCGGTGATCGTGCCGACCTCGACGTGCCCGAAGCCGAGCGCGCCGAGGCCGAGGACCGCGTGCGCGTCCTTGTCGAAGCCGGCCGCCATGCCGAACGGCGACGCGAGGTCGAGGCCGAGCGTGCGCACTCGGATCCCCGGCGTCGGCGCGAGCACGAGTCGGGCGATCCGGGACACCGCCCGCCAGCCGAGCATTCGGATCGCGAGGTGCGCGAGCCCGTGGGCGCGCTCGGGGTCGAGGCGCGCCAGGAGCGCGCGGAAGACGAATCGGTACATCAGTGCGCCGACCGCAGCCCCGCGATCGCGGCCTCGAAGTCCTCGAGCGACTCGAAGGCCTGGTACACGCTCGCGAAGCGCAGATAGGCGACCTCGTCGAGCTCGCGCAGCGGTCCGAGAATCGCGAGGCCGATCTCGTTCGCGTCGATCTGGCTCGCACCGGTCGCGCGGATCGTCTCCTCGACCTTCTGGGCGAGCTCGGCGAGCTCCGTGTCGGTCACCGGCCGGCCCTGCGCGGCCTTGCGCACGCCGGAGACGATCTTGTCGCGGCTGAACGGCACGACGACGCCGCTGCGCTTGATGACGTTGAGGGACGCGGTCTCGGTCGTGGAGAACCGTCCGCCGCACTCCGGGCACTGCCGCCGGCGCCGGATCGACAGTCCGTCGTCGCTCGTCCGCGAGTCGATGACCCGCGAGTCGGGGTGGCGGCAGAACGGGCAGAACACCTTGCGAGCCTACGGCGTGTGCTCGTCGAATCGGGCCAGGATCGCCTCGCCGTGGGCGGGCAGGTCCTCCGCGTTCGAGAGCGCGACGATCCGCTCGCGCACCTGCGCGAGACCGCTGCGGTCGTACTCGACGACCTGCTGCGAGCGCAGGAACGCGGTCGCGCCGAGCCCCGCCGCGAACCGGGACTGCCCCCCGGTCGGCAGCACGTGGTTCGAGCCGGCGAGGTAGTCGCCGAGGCTGACGGGCGAGTGGGGGCCTATGAAGACGGCGCCGGCGTTCGTGATCCCCGCGAGCACCGCCTGGTCGTCGACGGTCTGGATCTCGAGATGCTCGGGTCCGTAGGCATTCGAGAACGCGGCGGCCGCGGCGAGGTCGTCGACGAGGACGATCGCTGACTGCTGGGAGCCGAGCGCGACCCGCACCCGATCGGCGTGACGCGTGCCGCTGGCACGGCCCTCGAGGTCGCGCTCGACCGCCTCCGCGAGCCGGAGGGAGTCGGTGACGAGCACCGCGGCGGCGTCCTCGTCGTGCTCGGCCTGGCTCACCAGGTCGGCGGCGATCAACGCCGGGTCGGCGCTCGCGTCGGCGATGACGAGGATCTCGGTCGGACCGGCCTCGGCGTCGATCGCGACGACGCCGCGCACGAGTCGTTTCGCGGCCGCGACGTAGACGTTGCCGGGCCCCGTGATGACGTCGACGGGATCGAGATCGAGCTCGGGGACTCCGTAGGCGAGCGCCCCGATGGCCCCCGCTCCCCCGATCGCGTAGACCTCCTCGACGCCGAGCAGCCCGGCGGCACCCAGGATCGTCGGGTGCACGCCGCCGCCGAACTCGCGCTGGGCGGGGCTCGCGATCGCGATCGAGGCGACGCCGGCAGCCTGCGCCGGCACGACGTTCATGACGACGCTCGACGGATAGACCGCCTTGCCGCCCGGGACGTAGAGACCGACCCGAGCGACGGGCTGCCAGCGCTGACGGACGCGTGCGCCGTCGCCGAGCTCGGTGACGCGCTCCTGCGGCAGCTGGGCCGCGGTCGCCTCGCGGACGCGGCGGATCGCCTCCTCGAGCGCCTCGCGGACGGTCGAGTCCAGGCCCGCGACCGCCGCAGCGATGTCGTCGGCCGGGACCCGCAGGTGCAGGGGGTCCGTCCCGTCGAAACGGCGCGCCTGCGCGAGGAGGGCGACCATGCCGTCCGCGCGGACGTCGGCGATGAGCTCGGCGGCGGAGTCGCTCGCGGCCGCGACGTCGACCTTCGCGCGCGGGACGGCCGCCGCGAGGCGCTGCGGCGTGAGCGTCTCGCCGCGCAGGTCGATCGTCTGGATCACGAGAACCAAGCCTAGGTGTGATGTCCGGGGACGTTGTTTCGGGACACGGCTGGGAGTAGCTCAGTAGCGAAGGCCTCCGGTTGTGAAGTGGAGCTGTTCAGAGAACCGCTTCACGAAACCAGGAGGCCTTCGTG